>Ga0180009_10000036_pt1 | contig 244101 bp, 237 predicted proteins | sample OS_PC_MetaG_FD_123537 | JGI IMG/M metagenome (GOLD analysis project Ga0180009, IMG submission 123537) | Groundwater microbial communities from the Aspo Hard Rock Laboratory (HRL) deep subsurface site, Sweden - OS_PC_MetaG | ecosystem: Environmental > Aquatic > Deep subsurface > Groundwater...
CAAATGGATATTATTTTCAATTATTTTAATTGGTTATATTAAAAAATCTGGTCTATTTGCGGACCTTTGATTCCATTTTTGTAATATGTGGGGGCTTTTTGTCTCGAGTTGATCAAAGGTCTCATCAAGGGATTTGTAAAGCGTCTGGGGCCGGACATACTCAAAAAAAAGATACAGATTCACAAGCCAGAAAAGGGTATCTTGTGTTTTGATATATCTCCACAACTCACCTACTTTCAGTCGATTGAAAAGGATACATCCTCTACAGCGGTTATTACCAGGATGTATAAGAAGAAATTTTCTTGTCAGCTATACGATGATACATAATTATTTGTGCTTTCTTACTGAAACCAATAAAAAAAGTCTTTATCGGCTCGAAGAAAAAAATACACTTTGAGAGTATTTTTTTTATAACAAGTACCATCAGCAAGTTTTCCTGTTTATCCAATACTACCTAATGTTTGAATGGTATACTAAATCTTTGGAAATATTTTTTAAAATAGTTAGAAAAATCTTCTCTTCTTAAAAGAGGGATGACAATCAGAACACATGCTAAAGTATAAACAGCAACTTTATAAAATAATCTTAAAAAAAATGATTCATTCACGATAATAATCTGATCAAAAAGAAAAAAGATTATAGATACGGTAATCATATAAAAAAGCGGCCTTAAAGATAAGTGCATGTCATAAAAACGTCGAGAAGCTGAGTATACAATCAAAAACTGAACTCCAAAACCAAGCATCATCGAAATTGACGCGCCTACAAAACCATAAAGGGGAATAAAAAACAGATAAAATATAGTTATGACAAAAGCTGTTAGATAATTATTCCTGCTCATCCAGCCTGTTTTTTCTTTAATTAGAAAGCTGAAGTTCAAAAAAAGGATAAGACTATAGAATACAGAGGCTAATGCTTGAAATGGCACCGCTTTCGCGGAAGCATAAAACGCCTCCGAGGCCATAAGATATATCACTGTTTCGGAAAATATTGATACCCCAAGAGCAACTACAATAATAACAGTACTGATAAGATAGAAAACATTTTGAAATATTTTTACAGCATCTTCACGATGATAAATATTGAATCTTTCTACTTGCCAGTAAGTTGCAAATGGCTCCCAGACCAAATAAGTAATGATTGTACTGAATTTGACGGCTAGTTCAAACAGACCGACGTCATCCAAGGATGAGAATATTCTTAAGTAATACCTATTTGCAGAGCCTATATAAAGACCGGCAAACCCGGACAACCATAAAGGCCAACAAAATCGAACAAGTTTGATACCGATTTCATTACTAAATCCGACACCAACATTGCGGACGGTATATATCACAAGCAACAGTGCAAAAGAACTTGAAGCAAGCATGGCACTTACGGCAACGCCCATCGCTCCCATTTCCTGAAAAACAACGAACCATATATTAAAGGAAAGTTGAATGATCAATTTAACTATATTAATACTAATATAGAACCATGGACGCTTCTGCAAGCGGATATAAATCAGAGCATATTGCTCTAAAGATTGTGTAAGCAATAAAACGGAAAAAAATCCAACCAGAGTTGAGAACTCTGGAGACCCATACAGTCCCAAGGACAAAGACTCTCTGAATGTAACCATCAAAAATACTGTCAGCAGACTCAAGGTCGCTGTGATGATCATGGCTGTAGAGACAATCTTTGCTTTAATGTTGCTATCTTTTGTATCCGCATAAAACTTTGGGATTGACCAGTATAACCTCGCACCAAATACTAACTCGAGCAGACTTATCGCAAATATCATTAAACCAACAACACCATAATCGGCGGGCGTTAAGTAGCGCGTATATATTGGCAACATTAAGAAACCGGTTAAATTCCGTAGAATATTACCAATCGCATATATACCGGCATGACTCACCATCTGTCGCGCCTGTGAGGTATTCGCTTGCTTTGACATCATAAATTTACTTTCCGCTCCGACTATGTTTAGCGTTCAAAAGCATATCTGCGTATTATTGTTTCAAGCGATTTCGCCTGGTGCTCAACCGTCTGAGAAGCCAACACAGCCTTTCTTGCAGCCTTTCCCATTGTCTCTCTTTCATTCGGACAATCTAATAATTTTTGAATATGATCGGCTGCAGTCAAATAATCGCCAGGTGGAAAGTGTAAACCAGTATCAGGAGTTACGGCTTCACGAAGACCGGGGAGATCAGAAACCATAACAGGTAAACCCGTTGCAGCCATTTCAACAGCGGACATGGGATATGAATCCCATCCAGTTGAGGCAATAATCCCTGCGTAGCAAGATCTTAGTAATTTCGGGACATCATCCCGATATCCACCAAAAGTAATATGCTTTTCGGCTTCGGTGTTTTTTGCGACTTCCATTAACTTTTCTGCCTGATCCCAGCGATTCCCAACCAGAAGAAAATGTACATCAAAGCGCCTACGTTTATTTATTAATTCAGCAGCGGTCTTGACTATTACATCAACCCCCTTCCGGGACTCCATATTGCCGGAAAAAAAAACAATCTTTTTGTCATGATTTATCTTGAATGTATCATGAGCATAATAGTCTATAATTTCAGAAGGTTTATACCTTTCCGGGTCTGTTCCAGACAAAACGACACTCGTCTTATGAACAGGAATTCCCCTGCCGTGTGTTGCAGTTTTTCTCATCCCTTCCGACTGGAAAATGTAGTGATCCGGCTGGTATCGAGAAAGCTTTACATCCAGCCTTTTTATGAATAATTTTAAACCGCTATTCAAGCTGCTCATTGGCGCACCGACATAGGAGATCAGACAATGCATACCTGCCTTGCGCATTACTTTGTACGCAGGTCGCCGAACCGGTTGGTCAAAGCCAAAGCCAACAGTTATATTATTGTTTTTTATATATTGACTGATAAATTTCAGGCTGGTGCTATCTTGTTTAGCCGAATCAAATTGTATAATATTAACTATCTCCGTCGGCAAAGTTGAAGATCGCCCACCGCTGGTATCTGTGTAAGCAAAATGAATTTTTTTATAATCTCCGACTATATTAAAAGCCATTTTCGAAAAAGTACCTTCATGGCGCCTCGAAGCAAAGCCACTGTTAGATGAGTTATGAAAAAATATCAAAATACCTGGCATACCTCATCCTCCAAGCTACTTTTTTGCCTCATTTGTAATCTCTCTCGCCTTGAAATACGGTTTCATGTTATCTTCCAATGAGGCACTTCCTACTACTGATGCCGCATTTTTAAAAACATCTTTCAATTGAAGAGCTTCTTCGATAAGACTTTCAAGGTTGTTGTGTACCGTATCATTAATAGAAAACAGCAGAGGCTTTAGGCCAAATTGCTCAAAAGCTCCATTAAGTTTAGCCCTGGTATATTCTTCAACATAAATACCAATAGTGGGCACTCCAACTGAGAGAGAAAAAACTACTTGATGATATCTCATTGTTACAACCAAAGAGCAGTTCTGAGTAAGAGCTTTGACCGCTGATGCGTGAGGCACAGGTTCAAGAAGAAGAAATGGTGCTTCGGCATCCCAAACATGCGAAACTCTTCTGGCTATATCGAGATCACCCATATTATTAGCGGCATGATGGGGAATAAAAACAGTACTTAGATTGGCCTTCCTGGCGTATATTGCGAGAAATCTGCAGAGTTTTTCGTGATGCTCATGTGTTACCCCTTGAAAATTTCTTAGTGATATGCCTAATAATTTTTTATGTTCATCTGCAATCTTTTGTGTCTGCTCATCGTGAAAGGTCGACAAGTAAACAGCATCATCCACTGCAAAATGTACCGGAATATCCAGCTGTTTGGCTGAATATTCTTTATCTCTTACACCAACCCAGGCTGAATGGCGAAAGGTCTTTTGACACATCTCACGATGTGTTTTACTGAATGGTCCCAATGTCTGGCTGCTAAAAACCAGGGGCTTTCTGAAAAAATTGGCGAGCCTGTAATAATAAAGCCTAGATTCCAAAACATGCGGCCAGACACTTGTATGGTTTCCACCGCCGGAAACAAACACAAGATCACAACGAATCAGATGAATTATGACTTTGACAAATTCAGTTATCACTGAATGTGGTCTTGTGAGTAGCGCCTTTTTTCGTTGCTGATCAGTCCTGCTGTATAAAGCTACCGCTTTTACTCCATAGGTTTTTGCTGCTGTTTCTGGTGATGAACAGAAAAGCACAATATTTTGTCGTCCAAAGATATCGCTAAGTCGCGAAATCGCGACTTCAGCCATAGCTTCATCACCAACATGGTACCCTTCGCACATACCTGACACGTCAGCGAGAACAAGTATTTTTTTACATTTTCGTTTCATAACCATGCCTTCTAAGACCTTTGATTAATCCAGTCATTTAAATTTTTTCATATTCTGAATTTTAAAAAATGTTTAAAACTTCAAAATTCCGTTCTATCCAACAAAAAAATGACTGATTTTGAGTGTTATTTGCTCCAGAACGGGATAATTCCACTCTGTTTCGCCCATTTATTTGGGCGCACCTATGCCGCTTCCTCCAGCTTTTCGAATATTCTAAACCCTCTTTGTATATTAAACGCAACCTGCCTGAACCAAATATCTATGTTGTTTTTTGCTATGGTTGTAAATCTGGCTTGTTGACCATCATCATGAAGATGACTTAATCCAAAGTACTGCTCAACGATATATCTGATCTTGGATATTTTTTTATTCCGTTCAATCTCGTACTCTGTCAGTTTTGCGTTTATTTCATTCTTTCTCATGATACCGTCTTTAAGTTTGTTCATAGCCAAGAAGGCCCGGTTGAGCTCTCCATGATATCCTTTGTCTGCATACACAAACGCAAGTCTTTGTTTTGTATGTCGGCTGTATATCGTGCAATATGCCAGGTAGTTGGTATCATGGACTGAGGCCTGACTCAAGACTGTCGCAAGAACAAATCCATGGGTGGCATCTACCGAAGCATGTTCCTTAAGTCCAAAATAATGCTTCTTTCTTTTCGTTACCCAATTTGATTCAATGTCTCTTGAAAATTTTAGCGGATTACCATTTTTATCGAGTCTGCCCGCTGGCGTTTCCCTTTTAGCTTTCAACTGAGCCAGCTTCTTATTGCTCACAGGGCGACTGGCTGATTTAACAACCCGGGCATCAACTGCTATCCCTTCATTAATAACTAAACCTCGCTCCGAAAATTGATTCAGTATATTCTGTACAATCAGCTCAAATTTACCTTTTGTCAGTCTTTTTCTGAATTTTGAGAAGGTTGAATGATCTGGAGAGGATTCACTTGCTGACAATCCTAAAAATTTCTGGAATGATTCTCGATCATTGATCATATTCTCAAGTTCGGGGTCCGATTTAATCCGAAACCATTTCTGAATCAACAGACATTTAAACAAAAAAACTGGCGAGTAGGCTTTATTGCCCTCTTTTTTATATCCCACCGGATAATCTTTTAAAAGAATGGATTCAATTTTTTCCCATTCAATGGCTTTTTCCATATCCATTAATGTATCCAGGCTTTTATTCTTCTTTTTTACCGTAGTTTTTTCAAACTCGGAAAAAGTTAAATTTTTTTGTTTCGATTTAAATCCCATAGGTGGTCTCCATTTATGAATTTAGAATATATTTTTTATAGCACAAATGGATTTAATATTCAATTATTTTAATTGCTTATATTAAAAAACTTGATCAATCTTTGGGTCTTTGATTCCAATTTTGTAATATGTGGGTGCTTTCTGTCTTAAGTTGATCAAAGGTCTTTTTAAGTAGCGCGGGTGTATGTTCATTTTGCAAAGGGTGCTCTCTCTTCAGGCGGGGACTCTGATATTATCCGCCCATCGTTGCGCTGCCTCGGATAAAGAAACCGTCATAGCCAGGTTAATCCAAAAATACGGGTAATACAAAACTGTTACAAAAAATCCACTGATCATATATCCGATCAATGCGCCATCCAACCCATGGGACATAAAGAATAAAAATTTATTGTCTTGCGGTGCCTGGAGGATTATCTTTCTGACTTTATAGTTATTATAAAAAGTAAAAAAAATCAGTAACAGGAAGACTGAAAAACCTGTATAACCTAGATCCACTGCACATTGAATAAAAATATTATGGGATACCTCAGAGTTTTCAATTCCAAATACTCGTTCCTGGGCGAAAATCCAGTTTTCATGCCCAACTCCAAGGACTGGATATTGTTCTATCAATTCTATTCCTCTTTTCCAATAGGTTATTCTGCTTGTGGAAGTATCATCTTCGCCCATTGCATCAAACCGAGCCATCTGTTCAGGGGGAATAATTGCATAAATCGCGATCCCAATAATTGCCGCCAAAATAAAGGCTTTGAGCTTATATCTGCTTTTGAGCACCCAGAATAAAATCACCCCTGCGGCCCCCAGGACAGCCCCTCTGGAAGAGGAAGATATTGTACCTGTCAGCGCTGTTAATGGGAAAAAAAAGAGAAGTGCTTTTTTCCATAACGGCCAATGTTCTTTAAGACTCCAGAAAAAACAGGTGCTCACAGCAAGGAATATCACCATCTGGATACCAAACTCTCCGGAATTATGAAACCATCCTGGTCCGCCTCCCGAACCGATATTAATAAAACTAAACCCTGATGAAAGCCAGTTTCGGAATGAAAATTGTGACATTTTGAAGCTATAAAGCATGAAAGCAAGAATAAAAATAAAAAACCGGTTTTCTGTATTAATGACATTCACAATCAAGAAATATATGATCATCCAGGATATAAACTCAGAAAGTTTGGAATACGAGATTGATGGAGAAAGTGCAAAAAAAGAAGAGGCCAGAATGACAATAAAGTATAAAACAATGAGTTTATTTAAAGGATTTTTTACTCTGCCAAAACCGCCTTGAGTGATTAGGAGAAACAGCGCAATAAGTATAATAATCTGGGCATATGGCAAGATATCGAGGGATTTGTAGAGCGTCTGGGGCCGGACATACTCAAAAAAAAGATACAGATTCACAAGCCAGAAAAGTGTATTTTGTGTTTTAATATATCTCCACAAGTCTCCTAATTTCATCTGGTACAGTGTGTTTGTTTCTTTTTCCATCATGTTCTTTTCACGCTTCACATTTCAACGCCAATCGATCCAACGCTGTTCTGATGCGTTTAAAACAGCGAATAAAAGCATTTTCATCTTTTCCGTATGGATCATAAATATTACACATCGCCCGCTGGGGCCACGGCAGAAAATCTGCCAGCAAAAAGATTTTATGCTTATATTCGGGGAATTTTTCAAGCATTTGGAGATACTGAGCATACTCCATTGGTAAAATCAAGTCTGCAATAGAAAGATCACAGGAAGCGCAGCTCTTTGAAAAATGGGATTTCAAATCAACTCCGAAAATTAGCCCGGCTTTCACGGCTGAATCCGGTGACGGCATAGGGCGGTTAACGTTCAAACCACATGAAGTTACCTGCAAAGAAGGATTCTTCGTTTTATCCCGCAGATAAAATTCAGCAAAGGCGCTTCTGCAAATATTCCCCTGACAAACAAAAACAATATTTTTGAAAGTGTTTCCCGGCAAAGGACTCCGTTTTATTAAATACCGTGGGCAATCCAAGATATTGCGCAGGCAGTATTTCAAATTGGTCTTGAGCTTTTTTGGAATCCTTTCTTTTATTGAAAACTGCATCATATCTGGTACGATACCTCTGACTCTTTTATTGGCTGTCCGCTTCAACCGGCCAATATTCTGGAAGCAGCCTCAACATTTCCTGACTGAAATTTTTGACCATCTCGTTTGTCTGCTCCAGCCTGTCTTTTGAGGTGATGGAAGATACTCTTACAAAGGCACCGTCATTCCGGTTCTGCAGGATTCTTCCCACAAAGCGCTGGATGTTCTGTTCGATTCCATTGGATAATACTTTATCACCGTCAGATTGATACCAGTGGTACACAACATCATACACCTCTCCTTTCCGGGAAGTGATAAAATTAACGGTTTCAACATCATCTGAATTATTTCGGGTAAGTTTCACTGTTGTATTCCGAATGATGCCCCAACCAGCCCCTGGAAGGCAGGCATAGGGGTTGTGCGGGGTTCGGCCGCCTTTTGCCGTGCCGTAATATCCGATATACAGATCCACCTGTCTTCCGTCTCCGGATCGGTAGTGGCGGTATACGTGCCCGTCTGCATTTAGTTCTTCATATATGGACTTGTCAAAAAAGTCTTCCGTGCCGGTGTATCCCAGTATTTCCATGGGTAGATTTTCAAGGTTGGTCTGGACCACAACAGGGGTTCCTCTCTGGGCCAGGACCAGAATACCGATACTGGTCATCACCAGAATCACCAGGGTAATAATAAATGATTGATTGGTTTTCATGGGCATATCTTTATAGTTAAAGTTTTTTTAATATATTTACCTCGATAAAGAGGACAGCCAGGCCAAATATGAAAACAACCATTCCGGAAAAATCATGCAAAAACCCTCGGGCCACCTGGGCGCCGAAAAAATGGGCCAGTATACCGGTTCCGGTGACGCGGACGATATTGGCGATCAGTGCAATGGGAACGGCTGACAATAAAATCACCACTTTTTTCCAGAGGGTGAATTCCAGCAGGTAAACAAACAATACACTCAGCATGGTCAGGGCAGTGATAGATCGGATTCCGCTGCAGGCTTCGGCAACCTCCAGTTGTGTCTGGGCAAAATACAACATATTGCCTTCCTGATAAACAGGGACGTTTACAGCGTGGATTAAAAATGCAGAGATATCAGTTGCAAACAACTGGAGCGGAAGGGAAATCATGCCAACAATGGATTCCGGTACCGGAACCATGAAAAAAGCAAACATCATCGGGAAAGCAAGGATTTTAAAGATACGGCGACCGTAAACAAACAATACAATGCCAATCAAGGATGTCACGATCATGAGGCGTGAAACCACTGCCACACTACCGGCAAAAGAAGCAAGATAAATCGCCATGGATGCCATGAGAATCCAGAGCCCTGTAAGGGAAGTCTGTGCATTTTCTTCTGCCAGACGGTCTTTTTTCTGCCATGCCAGGTACAGGCAGATCAGCGGCACCAGTATTCCATGGGATTCATCTGAGTGGTTCAGCCATGCATCAATCAACTGGGGTAAAACCGGATAAAAAACGGTAAGCCAGAGTACTATCAATAGCGTAAATTTTATGGCAGGCATTTGTTTTCCTTTTGAAAAAACGGTGTCAATATCTGTTTAATCTTTCTTATATCTGCAGCCTTCATGAAATGATGAACCGGCAGGGTCAGCACCTGCCCGGCGATGGCGGAGGCCTTGGGAAACGTCATGTTCCTGAATCTGTCCCGGATCTGCGGGATATGATTGACAGAGTCCGGGTACGCCCGCATCAGGCCCAGGCCGTTTTGTTCGGAGACTGCAAGGATTCCTGCCAATGCTGCGGCATCGGTTACTTTAAGCGGAAACCGCAGTTTTGCCTGGCAAGCCAGGTGAATATTCTGCATTTTTTCAGACGGGCAACGGGACATCAGATCTGCCCAGTTTCGGACTGCCTTTTGCCGGTCTAAAGTTATCTGTTTCAACCTTTTTTCCCAGCCCCGTGAAAGACCTGCCTGAAATGCGCAGAGTTTCTGGATCGAAAAATCCGGTTCAAACAGGGTTTCGCCAAGCTTTAAAAATGGCAGGGCTTTGGGAAACCAGAACCAGGCCGGACGCATGAAAATATTCAGGATAACGGCGTAAATCAAAAGTTTCAGGGTCTCCAGGCGGCTGTATTCTGGAAGATCAGCCATCTGTCTGGCTATCCGATCTGCCAGGCCAGGGTTGTTGGTCAGGATAATGCCGCCTTCAACAGTGGAAAGCGCCTTTCCCCGGCCCAAGCTGAAAAACCCGACATCGCCCAGTGTTCCAAGTTTTTGATGATTTGACTCCCCTCCCATTGCCTGGGCAGCATCTTCAACAATCCACACCTTTTTGGCAGTGGTGATATTGCGGATGCGGCCAATGTCGGCAGGCATGCCAAAAAGGTGGGTGGGTATGACAGCCAGAACACAGGGGCGGGATATCTCATTTTCAAGCTGATCAAAATCAAAGTCAAGGGTGTCCGGATTGATATCGCACAACCGGATCTCAAGACCGGCTTTTAAAATGGCAGAGGGTACAGAATAGCAGGTAAAGGCCGGGATGATCACTTCATTTCTTTCAGGGTGCTGTTCGTGCAGCGATTTGAGAATAATTGTGAGTGCTGCTTTGCCGGAAGATACCAGAAAACTGTGGCTCACCTTGAAGTGACGGGTGAGTTCGGATTCAAAGCGCTTTATTTCCGTCTGGCCGTTGCAAATGCCTTTGAGCCCGGAAAAAATATCTTTGAAGGTGATAGGGGCAGCTGCCGGTGGAAGGGTTCGACCAATACGCATTGTCTACAGTCCGATATGCTTTCTGATCATGGGGCCGATCAGGGCGGTGATTGAAACAGGCAGTTTCTGCCAGTATTGAATGGCAGTGTCGAATTTTGATTTTTCAGATGCTTCTTCTGAGACAGGCTCACCGTTCAAAGAGAAACAATACCAGTGAAGGGGGTGGGGTTTGGCGCCCCATTGTTTCTTAAACTTATAGGTGCCTTCATCCGGGGTGGATCTGCCAAAGTCAAAATAACGATACCCATTGTCACAGGCATACTCAAGCATGGCCCAGTATAAAAGCATGTTGGGGCTGAGCCTGCTGTAGTTTCGCAAAGAAGATGCCCAGGGGTTTTCCAGAGTATCTTTAAACCCGGAAACAATACTGGCGGCATAGGGTTGGTTGTCTTTATGCACTATGATAATTTTTGTGTTTTCATTAAATCGTTCTAAAACATTTTCCAGCAATTTTTTTGAATGCACAGGCGAACCCAGGTCTCTCATATTGACAAGAAAAACATTATAAAAATCATCCAGCAGCTCTTTTCCGCCAATTTTTGACTCAAGCCCTTCTTTAACGGGTTTGTTAATCTGGCTTCGCAATTTTGATTTAAAGGATTGCATCAGAACTTCTGAGGATTCAGGAAGTTCCAGCAGCATGCGGACCTTATGGGTTCTCACGTTACAGGTTGCGGTATCAAAAAGACTGCTGCTGTCTTCAACGCCGGCAATGGGATGTGTATGACGTAGTTCAAGTGTGTCGGCTTTCAGAGATTTTGCAAGTTCAATGGCGGCAGAAACAAGTTCTTTTTCAATCTCATCTGTATCTGCCAGAATCCCGCCCATATCAAAAAACGGGATGGATATCAATGCGTTCCCAAAGATGAAATGCTTTAAATGAACCAGAGGCAGAATGCCAGCCATGACGGTTTGCGTATCATCACGAAACGCTGCCAGATAATATGTTTTATGGTTGTATGCGTTTTCAATGACCTTTTTCCACCCGGACAGATGGTACAAATTTGCCTGGGGGTGGGCATGGACGTACTTGTCCCAAAGGCTGGTCTGGTTCTGAGTCAGGTATTTAATTGTTATGGGCAAGATAATCCATACAGATGGTGAATTTCAAATTAAACGTGTGTGGCGGCATTACGAGATTTATTGTTCTTTGTCTGACAGCAGGTGCAGCGGGATTTCGACGGGTTCGTTATTCAGTATCTGTCTGACCAGATCAACTTCGAGATCAATGATCTGTGCGATCATTTCTTCAGTCAGTCCTTTTTTGCCGGCATTGCGGACCAATGCGATCATAGCTTCCTGTCTGCCTTCCTGCATGCCTTCCTGTCTGAGTTTTTCTGCAGTTGTCATGGCAATCTCCCCTCCTTTATCTGAAATACTGGGGCTGAGGCTGTTCAATTTAGAGCCTGGCTCAGGGCATGACGTGCATCAGTATCGCCATGTACCAAGTGGATTTGTTTTGGGGAAACTATTTTCAATTATCAATTTTTATCCATCCAGGCGATGATTTCTTTGGCAAATTCTTTAAAATCACCCAGGTTGGTGGTTGAAACTGAAAAAACGATATCCCAGTTAATGGTTGAGTATTCATGTACTGCAATATTACGAAACCCAACACTTTTTTTCATCCGGTCACATATTTTATCAGACAGAATTCCCATCTGATTCAAATTATCAAAACTTTCCGCCATGCTTTCCGGTGCTTTTGCTGATGATTGGGCATTCAGGTGGGAAGCAATATCAACGCAGACCTGCACTGCTCTTTGAAGGTTTAACGATATAATATCCTGAGAATCATAATTTGACTGTAATTTTTCACTGGTTTCAGGCACTTTTTCTTCAATGCGCTCGATACACCGCCTAAGGGATGCTATCTTCCGTAATATAGCCTGTTTATCCATTAATAAATCCATTGACCTGTTTTTCCAGAATCATCCGGGTGTACGGCATCATATCTGCCTGATTGTACCACATTTTTTTCAGAAAAAATGCAAACAGCGGGACTGATTTTTTGATGAGTACATCACCGCCACATAAAATATTTTTTAGAATATGACCGTTTACCTGATGAAGATCTATCAAGTCGATATCCCTTTTCAACGCTTTTTCAAGGGCTATATATATCTGTGTTCTTTTTTCGTAGGAAACTGCTTTTTTTTGAGCAAAAGCAATATCTATATCACTTTGTCGGGTAAGTTGATTTTTTACAGCTGATCCAAAAACAATCACTATTTCAATTTCAGGAAATTTTTCAAATTCATGTTTGATTTTTTCATATAAATTCATGGCAAACCAGCACAATCAACTGTTATACGCATGCCGACTGTAGAACTCAATGCCGACACGCTGAATATGATCCACAAGATCCGGGTTCTCAATCTTTTCAAACAGACAAAGATCGATTGTATATGGCAGCAGCAGATCGTCGATCTGCGTTTCAATGGCCAATAATTGTGTGGTGGTCAGTTTTTTTCCCATAATGGTCAAGTCAATATCTGATCCGCTGCTGAAGTTGCCTTTGGCCCTGGAGCCATAAAGACAGATTTTTTCAATTTCCGGATATTGTGCAAAAATCCGGTGAAGCTTTTCAATGGTTTGAGGGGGCAAGCCTGTGGATTTCAGATTGTCTGGCGTCTTGATGGTCATCTTTATTCTTTTGCAGCTATTTTTTTCATTTCCAGCTCAAAATCAATCAGCAGTGGATAATATACTTCAACGGTTTTCTGGATGATCTCGGTAACCATCGCTTTATCATAGGCATGGACGGCCCTGTTACGGGTTCTGATCATTTCCATCCATCCTTCGCCATCGCTGATGATCTGGTTTTGAAACGCTTGTCTGGTGGCATCACGCGATCCCATGATTCTCGTATTCCCCTGATACAGAAAATAATCTTTCATCACTTTCCAGGCCAGTTCATGGGTAAATTCAAATGCCTTGACAAACCCCTGTTGTTCAATTCCGGACAGCGGCCGCTGCTGGTAAAGCACAACTGCATCCGTCAATTGGATCAGTGCATTCTGATAATTTTCAAAGCGCTGCTTCCAGCGGATATCAGGTTCGTTCATGGGCAAGATAATCCATACAGGTGGTGAATTCCAAATGATGAAAACCGGTCAGCAGGGCCTGCAGCTTTTTGTGAGTACGATGCAGGTTGATATAATGTCTGAATTTAAAGCCTGTTGAGGCTTGTTCGACTCTTGGCTGGCCAGGATCAAACTCCCAGGGGTGTGAATAAAAGATGAATGCATTGTCCTGGTCTAATACGCGCTGCATGCCCATCTTGAACAAAAAAAAGGGCAGCAGCCTGAAATAGCCGCCGCCGCCAAGAGGGAAAACTTTTTTCCCCAGGGTCAGATTGCTCAATGGCAGTTCAAAAAAATCATGATTGATCCTGAAAGCTGCCCCGGTTTTCTGACATCCGGAAAGGTCAATCTGTCCGTACCGGCCATGCATGGCAAATGAATTATAGCTGGAATCGTATATATGGCCGGTCTGGCGGATAATCTCCAGGATGTCGTTGTTTACAGCAAAACTGGGGGCACGGTATCCGTAGACGGGTCCGCTGACAGTGTCTTCGAGAATTTTTTTGCCGGTTTTTAAATCTTCAATTATTTGTTCAGGATTCTGGTTTGTGCAAAGGTGGTGATGGTTGCCGTGATTTGCCACCTCATGGCCACGGTCATGAATTTCACGAACCAGTCCGGGCAGTTGTCTTGCAATCCAGCCTAAAACAAAAAAAGTGGCTTTGGGTTTGAAAGAAAAAGAATCCAGCAGATCTAAAATAAGATGTGTATTTTTTTCAACCCGCAGTTCATGTGAATTCCAGGTTGAAAAAGGGATATATGCTTTAAAATTTTCTACCTGAAACCAGTCTTCAACATCAAATGTCAGAAGAATTGTTTTTTTCTCTTCCAATACCATGGTATTCAAACCCGTGTTCTTTTAATTCTTCAGGATTATACTGGTTTCTGCCGTCAAAGATGATATGCTGGTTCATCGTCTTTGACATCTGCCTGAAATCCGGCTGCCTGAATGTTTTCCACTCGGTTACCAGGACCAGGGCATCGGTTTTTTCTGTGGCAGCATATTGGTTGTCCATAAATTGAAGTTTATTGTCTTTGAACCATTGTTTTGGAAATTCTTTTTTTGCCTGATCCATGGCAACCGGATCATATGCTTTTATATGCGCACCGGCTTTGAGCAGCTCATCAATAAGAACGATGGATGAGGCATCCCGCATATCATCTGTTCCGGGCTTAAATGACAGCCCCCATACACAGAATGTTCTGCCGGAAAGATCTTGTCCAAATCTTTTTTTTATTTTTTCAGGAAGAACCAATTTCTGTAATGCATTTCTTTTTTCAACAGAAACTAATAGCTCCGGTTCAATACCTGAGTTGCGGCTTGTTCTTATTAATGCTTTTACATCCTTGGGAAAACAGGAACCGCCATATCCGCACCCCGGATAAATAAATGAATACCCTATTCTGCTGTCTGATCCAATGCCTTTTCTGACATTTTCGACATCCACCCCCAGTTTCTCGCAGATATTGGAAATCTCGTTCATGAATGATATTTTGGTTGCCAGCATGGAATTGGCTGCATATTTTGTCATTTCAGCATCCCGGACATTCATCAGGATCAGCTTGTCCCGGTTTCTGGAAAAAGGGGCGTACAGTCTTCTCATTATTTTTTCAGCCCGATCCGAACTGACACCGACAATAATCCTGTCCGGCTTAAGAAAATCATTTACAGCTGCGCCTTCTTTTAAAAATTCAGGATTGGAAACCACATCAAAGTCAATTGCCTTGCCGCGTTTGTCCAGCTCATCCTGAATGGTCTTTTTGACTAAATCTGCAGTTCCCACAGGAACCGTGGATTTATTTACTATCACCGAGTACTGATGAATATTCTGGCCGATTTGTTTTGCCACCTGCAGTACATATTGAAGGTCTGCAGACCCGTCTTCGCCTGGCGGTGTACCCACTGCAATAAAAAACACATCTGAGTTCTTTGAGGCTTCAACCAGGCTTGTGGTGAAATTCAACACCCCTTCTTTGAAGTTCTGAATCACAAGATTTTCAAGGCCCGGTTCATATATGGGTAAAATACCTTTTTTCAGACCTTCTATTTTGTTTTCATCCACATCCACACAGGTAACGCAGCTTCCCATTTCTGAAAAACATGCGCCGGTGACAAGTCCGACATAACCCGTACCAATAATCGTAAGATTCATTTGAGCAAAATCCTTTTCATTTCAATCATTTTTATTCATCCAAGCTATAATTTCTTTATCAATTATGTAATAACCGCCTGTTTTTGGTATGCCTTTAAACATAACTTTATTATGATCTTTTAATTGCTTTAAGCCGCGTTCAAGTGTTCTTTGAGAAAGATTCAATGCTTTTTTTATTTCTTTAGAATTTTTCCCTGGATTGTTTTTGATAAAATCAAACAAACCAGTTACTCCGCCAGTTACTCCGCCAGTTACTCCGCCAGTTACTCCGCCAGTTACTCCGCCAAAAGAGCTTTTGAACTCCAGATGTTCAGACTCACCACTTTCTATAAGGATTTGGAGATTAGTTAACATAGCGGCAAGAGCCTGTGATAAATTTTATTCAAAAAGTTGATTTTCCAGTGTGGCGCGTGGGGTTGATGCCCCGAATCTCACAGGCTGTGACGGCACAAAGCTGATGGTAAATGACACCATGTTTTCCTGATAATCGTCTCTTAATGCAGCATTTGTATCAAAATCATTAAAGGAGTACGAAAGACGGGTGTTCATCCACTGCAACGGTGCCCACACAAGGCCGGCACCAAGCCCCAGGGTATTATCCTGTCGATTTAAACCCGGTTCATCAAACTGGCTGACCTGATATGACGCATTCAAATCAGCAGTCAATCTTCGTGTCACACGATAGCTGAATAAAGCACCTGCCCTATAATAAATTTCAAACCCCAGACTTGCGGCATCTTCACTGGTTGATCTGTAACCGCTGGAACCTGTAATTGAAAGTGTGCTTTTTCTGCTGAAATCAAACGTCTTATACATATCCAGATCTAAAAAAAGATCCCGGGAATCATCAGAATTCTGATTATCCCATTCCTGAAACAGGACACCAAGCCCGATGCTGATACCGGAATCGTCCGTTGGCCGCCAGTCAAAGCCCACTGACGGATTATGGATGGTATGATCGCCGGATACCTGGTCTGTAAACGTATGGGCATAGGCAACATAGGTATCAAAATGCCGGGTGATGCTTTTTAATACTCTTATATTCCCTGACCATGTTTCTGATTCATTTGATGAAATATCATATTCTGTTTTTTCGTATGAAGCACCAAGATTCATTCCCCATTGCGGTGTAAACCAGTATGAAAAAGAGGCTGACGGGGTATGCGAGGTATGCGCATCTGCATTGGGATCTTCATAATCATCAAAAGAATACGTATAGTTAAGACCGAGCCTGTTTTCAGGGCCGAATTCATATGTCATGCCTGCCGAGGTTGTATTGACATCATGTTTTTCCAGAGTGTTTGTTCGAAGGGTCCGGCTTAAATCTCTGACATAATTTTCAGAAAAAGAAAGATTTACATGCTTTGATACCTGGCTTTGTCCATTCAGCGAAAGCGCATGGGTCCAGGAATCTTCCTCGTCAAAACTGGCATAATCCGTGTATCCGGAGCGATACTCCAGAAACATGCTTTTATTTTTATCAATCAACCCGAAGGAAAGCCCTGCACTGTAGGCTGTGGAAAATTCATCCTTTTTGTTATTTTCAGTCTGGAGATGATTATCCGTGTATTTTTCTGTGATGGATACAGACGGCACAAACTGGGTTCTCATTTCAGAAAAAACAGGTGCAGTTAAAAACAAAAGAATAAAGAGTGTCAGGCCGGTATTCATGATTATAAATTTATTTAAATTTTTCATAGCACTCCTTATCTGATTACATCTTGATTTAGGGCACAATGATCGTATCATCTGCGATCAAAGGGATATCCTTGCTGAAATCTCCATTCAGAATATCTTTATATTTGATGGTGATTGTGATTTCCTTTCCGCCACTTCTTCGAATCAAAAGAATATCATTTTTTGCAGCCCATTCAGTAAATCCGCCGGCAAGCGCAAACGCCTGCATGACTGTTATTTTTTTAAAGATCTGATACTCTCCTGTTTTTGCAACCTCGCCCAGAATATAAAATTTCTGGCTGGCAGGATTTGTAAGTGTGACAGTGACATTGGGTGCTTCCACATATTCTTTAATCTTTTTTTCAATGACGTCTTTAAGTTCAAGCGTGGTCGCCCCCTGGGCCTGGATATCACCGATCAACGGGAATGTGATCTTGCCGTCACTTCGAACCATGGCTGTCTCCAGAGACAAATCAGGCTCTTTCCAGGTATTGATTTCCAGAACATCTCCAACGCCGATTTTGTATGCTGCTGTTTTTTCTTCTGCCAATGAGATGGCCGGCATGCAAGCAGCAATCAGAATACAAACAATCAACCATTTTTTTAAATTTAAGAACATAGCTCCGCCCCTTCGATTACATCGAAAATCATTACAAGCAAATTATCCCTGCGGCCAGTCTTACAGAATCACCTGGCGCCCTTGCCAAACAGCACAGTTTTTACTGTTCTCAGTATGATAACGATATCCATGGGAATGGATAGGTTTTTTATGTAAAACAGGTCGTAGTTGAGTTTTTCAATCGTATCTTCAAGTGTTGCGCCATACCCGTATGAGACCTGTGCCCATCCTGTCAGGCCCGGTTTTACTTTAAAGCGCTCAGTATAATACGGCACCTGTTTTTCAAGCTCATCTGTAAAATATTTGCGCTCAGGCCGGGGCCCGACCATGCTCATTTTGCCCAGCAGAACATCCCATAGTTGAGGCAGTTCATCAATTCTGAATTTCCGGATCACCCTGCCGACCCGGGTAATTCTGTCATCATCTGCCTGGGCCCAGACCGGGCCTGTCTTTTTTTCAGCATCCACCACCATGGATCTGAATTTATGCATCATATATTCTTTCTTATTCTGTCCGACCCTGTCCTGGGAAAACAGCACCGGGCCTCTGGAATCTATTTTTATTAAAATCGCAGTCAAGGCAAGCACGGGTGACAGCAGAACCAGCATGATTAAAGAAAGAATAATGTCTTCAAGCCGTTTGATGAAAGTCTTGAATTTTGATTTTCTGAACCCTTCTGAAAATATCAGCCATGAGGGATTGATGGTGGTTACCAGCAATTTGCCGGTCAGCATTTCATAAAAACTGCTGCCTTCAAGGACTTCAAGACCTTCGGTCCTGCAGTTGAGCAGTTCTTTTGTGGGAAAAGACCCTCTTTTTTCTTTTAAGGCAACCACTATTTTTTTTACATCCATTTCCAGGGCAGTTGCACATAAATTGTTCTTGTTATACACAACCGGGATTTTATTTTTGATGGACTCATCAATCTCATCTTTTTCAGAATCCGGTATTAAAAGTGCTATCTTATAGCCGCAGTCAATGGTGTTCTCTATGGTATCAATAATATCCAGAGCCAGGGATGTGGAGCCCATTAAAATAATGCTTTCATTAAAAAAGCCTTTGTTTAAAATCCAGATATAAACCACCCGCCAGCCAATGATAAAAACAAATAAAAATATGATGCTCAGGATAAAAATTTTCTGGTCAATGATCACAATGGGAAATAGAAAATAAATAATTGCCAGGGCAATGGATGTGACCCCCAATGCCTGCAAAAGCCGTATACTGGCTTCGGGAATTGAAACGGCAATCTCAAAATCATACAGGTCGTTATAATACAGACAGGTTTGACAGATAAAGGTGATAAGCCCTATTTTTAAGAACAAGGTCAGATCCACCAGGGATAGATCAAATCGGGTCAGAATCATAAATGACAAACAGACCGAGCCGAAAATAACACTGCCTTCAAATATAATAAAAAGGATATTCCGGATCGGGAAATATTGTTTTAAAAGCCTGAGCATTTTTTATTTCGAACCATACCCGTATTTGCCGTATCCGTATTTACCATATCCATATTTGCCATATCCATATCCGACTCCCTTGCTGGCAAAATTATAGACAACTCCCAGAATTTTTTCTTTCCCATAGATATCAATAAGATCTGAAACGCTTTTCTTGTGGGTTTCTCCCTGCCGCACCACAATCACAATACCGTCCACATGTCTTGAAATAACACCGGTCTCTGAGGTTAAATACGGCGGCGGGGTATCAATAATGATATACCGGTCATGATACCGTTGTTTCAATTCGTTAATAAGATGCCGCATCTGCTCTGAAGATAAAAGCTCTGAAGGATTTGACGGAATTTTCCCGGCAGGAAGAAGTGTTAATTTATTCAAAGGCGTTTTAACCAGCAGCGTGGATAAGGGCTCTTGATTTAAAAGATATTCACTCAAGCCTTTGGTGGGTTCCAGGCCAAAAAGCGAATGAATCGTAGGACGCCTTAAATCACAATCCAGGAGAAGCACATGTTCATCAATATTCTGGGACAGACTGATTGCAAGATTTGCAGCCACAAAAGATTTGCCCTCACTGGGAGACGCACTGGTGATCATGATACATTTTGGCGGGTTTCCTTTTTCAGGAAACAGAATTGCATTTTTTAAAAGCCGGAATTGTTCAGCTTCAACAGATTGGGGTTTAAGCCCTGCAACCAGCATAGGGTCAATTCTCATGGCGATGGCTTCATTCGCAAACACCGGGGTTTCATGGCCATCCCCATCATCTGCTCTGAATAAAGTTTCATTTCCAGGGGCATGGGATTGGCTGTGACTGTCAGCCATGCGTTTGTGCTCTGCATTTTTGTCTTCATTCATGCCGTGCCGTGATTTTTCAAGCGCTTCAAAAATTTTACCCAAAAGATAACTCCAGTGCTAAATATTGATATAGGGTTTAACAAATTCAACTGTTTTTTCAATACCCTTTAAATTTAAAAGGGCAAACCCCAAAAGGACTGCTGAAGCATACATCGAGACCAGACTGAATAAAATTAATTCAATGCGTTTTTGGGTCTTTTCTCCAGGTCTTCCCAATGGTGGGATAGACGCAAGTATGGGCAGACCGATTTCTATTTCTATCTGCTCTTCTCTTCGAATCACAGGATTTAAAAACTCAAGCAGAAAAATGATCCCGCCGCTGATCCCAAGACCGATGGCGACAGAGAACATGAAAAGCTTTCTGACATCCGGAGAAATCGGTTTTTCAGGAAGTCTGGCATAATCAATAATGCGGAACTGTTCACCTTTCTGCTTTTTTTCCATGTTCACTGCCAGTTCAGCCTCAAGACGTCTGGCAAGCAGAGAATTATAACTGTCCCGGATATTATTATAATCCCTTTGAATGGATTGAAGTTCCTGCTCCCTTTTAGGTGTATCCTCAACTCTTTTTTGATACACTTTCATTGTTTCTTGAATCTGTAAAATATTTCTCTGGATATTTACGACATCGTTTTCCAATTGTCTGAGATTAAATTCATGCTGGGCCAGGACATTATTATTGCTGATAGGGGCAAACTTTTCTGCAGTACCTTCCGGAGCCTGATTCTTTTTTTCTTCAGCTTCTTTTGCAATTTTTTCTTCAAGCTTGGCAACACTCTTGGTTAATTTGATCACCTCAGGATGTTTTTCCGTATATTTTAATAACAAGTCATCCAGTTGCCGTTTTTCTGATTCATGCTGCTGCTGGGTAATGGATAAATTCGAACGGCCGCTGATTGATCCGTCCGTCTGAATCGTCCCGGAGCCACTCTGCTCAATCTCTTTCAGCCTTGAAATCTGGCTTTGTAACAAGGCAATGGCATTTTGTGTGTCCCGAAGTGCTTTTAAGGCATCAGAATATTGAAGCTGCAAGCGGTCCAGGGTTCTTAAATTTGTCTCCAGTTCGTCGGGCAGGCCCCCCATATATGTTGCCCGGTAAGATGCCAGCTGCGCTTCCCGATCTTCAAGCTTTTTTTGAATTTTCTCAAGTTCTGATTCAAGGAATTCACTGGTCCCGACAGCCTGGACTTCTCTGGCTTTAAGATTTTCATCCATGAAAAAGGTTGCCAGCCGGTTTGCAACGTTCATGACTGTTTCAGGCTTGTCCCCTTTAAACGATACGGAAAAAGCAGCTGTGCCTTCTTGCTTGCCGGCGCTTTGTTGTGTCACCGTAACTCTTTTGCGCATATCATTAAATTTATCTTCATTATAACGTATTTCTTTGCCTTGATAGAGCTGGAACTCATCAATAATCTTTTCAAGGTTTGTACGGCTGAGTATCTGCTGGGAAATGGTATTAATTCTTTGGGCCGTATCGGTTGTCACAATCGACTGGACATAGTCGGTGGGAACTTTCTGGGGCTGGATCAGAATGGTTGTGGATGATTCATAGGTCCGGGGCGTGACAAGCGCATAAATAAGCCCAAGTGTAAGAAAAATACTCAGCGGGATTATTATGATCCATCTGCGCCGGATGATGATGTCAAGAATCTGTTCAGGTTTTATGGGTACTGCTTGATTTTTCAAATCTGCCATTCCGTATTTTCCCAAACCTTATTATATAATTTTAAGATAGAAAACAGTTCTGTATATATTCCTTATAATCGCCTACAAGTCAATGATTTTCATGTTTTCAGCCAAATTTTCAGCCTGTTTTGAATGATCTCAATCCACTTGCACAATTGACTTTTTTTTGTTCAGACTGTAATTTCTACCACATGAAAAAACCAGATGCAACCTACTTAAAAGATTATGCCCCCCCTTTATTTTATATTGACCGGGTGGATTTGACTTTTGACATTCAGAAGACTGAGACGCGGGTCACCTCACGCCTGGTCATGGGGAAGAACAAATCTGCTGATCCAAAAGACACCCGGCTTGTTTTAAACAAGGGGGATTATGACATATCATCAATCATTGCCGACAGCATGGTATTACTGCCCCATGAATACCAGACAGCCGATGAATCTGTGATCCTTGAAAACACCCCGGATACATTTGAACTGGAAATAACCAATATTCTGAAGCCCCAGGAAAACACCAGCCTGGAAGGCCTGTACATATCCGGAGATGTCCTTTGCACCCAGTGCGAAGCCCAGGGATTCAGAAAAATCACTCCTTTTCTGGACCGGCCGGACATCATGGCTGTTTACTCATGCACCATTATCGCAGACAAAACCCGATATCCGGTTCTGCTTTCCAACGGGAACCTTGTAAAATCCGGAGATCTTGAAAACAATCGCCATTTTGTGCGCTGGGAAGATCCGTTCAGAAAACCCAGCTATCTTTTCGCGCTTGTTGCAGGAGATCTTTACCATATTCAAGACCAGTTCATTACCCGCTCCAAAAGGGTTGTGGATCTAAAAATTTATTCGGAAAAAGAAAACATCACCAGATGCCATCATGCCATGACATCCTTGAAACAGGCCATGAAATGGGATGAAGACCGATTCGGTCTGGAATATGATCTGGATTTATACCAGATTGTGGCGATCAACGATTTCAATGCCGGAGCCATGGAAAACAAGGGCTTGAATATTTTTAATTCAAAATATGTACTTGCGGATGCCAGAACTGCCACGGATGAAGATTTCATGAATATTCAAGGCGTTATCGGCCATGAGTATTTTCATAACTGGACAGGTAACCGGGTTACGCTTAAAAACTGGTTCCAGCTAAGCTTAAAAGAAGGATTAACGGTATTTCGGGACCAGGAATTTTCTTCTGATCTGAATTCAAGGGGTGTAAAAAGAATCGCAAGCGTCCGCAATTTAAGAGGCTATCAATTCCCTGAGGATAATGGCCCCATGGCGCATCCGGTCAGGCCTGATTCATATATAAAAATGGATAATTTTTATACCATGACCGTTTACGAAAAAGGCGCGGAACTGGTCAGGATGATTCATCAGCTCACAGGGGAAGAAAAATTCCGGCAAGGCATTGATTTATATTTTAAAAATTATGACGGAATGGCGGTCACGATCGAAGATTTTGTGGCAATGATGCAGGAAGCATCCGGCATTGATCTTGACCAGTTCAAATTATGGTATTTCCAGTCAGGCACTCCGACGGTCACCATGACACGATCTTATGACAGCACAAAACAGCTGCTGCAACTGACCTTTTCCCAGGAAACACCCCCTGACAGAAATCAGAAAATCAAACAACCGCTGCATATTCCTGTACGAATAGGTATAATTAATGAACATGGCCAGGATATCACCCCGGATGGACAGGAACTGATTGAACTTAAAAAAGCCAAAGACATTTTCACTTTCAATCATATCCCCCCCAAAAGTCTGCCATCCATATTCCGGCAGTTTTCAGCGCCTGTAAAAATCAGGACAGATTTTTCAGACAAGGAACTGTCCTTTCTCATGGCCAGGGACACGGACAGCTTTAACCGATGGGATGCAGCCCAGACCCTGTTTATCCGGGAAATCGAAAAACTTGTCAATGCCATTCAGAATGGGACCAGGCTTGATATCTCCTCTGATCTGATATCCGCATTTGACCAGGCCCTGGCTGATACTGGAGCGGATCGGGCCTTTTTAGCAAAAACACTGGCCCTGCCGTCAGAAACTGAAATCAAGGATCATTTTGAATGTATAGATGTGGATGCGATTCATCAGGCAAGATGCGTTCTGGAAGCAACCCTTGCAGGCCATCTGGAGCAGGCATTTATTAAAACAGTTGAGCGCTGCAGCACATCTGATCCCTTGAGTATCTCAGGGTCTGCCATGGCAGATCGGAGCTTGAAAAATCTGGCACTGTCCTATCTTGGCAGTTTGAAAAAACAAGCTTCCACCCAGCTGATTCTGGATCATTTTACATCTGCAGAAAATATGACAGATGAACTGGCTGCGTTTAAAATTCTGTCAGAGATAAGCCCTGAAATTAAAGAGACTGCGGTTCGTGATTTTTATGTAAAATGGGAACACGACAAACTGGTTCTGGATAAATGGTTTGCGGTACAGGCAGGTTCCAGCCTGGAAGATACGCCTGAGCAAATGGGAAAACTGATAGACCATCCCGATTTTTCAATGACAAATCCCAACAAGGTCAGGGCCTTGATTTATATGTTTGCCATGCAGAACCCTGTCAATTTTCATTCAGAAGACGGCAAGGGGTATAAATTTATTGCAGACCAGATCATTTTGCTGGATACCATCAATCACCAGATTGCCGCCCGATTGTCTTCATGTTTCAATCACTGGAAAAAATATGACAGCGCCAGAAAGGCCTTGATGAAAAAAGAGCTTGAACGGATACTCAGTGTCCAGGCTCTTTCTAAAAATGTGTATGAAATTGTTTCAAGGGCGCTGGGATAAAATGCGCGTCCCTCAACGCAATCCACCCCTCACTGGGCACTGTCATATTTCATAAATTGACACCCAAGCAGAGCAGAAGAACTTTTTTAATATTTATATGCGTTGGCCCTGCTTTTGAGAGTTGACTTTATACTAAACAATGGTATATTTATAACCATGGGCTGGACGGTGAACATATCAAAGAAGGTCTCAAAAATGATTCCTAAACTGCCAAAGTCAGTACGGCAATCTTTGTTGTTATTGCTTAGAGAAATTGAGATTTCCGGCCCTTCCCGCAGTAATTGGAAAAATTACGGCAAACTTGGAAAAAATATGTACCACTGTCACATCAAAAAAGGCCAGCCAACCTATGTCGTTGTCTGGGAAATAAGAGACAAACAAATTAAAATAGTTGAGGTTACTTATGTTGGAACACACGAAAAATCCCCATACTAAAGTCAGCCTTCTTTTTGAAGGTCCGGCAGAAAAAAAGGATGAGGCCATTGCCGCTTTAAAACGCCTGGGGTTTCGCACATCTGAAAACGGTCATACTCCTCGGAGAACAGCTTTTGCAGAATTTAAAAACAACGAAGCTGGAACCAGCCTGGCAGGTGGCCGTCACAAAGAAGGAATAACGCAGGTTAACCTTTCTGAACTGACCGGAATACCTCAAAGGCATATTTCTGAAATGGAAAGAGGCAAGCGCCCTATTGGAAAAAAGAATGCTAAATTATTTGCAACTGTATTAAAAGTCGATTACAGAGTATTCCTCTAATTCACAAGGAGAATCAATTTTTATCTAAAATCCGTTTTTGACAATAATGATTCTCCAATTTATTTACAACCGCCAGAAGTTTAAATTTAATTCTTTGGCCTGGTCCGGACTGAACACGGATTTTACATCAATAAAACATCCCTGCGGGCGCAGCATCTTTTTAAAAACAGAAAGGTCATGCACAAGATATGGTTTGTGCGGAACGGCAAAAATAATTGCAGATAAATCCGTAAGATCTTCCCAGCTGCAAAGATCGACATCATAATAGGCTTTGGCTTCTCTGGGATCAGAGAGCGCATCATGAACCAGAACCTTTGTTCCGTATGAATTCAGCTCGTTAACAATGTCGATCACTCTGGTGTTTCTCAAATCCGGACAGTTTTCCTTAAATGTCAGCCCCAGCACCCCGACCCTGGAATCTTTTATTGTAAAGCCCTGGTTAATCATCATCTTGATGGTTTTTTCAACCACAAAGCGGCCCATATTATCGTTGATTCTGCGCCCTGCCAGAATCACCTGGGGGTGGTAGTCTTCTGACTCAGCCTTGAAGGTCAGATAATACGGATCAACACCAATACAATGCCCGCCGACAAGCCCGGGTCTGAAAGGCAGAAAATTCCATTTTGATCCGGCAGCCTCAAGCACATTTTTTGTATCAATGCCCAGTTTATCAAAAATAAGCGACAATTCATTCATCAAGGCAATATTCAAATCTCTCTGGGTATTTTCAATCACCTTGGCAGCTTCTGCCTCCTTGATGGTCCTTGTCCTGTGAACCCCTGCCACGACAATGGATTCATACAGCTCTGCCACTTTATCACAGGTGGCTTCATCATCTCCTGAAACCACCTTAACTATTTTGGGCAGGGTATGTTCTTTGTCTCCGGGATTGATTCTTTCCGGTGAATATCCCACATGAAAATCTTTTTTCCATTGATATCCGGATTCTTTTTCCAGAATCGGTACACAGACATCTTCTGTAACACCGGGGTACACAGTGGATTCAAAAATGACCACCGCGCCTTTTTTCATATATTTTCCCGCGGTTGTTGAAGAACTTTCCATATATTTTAAATCAGGGCGGCGTGCCTTATCTATCGGGGTTGGAACAGCCACAATAATATAATCTGCATCTGAAATTTTTGATGGATCTGATGTGGGCGTGAAAAAAGAAGCGCTTTCAAATTCTTCCTGCGAGACTTCGCCTGTGGGATCTTTAAATTTTTTACAGTTTTCAATGATGCTTTCCTTTAAATCCAGGCCGATGGTCTGAAATTTTGCACCAAAATGAACAGCCAGAGGCAAGCCCACATATCCCAGTCCGATAACTGCAATCTTTGTATTCTTATCCATGAAAACGTCTTATCCTCAAATTATAGTTTATAATAGCCTTTGTACCATCTGACAAACTCAGCAATCCCCTCGTCCACGGATGTTGAGGGCTTAAAGCCGGTATCTTCAATCAGATCATTCACATCTGCATAGGTTGCCGGAACATCTCCTGCCTGTAACGGCAGGTATTCCTTGATGGCCTCTTTACCCAGCGCCTTTTCAATAGCGCCCACAAAATCCATCAACGGCACAGGATTATTGTTGCCGATATTATACAGCTTATACGGCACACAACTGGTGGATGGATTCGGTGCTTTTGACGACCATTGAGGGTCAGCCCGGGGAATCGTGTTCATTACCCTGACAACCCCTTCCACGATATCATCAATATAGGTAAAATCCCGCTGCATATTCCCGTTATTAAAGACTTTAATGGGTTCATCATTTAAAATGGCTCTGGTAAAAAGGAAAAGCGCCATGTCCGGTCTTCCCCAGGGGCCGTAAACTGTAAAAAACCTTAAGCCTGTGGTTGGAAGATTATACAGATAACTGTAAGTATGGGCCATGAGTTCATTGGCTTTTTTGGATGCGGCATACAAACTGATGGGATGATCCACGTTATGCCGGACAGAAAACGGCATAAGGGTGTTCAGGCCGTAAACCGAACTGCTGGATGCGTACACCAGATGTTTTACGCCTGAATGACGGCAGCCTTCCAGAATATTGCCAAAGCCGACCAGATTGCTGTCAATATACGAGGCCGGGTTTTCAAGGCTGTAACGCACGCCTGCCTGGGCCGCAAGATTGATAACAGAGTCAAACTGCCTGTCTTCAAACAATTTTTTAATTTTTTCCCTGTCTGCAAGATCAACCAGAACAAATTCAAAATCATCCTCGGGTTCGAGAATTGACAGTCTTTTTTTTTTAAGATTCACATCGTAATAATCATTGAGATTATCAATGCCGCAAACCTGATGTCCCTCTTTGAGCAGGCGGCGGCTTAAATTAAATCCGATAAACCCTGCCGCACCTGTTACAAGAATTTTCATGACACTTCCTATCAAAACTAAAGATTGATTTTAAATATGCAAAAGCCTGTTGACCGGTTTACCATAAAAAAAATCAAAAACGCAATGAAAATTCTCAATCTCAATACAGGCAACGCCATGCACAGACAAATACATTCGCATTTCACTATACGCACATATACGTGAATGTTTTATTGTCTGCCGGTTAAATTTTTGTTAAAAGTTTAAAAAATCGTAAGTATAAAAAACAGGTTCAATTGCGGGGTAATCACTTTCGGGATGCACTGCTATGGTAAATCAGAATATGTCGGTGAGCTGCTCCATCGGCTGATTCTTTCCCAGCCATACCTGTCTTCCCAGCCTCTTCTGCGATTTTTTTTATGCGTTCGCCTTTCAGGCCCGGGATATCCTGGACCCATATCAAGAATACGCCTGTCTACAGGAGACCTGCGATCCACAGGGATTCTTTTCACATAAACACTTTGTGTCTGAGCCATTACACCCTCCCCTATTAAAAAATTAAAAGATCATTCACAAACCATCAAAGAATAAAGAGAATACAAGAACACCAGAGATGAACAATTGAGAAACATGAATTTGATATATAAACCAATTATATGAAATATTTAAAAATTGTCAAAACTTTTTTAACCTTTTTTTAACAAGGATTGAACAATTCTCAAGAATAAAATACAGGTATTCAGATTATTTTTGATGCTCAATATAATACAGCGTAGCGCCGACAGGCGCAAAGGATAAAAATACAATATTCAGCCACGGGATCAGAAACAAAAGGCCAAACCCGATATGAAACATGACATTCTTTTTTAAAAAATCAAATCTCTGGCTAAAGGGAAGCATCTGTCTTGCAGGGGTGAGATCTGTATTATCCCAGGCCAGAAAAACAGCCGCAGTGATGGATGAAACAATGACAATCAAGGGACCTGCCGGTGTAAAAAGGCCAAGCGCCATAACCAGCAAAGATATTAAAATCGGGATAATTGCCCTGGGAATCTCCTGTTTAATCAGATAAAAGAAAAAAACAAGCCAGGAATCGGGTTCAAATTCGGCATTTTTGCCTGAGACCATAACTTCTGTAATTCTGGACATATAATCCATGATAAAGACACAGAACAGAATCTGCGAAACCAGATACGCCAGCACAACCGCAATTGCAGCAAGAAAAAAAGACAATATCCAGGAAACCGCTTTCCACAGATAAATCAGCAAACCCGATTCCGGCATTTTCCATATCAGCGATAGAATTTCGTCATGAAAATACAGAACCAGGCCAGACAGAAAAAATGTCAGGATCAACACCACAAAAAAACGTAAAATCCCCAGCATTAAAAGCTTTGGTGTTTTAAGGGACAGAAGAACCCCTTTTAAATTATATTTTATGCCGTAATAAAAACTCATTTTCCTCAACCCCTGTATTCTGCTGTGATGAAAGACACCGGATCATATGTGATGTTTCTTTTGAAAACTCTTTATACGAAATATTCTTTCTTTCCTCAATAATATTTTCAGAACTGTTGATCATACGGGCATAATATTCAAGAAAATTCATGGACCGGGCCGGAGGAAAATCCTCTTTTCCCCAGTTGGGCGGCTGTTCAATGGCCTCTTTGAGAATCGTGGTGTCTTTTGTAATATATGCTTCTTTTAAAATGGCGACAACCTTTTCACTGGTATGAATCCACTCTTTAATTCCGCTGCTTTCAAGTCTTGACGCATTGTTTACCGCTTTTCCGATTGCGGTTACAATTTTTCTTCTCTGACTTCCCAAAGGGCCTATCATGGCGGAACCGATCTCCATTCCCGCCCGATAGCCGATATCTATCTGTGCATCAGATATCAGTTTTTGAACCCGGCCGGTGGGATCCATTTCATGCTGTCCTTTTTTGAGCCGGTCTATTTCATTAAAGGCTGAACAAATTGTTAGAACCATGAGCATGATTCTTTCTTCAAGCCCCAGGGCAAACCCTTTGTATTCAAAATCAAAGGGAGCGGCATTCAGTAAAAATACACAGTCCCCCATAAAATTATCCACCCGGCAGCTATACCGGCTTGCGTTATTTGCTGTAATCTGGTGGCATAAATTCAAAATATAAAAATAATCCCGCGGACTGAATTTTTTTCGTATGGTTGCAGAACCCACCATGTCCATAAATGCATACACCCCGTCTGTAATATTTACCGCTTCCATGTTCAGCTGCTGCTCATTTACAGCGCCCACAGCCTTTAAATATTTTTTGAGTTCTTCAAGTTGCTGTTCTTTTTCTTTGAGCTCCAAAGCGGTCTTTCTTAAATTCTTTTCTTTTCGCCAGATAATATGGGCCGCCTGTCTGCCTTTTGCCTGACCGATATTTGCAAGGGATGCCATTTCAATGGCGGAAATCAAAATATTGAGTTTTTCTTTCAACATCGCTTCGTTTACAAACCGGCCGTCTTCTTTTTCCAGCAGGGTTTCATCAATGGTATTAAAAACAATGGCTCCGAAATCCGGGATGTAGGCAGAAACAAAATTTTTAGCCCTAAACAGTTTTACAATCCGTTTAATAATTTTGAGTTCAGAAACACTTTCAAAAGACCTGCCATCATAGGACAGGATGGAAATATTTGACTGCAGCCCTTTATTATTAACCGTTTCGCCGAGATGATCACAGATCAGAATCTTTACCCCTTTGCGGTAAAACTCCTTGTGCGTGCGCAAAACAAAGGGGATAATTCCGTCACTGTCTATTTTATTGCCAAACTGGGTATCTTTATACAGTCTGACCGGTGAAAGGCCTTTATATCTGACAACAAAGGTTCCAAAGCATTTCAACAGCATCCCGGAAAGCCCTCTGCCGTCAAATTTATAGATCACTCCCCTGTCCCATTTTTCCGGGGGCAGAAATCCGGCATAGGACCGGTTGGTGCCGATCAGAAGTCCTGAATGTCTTGCCTGCATCAGTTTCAGGGAAAAAGACAAAAGAAGCGATAATGCATTTTTTTTTCTGAAAATTCTGCGCTCAAATTTTTCAAGACTTGGCAATGGAGGCCTCCTTTTGCGCATAGGGGCTTGAAAACAGTCTTGTGGTCGCATTCTCCTGATCTGTCTTATAAAAAAGATTCTGGAACAGGGAGATGTCTTTCTGCCTGAAAGAAATCAGGGAACCGATAAAAAACACATGATAAATCCGGAATACATGATCAGAAACAATTTCCAGCAATTCCTCCTTTTTTTGTTCCATCCGGACAATCCAGTCATTGAGTGTCCTGACATAATGCGGTCTGAAATTTTCCGCATTTAAAAGCTCAAAACCGGTTCTGGAAGCTATATGCACAAGATCATGCTCAAACATCAGTTCGCCTCCGGGAAACATATATGTATTCAGAAAAGAATTCTCATACCCTTTCCTGCGTTTGATATTGGTTGTAATGGTATGCTGCAGAAACATGCCGCCTTTTTTAAGGCTGTTGTATACACAGTTAAAAAAATGCGCCATATGGGCTTTTCCCACATGCTCGGACATGCCCACACAGGATATTTTGTCAAACTGCTCATCTCCCAGATCCCGATAATTTAAAAGCCGGATTTGAATCTGATGGGATAAGTCTTCATCGCTGATCCATTTCTGTGCATATTTTTTTTGCTCAGAACTCAGGGTAATGCCGGTCACCTTCACGCCATAATGCTTTGCCGCAAACACGGCGAAATTTCCCCACCCACACCCGATATCCAGAAGTTTTTCTCCAGGGGTTAACCGAAGCTTCTGGCAGATAATATCCATTTTTTCATTTTGAGCATCATCCATGCAGGTGGTCTCATCTGCATAATACCCGCAGGTATATCCCATGGTTTTGCCTAAAAACAGGCGATAAAAGCGGCCTGGCACATTATAATGATATTCAATATTCTCTTTTTCTTTTTCCTTTATTTTTACAAACAGCCTGGCCAGAAAACTCAAAGGGCCTTTTTTTTGGTGGGTACTCAGCAGCCGCCGATATACCATTTCGTAAAGTTCTTTAATACTGCCGGAGATATCAAAATAGCCTTTTATATAGGCCTCTCCCAGGGAAAACGCATCGGGCGACACAAGGGCCTTGAAAAACTTCGGGTCCTTGATGAAAATTTTATGTTTTACATTTTCCTGACAAGTTGAATATGTGTTTCCACTTGTGTCGACAATTTCAAGGGGAACCTGCTCCTGATTCAGTATCTGAATAAATTTTTCCAGAAAAAAAGATTCTTTGTTAATGAATGCTTTCATCATTTCGCCTTTACCGTAAAAGGGTTCAATCATAAGACTTTTTATCAAGAATATAAAATTTTGCCCTATTATATAAAAAAAAATCAAAAGATAAAGGTTTAACTTAAAAACTTTACACATTTTTTAATTTTTTCAAAAAGGGAACAAAAAAAAGAGGGGCGTTATTTCATATTCTCAAGGAAAATATCGATAAACATCGCTTCTGTGAAGGCACCTGACAAAGCAGATGGTGTTATTCTCAATAACAAGACCCAGGCGATAATCACCCATCCGGATACGGTAGTGATTGCCCTGGGCTTTTAATTTTTTTAAATTATGGATGCTGTGGATATCCTGAGCCGCTTCAACTTGCTGTATAACCTGCCGAACCCGTTCAAGAAAGGGTTTATCAGTTTTAAACTTTTTTAAATCTTTGACAAAGCTCTTTTTAAAATCAAGGATCACGCCCGGCCTTCCAGTATGTCAAACACTGATTTTTTCGTAGCTTTTCCTGTTTCTTGACCTTCCTGAATAGCCCTGCTTAAAGCGATATCCTCCATAGCTTCTACAACAATATCATGAAAAAGGCTGTGTTTCTCTTCGAGCATCTCAATAAGGGCTTCTTTAAAGACTTGTTTAAGTCTCCCTTCATCCATTACCGTTTGCATGGCATATTTCTCCAAAAAATTCTTTAATTTAACTGAACCTGATTCTATATTTTTCTATTGAATATGTAAAGAGCCTATGAATCCCATTCAGGGCAGGGATGGTTGAATGGCCTTGAGAATATCTCTGGCCTGCAGCAGGGCTTTGGTTACAGGCATGCGTTTCTGGATTAACGGTATTTTGATACTGTCTTTTCGGATAAATTCAAACCGGACAAGATCCTTGAGCATATCGTTCAACGCATGAAGCGGTTTTTTCATATGCTGCTGGGAAAAAGACAATGCAATACTGTCCGGCGTGATATCCAGTTTTTTGACGCCGGCATGGATGCACAGAACCCTTAACATAATTTTGAGCAGCATATTCTGGGCTTCTGCAGGCAAGGGGCCATACCGATCTGCCAGTTCTTTTTTCATTTCAGAAATATCGGAAACTTGAGTTATCCGTGATAATCTCCGGTACAAGGTCAGGCGCTGCTCCACGGATTCTATATACGCGTCGGGAAACCCTGAAGACATGGCCACATTAATTTCAGGTTCCAGCGGTTCAATCACATCCTCGCCTTTTAAATCGTGAACCGCCTGATCCAGCAGTTTTAAAAACATATCATAGCCCACAGCTGCAATATGTCCGGATTGCGATGCCCCCAGTGCGGTTCCAGCGCCCCTGATCTGAAGGTCTTTCATGGCAATCTGAAATCCCGAACCCAGATCTTTATGCTCCATCAAGGCTGCCAGTCTTTTTCTGGCATCCTTGGTCATCCGGTCTTCGTCCTGGATAAACAGGTAGGCATAGGCCTGATGATCCCCCCGCCCGATTCTTCCCCGCAGCTGATAAATCTGTGACAGACCGAAGTTTTCAGCTTTATTGATGATCATGGTATTGGCAGAAGGAATATCCAGACCGGATTCAATGATGGTGGTGCACACCAGAACATTGATCTGCCTGTTCACAAACTGCAGCATGATTTTTTCAAGCTGTGTTTCAGAAAGCCTGCCATGGGCGATCCCCACCTTTGCTTCGGGGACAAGCGTTTCTATATCCCGGGCAATTTTTGAAATGGTTTTGATATTGTTATGCACAAAAAAGACCTGACCATTTCGGGCCAGTTCTCTGTTTATCGCATCTTTGACAATGGTATCTTCATATTTTGAAATATATGAGACAATGGGCTGCCGGTCCGCAGGCGGTGTTGTGATAATGCTGATATCCCGCATCCCGGTCAAAGACATGTGAAGCGTTCGTGGAATCGGAGTGGCTGTCAGTGCCAGGACATCCACTGAGCTTCGCTTTTTTTTCAAGGCTTCCTTATGTTTTACACCAAAGCGCTGCTCTTCATCGATCACCAGAAGCCCCAGAGATTTAAAATCCACATCCTTTTGCAAGAGTCTGTGCGTGCCGATCACAATATCTGCCTGTCCTGTGCTGATGGCTTTCAAGATCTGTGTCTGTTCTTTACGGGTACGAAACCTTGACAAACAATGCACCTGAACCGGATACCGGGCAAATCGTTCCTTGAATGTCCCAAGGTGCTGCTCAGCCAGAATCGTTGTGGGCACCACCACAGCCACCTGTTTGCCGTCATTGACTGCCTTGAAGGCCGCCCGTATGGCAACTTCTGTTTTACCGTATCCCACATCCCCACAGACCAGCCGGTCCATGGGCGTGCTGGACTCCATATCCAGATGAACATCATCTATGGCTTTCAGCTGATCCCGTGTTTCCTCATAGGCAAAGGCGGCTTCAAAATCATTATAATAATTGTCCGGCCGACTGAAGGAAAATCCCTTGTTCACCTTCCGCCGGGCATATAAATCCAGCAGATCTGCTGCCATCTTTTCAACTTCCTCTTTTGCCTTTGCCTTTGATTTGATCCAGGCCTTGGACCCGATTTTATCCAGAACCGGTTGATATCCGTCCACACCGATATATTTACCGATCATTTCTATGCGGTCCACCGGCAGGTAGAGTTTGTCATTGTCCTGATATACCAGCAGAATAAAATCCTGGGAAACCCCGTTGACTTTCAGGTTGCACAATCCCTCGTACTGCCCGAGTCCATGCTCGGCATGAACGATGATATCTCCGTTTTTCAATTCCTCAGGCGTGATAAACTGGGTTTTCAGATCCCGCCCGGATGCGCCCTGCCGCCGGATTCTTCTGTTGCCGAAGATTTCATGTTCAGTAACAATTGCAAGAGCGTGCTCTTCCAGCACAAATCCGGAAAAGACATCCCCGATGAGGATATAAACACCCGGAGTTTTAAATTCAGCAGAAGAAAACTGACGGCATACCACAGGTTCAATCCCGTAGGGTGCAAGCAGGGACACCAGCCTTTTGACCTGGGCTTCCTGGGAAAGCACACAGAGTACATTTCTTTTAAATTCGGCATGATGTTCAAACCATTCAACCAGCGGCAGCAAAGGGTTATCCTTTGTTCCTTGCCGTTTCAGCGATACGGATAACTGTGAATTGTCCTGACAGTGAAATTGATATATTGGCGAAGGATCAGAAAGATTCTCCTGTTTTACGTCAGGTCTTACATAAAAGGGCTTGAAAAAAACATGTTTTTTCGACTCGATACAGGATCTGGCAGTTTCCCATTTTAAATAAATGGAATCCGGATGAACACAGAGCCGGTTTTCAGATGCGGTTGTTTTATAATTCAAATATGCCTTGTTTTCAAAATCCTGAGCATATGCATCCAGTTCTTCCTGATCATCCACAACAAAGCAGGTATTTTCACCCAAATAATCAAAAAACGTATCCAGGTGTTCATATACAATGGACAGCATGCTTTCTATTCCGGGAAAGCGCCCGAACTCACGCACCTGATTCACATATTCTCTGATGCCGGGTGCAGAAAGCCCGGCATCAGATCCTGCCTGCCGAAGGCGCGCCAGCATATGGGGCTGGTTTTCCGGTGTAAGAATGGCTTCGGTTGCCGGAAGAATGATAATCTCATCAATTTCTTTTATGCCGCGCTGGGTAAAAGGCGAAAAATAACGGATGGACTCCACCAGATCCCCAAAAAATTCAATCCTTACCGGATGTTTTTCTCCCGGGGGAAATATATCCATAATACCGCCGCGAACCGAATATTCACCGGGATCTTCAACCAGAGAAACCTTGGTGTACCCACCGGACTCCAGCATCCGGACAAGCATGTCCCGATCGATTTCCTCATTGACCATAACAATCTGCAGGTATTGATCCAGCGCCTTTCCCGGAATCAGTTTCTGCAGAACCGTTTCCATGACCGTTACAATAATTAACGGGTGGTTCTTTGAATTCAATATGCGGGACAAGACTGTCAGCCGATCAATGGAGGTCTGTTTATGATACGACAGGGACTTGAACGGCAGGATATGATATCCCGGGAAAAACAGCACCTGATCGTTGTGTCCAGGCAAAAAAAACAAAAGCTCATTTACAAAATTCAAGGCTTTTTTGGAATCCGGCAGAATAACCACAAGGGATTGTCCGGTTTCAATGAACAGTCTGGAAACCAGATAGGACTTGTAAGATCCGTCTGTCGGTGTAATGACAATACCTGATCCTGCGGTTTGAATGTCTTTGAATAAATGCGTTGACATGTTTTATAGAAGATGCCCTGCAGGGCAAAAATCCTGTTTCCTTTAAATAAATTCTGACCCTGATTTAAAGGAACTTTATAAAAGAATCAAGTTCTAAATGGGCGGTGCTCAATGGACGAACCTTATTTGAACTTGCCTGCCAGACCATTATCAATCACATAAATACAGGCTTCATTGGCCCCCTGCAGGGTATAGCCGAATTTATCCGATAAATTGTTCATCAGGAATCTGACGTCTTTTTTAATGCGTTTATCATGGGTGTGAAATTTTTTTGTGTCAAAATCCTTTATGGCATTTCTGAAATTTTCGTTTTCAATAAAAGGCTCCAATACCTGCTTTTTAAGATTATGGACATAGCGGTCGTACAGGGATTCAAACAACCGCGTCCGGGTGATATCTTTTCCTTCAATCATCATCTCATGGGTCAGGGTCCGGGTGGTATACTCCTTTAAAACATCATTGCGGATTTCCTTTCTGCGCCTGATATCTGCATTCTCTGAAAGAAGCCTGTTTTCAATGCTTTCCAGGAAGGCATCCGTGACATGGATTTCTTCTTTAGTAAAGATGCATCGAATCACTGAATCAAGCTCATGGGTCACCGCAGAGATATAATTTTTGATGTCCTTTGAAATCTGATCTTCATTATAATAATACAGCGATTCTTTCACCTGCTGCAGGATGCTGTAATCATACATGCGCAATAAAGATTCCAGAAATTCCTGGGGAATCATTTTTCTGGCCTGATCGTCAATTTTATTAAAAAACATGCACAGATCCGACATGTTTATCAGCCGGTCTTCTTTGGCATATTTTGAATAAAACTGATCAAAAATCTTGATGGAATCCCGACCTGACAGACCTTCTTTTCCATAAATTTCAGATTCAGAGATAATCTTTTTGAGCATTTTGCTGTCAAGGGATTTCACATCCTCTTCTTCCAGCCATTTGGGGATATGCCCTGAAAACAATTCCATTTTCAACAGCATCAACTTCTCATCGCAAAAATTCTTGTATTTTAACGGATTCTGTATCCACTCACTCAGGGCCAGGGATTTTTTGCCGATTCTGGTGGAAATAATAATCCGGGCAAAATTCTCCAGCACCATGGGAAGAAAACCTGTGTCAATATGACGGCCGAAAATATTATTATAAATTTTGACTTCCGTTTTCACATCAAGCACATAGGGAATATCAATATACTGTATCCGGTCTTCAAAGGAAGGAAAATCACGCAGAACTCTTTTGTCTTCAGGATTCATCAGGGCAAAAAACAAGGCATCCACTCTTTCTTCGATATCCTCAACCTTATGGAGCCCTTCACTGATAATATTATGAAGTTCAACCATGCGCTCGGTATTATGCGCCTTGATATCCATGAGCGCATAAATCCCGTTATTGATCTTGGCAAATCTTGAATACAGATAATTAATCCGGTTACTGTCCTGAAACAAACTGTTAATCCGGGTCTGCAGCATTTCGTTTGACAGGATATTCTGTTTTAAGGGCTGATCTCCGGGATTAAACACACTGATGCCGTTGCCCAGGCGCCGGTTAAAATAATAGGGCCGCGCATACAGCATCTTGAACACCTCGGACGGATTGCCCAGCCGTTCCAGAAGTGCATTGTAAATGGAGGAACAGATGGTGCAGACCTCTTCTTTAAACACCCATTCATATTCTTTTTCAGTGAATAGCCGCCATTTGAATTCATCATTTTTGATCAGTTCATCCAGGGCTGCCCGGCGCTGGTCTTTGGGAATTGCCAGAAACGGGTTGTCATGAGAAATACACGGCACTTCAATATAATCCGGGTCCTTGCCTGAAAACACCTCCGCCTCTGTGGGATTAAACTCCTCTGTTCTGCCTTTTTCCACATACTGAATCAGCTTTTCAAACGTTGAAACCGAAAGACTGGTATCTTTATCCTTAAGTTTTTTAACATCCAGCCGCCAGACGATTTCATAGCGAATCCCTTCATCGGTATTAGAGTACATTTCAAATTTTTTAAGCAGGTTATTCAAAAACGTGCTTTTGCCGCATCCGTGCGGACCATAAAAAATATAAATCCGGTTCTGCTGTGCGCCATGCCTTAAATACTCCATCTGCTTCATAAAGCGGTTGGAAAACAGCATATCTGTAAAATAAGGATCTTCAGAACCTTCAACAAACAGGCGGGAACAGTCATATTTGGTAAAGGCAAATTTGTCTTTATCCGTGCCATCCGCATTTCCCAGCTCATCCACATAATTTGTGATCATGTCGTGAAATGCCTGGAAAACATTGCGAAGAATCCGGGATGGATTCTCATTTAAAATTTTTAAAAACTGTTCAAATCTCACCGGTTTGAGCCGCTGATAGTCTGTTATATTCTTATTGAGCAGCGCAAGCGTCTGGTCAACGGATGTGTTTGTGAGCGTCTGGGATTTCATATCAGTTATAACTCCCGTTTATGAATTTTCCGGTTTTCCATCACATAGACCATTCTTTTCCATTTAACCGGTTCCGGTGCCTTCTTGACAGCTGCCGGGGATGAAGGATCCCAGAAATTTGCAAAACTGTCAGCAGGCTGTCCGGGCCTAACCACCTCACTGGTTTCCAGGTGCACCGGACCGCCCCACAAGAATTCTATTCCGATCATGGTATTTTCAATAAAATCTATTTTCAAAGGTTTACCCTCAAACTTGTGATTCAGATACAGTACCCCGTTTCTGGTTCCGGACGGATCCACTGATATCTGCGGGGGATGGTACAGGGTATCGATAATCATGTCTTTGTAATCTTCAGCCTTTTTGGATTTTATATAATACTGCCACGACATGCGTTCATTATTAAAGCGTTTTCCTGCCACAAAAAGATCATGTTGAGAAACAAATTCCTGATCAATGAATGTGTTTATAAAGGTAAAATCATTGAAATTCTCACGAACTTTCAGGATATACTCCTTTCCGGTTCCTTTGTTCAGGTCAAAGCCTTTTTTTCTGACCTCATCTTTTAAAAACCGGTACTCAAACGAATAGCATCCCCGGTCTTCCATGTGTTCAATATGCTCAAACAATCTCATGCCAAGCGCATATGGATTCAGGCCCACCTTGGGCATGGATGTCACCCCGGCATTTACCCTGGCATAATCAATTTCATGCCCGCAGATCCTGTCATCTCTCATAAAAAGGTATTCATGCCAGTAACTTGCCCATCCTTCATTCATGATTTTTGTTCTGATCTGCGGCTGAAAATAAAGAGACGTATTTTTTACAATCTGAAGGACGGTTTTCATCCATTCATTTTCAGCTTCCTTCAAGAACGAAGAATGACGGGTGATATATTCCATCACATCCAGTGCCGGCGGTATCTGGGACATTAATTGTTTTCGGTATAATTCTTCAAATTCAGGGTATCTGCTGAGGATCTGCTCAAAAAAATCTTCATTGCCATCATTGGCCTTATTATATCTGGTGATTTCTTTTAAATATGTATTGTGGGAAACATGTTTAATGACCTGCAGGAAAATATCAAAATAAAAATCCGTTTTGGTCATTGCCTGCCGGGTATCTTTTTGAATGGTGTGGTTGAGTTCTTTATGATATCCGACAAGATTATCCACCCCCCTTGCAAACTCTATGGCATAATCCACCCATCTGCCTTTTTCACTTCGAAGCTGAGCAATCACCCGTTTATCTGACAAAGCCTGACCCGTCAGATCAATATCCCAGGTATTTTTATAAAACAGGTTGTTCTGGAAAAAATCAATATGCCCCAGAACATGATAAAAAATCATCACATTCAGCCAGTCCGGATTATTATCATTATAAAAGGAAATTGCAGGTCGCGTATTGATAACTGTTTCATAGGGATTGGACGGATAGGCCTCATACATGCCTTTGCCGGACAGCACCCGGACATCATGCACCCAGTAATCATACAGGGTGGGAATCATGACCTTGGGGCTTAATTCAATCATATCCCGGTTGGTCACAACATATTCAAGGGTTTCATCGTCAAAGACCAGCCCGTGATCACGCGCCCGAAGCTTGCACTCTTCCATTATACCTTTGACATGCTGACTGACAAGTTCCATAATTTTCTGCCTTTCGGGCGAACCCAAAACGGTTCCCCCTCCCCTATGAAATAAGCTGTTTTATGCCTTGAATAATCCTTGAATCCTCGGCATTTTCACCTAAGACATCCAGTTTTATCAGACTGCTGTGCTTATTGAGGATTCCCGAAGATTTTAAATATTTTTCCACTTCTGTCTGGTTTGATCCGACATAGGAATGTTCAACAATGGAAATGCCGATTCTTGCGACATACCCCAGCATTCTTTCAATCTCTTCAAGGGTTTGTTTTCCGTTCTTATCCCAGTCATCCCCATCTGTGCCGTGGAATACATAAATATTATAATCCCGGGCCAGATTTTCCCGTTCAACAATATCATTGACCATTTTAAATGCGGTGAACACCTTTGTCCCGCCAGCCACTTTATATGAATAATATTTATAAAAATCAGAAACTTCCCTGGCCTGGGTATCATGCAGAATAAACCGTGTTTCCACCTGCCGGTCATATTGATACAACAGCCAGGAATACAGCATCACATGCTGGGAAACAACGGTCTGGGTAACCTTGCCGCCCATGGAGCCTGAATAATCCCTTAAAAAAAACACCAGGGCCTGGGATTCAAAGGCTTTTTCTCTGGATAAAATCCGGTAAATCAGATCCTGGGGTGATATGATGAATGTTGTGGGATCAATATTTGCGACATCCGGAATATTGCCCAGGATAATATTGGTTTCCACTACTTTTTTTAAAGTCGCTTTTTTGTCCAGAATCTGACCCACACCTTTGTTTTTATCTGTCAGATCATACACATAGCGCGCCAGCGTTCTTTTTTTCCCTTTATCTTTCAGATTGGGAAGCGCAAAATCCTGGGATAAAACTTTTCCAAGTTCATAGGCATTGGCTTCCATTTCATGCTCACCGCCTTCTCCCTGGCCCGGGCCTTCTCCGGCCCCTTCTTCCCCTTGTGCATCTTCATCCGGCCGCACCGGCTGTTCTCCGATAATATCGCCTTGTTCCCCTTGCCCTGTTCCGCCAGTGGGTTCTCCTTCTCCGGGTTCCCGGTCCTGTGCAATTTCATCGTGCACAAATTTTTCTTCCACTGTTGTGGGCACAACAATGATCTTTCCTTTTGCCCCGGTTCCAGGCCTGACAATTCTTCCGATACGGATCTTTCTTTTAAATCCGTCCTCTTCCCGTCTTCTGTCTCTTTCAAGAAGTTCATCAAGGGTTATCATAGGGGTTCACCTGCCTTGTTTAATTGTCATCCTCCTGGCTGCAGAAATATTCAATGGTTTTCTGGGCACAGGTTCTGCAATATCCGAGTTTTTCATTCATGGTTCGGGTCATCCGGTCGTACAGCTTCTGATTCTCTTCATTGGTCCTGTTGGCCAATGCCCCGATAAGCGACCCTGCCCCGGCAATATCTGATTTCAGCCGGACATCAGTAATAGCCTTCACCAGCTCAAGATTATCCATGAAATCATAATTGGCATCCACAGACAGTTTCTGCCCATATATCTTTCGGATGGAATTTCTGAATGATGCTCTTTGTTCGTCTGTTTTAAGCCCGAGACGTTCTTCAACATTCCGGATATACCGCTCATCTATTTTAAGGGCTTTAAGTTCTCCGGTCTGGGGATTCTTATATTTCCACATCATATCCGGGCCCAGATGTTCCGCATCAACACCGATAATCATATTGACATAATTCATGACATCTTTTTTGATGGCCAAAGGCTCGTCCATATATGCATTGAACATTTCGGTCATGATTCTTTCGCGATACAGACCCCTTGCAATCTTGAGATCCTCTTTATATTTGGCCCGGTCTGCCGGTTCGTGCACATAGTCCAGAACGGTTCTTTCCAGTGCATTAAAAATATCCAGCGCAAACATGCACTGACCTTCATTGGTCTCGGAACTTTCAAGCAGCAGCTGCACTGCCCGTCCAAGATTCCGCTGGCCCAGGCCTTTCTGGCCGAACCGCCTGGTGATATCCGTGTCCTGATTTAAGGTGTCAATCAGTTCGGCAAGGGTTTTTAAACTCTTTTCACCGGCAACCTCTCCTGCAGCAAGCTTCATGGTTTCAACCGGTGTCAGTTTATCCGAATGGGGCAGACGGGTTAATACAACGCCAACAGATGCTGCGTAATTCAGGTTCGGGTCCTGGTGCAGCACCTTGGAATCAAGGGAGCGCTTCACATCTGTTCCGATCGCATAGTCTGTCAGCAGACGCTGAATTTTATAATCGGTATTATGGGCCACATAGCAAATCCGGCACCGGTCTATGATGGGCGCTTCTTCTCTTTCTGAAAGGAAACTATCAAATTCCGAATTATTGCTGGTGGCAATAATCAAGGTATCAATCGGCCATTTAAACCCGTCCAGTTCAATCATCCTGTTCTGGATGACGCCCAGATATACCTGAACCAGATCCTTTTTGTTTTTGTAAATCTCATCACTGAAATGAATTCCCCCGCCGGCAACACGGGCGAGTGCGCCGCGGCGCAGATCAAACCGGTACGGGTTGTTGGTATCTGAAATATGAAGCAGTCGCTGAATGGATTCTTCACCCATCAGATCAACGGCAGAAGAGGTAATTTTATCTTTTGCAGGATACTTGCCGGTGATGGTTCCCAGACTTTCAATCAATGGAACCGGAAACACTTCAATAAACTCCATGATTTTGTCTATATCATTATCTGCATATTCCCTGATCTGATTCAGGATATATGCGGAGCAGGCACCCAGGGGACGGTATTTATCATACAGCCCTTCCATCTGGCTGTCTGTAAACTTGAACTTTTTGGCCAGAAATTCTATTGACTGGTCTTTGGTTTCACACAGACTCATCGCCAGAATCATGGGGTCTTCATAGGTCTGGGATTCAATAAACTGAATTTTCCCATACCCGCCAAGTTTTTCAAGATCAACATATTTGAATGAATACTTCCTGTTCTGGGGAAGTGTTAGGAATTCACGGTATCTGGCACACAGATACTCCACAAAAAATGTTTTGCCATTGCCCGGCTCACCGACCAGGACAAAAGCCATCTCCCTTGAAGATCCGCCTTCTGATGCGTCTTTTACAAAAGAAACAAAACTGTTGATTTCATCATACATGCCCACCAGATGTTTTTTCCCCTGACTGAACAGATCAAACTGGTAGGTTGTTTTCCCCTTTACCGTAATTTTTTGAATGCCTGCATCAAGAATCAGCCTTGAAACACTCTGGAACGCATCCTCAAAAACCCTTTTCCCTTTTTTGACTGCATCAACATGAAACATTAAAGACTTTGAATCTGGTTTTCCGGCCATTTTACCCTCCTTAAGGGCAGCAAGGAGGCTTATGCTGCCATTCAAAAATGTTTGAAATTTCGCTGTTCAACCTGGAAATAATAAATTACTGCCACCAGATTAGAGATTAAATTTTTTTGATCAAAAATGTTAAGAGCAAAGTTTTGATTAGTGTTTATGATTGTTTTAAATATACCAACATAAAAAAACAGTGTCAAACAATTTGCTGTCCGGGCAATCGCATGCAAAGTTTTCACAAAATAACAGATGCCCGCACTGCAAGCCCGCCGTCTCGATTGGGATAATCTTTTGTCGCTAGGATGGGACTGTCGACAGGTTCTACGCCGGACTGCACTTGGGGCGGAAAAACTCGCTTCGCTCAGACAATTCCCGCCCCTTGACGTTTCATCCGGCAAAACCTGTAACAACCGTCCCATATGCTCCGCAAGATCATCTCAATCGGGACTGGCTCATCGGCACTCTTGAAAACGCCGTCATATTCTTTAATAAGTTGATTTTTGTAATTATGTACGTTACACCCATGGTACGGAGAGGCCGATGGCATTTATCTTGATAATCATTCATACAGATGAGGTGTAAAATGATTTTGACCAAACGTCAGCCGGTAAGTGTTGGCGAAATGATTACAGAGGAATTTTTGGTACCACTTGGGATTACCCAAGGCCAACTATCTTCTGCGATGGGTGTCAGTCGCAGGACAGTAAATGAACTTTGCACGGGCAAGCGGTCTATTACCGTTGACACGGCACTCATGTTGGCAAAGGTATTCGGCAATACGCCAAATTTTTGGCTCAATCTGCAGCAGCGAAATGATTTATGGACAGCATTTCATTCGCCGAAACGAATGGAAAAAATTGAACGGGTTAGACCCATACGTGAAACAACAGCTTAGGTGTTTTTCGATTATTATTCAAAGAAACCCGTTCACAAAATTAGAAGGCGCCGAATCAGCGCCTGTACTTGGAAGCGCTATTTAAATTTTTTACCCATTTGTGCTAAACAATACTTTATTTATTTGTTAAAATTCAATAAACTCATATGCGTTGCCGATTCACTATGTTAAATAACTTTAACACAATCGAGGGGAAAATGACTCAGGACAACCGCTTATCTGTTTTGGATATTGCCCGGGAATTAAATACAGGGCACGCCACCATCAAATTCTTGCTCAAACGGTTTAAATCCCATATTCCTTTTGAACTGATAGACGGGCAACCCCTGTATCCTGTGAGCGCACTCCCCATGTTGATTATGATTCAGGAAAAACTGGAAATCGGGATTCTGCCTTCTGAAATTGAAGACATGCTGAAAACTCAAGACCCTGAAGATGCACCTTCACTGGCATCTTCACTGAAAGACATCGCCGGGAATACTGATATCCGCCTGAGTCATGACGGGCTTCACATGCTCAAATCCTTATTCAATGACATTGGAAAACAACAGGAAAGAATTGCTGCTGCACATGAAAAGCGGGCTGAAGTTGAAGAAAGGAAAGCTCTTGCAATTGAAAAACGGGCCCAGGCTGAAGAAAACAAAGCCCAGGCCATGAATAATATCGCAGCTGCTCTTCAGGAAATGAACAAGCTCCGTGCCAGTGACGCAGCAACCCAGCAGATTGCCCATCAGACCGGTACGGTTATTATCACAGATGAAAGCCAAGACCCTGGCGAACTTGATAATCTTTCCGAACTTATATCGGATTCAGAAATGATGGATGATACCGTCACGGATTTATCCGGTCTGCTGGACGAAGAAGACATCCAGACAGAAAATCTGACACAGGATGATCCTTTAAAAGATGAAATTGATACTGAATTCGACAATGATCTGGATATCCAGTTTGACCAGGAGCTGGAAGACTCTCTGGATGATCCATTAAAAGATTTTGATGAAGACCTGCTGGATGAAGATCTGGAATCTGAAGATCTGGAATTTGAAGATCCGCTTGACGATTTATCTGCTTTGATTGATGAGACACCAGAAGACAAACCGCAGGACACAAAGGCCATGGAACTGGATGATTTATCCAGACTGATTGATTCCCCTGACGATCAGCCAAAAGATCAACCAGATGATCCGCTTGACGATTTATCTGCTTTGATTGATGAGACACCAGAAGACAAACCGCAGGACACAAAGGACATGGAACTGGATGATTTGTCCAGACTGATTGACTCCCCTGACGATCAACCTGAACATCAACCAGACGTGCAGCTTGACGATTTGTCGAAACTGATTGATCCGGTTGTGGATGAAGATCCGGCAAAAGAAACGTCTGCGCCTATCAGTCTTGACCTTAACCCGGAGGATGACCTGGTAAAATACAAGGCAGCCGTTACAAAGATTATCATTGAATTAAAATCGGAAGGATTGACCGTAGAACAAACCACGGACCGTTTAAACAAGAATCATATTAAAACCCTGTCCGGAAAATCACAATGGGGTCAAAAAGCAATTTCACAGATCTATAAATTTATAGACTCTGCCAAATAATACGCCTGTTATTTTGCCCCGGCTTTTTTGGCAAAACTGGTATCAACAAATTTTTCCATATCAATCTGGCTTGTCATGATTTTCATCTCATCCATCATATATTTTTGTATGGTCTCAAGATCTTTTATAATGGGGAATAATTCTCCGGTCAAAATTCGATCCGGGGGATCAGTCAACACTTTTCTGATCACTTCTTTATCCTGAGAAAGAAAATTCCCGCCGATAACAGATGCAGCATCCGGCTGAGCATCTATGGCAAGTCCGGATCTGACGAAACTGTTACAGATTTCCTGAATCGCTTCAGGATATTTTTTAATGATTTCATTTCTGACCACAAAAACACAACAGGGATGATTGGGCCACAGATCCTTTGAAAGACAGAATTCTTCGCCATGCCCCATGGCAATGACCTGGGAACCAAAAGGTTCTGCAACAATGAACCCGCCGATTTCGCCATCCTCATCATATTCGATGGCTTCAGGCATCTGAAACGGGGCCACAACCTCCAGGGTCACGTCAATACCTGTTTCTGTTGCTCTGCCGGGTTTAAGGCCTTTTTCAGACAGCAGTTTATGGAACAGCATGTTATGAATGGACAACTGATACGGAATCAGAACTGTCTTGCCTGCAAAATCCTCAACTTTTTCAATATGCGCCTTCTTGCTTTTAACAAGAATACTTCCGGACTTGTGGGCAAACAGCAACAGTTTCAGGTCTACTCCGGATTTAACCAGATCCATGGCAGTGGGGGCTAAGATAAGGGCACCATCAAGAGATTTTACAGACAGGGCATCAGCGACTTCGTTCCAGCCGTTTTTAACAACAGGCTTAAGCGAACAATGCTCGAATTTTTCCATACCCTTTTTAAGCTTCAGGTCAGTAACACCAAGAATAAGATGATCTGTAATTTTTAGATAACCGATCTTTATTTCAGGTTTATCCGCCATTGTGGTCCCCTCCAGGTTATGTGCCAAGTTATATGACCAAATCTAATTAGTGAATGGATAAAATGTTGCACAATTTATATTCAAAGTAAAGCAAAATTTTTTCAAAAACCCTGTGCATCAAGTTTTTCAGATTTTCAGTCCGACAAAGGACTCTCCGATAACAAGGTCTTCAGGAGTGGTGATTTTAATATTGAATTTAGAGCCTTTTGATATCATCACCTTTTGTCCGGCATGCTCCACTATGGATGCATCGTCTGTTCCTGTAAAAGATGTTTTTCCCGCATATTCAAATGCAGACAGGATAAGTTCCAGTCTAAACGCCTGGGGGGTCTGCACACAATAAAGCTGCTGCCGGGGAATTGTTTTTTCCACACAAAAATACTCATCTGCCTGTTTCACTGTATCTGTTATTTTTACCGCAGGCACACACGCCCCGTTCTTTTGAGCCCCCAGAATACAGTCGCGGATCACATCTTTTCCCACAAACGGACGAACACCATCATGAATGAGAACAATTTTATCTGTATCGGGCATACAAACTTTTTTAAGTTTTTCAAGCCCGTTCAGAACCGAATCCTGACGCTGCTCTCCCCCTGGGACAATATGAATTTTCTTTTTAAAACCATATGGGGCAATGATCTGACTTTTGCAGTAGTCATAATCATTTTGGGGGATCACCAGAACAATTTCGTCAATATCAGCGTGGGAGTCAAAGGCCATTAATGTCCTTGTCAGAACCGGAACAGCGTCCAGACAAAGATACTGTTTTTTAATATCCGCCCCCATTCTAAGGCCCTGGCCACCTGCAACAATAATGACAAAATTTTGGGTTGTATACATATCAGCTCAGATAAGACAATTGCCGGGGCAGTGGAATTCCTTTTCCCATATGATCTTCCCCGTAATTCACTTCTGCCAGAATTTTCAGGTCTGCCAAAGCTCTTTTATCCCCTCTGAATTCCACTTCTTCTATTTCTTCTTTTTTTATCTTTCCGCCAGCCCACTGGATATCCAGAACACTGGCTGCATCAAACATGTCCTCATTCACATACATTTTCACCTCACCGCCATAATGCTGAACAATTTTGGCAACCAACAGACTTGGCCTGCTGTGAAACCCCCGGTCTTTTGGAATCCCGACCTTGAGCGTGCTGGTTTCCATGTTCTCATTTAAAATTTTGACAGCAAGTTCCTTGCCGGAAGATAAAAATTTCCAGGCATAAAACAGACAGAAATTGACTGCCCGGTCTAAAAGAACATCCCGATCAATCAACTCACTTAATGATTCGCTGACATTTTTATAAACATCTTTAAATCCGATATCATACAAATGCCGTTCATAAAAATGCAGCAGCCGCCCCATCACCTGAAGCAGATGGAACGCAACAGAAAAATGACTTCGCAATTGTTCCAGCTTGTTATTTTCCGATGAAGACCTGGTATTGACAACATATGAGTCAAAAGAAGACTGAAGATTGTGTATCAGCATCTCATACCGGCGAATGGTTACTTCATTGATCTTATCAGGAACAAGCGTTGTGATTTTTTTCAAATCATATCGCTCATAAAAGGCAAACTGTTCAAAGTCTTTTACCACTTCAAGAAACTCACTGGAAATCAGTGTCAGATTTTTCCGTTGCTGATCCTTTTCATTAAAATCATCAATATTATGATCCAGTTGCTGGCTGGATGAAATCCCCGGGAAATAACCAAGGTTATATCCTGACTCAGGAAGCGTAATCCCTAAACGAACCGCTTCATCTATAATCACAGGGGTGGCAAGCCGGATAGATTCCTGAAGAATTTTAAGTGTATCAAACGCCTCTAATTTAAAGGTTTCGTACCTGTTTTCTTCAAAGGAATAAAATTTAAACCGGTTAAGAATATGCCGTTGTGAATAGCAGGCAAGGGATAAATGACGAATGGTTGCTGACAATTCCCGATAAAACACCCACTCCTTGTTTTTCTTTGCGCCATGAAAATCCAGAAAATCTTCAAGGATAGCTGAAGTGGTAATCAATTTGGAATATAATTTTTTGGTAAAAATATAACTGTCATCATTGAGACTGACAATGAACAGCATACATTTCAAGTATTCAAAGGAAAAGATATTGGCTTTTTCCTTGAATGATATATCACAGGTTGAATTCATGATTCATTATCCAGCAATTAATTGAGTTCGGCCTGACCAGTCAATAAGCCGAATTTTGTTACCTGCTCTTGTTACCTCAAGCAGGTCAACGATCATTCATCTAGGATGCACGTTGCCGTACACCTCCAGCGACCTACCCGAAAACTTGGGCGGACAGCCCTCAAGCGTTTCCCTATTTGGCCTTGCACCGGACGGGGTTTACCTAGCTTTTCCAGTCACCTGGAAAACTGGTGCGCTCTTACCGCACCGTTTCACCCTTACCGGAATCAAAACCTGATTCCGGCGGTCTGCTCTCTGTTGCACTTTCCTTCACGTCACCGTGACTCCACGTTATGGAGCGTCCTGTCCTGTGGTGTTCGGACTTTCCTCCCGGTTTTTGCAAACCCGGCGATCGTTTTTTCTGGTCAAGCCGAACCTTATGAGTTCCTATAATACAAAATTCTACTGCACTGCGGGCAGGAAATCAATACATCTCCGCGCTGCACCTCAATATACAGCTGAGGGGGAATATTCATAAAACACCCCATACAGACTTCATTCCTGACCGGGACAACAACCAGACCCTTGTTCATTTTTGATACTTTCCCGAACCGCGTCATCAATGCTTTATCAAGCGTCTGACCGATATCTGCTTTTCTGGCTTCATATTCATCCAGAAGTTCCCTGTCATCGGAAGAATTTTTTTCAATATTTTTTTGTTCCTGGGTTATCTTTTCCTTGAGCAATTCGTATTCTTTAAGGGTGTCTTCAACAATTGTCCTTGTGGCATCTCTTTCATCCATATATTCAAGCAACTGGGTTTCAAGGGCATCTTTATGCTTTTTGCTGTCATCCACCTCTCTTAAACACAATTGATATTCTTTATTCGTTTTAACCATCCGCAGTTTTTCATTGCTTTTAACAATTCGATCGTCAAGGATTTTGATTTCCATCTCAAGATCCCGACAGTCTTTTTCAAGTTTTGAAAAAATTTCCTGTTTTTCTTTCAATCCGGCTTCAAACTGAATCAATTTTGCATTCAGTTTTATTTTTTCATGAACAATTTTTTCCAGAACAGCGGTCAATCGGACAATTTCAGTTTCCGCTTCCTGGAGTTTAATCAGTTTTTCAATATTCTGTTTGGAAATTTCATTCATTATTTTTTCCTCAAACTATGGTAAATGGATCTGTTTCCTTTTTAAATTTTAGAATCTGTATTTCAATACCGGTACTCTGAAAAGCTGCATTTAATTTTTCAGACAAAAGATCAATGGCCATATGTTCAGATGCAAAATGTCCGACATCAATCAATCCTCTGAAGTGTTCTTCAACGCGCCTTGCATCATGATATTTCATATCCCCGGTGATAAAAACCTGAGCATCTGAAGCAAAAAAAGCATCCAGAAGAGAGGCCCCGCTGCCTGTACAAACAACAGCCGTACGGATTAAAAGATCCTTGTCCCCTGTCAGTCTCAGATGTTTTAAATTCAGATGCTTTTTTATCTTCCGGGCAAACTCCCCCAGAGATATCTGCTCTTCAAGCAGACCGATTCTGCCCATACCGGTAATACCCATGCCGGTTCCTGCCATTGGAACTGCAGTTGAACACAATGGTTTTTCCGTCAAAAAAGGCTGTGCATCAACCATTCCGATTTTTGAAGCAAAATAGTCATTAAGGCCATCATGAGCCTTGTCCAGATTGGTATGAACAGATACAATATTAATCTGATGCTTTGCTGCCATTTCAATGATCTGTCCGGGCAGTTGAGCAAAATCAATCTTTTTTTCCGGCATGATCATCAAGGGATGATGCGTGATAACAAGATCGGCATTCCAGTCTTTTGCTGCAGTCATCAATGGCATGGACACATCCAGACCGATCATGATCTTTTTTACACCCCAGTTAACATTGCCGACCTGAAGTCCGCAATTATCCCAGTCTTCGGCAATCTCAAAGGGGGCTATTGCATTGAGAATCGAAAGTATGTCTTTAAGCGCTAACATAACATGCCTGCCTGAAAACAAAAAAAGCGTGGTAAACTACCACGCTTTTTTTGTTGATATCCAGTTGATATTCTTCAGGAACTTTCATATGGATCGTGAGTATCCTTTTTTTTGTACACCTGCTGTCATATGAAATTCCCTTTACCGTTTTTTGCTGGTGGGCCCACCTGGGTTCGAACCAGGGACCGACCGGTTATGAGCCGGTGGCTCTGCCAAACTGAGCTATGGGCCCTATATTTACTAAAACTTGCAATATATATATAAATACCTTTTTTGTGTCAAGATTTAATTCTCTATGAACGTCTTGAGTTTCTTGCTCCTCGTGGGATGCCGCAGCTTTCTGAGCGCCTTTGCCTCTATCTGCCGGATACGCTCACGGGTCACTGTAAAATCCTTACCAACCTCTTCCAGCGTATGATCTGATTTCTCACCGATACCAAACCGCATCCGCAGGACTTTTTCCTCTCTGGGGGTCAATGTGGCAAGAATCTTTCTGGTCTGTTCCGCCAGACTGAAATCAATGGCAGCATCTGAGGGTATGGCAAATTTTTTGTCTTCAATAAAATCACCCAGATGACTGTCTTCTTCTTCTCCAATCGGCGTCTCAAGAGAAATGGGTTCTTTTGCAATCTTTAAAACCCGCCGCACTTTTTCTATGGGAATTTCCATTTTTTCTGCGATCTCTTCAGGTGAAGGTTCTTTTCCCATTTCCTGAACCAGATATCTGGATGTCCGGATCAGCTTGTTAATGGTCTCAATCATATGAACCGGAATCCGTATGGTCCTGGCCTGATCTGCTATCGCCCTTGTGATGGCCTGCCTGATCCACCATGTGGCATAGGTGGAAAATTTATATCCCCGTCTGTATTCAAATTTATCCACAGCTTTCATTAAGCCGATATTGCCTTCCTGAATCAAATCAAGAAACTGCAGTCCTCTGTTGGTATATTTTTTTGCAATGCTCACTACCAGACGCAAATTGGCCCTTACCAGCTCCCGTTTTGCCTGATCCGCATCTTTCCGTCCTTTATCAATAGACTGGACAATCTGTTTCAAAAACAGCTCATCCCCTTTAATCTCATTTTTTCTTAAGGCCACCTGGGTCTGAATTGAGCAGATGTCCTGATATAAAATCCGCGCCCTTTCCCCGGTAATATTATTACGGGTCTGGGCCCATTGAGCAAATTCGTCTTCTGTGGTCATTTTATCCAGCATGGTCTTGGACTTAACGTTGAATGTTGCCGCACATTTTTCCATCAGGGTTTCGATTTTCTCAAACCAGGCAATGGTATTCCGGATACTTTTTTCTATATTGTCAATTACATTGGACTCAAACCGCCATTGTTTCAGCTGCTCAAAAATAGTTTCCGTGCTGTCAAAAATCTCCTGAGACAGGACTTGATATCTTTTTGTATTCTTTTTAACTATAAGCAGCTGATCTCTTCTTTCCTGATTTTCCTGATGAATTTCCCGTATGATCTTTAAGGACTCCAAAAACTTTTCCTGTTTGGAGATCTCATCAACCGCTCCATCCCCTTCATCCACATCCCTTAAGACATGTTTGGGCCGCATGGACTTTCTTTCCATTTTTTCACCATACATAAATATGGTAAACAAAGATAGCGGGCAATCCAGCATGGCTCTGAGAATATCTCTTTCACCCTGTTCAATTTTTTTGGCTATTTCAATTTCCCCATCCCGGCTGAGCAGTGTAACCATTCCCATCTCTTTGAGATACATTTTAACAGGATCGGTAACTGCGCCGAATTCCACATCTGAGCGATCCTTTTTAGATGACAAAAGTTCTCTGACATTTGCTTTTCTGTCGATATCATCATCTTCATCCAATGGATTCATATCTTCATCATCTATTCCCCTTTGCAGGCCACCTATTTTCATACTGGTTTTTTTCTTGGTCTTTTTTGATTTTTCTTTCTGCTTGTCAACAAGCTTGATTCCCAACTCTTTAAATTGCTCAACAATATCTTCAATCTGATCCAGAGAGTCTATGTCATCTGCTATTGCGTCATTAATTTCGGCAAAAGACAGAGATCCGGTTTTTTCCCCTTTTCTGATCAACCTTTGCAACTGTTTTTCATCTATTATCACATTCTCGCCAGACTTCTTTGTCTTACCTGCCATAAAATGCCTCCCAAAGGCTTAAATTTGTTTACCGATCATGTAATTGCCGAATCTGATCCTGCTTTTGTTTTAAAAGCGCCATCAATTCAGAATTACAGCCCTTTTCCGCACTTATTATTTTACTTGTTAATGTATTCTCCTGTTTGGTTCTTACTCTGATAATCCGGTTGATAATCGACAATGCGGTTTCGTGAATATCTTCCTTCTCACATAAAAAATCATTCATTGCCAGAGAAGCAATTAACTGCTGGTCCTCGTCTTTTTTCATGCTTGCCATAACTTTTGTGACAAAGGCATCTTTTGGGGAATCCACCATTATAATCTTTTTGGCAATCCGTTTGAGTTTCTCGGAATAAAAATAATCCAGGGTATCTGTTTTCTCCACTTCTTTTATAATTTCAGGGTAATTGAGCATCATTGAAATCACCTGTTCTTCCCGGCGGTCAGATTCCAACTGTTTTTCATTTTTATCATCTTTTTCACTACCGGGCAAAAATGTTTTTTTTGCAACCTGATTGACAACCTGCTCCCTGACTTTTTCCAATACTGCTTTTTCATCAATATTCAGTGTTTCTGAAAGCTCTTTTACATATAAAGACCGCAATGCACCGTCATGAATTAACATCAGATGTTCTTTCATCTCATCCAGAATCTTCATGCGGCCTTCCACGGACAAGCCATGCGTATCAATAGAAACCTGTAATAAAAACTGCATCACCGTTTTTGCTTTGGACGCTTTTTCACTAAACGCATCTGCTCCGTATTTGACAACAAAGGAGTCCGGATCATTGCCCTCCGGCAACACCAGCACCCGTATATCCACCCCTTCCTGCATAAAGGTTTTGATGCTTCTTTTTGCCGCATGGATTCCGGCAGCATCTGAATCAAACACCAGCACCATCTTTGAAGCATATCCTTTAAGCAGCCGCACATGATCTGAAGTCAATGCGGTGCCGGATGTTGCAACTGCATTCTTTATCCCGTGCTGATATAAAGACAGAAAATCAAAATATCCTTCAACAATATAAACAAATCCCAGTTGACGGCAATACTGCTTTGAGGCATGCAGCCCGTATAGTATCCGGCTTTTATTATATACAGGAGTTTCCGGTGAATTCATGTATTTGGGCATGCTGTCATCCATCACCCTGCCGCCGAAACCTGCCACCTGCATATTAATATCAAAGATCGGGAACATGATTCTGTTTCTGAACCTGTCATAAAACCCTTTGGACTGCTTGCGTTCCATCACAAGCCCCGACTGAATTGCCACTTTCCGTAAAACTTTTTGTTTTTTTAATACATTTACCACGCATTCCCACGCATCCGGAGAAAAGCCCAAACCAAACTCCTGGATAATATCGTCAGTTGTTCCTCTGTTTTTAAGATAATTTCTGGCAGCTTCTCCTTGAGCGGATGTACAAAGCTGGCTGGAATACACTTCCATCACCTTTTTATTCAAACGAAACAGATTTTCTTTTAGATTAAGCTGTTCTCTTTTGGCAGGACTGATATCTTTGGTTTCAATGACAATATTATACCGCTGAGCAAGCATTTTTGCCGCTTCAGGAAATGTAATACCGTGATATTTCATCACATACGAAATGACGTTCCCGCCTGCACTGCACCCGAAACAGTGGAAAATCTGTTTGCCGGGATTTACAGAAAAGGAAGGGGTTTTCTCAGAATGAAACGGACAAAGGCCGAAAAAATTTCTTCCGGAATTTTTTAAAATCACAGATTCTGAAATAATTTCAACAATATCTGAAGTATTTAAGATTTCCGAGATTTTTTCTTCAGGTATATGCATCTTTGGCGGTGTTGACTCCAAAAGTTAACTGTTACGGCAGCTCAATAAGCTAAGTATTTAAAATTACCTGTCAATAACCATCAATAAGATAATTATGATTTTGAGATCCTGATCGCCTCCTCCAGATCCAGCGTACCCTCATAAATTGCTCTTCCGGTAATCACTCCGGTAACACCTTTTTTTTCTATTTTCAGCAGATTTTTAATATCCTGCAATGTACTGACTCCCCCGGATGCGACAATAGGGATATTTACCGCATCTGCCAAAGCCGCGGTTTCTTCAATATTCGGGCCTGTCTGCATACCGTCCCTGTGTATATCTGTAAAATTAATTGCGGCCACCCCACAGGACTCAAATTCTTTTGCCAGATCCACTGCACGGACTTTTGATGTCTGACTCCATCCTTCGGTTGCAACCATTCCGTTTCTGGCGTCAATCCCCACAACAATTTTTCCGGGAAACTGTTTACAGGCATCCTTTACAAGCTGTGGATTATACACCGCCTCACTGCCGATAATAACCTTTGAAACGCCAGCATCAACATACATCTGAATGGTTTTTAAATCCCGGATGCCCCCACCCACCTGAATCGGGACATTTATACCGCCCAGAATCTGTTTAATAGCATCAAAATTGACCACTCCTTTGGCAAAGGCACCGTCAAGATCAACAATATGAATAAGCTGTGCCCCCTTGACTTCCCATTTTTTAGCCATGGCCACAGGAGAATCTGAATAAAGCGTGGTATCTTCCATCCGGCCTTGCAGCAGCCGGACACATTTGCCTTGTTTAATATCAACAGCAGGTATGATTATCATAAAATTTCACTATTTTTTTGATGGTTGGAACCGTGTAAATCAAAATCTACAGAACACCCTTGCTGGACAGATCGCCGGACAAGGCATCATTTATTCGTGTCGCCATGTGCAGGGATCTTCCAAGCGCTTTAAAGACAGACTCCAGCACATGATGTTCATTTACACCGTAATATGAATTGATATGGAGATTAAATGCCCCTTTTACACTGAGTGCCTGGAAAAATTCCCTGGCAAGGTGAGCATCAAAGTCCCCGTTGACCCTGAGATTTTCCGGAAAATGGTACACCAGATACGGCCGGTTTGACAAATCAATGGTTACCCTTGAAAGTGCTTCATCCATTGGCACACAATTGTCTCCAAACCGGACAATCGGTCTGGATTTTTCAAGTGCATTTGAAAGCACCTGCCCCAGCACCAGCCCCACATCTTCTATGGTGTGATGATAATCAACCTCCAGATCGCCTTTGGCCAGGATCTTCAGATCAAAAAAACCGTGGACCGTAAATGCGGTGAGCATATGATCAAAAAAAGGAATTCCCGTTGAAATATCAGCCTTTCCTGAACCATCCAGATCAAGATTGATTGTGATTTGTGTCTCTTTTGTTTTCCGGGTAAGACTTGCTTTTCGATTCATAATTTTGTCCTTGATATGCACTTAATCCGGTAAATCTTCCAATTTTTCCAGAAATTCTAATCTTTTAAGATATAAAAATACAGATTTTTTGTCAAATATTTTCACACTGTTTTTATTAATTAAAAATCAGAACGCATCCCCCTGCAACTTAAATATTTTATATTGCAATGCCGATAAGCTAAAGATATAATAAGGCAATATTTTTATACATACTTTATTTCAGGGCTGTGAATTGATGAATGTTTCACCTTCAACATATCAATACTCTTTGGGAGCGTTTTCAAACGCTGCATCTGTTTATTCAGGTGCTTTTGGTGCACCACCTTCCGCAGAGAAAAGCCGCACAAATCCCGTTGTAAATTCCGGGTCGGCTGACCCGAGCCCCGAAAACAGTCCTGCTGATAAAAACACCCCAAATGCACAAATAAATTCCGCCGAAGAAATAATCAACGGCAGGGCACTGGATCAAAATGATCTACGCCTGCTGGATGAACTCCAAAAAACCGATGCCGATGTCAGACGGCATGAAATGGCGCATGTGGCAGCAGGTGGAAAATACATTACCTCTGGAGCCAATTTTACTTACAAAAAAGGACCGGACGGCAAAAACTATGCAGTGGGTGGGGAGGTCGGCATTGATACATCCCCTGTTCCGGGAGACCCGCAGGCAACCCTCCAGAAAATGAGACAGGTGAAAGCAGCAGCCCTGGCTCCGGCAGACCCGTCTCCCCAGGATCGAAAAGTGGCTTCAAATGCAACCGCAGAAGCCTCCAAAGCCTTGTCAGAATTGATGATGATGCAGGCAAAAACACAGGCTCAAAATAATGAGACACAGGCCTTTGGCGGTTTGAAAAAAGCGGCTGACACCTATACAAGAATACACACACTGCCGGAAAAAGACACATCCTCTTTTGAAATAGCGGTTTAGCGATTGCCTGACAAACCACTCCTTTATCTGCTGCGATCTATTTTATCAGTTTTATGATCTGCTTGAATTTATCTCCCCCGGCCTGCCCCAGCAATTCAAAAACCGCCATCTCAACACAGGTCATCTGGCCACCGGACTGTACAATCCTGTGTATCCCGATATCCTTGTTTTCTTTTGTCCGAGAAGACACGCAATCGGAAACCACCTGGACTTCACAGCCTTTATGGATCAAATCATATGCAGTCTGAAAAACACAGATATGCGCCTCAATCCCTGTCAGCAGCACCTGGGTTCTGCCTGTTTTTTCAAAGGCCTTCAGAAACTCAGGTTCGCCGCAGCAGGAAAATGAAGATTTTGCAATCGGCTGGTTATCCACAATACACTCTGAAATTTCCCTGGCAGTGTTCCCCAGATTTTTGGGAATCTGTTCCATCCAGATAACAGGCACACCCAGGATCTGCATGCTCTGAATAATAATCTGAAGCGATGAAAACAAATGATCCCTGTCATACATGATCTGGGCTAATTTTCCCTGAACATCAATCAAAATCATCACTGTCCTGTCAATCGTGAACATATGCGCTCCTTGAATTCATTAAATTTTGATACAAATTTTGTAATCTGTATCATTTTTTGTTATACTTGATGTCAGCCATTATATGAACCAACAGGATATACAAATTGCGTATTCCCTTATTTTACAAGGCATATACCTGCAATAACAATTTTTATACCCTTTGAGCATGATTATTGCAATACACGCTTTTAAAAGAAATTTATATTTCAGGAGCTAAAATTTATGATCAATTCAGTTCAAAGCAATACATCTGCTTTAAAGGCTTTTTCCAGACAGATGTCTGTCAGTGCCAATAATGTTGCAAATGCGCTGTCTGATGATTTTAAAAAAAGCCGGGCCATCAACACAGAAGGTGAAAATGGTCAGGTGGATACGGTTATCACAAAGATCAATACCCCCGGCCCCCTGGTGGAAGATCCCTTAAGTGAGACAGGAGAATTAAAAGAACTGTCCAACACAGACATTGCAGAAGAACTGGTCAATCAGATTGCCGTTGAACAAGGATATAAGGCCAATGCAAAAGTGATCCAGACCTATGAAGACACCATCGGCTCCATTATTGACATGATCGGGTAAACTAAATATTCAAACAGGACGCATCACCCATGACAAAAAAACACATTACTATTTTGCTGGTATTCAATTTTTTAATTTTCGGATGCGCCTCTCTCCAGCCGGGATATGAAACACCCTCTGTCAGCATATCTTCTTTTGAAGCAATCCCCACCCAGAACTTGATTCCGCAGTTTAAAATCGGTCTTCATATTGTCAATCCCAACCGCACCCCGTTAAACCTGAAAGGGGTCTCATACACGCTTTTTCTTGAAAACCATAAAATCCTGACCGGCGTCTCAAACAAATTACCCCAGATTGAAGCTTACGGCGAGGGGGATGTCATTTTAAATGCATCGGTGGATCTTTTCAGCAGCATTGGATTTTTTACAGACATGATTCAAAACCAGAGAAAAGAACAACTGACTTACAGTCTTAAGGCCAAACTGGATGCCGGCACACTGCATCCGCTCATCCATGTGACCAGAGAAGGAAAAATCTCGCTTACAAACCCGCAAATCAAATAGATATATGAAGAAAATATTATTTTTATTTTATATAAGCATATCCATCTCTTTGTTTTCCTGCTCAAACAAAAACCAGCAGATATCTGACAAACACATCCCGCCTCAAACACCAAAAATATCCCAAAGCCGCACACCTGATGTTTCCCAAAACGATTTAAAAAGCAAAAGAAAAACCATTGTTCAACATACAATTAAAAACATAGGAAAGCCCTATTGCTGGGGCGGGATTTCACCTGACACCGGTTTCGACTGCAGCGGCCTGATCTTTTACACCCATAAAAAAGCAGGGCTGACGACACCCAGAACCGCCAGAGCCTTATTTAAAAACGGAAAAACAATCTCAAAACAAAATCTGAATCCTGCTGATCTTATCTTTTTCGAGATTCCAAATATGAAAAAAAATCTTCATGTGGGCATATATATCGGAGATGGTTTGTTCGTGCATGCGCCAGGAAAAAACAGATCGATAACCTATGCCCGTCTTGATAATCCATATTTTAAAAAATACTATATCGGATCAAAAAGCTATTTATAGCAGCATCACTTTTCAGAAATAAATCATAAGCCCGGACACCAACAAATACTACCCAAAAAAGAAAAGAGGTTTTATCAAAAATCTGTCTTAATAAAACCTCTTTCATATGGTACCGAAGAGAAGTTTTACACTTGTCTTAATTTTGCCGACCCGTAAGGCAAGTTCATATTCTCTTTTATCCTGATTTTTCATACCCAATCTCTATATTTCGGCTACCAGCCTCTATTTTCTTAACCTGGGATCAAAATCTAATGATAACGGCTTGTCTATTTTCATTTTACTAAAATCAGGGTGATTGATATTGATTAAATAATTATTTCCATCCGGCATAATCACGCTTGGAACTTTCAACACCGGGCTTTGCATTTCTTTTACCCATTGATCCCCAATGGATTGAGATATTTTAGATACTGGCCTGTCGTTCCATCCATCCTTAACCTGTGCGTCAATAACCAGATTCGCATCAAACACAACCCGAATATAAGAGTATTCTTTCAATAAATCATATGACGGCAGATGCACAAGAATTTCAAGAGAGCATAGGGCTAAAGATTCAGAAGTGTAAACCATTGGAACCCCTTTGCTGTTCCACCGCCCACCAAACCTTCTGGCCCCTTCACCGTCAAATGCTGAATCAATATGTATTCCCTTAAGCAAACGATAGACAATGATTTCCATTAAGAAAATACCCCATGTTCGATCCGTCCTAACAGGTTTTCCACTTCCCTGGCCCCAACTTCGGTCTTCGCAAACTCAAGAGGAGAGATGTCGCCCAAACCATATGCTTTTTCTTTAAGCCATTTTCTGGATAGCTCAATATTCCCGAAAACATCAAGGGCTTTTTCAAAAAGTCGTTGAACCCGATATAAGCGTTCAGATTCTTCAAAAGAAAATTTGCCTCTCTTTTTCCTGATCGCAAGGGTGCTTTTGGGGACCCGGATATACTGAGCCAGTTCTTTATCCGGCAAATCTAATTCGTTACGAATTTTGGTAAAGACTGAAACAGGAAAACCTTTTTCAATTACCCGGATCATCTGGGGGATACTTAACTGTGATTCTTTTAATAATGGTGCAGTCATTTTTAAAACCTCGCTAAAAGTCTATATTTGTACTCATGATACCCCCACATTAGACTTTTGTCAATTTTTTATCTCTTTTCCGTTCTCCTCTGGACGAGTTGCAACAAAAAAAACCAGGCTGTGGCTGCCCCACCATGCAAAGACCATATTTATAACCGGATTTTTCACGGGTATGCGGATGGGTGAAATCACATCCTTAACCTGGGACCAACTCAACCTGAAAGAAAAGAGATTCGAGCTTGAACCGGATCAGACAAAAGACAAGGAAAAGCGTTTTGTTCCTATCCCGGACACCCTGCTTAAAACCCTGGTTGAAATTCCAAGGGCGCTGCATAATGATCATATTTTTTTATACAAAGGGAAACCGCTAAAAAGTATCCGGGCCAGCCTTAAAAAAGCATGCGAGGCTGTTAAAAGAATGGAAAAATATTTATTCAACACAGAAAAAAAGGTCATTAAAAAAAGTGACCTAAAAATGGAAAAGTTGACCTAATCGTTGACCCAAACAAAAAGACGGGCAATTCAGATGAGTTTAAAAACTCTCAAAATGCCCGTCTTTACTATTGGTACCGAAGAAAGGACTTGAACCTTCACGTCTCACGACACTAGATCCTAAGTCTAGCGTGTCTACCAATTCCACCACTTCGGCAAAAAAACTTTTGTTCAATATGCAAATAATGCAACGCGGATTCTTATATAAAAATCACATTTGAATGTCAAGCAGATAAACAGATCAAAATTCTGTACTCAAAAAAATAAGGCAGGTATGATTCACATACCTGCCTTTAAGAATCTCAAAAACAACTTATATACTTATTTTTTTCTTCTGTTCACTCCGGCAAGGCCTAACAAACCAAGACCGAAAAGCATCATGGTCGCAGGTTCCGGAACAGGATTATTATCTTCAATGATTACAGTTTCCTGTACTTTAATGTCGATAAAGGCGTTGGTAAAAGACTGAGCGGTTAAGCCACCTTGTCTCAACAGATTCAAATCCCAGGCTGCGCCGCCTGTGGCCAGCGCAAGGTCAACATAATCGGTAATAGTAGTGCCGAACCCACTGGTAGGTACGCCGCCTGTTGTCTCTGTAAATCCGCCAGAACCATCAGCCATGTAAGCGTTACCGTCAGCATCAACACCAAGCGCTCTTTCATTGCCTGCATAAAAAAAGCCATTCACAACAACATTCAAGATCATATTTGAACCAAAAAGAGCCTGGATACCAGCTCTGTTTAACGTGCTATTGTAAGGCCAGACATCTCTGTCTTCATCGGTGACCAGAATGACATTCACCGCCTGAGTTTGGTCCAGCCCAAATCCTGTATTGTTAAATGCATAATTAATACCTGCATACCCATCTTCGGTCCCACCGCTTGTCACCAAACCATTTGTAAAACCAGAAGCAGGCAGGGTGCTCATAGCACGCACAGTTCTCGGAACTATACTGCTGTTACCATATCCAACAATGCCGTATTCGTTATTGGTAACACCCGCTGCTACCAGAGCAGTTTGCAGGTTATTTACCATTCCATTCAGCCATGCATGTTCTCCGCCCATTGACCCTGATTCATCAACAACGAATACAATTTGTGCCGCAGGTGCTGAATTAATTGCAATAAATGAAACTAATAAAAACGAAATTAACAATAAAATTTTTTTCATAACGCCCCCCTTTTAAATGAGATTAAATATGTTTTATTGCTTTGTCCTAAAGCAAATTTAAAAGTGTGACAGTGTGTTTTGGCTGCTGCCTGATCAAAATTTTTCTCTTGATTATGGACACAACACAAACTCACCATTAATTGCACTTCATATCCCGAGGGTAGCAATTTATGTGCCAAATTTGTTTTTATTAAAAACTAAAGTTCGATACTTTTTTCCAATCAGAGATAAATAGTTGAGAAACGTTTATTGGCAGCTATCGTGGTTTAAAACAGCTTTCATGGAATATTAAAAAACAAATGAAAATCTCAGGGCCAAAAACAGAGCTCTCCTTTCTTATTATGAAAATAATTTCATAGTTTAAGAATTCATTTTCATAAACCGGATAAAAAAAGAAACAATAAATACAATACCGGTTAAATAAAAAAATAAAGGTTTTATAAAAAAGCATAGCTTCTTAATAAAACCTTTAAATGCATATGGTGCCGAAGGGGAGATTCGAACTCCCACAAGCATACGCTCGCCAGTCCCTGAAACTGGTGCGTCTACCAATTCCGCCACTTCGGCACATATCCATGATTTAAGCCTTAACCAGCCTGATGTTGAGCCAATTAAAGATTGCTTAAAAAAGACAGTTAGGCTATATATCTGTTTTAAAGTTTTGTCAAGATTATTGTTCCAGGCGCAAAGGAAAAATATGGAGATAGTTGAAAATTTAGACCAGATTAACCACCCGTTTGAAAATGCGGTGGTTACCATAGGCAATTTTGATGGTGTTCATATAGGGCACCAGCATCTTTTTACACAGGTTAAAAAAGAAGCGCGGCAAATCCAGGGGACTTCAATAGCGATCACCTTTAATCCACATCCAATGAAAGCATTAGGGCTTTTGGCACCCCCTCTGATTACCCGGAATGACCAGAAAAGAGAACTGATTGAAAAATGCGGGCTTGACGTATTGATTTGCATTCCATTTAACACAGACTTTGCCAGTATCAGTGCCCATAATTTTATTGAAAAGCTGCTGGTAGATAAAATAGGGGTAAAAATCATCATTATTGGTGCGGATTATTCATTTGGAAAAGACCGGCAGGGCAATATTGATCTGTTAAAATCCGAGGGCAGACGACTGGGGTTTAAAACCATTGTTTCCCCCTGGATAAATGACTCTGACACGCACAAGGAAAGAATCAGCAGCACACGAATCCGTGAAATTGTCATGGCAGGAGAAGTGGACCAGGCCATGAAATATCTTGGCCGCCACTATCAGATCAGAGGAAAAGTCGTCAAAGGACGGAAAAGAGGCGGAAGTCAGCTTGGCTTTCCCACTGCCAATATCAAGCTTCATGATGAACTGTGCCCCAAAGCGGGCGTGTATGCGGTAACGGTCGAAACAACAAAGGGAAGATTTCAGGGTGTTGCAAACATCGGGTTTTCTCCAACCTTTGATGACCATATATTCACGGTGGAAGTTCATATTCTGGATTTTAATCATGATATTTATGATACCCGCATCCGGGTGAATATGGTGGCGCGCCTCAGAGATGAACAAAAATTTTCCAGCATCCAGGAACTTTCTGAACAGATCAGAACAGATATTCAAATTGCAAAGGATATTTTAAACAATGACCCTTCTTAAAATCCTTACATACCCTGAAAAATCATTGTCCCTGCCATCAGCACCCTTAGAGGAGATAACAGACGAGGTCATCGCATTAACCAAAGATATGGGCGAAACCATGTTTGAAGCCCCGGGCGTAGGCCTTGCAGCCCCCCAGGTCGGCGTGAACAAACGAATCATCGTCTATGACTCAAATGCCGGAAATCCGGAAGCTGACCGTGAACAAAAAGAATTCACCGCCCTGATTAATCCTGAAATTACTGCTGCATCAGGATCCATTGTTTCTGAAGAAGAGGGCTGTTTAAGTGTTGTAGATTACACATCCGATGTGAAAAGATATGAAACCGTTACCGTAAAAGCACAGGATATAGACGGCAATCCTGTTGAATTTGAGGCCAAAGGCATTCTTGCTGTTATCATGCAGCATGAAATTGATCATCTGGACGGCATTCTGTTTATTGACCGGATCAGTGTTTTAAAAAGATCCATCTACAAAAAAAAGCTGTCCAAAAAATTAAAAGAAAAAGAATAAACCCTATAATATTAAAGATAAAGATCAGGTGAAAAAAACCAGCATCATATTTATGGGAACACCGGATTTCAGTGTCCCGGCGTTAAAACACCTGGCAATTCAGGATGATTTTGACATCAGTCTTGTTGTCACCCAGCCGGACCGGCCAAAAGGCCGGGGTAAAAAACTGATTCCTCCACCGGTAAAAACAGCTGCCCTTGAACTGGGCATGGACGTTTTCCAGCCGGAAAAAATCAATACTGCCCAGGCAAAAGACAGACTGCTGTCCCTGGAACCGGATTTTTTTGTTGTTGTTGCCTATGGAAATATTCTGTCCCAGGATATTCTGGATATTCCTAAAATCATGCCCATCAATATTCATGCTTCACTTCTGCCAAAATACAGGGGAGCTGCCCCCATCCAGGCAGCCATTTTAAATATGGAAGCCACCACCGGCGTCACCACCATGGTCATGAGCAAGGGCCTGGATTCAGGGGATATCCTGTTAACATCCCAAACACCGATTTCTGATCAGGACACTGCCCAGGATCTTCATAACCGGCTGGGAGAAATGGGGGCGTCCTTGATTATCAAAACCATTCACGGCATCCTGAACCATACCATTACGCCGGAACCCCAGGACACTGCAAAAGCGACCTATGCCGGGATGCTGATGAAAAAAGACGGGCAGATCAACTGGAGACTGCCTGCAAAAAACATTGTAGCCCATGTCAATGCCATGACTCCCTGGCCCGGTGCATTCACCCGCTTAAGGGGCAAACCCACAAAAATTTTCAAAGCCCTTGCCTCTGACACCCATTCAAACTTTGAACCCGGAGTCATTTTTCAATGCGACAAAGACGGCATTCATGTTTCAACCGGAAAAGGCAGTCTGATTATTCTGGAACTGATGGGCGGCTCAGGAAAGCATCTTGCAGCCATGGATTTTTTACGCGGTGCCAAAATTACGCCTCCCATCCCGTTTGATCTTTAAATGCGCAAGGACCCCAGACATATTGCCGTAACTGTTTTACTCCACTGGCAGGCATCCTCCCAGACCCTTGACCGGAGTCTTGAAAAATTTTCACAGACCATTTCAGCGCTTTCAAAAAATGACAAGAATCTTTGCAATGCATTAATTTTCGGGGTTCTCAGACAAAGAGCGTCCATTGACTGGATTCTTGAACACTGTTCGGATATGCCCTTAAAAAAGATCAGCCCCTTTGCCTTGTATCTGCTTCGAATCACCCTGTTCCAGATCCTGCACATGGACAGAATTCCTGTTTTTGCTGCCATTAACACGGCTGTTGATATTGCAAAAAAAACACTGGGCCAAAAAACAGCCGGGTTTATGAATGCAGTTCTGCGAAATGCTTGCCAAAATGCCTCAAAAATCAGTCTGCCAGACCCCAAAAAGGATTCGGCACTGTTTATCAGTGTCCGCTATTCCATGCCACTGTGGCTTGCCAGAAAATGGGAAAAAACATTTGGATTTGAAACAACATGCACACTTTGCGCTCAGATCAATACCATTCCTGACATCACCCTTCGGGTCAATACGTTAAAAGCTGATATCCATTGCCTTACGGAACTGATAACACCCCATACCAAAGCGGTTCATCCCACAGTTTACAGTGCCTGCGGTCTGAATTTCACAGGCCCGGATACGGCCATCCATGAAATGGACGCCTTTAAATCAGGGCTGTTTCAAATTCAGGACGAGGCAGCACAGCTTGTCACAGAACTCATGGCCCCTGAACCCTGCGAAACTGTTCTGGATGCCTGTGCCGGACTTGGCGGAAAAACAGGCCATATTGCCCAGTTAATGAATAATCAAGGAAGCATTACTGCCCTGGATATAGACCCGGGCAAACTGGAAGCCTTGAATCTTGAAGCCCGGCGGCTGGGGCTTCATATCATACAGACACGCCCTGTGGATCTAATGCAGGCCACCATAAAAGATTTTGACACCTATTTTGACAGGGTCCTTCTGGATGCCCCCTGCTCAGGCCTGGGCGTTCTTCGGCGCAACCCGGACACAAAATGGAAACGCACCCAAAAGGATATTGAACGGCTGGCAGCAAAACAAAAAAAACTGCTCAATGCTGCCGCAAACCTGGTAAAACCCGGAGGGGTTCTTGTCTATGCGGTATGCTCATGTGAAAAAGAAGAGAATGAAGATGTCATTCATTCTTTTTTAAATAAGCGAAAAGATTTTTCAATTGATAAAAATATTGGATCTGATACGTATTCTGTATTCATGACAGATGAAGGATTTTTAAAAACATATCCGGCAGTAAACACGATGGATGGATTCTTTGCTGCCCGCCTTACAAGGATATCAAAGACGTAAATGAAATCTGCCATAAAATACATATCTGTCTTCTGCCTTGCTTTTCTTCTTTCTGGCGGTATTGCCTACTATGCTGTAAAGATTTTCACCAAAAGCGCAGGAGAAATCATCCTTCCCGAACTTCGGGGAAAAAATATTATTTATGTCCTGGAAACCCTGACCAACATGGGCCTGAATGCAAAATTATACGGAACACAATATGATGAGACCCATCCCAGATACGCTGTCATCTCCCAGGATCCCCTTCCCGGAAGCACCATCAAAAAAGGGCGGGATGTAGTCATTTATATATCCAAAGGGAAAAAAGAAAATATTGTGCCGGATCTTCGACAGGTGCCGCTTAGCCAGGCCTTGATTCTTCTGGAAAAAGCAGAATTCACCAAAGGGCATATTTCATTGACCTATTCTTCAAAAACCCGGAAAGACAGTATTATTTCACACTATCCAGAACCTTTTTCCAGTGCATTAAAAGGGACTGCAATCCATCTGCTTGTCAGCAGGGGTGATCCTGTTGCAGGGTTTATCATGCCGGATCTTACTCAAATGGATATTGAAAATGCCCGGCTAAAACTTGCAAAACAAAATCTTGAGATTTCAAAAATCATATCTGATACAGATGTCAGACAGCCTTATGGGAGGGTTCTGTCCCACCAGCCCAAATCCGGAAGCCATGTGACTCAGGACACCCCGATCACGCTGGTGGTAAATTATTCTCAAAAAAACAGGCAGATGAACCCGGAGAAACTTTCCGGCATGATCCTGCTGACCCAGTTCATACACCCTGGTTTTTTAAAGCGCCATGTCCGGGTACAAACGGATCGGCTGGGCCCGATGCTGGACTATTACGATGATTTTATCACACCCGGAAAAGAAATTTATTTTTTAATACCGACAAATAAAAGAACCCTGGTGAATATATTTATTGACCAGACCCTTATAAAAGCGATAACCATTGATCCTTGGAACAAGGACAATATTACAGGAGACCTATTATGGGAATCATTGCCCCTTCAATTTTATCCGCCGATTTCACAAAACTTGGAAATGAACTGACCGCAATTGAAGATGCCGGAGCTGACTGGGTTCATATTGATGTCATGGACGGACAGTTTGTCCCCAATATCACCTATGGTCCAATTATTGTGGATGCATGCAAACGCGCCTGCAGCCTTGAACTGGATGTGCATTTGATGATTGAAAAACCCGATGCCATCATTCCTGAATTTGCCAAAGCCGGTGCGGATTATATTTCAGTCCATGCCGAAGCCTGCACACACCTTCACCGCAGCCTTCAACTGATCAAAAGTCTGGGTAAAAAAGCAGGTGTTGCACTGAATCCTGCAACCCCTCTGTCGTCAATTCAGTGGGTCGTGGACCAGCTTGATTTTGTGTTGATCATGAGCGTAAATCCAGGATTTGGCGGCCAGAAATTTATTCGGTCAAGCATTGAAAAGATTTCATCTTTAAAACGCCTGCTCAAAGAAAACCATTCAAATGCCATTATCCAGGTGGACGGCGGCGTCAATGCAGACACCATAAAAGAAATTTCTGATGCCGGTGCCACGTCTTTTGTTGCAGGATCTGCCATTTTCAATACAAAAGACTACACATCCACGATTCAGGACCTGCGAAAAAGGATGTAGACAGTTAAAACACCTGTGCATAAAGTCATCCTGGTTCAGCCGCCGATCCAGGATTTTTACCTGACAAAAAAAAGAACCCTTCCTTACGGGCTTGCGTCCATTGCGTCGAGCATCAGACAAAAGGGCTTTGAGGTGGATATTCTGGATGCGCTTGCAACAGACAAATCCAGAATCATTGCATACCCGGAAGAATTTGCTGACCTTAAATCCTTTTACGGTCACAAGGATATGTCCTTGTTTTCCCTTTTCCATGACTTCAGGCATTTTGGATACAGCTTTGAACATATTGGTGCGCAAATCAAAAAAGAAGAACCGTTCATTGTGGGAATCTCCTCTTTGTTCACGGCCTATGCAGATACTGCGATCAAAACCGCCCAGACCATCAAAACATTTTACCCCCGGTGCTATATTGTCATGGGCGGGCATCACCCCACTGTTTTTCCCGAACAGGTACTGTCACACACGGCGGTGGACTTTGTTATCCGCGGAGAAGGAGAAGACAGCATGGCGCAACTGTGCTGTGCACTGGCATCCGGTTCAGATATTCAACAGATTCCAGGAATCGCTTTTCGCCGGAAGGATTCTGATCCAAAATGCGACACACAAAACACGCACCCTCAGCGCGCAGATTGCCATATCGCACCGCCTGCCTGGAAGGATGATCTCAACACCCTGCCCCTGCCCGCCATTGACCTGATCCACCACGAATATTACCAGCGCAAAAAAAGATATTCCGCCATGGTGGTCTCCAGCCGGGGATGCCCCATGCAGTGTTCATACTGCTGTGTTTCCGCAACATCTTCTTATGCCCGATTCAGACAAAGAAATGTTGAACATGTGATCAAAGAAATCAGACAGATTTTAAAAAGCCATGAAACAGGATTCATTGATTTTGAAGATGAAAATCTGTGCCTGAATAAATCATGGTTTATGGAATTATTTACGCAAATCAAAGATATCCTTTCTGCGCAGAATCTAAAAGAATCTGCAGAACTGCGCGCCATGAACGGGCTTTTTCCTCCGGCCATTGATGAAGACATTGTCTGCCTGATGAAAGACAGCGGTTTTAAAACACTGAACCTGTCTTTAGGGTCCACTTCAAAAGATCAGCTGGCCCGGTTCAAACGGCCGGATGTGCGAAAATCCTTTGAATCTGCGCTGTCGTATGCACAAAAACAGGGTCTTGAATGTGTCTCCTATATCATTGCAGCAGGCCCGGACCAGAATGCGCAAAGCTCCCTGGACGATCTGCTGTATCTGGCACAGAAAAGAACCCTTGTAGGACTGTCTGTTTTTTATCCAGCCCCCGGAAGCCTGGATTATGAAATATGCAAAACCCGCAATCTTCTGCCGGATACCTTCAGCCGGATGCGCTCAACTGCCCTGCCCCTGGATCATACCACTTCAAGACGTGAAGCTGTAACCCTGTTAAGGCTTTCACGAATCCTGAATTTTATGAAACATATTTTAGATACCTTTGGCAAAATACCTGCGCCAAAGGCTTTTTCAAATCATGAGAAACTGCTGGATTTAAACCGGACAGACATTTCCGTCAAACTGCTTCAATGGTTTTTACATGATGGAAAAATAAGAGGCGTACAGCCGGACGGGACTGTTTTTGACCATTATATTGATAAAGACCTTGCATTGAATTTTGCTCAAAAAATTCAAACCCTGAAAATTGCCGGAATAAAATAGTTCAAATAGCCTGATCACAAAAAGAAATTTATGGAGCAGTCCAATAGAATGAAGTAGAAAATTTTATTCGCCAGCATCATTGAGTACCGCATCAACCAGTTGCCGACGGATATAAATACCGTTTTGGATGAGGGCTTCGATGAGAGGCCCGCTGTCTGCAACGACTATGGGTTCACGCATTTTTTAATTCATCCAGGATTTGTTCATCATCGAGATTGATTACAGGTATTTCCATACGGCCCAGCTCATCCATGAATTTGATTTTATTCATATTGCACAGTTCCGCTGCTTTGCCGACAGAAAGACGGCCCAGCTCAAAAAGTTTAACGGCCAGTAAAAAAAGCATTTCCTGTTCAAGCGCTTTTTTTGACTTTCCCGTGGATATCAAAAGGTCATCACTGTAAGGTATTGAGAGCGTTTGCATAAATATATCCTCTCTATGTTTAAAAAATATTTTCCTTTAATACAATATACACAGAATAGATGTTTGACAAACAATAAATGCTTTTCTTAACAGTGACTTCTTAAAGAAAATAATCATAGCGTTCTTGAACCGGAAAACGTGTCCAGCGCCATATGTTCCTGCACATGCGCTGCAATCCTTGCGCGGACCATGTCTGAAATGTGTTCTATTTCCATATGTTCGAATACGGTATAGGGGATTTCATCCAGAACTTTCACTTCAATATGATGCCTGCCCTGAATCCTTAACGAATGCTTTGGCAGTGCATTTTTTGTATTATTTATGACCAGCGGCAGGATGGGTTTTTTCATCTTTTTGGCCAGAATAAATGCCCCGGGCTTAAAGGGTTTCAGAATTCCTGTTTTTGATCGCGTTCCTTCAGGGAAGATGATGACAGAAATATTTTTTGACAAAAGATCTTCACATTGGGCTATCATTTTTTTTATGCTGTGTTTATCTCCGCGCTTAAGCTTTACATGGCCGTTCAGTATCATGTTCCAGCCGATAAACGGCAGCAGGAAGACTTCGGCTTTTGACACCCAGCGAAACGGAAAAAACAGATAAAATGCAACAAGGATATCCAGTTGAGACTGATGATTGGACACGATGACATAGCTTTTTTTCATATCCATCTTTTGACGGCCGATAATATTGACCGACCAGGCCGGCATGCACCAGATATAAACAGATGCCCAGAAAGAACTGAACAGGCTTAATATGATCCGGCGGCGATCAAAAAAAAATGTTAAAAGAAATACGATTAAAGCAATTAAAAAGAAAACAGCTGAAGACAGCCCGATAAAAAGAATATACCCATAGGATAAAAAAAAGACCGCAATATTTTTAAAGCTCATAAGGCGTCAGACTCTCCCAACCGTCCTGGGTGACAAGAATGGTCTGCTCAAACTGTGCAGACAAGGAACCATCGTTTGTGACCGCTGTCCAGCGATCTTCGAGCACGTGCAGATCTCTTCGCCCCAGATTGATCATGGGCTCAATGGTGAACACCATGCCGGGAACAAGCACAATCCCTTCTCCTTTTCTGCCAAAATGCATGACCTGGGGCGGTTCATGAAAATCAATCCCCACACCGTGACCGATAAATTCTCTGACCACAGAACACTTTTGACCTTCAGCATAGGACTGGATTGCATATCCGATATCGCCCAGGGTTGCTCCGGGGGTTATGGCCTCAATGCCTCTTTTTAAGGATTGAGCTGCCACGTTCACGATTTTTTTCCCCTGCTGTGTAGGTGTACCCACAAAAAAGGTTTTGCTGGCATCTGCATAATAGCCGTTTAAAATAGGGGTGATGTCCACATTTACAATATCCCCGTCTGCCAGAACACGATCTCCGGGGATGCCATGACAGATCACCTCATTGACTGACACGCATACGCTTTTCGGAAATCCTTTGTAATTTAAAGGTGCCGGGATTGCACCGGCCTTAATGGTTTGCTCATGGACAAAAGTATTAATCTCTTCTGTTCTAAGGCCGGGTTTGATCATGGTTTCCACCTGATCCAGAATGGACATCAAAAGCTGGCCGCATTTTCGGATGCCTTCAATCTGCTCAGGCGTTTTCAACCGGATATCGTATTTTCTTTCATATTCTTCTTTAATACTGAGTTCTATTTTCCTGTTTCTGCAGCAGTTTTTATATTTTTTCCCACTACCGCATGGACACAGATCATTGCGACCGATTTTCACTGCCTGTTTTTTCATTTTTCCCCAATCTCCGCCGGAGTGCCCCATAATGAATGGAGATATGCATTTTCAATTTTTATTTTTATAATATCGCCTATACTGGCATTTTCCGACGGAAAATGCACGATTTTATTGGACTGGGTTCTTCCGGACATCTGTTTTATATTTTTATTTTCAGCTTCAAACCCGTCCCTTTTTTTAGCGCTTGCACCCTCGACAAGCACGTCCACAGTCTTTCCTGTCAATTTTTCGTTATTTTTCCGGGAATAATAATCCTGCCGTTCCAACAGTTCATTAAGCCTTTTGCGTTTGATTTCCTCATCAATCTGATCAGAAAATTTTGCTGCAGGCGCCGACGATCTGTCTGAATAGGCAAATGCAAAAATTGAATCATATTCAATTTCGCCAAGCAGATTCATGGTATCTTCAAAATCCTGTCGGGTTTCAGAAGGAAATCCAACAATCATGTCTGTTGACAACCCGATATCCGGACACTGCGTTTTTAAATCAATGATCCGTTTCAGATAGGTTTCCCGCGTATATCCCCGGTTCATTTTTTTGAGAATGGCGTTTGACCCGGACTGCACGGGCAGATGAAGATGGTTGCAGACCTTGTCCATGTCCCGGATGGCGCAGATCAGGTCCATGGAAAGATCCTTGGGGTGAGATGTGGCAAACCGGATTCGCTGTATCCCTTGTATCTGGTTTATTTTTTCCAGCAGCCGGGGAAAAGAAATCTTACCTTCTTTTTTCCCATATGAATTGACGTTCTGACCCAGCAGAGTAACTTCTTTGACTCCGGACGCTGCCATGGCTGTAATTTCTTCAATAATATTTTCAGGTTCCCGGCTTCTTTCAGTCCCCCGGACATACGGCACCACACAATAGGTGCAAAAATTTTCACACCCCTGCATAATGGTCACAAACCGGGAAATCTGATTTTCATCAAACCCGAGAGTTTCCGGCATAACCTCATAAATCACTGATGAATCCGCTGTATCCGTCACTTTCTGACGGCCTGACTTCACCGCCTCGATATGCCGGGCAAACCGTGAAAAAGCCCGGGTTCCCAGGACAATATCCAGATGCGGTATTCTTTCAAATGCTTTTTCACCTTCCTGCTGGGCCACGCAACCGGCCATGACCCCGATCAGTTCAGGCTTTGTCTTCTTCAGTTTCGTCAGCCTGCCTAAAAAGCTGAATGCCTTTTCCTGAGCCTTATGCCGTATTGAACAGGTATTGCAGACCACCATATCAGCCTTGTGAATATCATCGGTTTTCTCATATCCCAGAGAACTGAGTATGGCCATCAGTTTTTCAGAATCATATACATTCATCTGACAGCCAATGGTATGTATATAGGCAAATTCACTATATTTCATTAAACATAAAATCCTTTTGCAAATCCTGGATAATCATCTGTGCGGATTCCATCCGGTCCGGTGCGATGGCCAGGCGGATATGGCCTTTTTGAGCATCAATTGTCGTTGCAATGGCAATCCCCTCATGGGCTTCAAAAATAAACCGGATAAATCCGATTCTGGTCTTGTCCACTATATATTCTTTATGATGTGTTTTCATTTATTTTTATTTTCTCCGTCATCTGATATATCATTATTGATCAAAACTTCAAACACCTAAAATCAATCCCGGCATACGGGTATCAACCGCCTTTAGGTCTTTGTGGAAAATTAAATATTTAAAACTTGTAAAATTTACAATATTCTTATATAATTCAATATTTTATCTATACTGGCTGTAAATGCCGAATTTTTTAAAGGAACGCGATGTCAGAAATGAATACGCCCGTGACCGGGTTTGAACAGATGAACCTGCACCCGACCATATATCCTGTTTTACAAAAACAGGGCTACCATACCCCCACCCCCATACAGATACTCACCATTCCCCACCTGAACACCGGAAAGGATATGATCGGCCAGGCCAAAACCGGGACCGGTAAAACAGCCGCGTTTGCCCTGCCCCTTTTGTCCCGGATCGATATTGAAAACAAACGGCCCCAGATACTGGTGCTGACCCCCACCCGGGAACTGGCCATTCAGGTGGCAGAATCTTTTAAAACATATGGATCCGGAATGAAAGGTCTGAATGTTTTATCCGTATATGGCGGACAAAGCTATAGTGTGCAGCTCACCCAGCTTAAAAAAGGTGTTCATGTGGTTGTCGGGACTCCCGGCAGGCTCATGGATCACATGCGCCGCAAAACCATCACCCTTGCAGACCTGTTCAGCGTGATCATTGATGAAGCAGACGAGATGCTTCATATGGGGTTCATCGAAGATGTGGAATGGATTCTTGAACAGACACCGGATAATATACAAACCGCTCTTTTTTCAGCAACCATGCCGCCCCCGATCCGGAAAATCGCACAAAAATATCTGACCGCGCCAAAGGAAATATTTGTAAAACCGGACAACAGCGAAACAGGAACCATCCACCAGAAATTCTGGCTTATCCAGGGCACCAAAAAAGCCGATGCACTTATCCGGATACTGGAAGCCACCACCTTTGAAGGGGTGATTGTTTTTGTCAAAACCAAGGCCACCACCCTTGATGTGGCAAAGGCGCTGGAGGCCAGAGGATTTAAAGCCGAGGCCCTTAACGGTGATCTTGCCCAGGCTGCCCGGGAAAGAACGGTCCGGCGGTTAAAAAACGGATATATTGATATTCTTGTGGCAACAGATGTTGCTGCACGCGGTCTGGATGTGGACAGAATCTCCCATGTTATTAATTATGATATGCCCTCAAAGGTCGAGCCGTATATTCACAGAATCGGCAGAACCGGCAGAGCGGGCAGAACCGGAGAGGCCATCCTGTTTGTGGGCCGCAATGAAAGCTGGATGCTTAAAAACATTGAGCGGGCGACAAAACAACCCATCAAAGAACTTGCGCTGCCGTCCAATACCCAAATCAATAAAAAGCGAATCGATGATTTCAAAAAAGCCATCACACATGCCTTGACAGCTCAGGATCTTGATATTTTTGAAAATCTGGTGGAAGCGTACGCAAAAGAACAGGAAATGGATGTCATAAAAATAGCCGCAGCCCTTGCAAAAGCAGCCCACGGCGACACTCCGTTTCTTTTACCCGAGCATAAAGAAAAAACAGCGCGCACAAAACCGTTATCCCCTTCTTCGGAGAAAAAACCGCTGCCCCGAAAAGAAAAGAAAACCGCTGCTGCAAAAAGCAAAGACAAGCCAGCGCCTGCCCCACGGAAAACAAAAGCGCAGCTCCCTGAGGCCAAGCCATCGGATGCTAAACCCTCTGATGTTAAAAAAATGGATACAAAAAAAACGGATACTAAAATATCTGATGCTAAACAATCTGATACCAGGCCAAAAGAATCTGTTCCTTTGGTTCCGGGCATGGAAAGATACCGCATTGAAGTGGGCAGAAACCACGGTGTGAATACCAGAAATATTGTCGGCGCCATAGCAAACGAATCCGGCCTGGAAAGCAAATACATAAAAAATGTGGATATAAATGCAGAGTTCTCATTTGTGGACCTTCCCTTTGGAATGCCCAAAAGCATATTTTCCGTGCTGCAGAAAACCTGGATTAAAGACCGGAAACTGTCCATTTCAAAATGTGCATAGATGAAGCATACCACCGTATTCAAATATTTTGAGCCGGATAAAAATATTGTAGGCAGACTGAGTCAGGGACTGAACTGCAGTCCCATTCTGGCAACCCTGCTGACCGCCAGAGGAATTACGGATGTTAAAAAAGCCCGGCATTTTTTACATCCCACACTTGAAAACCTGACAGATCCTTTTTTGCTCAAAGATATGGACAAAGCGGTTGAACGTATTTTTACAGCAGTTGAAAACAAAGAAAAAATTCTTGTATTCGGAGACTTTGATGCAGACGGTGTCACGTCAACCGCACTGATTTATGAATTTTTTGAACACTGCGGCGCCAATGTCTCCTGGTATATTCCCCACAGGATCAAGGAAGGATACAGCCTTGCACCGGATCATATCCATCAGGCTGCAGATCAGGACATCGATCTGATCATCACTGTTGACTGCGGCATTACAAGTCACGCAGCCATTGAACTTGCCAGAAAAGAAGATATCGATGTGATCATCACAGATCACCATGAACCACAGACAGATCTGCCGGATGCTGTTGCGGTTATCAATCCGAAAAGAAAAGACTGTCATGCAGACCTTTCATACCTGGCCGGGGTCGGGGTTGCATTTTTCCTTGTCATGGCCCTGAGAAAATATTTCAGGGAACATCATTTCTGGGAAAACCTGAAAGAACCCAATCTGATGCACTGTCTGGACCTGTTCACCATCGGAACCATCGGGGATATGGTGCCGCTGATCCATGACAACAGACGCCTTTGCATTGCAGGATTTGATACCCTGCGCAAGGGGTTGCGTCCGGGGGTAAAAGCCCTTGCCCAGAGCGCCAGAACAGATATTGCCAAATTGGATTCAGACGACATCTCCTTTAAAATTGTTCCCAGAATCAATGCGGCCGGCAGAATTTCCCATGCACGGATCTGTGTATCACAACTGACCGCTGCCGACAGTCTCCAGGCCCAGAATACCGCTGCCATCCTGGATCAGTTAAATTCCAAACGGCAGATCATTGAGCAGGAAATTGTATCTGACATTGAAAACAGAATTTTCAAAGATCCCACACTGCTTGATCACCGGCTGCTGTTTTTATGGGATGATAAATGGAACCCGAGTGTACTGGGAATTGCCGCCTCAAAACTGACCCGGAAATATCATTTCCCTGTTATCCTGTTATCCACGGCTGCGGAAGACGCCATCGGTTCAGGCAGAAGCGTGAACGGGATCAATATCCACACAGCGTTAAAGGAAAATATGTCCATCCTTGAAAGATTCGGAGGACACGCCATGGCCGCAGGTCTTACCATCAAGAAAAAGAATCTGCCACTGCTGCACAAAAACCTGGAACATCATATTCAAACAGTCTATTCTGAAAAAGATTTTCAAAAAACCTTACCCATTGATGCCGTTCTCAATTTTGAAGACATCAGTTTTGAACTGGCACAAGACATAGACCGGCTTCGGCCGTTCGGGACAGATAACCCGGAACCGGTTTTTATCAGCCAGAACATTCATGTTGCCGCTTCCCACATCATTGGCCTGAATCACAGAAAAATGATTTTAGAACAGGCCAAAAACTCTTTGGGCAACAAAATAGAAGCTTTCCATTTTAATGTTGACAATATAGACGATCTGCCGGATTTCTACCCTGAAATTGTCTTCCGGCTTAAAATCAATAAATTCAAAGCAGACGCAATCCAGATAATTATTGAAAATCCATAGATTTTAACCTTGTAAAACATCCCTGTTGTAGTATATAAAGATTGATTAATATTTTATTGTTTTTTGATAACCTTAAGGAAAATTTAATGGCTAAAATCTTTTATACCGGAAACAGGGAAGCAAAACTTCTTTCAAAAATAGAATCATCCAAGGAACGTGAAAGAATAAAGACAATCAGCGTGATCCGGGACAACGTAGATACCTTTAGCAGCAAAGTTGCCATGAAACTTATTGAGTCCGGCCTGATTGAAACCACTTCAAAATCCAGCGTTGAAAATCAGATCGCAAGATGCCTGGATACGCTTTGCAAAGCAGAAGATTTTGATATTGACTATATGATCGCACCGTTCCGGACCCTTATTTCCAACCCCAATATTGCAAGTCTGTATCTGACCGCATTTGTCGTTGAAAAACTGATCAACCACAGAGATGTTGTTGATATATACGGCAGTGACGAAGATATTTATTTTTGCATTCAAAAAGAAGTCAATGCGCTGATCAAATAATTGCTTTTGCTATAAAAAACCAACTTCAGAACTTATTTATGAATATGGGGATGTCTGCCATGTTTATGAACATGTTCATGCCGATGAATATGAATTTCATCATCCTTTAGAATCCTGCCGTTTTCCATGGAATAAATCCTGTCTGTCACGGAACTGACAAAATCAAATTCATGGGAAATCACAAAATACGGAATATCCAGACGATTCAGAATATGGATCAGTTTTTTTTGAACCTTGTTATCCAGACCTGCCGTGGGTTCATCCAGCAGCAGGACATCCGGTCCCATTGCCAGCACTGCGGCCATTGCCACCAGCCGTTTCTGTCCGCCGGACAGCCGATGGGTGATGTGGCGTTCAAAAGCTTCAATGCCAAGGCGTTCAAGGGTCATCCGGGCGATATCAATGGCATCTTCCCGTGAGAATCCCAGGTTCAGGGGCCCGAAAGCCACGTCATCCAGCACCGTGGGGCAGAACAGCTGGTCATCTGAATCCTGAAACAGCAGACCGATTTTAGACCGGACCGGAACAAAATCCTTTTCTTCTTTCAGGACCTTGCCGAATATGGTAATGGTTCCTGAATCCGGACGGCACAGCCCCATGATCACGTGCAAAAGGGTTGTCTTGCCTGATCCGTTCGGGGCCATCATCCCGATCCTGTGGCCCTTGTTGATCTCAAGATCAAGGTGATTCAGCACATTTGTATCTGTGCCCGGATATGCATAACAGATATCTTCCAGCCGGATTACATTTATAGGATCATTCACTGTCACATCCAGACTCTTTCAAATAAGACAAGGGCAACTCCTGCCAGACATGTGCCGGTTAAAAACACAGTATTTAATACATTTGGCTGATAAAGGTCAAGCGTATAAAATTTTCGATGAAAGCCGCGACACAGCATGGCATTGTGAACTCTTCTGGCCCTTAAGGATGCCCGGACAAACAGCATTCCTGCAAGATAGGCAAAGGTTTTATATGAGTGCAGATTTGTTCCGGGAACAAACCCTCTGAATTTTGCCGCCCGGAGCAACCGGTGATATTCCTCCTGAATCACCGCAATGTACCGGTAGGACATGAGCAGTAAAAACACCATCTTGTCCGGCACATGAATCCTGTGAAGTCCATTTCCCAGACTTGCAATGGACATGGTTGCAATCAATGCGGTGAACATTAACAGGATACTGACGGACTTGACGGTTATTTTGGCACACAGCTCAATTCCCGGACGGGTGAATTCCAGTATCCCGTATTTAAAAAGGACCTCACCATCAAACGTCAGCGGCAGAACAATCCAGATCATCAATAAAAACCAGAAAACCGGTTTCAACCGCAGCAGAACATCTTTCCAGTTCAGCTTTGCCATACAGCATAAAACCAGGGCAATCCCCAGGTATGCGCCACTCATATACAGATTGTCGCAAAGGGCTGCACAGGAAGACAGGACACCGGCGGACACTATACGGACCGCCGGTGACAGACCATGAATCATGGAATTTCCAAAGGCAAATTTTTCTTCAATCATGGGTTTTCTTTTTTTTTCTGAGATAACCAGTAAGGAGCGCCAGCAAAAAAATGATGCCGATACCCCCCATAATTTTCAATGGCGAGGGGCCGGATTCAAACTTTTGTTTTTCTTCCATGGATGCGGCCAAATGGTTTTCATCACCCGGCGTTACCAGTTCATCGTGGGACAGTTTCCAGGTTGCGGAATGCCCGGTTCCGGCATCCAGACGAATCACAAGGTCTGAATCCACCTGATCCGGAATTTTGAACACATAATTGCCCTGATCATCTGTCACGCCTTCGTGGACAACAGTGCCTTTTTCATCAATCACCTGGATGGGACAGTCCTTTGCCTTTTTTTTGGAACCGAAACTGCTCTCGGTATGAATCATGCCGTCTTCCACCCAGGCAAACACAATCACCTTGTGTGCAGACACATCTTTGGCTGCCACCAGGCAGATGAGAACACATAAAACCCACAGCGCTTTATACTTCATTTTTCTGTCCTTTTTCTATCCTTGATTTTCTGTCAGACGTATTGCCATTTTTTTGTCCGGGTATGATCTCAGGATATACTTTTAATAAAAAAGTCACACAAAAGCCCGTCACAATTCCTTCAATAATCATGATTGGGATATTCGCGGCCATGACCAGGACACAGGTTTCAAAAAAATTTTTTTCAGTCAACCACAGGGCTGCTGAAAGGATCAGTGACGAAAGGAAAATGGCCCCGGCCCCGGATAAAGCCCCGGCAGCAATGCTCAAGCGAGGTGATTTTCCCAGAAGGGGCAAAAAAAGATAATGAACCATTACCGCAGGCAGTGCCATGATCACAACATTTGCCCCCAGCACTGTCAATCCGCCATATTGAAAAAAAACCGCCTGGAGCAGCAAAGCGATAAATATGGCAGGAAACGCTGCAAATCCCAGCAGCAGACCGATAATGCCGTTCAGGATTAAGTGGGCACTGGAAGGCCCGATATTCACATGAATCAACGATGCCACAAAAAAAACCGCTGCCAGCATGGCCACATGGACGATATGATCATAATCAATTTTTTTTAATCCGATTGCGCAGCCTGCCACTGCGATAACTGCCCCGGATACCAGCACCGGAGCAGAAAGGACGCCTTCTGAAATATGCATTTTTATTTTACCTGCCAGTCTTCAAATTTCACCCAGATCACAGCACCCAGCTCGATATCCTTTTCTTCTTTCTCATGCATCATTTTTTCATCGGATGTCGAAAGTGCTGCAAATCCCCACCACCCTGCCACAGGCGCAGCATAGGTAAACACCCCGTTCTGGTCCGCCTTGATTGTCTGGGCAACCATATAATCTGTCGGTGCATGCGCTTTTTTATCCTGATTGAAATATTCCACTTCAATCTCGGCATAGGGCACAGGCTTGCCATCCAGTTTTACAATGCCCTGAAACACATTGGTTGCATACAGCCCAAAGGGTTTGGACAAGGGCACAATTTCTGTTTTCAGGCCGATCTCGGCATCCCAGCCTTCATCATCGCCAAATGCAGCCACAACTGTTTTTGTATAATGGATGATAAAACAGTCTTCTGCCGGTTCCCAGTATGGCACAGGCTCCATCACAAAGCTGCAGGCGCCGGGGCGGTTCACTGTGAACGATGATGTATACGCATCATCGTTCATGATTTTTATTTTTTTCAAACTGCCCAAAAGATCTGTTTTTTTGCCATTGTTCACAACATAAAAGGCTTTGGGCAGATCCAGAGGCATGCCCACCATCTCAAACGGATGGGAAAAAGACAATTGCATCTCAATTCTGCGGCTGTCTTCCTGCATTACCATATTATCTGAAGGAATCACCATACCAAAATGCGCCATTGCCGAATTTAAAGAAAAAAACAGAACCAGACCGGTTAAACAACAGATTTTAAAAATTTTCATCCCACGTCTCCTGAAAAATAAAAAAACCACCAAAGGCATATTCGAAAATTCATTTTCGATGATTGTAACCTTCGTGGCTTAAATGTGTAATTTTATGTTTTCTATGCATCTTCAGACTTCAGCCTGAAATTAAGTACGTCCTATCGTTTCTGCCAAAAGAAGTCAACACTAAAAAAGCATTTGGGCTGCAAAACAAGCAGGTTGCAGCCCAAACACAAACACGCTTTAATTAGGTTTTGTCTTAAAATTATTTTTTAACCCATTTCCCGTCCGAGGTCTGAAAAAATTCTCCTTGCTTCGCCCTTTGGGCTTTAACCACTCCCATATTTTTTTCAATGATCTGGATAGAGGTGCCTTCGTCTTCTGCAACAAGCCCGTACAATTCTTTTCTATCCTTATTTTCAGCGTCTACGACCTCTGCTTTTTCTGCACTTCCCACAAAAGCCAGATAACCATTGTACGTTTCGCCCACAACTCCGGATGCTTTCAGCTGATTTACAACACCGATTCTGTCTTTCATGCTCTGAACAATCTGCTCTTTTTCCCTTGCAGATGCCTGTGAAAATGTCAAAAAAACAAGGCCGGCAATCAGCAGCGCACAGATATTAATTGTCCTGAATATTTTCATTTTTCCTCCTGTGTGTATTCAACTTTTATTCTTCGATTTCATCCAAAAGATCATTCAATGATTTTTGCACCCTGACATTAACATCAACGGTGATATGAATGGGTTTTATTTCAACGGGTTTCAATTCGACCTGATGACTGGTCTGGCAGCCCGAAAAAACAAACATGACAAGGCCAAATGCAATGACTAATACGATTCTGGGCATACGCTCTCCTTTTTATTTTAAAAATGCTTTTAATTTATTACCAAATTTCATGACTTCATTAAAGGGAAGATTTAAATTCACATCCAGTTTAATGCCCTGGAAATTTGAACCCGGACTTTTGGTATCCACCCGGATAAATCTGCCCACTTCTTTTTTATATTCAAAGGGCATAACGCCTGTGGGTTTTCCATCCAGCTCCATATTTACAGAAAGGATATCCCCTGCGGTATTGAATGAAATCTTTGCCCACTGATAATTGAAACTCTTCAAGGCTTCACGGGCAAGGTCAAGTTCTGAAAACTGCGGACTGTCCAGCGGGATACCGGCAGTGATCACATCGGTATTGCTGACCTTGATTTTTCCGCCGCTGCCCGGTGTGGAAAACAAGAATCCATTATCAAAAAAGATATCCCCGTTTTTATATCGGATCGGTATCCGGCCGTTCAGTGTCCCTTTCCCCTCTGCCTTGAACGCCCCGATCTGTGCAAGCAGCTGTGTCATTTCCAGCCGGTCGCAATACAGGGACAAGGCATATCCATCAGTTTCCTGGGGCAACCGGATGGCTTCTGTGGTGACAGTACCATTGCACCATTTAAAGCGGATATTCTCAGCCAGGACAGATGCCCCGTCCTCAACGGAAAACCGCAGTTTCACATCACTGATGTTCACCTTGCTCACAACAACCGAATCAATGGTCAATGTCTGGCCCGGCAGTGTTTCCGGCACCAGTAAATCATTGAACTGCATGGAGGTGTTTATTCCGCTGGCAGTTAATTTTGTATCCGGCAGATGCACATTCCCGTTTTTAAGATCAAGCGTCATGGCTGTTTTCAGCGTATTATCTGTCCAGTCAGCGCTGCCTGAAATTGAGGCCATCACATCAAACTTACCTGATTTCATGTTTTGAGGCATCCATTTTTTAATATCATTATGGGTCAGCTTAAACGGCGGTGCATCAAATTGTGCGGCAATCTTCAGTTTGTCTTCTAATCCAATGTGAATTTTAAATTCGGTTTTAACCTGTTTAAGCGCATCAATATTCAAGGCCCCTGCAACAGCAAACTGTTTTTGGTCGGTCTGGACAATATTCCCCTTTGTGGAAAAAACATGTTCCTGATTATATGCTATATGGGGGACGTTGAAACTGCCTTTTATCTGAATCTTGTTTTTTTTGTCTGCCGGCGCAGTGTTAACATTCAAGTGAAGCAGAGCGTTCTTAAAGGACAGTTTCTGATCTTTGAGGATAAACATGCCGGTTTTGCAGTTGATATTGATGTTTCCGGCAACTGCTTCAGGTGTGCCGTTGAATCTGGCTGTGACCTGCGGAGAGACAAGGGACAGATTGCCTGATGCCTGGGGGATATCAAGCGTGCTCATATCGCCTGTTTTGATATCCACATCAAACACACCCAGGTTTTTCAGATCAAATCCAGCCGTGTATTCAACCGGAATCAAAGGGATCTGCCGCGACTGCAGCTTGAAATCACCCTGAACCAGAACCTTCTGGTTTTCTATCAAAGCTGTTGCCCTGATTTTATCCACCCGGACATTCAAGGGGTCTTTTACTGAAACCTGAGAAACAGCAAGATCCCATTTTTTTTGAGGTGCTGAAGAAAAAAGACTGAAATCTATTGGTCCTGCAATACGGGCGCTGTCTGTAATTTTGGATATAAACCGGCCCAGATGCCCGGAGTCAAATGCCTTGCCATCAATTTTTACCCTTTCCACGCCCTTTTCCAGATCATAGTCCACCTGTGCATCTATTTTTTCTCCAAAGGGATACACCGAAGCTAAAAGCGAGACTTTTCCGTTGTCCGCCTGGATTGTGGACAACGCTTCCAAAGGAATTAAAAAGACCTGTCCTTTTATATTTAAAACAAGTTTTGCGTTCTTCAGAACAAATTTTTCCGGCAGGTAGGGCAGAAAAGGCGATATGTCCATGGGTTTTTTTTGTTCTGACGAAGCGCTCACGTTCACACCGCCAATCTGTATCTGATTGTCCTTATCCAGCTGTGCATGGATCGTCAAGCCTGAAACGATGATCTTTTTGACTCTGGGGGTCCTTGAAAAGGAAATCGCATACCGGATATCAATTCCGTCAACAGATATTCCTTCTGTCACCCGGATATCAGAAATATAGGTGCTTGAAATTCCCAGTTTTTCAATTTTGAATTCAACCGGATACTGTTGTGCAATTCCGGGCAGCCGGTTTTGCAGCACCGGCTCAACAATAGCGGGCAGCACTGCCAGCCCGATAAGCAGAACAATCGTGACCACGGCCGCAAACGCTGCAGTATATATGACACTCTTTTTAACCGGCATGTTTGATATTCACCTTTAAATACATATCCCCTTTTGCACCATCCGGCTTGATTTTTCCCATCCTGGCAAGCCGCAGACGGGTGCCCTGTTTTACGCCCGGAGGAATCTTCACTGTATACAGAGGGTTGTAAAAGCCCCAGGGGATGGTCACTGTTTTATTTGCCCCGATAATGGATTCAAAGGGTGTTATCTCAATTTCCCCCTGAAGATCCCAACTGTCCTGTGATCCTTTTGCCGCAATCATCTGAAGTCTGGGTGTCCGCTTCTTTTCAGTATATTGACGGATACTTTTCTGCACCCCGGTTTGCGGCAGTCCCTGATTCATCTTCACCAGAATAATTCCTGCTATAAATCCGCCAATATGCGCCCACCAGGCAATACCCGCACCTGCTGAGCTTCCGGCAGCATTGACAAGCTGAAGAAAAAACCAGAAGCCCAGGAATATAAACGCCGGAACTTCAATAAACCAGGGAATAATAATAATGGGAATCAATGTTAAAATCCTGGCTTTGGGATACAGCAGAAAATATGCGCCCATAACCCCTGCAATGGCTCCGCTTGCACCAATGGTCGGCATCATGGGGTCTGTGGTCAGAAAAAAATGACACAGCCCCGAAATAATACCGCAAAGCAGATAAAACCCTAAAAACCTGACTGATCCGAAATGATCTTCAACATTATCACCAAAAATATATAAAGACCACATATTCCCTAAAAAATGCAAGAATCCGCCATGCAGAAACATATACGTGAACATGGAATAAATATGATTGAAAAGCGAAAACCTTTGGGAAAGTTCATACACGGTATATTTTGCAGGTACAAGCCCGAAATAATAAAAAAAAGCCTGATTATCCAGCCCGATCTGAAGCTGAACCATGAACACCAGAAGATTTACAGCAATCAAACCATAGGTAACAACAGGAAAAGACCCGGATATCTGATGGTCCCGGATGGGTATCACTTGACCACCCTTAAACGATATTGATCTTCAAGGCTTTTTTTCAACTGCTTTAAAATTTCCATCACCGCATCTTCAATGGTGACGGCATCATCGTTGAGCAGCTGACGGCACTGTTCAAGCAGAATGCTGTTTTGTGAATCAAACCCGAGTCGTCGTCTTAAATAATACAGCAGGGAAAAATACAGGCCAGGGATATCCTGTGTTCTTGCCCTTGCAATACCTGTTTTTGTTTTCAGCGGCAAATCCTCTTTCAAAAGTGCCAGTGCATCCTCCATGGACAAAGGAAAGGCCTCGTGAACCGGGCCGGTCGGCAGACAATCCTTAAAGAAATCATCTGCATGCGAATCCGAATACAACAGAAAAAGCATGGTTTCCAGTATGATTTTCACATCCTGGTAAATACCAGGGAAATTGCTCAGGCGCGGCCCTGCAACATTCAGCACCCGGATCTGATTTTCAAGAACAAAAGACTGTGCAATCAGCGCTGCTTCAAACGCTTCTGTTGCTATCAGATCAATATAACAACTGGGTTTTCCCATCGCTCTGGCATACCCCAGGGTCAGCTTTGAGCCGCCGGTCAGCGGTCCATAAGAAATAATGAGCGTGCCCTGGGAGTCCGTTACATTCTGACGGGTTCTTTCCGGGTAACCCGCAGTTTCCATCTCATCCATCGCATATTTTGACGGCAAAACCCCGTCTTCGGCTTTTCTTCCCTTTGGCACCCAGCCGCCGTGATCAAGATTATATTTAATGGCGACATCCAGTGCAGACCTGTCTGCGCCGGTCTGTCCCCCTGACATTATCTTTTTTATCATAATCGATATCAATTATACCTTTTTTTTAAAAAACACTTTTCTATCATACCAGCAAAAGGTATAACTTCAATATAATTTTACACTTTTGAGCAGACCCGATAAGACCATGAACATACCGTCAAAAATCCAATGTTTCAAGCTCATGAAAGATATGAAAATGATGGATCATATCGTTGATCATTCCATTGCGGTTGCAAATGTCGCTGTGTTTTTATGTTTCAAGCTTAAAAAGATTTATCCCCAGATCAACACTCCGCTGACACTGTCTGCCGCCCTTCTGCATGATATCACCAAAACACGCAGCTTTGAGACAAAAGAAATCCATTCCCAGACCGGTGCAGACATTTTATCAGACCTGGGGTATCCGGAAGTGGGGAACATCATCCGGCAGCATGTTCTTCTGGATTCCTACGCTTCCCAGACACCGGTTTCCGAGCAGGAGATTGTCAACTACGCCGACAAAAGAACCCTGCATGATAAGGTTGTTTCATTGAAAAACAGAATGGAATACATCCAGTGCAGATATAATGCGGATAATGCACTTGAAGAGCGGTTTCGCATGATGATAACAAACACCCTGGCGCTTGAGAAAAAAATTTTTGATCTTCTGGATATTTCACCGGATCAGCTGGCCGAACACGTAAAACAGAAAATCAGAAAAGAAGACTGGACGTAAAGATTACGCCACGACATAATGCTGAACAATATCAAACAGATCATTTATCCCGAAGGGTTTGGCAAGAAAGGCATTTGCCCCCTGAACCCTGGATTTTTCCTCATAAGCCGCAATACCGGACATGATGATAAAAATCTTTTCCGGATATTTCTGCTTCACCCGGCTCATCAGTTCAAAACCGTCAATCTGCGGCATGTCCACATCTGAAATAACAATATCCACCCTGTTGCCTTTCTGGATATAGTCCCAGGCAGAAAGCGGATCTTCAAAAGACATGACTTCCCGGTTCACACAATAGGTCAACGCTGTCACGGTCAGATCCCTGATCTGGGTATCATCATCCACCACCATTATTTTGACATCCTGAATAATCTTTAACTCTCCTTGCAAAAACAGTTAAGCGACTTTAAGGACCTTGTCAAACAATACAAGCCTGCTCCGGGGAAATGCACAGCGTTCTATTATCTCAATATTGTCAAGCACAGCTTCCCGCCGGTGAACACCCAGAGGATAGTTTTCTCCGATAATGGCTGAAACCATAATCGCCAGCAGCCTTACTCTTTCCTTGAACAGATGCTGGGAAGTTTCCATGCCCAGAAAGGACAGATCCATTCCGGATATCATCTTGCTGATTTCACCGGCATTTTTCAGACTGGCTTTTTTACGATATTTGCCCACGGGATATCCCTGCAAGGCGGCCTTGACAACAATAATTAAAAAATGAAGCCGTAATAAAAACAGATCGTTTTCGTTCATGGACCGGAGCGGATGATTACGACAACCAAATTTTTTCATTCTCAACGCCTTTTAAGGATAATAGTCTCAAAAAATCGTTATCCGTAATATCATATATCCTGGATTAATCAAATCTTTTTCTGGGCTTTTTTCGGGTTTCAGCGTGGTGATATTTCACCTGTTTCGCGGATATCTTTTACTGTCCGTTGTATCCGGTTTTTAATGTCTGCAATTTTTATTTTCTGTTCTTGTTTTAAAGACTGTTTTAATAAAATCTGCTCATCCATCTGCTTTTTAAATGCATCATACTGATGAAACTGCTGACTGATTTTCTCCTTGAAATCCCTGACTGCAGCATCTATCAGGGGGGTAAAATAATATTGGTGCAGTGTTGAACCACAGGCTTCAAACTGATTTTTCAGGTCCTTGACAGTTTCATGTTTTATCTTTGAAACCGCCTTGTTCAGGCCCGGAGTAAACGATACTGTCTCCTGCTTTTTATACGCGGCCTTGAGAATATTAAAAATGGTGTGAAGACCAAAATCTGTAAACACATTCAACCGGGTTTTTGAGGTGTACACTGCAGAAAAAATACATTCCGGCAGTTCAAGCCCCAGTATTTTTATGATTTTATCGATATCCACTGTATCTGAAAAGATGTGCCGGGACGATTCGGGTTTTTGATCCGTTTCCAGAAGATCAATGCGATACGTATCAGACAGGGATTTAAAATAGGATGAAATCCGGGATTGCTCATATTTGACAAACTGGTTCACTTTTGGCTGGACCGTCTGGATCACATACATATCCAACCGGTTCTTCAGATCCTGGAACAGCAGATACAAGATTTTATTAAACCCGAAATCCTTTTGACCGGAACGATATTTTTCCACATCAACAGGCAGGGCTTCTATAAAATTGCGGACATCGTTTAAAATATCCTGATCATCCTGATCAAAAAATGTCCGCATATCTGAATGGATCTCTTTGACCAGATCTGTAACAACACCATCCAGAGACCGGTTTACAATTGTTTCCAGGCGGGAAGCGGACTGATAAAGACTTTCAAGCTTTCGGGCCGCCTGGGCCTGACGGGTTGCGTCCGAGGATAAAAGATCCAGGGCCATGTCTGCCTGATCATCCAGGTGATGTAAAAGCATGGCAAGACGGTTCACATGATTTGAAATCAACAGCCCATAGGCATCTTTTTCAATGATCCTGTTAAAATATGTGTTAAATTCATGGGTTTGGCGCGTGCAGTAATCGACCAGCTTTTTTTCTGTCTGCCATAATTCCATCCGGGCCTGATCTTTTTTCCTTAATCTGGATGATTGTGCGGCAAACAGATTATACAAGGCTGAAAATGAAAAAATCTGCGGTTTTATTTTCAAGGCCTCAAGGGTTTGGCGGGTGGCGGTTTCGATGCGGATCAGATCATCAAGGGTCTCATGTTCAGACAGATCACAGTTGATCACAAAAATCATATTCTCCAGCCGTCCCAGCCGCTCAATCCGGGTTAAAAACTGAATGTCCGACTGCCGCAGCCCGGTACGCGAACTGATGCAATAGATCACAAGGCTGGCGGATTCAATATACCGCAGCACCTGTTTCACCTGCGCTGGGTCAGTGGAATCCGCTCCCTGGCAGTCCGCAATTTCGATATGCGGCGCAATGGATTTACCGTAAAGCTCCAGACAGACATCCTTGACATAAAAGGCCCGGCCGGGATCCGAGGTGAATTCCTTATGCCGGTCAAACTGATTTGAAGAAAAACAAACCCGGGTTTCATCAGCCCCCACCAGATCTTTACAGGCTTCAAACCCGTTCAGCGCATATTTCATCAACAGCAGCTCAGGATGTTTTTCTTCATGAAACAGCAAAAATTCATCCATCAAGGCGCGATATACAGTTTCAAGATGCTGCCGGTCGTTTTGTCTTCTGATATCAAATCCGTTGGCGCACAGGACTTTGGTATCATCGTCCGGGAACAGTTGCAGCGCCTGCTGTAACTGTGAATTTATCTGATCCCAGGATTTAAAAAGCAGACAGGCACTGTTTTTGCCGCCTTTGCGAATCCGTGTGGTGATCGATGTAACCACGCCTGCCCCGCGCTGGACCAGTTCTTTTTGAACCAGCGCATTTACAAAGGTGCTTTTCCCTGATTTTATGACTCCGGCAACGGCAATTTTCAAATACCCGTCCCGGATATGATCCGGAATCTGTTCACATTCTGTTCTGAAACGATCCAGCTGGTCTGAATTTAAAGGCAGAATTTCTTTTGCTGACTCAAGAATATCCAGGGTCTGCTGTACTGTTTTTTCTATATGATCTGGTGAAATGGATTCGGGGGTTATCATAGGGACAGGGCCAATCAATATATCATCATCATGGCTTTATCATAGCGAAGTTCTGTGGGGGTAGAAAAAATAATATCCCTGGATATCGGGCAGGTCAGCCAGGCAGAATCACTGAGTTCATGATCCAGCTGCATGGGCCCCCATCCGGCACATCCCAGCAGAATCATAAAAGATTCCGGGCCTTGTTTGGCAGCAATCGCCTCCAGAACATCCCTGGAATTGCTCAGCGCCATCCAGTCAGATACTTTCAGGGTTTCATTCCAGTCAAACGGCGGGCCATGAAGGACAAAAACGCCGCTTGGCTGAACCGGTCCGCCCAGATATATCTCCTGATTCTCAAGACTGGAATCATATTTGATATTTAAATCATCAAACAATTCCGGAGCAGTTAAAAGCGGATGGACTCTATTGATAATAAAGCCCAATGCCCCGGATTCATTGTGTTCACACATACAGGTAACGGTCTGGGCAAAATTCGGATCAGGCAGCCCTGGTATGGCAAGCAGAAACTGCCCTTTTATGCTTTGCACAAATTCATCAGTCATATCCCGGCTCCATAATTCATCTTGACATTCCAATCGTGGGTTTCATATATTATCAAAAAAGCAGTTTTAAATATTTTTCTTTTTATTGCAATAGTTTTTGTCAATTCAATAGGGTTGTGTACCATGAATGACTATATATCCAAAACCGGCCATCTGAGCAAGCCTGATTTACTCAAGGAAAGCCAGAAGAAAAACATTTCTGTCCCCCGGGGGGATCATACCTTTGGTCATATCCTGTCCGAGCAGATCGGCAAAACCCTGTCCACAGAAGAACAAAAACAGCCATCAGCGCTTCCCGAGCTTCAAAGCCCGCTGAACCTTGCATTTACCGGCACGTCTTTTGACTTCCAAAAATATGCCGGAAAACTGGAAACCTCTCTTGACCTTCTTGAAACCTATGCCGCTTTTCTGAGTAATCCGGATAAAACCTTGAAACAGGCATCTGAACTGCTGGACCAGGTACTTGATCAGATACAGGGGCTGGAACAGGACTTAAAATCAGCCAATGCCCCGGATTCGGATATCAATCAGATTTTCAACCAGATATTGACCACTGCCAGTCTGGAAAAGATCAAACTGGACCGGGGCGATTATCTAAACTGAAGCAGACCCCTGGATCAATCGCTTGCAAGAGATCAGTCTTTTTTTCTGCCATACACATCATCCAGCCTGACAATATCATCCTCCCCCAGATAGGAACCGGTCTGAACCTCAATCAGTTCCAGACTGATTTTACCCGGATTTTCCAGCCGGTGCAAAGTCCCCAGAGGAATATAGGTTGATTCATCTTCTTTGAGCAGGATCTGTTCTTCTCCCCGGGTAATCAGGGCTGATCCTGAAACCACCACCCAGTGTTCGGCCCGGTGATAATGTTTCTGTAAAGACAGTTTTGCTCCGGGTTTTACGCTGATCCGCTTGACCTGAAACCGGGATTCAATATCCACAGTTTCATATGCTCCCCAGGGACGATAGACCTTTCGATGGGTAATGGCTTCCCCCCGGTTATTGTCCTTGAGCTGTTTTACAATCTTTTTTACATCCTGAACCCGGTCCCGGGGGGATACTAAAATGGCATCCTTTGTTTCCACAATGACAAATTTTTCAAGCCCCACTGCCGTCACCAGACTGCTTTCCGAGCTGATATAGGATTCTTTGACATCATGGGTGATCACATCCCCTTTAATGACATTTCCACTGCTGTCTTTGACGCCGGTCTGCCATAATGCATCAAAAGACCCCAGATCATTCCATCCTGCTGAAAACGGAATCACCACTCCCCGTGAAGTTTTTTCCATAACCGCATAATCAATTGAATCAGAAGGAATCTGTTTAAACGCTTCCAGCGGCAGCCTGGAAAAATCAAGGTCCTGTTTTACCTGATTCATCACGTTTCGGGCACTGGCCAGCATCCGGGGAGAATGGGTCTCAAGCTCTTCCAGTATAACCGAGGTCTTGAACATGAACATACCCGAATTCCAGCAGTATGCACCTGAATCAAGGTATTTTTCAGCAGTGGCGCGATCCGGTTTTTCAACAAATTTTTCAATTTTTGCAGCTCCGGTGTCTGCATCCAGCACTTCACCTTTCTTGATATACCCATATCCGGTTTCAGGTGAATCGGGAATTACCCCGAAGGTAATCAGGTTTCCTTTTTGTGCGAACAGCTCTCCCATGGCGATGGCCGCATGAAACTCACTGATATTTTCAATCACATGGTCTGCCGGCAGCACCAGCAGAACCGGATCATCATCTCCATTCCTGCAGGCGCTTAATGCGGCAAGGGCAATGGCAGGGGCTGTATTTCGTCCTATGGGTTCAAGCAGAATCGCCCGGGGTGCCACCTGAATCTGCCGAAGCTGTTCTGCGGTCATAAACCGGTGCTCTTCATTGCAGACAATAATGGGCGCACTGATCCCGGGAACGCCCTCAAGGCGCAGAACCGTATTCTGAAGCATGGTTTGCGTATTGGAAATACCGATCAACTGTTTAGGGTACAACTCACGGGACAACGGCCACAACCGGGTGCCTGAGCCACCTGCCAGAATTACCGGAATCATCATATCATCACCTTTTCATTTTTATTTTTGTTGCAGCAAATACATTAATCACAAGACCGTGATTTACCGGAAAGGATTCAACCGTATCCAGACGAAATCCAGCCTGGATCATCCAGGCGTTGACGTCTTCTTTTTCAAAACCAAGCCATGAGCCTCCCATGACCTGTTTCATCTTTTCAAGGGTATGTTTTTCAAAATCAGATAAAATGAATAGCCCGCCGGGTTTGAGCACCCTGAAAGCCTCTGAGATGGATCGATCAGGCTGGGAAATATAATGCAGCACCATATTCATGATCACCGTGTCCATCTGCCGGTTTTTCATGGGCAGATGTTCAAGTTCCCCCAGTCTCAGTTGAGCGGATGTCCGGGAAAGCCTTAATCTTGCCTGCTCCAGCATTTCAGGAGAACTGTCCACTCCAATGAGTTTTTTTACAGTGGGGCAGACAAGCGTTTGAATCAGTTCCCCTGTCCCGCAACCCAGATCTGCTATATTTCCCTGAAGAGAAATTTTTTTCTGAAGCACGGCATTTAAATCAAAATTGCCCAGCACTTCTTTTTTCAACCCGTCCCACTGGGGCGCAATGGTTTTAAAAAACCGCCGGGTTTTATTCTGGCGAACCCGGATCATTTCCTGGGCTTTTGTTAAATCCTGGAGAACAAAATCGCCTTCTTTTTCAAGATGCTTTTCCACAAAAGCGATCAGGGGGTTTACCTGCTCATTTTTAACCGCACAATAATAGGTGAAGCTGCCGTCTTTTCTGGATGTCAGAAGACCGGACTCAACCAGAATTTTCAGATGCCTGGAAACTCCTGACTGTATCATATCCACAACCAGAACAATTTCATTCACATTGAGCTCATATGTATTGAGCACTGACAATAGCCGCAACCGGGTGATATCTGACAGCGCCTTAAAACATTTGATCAGTTCCATAATAATGACAGCATTATCCAGAATGAACTGGATAATGCTTTACATGACAGTTTTTATCTTCTTGTTTACAAAATTATTTTACAGCCAGAACAGGACATTTGGCTTCAAGGATAACCACCTGGGCAGCAGAACCGAAAATCAGCTTGCCCACTTTTGAACGATTTTTAACCCCGATAATAATCTGGTCAACCTTTTTTTCCTTGGCAAATCGAACGATATCCTCACCCGGTTCCATTCCTCTGACCAGCAGATGAACTTCATTTTGAACTCCCTCTTTATCCAGGGATTCTTTTATCAGTTTGGAACTTTTTTCTGCTTTTATAATCTGATCCTTTTCTGTCTTGTCGCCGCCTATCATGGAGGTTACGATCATGATCTGGGCATCAAATGCTTTTGCATGCTTTACTGCAACTTCCAGGACATTATTCGATACACGGCCTTCTTTACATCCCAACAGAATTTTCATATTTCCTACCTTCTATTTGGTTATTAACAAAAGCTGAACGGTTATTGTACAGACAACATTGATACGTTAACCAATTTTTTAGCATATTTATCAGAAAATACAATATATTTATATCAAAATATCATCTTCAGCCTGAAGAAACCCGAATTCTTTGGCCACCGGATAACTATTGCCGACCTGTATCCGGGGTCGTATCCAACACTTTTCGCACTTTTTGTGTCAGATCAGCCATTGAAAAAGGTTTTTGAATAAAGGCCACCCCTTCATCCAGAATTCCCTGGTGGGCAATAACGTCGGCGGTATAGCCGGACATGAACAGGAATCTGATCTCCGGATGAAGCAAAGCAATCTTCCCGGCAAGATCCCGGCCGTTCATCTCAGGCATGACCACGTCAGTCATGAGCAGGTCAATAATACCGGAATGACTTTCTGCCTTTTCCATGGCCCGGGAAGGGGTGTCCGCAGAAATCACTGAATATCCATTACGTTCGAGCATCAAGCAGGTCATTCTGAGAATGGCCTGCTCATCTTCCACCACCAGGATGGTTTCAGTTCCGCCGGAAATTGGTTGCTTTTCCGGGATACTGCTGATGGCAGCATTTTCAGAAAAGAATCGGGGCAGGTAGATCCTGAAGGTTGAACCCTGCCCGGGCTCACTGTAGACAGTGATAAAACCACTGTTTTGTTTGACAATGCCATAAACGGTTGCAAGCCCCAGACCTGTTCCCTGACCCACATCCTTGGTGGTGAAAAACGGTTCAAACAGATGATTCAGGATATTTTTATCCATACCGCAGCCATTATCACTGACCGCCAGTAAAACATAATCACCGGGGATAGACCCCGGGTGTTCGCTGCAGTATGCCTCATCAAAGGTATGGTTGCAGGTTTCAATGGTAAGCCAGCCCACACCGGAGATGGCATCCCGGGCATTGACACAGAGATTGGCAAGGATCTGGTCAATCTGGGACGGATCCATTTTCACCGGCCAAAGACGTGCATCTGGCTGCCAGGCCAGATCGATGTCTTCCCCGATGAGCCGGCGCAGCATTTTCATCATGCTTTCCACCGTATCATTCAAATCCAGTTCTATCGGGGAAATGGTCTGTTTTCTGGCAAAGGTCAGTAACTGTTTTGTCAGATCAGCCGAGCGCCGGGCAGCAGTCTGGATTTCCCTGAGGTCATTACACAGATCCTGATCCTGCGCTGCCTTTTCAAGGGCAAATTCTGCATGCCCCAGAATGACTCCCAGCATATTGTTAAAATCATGGGCCACCCCGCCGGCCAGACGTCCCACTGACTCCATTTTCTGGGCCTGGAGAAGCTGGGCCTGCAGTTTTTCCCCTTCTGCTTCCGCTTTTTTGATGGCAGATATATCCACTGCCATTTCAAACCGGACATCCCGGCTGTCGGACCAGCGGATCACCCGATCCACAATCGCAAAATGCCGGTCAAGAAATGGATTATAGTATTCCCAGCGGTGGGCTTCAGGTTTTTTTCCGAGGATGATATCATTGGTGCAAAAGGAACAGGGTGCATCAAGATCCTGCAATACCTTATAGCATTTTCCCCCAAGACAGTTTTCCGGCAGCATATCTGCCAGATAGCGGTTAATATACAACAGCTCATGCGTTTGAAGATCAGCAATATAAATGACTTCATCAATGCTGTTGAACAGCGAAAGCAACTGGTCGCGTTCAGCCTGCAAGGCTTTTTCCGCCCGTTTGCGCTCGGTAATGTCAGTGGCAATGCTGAGCACAGCTGTCTTGCCGTGCCAGTCGATGGTTTTTGCGGTGACTTCAAGATTAAAGGTTGAGCCATCCCTTCGGAAATGGCCGACCTCAAAGCGCGCTTCACCTTCCTTGGCGATTTTGCGGAAACGCTCAGCCAGCAGGGCTTTGCTTTCCGGCACATCAAGCTTCTGCAGATCGATGGCAAGGAATTCCTCTTCTCTTTCATAGCCGTGCATCAGCCTGTTCTGACGGTTAGAAAAAAGAAAACGACCTTCGGTGTCGTGGATGGTTATACCGGCCGGGGCCTCGTCCAGCATTCTTCCGAACAGCGTTATACGTTCCTCGCGTTCTTTTCGATCGGTAATATCCTCCACAAACCCCAGGTAGCGATCCGGCCCGATACGGGTGGCAGATACGGTCCAGTACCCTGCGCTGCCGTCAGCACGGCAAAAGGGGATATCACCATGCGCCTGCCCCGTATCAACAAGGGTCTTAAAATGCCTTAAGCCGTCTTCCATACCCTGCGGGGTCAGGAGGTCAGAAATTCTCATCGTGGTCAGCTGCCCGGCAGTATAACCGGTAATGCGCTCTGCAGCAGGATTCACATCAATATAGCGGCCTTGTGCGTCAGTCACAAATACGCCAAGAGGTGCATGCTCAATATAGCTTTGGAAGCGTGCTTCACTCTTGTGAAGTGCCAGCTCCGATTGCATTCGCTCAGTTATATCTTCCAGGGCGGACACCATGCCGGCAAATTTTCTATTGCTGTCAAATAGCGGTGCAGCGTTGATCGACAGCAACACCCTTTTCCCGTCAGGACAGACAAGAGAATGCCTGATGCCGAAAACCGGCTTTTCAGTTTTTTTTACCAGCACAAACGGCAACTGATCATCCGGGTATGCATTTCCATGAATATCTGCTATCTGCCATTCATGATCGTTATAGCGTCTGTTAAAAATATCCCAGCGTTCCAGGCCCAGTATTTCTTCTGCCCGGGCGTTTGCCATTGAAATATTGCCTTTTTCATCAACCATGGTAATTCCCACAGGACTGGTTTCCATGATCTGCTGCAAAAGGATGGTGTCGTTCACCCAGGATGTTGTATGATCCGGATTTATCAATGAAAGCCCTGTATCAGGAGAAGACAGGATCATTTCCAGGCGCTCTTTATCCGTCTTGATCACTTCAAGTTCTGATTCAAGCGCTTTAATTCTGTTTTTAAGTGCTTCAAAGGATTCTCGTTGAGTCATCAGTTCTCTCCAGAACTTCAGGTCTTTTTTTATGCAAAATCCTCTATCCGATTTTGGATTCTGGCAAAAGAACGCCTGTGTAATTTGTCTTGTTACTCTTTTTAATGACGTTAAAGGTGTTTCAACTTTATATGACCCGAGATATCGTCATACTTGCAATTCGACAGCTCTTCAGAACTTGATCATATTATTATGAATTTGATGAAGAATCAATGATGATTTGACACAGATGCCGCTTTGGGGCAACGGTCTTAATCTGAAGTATCAAATTTTTTCCAAAAAATGATATTGACAAGATAAAATAATAGCCCCATAAATAAGCCGAATGATTCAAAACCATATAAAAAAAATGTGTTCTAACTGACTGTCATGGATGATATGAAAGATCATTTTTTTATTTCTGAAACAGAACGCCTGGAAAAGTTATTAAATGCCTTGCCCACAGGCATTGTGATTATTGATTGCAACACGCGAAAAATTATAGATCTGAATCCCCAGGCATTGGCTTATTTTGATCTCCCCCTGGATCAATTGGTCGGGAAAATATGCACGGACCATATCTGCCCTGCAGAAAAAGACAGTTGTCCCATTCTGGATAAAGGGCAGACATTGGATCGCTCAGAAAAGGAAATCATTATTGGAGATGGGTCCCGAATACCTGTTTTGAAAACAGTCATTAAAACAGAGCTTGACAACACGCCTGTTCTTATTGAATGCATCATTGATATACGGGATAAAAAAATTGCTGAAGAAGAGCATTTAAAACGGGAAAAACTTCAAACCATGCTGGAACTTGCAGGTGCGGTCTGTCACGAATTCAATCAACCGCTTCAGGTCATACTGGGATTTTGTGAATTGATACAGCGCATGCAAAACCTGGATGACCAGATGAAAAAAAACATTGACAGTATCGCAACTGAAATTCATAAGATGAAATCCCTTACCCATGATCTCTCGAATATCACAAAATATGAAACCAAAGACTATCTGCATTCAAAAATAGTTGATATCAAGCGATCATCAGGCAATTCATAATCTGGTATTTAACAGAACCTTCTCAAAAAAAATGGTCAGATGAAGTTCTGTTTGAAGAATTCATTATTTTTCAGGTACCACCCATTTTATCTGAAACTCAATTTCCTCGCTCTTTCCCTCTCTTTCATGCTCAATATTAAAAACAGCATTTGAAGGAACCAGAATTCTTTCACCAGCAATCTGTATGCGAAATCTTTTATTCTGCTCAATAGAATCTGCAAGCCGTCTTAATTTGGCCACGAACTCTTTTTGAGGATAAACTTTTTCCAGATCTCTTTGGGGCTTAATTTTCTTTTGGGTCATTTGTTTTTGTCCTGTTGCCATTATGGTTGATATTTTACGAAACCTTCAAAACTATATTCATTCCAAAAATGTTCTTATCCCTTTCCTCTTGTGCTTTTTTTGTACCAGCGACCGACGAAATTATTAATGTACAGTCAATTTTATATATTAATACAGTAAAAAAGAGGCAGGAGCAAATTAATGCCCCTGCCTCTTTGATTGTCAGAACAACTTAAAGCTGTTTCTAAGGTTATAACTTATTTTTTACGTCTGGATAGACCTGCAAGGCCTAAAAGGCCTAAGCCAAATAGCATCATGGTTGCGGGTTCTGGTACTGGAGCTGTGTCACTAAGAGAGATGTTATCAAAATAAGCATTTGCTGCTGGGGAAATATGATCCTCAATCATCAAGTGAAATGAATAAGCCGTGTTAAACATAAACGTATAAGAATGCCAAGTTCCGTCATCTATTAATACATCGTCTGCACCACTTACAGTACCTGTTGCCCATAGCCAAGTATGACTGCCAGGAAGTCCAACACTAATACCTACATATCCTCCAGAATCTAGAGAAACCGGCGAACCTAAGTAATCAAAAGAAAGCCAATAAGTTCCTGCTGAAAAAGCCGTTGCTGATGTGAATATATCTCCAGCACTGGCAATGGCAGAAAAGTTTATTGCTTTGTCTGATTGCAATGGATCAGCTACAATCTGTGCACTATAAGATCCACCTGACTTTCCTGTCCATTGAGATAGGTCATCTTCAAAGTCATCACTGAAGATAACTGTTGCATAAGATGAACTACATAGAAACAAGATGATTGAAATACTCAATAATAATTTTTTCATTTTTTCCTCTTTTTTATTTGGCAACCGGCTATCTCTCAATGAGACCCTTTGGCTTTCCGTCCCTGCTTCACAATAGGTTTGGCTTTGTCAGTTTATATGTTAACAACGTAAATCTCTAATAATGTTCTTTCATCTGCAAGAATTACACCAGAATTGATCTCGTAAAAGCTTTATAGTCCACATCCTAATATTATCAGGCAATTGAGAAGAAAAACTTAATATTAATCCTCTTTTCCGAAGAAATATTGTAAACAACATTATGAAAAAAAAGTGACAAAAAGAGAAATCAATTTCCTATGAATTTACCATTAGTTTTAAACAAAAAGGGGCTTGAAAGTATTTTCAAGCCCCTTGAGTATTTTTTATGGAGGCGGCTTCCAGATTTGAACTGGAGAATAACGGCTTTGCAGGCCGTCGCCTTACCACTTGGCCAAGCCGCCTTGTTTCTGGAGCGGGAAACGGGAGTCGAACCCGCGACTTCGACCTTGGCAAGGTCGCACTCTACCACTGAGTTATTCCCGCTCAGCAAACAAAGGTCATTTTATACAGGTCAACATAAAATTTGTCAATAATATTTTATCCGTTTTTCTTTTTCCAGTCTGCCATAAAGGCGTCAATTCCCTTGTCAGTCATATGATGGGAAGCCAGTTTTTTTAATATGTCATAGGGAATAGTTGCGATATCTGCACCTAAAAGTGCAGAATCCAGAACATGCAACGGGCTTCTTACGCTGGCCACAATAATCTGGGCATCAAAATCATAGTTGGCATAAATCTGGGCAATTTCTTCAATCAGTCCCATTCCTTCCTGGGCCAGATCATCCAGACGGCCCACAAAAGGGCTGACAAAAGTAGCGCCGGCTTTTGCCGCCATCAAGGCCTGCAGGGCTGAAAAAACCAGGGTCACATTGGTTTTGATGCCTTCGGCTGTCAGGTATTTTACAGCTTTAAGCCCTGGAATTGTCATGGGGATTTTAACCGCGATATTATCTGCTATTCCTGCAAGATCAATGGCTTCCTTGATCATTCCCTCGTAATCCAGACTGATCACTTCTGCACTGACAGGCCCTTCTACAATTTTGCAGATCTGGGCAATAATCTGTTTGAATTCACCGTCTTCTTTTGCAATCAAGGACGGGTTGGTGGTTACCCCGTCAACCATCCCCATATCATTGGCATCTTTAATCTGATCGATATTTGCGGTGTCTATAAAAAATTTCACGCTACGCCTCCTCATCCAGAAGAATAACCTCCTGGGCTTCTTGTTTTTCCATGTTTTTTAATAATTGTGCCGGGGTTTTTTTAAACACCGGGTGAATCTTTGTGCCTGCTATATCACACATCGGGATCAATACAAAACATCTTTCGTGCATTCGGGGATGGGGGATTTCAAGCATATCTGTTTTGAGCGCCACATCATCATAATAAATAATATCCAGATCAATCACTCTGGGACCGAACCTGAACACCTTGCCGGTTTTATCCAGACGGGTTTCCAGATTTTTCAGTTCCGCCATCAGATCCGCAGGATCAAACACGGTGGAAATTTTGAGTGCTGCATTCACAAACCAGTCCTGATCCGTAAAATTCTGGGGCTGGGTCTGATAAAAAGAAGAGACTGCCAGGACATCCATTTTGTCATGATCCTTTAACAGCAGGATGGCTTTTTCAAGGTTCTTTTTTTTATCCCCTTTATTGGAACCGATGCTCAAATAGGCAATATGCTGATCCATTTTATTTGAAATCAAGCTCTACTGTCTTTGAATACGGGCTTCTCAATTCATCATCGTCCGTGGCCTGGATTCTGAAATAATATTTGAACCCCGGTGTTACCGGAATAAAAAATTCCATGACTGATGCATCCACTTTTCCCGCCAGCCTGAACTCAACAGGACAGCCTTCACAGTCCTCAAACGATTTTTTGGCCATGAAAATTTCAAAGGTATCCGGTTTTACTTTGGCGGTTTGTTCATCTGTTTTATGTTTCCACAGCAGATGCAGATCCCGACCGATATTCGTCAGTTTCAAATCATACGGTGCTGAAATGGCAATGGATTTTTTCACCGGCGCCACAGGTGGCCCTTTCTGGCCGCATCCGGACATACCCGCAAGCCCGGGTAGAATTATCAGAACAAGAATATAGATGATATATGGTATTTTTTTCATTTTAACCCCAGATTTTTTTCAGCTTTTTCAACTGCCCGGGTAACATTGTCAAAACTGGTCCCGCCATAGGAAATCCGTTTTGAAATCATGGTATGGATGGCAATGGCATCGTATACATCCTTGCCGATCAGATCACTCAACGTCTTGAATTCTTCAAGACTTAAATCATCAAGTTCCTTTTGATTTTCCAGGGCATAGGCCACAGCCTTTCCGGCAACAGCATGGGCCTGTCGAAAGGGCATTCCCTTTGCCACCAGATAATCGGCCAGATCCGTGGCATTTAAAAATCCCTGGCTGCAGGCTGCAAGCATCCGGTCTTTATGGATTTTGATATTTTCAAACATCCGGGTATAGACTTCCAAACAGATTTTTAGGGTATCCACCGTGTCAAACAAGGGTTCCTTATCTTCCTGCATATCTTTATTGTATGCTAAAGGAAGGGATTTCATCAGCATCAGGATGGACATCAGATTGCCCACCACCCGGCCGGTTTTTCCCCGGACAAGCTCGGCCACATCCGGATTCTTTTTCTGGGGCATGATGCTGGAGCCTGTGGTAAAGGCATCCGAGATGGTAATAAATGAGAACTCGGCAGAGGACCAGAGGATCAGCTCTTCGGACAGCCTGGACAGATGAATCATGCAGATGGAGGCATGGGAGATGAATTCCATGACAAAATCCCGGTCAGATACTGAATCAATGCTGTTTTGAGAAACACTGGAAAATGACAGAACCTGCCGGGTAAATTCCCGGTTCAAAGGATAGGTGGTTCCGGCAAGGGCAGCAGCTCCCAGCGGCATGACATCAATGCGTTTGAGGCAGTCTTCAAACCGCTGAATATCCCTGCACAGCATTTCGTAATACGCCATCAGATAATGCGAGAACAATATTGGCTGTGCCCGCTGCAGATGCGTATAACCGGGCATGATCACATCCAGATGTTTTCGGGCCATTTTCACCAGAACTTTTTGAAATCCGCTGAGCAGTTCCAGAATCAGCAGGGTTTCTTTTTTCAGGTAGATCCGGACATCCAGAGCCACCTGATCGTTCCGGCTCCGGCCGGTATGCAGTTTTTTGGCCACATCGCCGGACACTTTTGTCAACGCATCTTCCACATGCATGTGGATATCTTCAAGGCCCGGCGTAAATTCCATTTCATGATTTTCAATCTGGCGTTTTACTTTTCCAAGTCCCTCAATCAGGGTTCCGGCCTCTTCTTTTGGAATAATTCCTTCATTGGCCATCATCTTCAGATGGGCGATACTGCCTTCAATATCCGCATCATACAGCCGTTTATCCACATCAATGGATGCATTGAACTGTTCCACCAGCTTGTCCGTGCTCCGGGTAAATCTTCCCCCCCACAGTTTAGTATTCTCAACGCTGTCATTCATGACGGGTTTGGTTTCCTTTTTTTAATTCCCCAGTATCAGCCGTTCCAGAATGGCCTTGTGCATATGCCGTTTATTTTCTGCCTGATCCCAGACAACACTGCTGTCACCTTCCAGAACCTCTTCGGAGATTTCCTCACCCCGGTGGGCGGGCAGACAATGCATGACCATGACATCGGGTTTTGCGCCTTCAAGCAGTTCTTTGTTCACCTGATATCCCTGGAACGCCTTGATCCGTTTGGACAATTCAGCTTCATCCCCCATACTGGCCCAGACATCGGTATACACCACATCTGCATTTTCAACCGCTGTTCTGGGGTCTTTGGTAAATGTTACATTCAACTTTCCTTTTCTGGATGCCTTTTCAATAATTTCAGGCTTGACCTGATATCCTTCCGGACAGGCCGCAGAAATATCAAGTCCTAAAACAGCCGCGGCATTGATCCAGGAATTGAGCACATTATTTCCATCCCCCACCCAGGCAATTTTCAGGCCTTCATACCCGCCTTTGCATTCAATCACGGTCATGATATCACTTAAAATCTGGCAGGGATGATAGGAATCGGTCAGGGCATTGATCACCGGAATGGTGGACGCTTTTGCAAATTCCTCCACCCGGGTATGATCAAAGGTTCTCATGACCAGGCAGTCAATATATCTGGAAAGCACCCGTGCCGTGTCTTTGGCCGGTTCATTGCGTGAAATCTGGGTGTCCTTTGCACTCATATAAATGGAATGCCCTCCGAGCTGGACCATGGCGGTCTCAAAGGATACCCGCGTCCGGGTGGATTTTTTATCAAAAATCAGCCCCATTGTCCTGCCCACCAGCGGTCGGTCCACAATTCCTTTGGCATATCTTTTCTTCAGCTGTATAGCCCGTGCAAAAAGGCTGTCAAAATCCTCTTTTTCAAGGTCTAAAAGCGATAATAAATCTTTTTTCACAACAAGGGTTCTCCTCAATTAAAAGAGCGAGTCCAATGCATCGATCAGGCAATCAATCTCTTTTTCTTCAATGATCAGCGGGGGCACAAATCTGAGTACTTTATCCTGTATCCCGTTAATAATAAAGCCTTTTTCAAGCATCTGACCGACATATTTTGCGGCATCCTTTTCTATTTCAAGGCCCAGCAGCAGCCCTTTTCCCCGGACACCGACAACGGATTTGTGTTTTTGTGCAAGCCCTGCAAGTTTCTGTGCAAAATAATCCCCTGTTTTTTGAACCTGCGCTAAAAAAGAAGGATCACTGATAATCTTCAATACTTCCAGGGCAGCCGCTGTTGCAAGCGGTGTCCCGCCAAAGGTGCTGCCGTGGCTGCCAAAATCAAAACCGGTTGCCGCCTGCGCCGTTGCCAGCATGGCGCCAATGGGCAACCCGTTGCCAAGGGCTTTTGCCAGAGTCATGATATCCGGTGTCACCCCATACTGCTCATGGGCAAACAAAGTGCCGCACCGTCCCATACCGCTCTGGATTTCATCAAAGATCAACAGTGTTCCGGTTTCATCACACAGATTCCGGACCGCCTTAAGATATGCTTCATCTGCCGGGATAACGCCGCCTTCTCCCTGGACAGGTTCCAGCATGACCGCGCAGACCGAGTCATCCAGCTCCTTTTTCAAGGCGTCAAAATTATTGAATTCAACATAGGAAAACCCTTCCAGCATGGGATAAAATCCATCCTTGATCTTGTCCTGGCCGGTTGCTGTTAACGTAGCCATGGTCCGTCCGTGAAAAGACTGCAGCATGGTGATAATCCTGAACCGGTTTTTTTCCCCTTTTTTCTGGAAATATCTTCGGGCAAGCTTGATGGCGGCTTCATTGGCCTCGGCCCCGGAATTGGAAAAAAACACCCGGTCTGCAAAGCTTTTCTCACATAATGCCTTTGCCAGGTCTGCCTGGGGCATTGAATAAAACAGATTGGACACATGAATCAGGGTCGATGCCTGGCGGCAGATAGCCTCTGTAATCCCTGGATGACAATGCCCAAGACCGCACACGGCAATGCCTGCCAGAAAATCCGTATACTTTTTACCATCCTCATCCCAGAGAAAAACGCCCTCACCTTTGACAAAGGCCTTGCCCTGCCGCATATAGGTCTGGAAAATAAAATCATCGGTTTTTTTTACAATAGAATTCACAATCATATCTCTTTAAATTTAAAATTAGTCCACAAACACCTGGGTGCCGATTCCTGAATCGGTAAACAGTTCCAGCAATACCGCATGGGGCAGCCTGCCGTTTATGATATGCGCTTTTTTCACGCCAGCCTTCAAGGCATCCACTGCACATTCCATTTTGGGAATCATTCCGCCGACAATCTGTTTTGCTGCAATCATATCATTGATGGTACTGGAATTTACAGAAGACACAAGTTTTTTATCCGCATCCAGCAGCCCGTCCACATCTGTCAGCAGTATCAGCCTTTCCGCATGGATGGCAGCCGCCACTTTTGATGCCACAAGATCTGCATTGATATTGTATGTTTCCCCGTTTTTACCCACGCCCACAGGCGCTATGATCGGAATAAACCCTTTTTCCGTCAGGGTATGAATAATATCCGGATTTATGGAAGACACCTCGCCCACCATGCCCGGATCAATGATTTCAGGCGGTTTGGAATCATCTTCCTGATGATAGATGGTCATTTTCTCGGCAGTGATCAGCATGCCGTCTTTTCCGGTAAGCCCCACCGCTTTGCCGCCCTGACGGTTGATACCGGCCACAATGCTTTTATTGACCTTGCCGCCCAGCACCATTTCCACCACATCCATGGTGGCATCATCAGTATAGCGCATGCCCCTGATAAATGTTGAGGTAATGCCCATGGAATCCAGAACCTTATTGATCTGGGGACCGCCGCCATGCACCACCACAGGATTCACGCCAATATATTTAAGCAGCGTGATATCATTGGCAAAATCTGTTTTTAACCCCTCATCCACCATGGCATGGCCGCCGTATTTGATCACTACGGTCTTGCCGGAAAAATTTTTAATATACGGCAACGCCTCAATTAATATATCTGCAACATTATTGTTCATAATATATACCTTGTTAAATCCTGATCCTCTACAATCCCCCTTAGCTGGGATTCCACAAAGGGCGCATCAATTACAATTTTCTTTTCATCAATATCCGGTGCCTGGAAAAGAATATTTTCCAAAAGCTTTTCCATCAAGGTATGCAGCCGCCTGGCCCCGATATTCTCCATTGCAGAATTTACCTCAACCGCAATGGATGCAATTTTTTCGATTGCATCCTGGGTAAATTCAATATCTATTCCTTCTGTTCTTAGCAGAGCAATATATTGCAGCACAAGTGCATTTTTGGGTTCAGTTAAAATTCTTGTAAAATCCTGCGCCCCCAGAGAATCCAGTTCCACCCGTATGGGGAACCGGCCCTGAAGTTCGGGGATCAGATCCGAAGGCTTGGATACATGAAACGCACCCGAAGCAATAAACAGAATATGATCGGTTTTTACCGGGCCGTATTTTGTCGGCACGGAACTGCCTTCCACGATAGGAAGCAAATCTCTTTGAACCCCTTCTTTGGACACTTCCGGACCATAACTTTTTTCTTTCCCGGCAATTTTATCAATCTCATCAATAAAAATAATCCCGGACTGTTCAACCATTTCAACGGCTTCGGCTTTCACCTGCTCCATATCCACCAGGGATGCGGCTTCCTCCTGGGTCAGAAGTTTCATGGCCTCCTTGATCTTTATTTTGCGGCGCCGGGTGTTTTTCGGCATCAGATTGCCCAGCATATCCTTGACATTGATCCCCATTTCCTCGATGCCGGAATTTGAAAAAATCTCCACCATGGGTGAGGATTTGTCTGCCACTTCCATATCCACCAGCCGTGAATCCAGCTTGCCGGCCCTGAACATTTTTCGCAGTTTTTCCCGGGTGGAGGTATGCGAGTTCCCGTCATCTCCGGAGGAATCCACTGCCACAATTTCAAGATCATTTGATATGGACGCTCCGCTGCCTGAAGCCGGAGGCAAAAGAATATCCAGAATTCTTTCTTCGGCAATGCGGGCGGCTTTTTCCTGCACTTCTTCCTGCCGCCTGGATTTTAGATTATTCACCGCAAGTTCCACAATATCCCTTACCATGGACTCCACATCCCGTCCCACATACCCGACCTCGGTAAATTTTGATGCCTCCACCTTGTAAAACGGTGAATCTGCCAGATTGGCCAGTCTGCGCGCAATTTCGGTTTTTCCCACACCTGTGGGGCCGATCAGGATAATATTTTTGGGGGCGATCTCTTCTTGCAGGTCTTTATCCAGCTGCCGTCTTCTCCACCGGTTTCTCAGGGCAATGGCCACTGATTTTTTAGCTGCATTCTGGCCGATAATATATTTATCCAGTTCTGTGACAATCTGTACGGGTTTTAAATCTCTCATATTTTTCTCTCTGGTATTTAACCTTTAATTTTATCCGGTAATTTGTTCAAGCGTAATATGGTGATTGGTATATACACACAGATCACCGGCTATTTTCATGGCTTTTCTGACAATCTGCTCAGCAGTAAAATCCGTATTCTCAAGCAACGCCACAGCTGCTGCATGGGCTGCTGTACTGCCGGAGCCGATACTGATCACCCCTTCATCGGGCTCTATCACATCTCCATTTCCGGACAGAAGATAGGTATTGGTTTTATCCACGGCAATCATCATGGCTTCAAGCCGCCTTAAATATTTATCTGTTCTCCAGTCCCGGGCAAGCTCCACGCAGGCCCGTGTCAGGCTGCCGTTATATCTTTCCAGTTTTTCTTCCAGTTTTTCAGACAGGGTCAATGCATCGGCTGTGGCGCCTGCAAAACCGGTAATAATCTTATCATTATATATTCTTCGCACTTTCTTTGCCTTGTGCTTGGTAACAATACTGCCCAGCGTTACCTGACCGTCACCGGCCACCACAACCGTATTCTCCTTGCGTAAAGCAAGAATCGTTGTTCCATGAAATAATTCCATCGTCATTTTATCACCTAAATAATTTCAGCTTCTTGGGTGGGCTTTATCATATACCTGCATGAGCCGGGATGTTGTCACATGGGTATACACCTGAGTTGTCGAAAGGCTGGCATGTCCCAGAATTTCCTGGATGCCCCTTAAATCCGCACCGGAATCCAGCATGTGGGTTGCAAAGGAATGGCGCAGGGTATGCGGAGAAACCGGCACGCTCAACTGACATTCTTGAACGGTCTTGTCAAGAATCCGCCGGATGGACCGGGAACTGAGTCTGGATAAATTTTTATTCACAAACACGGGAATAAAATTTTCCTTTAATGATGCCCGGTATGCCGTAATTGTATTCAATGCTCTTTTTCCAATGGGAACAATCCTTTCTTTTGAACCTTTTCCAAAGACTCTAATCATCTGGTTTTCAAAGTCAATATGTTCCATATCCAGAGATTGTATTTCCGATATCCGCATACCGGTTGAATAAAAGGTTTCAAACATGGCCAGATTCCGCTTTTCAAGCCAGGTATCTGTTTTCATGGAATCCAGAAGATAAAACAGATCTTCAATGCTTAAAAACCGGGGAATGGTTTTCTCAAGTTTGGGAAAAGGAATGGTTTCGGCCGGATTGACATCAATTTTGCCGGATTGAACCAGAAAATCAAAAAATGATTTTAACGCAGACAGTTTTCTGGCAACGGTTCTTTTGGCAATTTTTGATTTAACCAGTGTTGCAAGATAATTTCTCACCGCATTTTTATCCAGACCTTTCAGGTGGTTTAAAAAAATGGTCTGGTTATTTTCCTCATCAGTTTCATCAATTCCATCAATTGTCTGGCCACTTGCCTTGGAAATGGCCTCATCCTGAATAAATGGCCGGATAAAAAAAGCGATAAACCCTGAAACATCAGAGCGATATGCCCTGCAGGTGTGAATGGAATAGCCTTTCTGGGCCTTTAAGGTATCAATAAAAATATCAAGGATCATATTTCCCCTCAGGGTAATCCGGCATATGCCATCACCTGTTTCATGTCATCCCAGACCTCCCGCTTGTTTTCGGGGTGTTTCAACAGCCGGGACGGATGAAAGGTCGGCATCACCCTGATTCCTTGATATTCATGAAATTTTCCCCTGAACTGATCCACGGGTGACGGGACATCAAGTACAAGCTGCCCGGCTTTTGTTCCTAAAGTGACAATAATCCCGGGGGACATCTCCCTGATTTTTGAATGAACTGCTTCAGGAACCTGCGCATTGCAGATAAACACCTGGTCCGGGGATAAATTCATTGCCCCTAAAATTTTGACCAGAAGCTGGCCTGCTTCTCCTTTAAAAAAACCACCCTCACTGTCAATGATAAAAACAGCTGCATTTGGGGGGCCTTCAAAGGAAAACACCGTGTCCGGGACAGATACCCTGCCCCAGTTTTTCATTAGGGATTGAGAAGACTCAGAAACCGGCAAAAACGTCTGTTTGCTCTGTTTTCTGTTTTCAAGGAAGGATGAAAAATCTTTGATAATCTGCAAAAGCTGAGAAACAGCCGACCCGGAAGCATGTGGAATATTGCCCTGCATGGCAGCCTATCTCATGTTCTTGAGAATGTGATCCAAAAGCGCATTGGCCACTTTATCCTTGTCCATCAACGGAAGATCCACAGATGCGCCGTCCCGGCAGAACAGTTTCACCTTGTTGGTATCTGCCTTGAAACCGGAATCCGCTCCGCCCACAAGATTAGCAGCAATCATGTCCAGGTTCTTTTTTTTCATTTTAAGCAATGCATTTTTTTCAAGATCATCTGTTTCTGCGGCAAATCCGACCAGAAACTGGGATTTTGTTTTCTTTTCTCCGATTATTTTTAAAATATCCGGATTTTCAGTCAAGGCAATTGACAAGCCTTTTGTATTGTCTTTTTTCTTTATTTTGCAGGTTTTAGGATCAACAGGTCTGTAATCCGCCACCGCTGCCACCTTGATAATAATGTCGGCTTCTTTTAAATGATCAAGCATGGCGCCTGCCATCTGGTCGCAGGAATCCACACGGATTTGTTCAACCCCCACAGGGCAGTCCAAAGATACCGGGCCTGAAACAAGGGTCACGCTTGCGCCCCTGTTTTCAGCTGCTTTTGCCACTGCATATCCCATTTTACCCGAAGAATGATTGCTGATGAACCTTACCGGATCAATGGCTTCCACAGTGGGGCCGGCAGAAACAAGAATGCGTTTTCCCTTTAAATCTTTTTTTGTCAGCATGGCTTTTACCCGGTCAAAAATAAACCAGGGCTCAGGCAGTCTTCCGGCCCCGGTTGTCTTGCAGGCAAGAACGCCTGAATCCGGATCAAGAATATGCACACCATCGCTTTCCAGAATATCCAGATTGCGCTGCACCCGGATGTTCTGGTACATATCCGTATTCATGGACGGACAGATCATGATGGGGCTTGTCACGGCCAGCAGAGTAGTTGACAATGCATCATCAGCAATGCCATGGGCCAGCTTGCCTATGATATTGGCGGTTGCCGGTGCAATAATTGCCGCATCTGCCCGGGTGGCCAGATCAATATGGGTAACAGAAGACTGTGTATCAAAATACAGATCTGACAGAACCGGGTTTTCAGACAGGACTTCAAACGTGGTTTTCCCGACAAATTTCTGGGCGCTGGCTGTCATGATCACATTGACACTTGCTCCGGCTTTTTTGAACAGCCGCAGAAGTTCCACTGCCTTATAGGCTGCTATTCCTCCTGTCACGCCCAGCAGAATCTGTTTATCTTCAAACATTGCTATTCCGTCAGGGTTGATTCGGATAAACCGGGCTCTGCACTGACGGTCGGTGCAACACCCACTTCAACATAGGTATAGATCTGCTCGTCACGAATGGTGATGACCGCTGTTCTTGATACTTTCTGGAATACCATGATGGTGGTTCCCGGAGATTTGATCTGACTGATCACATTCCAGTTGTCTTTCTGCATATTGGCATTAAAAAAATTAAGCAGCGACCGTCTTTCCACTCTGCCTTTCAAAGCAATGATCCCGGACGTAAACCCCGGAGTAGACACAACAACGGTCTTCTCATTTACAACCACCAACTCCATGGGGAGCAATATATCTTCAAAATCATAATAAACCGCTGTTGTTTTCCGGGTCTTCTCCGAAGACATATCCGAAGACGCTGCCGGGTCCGAAGAGCTCTTCGTAAAATCCAGCGCAGAACAGCCTGAGATTAAAAACGCCAATAGTAAAACAACAGCAATATTCATTACCCATTTGAATCCACTTTTTGATTTCATATTTCCTCCTAATCGGACATGATTGAGAATTTTCTTCAAGAATAGTATCTTCTAAAACTATTTGTGTGAAATGTCAATTAACCGATTTGAAATGAAATCCATATTTTATAAAAAACCATCCTGGAATGGGGACGTCCATGACGGGTACCATGCAGATCAGGAAAGAATGTTTTTCAGATAATCCGATTTTTATTTTCGCTTATAAATCATCTTGCTGGTGGTATACACCCGTTTATTTTTCAGTAATACGAACTGCCCCCCATAAGGATCATCGGGTATGGATTCAATAATGCCTTTGTCGACCAGATCCTGAAGAGTTTCAGGAAAAACATTGAATGCTGCATGATACGCATGGACATTTTTTTCAAGTTTATCCATGATAATAAGTGTTTTTAATCGTTTTTCATATTCGTTTTTCAACCCCTTGTTCTGGGTTGTTTTCAAGATCTCATTTAGAAAAACAATGGCAGGCTGATACTGGTTTTCATACATGGACAGCCGTGCAGCAAGAGACGTCAGATAGGATGGGGCTCCCGGAATTTTAGAGGCTTCCATCAAAAATCGGGAACCTTTTTTATTATCCTTTAGAAAATAAAAATGATTAAACCCCAGATAATACGCCGGTTTAAAATCCCAGGTCCGATTTTTCTTTGCTTTTAATAAAAGCTCATTGGCTTTGTCTATCTGTCCGAAGTCCCAGGTTAAAAGCATGTCGGCAAACAGGTATGCGTCCCAAAACCAAGGATCAAGATCAGTAACGATCTTGATGGACTCGTAGGCATAATCCGCTTGTTTTTCACCCACACTCTCTTGTTTAATAAACTTATCACCAAAAAAAGTAGTTGTTTTCAAAAAAAGAAAATCAGAAACGATCCCCTTAAATTCCAGGGCAAGCACCCCTGTAATTTTTGATGGCAAAGTATAGGCCATATAGCTTGCTTTTAAGAGTTCCTCTCGTTTTTCACTCAAATTTTGCTGAACAAAAAAACACGAAACCATTGAGATGATAAGAAAACATGACAAAGAAATTGTCTGTTTCACTTAAGTTCCCTCCGGTTAAAAATCAGGGAGGACGAAATAAGCAGAACAGAACTGTAAATCAAACAATAAAAAGTTATGGCACTTAGGTATTCAAAAGAAATGGGCAGGGCATGGGCCGAGCGGACCTTTAAATCAAACACCGACAGGTTTGGCAGAACATATTGGACAATGCCGATTATTGAACCAATAGTTTTAGACATTACCATTTCCATTGCCTGACTTGATTGTAAAAATAAAACCACCTCTTCAATGGTTTGACCAGCAATATACGTGGATATGCTGAATAATAATGTGATAAATGAACTGGTTGTGATGGTGCTGTAAAATACAATAAATGCGTTCAAAATAAAAAACATTAAAAACTGGGCATAAATGGCTTTGTAAAATTCAAGCCAGGAAAATTCTTTAAAATATACTTCATATTGTGATTTGATAAAAAAAATGGTTGCCGTACTGCACAAGGTAAGTATGCAGAATGCGATAAATATCAAAAACATGATCCCTAAATATTTACCCCAGATATATTGGGTTCTTGAAAAAGGCTTTGACAACACACAATAAATGGTGTGTTTATCCATATCCTTGGACATTAAATTTAAAGACACAAAAAAAGTCAGCAGTAGTCCGGCAAACGCGATGGCCGAAAGATTGATATCCACAGACACCTTATGCAATTCTCGCATAAAAAAGTTGACAACCATGACAGAGCCGCCCATCATGGCTAAAGAAAAAAGCCCTACGCCCACAAGGGCGCGATCTCTTACCCCTTCTTTAAATGTGAGAAAAATTAATGCAAACAGTTTTCGGCCCATATTATTTTGCCTGTAATTCGTTTTGTTGGACAATCTTTAAGAACAATTCTTCCATGCCATGATTTTCCAGAATCTGCTCTTTTGTATAAATTCCTTTTAAATTGGCTTGATCCATAATCGCCACCCGATCACATATTCGCTCCACATCATTTAAAATATGGGAGCAGAACAGAACGGTTTTCCCTCTTTTTTTAAGGTCCAGAATAAGGTCGATGACCATTTTTCTTCCCATAGGATCAAGACCGGACATGGGTTCGTCCAGAATAACAATGTCCGGGTCATGAACTAGAGCAAAACAAATACCGGCCCGCTGGGTCATCCCCTTTGAATACGTTCTCAGCTTCTGATTTTGCTCGGCAAAGAGCCCAACCTGCTTTAAAAGCAGTTCAATTCGCTGGTTAGAGGTTTTTTGATCAAGACCGGATGCCTGACAGCTGAATGTCAACAGCTCTCTGGCTGTTAAATTGTCATAAAAATACGGATTTTCAGGAAGATACCCGATCTTGCACCGGGAATCAGGGTCAGCAGGAATTTTTCCGGAGATGAAAATCTGGCCTGAATCCGGGGTAATAAATCCCATGATCATTTTCAAGGTTGTACTTTTACCAGCCCCGTTGCGACCAATGATTCCAAAAATTTCACCCGGTTCTATTTCAAGAGAAAGATTTTGAACGGCTGTTTTTTTCTTACACTTGAAATCGGAAACATATATTTTGGATATGTTTTTAATAGATATATCAATCATGAAATAACACTTATCATTTTTTTTAGAAAAAACAATAAAAAAGGCAGACTCTCAACATGAAAGGGTCTGCCTTTAGAATCATTAGTAAAGCAATCTTGATAGGATCAAGAACCGCCGCCTCTGGCAACAAAACCTGAAGTACTATCGATGACCGCAGCTGTAACCCCAGTCCCCTGTTTTTGATAAATCGTTGAATCATCTGAAAGCAGACGGAATTCAAGGCCATTTGTAGCCGTAGTTTTCGTACTGCCCGATGATATACAAAAAGCAGTGGCAGTTCCTATGCTACTCATTACTGTACTGGGCGAAGGAGTAAAAGTAAACCCAGGCCCGCTGCCGGAATCAGTGATGACTACATCCGCACCTCCGGTTGATGTTGTCACAACCGCATATGCACTGTTGGAAAAAGCCATGATCATGAAAAGCCCCATTGACATTATAATATATTTCCTCATTTGAATTCTCCTATTGATATCGTTTAAATAATTTAATTTTTTGCCAAATAATAAAATAATTTTAATGTGTTGGATACACTTCCCATTCAGCATAATATGCTTCCATGTCTGTTTTCAGATTTCTTGCATCACTTAATGCACCCGCATTAAAACTTTTTGCCCGATAGCTGGAAAACTGCGGAATCGCAATTGCTGCCAGGATACCAATGATTGCAATAACAATCATAAGCTCAATCAAGGTAAATCCTTTTTGATTTTTTTTCTTTTTTAGCCAGTTAAACATTTGTCACCTCCGTCTTTTATGTTAATCAAACTACTTAAGTTAATACTTTTCTAACCGTCTTTGGAATCCTATCATTACAAAAAAGATGCCATACCGTACAAAACCTAAAAGAAAAATATAAGCACCTGATATCATATGAAAAATAAAAGACATCGGACAGATTCATTTTTTTGCCATCAAAAAATTATGAGAATTTTAAACAATTTTTGAAATTTTTCGCCATTTTTTGTCACCATACCTTCTTTATTTGCTTCTCCGGCTATTTTTTTTTTGAAAGAAGGCTTGATAAGGACCTGAGAATATGAAATGTATTTATTGTCAAAAAAATACTTGAAATATGCTTGGACTCATTCCAACAGAAGCTAACTCTATAAATGTTTATTTAATTTACCACAGGGACAGAAAATGACGCCTTTGGAGTCTTTTCACCAGGGGAGTATTAAAACCATAAAACAAGACTTTTTATCCTTTTTTAATAAACCTATCAATAACATTAACTGTGGCCTGAAAAAAATCAGCGACAACCTGTGGCTCAGTCTGCTTATTTCATTAATTTTTGATGCCCTGGCAAACCCTTATGCCGGGATGGCCCATGATGCAAGATTATATGCGCTCCAGGCTCTCTCGCATGTTCACCCGGGAAGATATGATCAGGATCTTTTTCTTCTTTTCGGTTCCCAGGATGCATATACAATTTTCAGTCCGATATATGCCTTGTTTATAAAAGCACTGGGCCTGACGAGTGCATCTTTTGTTCTCTACGTTTTAAGCAAAACCCTTTTCTTTTTATCAATTATTTTATTCTTCAGACAATTTTGTAAAAATACATCCATTGCATTTCTGGCGGCTGTTATCATTTCATTGCATGATATGCATTATATATTTTTTGACCTAAACGAAGCATTTTTAACCCCGCGGATAGCTGCACAGAGCCTTTCACTCTTTGCCTTAAGAGCTGTTCTTCAACACCGTTTTGCGCAAACAATCGTGTTTCTTTTATCGTCTGCACTGTTTCATCCGATCATGGCAGTGGGGGCCGGTATCATTGTATGCATCACATGGATATTACACCAAGAATGGAGATTCATGGTTTTCTCGGCCATCATTCTTTTTGCCTGCTGTTTCATCCTGTTTATTTTGCATCCTGCATTTTTCCAGAACCTGAACATCATGCAGGCATTTGATCCACAATGGAGAGCCATTGTGCTGGAAAGAGCGCCGTATCTTTTTCCTGATCAATGGCCGACGGGTGAATGGAAATTAATATTTACATCTATGGCAGTTGCATTAATCTCCTGCTTTTTTCTTACCAAAGACCCCAAAAAAATGGTTATTGCCGCGATTGCAACCCTTGGTCTCTGCCTTTTTTTGACCTTTGTTTTTACCTATATATTTGCCTTGTCATTACCCATTCAAATCCAGTTCTGGAGGGCGTTCTGGATATTGAGAATTTTAAATCCACTGCTTTGCATGGTATTGGTTTGCACGTTTTGGGAAAAAAATAATTTCTGGTACCAACTTGCCGCTTTAATGATAATCATCACAAGCTTTATGGGAGGAGGAATTGGCTCTGATGATTTTTTTTGGATTTTCCCCATAATTGCTCTATGTATTATGCCACCTTCCTGGGCAGATCGGCTTGGACACAAAATGAAACGCCTCATTTTTATATGCGTGCCGGGGATACTGCTCATTATTCCCCTATCAACTGTATTGATCAATATTGATCAATTTCCCGGTCAACTGCGCTGGCTGACAGGGATACCAATTGTTGTTCATACCATCGGACCGCTTTTCCCAATTCTTATCTGCCTGAGTTTCTTCTACTCATACCCTCATATCCCTGAACGATTAGCCGCTGTTGTATATTTAAGCTTTTTCATCATACTTTGTATTCCTGGAGTTAACCCGAATACGCAATATCTTTCAATCAATGAATCCAGCCAGCCCTTGTATAAATATCATTTACAAACCATGTGTGAAAAAGATAATCAGTACTTAAGCATCCCGCCCGGAAGCCTGGTTATACCGGGCGAAGGAATATCGCCATCAAAGGTATGGTTTGAGTTGAGGTCAGCATGTTATTGGTCCTGGCCTCAAGGTGCCGGAGTGGTGTTTAATCGAAAGCTGGCGATTGAATATAGCCAAAGACAATTAAAGCTTAAACAGATGAAAACGGTTGGATTCTGTGATAAAGACATTGTATTTGACCTTAAAAAAAATCCAGCAATCTATGTGGTCAGTAATGAAAAATTGAATCAGACAAAGTCGTCAAAGAGTTCAAATAAATGATGAATAAAAACCAAGCACCTGTAATGACGGACTTTCTAAGATATATCGTTGCTGGCGGTTCCGCCTTTATCATTGATTTTACATTATTGATTTTCTTTACTGAAATTACGAGTTTGCATTACCTGATTTCTGCACCCATTGCTTTTATCATGGCTTTATTGTTTAATTACCATCTTTGCATCAACTGGGTGTTTAAATACCGAATTTATAGCAGGGAAAAAATTGAATTTACAATTTTTTGTATTATCGGCATCGTTGGAATCTTTATAACAGAAATTATTTTAGCAGGCCTGACCCCAATATTGGGCAATTATATAATAGTCAAACTCATCGCCTGCACAGCTGTTTTATTTTGGAATTTTTTCATGCGAAGACATTTACTTTTCAAAAAAAAATAATCATAAAATAGATATGTGTTAAAATGACACAACACTGTGAAAATAATCATATTACACATAATTTTTTATCTTCTCAAAAATATTGCCAACCACTTATTTCTCTATCTGACAACACGTTATTAATTCTCATAATCTTACTCATTGCTGATGCGCTCGCCAATCCCTATGCCGGACTTATTTATGATGCAAGGCTTTATGCTGTCCAAGCGCTTTCTCGCTTAAATCCCGGTGTATTTTCTAAAGATTTGTTTTTCATGTTTGGATCTCAGGATTCATTTTCATTCTTCAGCCTGATTCATTCCTGGTTCATTGGGATGTTTGATCTTTATTTTGGTTCTTGGATACTTTATCAAATCATACGAGTCATCTTCTATATCGCTGTTTTATTGTTTTTTAGAACATTACTGGATAACAACTTTCTTGCCTTTATCTGCGCCCTGCTAATAGCAGCCGGCCCGGCCCATTATATAGCTTTTGATGTAAATGACCCTTTTCTGACTCCCAGATTACTTTCAGTGGCAATTGCACTTCTTGGTACTACTAAAATATTAAAGAATGACACTATGTCAGGAATACTATTGATTGCTTTGGCCGGTCTTTTTCATCCACTAATGACTATCGCTCCCGGGATACTTGTATTATTCCACTGGTTTTATCTGCGCAAATATCGAGAAATTGCCATATTATTTGCCGGAGGCTTGATTTGTTTTCTTTTGATTGTGTTATTCAAGAATAATCCATTCGAACACATCGATATTTTTGCAACCCTTGATGAACAGTGGCGCAGAATAATAATTGAAGACGGCTCCTGTGTGGTTCCGGGCAAATGGTGTCAGACAGATCGAACCGCTCTCATTGGTAGCCTGTTGATTTGCGCCTGTAGTGTCCGTTCTCTTCCTGATAAATTGCAGAAAATCACATGTTTTCTTGTAATTATTACAGTATTTGGAATCATTTTAACTGTTTTATCAGTCTACTGGTTCTCTTGGATATTGCCTGTTCAATTTCAATTTTGGAGAGCCTTCTGGCTGCTTCGACTAATTATTCCGGCAATTTGTCTATTCTGGGCCTTTCATATCTGGAAGGAATCAAAAGGCTACATTCTGCTTGCTGTTCCTTTGCTGGTTATAGCAATGTTCGCTGAAAGCGGTGTAACTGCCGTCACTTTCCCCTGGGTTGTTCTGGCATGCTGTATCGTTATGCTGCATTATCTTTTCCAACACTCTTTTTTCAAAAAGACCTTTGCAAACAGGCAGAATATACCCAGTAACAATATCAAAACCGATAATTTTATTAAAAAGGTCCTGGCGATAGAGATATTGTCTGTCTTCCTGCTTATTATCTGCATTGTTATCCAGCAGACTGGTTTTATTGAAACAACTTCAGTCCATGCTTTCCTTTTTTCTTTTACCGCTGTTCTCGCCCCACTTTTCAGGCCGTTTCTTTTAATTGCCCTTTGTTTTTTCGCATATTATATTAAACAAAAAGAGAATATCGGGGTGCTGCTGCTTATCCCTGTATTTTTTTCACTTATAGTTCCCGGGCGAGTACCGTTCTATAACTATCCAGCGATTATAAAAATAGATAGACCAGCCCCTGTCAATGATGCTATTGGTAAAAAGCTGAACACATGGCAAAGGTTTATAGCTCCAGGCAGCGTTATTTATACTGATGGGGCGGTGCCTGTTGATTTAATCTGGTTCCACCTTGGTGCCTGCGGATATGTTTCTCGAATGCAGAAAGGCGGAATTGTTTTTAACAGAGATCTGGCCATTGAGTTTTATAAAAGAAAGCAGGAGAATATCTTGTTCCACCAGTTAAATAAAAGGGAAGAAATATTTCACTGGAGCCGTAAAAATAAAATCGACTATATCATTACAAGCAAAGTGCTTCCCTTAGTCCGCCTGGGACAATTGCACAATGTTTCTCTTTATTCAGCAAAATAGGGTTTAATGCTAAATATTTCTCCTAAAAATCTTATACTGGCCCATTGCTCTTTACGTGCAACAATAATTATATCGGAGTAGTTTTATGACACATCCTGAAGTATCCGCTATCATTCCCTGCCTGAATGAAGAAGCAACGTTAGCGATATGTATCAAAAAAGCTCAGAAGGCCTTTGAAGAATTAGGCATAAGTGGTGAGGTGGTTATAGGTGATAATGGTTCAACAGATAAATCAATTGAAATTGCAAACAAGCTTGGTGCAAGAGTTGTCCCTCAAAAAATTAAAGGCTATGGTGCTGCCATTCAGGCTGCCGCAAATGCGGCAAAGGGGAAATATTTAATTATGGCTGATGCTGATGACTCATATGATTGGAGCAATATTGCACCCTTTATTAATGAACTTGATAAAGGATATGACTTTGTCATTGGCAATCGGTTTGAAGGGGGAATTCAGAAAGGCGCAATGCCATTTTTGCACCGATATTTAGGCAATCCGATATTGTCTAAAATATCCAGTATTTTTTACCGGGTTAAGATCAGGGATTTCCATTGTGGTATGCGGGCTTTTACAAAAGAGGCATATTCAAAAATGAACCTGCAGACAGAAGGCATGGAGTTTGCCACAGAGATGGTTGTCCGCGCTGCCCAGGAAAAATTGAAGATTAAAGAAGTCCCCATTAAGCTGTTCCCTGACAAACGGAATCGAAAACCCCATCTTCGAACGTTTCGTGATGGCTGGCGACACCTTCGTTTTATCATGACCTATGCACCGAATTATCTTTACCTGGCCCCTGGAGTATCCATCTTTATCATTGGGATGCTGTTACAAGCTTTATTGGTGACAGGCCCGCTTAAAGTCGGAGGTTTCTATTTGGGCAGTCATTTTCTGGCCTTGGGCCTATTACTGACCTTGACAGGAATAAATATTATCACACAAGGATTAATCGCTAAAGTTATACTATTCAATCAGACAAAGCAGATGGAGAATACAATTGTACGCTTGATTCAATCAAAGTTCAGCTTGGAACGAGGAATAATTATCGGCTGTTTTGTATTAGCAACTGGCCTCATGATTGATGGTAGCCTCCTTTTGACATGGCTTGGCAGCAATATTGCTATGGATAGCTCAATTCATTTGGCCTTTGTTGGAAGCGGGTTGATCGTGCTTGGAATAAATATCATTTTTAGTTCGTTCTTGCTTGGCATGTGCCTTCTATAGGCACTTGTGCTCATTTGATAGCTATCGAAATAACTTTTTCAATTCGATTAATGAAAACTTCAGTATCAAATTCTAATGCTCTATTGAAGCAAGCGTTTCTGTATTCAGCCTCATGATTGGTTATTTTGCAAATCGCCGCCACTAAGGTATCAGCACTGATGTTATCGATAAGAACGCCTGTCTTTCTATGGATTATGGTTTCTTTATATCCGCCTTCATTGCAAGCTATTACTGGTTTTCCAGAAGCCATTGCTTCAAGCGGCGTCATGCCAAAGTCTTCATTCTGTGCCGTTGTGATAAAACCTTTGCACTTGGCATAAAGATCGATTAACTCTTGCTGAGTGACCCAGGTTTTGAATAGAACGTTTGCGGGCTTGAGTTTTTCAAGGTACTCCCGATATACTTCAAAGTGTTTAGCGCCCTTTTCATAGCTACCAACAATGACAAGTTTTTCACTAGGTAGTTTTGAGAATGCCTGTAATTGTAAATCGATACGTTTATGAGGGGTTAGCCGATTTACAGACAGCCAAAAATCACCATTTTGATCATTTCGATATTTACCAGTCTCAACAGGAGGGTGGATTACCTCAGCGGTCGCTCCCAAGTATTTTTCGATTCTGTCCCGTGTATTGTTGGAATTGGCAATCCGTTTTTCTACATGACGAAAATAATTTCTATACAAATATCTGTTATAAAAAACCCAGATATCAAATAATGGCCGTTTCCATTTCTCTAAGTTGGATCGAACAAAGGATTTGAACGCCCAAATTTCATTCACAGGTGAATGAAAATATTCAATATTCGGTTTATTGTTTACAGCACCAGAGATTGCCCAATCCCCGGTTATAATGTAAAGATTATACTCTCGCTTTAAACTAAGTTTTCGAAACTTGGCCAGTGTCAGTTGCTGTCTAAACGGTGCATTACGTGGAACTTTGCCAATTGAAAAAATTTTTATGCCGTCAAATCCCATCCGACTAATCTTGTCTTGGTCGATATTAGTTGTATAAATATCAGCATCTAATTCACGCGCAAGAATCAACGACAGGATTTCTGCGCCACCTATGTTATCAAGAAAATTAGCAAACACTGCTATTTTATACTTTCCCACGCATTTTTTTCTACTTTTAGTCAAATTTGCATATCTCTTTCTATTAAAACATCGACAGTTTTGTTTCAAATTTAGTTTTCATTAACGTAAATTCTATACTTATTAATGAAATGTACCAACGCAACGCTCGGGAATTATTTTCTCCCTAATTTTTTTATAAAAATATTTTTTATCAAATTTCTTTGATTGTTCTATCGAATTTCTTTTAAACTCCTTTTCTTTGTTTCTTAAAAGTTCTGAGATCTCACTTATTTTTTTTGCCAGCTTGTCTGAATTGATATCCTTAATCAAAAAGCCTGTCTGACCATCAATTACTGTCTCCCTATATCCACCTTCTTCTCCGGCAATAACTATCTTTCCAGCTGCCATCGCCTCAATAACTGTTTTGCCAAAATCTTCATTCTCTGCCGTTGCGATAAATGTTTTACATTCAGAATATAGCTTTACTATCTCATTTTCATTAAAAATACTTCCCAAAAATTTAACATTTTGGGGTGCATTTTTTTTTAATTTCAAAAAATAATCTTCAAATTCTGCAGATGCCCCCCCAACAATAATTAAATTTTCTTCTGGAAGTTTTCTAAAAGCTTCAATCTGAATTTCAATTCTTTTATATGGATCGATTCTATTCACAGAAAGAGAATAATTTTTTGATTTTTTATTATAGAATTTACTAACATCAACTGGAGAATAGATCACTTCCGAATCTCTGTTATAAAACTGCTTAACTCTTTTCATAGTATTTACAGAATTTACAAAAATTGTCTTGATTTTTGAAACTGCTTTTTGATCATAATAAATTTGAATTTCTTTGAATAACCAGTTGCTAAAAAGACTCTTCTTTTGAAACCGCAAATCATATAGCCCTCGAAGCGGTGAAATGCAAAACCAATAGTTCTCTCTATTGGGCTTTGCAGCAAAAATACTATAAGATCCAACAAAAACATATTTGTCATATTTTTTATTTTTAGAAAAGTAAAATTTTAAGGCTGTACATACTTGTTTTACGATTCTTTTATTGGGAACACATCCAACTGATTCTATTTGAATCTTAGAAAATCCCAATCTATTGATTTTATCTCTATCAATATTTGTTGTATAAATTTTAGCATTAAGAGCCTTTGCCATGTTAAGAACAGTTGCCTCGGCCCCTCCAATTTCATCAAAATAATCATGAAAAATAGCCACTTTCCCCATCTGAGCTCCTTTTATAACATATCAGCGCAACCCTAAAAACATCCAACAATATATTTATTAGACACATGCCTAACAATTCGAGTTTTTAAAAGCTTCGAACACTGAAGAATAAATACTCTCTAATTTAGAGGTGCAGCCACATATATCCATTTTGTCTAAAACATTTTGCCGTGCTGCCACGCCAGCTCTTTCTGCAAAAACATCGTCACTCAACAATTTCTCAAGTGAGGTGGTCATGCCAAAGACATCTTTTTCTTCATGCCTAAAACCGGTAACGCCATGAATAATACCTTCAGTTGCGCCTCCGAGAGCCGAAGTGATAACAGGTACGCCAGAGGATTGCGCCTCTATTATAACCATGCCTAAGCCTTCGGCATCACCACTCTCGATTGTAATACTAGGCAGACATAATATACGCGCATCTCCCAACTTTTTTCGCACTTGTTCGCTGGATTGTGCCCCGAAGAATATTGCACGTATCCCATTGTTTTGAGAATATTGCCTTAATTCTTTTTTAAGTGGCCCATCACCTATGATTACCAATTGATAACGCGGGAACTTTTTCTGGATCTTTGAAAATGCTTCCAACAGATATTTACAACCTTTTTTTTTAACCAAACGCCCTACAAATAGAATTTCTCTGCGTTTTGAAAGCGGAATTGGACCTGGAATAAATTTTTGGGTATCAACTCCGATGTAGTTTATATGAATTTTCTCCGGCGGTATTCCATATTCGATTGCACGTTTTTTTATGGCATTTGAAACAGCAATGAAAGTCACATTTTTTTCAGCAGCTAATTTTAGAAGTTTTTTCGGATAGCTTCTCATAAAATAACTCCCATTCCCGCTTTCCCACCATTCTCTGTAAATATTTATATCTGATCCATGTAAAGTGACAATCAATGGTTGCTCAAGAGTTTTGGCCACAGGCCAGACATCGATAGCTTCATTGCCAAAATGGACATGAATTAATTGAGCATTCTCTTTTTTCAAACGAGATACTTCTCTTTTCAAGGGAAAACCCATCATCAAATGAAAGCGACGAATCATCTTGTCAAAAAATGAATTCGCTGATTTGAGTAATATAATATCCAGACCATCTAAATCCAGGCCATTTACAACCCTATTATATCCTACCAGGATTGGTTTCCAATTTTTCAAATGGATGGCCTGTTCACGGATAAATGTTTCAGATATTGGAAGCAAATTTGATTTAAAAATTAACACCTTAGGTCTATCATTTGTCTTTGTTTGAATCATGAGTATATTTTTTTAAGTGTTAACTTCATTCAAGCTCGTCCAAATTCCTACTTATGATATTTAAATATTTCAAAATCTTTTTTATAAAGCAAAAACACCTTATCCGCTATGGTTATATTTGTATAATATTTTACCCAAGAATCTCTGGGGCTTACATTGGTTTTTTCCAGTGCCCCTGAAATACCAAGCTTTTTTGCAATAGTTGAAAAATCCGTATCTAAATTTTCAAAATATCCTACATAATCCACCATCAACCGCCCGGTATGATCATAAATAAAAAGATATTGCGGTTTGAGTAATAAATGTTCATGGATAGTGTATTCATTAATATATATTGAGACAAAAGATGAGAAATCCATCTGCTCTTTTTTAATGATATTTGAATAGTAAAGATCCCCAGGAGATCCATTTCCGCCTCTTGCAAAATAGTGATAGACTGAAACAAGACGATCATAAGGATTTCGCACAAAACAAAATTTATAGTATTTCTTAAATCTATACATATCCGCCATGAGATATTCGAAGTATGAGCAATGATCCCTTGATATCCTTTTATTGACAAATTTCAAGAGAATAGAGGTGCCAGCAGTCTTTGGAATATGTATAAAGATGCACTTATACTTTCGGGTGTATCTCCGATAAGGATAGGGATTTGCAAACTGGGATAACTTATATTTTAAAAAAGGAATCATGATCGATTAACTTTTACCCTTTATCCAATTTGGATTCTTTTACCAGCAATGGATGGGTTGATATTAAATTTTACTATTACGCTTCTTAATAGCAGTATATTCCAAACAGATGTACTCGTAAAAGTTGCAATAGCAGCCCCGTTAATTCCAAACTCCGGAATCAATATGATATTCAAAATAACATTTCCAATAGCGGCCATTCCAAACCCAATAGCTGTGTTTTTTTCATGTCCGCTCATATTCAAAAGCAGGGCGACCGATCCAGCCCCAGCGTTAACAAGCTGTCCGATACTTAATATAATTAAAGCATGTTGGCCATCTATAAATCGAGGTCCAAATAAATCCAATAGCCATCCTCCAGCGAAGGCAAATATAGCCAAAATGGGTAAGGTTGCAATAACAGCGACTTTTGATGCTTTTCTTAAAATAGTTTCTAAATTGAAAATTTCTTTTTGACTATATAGGCGTGCTATGATTGGAGCCAAAACAATATTAACCGCAACAAGCATAAAGGAAATAAGGTCTGCGCCATTGGTTGCAATATTGTATATTCCAGCAGACTCAGTTGAGTCGATTACCCCTATCATTACCACATCTGCGCGGCCATTTATTATTGACATCGCACCAATCAAAGTAAAAGGCAGAATGCTTTTCGCCAAAGATTGAAGTTCTTGTCTGCTTGGATTAATGGGTTTAATGGCTGGATATAGCAAGGTGACCATTCTAAATAGAACCAAACTTATTACAATGGTAATTAAAAGATGAAGCAGCAGCACTCCTTTATGGGTGAAATGAAATCCAACCAAGGCCCCAGACCCAATTATTGAAATTAACAAAAGTGGATTAAGAATCATTTCAGGAGCTTGACTTCTTAAGACCTTATTACAGCCCCTGATAACTGCCTGCTGAATGCTGTTAATGCTGATAAATGGAAGCATCAACAATGAAAATAAAAGAGGTAATAACAAAGAAGCATTTCCGAATTTCCAAAAAACAGCCATAGAAACAGAAAAGACAATAAATGAAGAGAGAAAAACTGTTTTTGTTGATAAAATGAACAACCCAATTATTTTATTAAATTCATGTTTTCCTTTTAGGATTGACACTTCACGGACAATGATACTATCTGTTCCAAGCTTTGCAGGGATACTAAGTATGCTCATCCAGGACAATGCGTATGCGACAATTCCGTATTCCGTTGCTCCCAAGGCTCTAGTTACAATCAAACTGGCAATCAGTGAGAACACGGCACCACCAGCTCGGATCATGAAAACAAAAAAGATTCGATTATCAAAATTAGCAATGATATTTGATTTTAAAAAATTTTTAATCATTTTTTGAATCGGTAAATTGGATATTCTTTTAATACAATTATCCCCTTCTTGCACCACAAAACAATTGATGTACACAAAAAACAAATATTTTCGTTTTCTATTGCTATTATTTTAGCTGCCTCATATGATTTTGCCATATTTTTTTATTCTATTTCCCAGAGAGTATATAATGATGAACTTATAATCTTTTTTGCTTTCGGGAACAGAGTCTGCATCATTTCCAGATCTGCTTCCTTGTTGACACTTCTAAGTATAATTATCCGTTTTCGAAGAAAAGGGTCGTTTTGAACTATATCCTCGGTATAATATCCTTGTCCAGTGTTCATGATGCAAATATAATTATTGTTTTTTTCAAATACAGGATATTGAAAAAGATGCTGACTGACAAATTCTTGTACTTGATACAACCTGAATCCACAACTAAAAATTATACTTAAAATGGATAGTACACAGATAAATTTTTTCCAAACCGCAGCATTTTTTAATGTGGGCCAAGTTAGAAATGCTGCTGAAAAGAGTGGGAGTGCAAGCCATGCTGAATGAAAATAGCGGAACCCCCACCCATGACCTTGATCGAAAGGTATAAACAAATAAACAAAAAGTGTCAGGATAGCTGAACATCCCCAAAGCTGCAGGTGAGTCAACCCTTTAGAGAAACGTATGCCAAGGATTGCCAAAATCGGCAAACCAGGAAGAGACCATGCAAATATTTTAAGCCAGCCAAGCAATCTTGCCCATAGCATTTCAGAGCCTGGGAGCCTAAATACAGTTCCTATCAATATGGTTAGTTTGTTAAAAAACATTGAAAAAAAGTGATTGTAAGCGAATGGCGCTGTGGTTATCTTTTCTTGAATTCCGAGATCAGGTTTTACCTGTGTAACACCTTGCGCAACTATCAATTTTATCCAAGGCCAGCCCAAACCAAGAACAAGAGTAAGCGGCAAATACCCGGCAAAAAGAATTCCAATATTCCGAAGCCGATTTTTTTTAAAACAAAGCCATAAAATCCAGGGTAGTACAAAGGTAATATGAGGTATCGGATTATTCAACACAAGAGCAAAAGAACCCACCATGCCAGCACAAAAAAGCCTTGCAGGAGAAAATTTCAAAAGCAGAATAGCAAAAACAAGATTGAAAAATAGGTGAGCACTCATTGAATAAAACGAAATCCCGTTTATCAGAAACACAGATGATGATATGGTCAGCAGTACGACCCATGGGCCTGCCGAAGCATCAGGCAATATCTTTTTTGAATAATAAAAAAGAAGGAAAATCGTACCTGCGCTGATTAACGGATTTAATATCCATGGGATACCAGATTTCATAAAAGGTGTTAATAAAATAGCAAACCCGGGCCAGTAATCAGAAACAACCCGCCCGGTTTCTGCTGAGAAAACGGAAAAAAAACCAGGCTGCAAAAGCCAAGGGATAAGCTGCGGCGGATATTGCCCCCACAGCTTACCTTCGGAAAATATTTTTGATTGGAAATAGGGTAAATATTCGTCCATACATAGCGGATATCTGTGGTAGATGAAAAATGCGAAGAAAGCCATCAGCAAAAATATAAAAACTGAAATCTTAATTGGATGATTCGTTAAAAAAGCGAGGCATTTATCAATCCAAGAATTTTTTATTCTTGGAGTAACCCAAAAACAGATAAAGAGAATAGAAATTAAAAGAATGCTTCCCGGAAAATCATATCGGGCAAACAAATGGAAAAAAGCAGGTTGTAAATATAAATCCCCTCCGGATTTTACTATGAGTGCACATCCAATAGTAAAAAGAAAAATAAAAGATGTAATCCAAATAAATTTTCTTTGCAGTCTATCTGTCATATGGCCTTGCCTGATAAAGAAATTATTTTAATATCTCCAATAGGTTAAAGAAAGAATTTATTTAAAGTAATCACCAAAAAATTGACATTAAAGTGAGCTAAAAAGTAGAATATAGGGATGCATTTTGTCAATCAAATAACATAGCATGTTTTTACACGGCTTAGTTAAAATATTGAAAAACCAGTATAGAATCCTCTTTGAACTAAGACTATTTCGTGATACGACAATGGATAATTGTTAAAACCATGCTGTTGAAGGCGTTTTTCCATGCCAATAACAAAACATTTGGAATAAAAATACTGCCTATGGATCAATCAAAAAAAATCATTGTAATTGGAGGTGGCCCTGCCGGGCTTACCGCTGCTTATGACAGTGCGAAACGAAATATTGAAACCATCTGTTTTGAGGCAGATAATATGGTAGGCGGTATCAGTCGCACGGTTGAACGCAATGGTTTTCGATTTGATATTGGCGGACATCGATTTTTTTCAAAAATTCAAAAGGTGAATAATTTATGGGATGAGGTATTGGGAGAAGATTTTCTGCTTCGTCCCCGACTTTCACGAATATTTTATAATGGTTCTTTTTTTAATTACCCACTGCAGGCCTCAAATGCCCTCTTCGGATTAGGAATATTTAATTCCATGGTCATTGGTTGCAGCTATTTGAAATCCCGCCTTTTTCCGATCCTTCCTGAAGACAATTTTGAACAATGGGTTTCTAATCGTTTTGGTTTTAAACTCTATGATACTTTTTTTAAAACCTATACAGAAAAAGTGTGGGGCATTGACTGCCGTCAAATAAGGGCTGAATGGGCAGCACAGCGCATTAAGGGTTTGTCGCTTTGGAGTGCTGTACTGAACGCCTTGTTCAACAAGAGAACATCCATCAAAACGTTAATTGATGAGTTCCATTATCCAAGGCTTGGTCCCGGGCAAATGTATGAAACCATGGCTGACAAGGCTGTTGCCTTAGGTGCAACTCTTAAACTAAACCACCATGTAAAAAGACTTCATCATCAAGATGGAAGAATCCTATCTGCTGTGGTGAATAGTTCAGATAGTGAAATCTGTGAAAAAGGAACGCATTTTATCTCTACCATGCCAATTACCCAATTAATCACAAGCTTGCGCCCTGCTCCACCAGCGAATGTACTTGATGCGGCAAAAGCGCTTCGTTATAGAGCGCTGCTTACCATCAACCTGATGATAGACGAACCTCAGCAGCTTCCCGATACCTGGATTTATGTCCATGATCCAAATGTAAAAATGGGAAGAATTCAGTGCTTTGCCAACTGGAGCCCCCATATGGTACCTGATAACAAATCTTCTCTGGGTTTGGAATATTTCTGCTGGGAAGGAGATGAAATATGGACAATGGCGGATAAGGATCTAATTGAACTTGGGAAAAAAGAAATTCAACGCCTTGGCCTGATTGATACCTCTAAAATATTTGATGGCTTCGTGGTCAGGATGCCAAAATGTTATCCTGTCTATGATGAGGATTATGCCGGGCACATCGAAACCATAAAAAACTACTTGAATGAATTTAAAAACCTCCAGCTCTGCGGACGATATGGTCTTTTTAAATATAATAATATGGACCATTCCATCCTAACGGCATTGTATGCCGTTGGCAATGTAATCGGAGAGAATCACAATGTCTGGGCCGTAAATGCCGACGATGAATATCATGAAGAACACTCTTAACCCATCTTTTTTGGATAAAAAAACATAAAAGATGGGTTAAGATGACAAAATGTTTTTTTTAATCCTTATTTTTTCAAGATAGTGGTGAAATACAAACACCCACTGGTGAACAGGCAATACAATGCGTGAAGTTTAATTTTATATCATCAATAAAACTGAACAAATTTTGTCAAATGAATCGAAAATTCAATGGCAGGCTTAAAAAAACAAATCAGATTTCATATTTATTTTTCACGATTTCCCACGCCCGACCGCAGATCAATCTGGCTCATACATCATTTTTATTAATCTGGGGAAAAAATAAAATGATTTTCTGGCATCTATTTTGCTTTTATTTCTTCAAGGATAATAATTGATTGACTTTACACCCCTGCGATTTGATAATGCAATGACTGTTCACCAAACTTCAATTATTTTCCAGCCGGAGGATAAAATTTAACTTATGGGCAAATATAAAAATTCCGGATTCACAATCATCGAACTGATGATCGTTATTGCAATGATCGGCATCCTGTCGGCTGTGGCAGTACCGAGGATCAAAATCTGGTTACCGATATACCATCTTAAATCCGCAGCCAGTGACCTTCAGTCCAATCTGCAAAAAGCAAGGATGCAGGCTGTAAAGAGCAATACCAACGTCCAGATCAGATTTAATAACACCACGCCGCCGGGATATTATTATTTTGATGATAACACGAACTCAACACATGATCCTGGCGAATTCAGAGTTAACCTGTCAAATTACGGCAGTGGTGTAAAATTCGGCAAGGGCAGCGCAACCAATAATTGGAGTGGAACGCTTATTACTGATGTCGTTCCCAGTGATGCCCTTTCATTTTCGGCCAGTGCAACATCAAACTCAAGAACCATTTACCTTGAAAATGAAAATCAGGATGCCTGCTTTGCCATCACCACCTATATTTCCGGCACAGCAAAAGTCAGAAAATTTAACGGATCAACCTGGAATTAAATAATGATGCAATTTAAATTTCATAAAAACAACAACAGCAAAGGATTCACATTAATTGAGCTGCTTATCGCCATGGCCATTTCAAGCATTGTGATCGCAGCGCTTTATCAAACCTTTGATTCCCAGCAAAAAAGCTATCTGGTCCAGGAAGAAGTTGCCACCATGCAGCAAAGCGGCAGGGCTGCCATGATGTTTTTAACAAATGACATCCGAATGGCAGGCTATGATAAATTTTTAACCGGCAATTTTGGCATTGTCAGCGTTCAATCCCGGGATACCAGTAATACCGCTGAGACAGACGGTTTCAAAGGCCTTTACGACAACACCTTTGCAGGAAACAGCTCCCTTGTCCTGACTGCAGATCTTGATGATGACGGTGCTCTGGATTCTGAGGAAACCTTTCAGTATCAAATTTTTGATCATGTGGCAGGGGACGGCCATGTTGATCTGGCAAGACGAGTCGGTGCCAGCACCACCCCACTGCTGGCTGAAAATGTCCAGAAAATGGGTCTGGCCTATGCGTTTGATGACGATCTGAACGGACAACTGGATACATACAATGCAGGAGGAACTCAACAGATCATCTGGGCCGTTGATACAGACGGTGACAATATGCTGGATACAAATCTTGACACCAATGGTGATGGTGTTATTGACTTTTCAGATGGCCCTGGCGGAATAGACACACTTATTGCAGGCACTGCTCTGACAACCCCTGTATCTGTTAATAGAATACGTGCTGTCAGAGTCTGGATTCTGCTGCAAACCAACCAGGCAGATTCCAGTTTTAATGGGAACGCTGTTTATACAGCAGGGCAATATATCGTCCGACAAGCCCCGAACAGAAGGATGCGGCTGATAACGACAACCATTAACTGTAGAAATTTGGGAATATGAAACCAATCTGTTTAAAATTAAAAAATAAATTATCAGGGCAGGAGGCCGGCTTCAGCCTTATTGAAGTTCTGATTGCCATGGCTGTTTTATCCATAGGTCTTTTAAGTATCGCTGCCATGCAAACCTCTGCCATAAAAGGCAATGCCAAATCAAACCATCTTACACAAAGAACATTTACTGCCGCCACGCACATAGAATATCTTTTAAATATCCCCTTCACGCATCCGGATCTGACAGATGGTGCACATACACAAACCATTGATGGCGACACCTATACCTGGACGGTTACAACACCTGCAGACAGACCAAATGAAAGAATCATCAGTTTAACCCTGACCAATACCTATTATGGCGAGAACCGAACACTAACCATGAATACAAAACGTGTCAGAAATCAGTAACAGGAGATCTTTTATGCCATCAAAAATAATTAACAATCAGGATGGATTTGCCCTCATCGCTGCCATGATGTTTCTGTTGGTCCTGACCGTTATCGGCATTGCAGCAACCAATACCACCTCCATCGAAATTGATATTGCAGGCAATGACAAACTCTACAAGCAAAATTTTTATATGGCTGAGGGCGCTGCCAGACAGGCATCCCAGGGCAGACCAGATCCGGACGACCCCCACGTCCATAGTGTCGGCACAGAAGGTACCCCTCCTGCAATGCAAACAGTGGCAGATATTTCTGTTTTATGCACCCAGCCTGCAACAGGACTTGGCACAAACACAACATACGGAATTATTGATCAGGGGATTCCCACAGGGATACGGGGTGCCGGAGAATCTTTAAAAGCTGCCGGAACCGGTACGGGCGGAAGAGTCCATTTCCTTGATCTGTACGGTAAATCCACTGAAAATAATACATCTGTCGGCATCGTGCTGGGATATACAACACGTTTATAAAGAGGTGACAAATGATTTTAAGACATTATCTTCTTCAAATTTTTAAAATATGGCGGTTTACAGTCCTCTCTTTATTCCTGCTTATCTCTTTGAGCAATTCGGGTTTCTGCATGGACATCAGCGATGATCCCATGGATACAAAGGTACAGGCTGCCCCTCCCAATATCATGTTTATCCTTGATAATTCCGGCAGTATGGACTGGGAATTCATGACAACCGAAAGTGATGGTGTTTTTTCAGGCAATGAATACCTGTTCCCAAATCCGGGAGATAATGTATACTCTGCCTCAGACAGCAACGGGACCATTCTTTCCTCTTCAAACAGAGACCTGTGGAAAAGCCAATGGTCCGGCTACAATAAAATATATTATTCTCCCCATTCCATCTATACGCCCTGGCCAGCCACAAGCACACACAATTTGGGCAATGCCAGCCTGCAAACTCCATATTCCAATCCCATTCACTCAAGCTCCGGTGACCCTTCCATCACTTTAAAAACAACCTTTGTCACTATTGGTGCTCCAGCCAAACAGGTCATTGTTGACAATGAAGAAGCAACATTGGCAGGATCATGGTCTGAGTCCGGCTTTGAACCTGAATGGGCCTACACGGATACCATAAAAACATCAAAATATACCAACCAGACAGGTAATACGGCAACATTCACACCCGATATCCCGGACACAGGCGATTATATTGTATATGTATGGTGGAACTGCTACACCCAGCGGGATGCAAACGCAGAAATTACCATCAACTACAATGGCGGGTCAGAAGTAAAATATTTTAATCAGGCTTCAGCCGAAAATAATGTCGTCCAGCCTGGCGTCTGCGGAGAATGGATTCCTGTCGGTACCTATAATTTTGTAAATACCGATACCGGAAATGTTGTCATTAAACGCCACGCAGGAAGCACGGCTGGCACATCAACTGTTGCCGACGCTGTAAAATTTGAATCTGTCGCCCATGTCGGCACAGATATCCCCATTGCCAATGCCCATTATTATACCTGGTGGGATGAAAACGGAAATGGAACCCTTGATAATAGAGAAATTTATCTTGTGACCTGGGAGGACACCAACGCAGATAATATTCTGGATCACAGACTGTTTTTCAGACTGGATGACAGTTCAAGCGATAATGAAGTTGATGCAAAAGAACTCAAACCCTTGGTTTACTATGAAAACAACCAGGCCAATGATGAAGTCCCGGATGCCGTCCAGGCTAAAATATACAATGAGGACGGCGTAACATACAGGTTTAAAACAGACGAAGAAGATCTTCAGAATTTTGCCAACTGGTATTCCTATTACAGAAGAAGAGAGCTGGCTGCAAAAGCTGCTGTGGCCAAATCCGTCAAGGATCTGGACTGGGTACATGCCGGGTTCTACACCATCAACGCCGGTGTAAGGCAGCAAGTTCTGCCCATTAATGTAAAATCCGACTGGGCTATTGAGGACACCAGCTTCATTGTTGTGGATAATAAGGACAGCGGCTTTACCGTCTCCGGAAGCTGGCCTGAATCCGGTGCTGAAAGCTATGGACAGGAATATAACAACAGTTCATTGTATTCTTATACCGGAACTGCACGATGGACCCCTCATCTGCCAACCGCAGGAACATACAATGTCTATGCCTGGTGGGGATATGCCGGGTCCCGTACAGATCAGGCACAATACAAGATTCACCACAGCACCGGAGATGCAACAGTTACTAAAAATCATAATATCCAGACAGATGCATATAAATGGCAGCTTTTAGGAACCTATACCTTTGATGCCGGATCAACCGGATATGTTGAAGTCCGCAATGCAGGAAGCACAAGCAGGGTTGCCAGTGCAGATGCCATCAAATTTGTCAGCACCTCGACTGCCTCTATTACTGTTGACCAGACAGACACACTTCTTGATCTTTTATACAGCATCAATTCCACTGGCGGCACACCCTTAAGAAGCGCCCTTAAAAGTGTTGGACAATATTATCACCAGGATGACGGTTATTCAGGAATTACCGGCGCCACCAATCCATTCAAGAGCGAGGCTGAAGGCGGTGCCTGTCAGCAGGCATTCAGCATCCTTATGACAGATGGATACTATAATGGAACAAGCCCGTCCGTCGGAAATGTGGACGGCAGCAAGGGGGCTCCTTTTGCAGACAGCTATTCTGATACCCTGGCGGATGTGGCCATGAAATATTACGAAGAAGACTTGTCCAGTTCTCTGCCCAATCATCTGCCGACCAACAATTATGACAATAACAAAAACCAGCATATGGTCACCTATTCGGTTTCCTTTGGGGTAACCGGAACAATTGATCACACCGATATCAATAACGACAGCATTACAGACAATCCCCTGTACACAGATGATCCCTATTTTCTGAATCCAAACACACTCAGACCTACCTGGCCAAACCCAGGCAGCGGAAACAAACAGAAAATTGATGACCTCTGGCATGCTGCAGTTAACGGCCGGGGTCAGTTCTTCAGCGCAGACAATCCTGAAGAGCTGGTATCCTCACTAAATTCAGTTTTTGAAAATCTGGCTTCCAGAATTGCCTCCGGAGCTTCTGTATCTGTAAACGGTGATGAATTAAATACCGGCTCTGTCATGTATCAATCCACGTATACATCCGGTGTCTGGGAAGGTGATGTTACTGCCTATCCCATAAATCCTACCACAGGGGAGATTCTGACCCAGGCTGGCGACATCCTGTGGAAAGCCTCTGAAAAACTGCAGACCCAGGACTGGAATACCGGACGAAGAATTGTCACTTATAATGGATATAATTCTATTGTACCCTTCAGATATGCCAATCTAACATTGATCCAAAAAGCCTATCTGGAAAATGATTCAAATACGATTGATCATCTTCGCGGAAAAGAAATTTCCGGTTACAGACCCAGGGACAGAAAACTTGGCGACATTGTCCACTCTGCCCCTCTTCTTGTGATCGGGGATGGAATGGACAATAATTCAACCGGTGGCACAGATGAAGATGGAGAAGAAAACGGGATCATTTTTTCCGGTGGAAATGACGGCATGCTGCATGCCTTTGATGCTATAACCGGCAATGAAATTTTTGCCTATGTACCCCATCTGATTTATGATCATCTGGTTGATCTGACCAAAGTCGATTATGACCATAAATTCTATATAGATGCGACACCCTATTCCAGAACAATAACCATCAACACGGATAAAAAAGTTCTGGTGGCAGGCGGTCTTAAAAAAGGCGGGAAAGGATACTACTGCCTGGATGTCACCAAAATATTATATCAGGATGATGGCGCTTCTCTCATTGAAGATAATGTTGCAACCCCTGCCCATGCGGACGGTGTTGATGTTCTCTGGGAATATCCAGCGTTGACTGAAGGGCCGGACACCACCTTTGGCACTGCCGATGATGTTCTGGCCGTGGATGCCGATCTTGGCTACAGTTTCAGTGATATTTTTATTGTACAAAAAGAAACTGATGTGACAGATCCGACAAATCATAACTGGATTGCCATTTTCGGAAATGGTTATGACTCTGATAACGGCAAGGCTGTTCTGTATATTCTCAATGCCTATACAGGCGAACTGATTAAAAAAATTGACACCGGGATTGCCGGCAACAATGGCCTGTCAAGCCCTGCTATCATTGATATAGATAATGATGGAAGGGTTGATTATGTCTATGCAGGTGACCTGCTGGGCAATATGTGGAAATTTGATTTAACCAGTGGTGATCCGGATGACTGGGAGGTTGCCTACAAAAACACTGATTTAACGCCTGCGCCGCTTTTTTCAGCCCCCAACCAGCCCATTACCTCTGCCCCTGATGTCATGAATCACTGTGCGGTAAATTCGGGTTATATGGTTCTTTTCGGCACGGGAAAATTCATTGGAGAAACGGACCGGAGCAATATCGACAAGCAAAGCATTTACGGCATCTGGGATACGGGTTTTCCTTTGGGCACATGGAACAGTACAAATGGAACTCTTTCAAAAATACCAGGGGCCACCCTGCTTGAACAGTCAGAAATCGACAACCAATACCTGTACAATCATTATTTAAGATTTGTCAGTGACAATACAGCAACCTGGGTGGATATTGATCCGGCCACCGGTTTTTTAACATCAGGCACTGACATTGGCTGGTATTTTGATCTGCCCCTTGATAAAGATGACAATGGAGTCTTAGACGGAGAACGCGTGATAAAAGATGTCATCATCCGAAACAAGACACTCATTGTTATCACATTCACCCCGAGTTCCTCTCCGTGTACCGGTGGGGGTACCTCAATTGTTCATGAACTGGACCCCTGTGACGGCAGCCGATTAAGCAGCCCGCAGTTTGATGTCAACCAGGACGGCATCGTAGACAACAGGGATCTGGTTGAGGTCACCTTGGCTGACGGATCGAAAATATTTATTCCACCATCCGGTATCGGCTATGATGGACTATTGCATCCACCGATTATTTTAAGCATGCCGGACGGACGGACTGAGATGAAAATATTCAGCAGTTCTGCAGGAACAACCCAGAGACTGTTTGAAAAAGCCAGTGGTGGTTTTTACTACTGGAGAGAAATTAAAAATTAATTCATTCTGGAGAAAAAATGAAGTGTCTAAAAAAAACATATATCCTGGCAATCAGTGGTCTAATCTGTTTATCCGTGTTTTTTAGCACAGAAGTATTTGCAGAAGAACCGATTCATCCGGGGTATCCCTTTGTATTCAGCGCAACCGGAAAGCTTGTCCGTATTTCTGCCAAAGAGCAAGAAATGGTGCTTGACGATACCTTGTATAAACTGTCTTCTGACACCACCTATCATTCTTTTGATATCGTCTTTGCGAATGCAAACTCATTTAATATAAATGACAGGATCGGTGTTATTTTAAGAGATAAGGAAAAAAACGAAGTGCTGTCTGTCTGGTTACTGGATAAGGCAGCACAATTCGGGGAATAACCGTATCCTTTGTTCAGCCTTATCTATTCAGTTTTATCAAGGCGGTAGCGCATGGATCTTAAACTCAGGTTCAGGTAGTCTGCCGCCTTGCTTTTGTTGCCGCCTGCAAGTTCCATGGCCTTTTCAAGATAGGCCTGCTCAATGGTGGACATGATTTGATCCAGATCCACCCCCTGCTCCACATCATCCAGATTAAACCGCTGCCCTTTGATGCCTTCCACCCATCTTCTTTTTTTATGCATGGAAATGGTCAGGCTTTCGGGCAGAATGATATTTGTGGAAGACAATGCCACAGACCGTTCAATAAGATTTTCAAGTTCCCTGACGTTGCCCGGAAAACTGTATTTGTTTAAAAAATCAATGGCATAGGAAGAAAGCTTTACAATATCTTTGCCCATTAATTTGGAATATTTTTCTGCAAAATGCTTTGAAAGCAGTTCCACATCCCCTTTTCTATCCCTTAACGGCGGCACTTTTATGGGAATAACATTGAGGCGAAAAAACAGATCTTCCCTAAAATTGCCTTCAATCACTTCTTCTTCCAGTTTTTTGTTGGTGGCCGAGATTATCCGGACATTCACACTGATCTCTGTGGTGCCGCCAACCGGTTTGAATGATGTTTCCTGGACTGCACGTAAAAGCTTGACCTGCAGAATCGGAGAAAGCTCGCCGATCTCATCCAGAAAAATAGTTCCTTTGTTGGCAGCTTCAAACAAGCCTTTTTTATCACTGACCGCTCCTGTAAAAGAGCCTTTCATATGGCCGAAAAACTCACTTTCTATCAGTGTATCCGGGATGCCGCCGCAGTTTACCACAACAAAGGGCTGGTCTTTTCTGTCTGAATTCTCATGAATGGCCCGGGCAATCAATTCTTTTCCGGTTCCACTTTCGCCGGTAATCAGGACATTGGTTTTGGTGGGACCGATCTGTTCAATGCGTTTAAAAATAGCCATCATGCCCGGACTTTTTCCGATAATCCGGTTAAAATGAATACTGTCCTTAAGTTCGTAGGATGTCCGCTCTTTTTCCTGCTCCAGGGTTTTCAGTTCCAGCGCCCGTTGGATGGTCTGTTTAAGCTCGGTATTGTCAAAGGGTTTGGGAACAAAATCGTATGCGCCTTCATTCATGGCTTCCACAGCGATTTCTGTTGTGGAATATGCAGAAATCATAACAACAATGGTGTCCGGATTTTTGCGTTTGGCTTCTTTAAGCACCTCAAGCCCTGTCACATCACCCAGCCGGATATCTGACAGAACCAGATCATAATCATTTTTATGAATCAGTGTTATGGCTGCCTTGCCGTTTTTTGCTTCCGAGACCTTATACCCTTCCTTGGACAGCAGAACATCCAGAAATTCCCGCATGCTGGTTTCATCATCCACCACAAGAATATGAAATTTTTTATCCATATGATCATTTATCCCCTTGATAGATTACCTGATTTTACAGATTTCGTGATTGATCATTTAATTTGATGGATCACTTTCCCGTCAACAATGGTTGCAAAGGCACAGCCTTTGACCCTGCGGCCGGAAAAAGGCGTGTTTCTGCTTTTGGATTTAAAGGTCGCAGGATCAATTTTATACGTCTTTTCAAGATCAAGGATGGTCAGATCTGCAGGATTTCCTTTTTTAATATCATTATCCATACCGATCATCTTTGCCGGCTGTTTTGCCATTTTATCCACAAGGGTTTCCAAGGTCAGGATTTTGTCTGAAACCAGCTTCAAAGATAAGGGCAAAGAAGTTTCAAGCCCGACAATTCCGAATGCTGCCTGGTCAAATTCCACATCTTTTTCCACCACGCTGTGGGGCGCATGGTCAGAGGCAATCAAATCAATGGTACCATCCACAAGTCCTTCAATAACGGCTTTTCGGTCTGCCTGGGAACGAAGCGGCGGGTTCATCTTGAAATGGGTATTATAGTCTTTCACATCTTCATCTGTCAGCGTAAAATAATGCGGCGCTGTCTCACAGGTTACATTCACCCCTCTTTGTTTTGCCCTGCGAATGGCCTCCACGGATTCTCGTGTGGAGATATGACAAAAATGAACATGGGCGCCGGTCAGTTCGGATAATGCAATATCCCTTAATACCATGACGCTTTCCGCAGCATTGGGAATGCCCCGTATTCCCCAGAAAGTTGAAAAAAATCCTTCATTCATGGACCCGCCATCCACAAGGCTCAAATCCTCTGCATGGACAAACACCGGCATCTGAAGACCTTTGCAGTATTCCATAGCCCGTCTCATGAGATTGGAATTTTCCACAGGGTTACCGTCATCAGTCACGGCAACAATGCCTGCCTGCTTCATCTCATATATCTGTGCCAGCGTATTGCCCATGGAACCTGCGGTGATGGCACCTGCCGGATACACTTTGGACAGGCCAAGTTCTTTTGCCCGGTTGATGATAAACCGGGTGACCTGGGAGTTGTCATTCACCGGTTTTGTATTGGGCATACAGCATACAGCTGTAAACCCGCCGCTGGCAGCAGCCCTAAGACCTGTTTCTATGGTTTCCTTATATTCATGGCCCGGCTCTCTTAAATGCACATGAATATCAATCAGCCCCGGAACCACTGTCATACCGGACGCATCTAAAACTGTGATATCCGGGTCTTCGCATACGGCTTTGGGGTCTATAATATCTTCAATAATGCCGTCTTTGATAATAATATCTTTTTGACCGTCAATTTTTCCCGGGTCCAGAACCCGTGCCCCTTTAATCCGCATCCGCATGTCTATTTCCTCCTGCCAGCAGATAAAACAATGCCATCCGCAAAGCAACGCCGTTGGTGACCTGCTCTAAAATAATGGAATACTCAGAATCCGCTACATCGCTCGCAATTTCCACCCCCCGGTTCATGGGGCCCGGATGCATGACCAGCACATCTTTTTTAGCCAGTTTCAGGCGGTGTGTGTTTAAACCGAAAAGTGTGGCATATTCCCTTTCCGTGGGGAAAAGAATATTTCCCTGCCGTTCTTTCTGAATCCTGAGCATCATGACAACATCGGCATCTTCAATACAGGCTTCCATTGTGGGGGCAATGGTGCAGCCTAATTTTTCTATCCCCATGGGAATCATGGTTTGGGGCGCACAGATGCGAACCTTTGCCCCCATCTTTGAAAATCCGGTAATATCTGATCTGGCAACCCGGGAATGCGAAATATCACCGATAATTGAAATTTTCAGTCCTTTTATCTTCCCTTTTTTCTCCCTGACACTCATCATATCCAGCAACGCCTGGGACGGATGAGCATGGATGCCGTCACCGGCATTAATCACCGAAGCTTTCACGTGTTTTGCAATCAGATGCGGCGCGCCGGATGACGGATGGCGCAGAACAATCACATCCGGCTTCATGGCTTCCAGGTTTTTCGCTGTATCGATCAGGGTTTCCCCCTTCACAATACTGGATGTGCTTTGAGAAATGGAAAGACTGTCTGCCGAAAGCCGTTTGGCTGCTGTATCAAAAGACAGTTTGGTTCGGGTGGAGGGTTCCTGAAAAAAAAGAACAATGGTCTTTCCCCTGAGTGTGGGGACTTTTTTTACCGGACGTTCATTAATTTCCTTCATCCCTTCAGCCGTATCAAGAATCATGGAAATTTCAGCAGGATCAAGAGATCCGATATCAAGGATATCTTTTTTTGCAAACATAGATGCACCCTTATTTTATTAAATCACCGATTCTGTTCCATCTGACACCAAATTTTTCCTTGTTCCACGACCAGTAGATAATTAGTGCCTTTCCCCGGACAGCACTTAAATCAACAAACCCCCAGAATCTGCTGTCATGGCTGTTATCCCGGTTATCTCCCATAACAAACACTTTATTTTCCGGAATCGTGATTTTCGGATAATTATCCCGGTCATATCTGAAGTATGGCTCTTTATACACAGCATATTCTTCATTCTCGACAGGGACATCATTCACGTAGAGTTGTTTATTTTTAATTTCCAGGGTATCGCCTGCAGTTGCAACCACCCGTTTGATATAATCCAGAGACGGATCCTTGGGATATTGAAAAACAATCACATCCCCCTTTTGGGGATCTTTGCCCGCTATGATTTCCTTGCCGCCGGTAAACGGAATCTTGACCCCGTAGATAAATTTATTGACCAGAATATGATCGCCGATCTGCAGGGTTTCAAGCATGGACCCGGACGGAATTTTAAAGGCCTGGATAATAAATGTCCGGATAAACATGGCAATAATCACTGCAACAACAATCGCCTCTATATTTTCCCGCAAAGCACTTTTAACCTTGGATTTTGAGCTGGAATCCGCTTTGGGCTCAGTTTCAGGCCTGGATTTTTTGACTGCCATCTTTTATCCTTCTTTGTTTATCCTGCTTTCTTTTTCCTAATAGAATGTCTGCTGGGGCTGACCGATAAAAAATTTTGACTGCTGTATTGATTTTTTCAGGATGTCTGCAATTTTCCTGGCTTTTACCATACTGGACAGGGGAACCGTCTGAATTTTTTTACCCTTGAGCATGATAAATCCGCTTTTCAACTCTGCATAACTGACCTGGCCATAGGATTTGGAATTTCCTTCCGGATAATCATACCCGTAATCAATAATCTGGGTAAACAACTGATCATCAGAAACAGATGTGTATTTTAAAATCTCTTCATTTAAAATCGGAATGGGAATTCCAAGGCCCACAGACAAGGATACGCCATATCCCCGGATACTCTGGCCCACAAGCCATTCCGGTGACATCTGCTTTAAATCCCCGATGACCGAGAGGGTGCCTGAAGGTGTCAAGGGAACGCCGTTAAGTCCTCGTTCCACATCTTTTTTATGCTGGGTTCCGGTCCAGGTCACATAGCCTTGAGCCCCGCCTAAAAAGATCCGGGTGCCCACACCGATGGTTTTCAGATACGGGTCATTGAGCAGGGGGCTGAGTTCTCCGGCCGAGCAGTAATTGGCATTGCGCATGCCCGGTTTTAACGTCCCCATATAGGTGTATATGATCTTGTCGGATTTATTAATGGCGCAGTTATAATTCTGGTAGCAGTTTCGGGGGTTGACCATCATGGCATTGGGCAGCTCTTTAAGCGTAACCATTTTTTCTATTTTACGATTGGGATAACAATCTGTTCCATAGCTTTCCGCCCGGACATGGATCTGTTTTCCTGCCACAAGATCCTGAATAACATGGCCGCCGCCATAATTAAATTCACCGGGATGACGCTTGTTTAAAGGATCATCATCACAGGTCTGGGTGGCGCCGATATAGCAGTCCACCGCAGCGATACCTGAATATGCCTGAACGTTGTTCAGCCAGGTTTTTGTTGTCCTCACCGATGGCCTGGACTGACCGATATTAATAAAAGCACCGGAAGAACACATGGGGGCAAACGTGCCTGTGGTCACCACGTCCACTTTTTTTGCAGCCTCAACCACACCCAGTTTTCCGGCAATATCAATGATTTCTTCTGCGGTCACCACCACCGCATCACCGCTGGCAATCTTTTTATTGATCTGTTCAATTGTCTTGTTTACTTTAAAATCTGTCATCACTGCCCTTTTTTACGGCCCGCCTCTTTGAATACACTGTCCGGGTCTTTATCCTTATTGTTTCTGCAGTTGCTTCACCGCATCAATTTTAGATGTAATATTATTCTCAATCCAGGTATCATCCCACCATTCAACCGGATTTACAAATACATTGTGAACGATCATGGAAAAATGCAGATGATCCCCGCCTGCAAGACCGGTAATGCCGGTATATCCGATCAGATCCCCCTGTTGGACCAGAGTCCCCTTTTCAACAGTGATCTGGTTTAAATGAGAATACAGACTGGTCAGTCCGAATCCATGATCAATCATGACGGTATTTCCAAAGATACCGACAAACTGTGTGAATATCACACGTCCGCCATTGGCTGCCTTTACAGGGGCATTGGCAGTTGATGCAAGATCAATCCCTAAATGTACGGCATGGTCTATTGTGCGGCCCCCATTATTATAAGTTCTTTGATCCGCAAAACCCGCCCGCCTTGAAGATCCTGTCAGCCTTAAAAATCTGCCGTCCCAGTATTTTTTATTTTCAGTCACAGCAGGCGTACTGAGGATAAGATCCACGTTGTTTTTGCGGATCGTTTTATTGATATACAAAAATTTTTCAAGCAAAGGATTCTTTGCCGTTGCAAAGGTCTGTTCCATGGCACCGACATCAAAACCCGGAATCTTGTTTTCCAGAAACCCCTGGGAAATATTCAGGGTATCCTTTTTGAACTGTTTATCCCGTATGAAATGATAAAAATCCCTTTTGGTCGTATTTCCGGCAAGATCCCGCACAACCACCCGGACAGGTGTTCCGGGCCCCTGGGTATGATCCAGGGCAAAAAAGGCCGCATGGATATGATCATCGTCAAACAGACCCGGATGGCCCGGGAAAAAATTTTCTCCCACCAGAACGCCGGAGGTTATCTTGTCTTCAAACACTTTATAAATCACCAGTGCACTGCCGCCGCGTTCCATATTGTGATGCTGGGACAATACACTGACCGCGGGCGGTTTGGTATCTATAACCACGGGTTTTTCAACATAGGCGATGTTGCCGCGATTCCAGCCCCGCCATGAAAAATCAGAGACCATGACCCGGATAACCGCTTCTCCGTCAGCCATCCCGTAGCCCTGGGTATCCACCGGAACGACAAAGGATTGATTAATTTCTGCTGATTGAGGAAACAGCCCTAAAAATGAAGCGCTCTGATTCTGTTTTTCCAGCAGGATCTTTTCTTTGCCCTGCTGCATGACAGACACCACAATTTTACGAAGCCCGTTTTTATTGTCTGCGGCCAGAACGGAAAACTCATAGTCTTTTTGCAGATAAACAGAAGGAAGGACAATGTCAATGGAAGGTTTTTCACCTTCAAATTTAAATAGAAACACCCAAACCGATGGGACTATAACCGCCATAATCAGAATCCAAAAAAGAACTCTTTTCATCAATATCACCTTTCTTTTCAGGAAGTTAGTCTGTATCATCACAAAACGACAGTAAAATAGCAGCTATGGCTCAACTTATCAAGCAATTTTGTATTCTTGACTTTTAGCATCCCAAAATATAATTTGGCTTCAAATCATATTTTAAAAGGCATATTTTATGGAAAATTTTTTTGTACGTCTAACCAGCGGGCCGCAGCCTGTTTTTTTTCTCATTTCCGGTCCCTGTGTCATTGAAAATTATGACATCACCTATCAGACGGCCAGACATCTCAAACAGATCACCCATGCGCTGAAAATCCCGTTTATTTTCAAAGCTTCTTTTGATAAAGCCAACCGGACATCTGTCAATTCCTTCAGAGGACCCGGGTTCGAGGCCGGGCTGGATATTCTCAAAACCATTAAAAAAGAGCTGGATGTAAACATCCTGTCTGATATCCATCTGCCGGACCAGGCCCGGAAAGCGGCAGATATTCTTGATGTTATCCAGATCCCTGCCTTTTTATGCCGCCAGACAGACCTGATACTGGCAGCATGTGAAACAGGCAGGCCGGTCAATATTAAAAAAGGACAGTTTTTATCTCCAAAAGAATGCGGCAATATCCTGAACAAGACCAGGGAAGCCGGCAACCCCCATATCTGCATTACCGAAAGAGGATCATCCTTTGGGTATAATAATCTGGTGGTGGATTTCAGGGCTGTTCCCATTATCAAAGGCATGGGGGTTCCTGTTGTATTCGATGCCACACACAGTGTCCAGCTTCCGGGGGGAGCGCAGGATTCATCAGCCGGAGAAAGACAGTTCGCCCCGACCCTTGCAAAAGCTGCCATTGCGGCAGGAGCGGACGGGCTGTTCATGGAGACCCATCCTGACCCTGAAAAAGCCCTGTGCGATGGTCCCAATTCCATGCCGCTGATGGAAATGGAAACTCTTTTATCCACGCTTTTTGCCATTAAGCAGGCGGTTGGATAATGATAACAAAAGATAAACTTTCAAACATCAAACTGCTGCTGCTGGATGTTGATGGTGTCCTCACCGACGGCACCATCACCTATTGTGACTCAGGCGAGCAGATTAAAAGTTTTAATTCCAAAGACGGTCTGGGCCTGCGCCTGTTAATGGATTCAGGCGTGCAGGTCGGCATTGTCACCGGCAGAACATCCATGGCCCTCAAACATCGGTGTGATAATATCGGTATTACGTTGCTGTTTGACGGCATCAAGGAAAAATCAAAGATTCTGTCCACCATTGAGTCCCGGACAAAAATTCCCGCAGAACACATGGCCTATGTCGGCGATGATCTGATTGATCTGCCGATCATGAAAAAAGTGGGCCTGTCCTTTTGCGTGGCAGATGCCAGCGATGAGGTCAAGGACCATGCCGATATCGTCACTGAAAAAAACGGTGGCAAAGGTGCTGTCAGAGAAATCTGTGAAATGATTCTCAAATCAAAGGGAAAATGGGAAACCATTCTCAATAGATACCTGTTATGACCAGAACCTTGAAACAAAAACTGACCCTTCCCCTGGCAGGCCTGCTGGTTCTGATCATAATTATTCTGGGCGGGTTAATTTATTTTAACAACCTGATTTCAACCCCGATAGAATTCAAGGATATCAAAGTTGATCATTCTTCTTCACTCAAGCTGAACGCACTCAAACAGATTTCAAAGAAAAACGGGATAAAGGAATGGGAGCTTCAGGCAGCTTCCGCCAGACTGATGAAAGAAGAAAACAAAGCAATTCTTCAGGACATTTCCATCACTTTTTTCACCAAAGACAATAAAAAAGTCCACTTAACCTCAGATAACGGCCAGTTAAATACCCAGACCCATGACATGCACTTTTCCGGCAATGTTATGGTTGATTATGAGTCTTTTACCCTGAAAACTGACAAGTTGCATTATAATAAAAAAGAACATATAATACACACCGACACTCACGTGAGACTGGAAAAAGCAGAATCCGTGATTGATGCGGATTCAATGACAACCAGGCTCAATGAAAACATGACGATTCTGACCGGACATGTCAAAGGAATATTCAGTGAAAATTTTGATATTCAATAAATCCTTACGCGTATTTGTTTTACCACTGCTGCTGATGGGCTGTTTTTTATTTTTTCAGACCCCTGCTGCCTGGTCGCAAAACGAAAAAAACGATGAAACACAACACCCTTTGCATATTGTCTCTGATAAAATGGTCGCCCAGAGAGACAACTCCATGGTGGAATTTACAGGGAATGCAAAAGCCACCCGGACAGATTCTGTGCTGCTGGCAGATTCCATAAAAATTTATTTTTCAGAAACCGGAGATCAGCCGTCAGGCCCGGACCCCGAGAACAAACAGCAGGGCAATATCAGACAGATCATTGCCACAGGCCATGTGAACTATACATCAGGAGACAGAAAAGCCTTTGCAGACAAGGCTGTATATACAACTGCCGATGGCACCCTCATTCTTACCGGAGAAGCACCAAAGCTGGTTACCGGTGCAAGTTTTGTCACCGGAAAAAAAATCACCCTTTTCAGAAACCAGGACAGGGTTCTGGTGGAAAGTGACGGCAATAAAAGAGTCGAAGCGTTATTTAACCCCGAAGACAAACCAACTGAAAAGCCATAATGACGCAGCTTGTTTTAAAAAACCTTGTCAAAATTTATACTGGCAAAAAAGTGGTGGATCAGGTCAGCCTGACCGTTGAACAGGGCCGGGTCACAGGTTTGCTGGGCCCAAACGGAGCAGGAAAAACAACCACATTCTACATGGCGGTCGGTCTGATCAAACCGGACAGCGGAAGTGTATTTATAGCTGAAGACAACATCACCCATTACCCCATGTATCTTCGTGCCCAGAAAGGTATTGGATATCTTCCCCAGGAATCCAGCATATTCAAGAAGCTGACGGTCAAAGAAAATATCACCGCTATTCTGGAAATCCTGCCGAAAACCGAATTTGATATTGAACAAAAAGCTGCGGGTTTAATGAAAGAGCTGGGAATCAGTAGTCTTGCAGATCAAAAAGCCAACTCCCTTTCCGGCGGGGAACGGCGCAGGCTTGAGATCTCCCGGGTACTTGCAACGGATCCTAAATTTATTCTTCTGGATGAACCCTTTGCCGGAATAGATCCGCTGGCTGTAATCGATATCCAGCAAATAATTTATCAGTTGACTAAAAAAGGAATCGGCGTTTTAATATCAGATCATAATGTCAGAGAAACCTTAGGCGTTTGTGATGATGCATATATTGTAAGTCAGGGAAAAGTGATTGAGTCCGGAAGCCCTGATAAAATTATTTCAAGTGATATAGCAAAAAAGATATATCTGGGAGAAAATTTCAAACTGTAAACTATGGAACTTGGACTACATCAAAATCTGATCTTGAGTCAGCAGCTTGTGATGACGCCGCAGCTTCAGCAGGCGATCAAACTGCTCCAGCTGTCCCGTCTTGAACTGGCTGAAATGATCCAGCAGGAAATGGAGCAGAATCCTGCTCTGGAAGAAGCTGGCGTGGAAGAGCTGTCTGATAAAAGCATCACTGCAGAAGAACTGCTTACCGACGCTTCCAGGTTAGATAATCCCAGCCAGGAAGTCACCATTGAAGACAAAGTAAGATCAGACGTCGACTGGGAAAACTATATCAATGAATACAATTCCACAGGAAAAATCCATACAGAGTCTGAAAACGTCGCAGCACCCAACTATGAAGCTTTCACCCCGGAAAAAAAGACGCTGGAAGCCCATCTTCAGTGGCAGTTGATGCTCAATGAACTGGATAAGCACAAGGAGACCATCGGAGACACGCTTATCGGAAATCTTAACCCGGACGGTTATCTGTGCTGTGATCTTGAAGAGGTTGCCCTGGTCTGCAATGCGACCATAGAAGAGGTTGAAGAAGTTCTGTCTCTTCTGCAGACCTTTGATCCGCCGGGTGTATGCGCCAGAGACCTTCAAGAAACCCTGCTGATCCAGTTAAAACAACTGGGTATCGATAACCCCATTATCACCCAGATTATCAAATACCACCTTAAAAATCTGGAAAACAGAAACAGCAAAAAAATAGCAAAGGCATTGAAAATTTCAGTTGAGGAAGTCCGGACTGCAGTACAGATTCTTCAGTACCTTGAACCCAAACCCGGAAGAAAATTTTCAACAGAAGAACCTGCCTATATCACACCGGATATCTACGTTTACAAACATGAAGATGGCTTCAAGATTGTAATGAATGATGACGGATTGCCCAAACTGCGAATCAATCATTTTTACAAACAGGCCATTGCCAACGGCCGGAAAATCCCCAAGGACGCAAAAAACTATCTGAATGAAAAAATGCAGTCCGCCTCATGGCTGATAAAAAGCATACACCAGCGCCAGAAAACCATATATCTGGTGATGGAAAGCATTCTAAAGTTTCAGCATGAATTTTTTGAAAAAGGCATTGCCTATCTGAAACCCTTGATTCTAAAAGATATTGCCGAAGATATCGAAATGCATGAATCCACCATCAGCCGGGTGACCACAAATAAATATGCATATACCCCCCAGGGCCTTTTTGAATTGAAATATTTTTTCAATTCCTCTATTGGCAGAACCAGCGGGGAATCCATGGCGTCTGCAAGTGTAAAGGAAAAAATACGGCTGATGATTGAAAATGAAGATCCTGAAGACCCATACAGTGATGAAAAACTGGCCGATATCCTGCAGGATTCCAATATCGAAATTGCCAGAAGAACTGTGGCAAAATACAGGAAAATGCTCAATATACTTCCGTCCAACAAACGAAAACAACTTTAGGGAGGTTTTATGCAGACAACCGTTACCTTTAAAAAGATTGACCCTTCAAGTTCATTAAAATCCTATGTGCAAAAAAAACTGGAAAAATTTGACAGATTACTGGAAAGCCCGGCGGAAGCCCATGTTGTTCTATCTGTTGAAAAAATAAGACATATTGCAGAAATAACGCTGACCTGTGACAAACTTAAAATCCATGCAAAAGAAGATTCTGAAGTCATGTATGCCTCTATTGATGCGCTTATGGATAAAGTGAAATCACAGATAAACAAACACAAGGAAAAAATTAAAAAACATATGTCAGGGAACAAACACAGCATAAAAAACGATGCTGATGCGCTTGTCTCTGAAGAAGACGTCCCGGAAACCTCCGCATCTGACCAGATTATCATTGAAACCATTGATTACAAACCCATGGATGTGGAAGATGCGGCTGTTGAACTCAATTCCGGCAAACAGTCTTTTTTTGTTTTTAATAACGCCCGCACAGAACAGCTTAATGTCCTGTATAAACATAATAATGGAAAATTAGGGCTTATCCAGCCCAGAGGATAATATATTTAATGAGGATTTCCCAGCTTCTGAATAAAAAATCGATTATTGCAGATTTGAAAGCCGCTGATAAAAAAGCAGCTATCAAAGAACTTGCAGCAGCGATTTCCACATCCACCAAGGCATCTGAAAAACAAATCGCTGAAGTTCTCATGGACAGAGAACATCTGGGCAGCACAGGCATTGGCGGAGGAATTGCAATTCCTCACGGAAAGCTTGACTTGATCGAGTCAACTGTTATAGGATTTGGCTTGAGCAAATCGGGAGTCGAATACGATTCTCTTGACAATAAACCTGTCCATATATTTTTTGTTCTGCTGACTTCAGAGAACTCCACAGGTAATCACCTGAAAGTTCTGGCCCAGATTTCAAAGCTTCTGAAAATGGATCAGTTCAAACACAGCCTGCTGACGGCTGACTGTGTTGATGATATTCATGCTATCATATCGGAACAGGATGAAGATTTTTAAATGACATGCAAAATGTTTATATCATAACCGGCCTTAGTGGCAGTGGAAAAACAACCGCTATCCAGGCATTTGAAGACGCTTCTTTTTATTGTGTCGATAATATGCCCATGGAACTTCTGCCCAAATTTCTGGATCTGCCCCTTAAAAAAGATCCAAAAATAAAAGGACTGGTTTTTGTCATGGACATGCGCAGTCAGAATTTTATTACCAATTATTCGCCGGGCATCTGTGCGGTTGAAGAACTGGGCATTACACCGGAAACCATTTTTCTTGAGGCAGATGAGGACACGCTGTTAAACCGCTTCAGCCAGACCCGGAGGCAGCACCCGGTTTCCGACAAAAAATCTCTTCGGGAAAGCATCCGGCATGAAAAAGAAATGATGCAGCCGATTAAACAGACAGCCCACCATATTATCAACACGACAAATTTAAATATTCATCAGCTCAAATCCCGTATTCTGGATCTGATCAATAAAGGAAAGCCCTTCACAAGTCTGACAAAAATTAATATCTTATCCTTCGGCTTTAAATACGGCATTCCAAATGATGCGGATCTTGTCATGGATATGAGATTTTTAACCAATCCTTATTTTGTACCGGAACTTAAACCGCTTGATGGAGAATCAGACGCTGTCAGAAACTTTGTCCTGGCCAACGAGGAAACACAGCTTTTCCTTGAAAAATATCTGGATCTTCTTGACTATCTGATTCCGTTATACAAAAGAGAAAACAAGGCATATTTAACCTTTGCCATCGGTTGTACCGGCGGCAGACATAGAAGTGTGGCTATCGCAAGAACTATTTTTGAACATCTTAACAAAAAAGGGCTCAATCCCGGACTGATCCACAGGGATATTGACCGGGATGTGAAAGACATATGACAGGAATACTCGTAGTTGCCCATGCAAACCTTGGGGAAACACTGATTGAAACCGTTGAGTTTATTCTGGGGAAAAAAGAGGACCATCTGGTCTCTGTTTCCATTGATATTAAAGAAGACCCTGAAACTTTAAGAAAAAAAATCAAAAAAAGCATTGCCAAGGTTCAAACAGACAACGGGGTTATTATTCTGACAGATATGTTTGGCGGAACACCTTCAAATTTAAGCTATTCTTTTCTTGAGGAAGGAAAGGTGGAAGTGATTTCCGGTGTGAATCTGCCTATTCTGCTAAGAGCTGTCAATACCCGTTCAAAAATGGATATGAAAACACTGGCCGAATCGCTTGTGGTATTTGGCAAAAAAAGCATATCCCTTGCCAGCGGAATTTTGAAAGGAACAAAACGGACGTAAAAACACCTCTTATAAACCCCTTAAACATTAAAGGAGACGCCAAATGAGTATAAAATTAGGCATTAACGGATTTGGCAGAATCGGGAGAATAATTTTCCGTGCAGCCCTGAATCATCCGGAAGTTGAGATCACTGCAATTAATGATTTAACTGACACTCAGACAATTGCCCACCTTCTTGAATACGACTCGGTACACGGGCACCTGAACACCCCGGTAACAGCCGATAAAGATGCTATCACCGTTAACGGCAGAACTGTCAGGGTGACAAGCTTAAAAGATCCGGCACAGATTCCCTGGAAAGATTCAGGCGTCGATATCGTGTGTGAATGCACCGGTTTATTCAGAGACCATGCAAGCGCCTCAAAACATTTTGAGGGCGGCGCTAAAAAAGTAATTATCTCGGCTCCGGCAAGTGACCCGGACATCACCATTGTCATGGGAGTCAATCACGATGCATATGATCCGGCTTCACATCACATTATTTCCAATGCATCCTGCACCACCAACTGTCTTGCGCCGGTTGCCAAGGTTTTGCTGGATAATTTCGGCATTGTCTCCGGCATGATGACAACCATCCATTCATATACCGGCGATCAGCGCATTCTGGATTTTCCCCATAAAGACCTGAGAAGAGCCAGAGCTGCCGGACTTTCCATGATCCCCACCACAACCGGGGCTGCAAAAGCGGTCGCACTGGTATTGCCGGAACTTAAAGGCAAACTCAACGGGATGTCTGTCCGGGTGCCTACGCCCAATGTTTCCATGGTGGATTTTGTTGTAAACACTGAAAAAAGCGGACTATCAGTTAAGGATATCAATGATGCCCTTCAAAAAGCATCCCAGACCAATTTGAAAAACATACTGGGCTTTTGTGAAATCCCGCTGGTATCCATAGACTTTAATTCGAATCCATTGTCATCCATCGTTGATGCCAAATGCACCGATGTTATCGGTGGCAATATGGTGAAAATCTACTCTTGGTATGACAATGAAACAGGATATTCCAGCCGGATGGTTGATCTTTCCATCCTGATCGGGGCTTCTCTATAATTATAGTTTGCAATTCCATTGGGAGGACCAAATGAGCAGAACACCGTTAATTGCCGGAAACTGGAAAATGTACAAAACCGGCCCGCAAGCCGTAACAGCCGCAACAGTGCTGGTAAAACTGTGCACAGGCATCTCAAATCCAGAGATCATGATCGCACCCAATTTTATCGCATTGCAGCAGGTCGCACAAATTTTTGCAGGTTCTCCCATAAAAACAGGCGCCCAAAATCTTTATTTTGAAAACCAGGGCGCATTTACAGGAGAAGTCAGCGCTGACATGATCAAGGAAGCTGGCGCAGAATATGTTATTATCGGTCATTCTGAGAGACGGCAGATCTTTGGTGAGACCGATGAATCCATCAGAAAAAAAATAAAGTCTGCAGTTCTTTCCGGCCTGAAACCCATATTGTGTATCGGAGAAACAGAAGGCCAGAGGGATGAAGAAAAAACCTTTCAGGTACTTGACAAGCAGGTGTCAGATGGGTTAAAAGGCTTTGGTCCGGATGAACTTGTGGATCTTGTACTTGCCTACGAACCTGTCTGGGCAATCGGGACAGGGAAAACGGCAAATGAAAGTCAGGTTGATGAAGTGCATCGGTATTTGCGTTCTTTGCTTGGAAAGCTGTTTTCACAAGAATTTGCCGACCAGAAAAGAATTTTATACGGCGGTTCGGTAAAACCTGAGAATGCATATAGTTTAATGGGTATTGAGGATGTTGATGGTGCTCTTGTCGGAGGAGCAAGCCTTGATGCAGATAAATTTATTAATATTATAAAATATAATGAATCGATAATATGACACCTTTTATTGTAGCGTTACATGTTACCGCCTGCATTCTGCTGATCCTGATTGTGCTGCTTCAAAGCGGCAAAGGCGCAGAAATGGGTATTTCCATGGGTGGCGGCGCAGGCCAGACTCTTTTTGGCGCCGGTGGTCCTGCGACAATCCTGACAAAAATAACCACTGCTGTTGCAATCATCTTTATGGTGACATCATTGACCCTGGCATATGTTTCAGGGCACAAGGCTGAAAAATCTATAATGAAAAATGTTCCAGCTCCTGTTGAACAGACAACAGAATAAATATTTTTAAAAAAACAGGAACTTAAGCCGAAGTGGTGGAATTGGTAGACACGCACGCTTGAGGGGCGTGTGGGGCGACCCGTGGGAGTTCAAATCTCCCCTTCGGCACCATAAATCTATTAAAAGCCGCGGGCAGTCTTTGTTCGCGGCTTTTTTAATTCTATCAGGATATCAGGTATCCAATGCCCAAAGATTACAGAAGAAATTGTTTCAAGTGCAAATTCTTTTATATCACCTGGGACCCGAAACATCCCAATGGATGCAGGGCAATGGGATTTAAAACCCGCCAGCTGCCAAGTGTTCTTGTGTTTGCGTCATCGGGAAAACCCTGTGCGCTGTACCAGGAAAAAGACACACAATCCCCTGATCCATCTTGAATTATTCTCAACCTTGTTTATATTAGTCTATTATGAAGAAAATACAGAATACGGATTTTCAGGATCCTAAAAAAATAGAAAAAGAACTGGGCGAATTTTTAAATAAAAAATTTGGCGGAAATGTTCGGATTATCACGCCTTCCGCTCTTCCCAAAACCGAGGCAGCTTCTGTCGGGCCTGATTCTGAAGGCAGAAAGATTCTTACGGATTTCAATATCAAACCCAAAGAATTGATCTCATATCTGGACCAGTATGTGGTTCGGCAGACAAAAGCCAAATCTGTACTGGCAACAAAGATATGTACCCATTTTAACAGAATCCGGCATGCACAGACAGCAGGCAGTGATTCCCCTAAAATTACCGGAAACATCAAATCCAATATCCTGATGTTCGGCCCCACCGGGACGGGAAAAACATATCTGATCAAACTGATTGCAAAGAAAATCGGTGTCCCTTTTGTAAAAGCGGATGCCACAAAATTTTCAGAAACCGGATATGTGGGGGGTGATGTGGAAGATCTGATCCGGGATCTGGTCAAAGAGGCCAACGATGATATCGACCTTGCCGAATGCGGAATCATCTATATTGATGAGATAGACAAAATTGCCGCAAGCCCGAATGTCATTGGCGCACAGGTTTCCAGAACCGGCGTTCAAAGGGCACTGCTAAAACCCATGGAAGAAACAGAAGTGGATCTGAAGGTCCCCCATGATCCGGTTTCCATGATGCAGGAGCTGGAAGCATTCCAGAGAACCGGCAAAAGAAACAGAAGACGGGTGAATACGGCCAATATCCTGTTCATATTAAGCGGTGCGTTCTCTCCGCTTTCAGATGTGGTGAAAAAAAGGCTGTCAAAACAGAATATCGGGTTTGGTTCAAAGCTTGCAAACGCGCAAAGCGATATTGATCTGCTCAAACAGACCAAAACCGAGGATCTGGTGGAGTTTGGTTTTGAATCAGAATTCATCGGCCGGGTGCCTGTCCGCTGCATTCTTGACCCCTTGAGTGAAAAAGACCTGTATCATGTTCTGAGAATGCCCAACAACCCGGTCATTTTAAGCAAACGCCTGGATTTTGACGCATACGGAATCAAGATTGTTTTCACGGACAACGCATTAAAACTGCTGGCAAAAAGAGCCCACAAGGAAAATACCGGTGCAAGGGGCCTTGTCAGTGTGGTGGAAGAAGCGCTGCTGGATTTTGAAGAAACACTGCCATCTCACCATATCAACCAGCTGGCCATATCAGCGGATCTTCTTAAACACCCTGAAGCATCACTTGAGTCTATAGTTATGGATGAAACACCGGAAAAATGGAATACGCTATATGAAAAAGCCTTCCTTGCATATAAAGAGTATATCTGTGAATATATAAAAGAGAACTGGAAAACGTTTTCCATACGATATGGACTGACACTTTCCCAGATCCGGTGCAACATGGTGGCCTTGTATTTCTGCAATAATATCATGGAAATTGAAGATGCTGTCAAGAAAATCAAACAGTTCCATGATTCAGTCAAGGAAATTGAAGTAGAAGTATCCAAAAGCTACAATTTGAATATTGTTTTTGAAGAAGATGCCATAGATTTTCTGATTGAACAGTTTGTTAATCACCATGCGACCCATGAAGAAATATTATCAAAGATCTATGAAAACTATTATGACGGGTTTAATCTGGTTCGGGAAAAAACCGGAAAAAACAGATTTTTTCTGTCAAAACACGCCTTGATAGATCATGAAACTTACCTTAACGATCTTATAAAAAAAGAGCTGACATGATTGGAATCTCAAAACTTTACTGTGCCACTGTTGAACCCTCGGATGCATTAAGATATTCACGGGAATCCGGGCAGCTGCCCTCCCATCTTCTGCAATTTTCAAAGGATAAAAAACCCGTTGTGGTCTGGAATATGACCCGGCGGTGCAACCTTAAATGTGTTCACTGCTATGCCAGAAGCGAAGACATTTCCTATGACAATGAACTGACCCATGAACAGAGCCTGGCCATGATAGATGACCTGGCCGCTTTCGGGGTTCCGGTGCTGTTGTTTTCCGGCGGAGAGCCCCTGGTGCATCCCCGGCTGATGGAATATGCACAATATGCCGTCAGCAAAGGGATGAGAGCGGTTATTTCCACCAACGGCACGCTGATCACAGAAGAAAAAGCTAAAATTTTAAAGGATATCGGTCTGTCCTATGTGGGCATCAGCCTGGACGGGATGGAAGAAACCCATGATAAATTCCGCGGGGTCAAAGGCGCTTTTCAAAAAGCCATGCACGCCATTGATAACTGCCAGAAAGCCGGCATCAAAGTTGGCCTGAGGTTTACCATCAATAAAAGAAATGTCCAGGATATCCCCGGTATTTTTGATCTTCTTGAAAAAAAGAATATCCCCAGGGCCTGTTTTTATCATCTGGTCTATTCCGGCAGAGGGTCTGAAATTGCCAAAGAAGATCTGTCCCACGAAGAGACCCGGAAAGTGCTGGATCTGATCATGGACAGGACCAAAGATCTTCATGACCGGAATCTTGCCAAAGAAATCCTGACCGTTGATAACCATGCGGACGGCCCCTATGTCTATCAAAGACTTCTGGATGAAAATCCGGACAGAGCCGCAGATGTTCTTGAACTGCTTGAAATGAATGAGGGCAATTCCTCGGGCCGCGGTATCGGATGTATTTCCTGGGACGGACAGGTTCACCCGGATCAGTTCTGGAGAGAAAAGGTTCTGGGAAATGTAAAAGACACGCCCTTTTCCCAGATCTGGACAAACGCTGACAACGAGTTTCTGATGAAACTCAAAGACAAGAAAAAACACATCAAAGGCCGGTGTGCAGACTGCAGATGGCTGGACATCTGTGCGGGAAATTTCAGAGCACGGGCTGAATCTGTGGCAGATGATCCATGGGACTCTGATCCTGCCTGCTATCTGACAGATGAAGAAATCAAAAAGGAGAATTCATAATGCTGTTTCCTGATTATCGCCCCAGGCGGCTGAGAGCCAACACCAATTTCAGGCGGATGATACGGGAAACCCGCCTTTCCTGTGATGATCTGATTCTGCCCTTGTTTGCCGTTGAAGGAAAGGATGTAAAAAAGCCCATTGAATCCATGCCGGGCCATTTTCATCTGTCCTGTGACCAGATCGTCAAAAAGGCAAAAGAAGCCTGCGATGCCGGTGTTCCTGCCATTATCCTGTTTGGGCTGCCGGACAAAAAAGATGAACTGGCCACCCGGGCCTATGCCAAGGATGCCATTGTCCAGAAAGCGATCCGGGCGGTTAAGGAAAACGTACCTGATATCACCGTCATCACTGATGTCTGCCTTTGTGCCTACACAGATCACGGTCATTGCGGTGTGGTGGAAAACGGCATTATCGACAATGATGCCTCCCTTGATCTTCTGGCACGAACCGCCCTTTCCCATGTCCAGGCAGGCGCTGACATGGTTGCCCCGTCCGACATGATGGACGGACGGGTGGCGGAAATACGCCAGACCCTGGATGAAGAAGGATTTTCCCAGATTCCCATCATGTCCTATGCGGTCAAATACGCATCTGCATTTTATGGCCCGTTCCGGCAGGCAGCAGACTCAGCACCCCAATTCGGCGATAGAAAAACCTATCAGATGGATCCGGGCAATTCAGATGAAGCCATTCGAGAAGCCACCATGGATATTGAAGAAGGCGCAGATATTATCATGGTGAAACCCGCATTGTCCTATCTGGATATCATTTATCGGTTAAAACAGGAAATCGACCTTCCCATTGCAGCCTATAATGTCAGTGGAGAATATTCCATCATGAAAGCCGGAGAACTCATGGGATGGGTGGATGCAAAAAAAATGATCATGGAAACCCTTTTGTCCATTAAACGGGCCGGCGCTGATATTATCCTGACCTATTCTGCCATTGATGCTGCAAGGGAGTTGAACGCCTGATGAATCACCCGCATACACACGCCCATGGACACGGACATGCTGCTCCGGAAAAAAACACCATCCGTCTGGTTGCCTGGGAAACCACCCGCAGATGCAATCTGTCCTGCAAACACTGCCGGGCCGTTGCAGAGGATCACCCGTATGACAATGAACTGGATACACAGGCTTCGTTCAGGCTGCTGGAACAGATCAGGGAAGTGGGCACACCCATCATCATTCTTACCGGCGGAGAGCCGCTTTTAAGGGATGATATTTTTGATATCGCAGCCTATGGCACCAGGCTTGGACTCCGGATGGTCATGGCCCCCAATGGAACCCTGCTCAATAAAGAAAATGTACAAAAAATGCTGGAATCCGGTATCAAAAGAATCAGTGTCAGTATCGACGGATCAACGCCTGAAACCCATGATACGTTCAGAGGGCTTGAAAATGCCTTTGATGCCTCCATGCGAGGGATTAAAATTGCCAGGGCTGCAGGGCTTGAATTTCAGATCAATACCACCATTACCAAAACCAATCTTGACCAGATTCCAAAAATATTAAAGCTTGCCGAAGATCTGGGAGCAGTTGCCCACCATATTTTTCTACTGGTTCCCACAGGACGCGGAAAATATATTGTGGACAGTGAAATCAGCGCAAAAGAGTACGAAGAAACCTTGAACTGGTTTTATGACCAGAAAGACAAAACGTCTCTGCAGCTTAAGGCCACCTGTGCGCCCCATTATTATCGAATTCTGCGCCAGCGGGCCAAAGAAGACGGCAAAAGCGTCAGTTTTGAAACCCACGGGCTGGATGCCGTGACCCGGGGATGCCTTGCCGGAACCGGTTTCTGCTTTATCTCCCATGTGGGACGGGTTCAAACCTGCGGTTTTCTGGATGTGGACTGCGGAGACATCACCAAACAGACCTTTAAAGATGTCTGGGAAAACTCCCGTGTTTTTAATGAACTCAGAGATTTTAATAACCTTAAACATAAATGCGGCATCTGTGAATTCAAACGCGTTTGCGGCGGCTGCAGGGCCAGGGCATATGAAGCCACGGGTGACTATCTTGAAGAAGAACCCTTATGCTCATATCAGCCCCGGAAAAAAGAATAATTATCGAGTAGGAGGAGGGCTCGCGCCCTCCGTCCTCTCACACCACCGTACGTACGGTTCCGTATACGGCGGTTCGTAAATTATTGTTAAACGTCAAAATTGTATCAAGCAACGATACGAGCCCCAGCCTGTCAAAGACCTTCTTTGGAAACGCCTGATTCATATGGGAAGCTCTTGAATTCCACCATGGCCCCCGACCGTTCGTGGCCGATTTCCATGCTCGCTTTTCCGATATTCCATTCTTCCTCATTTGTCTCATACGGGTGTAATTGCGCTTCCACTGCCTCCATAGAACACATCGCAAATGATGCCTTATCCATTCATCCAGTTCCTCAAAAATACCTTTTACTTCTGACAGCCGGAAATAATTTATCCAGCCTCGGAGCATCGGTTGAAGTTCCATTATGAATTTCTTCAGGTTTCTACCCCTGCCACGTCGAAATGCTTCCTTGACTTTACCCTTGAAACGGGCAACCGAATCGAGAGCAACCTTTAGCCGAGGTGGGTTATGATAAGTTACGCTGTATCCCAGAAATTTCCTGTTCCAGGGTCGGTCAACCGCACTTTTAGACCGATTTATTTTCAGTCGAAGTTTGTTAGTGACAAATTTGTCCAACGAACTAAGCAACCTTTCCCCGGCTCTACGTGATCCCACATAGATGTTACAGTCGTCTGCATAACGACAGAACCGATGGCCTCTTTGTTCCAGTTCATTATCCAGATCATCCAGGAGGATATTGGATAATAGAGGAGACAGTGGGCCACCCTGGGGAGTTCCCTTAACCGGTTGTGTTACCAGGCCTCCTGTCATAATCCCTGCCTGAAGATAGCTCCTGATCAATCGCAGAATGCGTTTATCCGCTATTTTCATTGCAATGCGGCTCATCAGTATATCATGATGAACTTCATCGAAGAATTTTTCCAAATCCATGTCCACCACCCAACGTTTGCCCTCTGCCATATGTTCCCTGGCTTGACATAATGCCTGGTGAGCACTTCTGCCGGGTCTGAACCCGTAGCTGAATTTTGAAAAACAAGGATCATAAATCGGAGTCAGCACCTGTAAAACTGCCTGCTGAATCAAACGGTCCAGAACTGTAGGTATGCCAAGCTTACGCACACCTTTTCCACCCGGCTTTGGAATTTCAATCCTTAAAACCGGTTGCGGTTTATACCTGTCCTTGAGCAGTTGCTCTTTGACCTGTGCCCAGTGCATCTGGAGAAAAGGTTTCAGTTCATCAACCGTCATTCCGTCTGACCCTGAAGCCCCTTTATTCCTGACCACTCTCTTATAGGCACTCAACATGTTTTCTCGTCCGACCACTGTTTCCATCAATTTATCTGTCCGTTGGCAGGAGTACCTTTTCCTTGCCGAGTCATTTGACGCACCAACACCGTACCCTTGCGGATTCCGTCCACTACTCTCCGGTATGGGATCGGGCATCTCAGCCCTACTGGTCTGCATCTGCTTTGACATCGAAATTCAAGCTCCTGTCATATAGTTCACGTTCAGGCCTTCAGCCCCCCGGTCGGAATGGGCCTACTATGCCGTCTGCTGACTTCTGCCGGTTCATCCCACCGCCTCACGACGGCAGTAGCACTAGGCAAACCAACAGATCTCCCAGGGTAAGACGCGCGACCTTCACACTTATGCCTGCCACATATACGTCCACACTTTCCGTACAAGTATTGGGCTTTGAAGATATTTGCCTTCTTACCCAGTATGGCCGCCTCATATGCGATTCCTGTTCGTCAGGCCAGTGTTTTGCTTTCAGCTTCCTTCAGATTCTGCCTCACGGCAGACACCCTTGCTGTTCAGCTAACCGTTCCCCTTGCCGGGCCGGTAGAGGACTTTCACCTCCAAATCATCCGTTTTCACGGATAGCGCCAGTCAGGCGCTACGCGCCATGCCTGGCGCACAAACACAAAGCGGCAGAAAATTGAAATTTTCTGCCGCTTTTATTTTGGTTCGTAGTTTTAATTATATCTGCTGAAACCGGATGTATTAATGCTCCTGAATATATTTTCGTATCAGCCCTGCTGCTGAAAGCAGGCCTGAGCCGATCAAAAGAAAAGCTGCCACCTGGGGGACAGACCCCTGCACAAAAAACAACCCGGTTTTGCCTGCATATGCGAAAACCGGATAATAAAAAATCGCCGTAATTAAAATTGCAAATAATATAATATATCTTTTCATTATAACCCCTCCTGTACGGGAATATTTTTTAATTCATTTTTATATCTAAATCATCGTTGCTTATACCTGACCATAATAGACAGCAAAGAGCGTGCCAGAACGTATTTTTATAATATTTTATAATTATTCCAATGTATTATGCAAAATCTTCCTGATCATTAAGAAACAAAACTATAAAATTTATGTAATAATATTGTGTAATTTTATTCACAATTATTGAAATTATACCTGCCATTATTACCTTTTTATTGACTCTGATTAAACCAATGGGTATTCTAAAAAAAAATAAAAATCTATGAAAAAATATTTAACCATTCTGGTATTTTTTGTGTTGTTCACTGATATCTTCCTGGCTGGAGCTGCATTTTCATCCACGGAACAAGAAGAGATATCCCAAGGAATCGAGCTGTTCCATTCAGGGCTTTTTTCAGAATCATATCAAGTGCTTATAAAAGCATTTGAACACTCGCCTGGCAGTCTTGAATTGAATTTCTATCTGGGCAGAGCTGCTTTTGAAACCCAGAATTATGAAATGGCCATCATGGCCTTTGAAAGAATTCTCATCGCTTCCCCGTCTGAATCCCGGGTCAAGCTTGAAATGGCCAGAACCTTTCAGAAGCTTGGGGCAAATGATATTGCCCGCCAATACTGTCATGAAGTATTAATGACCCATCCGCCTGAAGCGGTTAAGGAAAATATTAAAAAATTTCTTATTTATATGGATAAAACAGAACAGAACCATTTTCTGTCCGGCAGTCTTGCCCTGGGTGTGGACTGGAATAACAATATCTGGTCATCACCATCCACTGGCAATATCAAAACCATTATCGGGGATATCAGCCTGACAGGCCCGTCATCCAAAAAAACCCAGGACTGGGTATACAATACCATCCTGAGTGCAGATCACACCTACCGCTTTTCCTATTCAAAAAACCTGTGGAAAACCCAGATGAACTTATACAAGGCTGTCTATGATGAGACAAAGGCTTTGGACCTTCGATATTTTGGTCTGGCCACCGGACCTGAAATTCTTCTGGATAAAAACCGCCTGGGATTCAGGGGATTGATAAACCAGATTGAACTTGGGGATGATCAATACATGGACAGTATCGGTCTTAAAGCATCATGGGACCATATTTTTAATCCTGGTTTGCTCTCTCATGCCCTGTTTAAATATGAAGCAAAAAATTATCCGGACCTTCCGGATAAAGATGCTGAAAATTTTTCCATATCCGGAGATATGGTTTTTCTTAAAAACGGAATCTGGTTTGATCTTGGCCTCATTGCTGAAAAAGAAAATGCTTTTAAGGATGACGTCACCTATACCCGGTATGGATCAACGCTGTCCATGATGAAAAAACTGCCATTTGAAATAAACACGGCCCTTAAATATGAATATCAGTTCACAAAGTATAAATCTCCCAATGCTCTTTTCACACAGACAAGAGAAGACAAGCTTCATTTAATCGGATGCACGCTGAATAAAAAAATATGGCAGTTTAAAAAAACGAACCAGTACATGACACTCAATTTGAATTACCAGCACAGATGGGCATTCTCCAATATCGAATTATACGAATACACAATGGATCTGGTTCAATTGTCCTTAATCTATAATTTTTAAAGGTCATACCATGGAACACATCAAAAAACAGTTTGCAATGATCATGGTCTTCTGTCTTCTGGGGTCGATCATGACAATCCAATCGGCTTTATCACGGGAAAATGAGCCCATCGGAAAAGTAACCGCTGTTCGCGGGAATGTTATTGCCATTGACGCAAAAGAAAATTCAAGAGCATTGTACCTGAAAGCACCCGTTTTTTTAAAAGACACCATTAAAACCGAAAACGGCCGCATACAGATGATGTTTAAAGATAATACGCTGATCACTCTGGGCCAGAATTCAAACCTGCAGATTACCAAATATTTATGGGAACCGGGCAATACCCGCTCAAACATGGAAACCCGGGTTGAAGAAGGCAGCTTCAGGATTCTGGGCGGTGCCATCACCCGTGTTGCCCCGGACAATTTCAAGACGGATTCACCGTCCGGAACCATTGGCATCAGAGGGTCCATGTATGCCGGCCGAGTTGAAAATGCATCCCTTTTTGTCGTGTTTCAGGGCGGGAAAGGGATCTATGTCCAGAATGCAACCGGGATGGTTGATATCACCCGGCCCGGTTTTGGCACACAGGTAAAAAGCCTGGATCAGGCACCTGAGGAGCCCCGGAAAATCGCTCCGGAAGAATTGCAGAAACTTGAAAGCGCTCTGGCCACAGCACCACTGCCCCCGGATGACCTGGAAAAAGCATCTGCAGCTGAACCCGATACTGCAACCGAACCGGATACAGCAAACACAGATACAGCCGATACAGATGCAGCAGACACTGACACCGCCAACACCCCTGTGACAGATTCAACAAATCAGGAGACTCAGGACTCTACAGCTTCAGAAGACAGCAGTCTTGCTCAACTGCCATCAATGGAAGACACACCTGCTGCTTCAGAAAATTCTTCACCTGAACCGGTGACGGATATAAGCGCTATCGTCAGCGATATCACAGTGAGCGCCACACAAGATTCCGTGAATGATGCCATGACCCCGACAGGAGCTCAACAGACCATCCAGTTCATGCTGCTGGGTCTTGGGGTTACCGATATTTCGCTGTCATCCGGTTTAAGCAAAACCGGGATATCGGAATATAAGGGAAATATGAAAGACATCCTTCACCCCGATGAAACGGATCAACACATGAAATTTGTTGTCAACTGGCACAATAACCGCATCATTGGATTTGAGGAAATGTCCTCCGGCCCTGTCAGTCCCGGATTCGGTTTTGGAACCATAAACCAGACCACAGGTGTAATCTCAGGCATGAGGATTCTGGGTTCCGGCGGAGAACCCGGAACCGGTGAAATCATGACCCTGACCGGCTCTGAAACATTTGGGCATTTTTATGGAAGCGATGCCCGCGGCTTAGGCCTTGCCATGGAAGGAAATGACTATAATGTGCGGGACCAGAACCAGTCTGTTCCCTGGTCAGATATAATAGCCGCCGTAAGGGAAGACACTCCTCCCACCCCCTCATCTACCGGAACCGCCACCTGGAACGGTTTTTTTACAGGGGTATCTGAGGACATGGCAGCCCCCAATACCAACCGCAGAGTCTTTACCAATTCGTCTGCTGCAGACTTTTCCCTGTCCATTAACAAAGATACCGGTACCTTTTCCGGCTCATTGGCTGGCGTAGATTTTAATGATTCTGCCAACAATATAACAGCGCTTGCCATTGGCGGCGACAGCAGCAATTCTGCCTATCTGACTGACAAAATTCTGGCTGCCGCTGTCACTGGAGCCACCATTAGCGGGTCAACCAGCGCTCTTAAAACATACGGGAACTATCTGGTCACTGCCAATGAGGCTATGCTGTCTGATTACACCACCTGGGGATACTGGGAAATCGCCTATGTCGACCCTGCAACCAGCAAGGACTACCACCTTCATGTCCCGGGTTCCATGTGGATTGCCGGAGAAAAAACATCATCTGGCGCTATCAGCACTCTTATTTCAACACCCTTTAGCGGGATATACAAAGGAGGGGCAAAAGGCGTCATGATTGATTCGTCAAATAATATGAGTGAACTGACAAATGGTGCAACCAATTTGAATATCAATTTTGCAAGCGGTGCGTCGCCATCTATTTCAGGGACAATAAGCTTTACAGGAACAGTTAGTCCAACAGGAATGACGACTAATACGCCAACCGTTCTTGAAGTTGAAAGGATAACCAATATAACGGGACCTGATTTCACAGCAGACATAACCGGGGCGACTGGGAGCAACCATGTTAATGGTTCATTTTACGGACCTTCTGCCCAGGCTGTTGGCGGGAATTTCAATGCTGAAAAAGGAGGCACGCAATACCACGGTATTTTTGGAGGTAATCTTCAATAAGCCAGATTTGCGAAGATATGTTCTGAAATGACCTTTCAATTAAATAAAATCCTAAACCTGCCCTCTTTTGTGCTGGGGTGTTTTTTAATTCTTATTTCCTGCGTCGTATTTTACAGCTTTGGAAATCAAAAGCCTTTTTTTTTAAAATCCATGGATAATCAGATCATGGACATCATGTTCAATATCAGAGGCCCGGTTCCGGATTCCGGTCAGGTCATCATTGTGGATATTGATGAAAAAAGCTTAACGCATTTTGGCCAGTGGCCCTGGCCCAGAAACCTTCTGGCAGACCTGACAACACATCTTTTTGAAAATGGTGCCAGAGTTGTCGGATTTGATATTGTCTTTGCGGAAAAAGACCGGGCATCCCCCGTATATTTTTTTCAAAATCTGGATGAGGATATTAAAGGGCAAATTCCGAAGAATACACTGGCAGATATCGTTAAAAAACCTTCTTTAGATTATGATACGCTTTTTGGACAGGCACTTTCAAAAGGGCCTTCTGTTTTAGGGTATGCCTTTCAGATGAAAAAAGATTTCTTGAAATCCGAAGATCAGGTGCCGTTTCCCTCAAGCATCATAAAAATAAAACCAGACACCTTGAATTTTCAGAACCTGTCACTGATTCCTGCGTATCGGGCCATTATCAATCATCCGTCTGTTTCCATGGCCCAGAGCGAAGGGTTTTTCAATGTTTTTGAAGATCGTTTCGGTACCACCCGCCAGGTTCCGCTGCTCATTGAAATGGATCATATCCCCTACCCGTCCCTGGCCCTGGAAATTTACAGGATCGGAACAGCAAATACTGTATTAACCATTCAGGCATCCGATAAAATAAAGACCCCCCAGAACACCATACTTGGCATTCATATTGGAAATCAGTTCATTCCCACGGACAGTTTCGGGCAATTGTCCATCAATTTCCGTGGGCCTGCCCGTACCTTTACCTACATATCTGCCCTGGATGTTCTGACCAGCCCGGATATTCCAGCCATAAAAGATAAATTTGTCCTGATCGGATCTTCAGCTGTGGGATTATTTGATCTGAAAACAACGCCTTTGTCAAATGTCATTCCCGGCACTGAAATCAATGCCAATATCATTGATAACCTGATCCAGTCCGATCCTTTCACCTATGATAGATACACAGAGATCGGGTTGACCTATTTTCTGATTATTTCAGGCGGTCTGCTGATTTCTCTTTTACTGTCGGCCATGGGCCCGGCCGTGGGAAGTTTTGGTGCCTTTGCCTTTTTAATCTTTGTTCTGGCATATGACTATTATCACTTTTTTCTGGATAACCGCCATGTCGGCATTGCTTACCCCATACTCACCTGTGTTGGCATTGTCTTTTTCACCACAGTTTTCAATGCATTCAGGGAACGGAAAACCAAACGCTTTATTCATAAAGCCTTTTCCCATTATGTGGCACCGGATGTTGTCACCCACCTGATAAAAAACCCTGAAACCTTATCCTTAAAAGGAGAGGAAAGGGAATTAACTGTTTTATTCCTTGATATCAGGGGATTTACATCCCTTTCAGAAAATATGACTTCCCGGGAACTTGGAAATTTCATGAATGATTTTTTAAGCCGGATCAGTCATATTATCATCAAAAATGACGGCACAGTTGATAAATTTATTGGAGATGCGGTCATGGCCTTCTGGGGTGCGCCAAAATCAGACCCGTATCATGCTTACAAAGCAGTACATGCCGCCCTGGATATCAAAACTGAGCTGGCCCGATTTGATGCACATAGATACAGCAATGCCATCCCCCGGATTCAGGTGGGCATCGGTATTAATTCAGGCGTGGTCAGTGTGGGGAATTTCGGCAGCAAGGAGCGGTTTGATTACACGGTCATGGGAGACAATGTGAATCTGGCATCCCGGCTGGAAGGGGCAAATAAAAACTATGGCACCACCATCCTGATTTCAGAAGCAACCCGAAACATGACCGGCCAGAATTATTTTTGCAGATATGTGGATAAAGTTGCTGTAAAAGGACGGCAAAAACCCGTGGATATTTATGAGCCTTTATCCATCGGCCGGCCGTCAGCAGAACTGGTTCAGGAGGTCACCACGTTTGAAAAAGGCGTCAAAGCATATCAGCAGCAGGATTTTCAGGGGGCGTTATCCATAATAGACAAACTTCATGCTGCCAGCCCCAGTCAGCTGTATCAATCCTACATCGACCGGATCCACGGATTTATCAAAGCTCCGCCACAATTCAAATGGGATGGATCTGAAAGACGCGCACGTCTGCCGGTAAACGAACTGCTTACAAAATAAATCACGATACACTGATAGAATTAAGCATCAATGTGATGGGCCGGTCTTCTTCCGTGCGGTCTGAAAACATGACAGGACCGGGTTTTCTGTACCTGTCCTGATTTGATTCTGCTGCCAGCCACTGCTCTCTTACCGCTTTAAACACTTTAAAGGCATTTGAATTCAGATCCACCAGACTTTTTTCAATGACCAGTTCCAGCCGGCCTTTTCGTTCTTCCAGATGCATCATTTTGGCAATGGGAATACCAATAGGCTCCCATTTATCAAATTTCTTTTCCAGATTCTTAATTGCCGCCATCTGTCCGGTTGCCTGATTGGCAATCAGATGAAACACCGTAATTCCCAGATTATAGGTATAATTGCAGTCAAAAAAAGTGGGATCTGCGCCTCTGCCGTCATACCCGTAAAAATGCGTCTGGATTTTAAACTGCGGATCTGCTTTTTTATAGATCTGCACAATGGGTTCGGGAACATCATCAGCCTGCCCGATGATCTCATTGCTCACCAGAACCTGTTTGAGTGTTTTTCGGGACATGATGGATTCTTTCATTATCAGACACTGATCTGTCGGGTTTTTAAAAAGGATCAAGGCAAATTCATCCGGCGAAAGACCGGCATTCTTCATGACCGACTCATAATAGGATCTGTCAATGCCCACCTTGTACTTGCCTTTTTCTTTAAGAATATCCAGGTATTCTTTCACCATATCCATAATAATCTTTTCTGTCTTCACCTGGGAAAACTGAAAATTGCCATGGGTATCTCTTTCCACCAGCAGTCCTTCCTGGAAAAAAGACGGCAGCTGACCAAACAGATCATCATCCCTTAAATTCCAGATGGGAAATCCGTCCGTTCCCATATCCCTTGCCGCCCTTCGCAGGTACTCAAGCTTGTCCCGAAGCAGCGGAAAAGACGTATGAAAATCCGTATCATGAATTTTATTGTACTCTGCAATAATGGTACTCAGCTTGATAATGAATGTCTGAATTTCATTTATAAATTCAAGAATTCCCTCGGGGAGAATAATAACACCGAAATTTTTCCCCGCAGCAGCTCTGCGGACAATGGTGTCACAGATCAGCCGGGATAAATGGCGCAGGGTCATGCCGTATGCCGTATAATCTGCCAGACCGGTTTCCATGGCTTTTTTGATTCTTTTTGTATCCACATAATCTGCAAGTTCCTCACCGATCAGACATAGATTGGCATGGGTCTGGAATGCACATTCCAGTGTCAGGTGACTTGCCACCCGTCCCATGACCTTACAGACATGCCAGTATTTTATATCTGAGCTTGAATCTGTGGTCAGATTACTGATATTTTCTGAAAATGCCCGGGCAGCAGTGTGAAATCCGAAAGAAATAGCGCAAAGCACTTCCTTGTTGGCAGCTTTCACCTGAATATCGCCGTCAATGGTTTTGGGCACACCGATCACCTTGATGCCTGAAGATTTAAAATACTGGGCTAAAAACGCCGCATTGGTGTTGGAGTCATCCCCGCCGATAATCACCAGGGCATCCAGTTCAAGCGACTTGCAGGTTTTCAGGGCGCTTTCCATTTTGGATGTTGAATCAATCTTTGTGCGGCCGGTCTTGATCATTGAAAACCCGCCCATATTACGATAGGCATCCACAAGACTATTGGTGATTTCAATATACCTGGACTCGAGCAACCCGTCAGAGCCATGAAGAAAACCAAAAAGTTTTGATTCCGGGTTATATTTTTTTAGCTCATCATATAATCCTGCAATTACGTTGTGCCCGCCGGGAGCCGGCCCCCCTGAAAAAAAGACACCCACGTGACGAACCTGCTTGAATTGTGTTTTCACCTGCAAGGGAATCTGTTCTGAAGAAAAAAGACGCTGCACCGGATTATCTATAATATCGGGCAGAAGTTTTCTGGCTTCCGTATCAACGGGGAATGTATATTCCGGGCAATCTTCTATCAATGTATATTTAGATGAAAAAATCTTTATTTTCTTTGGAGAATACGATCTTCTTTCAATGGTCTGCGCATTGACATCCGAAGTTGCATGACCTGTTTTCGGATGGTTTAATAAAAATTCCAGCGAGTTTGAACCTTCTTCCAGCATATCCGCTCCCATTTGCGATTCAATTCAATTATCAATTAACCAGCACCCGGTTTCTGCCTTGTTCTTTTGCTTTATACACCGCAATATCCGCACGTTCAAAAATCTGCTGATGTGTTGTATCGCCTTTTTGAGTTCCGGACACACCGATACTGACAGTCACCTTCACTTTTTCATTTTTATAAATAAACTCTATCTTTTCAATGGTCTGCCGTATTTTTTCAGCAACTTCCCTGGCACCTGCCGTGTCAGTTTCCGGCATGATCACAACAAATTCCTCGCCGCCATACCGGGCCAGCATATCATTTTTGCGCAGCAACGGAATGCTTCGCTTGATGATCTCCTGAAGGCATTTATCCCCAATGGCATGTCCATAATTATCATTAATCCGCTTGAAATTATCCGCATCAATCAGCAGGATTGAAAATCCGCTGTCATATCTCAGAAACCGGGCCATTTCCTCTTCCATCTTATTGTCATAGGCCCGCCGGTTAAATGCACCGGTCAATTGATCCTGATTGAGTTTCTTTTCCAGTTCTTCAGTATATTTTGTCGCTTCATCCAGCTCATCCTTAAGTTTTTCAAACCCTTTCAGGAATGAATGCCGGTTCTTTTTGGCAAGGTCCTTGATGGCTGCATCCTTTGCCTGTTTCTGTTTTAAGGCATGTTCAATGGACGCCAGTCTTTCGGACACCTGTTTTTTTAAGGATTCAAGGCTGGAAGCCACATCCGAACTGTGTTTAAGATCCTGCATCTGGCCGGTCAATACGGACTCAAACCCTTCGTTGGACTGAATAATGGAATCGGTGTGCTGATAGGTATGGGCCACTTTGGACTCAATATCCAGAATTTTACCGACCACTTCCCGGACAAAGGCATTGACCTTGTCTCTGTCCTGATTGGTGTCTGAAATATAGATAAACACCAGGCTGAATACACTTTCCCGGATATCAGAGATATCATCCGTATCCTGTACTGTTTTGATCCGCGCGGTAAGATTGTCCAGTTTGCCTGAATATTTTTTATCCAGCGTGGACCTTAAATTATTCACCACATCATGGTAACTTTGCTTATATTCATCAATAAATGATCCGCTGTCATTTTTCATCAAAGCAGACAACAGACCTTTTTTCTTTTTCACAGGAGACGGCCCGATATCCTCTTTGAGCATTGCGGTTTTTAACTGCTCAAAAATGTATTCTATTTTCCCGTCAGATTCCTCTTTTTTCAGTGCAGCGCTCAAATCCCTGCACACCTTTGAAAAAGAATTATCTCCTGCAACGATTGAATCAATAATTACAGGGAAATATTTGCGGTACAGCCTGCTGGTTCTTTCAAAGCGTTCTTCAACGCCATCAAGTTCCCTCAGCAGACTATCCTTCTGACCTTGAAGTTTTGTCACCTGATCCTGAAGCACTGCTAATTTTTCTTCCTGAACAGAACTCATAAGGCAATATTCCCTTTTCTAAGGTTTATGTATTCTCTTATTTTTAAGCACTGATGTACAAAAATGTAAAGTGTATTATTGGTTTTACAGCAGCCGGCTTTGATTCATCCGCATGCTCAAATACCCGTCCATCATCAAATGAACAATATGATGGACCACACACACCAGCAGGGCTGTTCCGAATTCACTGAAATAGGTCATCTGGATGATGGCGGATAATGCCAGTGTTTTCTGGGATCCCATAAAAATAACACTCTCACATCTTCCCCTGGGGATACCCCACATTTTTATAAGCCCGAAACTTGCACCCAAAAGCATGATATGAAAAACACTGACCAGCAAAAGGATATAAAAAAATGCCATCTGGTTTTCCATCAGGGTATGTCTGGACCCTGCAAGGGAAATAAAAACAATACCGATGATCATGCACTGATTCATGATCTGAAGTTTTGATTCCGGCAGTTTTCTCCTGGATAGCACCATAGCCTTCATCACCATCCCGATCAACAGCGGCAGCAGAACAAGAATCAGCAGCCTGGACAGAATCTGCCCCTGATTGATGGCAAGTTCCTTGTTCTGGTCAATAAAAGACAGCAGCCACGGAAGCACCAGCGGGATGGTAAAAATACCGATAATATTGGACAGAATGGTGATAAACAGCGCATGGGCCATATTACCCCCGGCAGCCTTTGTCATGACAACCCCGCTGGATAAGGTTGTCGGCATGACAGCCACAATAAACAGCCCCACAATGGTTCCGGTATCCAATGGAAGCAACGAAAGCAGCACTGCTGCCAGCGGCGCAAAAACCAGGATGACGGACAATGCGCTCAGTGTGGCAGCCATATCCTTTAAACCGGATTTGATCTGCTGGCTGTCAATTAAAAGGCCTGAAATAATAAATATTAAAAAAATCAGAATTTTGGGAAGATGGTTATCTTTTAAAAAAAAACCAACATCCACCAGCATGTTTGAATAATCTGACATGACTGCCACAAACGAAAATACCAGACCCAGTGAAAACCAGTGTTTTTTTATTTTATAAATCATTGATGTATTTTTTCCTAATGTATAATAATATGAATACCTATGCTATATTAGGGGAAAGAGTCAATAACCCGTGCAAATTTTCAAACCCGGTTCTTGATTCTGTCATTATTAAAAAGGGATGAACTGGTTTTTTAAAACAACTGCACCAGGAGCAAAAAAATTGGTATTTAATATATTTAAAAGAAAGAAAAAAGAACAACCGCCTGAACAAACACTGGAACAGACTTCTGAACAGATCTTGGAACAGGAAACTATCGATTCTGAGCCATTGGTATCTGAAGTGGCAGACAACCGTCCTCAGCCGGACACGATAGTCTCCCCCCCCATAGAAAGCATTGAAACCCCGGCTTCTGAAGAAAAAAAAGGATTATTCTCCCGGCTTAAAAACGGGCTGTCAAAAACACGCCGGGTGTTGACCACGGATATCAATGAATTGTTTGCATCTGGAAAAGCCATTGATGAAAATCTGTTTGAGGAGCTTGAAGAATTGCTGGTCACATCAGATCTTGGGATGGAAGTCACCATGGAAATGATGGACCGGATCAGGCATAAGGCCAAAAAACTGACCACTGCAAATGAACTCAAACAGGTGTTAAAAGAAGAACTGATTGCCCTGTTTGCCAAAGATACTCTCCCGGAAAAAGAAACGCCGGTTACCAAACCCCATATCATCATGGTGGTGGGGGTTAATGGCACCGGAAAAACCACCACCCTTGGAAAGCTTTCCATGAAATTTGCATCCCAGGGCAAAAAAGTGCTCATTGCCGCTGCAGATACCTTCCGGGCAGCAGCCATCGAACAGGTCCAGATATGGGCAGACCGATCCCATGCAACCATTGTTAAACACAAAGAAGGCGCAGATCCGGCAGCGGTCGCCTATGATGCGGTTGAGGCTGCTATTGCCAGAGATATGGACATTGTCCTGATCGACACGGCCGGAAGACTGCACACCCAGAAAAACCTGATGGAAGAACTTAAAAAAATCAAACGCTCTGTCAATAAAAAACTGCCCGGCGCCCCCCATGAAGTGCTCATGGTGCTGGACGCTACCACTGGACAAAATGCAATTTCCCAGGCCAGACTGTTCAATGACGCAGTTGAACTGACCCAGATTGCCCTGACCAAGCTGGATGGGACAGCCAAAGGCGGCATTGTTGCAGCGATTGCCAAAACCATGAATCTGCCCATCAGATATATCGGCGTGGGAGAGCAGATTGAAGATCTCCAGGACTTTGATTCAAAACAGTTTATCAATGCCCTGTTTGAATAAAATATCCGTTGTATACAATAGATATTTTAAAACCATGCTTTAAATAGGAGGTGCCTTTTGAAACTGACACGAAAAGAAATCAAAACGCTTTTAAAGGAATGGGAATCTGCCTGGGACAACCATGACCTTGATAAAGTCATGTCCTTTTTCCATGAAGATGCGTTTTTTGAGAACTGGACAGGTGCCTATGCAAAAGGGTCCCGATCCATTCGAAGCGCATGGGAAAACTGGTTTGAGAATCATGCAGGATTCAGGTTCATCGAAGAAGAAAGCTTTATCGATGAAACAGTTCAAAAAGTTTTGTATCGGTGGGTTCTTGAATGGCCATCCACCGAACCCGGCCATGAAAACAAACCTGAAATCAGAAAGGGTCTTGACATCCTTCATTTTAAAGACGGTAAAATCATCACCAAACTGGCCTATACCAAAACATGCCTTGAAATTGACAATAAACGGTTTTTGCTTCATTTGTAATAAACCAGCATAGGCCCCTTGATCCACCGTCCCGATCGGATGATCTTTTGTCGCCAGGATCATTCCAACCGGGACTGGGGTATCAGCCATGAAGGCCATTAATACCTGCAACCAGAATTTATTGAATATGCGTCAGGATTTATATTCTTTAAAAAATGGTTTTTATTGACATTCGAATGAGGTTTAAAATAAGAACAAATATAATATTAAAAAAACAGACGATCACGTTGTGATGCATAATCTATGTTCTGCTATCAAATGAGTGATGCCATGCTGGAAATCAGGCCATATAAAGAAGTTGATGAAACTCAAGTCGTTCAGATTTGGTCCGATTGCGGCTTGGTTGTTCCCTGGAACGATTCTAAAACGGACATAAAACGAAAATTAGCAGTACAACGACATCTATTTTTAGTCGGATGTGCTGAAGGTAATGTCATAGCAACCGTAATGGCTGGATATGAAGGTCATCGCGGATGGATTAATTACCTATCGGTCAGGCCCGATCACCAAGGCACAGGCATTGGAAAGTTAATGGTGCAAGAGGCTGAAAGGCTTCTGAGAACTGCAGGTTGTCCTAAGATCAACCTACAAGTACGCAGTTCGAACGATAAGGTGATAAAATTCTATGAACATATAGGTTATAAAGTAGATGATGTAGTGAGCCTTGGCAAACGAATAGAAAAATCTTGAGCAGAACCACTGCGTGCTCGGGACGGCGAGGAGCGCGCCGCTCGTGACACATGCGTTATGAATGGCTTGGTCGTGATACCATTACAATAAGAAACAGCAACCGCAATACCTGAAAGGCTGCCGCCAATGACCAAAATTGCTTTACTGATTTTCACTTTTCTTCTTATATCCGCCGCAATCTATCTCTCGATTGCAGGTTTCCTTGTTATCAGTGATCAGCAGAAGGAACCAAATCAGGAGAAAAAGCGCCTTGCTTTCGATGAACTGCTTATTGATTACAAAGGCCTGCCACAATTAAAGACTTTCTCGGCAAGAGACGGGAATCAGTTGTCTTACAGGTTTTATCCGGCTCAATCAGAAAAGGTCCTCGTTTTATTGCATGGTTCGGGATGGCATAGTCGGTATTTACTTCCTTTGGCAGAATTTATCAGTTCCGCAAACCTGGCTAAGGTATATACGCCTGACCTGAGGGGTCATGGGCATACCCCAGCAAAGCGCGGTGATATCCATTACATTGATCAGCTGGTGGACGACTTAGCTGATTTTATCGCGCAGGTTAAAAAGGAAAACCCCGACTCTCTGCTCATCATTGGCGGCCACTCGTCTGGAGGCGGGTTGTCCCTCCGGTTTGCAGAAAGCAAATATGGACAGCAGGCCGATGCCTATATACTGCTATCTCCATGGCTCCAGTACAACGCGCCGACAATCCGTCCGGATGAAAACCGCTGGGCTACCCCGTATACCCGCCGCATAATCGGGCTGAGCATGCTAAACAATGTCGGAATTAATTGGTTTAATTACTTGCCCGTTATCAAGTTTGATATGCCGAAAGAGATGCGTGACGGAACTGAGACCCTATCTTATTCCTATCGCCTTAATACTGGTTATGCGCCCCGAGATTACAAAAAGGCTCTTAGTTCCATCAAGCAGCCCATGCTTGTTGTTGTCGGCACAAACGACCAGCTCTTTTTTGCAGAGAAGTTCGAACCGGTAATTTCTCAATATGCCGAGGCTGAAGTAAGGCTTGTGGATGGGCTCACACACATGGGCGTAGTTGTGAACCCCGCAGTTCAACCAATTGTTAAAAAATGGCTTGAAAGTATTGATAGACAACCCTCTGTGCCAGTATAAGTGAGACACCTTACCCTTGAAAAATTAGTGTAGGGCGGGTAAGGAATACCATGAGATCCATATTTCTTGTTCGAAAGAACACGCATACACTGCCGCCAGAAATTTGGATTTTTCAAAACAAGTTAGATTTACTTTTCTTGAGGAAATCCAAAATGATGAATTTGCGCTTAAGTGGAGACCCCTCTCCACGCGCCAAATAAAATCGAAAGCCCGGTCATGATTCCAAAGAGTGCCATGCCCGCTGCTGTCATTGAAAAAATACTGCTTAAGCCCAAGCCCAGCTTGACGGCAACGGCTGCACCGCCGACCGCAACAATTACGCGCATCACACCTGCTGTCACTGGCCAGAAAACGGTCCCGGCACCCTGGGATGCAAAATATAAAGAGAGCCCGACCCCCTGAAACAGATAGACGCTGCCCACAATTCTCAGATAAACCGATCCCGAGAGGATAACGGCCGGATCTTGTGTATACAACCCCAACCATAAATCAGGCCGGACTGCTACAATAAGACCGATCAAACCGGAGAGCAACCCCGCGGCTGCCGCACCTGTCCAGCCGATCCTCAGTGCCCGCTTCAAATTTCCAGCACCAATGTTCACACCGACCATTGCTGTCAATGCAGCACCAATTCCAAAAATCAAGGGGATTATCAAGAATTCCAGACGAGCGCCAATGCCATATCCTGCAAGGGCTTCCGGGCCAAAACGGCTCACCAAACTGGTAATACAAATGATGGTAAATACCGACAGAACAGGTGACAAGCCTGCTGGCAGCCCGACTCGCAATATATCTTTAAACAATTCGAACTGCATCTGAAAGGTACTATTTCGCAATTTGATCATCGGCTGGCCAAGAATGAGCATCCAAAGCAGCAGTGTTGTCATGACCGCAGATGAAACGATTGCGGATACAGCGCCCCCGGCAATCCCCATCTGGGGAAATGGCCCCCACCCCAATATCAGCGCTCCGGATAACGGAATTTGAATACATACTCCCAACACCAGCAAAACCGCCGGGTATTTCATATTGCCCATCCCGCGAAAGACGCTGGACAGGACATTGGTGGTCCAGAGGAGAAAGCCGCCTAAAAACAGCACCATGGCATATGATCTGGCTTCAATCAAAATCTGACCCTGACCGCCGAGTAACTCAAGAAATGACTGGCCAAAACTGAAGTAGGCTGCACTGAAAAGTCCGGCGGCAACCAGTCCCAGAACAAGCGAATGCCAAATCAATGCCTCAGCGCGAGCGATATTTCCTCTGCCAATCGAGCGTGCAACAGACGATGCAACTGCACCGCCCAAAGCCCCTCCTGACATCATTTGCATCAACATCAATAATGGATATACCAATGCCAATCCGGCAAGAGATACTGTTCCCAGCTTTCCCACGTACCAGACCTCGGCAATGCTCACCAGAGACTGAACAAAAAAGGCCAGTACATTCGGGCTTGCCAACCGAACCAACTGGGGGAGAACAGGCCCTTGCAAAAGGACTCCGGTCAAATTTTGTTTCTGGAGCTCCTTGGATTGGTCCCTTCTTTTTTCTGTCTCGACTGTTACCAGATTGGGAAAAACAGCAGTATCATTCGTCATTATACAATCCTTTGATGTATCATTTGTAGTTTTTTTAGCCCAGATATGGCTATCATTTTCTCCTCAATTCAGAAAAACCTTTCACCCAACTCAGCCCCCAGTTTTATGATCATCAAATGAAATTTCATTCCGGCGATCATTGATGATGGTTATCAATATACAAATTTATTATGGAGAGAAAAGTGGGTGCACACCAAACTGATTCCGTTTAACTTGTTCACCAGTAGATGCATAAAATGAAAACCCTTGCATAGATAATCTAAGATAGTTTGAAAAAAGCGGTTTGATTTTAAATTTATGAACAGCCCATCTGATTGGGAGCGGAAGTTTTTTGAGAAAAACCACATGGGCCATTACCTTTAGGCTACAGCTTTTGTCACCCAACCTGGTTAGCCTCCATGAAACAAGTATTTCATTTTTACCGTTCTCGGTAACCTTCAAATCAAAACCGATTCCTTCGAACCAAGCTATTACTTCCCTTTCAAATGTGGCCCCGCTGTTATATGTAACCTTGTCTTTGGAGCCAACACCATTCCAGTTCTCGGTGATGTGTTCTTTAACAAACGGGTGCCATAAAACAGCATTCCCCGGTGAAATCATCTGGTTCCAAACTTTTTCGCCAGACACCATAATACGGGTCTCAAATGATATGGGCTGGTTGCCCCTCGCATGGTCTACCATTATCTCATTCCCCTTTTATTTGTTAGGAAGGAAAACACCCTGCAAGTTTCTTCATGAGTAAATGGGATGTTCATTCAATTTCACAAACGTTCCTATGTTGCATATGCAATTTTAAAAACAAAAAAAATGCTCCCCGATATTACAGGGAATACTTGGTCATCCCCTCCAAAAGCATCTTGTCTCCTGCGCCACGTAAGACTCTAACTGTCTCCTTGCCAAGAAGTTCTTCAGCATTTTCCTGCGCTTTCTTCCAATCCGGATACACGCGCTGTAAAAGGGCAGAACCTTCATTTGTGGACGAAACAATCAGGCTTTTCCCTTGACCGCTGGGTTGACTTTTCAACCACCCCTTTTTTTCGATAAGGGTTAAAGCTCTGCTCATTGTGGATGAATCCATATTCAGTATTCGACACAACGGTTTGACCTCCATGGGGCCATATGCTGATACTACTACAATAATGTTCATCTGTGTAATTTTGAGACCATGAGGACGAATAGCCTGGTTATAAATAGAGCTAATTGCCCGATCCATAACTCTTAGCCTGGCAGGAATGCAATTTGCGGTGATATCTTTTAATATTTTTTCTTTTTCTGCTAATTTCATGGTAGCCTCTTTTGGATTAAATGTATATGCAATTTAATTCATTGTCAATCATAAATTTTTTTTTAAAATCAGAATGCATTTATTTGGAATACCTTGATCTTCGTCTTTCTCAAAAGAATTATCACCAAATTCAGAATATGATAAATGACTATGAAAGAGGGAAGCGCTGTCTAACACCTGATATGGCAAAGCGAATTGCTGAAACCCTTAACATCAAGGTTGAGAGAATATCATGATGTGAACCGGGCATTGGCCTTGAGTCTATATATTTTTTCTGTTGGCTTGATCAACACTGTTAAAAGTATTATCTATAGTATTATTAATAACGATTAAAAATCAGAAAATAAGGTTTATTATGCATACTATAACAGCAAACCAGCTAAAGACAAAAGGGGTTTCAGTCATCCAGAACAATCTTCTGGAAAATCATGAACTGGTGATTACCGTTCGCGGCAAAGAAACCTTTGTCATCATGGACATGGAACACTATAACTATTTAAGAGACTGTGAGCTTGATGCTGCACTTCACCAGGCAAAAAATGATTATAAGAATGGCAACTACATCACAGAAACGGTGGAAGACCATATCAATCGAATTACAAAATGATATATGCACTCATTTATACAGACAGCTATATCAAAAGAGCATCAAAATTTGTTAAACAGCATCCTGATTTAATATCGCAGTATCAAAAAACGCTGAAACTTTTAGAAATAGACCCCAATCATCCATCTTTGAGGGTTCACCCTTTAAAGGGGAAATTAAAAAATTTGTACTCGATTTCAATTAATCTATCCTACAGGATTACGCTTGAATTTTTTATGACAGAAAAAGAAATTATTCTGGTAAATGTCGGGTACCATAAAGACGTTTATTGAAACACTTCAGATCATCTGCAAAAAGCGGGTTTCATCCAAAATTTTAACATCCAGCTTCCGGGCTTTTTCAAGTTTGCTGCCGGCATTTTCTCCGGCAATCAGAAAATCGGTTTTTTTGCTGATACTGGATGTCACCTGGGCACCAAGCACTTCAAGCTTTTCTTTGGCTTCATCCCGGGTCATGGATTCAAGGGTTCCGGTCAAAACAATCCGCTTGCCGGAAAATATGCTGTCTGATTCAACAGTGCCTGCACCTTCGTCATTCACCAGTACAACATGGCTGTCCAGAATGCTTTTTATCATCTGCCGGTTTTCAGGCTTTGAAAAAAAACTGACCACTGCAAATGCGGTTTCCGGCCCTATCCCGTCAATATTTTCCAGTGTTTCCTGTGGCGTTTCCATAATCTGATCAAGACTGGCAAACTGTTTTGCGATCAATCCGGCTGCACTTTCTCCGGTATGATCAATGCCCAGGGCATATAAAAACCGTTTCAGGGAAATCTGTTTTGACTGTTCTATGGCGGCAATTAAATTGGCTGCTGATTTTTCACCCATCCGGTCCAGTGCAGACAGTTTGTCTGCCTCAAGGTGAAATACATCTGCGCACGAATTCAGCATGCCTTCTTTGACCAGCTGAACCACTATCTTTTTGCCCAGACCATCAATATCAAATGCCTTTTTGGAAACAAAATGCCGGATCCGTTCATTGAGCTGGGCCTTGCAGGAGATATTCACACATTTATTCATCACAGAACTGGCAATCCTGCTTTTTTCAATCCTGCTGCTGCACACCGGACAAAATTCAGGCATTTCAAAAATAATTTCATTTCCGGTTCTTTCGGATTCAATAACTTTCACCACTTTGGGAATCACATCCCCTGCCCGTTTTACAAATACCCGATCCCCAATCCGGATATCCTTTCGTCTGATTTCATCTTCATTGTGCAAGGTTGCCCGGGAGACCATGACCCCGCCGATATTAACCGGTTCAAGAACAGCAACAGGGGTCAGAATGCCTGTTCGGCCGACCTGTACGATAATATCTTTTATGGTGGTGACTTTTTCCATGGCAGCAAATTTATAGGCAATGGCCCACCGGGGACTTTTGATCTTCTGCCCTAATGCCTGCTGAAATTTCATGTCATCCACTTTAATGACCATGCCGTCAATCTCATATGCCAGCGTTGCTCTCACTGCTTCAAGTTTCTTATAAGACTCAAGCGCCTGGCCGATGGTCAACGCAGACTGGATATGCGGATTTACAGGAAACCCGTAGTCTTTTAACTTTGCCAGCATCTGCGCCTGGGTATCAAACACAACCCCGTCAGCCCGGCCAGTTCCATAAACAAAAATATCCAGGGGGCGAGTGGCAGTTATTTTTGAATCCAGCTGACGCAATGAGCCTGCAGCAGCATTTCTGGGGTTTGCAAAGACGGTTTCACCCTTTTCCAGCCGCTGGGCATTCAGGCGTTCAAAATCAGCCAGGGTGATAATGACCTCGCCCCGGACCTCAAGAAGCCCAGGTGTTTTATGTTTATCCTGGCGCAGTTTTAATGGAACGCTCCGGATGGTCTGGACATTCTGTGTAATCACCTCTCCTGTGATCCCGTCCCCGCGGGTGGTGGCCTGAACCAGAATCCCGTTTTCATACACAAGCTCCACGGCAACACCGTCCAGTTTGGGTTCAACCGTATATAAAATATCGTCCCGGTTTAAATTCTTGATATTTCTGTTGTGAAAGTCCAGGACATCACTGTCATCAAAAGCATTATCAAGACTGAGCATGGGGATGGAGTGCTCTGCCTGCTTGAATGCGTCCAGCGGTTGTGCCCCCACCCGTCTGGTGGGCGAGTCCGGGGTACACAGTTCCGGACACATATCTTCAATTTCAATCAGACGTTTGAGCATCATGTCATACTCAGTGTCTGAAATCACCGGATCATCCAGTACATGATACCGGTAGCTGTGCTGATTGAGTTCTTCCTGAAGCGTTCTGGCTTCTTTTATAATCTGATCATTCATGGGCACACATTTTTTTGGCAAACGCCATTACAGATGCGCATGCATTTTTTCTTGCGGTTTTAAACTGTTTTTTTCCAAACCCCGGAGCCCAGTCGTCTGATGCCACAGAATCCGACACCACCAATATTGATGCCAGTTTCACATTTCGATACGCTGCAACACTGAAAAGGGCTGAACATTCCATCTCCACGGCATGGGCACCCAGGCTGCAGAAATGATTTATTTTATTGCGGGTTTCCCTGTAAATGGCATCTGTGGTCCATATGGTTTCTTTTTTGACGCAGATCCCTGATGCGATCAGATGATCGGCCGCCTGTCTTGAAAAATCCGTATGGGGGAAAGACATGGGCAATGCCTCATCCAGTTTTTTGTAATGACGGGAGGTTCCCTCATCCACAATGGCTTTTTCCGGAACAATAATATCTCCCACAGCAAGCCTGTCGCTGGTTGCCCCGCACCACCCCAGAACAATGATTTTTTGCGCCCCTCTTGCAATGAGCGATTCCAGCAGCATCACCGCATAAGGCGCTCCGAGAAAAGGCCCGGTAACGCAAATACCCTCATGGGGCGTTGCAAGCATCATGAGGGTACTGGTAAAAAAAGCAGATGTCTTTGAAACCGCATTGCTGGATTGAATCAGTTTAACATCCGGCGCACTGGAAACCATCACTGCCACAGGGCCGATATCAGGTGCATGTCGCGCGCCTAAAGGCGGAACAACTGATGAATCATTCAGGTCCGACCATGCCGGATAATTCATCCTTTACCTCATCAATAATTTCATACACCCACATGATATCTTCGATGGACAGCCGCCCGGCTTTTGAAGGGGCGCGGTCTGACCCGTCTTTCTTCTTTAAAATTCTGGGTCCGATCTGAACTTTGGGTTCACCCTCTCCATACTGATAAATCGAAAGATACAGGCCTGTTTCTTCATTTTTCCATTCTTTGATTTTTTTATCCTTATCCGGATCATATCCTGCCATTCTTTTTATTCCTTTTTATAAGTTGATTTTTAAATTTTTGTAAAATCTGCAATATTTTTAAACAGGGCCGATACTGATGATAACAGCGCCATCCTGTTCTGCCTGATGGTATCATCCTCTGCCATGACCATGACATCATCAAAAAACGTATCCACAACCGGTCGCAATCCGGCAATATGCGTCAGGGCTTCATCATACACACCATTTTCAATCAAACGATCCACTGTGTTTTTCACCTTTAACACCGCAGCGAACAACCCGGACTCGGACGCATCTTCAAACAGGTTTTCATTTACAGATATCTGCACATCCTGACCTGATTTGCGTAAAATATTTTCCACGCGCTTGAATGTAATGGACAGCGGTTCAAAATCCGGTTCTTTTCTCAGGGCATCCAGCGCCCTTACCCGTAAAACCACATCCGGGATATTATCAAAAGATGCCCCAAGGGCGGAATTCACCGCTTCTTTTGAATAACCTGTATCCACAAGGAGATTCAGCATTCTGTTCTGTAAAAATTCTTTAATCTCCAGCACAGTTTTCGCATCGTTATTCTGAGAATACGCACTTAATCCTTTTTCAATCATGGATGTCAGATTGATTTCCAGTTTCTGGTCCATCATGATCCCGAGTATGCCGATTCCCTGACGTCGCAAACCATACGGATCAGTCCCGCCTGTGGGAATCAGACCCACAGAAAAACATCCGCAAATGGTATCCAGTTTATCTGCGATGGCCAGAATGCAGGCCGTTGGATTTTCAGGAAGGCTGCCGCCGGAATATACCGGACGGTAATGCTGTTCAATGGCACAGGCCACATCCTTGTCTTCTCCGGCCTTTAAGGCATAGGCCCTTCCAATAACTCCTTGAAGTTTTGTAAATTCAATCACCACCTGACTGACCAGATCTGCCTTGCAGATTTTTGCTGCACGGTCCACCTTCCGGGCAAGCGCCTCTCTGTCATCATAGGATGAGGCATTGACCAGAAACTGTGCAAGCGCACCGACCCGCAAAGTTTTATCATACACTGTTCCCAGTTTTTCCTGAAAAGTGACCTGCTTGAGCTTTTGAGCAAATTCATCCAGCGAGGATTTCTGATCGGTTTCATAGAAAAATTTTGCATCGGAAAGCCGTGCCCGCAATACCTTTTCATGACCTTTTGTCACAAGTGCCATATCTTTGGCTTTTGTATTATTCACTGCAATGAACTGGTTTTTCAATTTTCCGGTTTCATCTCTGAGGGCAAAATACTTCTGGTGTTCTCTCATGGCAGTGATCAACACTTCATCCGGCACCTGCAGAAATGTCTCGTCAAATGTGCCCACCACTGGATACGGGTATTCCACAAGATTGGTGACCAGATCAATCAGTTCTTCATCCTCCTGAATGACAGCGCCGGCTGAAATCGCACAGGCTTCAATGGCAGTCACCAGCGTATCCTTTCTTTTTTCAATTCCCGGTATGATTCCGGCGGATTCTGCTGTTTTTACATACGCATCTGCAGATTCAAGTTCATATTTTTCTGGATTCATGAACTGATGACCAAAAATAAACGACGATGAGCGAATATTGCCCACACCAAAATCAAGGCATTTGCTGCCCAGAAGACCGGTTAAAGAGATAATCGGGCGCGCAAAACTGATGGACAGATCTCCCCATCTCATGCTTTTGGGAAAAGGAATGGACAAGATGGCTTTTTCCAATATCTGCTCCAGAATCGTTATGGCAGATTCGCATGTCTCCTGGACAACAGCCGTGAGATAGCGGCCTTTGGGCGTATCTTCAACAGTGATCTGATCAAGGGGAATCCCGGCTTTTTGCGCAAATTTTTGAGCAGGCACCGTGGGGTTGCCCTCTTTATCAAAGGCAATTTTTTCAGGGGGCCCTGTGATGGTAGACGTCTGGACATTTTGCATGTCCCCGACATCTTTAACCATTAACACCAGACGTCGGGGTGTTCCTAATGTCAGCGCCTGTCCATGATCAATTCTTGCGCTGTCCAGCATATCCAGTATCTGTTTTGAAAACGCTTCCAAGGCAGGGACAATATATCCGGCCGGGATCTGTTCTGAACCGATCTCAATTAAAAGTGTATTCATTTTAGTTTTGCCCTCCCTTTTTCAGCAGCGGATGCCCCAGGTCTTCTCTTTGCTGGATATAGGCGGTTGAGCACAATCTTGCAATATCCCTGATCCGTTTGATATACCCGGTTCTCTGGGTCACACTGATCGCACCCCTGGCATCCAGCAGGTTAAAGGTATGAGAACATTTCAGGCAGAATTCATAGGCCGGAATCACAAGACCCGCCTTGATAATCCGATGGGCTTCTGTCTCATATTTTTTAAACAGATCAAACAGCAGATCCACATCTGCGATCTCAAAATTATAGGTGGACTGCTCCACTTCCTGCTGATGATACACATCTCTATAGGTAACTTCATCATTCCATTTAAGATCAAAAACAGAGTCCACGCCCTGAAGATACATGCATATGCGCTCCAGTCCATAGGTCAGTTCAACAGAAACCGGTTTGACTTCCACACTTCCGGTCACCTGAAAATAGGTGAACTGGGTCACTTCCATTCCATCCAGCCAGACTTCCCACCCAAGGCCAGATGCCCCAAGTGTCGGTGATTCCCAGTCATCTTCCACAAAACGGATATCATGTTCAAGCGGATCAACGCCCAGGGTTTTCATGGAATCCAGATACAACTGCTGCACATCCGCAGGGGATGGCTTTAAAATCACCTGGTACTGATAATAATGCTGAAGGCGGTTGGGATTTTCTCCGTACCGACCGTCTGTCGGCCGCCGTGACGGCTGAACATAGGCCACTTTCCAGGGTTCTGGCCCCAGGGCTTTGAGAAGCGTGGTGGGATGAAAGGTTCCTGCCCCCACTTCAATATCATAGGATTGAATCAGCACACACCCTTTCTGTGCCCAGAAATTATTCAAATTTAAAATTACATCTTGAAAATTCATTTTACTCCACTTCTTTTCATCAAAACTGATGGTTAATGTATCATTATACCTTTGGTTTCTATCTTTGCATCAAGAATTGCGGCATCTTCAATATCTTCCAGAATGTCCTGCCAGGCGGCTTTTAAGTTCCGGATATCAGGTTGTTCACCCACAGCCCACAGACATCCGCCGCCGCCTGCTCCGGTAAACCGTGCACCGCAATTCAAGTCCACAGCCTTTTCAAACAACTTTTTTCCCGTAATGTCAAGTACCTCCGGTGTCATATCACATCTTAACTGCGTTTCCCGGTTCATCAGCCGGGCGGCTTTTTCAAAATCCTTATGCTGTATGGCGGATGAAAATGCCTGTGTCAGATCACAGATTTCCCCGAATACATGCCGCGTCTGGGCGTTTACAAAAGAAGATACCCATTGACCGTTGATATCTTTTGAAACATGGGGAACCCCGCAATAGGCAATCAGAATATTTGAGTTTAAGGCCTGAATATCATTTTCATTGTCATATATAATCCTTTGTTCAAACTCCGGAGACATTTTTCCCATTTTCCACATCCATTGATTCACTCCGCCAAAGGCTGCAGCCAGCTGGTCCTGCACCCCGCAGGGCACACCTGCCACGCTTGCTTCAATATAATGCACCAGCCAGGCGATCTTACTTAAGTCAATCTTTTTTCCCTGAACCTTGCACAATGCCGCCGCCATTGCCACGGCAGCCGATGAAGACCCACCCAGCGCACTTCTTGGCGGGGACATCGATTCAATATGGATATGAACTCCATGGGCATTAAAATATTTTGCCACAGCAAACATCAAGCCCATGGGATGATGAAACGGTGCGCTTTCATATTGAAACTGGGCGCTTTCAAACCCTTTTGAAGAAATTTTCACAACGCCTTTCTTCCATGGCTTCAACGTCACAAAGGTTCTTAAATCCAGCGCAATATTAAAACTTGAAGGATGCCTGTCCAATAATGACAGATAAATCGTGGAGATATCCAGAGTCCCGCCAAAATCAATCCTGCAGGGGACACTGGCCTGAATGGCCTGCTGTTCCAGCTTTTTTTCTAAATACATGTTTCCTGCCTTAATCGATTCAAGAATTTTAAACTGTTAAAATCCCGGCCCAGATGAAACGGAATAAAGGCTTCTAAAAGCATCTGTCCTTCTTTAATCGCAAAGGGCGAGAATCTGATACGATCCGCGCGTTTAAAATCATTATTATTAATCCAGAACAGCTGCTTCAAGGTTCCTTTTGAGACCGTCATGCTGTAATTTGAGTGGCTGTCTTCACAGTTTTTACACGTGATGCGTCCTGCTTTAAAATCAAATCGGATGTATTTCTGCTGAATCTGGTCAATGGGTGTCTGACACTGGTCACACTGTTCTATATTGGGCGAAAATCCGGACAGGCTGATGAACCGGATCCCGAACAGCAGATTGAGCACCTGTTTTTCCATACTGTCTGTGTCCAGCGCTTCTAAAGAGAATTTAAGCAAATCATAGACCTCATTGACAACCTTGCCTTCTTCCAGCCAGAAATGAATCAGTTCAGCCCAGAAACTGGCATAGGTCGTTTTAAACACATCACAGCGGATATTTGCAAACCCGTTTTCAAGATCTGTTCTGGAAAGAATGGTCAAGGCATCTTTCTTCTTTTTCGGAAACGTGCATTGAATCGAATTTAAAGAAAAAAGATCCAGCGCTCCTGAAAACCGTTTGACGCTTTGTTTGGCATTTTTAGCAATCACGGACACCTTGCCCCGGTCCCGGGATAAAAAACTGATAATAAAATCATGATCCCCGTATTCTATCTTTCGAAGAAGAATGGCATCCGTACTGAAACCAGACATGAAAAAATGCCCTACAGGATCAGCAAATGATTGGCTATCATAAAATAGCAATACACACTGACAATATCGATAGACGTCGTTACAAAAGGACCGGTTGCAACGGCAGGGTCAATATTGAACCGTTCAAAACACAGTGGAACCATTGATCCGACAAGCGCTGCAATCGACATGGATGCGATAATGGCAAGACCGACAGAAAACGCAAGTGCCATGGAAAAAGGTTCGCTGACAAATGTCAATTTTGCAATAATCCCGATGAATACGCCGTAGATCACACCCAGAATCATTCCGACAGCCAGTTCCTTTAATACCACCCTTGAAAAATCACTTAAATCAATTCTGCCTGTGGCAATACCGCGCACAACAATGGTGGAACTCTGGGTGCCGATATTTCCTCCCATTCCCATGATAACCGGAATAAAAGCTGCAAGCGTGGTGAACCTGGCCAGCTCTTCTTCAAATCCGCCAATGATAAAAAAAGCTGCCACGCCGCCTAAAAAACTTGCAAACAACCATGGCAGACGAATTCTTGTCCCCCTGAAAACCGTCTGGGTTTCAATATATTCTTCACCCACACCTGCCATTTTCAAAATGTCTTCTGTGGCGGCTTCATGAAGGATATCAATCACATCATCCACCGTGACAATACCCACTATTTTTGCATCATCATCTACAACAGGCACTGCCAGATAATCATATCTGGCCACCAGTTTTGCCACCTCTTCCCTGTCCGTATAGGGTTTAACAATCACAAGATCCGTTGCCATGAACTCCCTGAGCGGTTTTTCCGGCGGCACCACCACAAGCTGTCTTAAGGAGCTGACCCCGACAAGCTTGCCATAACTGTCCACAACGTAGATATAGAAAGGCATTTCAACATCCAGGTATTTATTCTGCAATGCCTGGATCACATCTTTGGCAACAACATCTTCTTCCAGCGCAATAAAATCGGTAACCATGAGACTGCCCGCAGTATCTTCACCATAACTCATCAACTGCTCGACATTGTCTGATTCTTCTTTCTGCATTTTGGAAAGGATCTGATCAGACAGTTCTTCATCCAGAAGATTGAGAAGATACGCTGCATCATCCGAGGGCATATGATCAAAAATTTCAACCAGCTTGTTGAATTCAACATTCTTTACAAACTCAAGAAACAGGCTTTCATCCAGCAGGGAAAAAAGCTGACCGATCTGCACCGGATCTTTCATCAGTTTGAACAGTCTTTCCCGGTTATACGGTGACAATTCCTTAAAGGCGATGGAAAGATCGGCCACATGGGTTTTGCGTATAATATTAACCAATTGTTTTGTGGCACCGCGGCGGGATAATCTTTTCAGACTGGTGGTTAAAATTTTAATCTGTTCATTGTGCATAATTTAATTTTCCCGATCGATAAACCGCAAAACAACAAAACAAAATCAATTCATTATTTTTATATGGGCTTTTTCTTTCAAGGCTTTCAGCCATGTCCCAAATTTTTGTTCAACTTCCCGATCGTATAAAAGCCCATGAATTTCATCATAAGCCTGCTCCAGTGTTTTTCCCCCATCCGTCACAATATCCTGGAGATAAAAAATCTGAAACCCGCGGGCTGTTGAAATCACATCGGTATGTTCCCCTTTGCTCAATTTTGAAACACTTTTTTGTATGCTCTCAGGGAAGCTGCTGATCTCAAACAAACCCAGCTCACCGCCGTCTGAAGCATTGGGTGCATTTGAATATTGTTTTGCAAGCTCGGCAAAATCCTTGTTTTCGTCCAGCAGCTGAATGATTTTATCCATCTGTGCCTTATCTTCCATAAGTATATTTCGAAGATGATACTTTTTCACACCTGCATATTTATCTTTTTTTTCATTATAATATTTTTCAATTTCCGCTTTGGTAATAATAACTTTTGATTTGACCGCATGATTCACCAGAAGGACTCTTAAAATCTGTTTTCTGATGTTTTCCCGGTATTCTTCAAACGAATACCCCTCATTTTTCAAGGCCGACTCAAATGCCTCATCACTTAAGTTCTTGCTTTTCTTGACATTCTTGATGGCATCATCCACCCGATCATCTGAAACAACAATATTATACCTGTCTGCTTCCTGCCGGGTCAAAGAACCCTCAATCAATGTATCAAGAACATTTCGGGTAACGGTTTTGACTGCCTGTGCTTTTTCAGCTTCTGTATAACCTGCGGATTCAATCCGTTCAAGATACGGGGCCAGCGACCGATCCAGCTGAATCTGAGTGATAATATCCGTATCCACAACAGCAACAATCCGATCCACAATTTCTTCGGCAGTTGCCAAAAAAGATCCAAAAATCATAATAACAAAAAGAAAAACCATCATATTCGTTTTAAATTTCATTTCAACGTCCTTTGTTATTTTCAAGCTCGATCAGAAATTTTTTGAGTGCTTCTTCATTAATTTCCAAGGGGTACAGATTCTGAAGATCCTGAATCCATGCGTCATATTTTTCCTGGGTTTTCTGCATCCTGAGGCGAGATACCAGTTGTGTTTCGCTGTACAGATTTTGCTTTGTTTCTGTAAAAGCATCGTCAGAAGAATCATCAACCTTTTTTGTCCGGGCTTCGGACTTGAGTTCATCATAAAAGCTTACAATATCCTGAGGGGTTATCTCAATTTTTTCCACCAGTTCCTGATGAATTAACTTTTCAATAATCAGATCCCTTTTAAACCGCTTTTTCCATAACCGATAGGGTATGGCATTTGTCAACAGCATCTGATCAAAACTGTCCTCCGGGTAATCTTTTTTAAACTCGTCTTCGGCAAGCGCCAGCTCTTCATCAGTTACCACCACCCCTTTATCTGCAGCAGCGGTGAGAAGAATCAACTCCTCGGACAGAATTTTTACCAGATGGATCACCATCTCATTGTATTCTGCAGGTTCTTCATCAATATTATAAGGATATGCTGCCCGCTTAAGATCGAGTTCTTCAGAAAATTCAAAGCCGGTAACGCCCATTGCAGGGGTTTTAAGCAAAAATTCAGCCTTATCCGCTTTTTCCGGTTCACTGCATCCTGAAAACAGAACCAATGCCCCCAAAAAAATAAAACCGTAAAAAAAACTGTTTTTAAAAATATCTGCCACTATATGCATCAGCCCGGTTACAGTGAATAAAAAAACCACTCCCGCCAAAAGTAAATACCTACCATTCCCTTGAATAATGTGCAAGATAATTTAACCCCTGAATCTGATTCATAAGAAACCGGGCATTTACGAATTTAATGGTTTAACGATATATGCAAAATTACGGATACAACTTGTGGCGGGGAATAAAAAAAGGGTTTTTTTTGAATACCTCCTCAAAAAAAACCCTTTAAAATTTCTACTGAACAGTTACATTTACCGCAGCAGGTCCTTTTTGCCCATCTTCTACATCAAAAGTAACTTTATCGCCTTCATTCAGCGATTTAAAACCGGTTGCATTGATTCCGGAATGATGAACAAACACATCCGGTCCATTTTCCTGCTCAATAAACCCGTAGCCTTTTGAATCATTGAACCATTTTACGATCCCATTTGCCATTGTGACTTTCTCCTTGGTTAAAATGAATGATTTTAGTTTCAAACTTCAGGTCTTGCCACTCTAACAGATGGGTCTTCCCTTTAGAACGAAACTGCAAAGCCCCCTATCCAAGAGGCTTTCGTAAAGTATTATTGATTTTAAAATAAAAAATCAAGGATTTTTTTTAAAATAAAGCTATTTTTTTTATCCTCCCTGAATGCGTTAAATCAGGGCAACTAAATCTTGACCCCAAAAAAATTATCGTATAGCATGGGCAAAAATCACACGGAGCACATGTCTAAAGGACATTATGTATTTTAAGTGAGGTTAAAATAATTTGATATGGATATCGCATCTTTTATTGGCATCATTTCCGGTCTTTCGTTAATCATCAGTGCTATTTTTCTGGGTGGCGACCTGTATAATTTTGTCAATATTCAGGGGCTGATGATTGTTTTTGGCGGCACCATTGCCACAACACTGATCACATTTCAGTTCAAAGATGTTGTGGCTGCTTTTAAAGCCGCATATTTCGTCTTTTCAAAAGACAGGGAAGATCCCAATGATGCTGTGGCAACCATGATCATGCTCAGCCATATCAGCCGCAGGCAGGGTCTTTTAGAATTAAGCAAGATCAAAACCGATTCTCTGTTTTTAAAAAAAGCCTGCGGACTTCTGGCAGACGGCTCCAGCGAAGATGTCATCCGGGCTGCACTGACCACAGAAATCCAGTCTCTTCAAATGCGTCATTTTATTGTCCAGGATGTTTTCAGAAAAATGGGAATCTATGCTCCGGCCTTTGGAATGATGGGAACCCTGATCGGTCTTGTTCAGATGCTCAGCCGCCTTCAGGATCCTGCGAATATCGGCCCTGCAATGGCTGTGGCTTTGTTGACCACCTTTTACGGTTCTTTGCTTTCCACTTTATTCTTTCTTCCCATTGCCGGAAAACTTCGCAGCAGAACCGTCAATGAAATCATTAATCTTGAAATCACAAGAGAAGGAGCGATTTCAATTATAAAAAACAACAACCCCATGATCATATATGAAAAACTGTCCAGTTTTATTTCATCCAGGCTCAGGCAACCCATGGAAAAAATGAATCTTAAAAAGATAAAATGAGAGACAATACATACAATAACTCATTTATCACCTATGACGATGAAGCAACCTGGCTGGTTACCTATGCAGATCTGATGACCATTCTTCTGGTGTTTTTTGTCCTCCTGTACACCCTGGCGTTTTTTGAAAAGGAAAAATATCGTCATGCGGTTGAAAGCATAAAAGTCCAGCTGGAAGCAGATGAAAATCTTATCGGCCTGATGGAATTGATGGAAATACCGCAAACCGATGATACTCAGATCACCATTGAGGATATCACAGGCCTGCATTCAAGAGAAAAAACCCTGTTTGAAAATATTACTAAATTTGCGCGCTCCAGCAACCAGAAAGACAACATCTCCACCCGGATTCTGGACGGCAAGATTATTGTCACCATAAAGGGAAAAGCACTTTTTGATTCAGGCTCTTCAAATTTAAACCCGGACTCTCTTTCTATTTTCGATGAAATCATTCAGATTCTTCACGACTATCCCGATTACAATATCAATATTAAAGGCCATACAGATAATATCCCCATTTCCACCCCGGTTTTTCCTTCCAACTGGGAATTGTCCGCAGTCCGGGCCACCACGGTATTAAAACATCTTATATCTAAAGGAATTACACCTCAAAGACTTACAGCAACAGGATATGGAGAGGCAATGCCGCTTGTACCGAATACATCTGAAGAAAACAGAGCACTAAACAGGAGGGTTGAATTTGTCCTTGAAAAAAGAGAAACCAAAAACGCAAAGTATTGAACATTCATCTGACGACAAAAGAGATGCTTTCCGGTATGAATTCAAAAACAATGCCGGATTTAAAATCAAGTTTAAGGAAAAGCATTTAGACCCGGTTAATATCAGCGCCGGGGGAATTGCTTTTGCCAATCAGGATTTTAAGCTTCTTGACTTTGATTATGTCAGTTTTACGCTGAGCATTCCGAACCAGGAAAAAGAAATTTCCTTTTTTGCCGGATTAAGAATACTTCAGATAGACCCGGACAATATCTGCCACAGCATTTTTGAACAATGCACCCTGGACCAGCACGAACTGATCCATAAATATGTGCTTGAAATGCAGAAATATGATCTTGAACAACAATGATACTGCACATGGATATGGACGCTTTTTTTGCGTCAGTGGAACAAAGAGATCACCCGACGCTGAAAAACAAACCTGTCATTATTTCAGGTCGTTCAAAAAGAAGCGTGGTATCAACAGCAAGCTATGAAGCCAGAAAATTTGGCATTCATTCAGCCATGCCCGTATTCATGGCTCAAAGATTGTGCCGGGATCTGGTTATTATCCCCGGAAACATGGAAAAATACAGATGTGAGTCCGGGAAAATCATGAAGATTCTGGCCGGATTTTCTCCATTTGTCGAACAGACCTCCATCGATGAGGCGTATATGGACCTTCGAGGCTTGAACCGCCTGTTCGGCTCTCCTGAAAATATTGCCGCAACAATTAAAAAAAACATTGAAGAACACCTGGGACTCACCTGTTCCATCGGCATTGCACCGGTAAAATTTCTTGCCAAAATTGCCTCGGACATGAACAAGCCGGATGGATTGACCCTCATCTCTGAAGACCGGATGATGTCTTTTATCGAAGGCCTTCCCATCGGTAAAATATCCGGGATTGGAAAACAGGCGGCAAAACAGATGGAAACCCTTCAAATTAAAACCCTGGGGGATATCCGGCAGTATCCGCTTTCCGTTCTGACGGCAAAATTCGGAAAAGCCGGGGCCCGGCTTTTAGAACTTTCAAACGGGATCGATCAATCAAAAGTGACGCCTGAACATATCCGGAAATCCATCTCAAGCGAAACCACCCTGGAAGACGATACCATTGATTTTGAAGATATAAAACGCATCCTTCTGGACCGCTCCCAGATCGTTGGAGCTCTTTTGAGGAAAAAAGGGCTGGTATGCAAAACCATATCCATAAAAATAAAGCTGGCTGATTTTTCACAGATTACCCGGAGCAGAAAACTGGATACACCTGTCAGCTCATCTTCTGCTATTTTTAATGAGGCCCTTGACCTGTTTAAAAAAATACGCCTGACAAAAAAAATACGGCTGGCGGGTGTCGGGGTTTCCGGGCTGCAGGACAAAAACATGCCCTCCCAGATGTCACTGCTGCCCATTGAGAATACATCAAAAGATCAGTGGGAGTCTGTGGATACTGCAGTGGATTGCATATCAGAAAAATTTGGCCCGCATATCATCAAAAAAGCCAGTTTGAACTTAAAATAAAAAGGATGCTGTATAATGAAAAATCACACCCGAATTAAAATTATCAGGCACCGGCTGTCATGAACTCTGTCTTTTTCTGGATCTCCAAAATATTCTGGCTGATATTTTCACCGGATCTGCTTCTGGTGCTTTGCATTTTTATCACCTGCATTCTGCTGTGGATCAAGTCCTATAAAAAAGCGGTATTCCTTTCAAGCATGCTCAGTATTCTGGTACTGACCATCACCGTGTTTCCCTTTGGCACCTGGCTTCTTTATCCCCTTGAAAAACGGTTTCTACCCCCCCAGACACTGCCGGAATCCATTGACGGGATTATCATGCTGGCAGGAGCGGAAAATATTCTTGGCACCCATGCATGGAAACAACCGGAACTGGGTGACGGCGCAGAAAGATATCTTGCCTTCATGAGACTTGTCAGGGCATATCCGGACGCAAAAGCGGTTTTTACCGGAGGGTCCGGAGAAATAACACAACAGCATCTTAAAAGCACACTCACCAGCAAACTTTTGTTCAAAGAACAGGGGCTTGATATCTCAACCATCATTTTTGAATCTGAATCCAGAAACACCTATGAAAACGCGCTGTTTACCCATCGCATCATCAAACCGTCACCTGAAGAAAAATGGATTTTAATCACATCTGCCTATCACATGCCCAGGTCTGTTGGAATCTTTTCTAAAATCGGCTGGAAGGTTATCCCGTTTTCTGTGGATCACCAGACTCACCGGGCAACCCTTTTCAGGGTATCCATCAATTTTTCCGGCAATCTGAATACCTTAAAAAATGCCGTCAGAGAATGGACAGGACTTGCTGCCTATTACATTACCGGAAAAACAGATTGTTTTTTTCCGGGTTAATGTTTTTCCAGTTTTTTCAGATACGCCTTTAACACGGCGCTATGGATGTCTGCGGCCACATGAACCGGGCTTTTTCCCCAGAGCGGATCCCAGCCCGCCGGATTGGCTGAACAGAAAAACTGCACCTCAAGGCCAAACCGGGTAAGCGCATCTTTTACCGGCATATTTTTGATCTTTCTGGCTGCATTCCATGTCGCCCCGCAGGGAGCGCCTCTCAACACCTTGATTTCGGTGATGATATCATTATCCAGTACCACCTCAATATCCGGAGCGCCAAAATCCCTGCCATAATCTCCAAGCTCTTTGTGTTTTGGAAGCGTGCAGCAGGTCCGGGGACATAAAACCTTTCCCGCTGTGATCTTTCTGCCCGAAGCAATCACCGGGATATTCAATTTTTCACATAAAAGACTTAAATCTTCCGACAGATCCCGATGTGTCAGATAATCAAGCACAATATCCGCATCAATGGTCTTCGGCAGATACGAAGATGCATCATCAATCACGGGCGGCAGCGGTTCATCAATATCATAGGTTTCAACACTGAACCGGTTGGCACCGAAACGGTTGATTCCCTCAATTTTTGTTTTTCCTGATCCATTCTGCTGGAATACGACAATTTTTTGCATTCGTTAAAATCCCATATCTTCATTCACAAGAATAATCTTGATCCTTTTTTTCTGAAAACTTTTCTCAATGATCGTCCAGTAATTGCAGATCCGGTCCGGGCTGCTACAGTCCTGACAGACACCGGTTTTATAACAGGGTGTTTTTTTGTCCAGATTCATGACATTCACAGGGGCTGCATAGTTTTTGATACGGACCATGGCATCTTCCAGATCAGCACAGATCTTGTTTCTGCCGACAATCAACAACACATTTTTAGGGCCCCACATCATGGCTGCCACCCGGTTGCCGATCATATCCAGATTTACCAGCTGTCCTGCTTCTGTGACCGCATTGGTCCCTGTAATAAACAAATCCACCAGCAAGGAACGACGCCGCAGTTCCAGCATGTCTTCGGCAGACAGTTTTTGATCAAACGCATTGAGCACCTCCATATCCGGGTGATCTTTCAATGCATGGAAAAGACCTGTTGAAACAAAAGAAACCGACCCTCCCCAGGAAACGCTTTTAGGTGACAGATTGGGGATAATATCATTCACAGCGATTTCTTTTGCTTGATTTGCATCCTGAGCAATAAAAACTTCAAAATTATTATTTTCAAGACTTTCCTTTACGGATTCCAGTTTAAGGTTCCAGTAATTATCTATGGGTTTTTTCATCCTGATACTCCTTTTTTTTAATAATAAAATATTATTTTGCAACGCAGTATATGCTCAAATGAATTTATCATGCAATAAAAATATAGGGGTGGCCCATATCAAAAAAATTATCATAAACACGTTTTTTTTATTGACTTCCTTTTGAGTTCTTAATAATTCTAAATATTATATGAATCGGATTCACGAAATGATTACGATTCTTTCACTTCCCCCGGTACGTTCCCTGTATTTGATCTGTTGCTGCAGATTTCAGGCTTTATTAGACACGGATACACCCTATAACATAACAAAAATTTAATTGTATTGTTTTTTTAATACCCGTTTCAGTTGAAAAAAGGAGGTGATGCAGCATCTTTATTTTTATCCTGTAATTTTAAATAGTTGACATATAAATCAGCAATTCAAAGGAGATCATTTATGAGCAAAAAAGACGTTGTTGAGACCACCGAGGCCCAGATCGCCGTCCACTGGAAAGAAGAAGACTATTATTATCCATCCAAAGAATTTATTGCTCAGGCCAATCTTACGGATAAAGGAATATATGACCGGTTCAGCTTGAGTCATTTCCCGGATTATTTCACTGAATATGCTGATCTTCTTACCTGGTATAAAAAATGGGATCAGGTTCTGGATACCAGTGATGCGCCCTGCTACAAATGGTTTAAGGGAGGACAGATAAATGCCAGTTTCAATTGCATTGACCGCCACTTGAAAGACAACAAAAATAAAACAGCCATCCATTTTGTCCCGGAGCTGGAACAAGAAAAAACAGAACATATCACCTATCAGGAACTGTATGTCAGGGTAAATGAATTCGCTGCAGTACTCAAAGATTTTGCCGGGTTAAAGCGCGGCGACCGAGTTACGATTCATATGCCGATGTCAGCAGAACTGCCGATTACCATGCTGGCCTGTGCCAGGATCGGCGTTATTCACTCTGTCGTATTCGGCGGTTTTTCTGCGTCTGCCTGTGCAGACAGAATTGTGGATTCAAACTCCCGGGTTCTGATCACCATGGATGCCTACTACAGGGGCGGAAAACTGTTAAATCACAAGATCAATGCGGATGAGGCTGTAAAAATATCTGCCAGGGACGGCCAGGTGGTTGATAAAGTGCTGGTATGGCAAAGATACCCCGGGAAAAGCTCCACAGATACGCCAATGGTCAAGGATCGTGATTTTTTCATCAACGACCTGCTCCCCGGATACTATGGGAAAAGAATAGAACCTGAAAAGATGCTGTCCGAAGACCCGCTGTTTTTAATGTACACCAGCGGTACCACGGGAAAACCCAAGGGATGTCAGCATGGCACGGGCGGATATCTGGCCTATGTCACGGCCATGTCAAAATACATCCAGGATATTCACCCTGAAGATGTATACTGGTGTATGGCAGATATCGGCTGGATCACCGGACATTCTTTTATTGTATACGGCCCGCTGGCACTGTGTGCATCCACTGTCATATACGAAGGCGTTCCCACCTATCCGGATGCCGGCCGTTCCTGGCGGATTGCCCAGGAACTGGATGTGAATATTTTCCATACCGCACCCACTGCCATTCGGGCCTTAAGAAAACTGGGGCCGGATGAACCTGCAAAATACACCTATCATTTCAAACACATGACAACGGTTGGGGAACCCATCGAGCCTGCGGTCTGGAAATGGTATGAATCTGCTGTGGGCAAAGGCGAGGCCATTATTGTAGACACATGGTGGCAGACTGAAACCGGAGGATTTCTGTGCAGCACGGTTCCGGGAATCAATCCCATGAAACCGGGAAGTGCAGGACCGGGGGTACCGGGAATTCACCCGATTATCCTGGATGACGACGGCAATGAAATCACCGGACCGGGGATTGCAGGCAATATCTGCATCCAGAACCCATGGCCGGGAATGCTCCAGACGGTCTGGGGAAACAGGGACAGATTTGTTGAAACCTATTTTGCCCGGTACTGCAAAAATCCGGACAGCAAAGACTGGAGAGACTGGCCCTATCTGGCAGGAGATGCTGCCATGCGTGCCGAAGACGGGTATTACAGAATTCTGGGAAGAATTGACGATGTTATCAATGTTTCCGGACACCGCCTGGGAACCAAAGAAATAGAATCAGCTGCCATGATGGTTAACGAAGTGGCAGAAGCCGCTGTTGTGCCTGTGGCCCATGAAATAAAAGGCAGGGAACCCGACCTTTATATCGCCCTTAAACCAGGGGTTGAGCCCACCGAAGCCATTGCCAGAAAAATCTCGGATGCCATCTGCGATCAGATCGGCAAAATCGCCAAACCCAGAAAAGTCTGGCTGGTACCGGATATGCCCAAAACCCGTTCAGGAAAAATCATGCGGAGGGTTTTAGGGGCGATTTCAAACAGAGGGGATGTGGGAAATGTTATGACACTTGCCAATCCGGAAGTCGTGGAAGAAATCAGAAAGATGGTTCAAAAATAAATCACCGGTAAAAAGGAGAGGCACAATGTCGAATCTTTACACCCAGGCGTATGACCAATCCATAAATGATCCCGAAGGATTCTGGGGAAACACTGCGCAGGACTGCCACTGGTACAAAAAATGGGACAAGGTGCTGGATGATTCCAACACACCTTTTTACCGTTGGTTTACAGGGGCACAGACCAATACCTGTTACAATGCCGTTGACCTGCATGTGGAAAACGGTTTCGGTGACCGGGATGCCATTATCTATGACAGCCCGGTCACCAGTACCATCAGAAAATATACCTTCAGCCAGCTCAAGGAGCAGGTCTCAACATTTGCCGGAGTCCTGGTTTCCAAAGGGGTACTGAAAGGTGACCGGGTCATCATCTATATGCCCATGATCCCGGAAGCAGTTTTTGCCATGCTGGCCTGTGCCAGGATAGGGGCGATTCATTCCGTTGTTTTCGGCGGTTTTGCTGCAAATGAACTGGCCACACGCATCAATGATGCCAAACCCAAAGTCATTGTATCTGCATCCTGCGGCATTGAAGTGACAAAAATCATTGAATATAAACCGCTTCTGGATGAGGCCATCAGCCTGTCTGATGCCAAGCCGGATGCCTGTATCATCTTTCAGCGTCCCCAGGCCAGAGCACAGCTGATACAGGGAAGAGACTATGACTGGGATCTTGAAATGTCTGATGCAGTGCCGCAAGACTGTGTTCCGGTCATGGCAACGGATCCGTTATATATTCTTTACACCTCTGGCACCACAGGACAGCCCAAAGGCGTGGTAAGAGATAACGGCGGTCATATGGTGGCCTTAAAATGGACCATGGAAGCCATATACGGAGTTAAAGCAGGCCAGGTTTACTGGGCAGCTTCGGATATCGGATGGGTGGTCGGTCATTCATATATCGTCTATGGCCCGCTTTTGAAAGGATGCACCACGGTCCTTTTTGAAGGCAAACCCGTGGGCACACCGGATGCATCTGTTTTCTGGCGCATCATCTCCCAGCACAGGGTTAAAACGCTTTTTACGGCCCCCACTGCATTCAGAGCCATCAAAAGAGAAGATCCCAAAGCCACCCTGATGAAAAACTTTGATTTATCCGGGTTTGAATATCTTTTTCTTGCTGGAGAAAGACTGGACCCGGATACGCTTTCCTGGGCGCAGAATTCATTGAACGTCCCGGTGATTGATCACTGGTGGCAGACCGAAACCGGATGGGCCATTGCTGCCAACTGCATGGGGCTGCATCATTTCAAAGTCAAACCGGGTTCTCCGACAAAACCGGCTCCCGGATGGGACATGGCGGTTCTTGGAGATGACGGCAAACCTGTAAAACCCGGAGATATCGGTGCATTGGTCGCCAGACTGCCGCTGCCTCCGGGCACCCTGCCCACTTTGTGGCAAAATGATCAGCGATATCAGGATTCTTATTTGAAAACATTTCCCGGATATTATGAAACTGCTGATGCAGGGTATATTGATGAGGATGGATATGTCTTTGTCATGGCAAGAACAGATGACATCATCAATGTGGCAGGGCACAGACTGTCCACCGGAGCCATGGAAGAAGTCATCGCAAGCCATCCGGATGTGGCCGAGTGTGCTGTCATGGGGGTCGAAGACACGCTCAAAGGCCAGATCCCCTTGGGCATGATGGTATTGAATGCCGGTGTGGACCGGGATGAAAATGAAATCACAAAAGAAGTGATTGAACTGGTACGAAAAAAAATAGGCCCTGTGGCAGCCTTTAAAACAGCCACAGTGGTCAAACGGCTTCCCAAAACAAGATCCGGTAAAATTCTGAGAGGCACCATGCGGGCCATTGCAGATAAAAAAACCTATAAAGTCCCCGCAACCATTGATGACTACACCACACTGGATGAAATCGAAGAATCATTGGGAAAAATCGGTTATGGGAAAAAAGCATAATACGGACACAAAAAAATGACACCGTTAAATCATTGGAAAGGAGGTGATGGATATGCCCTGATTATCCTTAAATTGAATTGATAATCATGTAAGTGATCCAATCAACCAAAATGCGAGATGAATTTCAAGGAGATCAATTATGGATTCAAAAGTAATGTGGGTGTGGGGATTGTTGATTTTATACATTATTTATTGTTTCTGGTGGGGGTTAAAAGGCTTTTTCAGTGAGAAAACAACATCCGGATACGGTATTGCCGGGCGCTCCATCCCATTTATTGCATTTTTAATGGCAGCAACTGCCGCATCCTTTTCCGGCTGGACATTTGTGGGTCACCCGGGACTGATCTGGAAAGCAGGACTGGTTTATGCCTTTGCATCCTTCTATGTTCTGACCATTCCCATTACCGGTGCGTTTTTTGCCAAACGCAACTGGCTCATGGGCAAACGTTACGGATTTATCACCCCGGGAGACATGTTTGCCTATTATTACAACAACGAAGCCATCCGGTGGCTGACAGTGATCTCAGCCTTTCTTTACTCCATTTTTTACTCAGGCCTGCAGCTGATTGCCGCGGCCAAGCTTTTTTACTGGGTCGCAGGCGTTCCCACAACCTACGGACTGATCTTCATGGCTGCCATTGTATGGTTCTATGTGGTCACCGGTGGACTCAAAGCCAGTACCTGGGTTGGCGTGCTTCAATTCTGTCTTCTGGTGGGCGGGATTATCCTGCTGGGCTTTTACGTCATCACATCCCCGCTTTTCGGCGGCTGGAGCGGATTTTCCGCTTCCATGGCCACTCTGGATGCAAAATATATGAAAGTTCCGGGTCTGATTCATATCGGCCTTGGTTCTGGCGGATGGACCGCAGTGATGATCCTTACCTATATGTTCGCCCTGATGGGCATCCAGTCATCTCCGGCCTTCACCCTGTGGAATTTTGGCATCAAATCTCCTAAACCGCTGGCCTGGCAGCAGGTATTCATGTCCACCTTTGTTGTGGGTCTTGCCCTGTTCTTTTTCACCGCTTTTCAGGGTGTCGGGGCAAGGATTCTCATGATGGCAGGAGAACTGGCCCCCAAGGTTGACGGGGATGTGGTTCCCATGCTCATGACAAAATTTTTACCCGGTCCTGTCCTGGGACTGGTCTTTTTAGGGGCCATTGCCGCGATCCACTCAACCGCAGCGCCGTATATCGGAACCGGTGGAACCATTATTCAAAGGGATGTCTGGTGGCGGTATGTCAAAAAACAGGGCGGTTCCCATAAAGAACAGATCTGGACCAACCGTATTTTTGCAACCATTCTTGCTGTTGCAGCGGTTGTGGTCAGCCTGACCTCCTCTGATGCCATTGTTATGATCGGCGGATTTGCAACCGCTTTTGGAACCATCATGTACCTGTGCCTGATGGGGGTTCACTGGGGATTCAAGTTCCCGAGCATCGGCGCTGTTCTAGGGCTGATCGCAGCAATTATTGCCTGTTTTTTAACCTATTATATCTGGCAATACCCGTTAAGCATGCACACCGCCTTCTGGGGTATTTTTACAGGGCTTGTTGTGGCATACCTGTGCCGGGCGATAGGAATCAAAGACAGTGAAGAAACCATTGCCAGGCAAAAAGAAGTCAGAGAATGGCTGGACTCCATTGACGGCCCGTCTGAAAAAGGCAAAATGTGGCGCTCTCGAATGAAAATTATCGTTCCCATCTGGTATATAATGGCACTGGGGCCAGGGGTTCTTATCGGAAACACTGCATTTTCCTTCTGCGGATTCCCGGCCATCTGGTCATGGCAGATCGTCTGGTGGATTCTGGGTATTGTCATGATGTGGGCGCTGTGCTTCAAGGCTGAGATGTCCACAACATCTGATGAACAGATCCGCCGTGCAGATCTTGAGACCATGGATGTGACAAAAGAAGCCGATTGATTTCTTTCATAAATTAAAAAAGGAGATTCTATTATGGCACTAGAAGACAAATACCTGATTGCAACACTCATATTCTGTGTTCTTTTCGTTGCCAGCTTCGGTTGGGGCTGGTGGGGATAGTTTGTTTGTAATACCATTTTTTAAATAAAACACAAGGATTCCGGGTGGGCTGTTCCATCCGGAATCCTGAATCCCTCTCAGGACTTAATGAAGCTGACCAACCCTTTTTATAAATTCATCTTTTTTTCAGCACTGACAAGCAGTATTGTCATCGGCAGCCTTTTATTCTTCTTATGGCGCGATTTTACACCGGAACAAATTCAGTCTGTATTTTCAATAGCCAAGGACCATTCGGCATATTTTATCTGTATTCTTTTATTCGGCTGTATTATCATGGGATCTGTTCTTGAAATCATTCACACCACCTATATCAAACCATTTAAAAAAATCAGCGCGGAAGCTTCAGTGATCTACAGCTCAAATCCTTCTCACAGAATAAAGATTTCCGGCAACAGTGATTTGAAACAACTGGCCTGTATCATCAATAATTTTGCAGATATTTTTGAAAATCTGAATAAAACCATAACAGATCAAATCCTTGCTGCCAGAAAAGAAACTGAAAAAGAAAGAAATCTTCTGGCAGATATCATGTCTGAATTACCCCAGGGTGTTTTTATCTGCAACAAGAACGGCAGAATTATATTGTTCAACTCCCTTGCAAAAAAACTGTTCACACACAATTCCCCTGCCATTGCCACCGAGCAGTTTATCGGCCTTGGCAGATCCATTTTCCACCTGATTGATAAAACACTCATCACCCAGGCCTTAAAAGAAATCAATGACCATCTCATTTGTGAAGCCAGCAGCACGGCCGCCTGCTTTCGAACCCCGATTCACACTGGCCACATCCTGGATATCGAAACCATACCCATTCTTGATGCAAAAAAAAACATGACCGGTTTTATCCTGGCTCTTGTGGATATCACAGATAAAATCGACCGATACAATACCATTCGGGATATGCTGCGCTCTTTTGGGCAGGTATTAAAAAATATATATCCAAACCATTTTTCAGACCGGATAACATCAGAATTTGATCTGATGACAGCCCAGATTCTGAACCGTCTTTCCAACAGAACACCACCGCCATCATCATCAGATGAAATAAGCCGACCACCGGTGATCACCGGCAGCCGCCCTGAGTTTTACGATTTTAATCTGTTCAAGAACGAAGATGAAAATATCGATCTCATGGATATGGATTTAACCCGGTTAACCTATACGGTATTGGACACTGAAACCACAGGATTAAGCCCGGATCAGGGAGATGAAATCATATCCATTGGCGCTGTCCGCATCGTTAACAGCAGGATCACATATCAGGATATCTTTGATCAGCTGGTGAACCCCAAAAGAGATATCCCCATTGAATCTTATAAAGTCCATGGCATCACCTATGAGATGGTGGCAGAGAAAAATGATATCAACACCATTTTGCCCGTATTCAAACAGTTTGTCGCTGATACGGTTCTTATCGGACATAATATTGCCTTTGATATGAAAATGCTCAAAGTCAAAGAAAAAACAACCGGAGTACAATTTATTAATCCTGTGCTGGACACCCTTTTACTGTCAGCGATCCTGCATCCTGACCATGAACACCATGACCTGGAAAGCATTGCGCTTCGCCTGGGCGTGGAAATTGTCGGCAGACACACAGCACTGGGTGATGCCATTGCCACAGCGCAGATTTTTTTAAAACTGCTGCCGATTTTAAACAACAGCGGTATTTTTACCCTGAAAGAGGCGATAAAAGCATCCAGAAAATCATATTATGCACGATTGAAATATTAGTTGATCATGCACGGCATTAAATGCTACTGATTTTAACATCCACTTCAAAAGGAGGGCACCTCATGGATCGTCCCGTGTTCAATCTTGCCGCACTGTGCACCATAACCTTGAGCATCATTTTATTCTGTGTCATTGCAGGGGGATACAGCAGCTTTGCACGGGCTCAGGCCCGCATCAAGGAAGCCAGTTCCTTTCTGACCGAGGCCTGCGAAAAACGCCTGGTGCTGTTTAACGAACTGGTGGAGCTCACGGACCAGACAAAGGTTCTCCGGACAAAAAGCGCAATGACACAAAGCAGCCGGAACGCTCAGAATATTTTACATAAAATGATTTCACAGGCGCCTCCTGTAGACCGTCAACTGATCGCCGAATTTGAAATATCACAGAACAGAATCTCACAGCAGCTGATAACACTTTTGCACCAGATAGAAACCGCCCCTGGCAACACTGATCCTGAACGCATCGCTCACCTGAAAAAAGAATTAAATGCTGTTCAGGATGCTATTTTTGTTGCCAGAAAGCACTATAATACCGAGACCGGCTATTTTAATACCCGGACACAGATGTTTCCCGGTTTTTTAATCGCAAAGCTGTTTGGATTAAACCATATCAGATATACCCAACTGACTGAAGGCACGTTCCTGTCCGGGGAAAAGACCTTTACATCACCTGCATCATGAAACCGGAAACCAATAGATTTAATATGAAATTCGATGCTGAAGCCCCCCCCTTTTTCGCTTTGTCCGAAGAACAGAAAAGGCAATTTTTAAATACCTTTGTGTATGAAGAAATAAAAAAAGATCAGGTGGTGCTTGAACAGGATATCACCCGGGTGGAAAAGTTTTACATCCTTTCCAAAGGCTGTGCACAATATTTCTATGAAACCCACCATACAAGGATACTGACCGGAACTCTGCATCCAGACGATAGTTTCGGCGGCCTTTGTCTTCTGTTTAATGATGCCGTCTCCATCCGGACGCTGGTGACAGCAGAAGATTGTGTTTTCATGACAGTTAACGCAGATTTTTTTCTCTGGATATGCAAACATAATGATAGTTTCACCGACTATTTTGCCGCCCGGTTTGGCCGGTGCATGTTAAATAAATCCTTTGCCGGAATTATCTCCAGACAGATAAAAGATAAAGAATTCAATTTGCCGTTTTTTAACCGACCCATCTGGAGTGTTTTTCAGCCAAGACTGCTCACCTGTTCCATGGATACCTCCATTAAAGATGCTGCCCGGAAAATGAGTCAGAACAATACCAGCGCTATTCTGGTCAAAAAAGACAAGGCAAATTTTGCAGGCATTGTAACGGATGCCGACCTGAATAAAAAAGCCATTTCCCGGGGAATGGATCTTTCCCTGCCGGTTTCAGACATCATGTCTTCTCCGATCACCACCATTTCGTCAGACAGTCAGGTGTTTGAAGCGTTTTTATCCATGACGGAAAATAACCGGAGGCATCTGGCTGTCCACGGGCAGTTAGGCCATATCACCGGAATTATTCGTCAAAGAGACCTGATCAACGCCCAGACACAGGCCACCTATCTTCTGATCAAAAAAGTCAAATCTGCCCGGAACATTCAGGAACTTGAAAATATTCACTCCAAGCTTGAAAAAATGCTTCTTGATCCCATAAAAAATGGCGCGAATCCGGAATATATCACCCGGCTGATCGCCACTTTTTCAGATGCCATTATTGAAAAAATAATTTTATTTTCCCTTGAAACCATGGGAGAACCGCCCTGTAAATTCACTTTTCTGACCATGGGGTCTGAAGGCCGGGAAGAACAGACCCTGATCTCTGACCAGGACAATGCCATTGTCTATGAAGACCATGATCCTGCGGACACGGCAAAGCACTATTTTGACCATCTGTCTCAATTGATCTGCGATCAGTTAAACACCGCAGGATATCAATTCTGCGCAGGCAAAAACATGGCAAGCAATCCCCAGTGGTGCCAGCCGTTGTCCCGATGGAAAGAATATTTCAATTCCTGGATTCGCACATCCAACCCGGAAAATCTGCTGCATTCCAGCATCTTTTTTGATTTCAGACCCACCTTTGGAGATACTGCCCTGGGCAATGAACTCAAATCCTATCTGATGGATGCCATTGGGCGCTGGTCCGGATTTTTGAGAAATCTGGCAGAAAACACCCTGCATTTCAAGCCTCCCATCACCCGGTTCGGCAATTTTATTGTTGAAAAAACCGGACCGCAAAAGGACAATCTGAATATCAAACTCGCCATGCTGCCCCTGATTGATTTTATAAGAATTTATGCCTTGAAAAACGGTCTGCCACAGACCAATACCTTAACGCGCCTGTTTCGTCTGTACATCCGGCATTCACTGACAAAAGAAGAACACACCAATATTGTCCGGGCCTATAATTTTTTAATGCGCTTAAGGTTTTTAAACCAGATTACCGCCGTCATGGATGAGAACAAAACCCCGGACAATTTTATCAACCCGAAAAATCTGTCCAGCCTGGACCAGATGCTGTTAAAAAAAGTACTAAAAATGATGGGTGATCTGCAGGGAAAACTGAGTATTGAATTCACAGGCAGATTATAAGCAGATTATAAAAGGAGGAATCAATCCATGGATGATCAAGCATTAAGAACCGTCAGCTTCCATTTCCGGTTTAAATTTCTGGCCATTACCACCATTGCTTTTTTGCTGTATGTTATTCTTTCCAGCTCATCGGAATTTGATCAGTTTGCATCCAGCATGCAGTTCAAGCTGATGGGACCGTATTTTATCTGCGCCGGAATCCTGTATTTTGTTTTCAGAAAATTTCCCGTCAAATGCCCGTATTGCCACAAGACCATGCCGACAAAAAAAGACTGGCACTGCCCTGACTGTGATAAGACACAGGGAAAAGACCGGTTCTTAATGGAAAAATGCATTCACTGCAAACAGATACTGGCCACAAGTGTTTGTGATCATTGCAAGCAGGAATTCAGGCTATAATTTTTTTTAAAGAATCGTTTTGATCTGAATTTACACCCTGGCAAGTATTTGGACACTTTTAAAAATTTCATCTTGCCGACAGGGTCATCTCACCTTTTCTCTGCAAAGATATAAAACCGCTTGAATGCATTTTTGCCCGCCGTTTTACCCATCGACTCCAAAACAACATATCCATTTGAAATAATAAAAGATTTAAACAATATCCAGTATCAAGTCTGCGCAACTTTTTCACTTGCAGACCCTTGATTGATCTTCGCTGTTATACCCGTCTGAATTGCTGGCATTTAATTTGCACAAAGCAAAGATAACATCCATCAACAGGCAACTCAAAAAAAGGAGTGTTAAAATGAAAAACAACAAAAAAAACATGAACACAGATCAAATCATAAGCACCTCACGAAGAACGCTGCTAAAAGGCGCTGCTGCCAGTTTAGGCATCGCCGCTGCCAGCGGATTGAGCCTGAATCTTCTGACACCGGATTCGGCAAAAGCCATGCCGCCTGTTTTACCGGAAAAATGGGATGAAGAAATAGATGTCATTGTCATCGGCAGCGGATTTGCCGGTCTTGCTGCCGCCATAGAAGCAAAACAGGCAGGCGCATCTGTCGTGGTCCTTGAAAAAATGCCGGTATCCGGTGGAAATTCAATCATCAACGGCGGGGTCTTTGCCGTTGCCGGTTCTCCCAAACAGGAAGCCAAAGGAATTAAAGATTCACCGGACCTGCTGCTGAAGGATATGCTGAAAGCGGGGCTGGATATGAATCACATTGATCTGGTCAGGATGGTTGCTGAAAAATCAAAAGACGCTTTTGAATGGACAGAATCTCTGGGAGTCAAGTACCAGGAACAGATCACGCATCTGGGTGGACACTCGGTGCCCCGAAGTTGTTCAACCTGGAACGGCAGCGGTTCTGCCATCGTCAACAAGCAGCTTGAAAAAGTAAAAACCCTTGGCATTGAAGTAAAAAAGAAGACATATGCCACACAGATCATGCAGGAACCTGACGGAAGAGTCATCGGTCTGAAAATCAAAGAAGGATACAAATTCCCCGATGAAACATCCGGCCAGGTGAAATATCTGAAAGCCAGAAAAGGTGTTGTCCTTGCCACTGGCGGCTTCAGCCAGGATATTTATCTGCGCAGCATTCAGGACCCGAAACTGACATCAAATGTGGACTCCACCAATCAGCCGGGAGCAACAGGTGAAATTCTGCTGGAAGCCCTAAGGGTCGGCGCAACACCGGTGCAGATCTCCTGGATACAACTGGGTCCCTGGACCAGCCCGGACGAAAAAGGCATGGGAATCGGCTATGTCTTTAATGCCATGGCCGGATTTGTATATGGTGTGATGGTTGATCCCGCAACCGGAAAGCGATTCATCAACGAACTGGCAGATCGCAAAATCCGCGCCGATGCCATCATCAAAACCGGTCATCCTGCTGTAACGCTTGCGGACAGCCAGGGCGTAAAACAGGTTCCCATCCTTGACAAAATTCTGGCAAAAGGGGTTGCAAAAAAATTTGATACCCTTGACGAACTGGCTGCAGCATACAATATTCCCGAAAAAACACTCAAGGAAACGGTCAGCAACTGGAACACCTATCTCAAACAAGGCAAAGATGCGGAGTTTGACAGATACATGCAGACCGATTCAAAACCCATTGCCGTGCCGCCCTTCTATGCCTGCCGTGCCTGGCCCAAAGTGCATCATACAATGGGCGGAATTCAGATCAACACTAAAGCCCAGGTCATTGGACTGGACCGAAAACCGATCCCGGGACTCTATGCCGCAGGAGAGATTGCCGGCGGCATTCATGGTGCGGTCCGACTTGGCAGTTGTGCTGTGGTCGATTGTATCGTCTTTGGAAGAATTGCAGGACAACAAATTGCAGTATAACAACAGGATAATAGTAAAATGAGAAATCTGACTGTAAAAATCGCTGTTTTCTCCGGCATCATTTCTTTTATTTTTCTCATGTATGCCATGACACTTGTGTCCGCTCCGAAGCAGTCATCAAAAGCGCGTGGCAGCGGATGTTCCGCCTGCCACGAAGCTGACTGCAAGGTTCCTGCAGATCATGTTGATACAAACGCAATGAACCTTGGACAATGCCTTGAATGTCACAGCAAAGACACCCCCAAGCTGACCCATACGCTGCCCCTGAGTCACACCCATCGGCTGAACGGTGTCTCCTGCAAGGACTGTCATGGAAACACTCAGCCCCCCAAATTGGTGAATACCGACCAGTGTTTCTCCTGCCACACCATAGAAAACCTGTTGAATAATACAAAGGACAACAAGGAAGCCAATCCGCACAATTCTCATTATGGACCTGAACTGGACTGTGATCTGTGCCACCACGTTCACAAACCCTCTGAAAATTTCTGCAACCAGTGCCACGAATTCACCTTTATCATACCCTCACCGATACTGAAGGTTGCAAAGCTGTTATAAGAATGTGATATCGCAACGCAGAACAACGGGTTTTCTATTCTTTTCTTTTCAGCACACCCAGGGTTTTTGTCATGGCAAGCGCCAGATAATCCCCGGATTCAAGGGCGATTTCATACACCTGTCTGGGCGCCTGCCCGCCTTTTTGAGGATCAAAAAAGATATCATGTATCACCAGAAAGCCTTCAGGCTGAATATGGGGCGCCCATGTCTGATAATCCTTGAAAGCAGCCTCAAAAGAATGTCCACCGTCAATAAAGAGCATGGAAATCGGTGTTGTCCAGAATTTTCCGGCAGCAGCAGAGGAGGACACCACGGCAATGACAATATCCTCCAGAGCATTTTGGAAAAGCGTGCGTTGAAAAAAAGGCAGGGTATTTACCCTGGACAATGAACTGTCATACAGGTCCGGATCAAAATATTCTTCGCCCTTCTGCTGTTCCTCTGACCCCTTGTGATGATCAATGGAAAATAACACGCCTTTGTTTTTTTTGCAGGCAGATCCGATGATATAGGCGGATTTTCCGCAGTAACTGCCAATTTCCACCACCGGACCTGTTTTTGAAGCCTCAAGGGCAACATCATACAGCCTTTGCGCTTCATCTTTATCCATAAAGCCCTTGATCTTTTCCCACACACCAAAATCAATCATCGTCATAGGACTTCACCAGTATTTCACGGGGTTTGGACCCAATCTGGGGACCGACAATCCCCTCATGTTCCATCATTTCAACCAGGCGGGCTGCCCGGTTATAGCCAATTCTCAACCGTCGCTGCACAAAGGAGATCGAGGCCTGACGGGTCTGGGTGACCAGAGAAACTGCTTCATCATATTTGTCGTCATAATCGGATTCCTCAAATCCTTTTTCCCCTTCTGCCTCACCGCCAACGGTAATCTCTTCAATATAATCCGGCGGACGCTGAGCCCTTAAAAAAGAGGTGACCTTTGCAATCTCATCTTCAGAGATATAAGCGCCCTGAATACGCACCAGACGGCCTGCACCCGGCGGACAGAAAAGCATGTCCCCGTTTCCCAGAAGACTTTCAGAACCACCGCCGTCAAAAATGGTCCGGGCATCCACCTTGGAAGACACCTGAAAGGAAATCCGGGTGGGAAAATTGGCTTTTATGCTTCCGGTCAGCACATCCACTGACGGCCGCTGGGTGGCAACAATCAGATGAATACCAGCAGCCCGTGCCATCTGGGCCAGACGGGTCAGGGCAAACTCCACATCCTTGGATGCCACCATCATCAGATCTGCCAGCTCATCCACGATCACCACAATATACGGTAGTTTTTTAAGCGGATTGATATCATCCTCTTCGGAAGCGATGGTGATTTCATTTTTTTTAATGGCCACCATATTATTATACTGCACAATATTTCTCAAACCTGCCTGCTCGAGCAGTTCATACCGCCGCTCCATTTCCCGGACAGCCCAGAACAGTGCATTGGTGGCTTTTTTCATATCCGTCACCACAGGGGAAATCAGGTGCGGAATATCATTATACACAGAAAGCTCAATCCGCTTGGGATCAATCATGATCATCTTGATATCATCCGGTGTACCTTTATACAGAAGACTGATAATCATGGAATTCAAGCCCACACTCTTTCCGGTACCGGTTGCACCTGCAATCAGAAGATGCGGCATGGAATCCATGCTGGTCACCATGGGTTTGCCCAGAAGATCCTTGCCAAGTCCCAGGGTCAGAAAAGACGGCGACATTAAAAATTCTTTTGAGGAAATCAGTTCTCTTAAATTGACAATATCCCTCACCTCGTTCGGGATCTCAATTCCCACGACATCACGTCCAGGAATAGGCGCCACAATCCGTATGCTGATGGCACTCAGGGCAAGGGCCAGATCATCGGACAGTCCTGCGATTTTGCTGATTTTAATGCCGGCTGCCGGTTTATATTCAAAGGTGGTGATCACAGGGCCCGGAAGGATTTCCACCACCTCCCCGAACACATTGAAATCATTGAGTTTGATTTCCAGAATCCGGCTTTTTTCTTTGAGCAGATCTGTATCAATATTAATTTTAACTTTCTTTTTTTCTTCCAGAAAAGACAATTTAGGCAGGTTAAATTCTGTTTTTTCCCGGATATCATTAAACGCCATGTCAGGCTGAAATTTTTTATCATCTTCTTCCAGTTCAACAATATTGGGTTCAAAAACAATATCCGGCTCCTGGGCCCTTAACTGTTCTTTTCCTGCTCTTCTTTCAGGCAGCCGGATCAGATCATCATCCACGGCTGCTGGTTCAGGCGTGATATCAATAAGCTGTCGCCTTTCTTCACGGCGCTCCTGCCAGATCTGATATCTTTCCTTGATGAAGTCCATGCCTTCTTCAAAATCCGTCTTCATAATATTTAACAAATCAAGGGTTTTTGTCTGTACAAACTGACCCACGGATAACAGCGAAATCCCCGTGGAAAGAATAAACCCCACCAGCAGAAAAAAAATAAGCAGAATAATGCAGCCGGTAATATTGGCATATTTGAGTAAAAAAGAGGTAAAGTTAATACTGATGATACCGCCCGAAGAAACCGTAGTGTCCAGGATAGAATACGTATCTTTAAACAAAAACAGCATACCTCCGGTACCTATCATCAGAAACAGACCGCCCAGAAGGGTCAGCCAGATAATGCGGGCTGCGCGCTCCTTGAGCAGCCACACACTGACAAACCCGAAGATGACGGGCATCCAGAATGCCCCCAGACCGAACAGATAAATGAATAATCCGGCAAAATGCGCGCCTAAAAGACCGAATGAATTATGAATATGATCCGGGACTGAAAAAAAGGAATTTCCCACGCAAGGATCAGATGCATGATAGGTAAACAGGCTGACCGCTGTTAATACAATAAGAAAAAAAAGGAGAATGCCGTACAGTTCTTTTTTCATATTTCAATAATAATGGGCACAATCAGGGGTTTTCTGTTAATGGTAAAGGCAAAATACTGTTTCAATGCCCGCTGTAATCTTTTGCGCATCAACTCAACTCTGGATTCCATGCCAACCTCCATTTCTTCAACAATCTCAAGGATGACACACTGGGCATCATCCACCAGATACCCTGTTGCAGAATCAAACACAAAACCCTTTGACACCAGTTCCGGGCCATATAACACCACGCCGGTTTCCTCATCAATAATCATGGTGACCACCACAAGACCGCCTTCGGAAAGTTCCCTGCGTTCTTTCAGCACACTTCGGCCCACATCGCCCACACCTTTTCCGTCAATCAGTATTCTGCCGGTTTGCACCTGTCCGGCCATCCTGCCGCCGTCTTTATCAAATGCGATGATCTGACCGTTTTCCGCCACCATGACATTTTCCCTGGGCATCCCCATTTTTTCTGCAAGCCGTGCATGAACTACCAGATGCCGGTATTCTCCATGAATTGGAATAAAATATCGGGGTTTGACAAGATTCAGCATCAATTTAAGCTCTTCCTGGTGGGCATGGCCGGAAGCATGAATCTGGGCGATTTTTGAATATACCACATCCGCCCCCTTACGATACAGTTTGTTGATAATGCTGGCGATGGCTTTTTCATTCCCCGGAATATGCTTGGAGGATAAAATAACCCGGTCATCCTTTTTTATCTTGATATGCTTATGCGTTCCCGAGGCCATTCGTACAAGCGCTGACATGGGTTCGCCCTGGCTGCCGGTGGTAATGATGACCAGTTCATTGTCCCGGATTTTCCCGATCTGTTTGATATCCACAATTGTATTGGGCGGACATTGAATATGCCCAAGCTTTTTGGCCACTTCTATAATCTGGTCCATGCTCCGGCCGTTGAAAACAACCTTGCGATGATTCTGGACCGCAATATCAATCACCTGCTGTATCCTGTGCACATTGGAAGCAAACAATGCAACGATCACCCTTCCGGAGGACGCTGAAATCAGTTTTTCCAGATTTCGCGCCACCTCCTGTTCACTCATGGTATACCCTTTGACCTCAACATTGGTGGAATCTGACAGCAATGCCAGCACCCCCTTTTCACCCATGCGGGCAAAACTTGAAATATCTGTGTTTTTTGTCTCATCAGGGTTATGGCTGATCCTGAAATCTCCGGTATGGACAACGATTCCTTCGGGCGTATGTATGGCCAGACCCACGCCATCCACCGTGCTGTGACTGACACGGATAAATTCTATTTCAAAGGGTTCAATATTCAGGATTTCACCGGGGTTCACCAGATTTAAATCCACGTATTTGTTCAGGTCGAACTCAATGAGTTTATTGCGGACAATTTCCAGGGTAAAGGGCGTGCCGTAAACCGGTATTCTGATTTCCCTGAGCAGATAAGGCAAAGCGCCGATATGATCTTCATGGGCATGGGTCAGAATAATCCCTTCTATTTTACTTAGGTTTTCACGAATATAATCCATGGCCGGAATAACAATATCCACCCCCAGCATATAATCTTCCGGAAACATCAGGCCGGCATCAATAATGAACATGACATCATCGTATTCCACCACCATCATATTCAGACCGATTTCACCCAGTCCGCCAAGAGGAATTAGTTTAAGCATATAGATATCCTAAAAATGGATTAAATACTGATGCCAAGTTTCTCAAGGATGGCATCGGCCTGCTCTATCAGCCAGTTTCGCTGTTCCTTTGTTGCATAAGCCATGCAGTCGCATTTTATATTTTTTTGTATTCTTACCAGCAGTTCACAGGACAGAAAATTTTCTTCAAGCTGTAATGCAAACACATGCGGGTAGCATTGAGTATGCTCTTTTTGAACGGATGTCAGCAATTGCCTGTCAATTTCAAGCCAGTAAATCCCGCCAAGCGGAGATGATTCAAGATGTTCACCCAGGTATTGTTTTAATTTTTTGTGATCGCCGGGTCTTAGCCCGTCTATTAAATACTGTTTCATACCGAATCTAATTAGCACACATCAAATAAAATATGCAACCGGTATGGTTTTTTTTCAATCCAATCCCTCATAAAAATGGTGATTAAATACTTGATATAAATATCGGATTGATTTAAGTTGATACGTATCAAATTGATATATCAAAAATGATTATGGATATTCATATTGTCAATTCAGGTGATAGATAGATAATAAAAATAAATAAATAAAACGGTGAAAACGGATGCAGGATAAAATATTACTGGGTTTTCTTATGGATGGTGAAAAAACCGGATACGAAATAAAAAAACTCATGGAAAACAGCACTTCATTTTTTTTCAATACAAGTCTTGGCAGTATATATCCTGCATTTGGAAAGCTTGAAAAAATGGGATATGTCAAGATGGATCAGGTTATCGGGGATGGGCGGGTAAAGAAAAGATATTCGATCACGCAGGAAGGCAGAAAACATTTTCGTGAATGGCTTGCTGAAAATGTGTCCTTATCAAAAATAAGGGATGATGTTTTACTTAAAATGTTCTTTTTTTCCGAACTGTCAGTTGAAAAAAGATGTGAACAGATTTGTTCCTATATTGATCAGCTGAAAAAACAGGCTGATACGCTAACTGCTCTGAAAGAGAAACTCATGCAGTATGATGTCGATAAATACATGCTAAAAACACTGGATTACGGAATTGATTACTATCTTTTCACGCATGACTGGTACAAGCGACTTCTTGAAACTCTGGAAGATGAAAAATAAATATCCATATAAAAAAACGGAGGAAAAAATGAAAATTACAGTTTTAAATGGCAGTCCCAAGGGGGATCTGAGTGTTACACTTCAGTATGTTCATTTTATAAGCAAGAAATTCCCCCTTCATACGTTCAGCGTCCACAATGTTTCACAAAAAATCAAATCCATTGAAAAAAAAGAGACCGCCTTTGATCAAATTATTGAGGACGTCAGGAATTCAGATGCTGTCTGGTGGTCTGTGCCGATTTATGTCTGCCTTATTCCTGCTCAATATAAAAGGTTCATTGAGCTTATTCATGAAAAAGGTGCAGAAGAATCGTTCCGTGATAAATACACAGCGGTCATTACAACTTCAATCCATTTCTATGACCATACGGGAAACAACTACATGCATGCTGTATGCGACGATCTGAACATGAAATATGTCGATTTCTTTTCACCGGACATGTTTGATCTTCTCAAGGAAGAACACAGAAAAAAGCTGATAGATTTTGCAGGAAGTTTTTTCGATTCCGTAACAGATGAAATACCTGTAACAAAGTCATACGCCCCTGTTATTTACAGAGATTTTATTTATGAACCTGAAAATCATTCTGAAAAAATTGATGCCGGAGATAAAAAGGTGCTGATTCTCACTGATTCCGACGATGAAAATTCAAACCTTGGAAAGATGGTTGAAAAATTCAGAAATTCGTTTTCAACGCCTGTGGATGTTGTTGATATAAGCAAACTTGACATAAAAGGCGGGTGTTTAGGATGCATTGAGTGTGGTTTTGATAATCGCTGCACATACACCGGGAAGGACGACTATATTGATTTTTATAATAAAAAGGTTAAAACTGCAGATATTATCGTATATTCCGGTAATATTGTCGACCGCTATCTCTCATCAGGCTGGAAACAGTTTTTTGACCGAAGGTTTTTCAACACACATATACCCACACAAACGGGAAAACAACTTGCATACATAATTTCAGGGCCACTGAGCCAGGTTCAGAATTTAAGGCAGGTTTTCACGGCCGTAGCTGAGATAGACCATGCAAACCTGACCGGAATAGTTACCGATGAATTCGGAGATTCGGAACAAATTGACAATCTGCTTCAAAACCTTGCTTCAAAGCTTGTACGAAATGCAGATAACAAATATGTCAAACCAGTATCTTTTCTTGGTCTTGGCGGCAGGAAAATTTTCAGGGATGATGTGTGGGGAAGATTACGTTTTCCTTTTATCGCAGATCATGAATACTATGAAAAAAACGGGTTCTACGATTTCCCAAATATCGATCCATCAGAACACAAATTCAGTATGGATATGATTGAAGCCGTAAAGGAACCTGAAGCAAGGGAGATGATCCGAAAAATGATCAAACCTCAGATGGTTGAACCCCTTAAAAAAATGGTTGAAACAAAATAACTCGGTCTCCAGTTTTTGGGGGAGGATCAGTCTCATCATTTACATGTCCCGAATATGTATTATTTTCTGAAGTATGCCAAAACCGCTGCCGGTAATTGCGGTTTTCCTCATGCACAAAAAACAAACAACAGGGAGGTAGCCCCATGACACAATTGAAACATGAAGATAAAGTGATCACGCTTGATCCGGAAGGATATCTGGAAAATGTTGACACCTGGGATGAAGAGACCGCCTGCATGCTGGCAGACCGGGAAGGAATTTGCGACGAATGCCCCTTGAGCAAAGAACGGATGGAAATTTTAAAATTTATCCGGGACTACTATAAAAAATTTGAAGCATTTCCCATTGTCCAGGCTGTGTGCAAGAATCTCAGGCAATCCAGAGACTGTCAGTACCAGCAGTTTCCAGATCCGATTGTTGCCTGGAAGATTGCCGGGCTGCCGCGGCCCACACCGGAAGTGCTGGCAAAAATCAGGCAGCAGTCGGTATTCGGCCACTGATCAGATAACAAAAGGACTGTGTTTTTATGAAATTCCTGCTTCTGTCCCTTGCCTTTGCCGCCGGGATGCTGGCCCCTATCCAGGCAGGCATGAACGCCAAACTGGGCCGTGCGCTGGGAGACTCTTTTTATGCGGCCCTGATCTCTTTTGTTGTGGGGACGTTAGGGCTTTTACTCTATGGCCTTGTCGGGCGGATTGATTTTTCCACAATCCGTCATACCGGGGATCTGCACTGGACAATCTGGTTTGCAGGGCTTCTGGGGGCTTTTTATGTGACCTCGACAATTATTCTGACGCCCCGTCTTGGCGCCACTTTGACATTCACCCTTGTGATTGCAGGTCAGCTTGCCATGGCCGTGCTGATGGATCATTTCGGATGGTTCGGCATTCAGGCCCAGCCGTTCAACTGGCTGCGATTTGCCGGAGTGGTGCTGGTAACCGCCGGTGTGGTGCTGATCCGCAAGTTCTGATCCACGTTAGACAGCCGTATCTATGCCAGATATTTTCTTCCCGGCATGTTATTTTTCCAGGACATCCAGACGCTGATGGGCCATCTGATTCATCCTCCTGTCTGACGAGTTCATCGACAGATATTTATGATAATAGGCGATTGCCTGATTTGCCTGCCCCAGCTTGTCATGGCAAACAGCAAGGGTTCCAATGGTCAAAGGCGAGGAATCTCCCATTTTTTCAGCTCTTTCAAGAGCGTTCAGTGCCGGCTGATACTGGTCCAGCATAAACTTGCACCACCCAGTTCCCGAAAGGGGAAAAAAAATGTGCTGTCCGGATTCAGCTTTGCCACAGAAATCTCAAGAAACATAATGGCATCCTTATAACGCTTGTCCAGACTGAGGAATTTGCCATACAGGTAGTTGTTGTACATCTGGCTTTTCAACCGGATCGACGCTTCTAAAAGCGGATATCCCTGCGATCTCCTGCCGGATTTGTCCAGACAGTATGCCTGATAGTCATAACAGTTCTGATTCATCGGATCCAAATCTTTTGCCTGTCCATAGAGAAGTTCTGCAACCGCATAGTTATTCTGCTTCTTTAGTGCTTCGGCCTGGCTGAAGATTTTCCTGGAACGGGCTTTGGCCGCCTTAAGATGGTTCTGTATCCAGGCTTCGGTCAGCATGACCGGGGAAACGGGAATGACAATCTTCCGGCTGCCGCGCATCACGGAAAAATAAAATCCAATACCAATACGGGAAGCTTCATTCTTGACTCTCAACCGCCCGGAAATTAATGTGAGATACGGCTTTTCAAAAACAAGGCCAGCTGGATCCTCCCAGCCGAAATCAACAATCCCGTCGTATTCATCTCCTCTTTCCAGCACCAGAAGAGAATTCCTTGAATGAGAAAAACTGACCGCTTCAACCACACCCACACCTTTCTGGCGTTCCTTTCCACTAAGCCCGGCTGGTGTGGGCAATTTCATCCGTATCGGTGTAAACCGCCTGCAGGGCGGCAGAATTTTATGATTTTTAACCAGTGGCGCGCCCAGAACCCACCAGTCAGACCAGTCCTGATCCTCTTTTATTTTAAAGAGCAGGGACTTTGCCTTTGGCCGGGTTTCCTGGAGCGTAAAAATCCCCAGGAAATATGAAGGTTTGGCGGCGGTTTCACGGGATGAACCAGGCCGGCCGGATCAATAAGCGCCAATTTTTTATCTGATGGATTGAACCAGATCGGAAAACTCCCTGTGGATCTTGCCTCATCCAGCGGGATGTATCCGATTGCTCTCATGCCGTCCTCCACAAGACGGATGGTTGCGGGCAAACCTGCGAAGTGGTCATAAACCAGCCGCTTGAGTTGCGGTATCAGGAAAATAAGGCCCAGGGTATCGCTCTTTTCTTTCAACCCTTCAAACAACCCTATCCCGCCGCTGACCACACTGCCGGTGCTTTCTGCCCAGCTGCCGTATTTTCCTTCCACTGCAGACATTACCCCCCCGTGAGCCTGAATAATACAGTCGATCACCGTAAGCCCGGTTTCGAGCTTGTCCACCTGGGTGATCGCTTTGGCTGCAGCCAGCACGACACCGGATACATCATGCCAGTCCATCACCAATCCTTTCCCTACTCTTATCTGGCTTTCCCTGGCCAGGTCGATCTCGGATCCCAGAACAAAGATTTTCTTAAATCCTGAATCTGTCTTCAGTGAAATGACCTGAGATTTTCTGTCTGCCTGATTTGTATAAATGAGCCTGGGCTTTGTAAAAGAAAGTGTCAGTGTGGTTTTTTCAGGAATACCTCTTGGGTTTGAGAAACGGATAGACTGCAACGGTTTTCCTTTGCCGGTCAAGACCGGGACCGGCCTGTTTTACTTTCCTCCCGGGTGGCGACCTTAATGGAGAACTGTTCTATGAGGCTGAAAGAGGCATTCACCGTCAGTCTGACAATGCAGTCGTATTTTGTTTTTCCCTCATACACCACACCGGTACCTTTCCCTTCAAACGTCCTTCCCGAAAATTTTCCCTTGACCTTGAAGGGATGGAAGGCATTGTTGCCCACGTGATGGAAAACATCCTGAATTATTCCTTTTTCACTTATTTGAAACCGGGCCTTGGGATTGAAAACTATTGAAATTTCCTGTTCCGATGCTGCCTGGGCAGCGCTGAAAAACATCATAAAGGCCAGAATACAGCTGATGATCTGCAAAAAAAACCGTTTCATGAAGAATAGGAGCTTGCTTTTCGTCAAACAAACCATAAAAAGTCCTCCACACTCTGAAATATTATCTGTTATTTCCTACACTGTGATCATACTTTGGCCGGTTTTTTGGCAAATTAAAAGAGATTTTTCTTTTTTTTAGCCCTCTTAATTTCCATGTCCTTTTATAAAAAAGAAATACCCAAACAGCTCTATGTGGATAATGGTTCCATTTACTGCTCACAGGAGATCCCCCTGATCTGCGCCAGGGTTGGATGTATCTTGAGGCACACTCCGGTCAAGCATGGCGCATCAAAGGGCAAAATAGAAAGGTGGATATGCAATTCATTAAATATCTTTTTGATCCATCGCTACTCTCTATTTAATTAGCTATTCTTTTGAGTTTATGTTTTAAAAATGAACTTAAAAATAACCGGTCACATCCGGTTCATTTTTTTGTTGAAATTTTTAAGTTGCTTTTAAGAAAAGGCCTTTAACTTTTCTTTCGAAGAATTTTTAATCACATCATTAATTTCGTATATGACAGGACTTTCTCCATATAAGTCAAAAAACTCTTCGGTTGTCTTTTTTGCCTCGCCTGCAATTTTATCAGCCATCTTCATCATGGTTTCTTTAACAACTTTGTATTTTATTGAAGTCTCTTTGGAAAATCGTTCAAAATGTTCGGGTTCAAGAAACTGGAAATGTCTCCCTCCACCTATTTTCATAGCCATTTTTTTTGCATAGGGATATACATATGTGGACAACAAATCATAAAAAGGTGCCAGGATGGTCCCGTTTTCTCCGTGGAGGAATGAAATATTCTTTGCGTGAGCATCGGAATTGCCAATTAAGCCGTTAAAAATTATAAGCTGTAAAAACCGTTTAGTATCTTTGACCTGAAAAGCACTTTCACTTCTGATGAGAGAGAAACACATATCGAGTGTTGGAGAATATTTTAACTGGGCATTTACATTTAATGCCTGACAAAAGTCTTCTTGTATCAGTCTGATGATCTGCCCGTTTTCTATCTTTCTGTCGTATCGGTCAATTAAGTATAGCGGTATTTCATTAATTTTAAAAATTTTAACATCAGGTACAGTCAACCCCATTTTTCTGGCCAGCATCATGCAGAAAGTCTCGTTCTCAACTGTTCCATGGAGATCTTTTATCGGGGTTTTTAAAATATGGGAAGAGGGAGCACTGTTCATTGAAATCCGAATCTTATTATCTTTAAGTGAAACAGGAAGTTTTTCCTGGGCGCCTGCAAGAGAAAGTCTTATACCAGCTTCATCTGCCATAAACGGATTTTCAGGCAATTCGTTTATTATTTTTAACAAATGATCGTCAGTAAGCGTTTCGTAAGAATACATTTCAGGTTTTTGTGGCAAAGCACCATCTTCAAATAAAGAGACAGCTCCAGCACAATCTCCACCAATAGCCCTTAATAATTCAAACTGATTGCTGACGGGAACCTGAAGTCTTCTGGAAAGGACATCCAGGATTCTTCCTTCAGGCAGCAGATTGGTAAAATAAGAATATGAATCATCATCTAAATATGCGGTTTCTCTCAAAGGCAGGGAAACCGATAAACGATAGCTATCCTTTGAATTGATCCAGTTTTTATCATACTGAAAACAAAACCTGCGCTGGTGATCCAGCCATAGTTCACCGGCTTTAAATTGATTAACAAAAACGTTGAGCTTACTCCTCACTCATATGCTCCTCAATATATCGGATAAGTTTGTAGTTTGCCTTTGGAACAGCAATGACTTTTAATCCAAGACCTTTCAATACGTGCAAGGCTTTTCCCAACTGAACCGTCGGTTTCCCGTTTTCAAGATCTGACAGGAAACGTGTGCCAATATTTAGATATCCAGCCGCTTCCGCCTGAGTTAAGCCCTGATCCTTCCGTGTTTTTTTGACAAGTTTGCCAATTGTTTTTGTGTCCATAATTTCCAGTTTATTTAAATTTAGTCCCGAACGGGAATATATAGTGGGTTTTTATGAATAGCAAGCAAAATATTCCCTTTCGGTAATATCTCCTGATTAAAATAGATATTGTTGGAAAATATTACCGTAAAGGAACGATGTGTTAAACTGTAATTGTTGCTGGATCAAGCTGGGCAGAACCCCCTAAAAATGTAAACATCAAACCCATTTCCCGGCTGTGAACAGGCATATTATTGCCTGCAATCAGATACTTACCCAGCACCACCTGTTTCCGGCCGGTTTTGCTTTCCTCACGGATGGTGATCTCAACGAAAAACTGTTCTATGCGTCTGGAAGAGGCGTTCCCCGGCATGATTTGTGCATTAACATGGTTAAACCCAACTGGAGACAAAACCCATGGATGAAAAAGTCCTGAATTTAAATCTTTTGAAAAAAAGCAGGTGTCAAAATATTGCCGGGAAAGGAAAAAAATCCCCCTGGAAAGCAGATTACCGGGCACTGATCACGCTGTTAAAAGGCCAGTATGAAAAATATATGTATCATTGCCGGATCATTTACTGATTATCAGATTCTAAAACCGCTAATGGCTGAAATCCGGGAAGATGCATCTGCCTGCCTGAATGTCATTTTTACTGAAAAATATCATACACCCCAGTTTTCAATCCTGCACAGCCACCTGGAACAGGACGGTTTTACCATGGAGGAAAAATCAGACATTGCACTTACTGCAGATGGACAATACAGCCTGTCGTATCCTGTTATTTTTGAGCAAAAAGAATATGACCGGCTTTTAAAACTGATTCAGCCGGATATTGTGGTGTTGTCAGGGAATGCTTATCCGACCTATCTTGCTGCAGTTTATGCATCCTTGAACCAGATTCCCATTGCCCATATCGAAGGGGGAATATCAGACGCCGGCACCCGGGATCACTCCCATGAACATGGAATTGCCAGACTCAGCCAGTTACATTTCACCTCTTCGGAGAAATATCACCGGCAGATAATTAAATCCGGCAAGCATCCGGAAACGGTGTTCACTGTCGGCTCTCTTCTCATGAAAAATATCCAGAAATTATCCTTACCTTCAAGAACCGCCTTTTTCAGATCTGTTCAGCTTGAAGCAGACAGTCCTTTTTTGTTTATCAGTTTTGAACCGGATCTGACGGACGAATCTGCCGATGAAGCCATCATTGACACTATCCTGGATACAGTTTGCGCCAAAGAATTTTCAGATTTCAAACTGATATTTTCGCCTCAGAAGACCACAGGAGCCGGCAAAATAATTTCGAGAAAAATTCATGCCTTTGCCCATGCAAATCCGGAACAGACCGTTATATTGCCTGCCAAGGATCTGACTGATTTTGGCTGTGCCATCAAATACTGCTCTGCAATGATCAGCAATTTTTTTGAAGGACTGGTTATTGCCGCCAGCTTCAGCAAACCAGTAATAAACATTGGAAAAGATTTAAAAGATGCCCTGCCAAACCCCATAAGCTGCCGGCCTGACCGAAACGCTTTGTTTTACTGGCTTAAAAAGGTGTTACGCGATCCATTTGCCATGGAATCCAGGCACATATCAGAACCATTTGAAAAAATAGTAACCGCCCGCACCATCAAAGAAAAAATTCAAATCTTTGACCTGACGGATCTGCCGCAAAAAGAATATTTTCAATGATAAAATACGGTTTTCAGAAAATAATAAATTAATGGGATAAAAATTGCCGGCAGCATATTTCCCACTTTTATTTTTTTATCTCTGAGCATATTCAACCCGATGGCCACAATTAAAAGCCCGCCTGAAGCCGACATCTGGCTGACAACAGCCGGGATCAGAAAGGGTTTTAACCCACTGGCCAGAAGTGTGATGATTCCCTGATACACCAGAACCGGGATTGCAGCAAATAAAACACCGACACCGAAAGTTGAACTTAAAATAATACTGGCAACCCCGTCCAGGGCTGACTTTGCAAACAAGGTGGTGTGATTGCCGGAGAATCCGCTTTCAAGAGACCCCACCACAGCCATTGATCCCACACAGAACAGCAAGGATGCCGTGACAAAGCCTGTGGAAAAGGTGCCGGTGTTTTTGGAAAACCGGACTTCCAGAAACCGGGCAAACCGTTCAAGCCAGGTTTCAATCCCCATCCATTCTCCAATCAGAGATCCTGTCACCAGACTGATGATGATCATCAGGATCTGATCACATCCCAGGGCCATTTTGATTCCGATAAGCACAACAGACAAGGCAATGGCATGCATCACGGTCTGATTATATTTTTCAGGGATGCCGTTTTTAAAACACAAGCCTAAAAGGCTACCGGCAATTATGGCCAGACAATTTACCAGGGTTCCCAGCACAGGGTCTTTCCCCTTTATTTAAAAAAGCGAATGATTAATATAATCCACTGCGTTTTTAAACAGCTGGATACCAATGGTTTGTTCCGGATCAACTAATCTGCCTGCACGCTTTTGTTTTTGCGCCTCCCGTGTCCAGTCCGGATGATTGGTCACATGGTTATAGGCCTCAGGATGCGGCATCAGTCCGAACACCCGTCCTGTGGGATCGCAAATCCCTGCGATATCGTTAACAGACCCGTTGGGATTCAAAGGAAACTCACCCTTTGCCAACTGACCTTTTTTGTCCGCATACTGGAACACCACCTGATTGTTTTTTTCAAGCCGCTCCAGTATGGCAGGATCTGAAATGAATTTGCCTTCCCCGTGCCGGACAGGAAAATCCGCTGTTTTTATCCCTTGTGTAAACACACAGGGGCTTTGGGAATTGGCAGCAAGATGAACCCATTGATCCCGAAAATTTCCACAGTCATTATAGGTGACTGATACCGAACGTTTTGTATAATCACCGTCCAATCCGGGAAGCAGACCCAGATTCACCAGGGCCTGGAACCCGTTACAGATACCGATGATCAGTTTTTTATCTGCCACAAATTCCAGCAGGTCTTTACCGATATGATTTTTGAGTTTCAATGCCTGGATAACGCCTGCCCCATGATCATCCCCCCATGAAAAGCCGCCGCCAAACGCCAGAATCTGAAAATCCGCAAGCTTCACCTTGCCCGAGACAAGGGCATTGATATGAACTCTATGGGCAACCGCGCCTGCACGTTCAAATACAAAGGCGGTTTCAGTGTCACAGTTCAATCCAAATCCGGTTAAAACAAGGGCATTCACCTTTTTCATATTTTATCTCCAAAAGCCTTGTTAAATGCGGCTTCAACTTGTTTCACAGACAGATCCACCCGAAGGTCCTTATTCATACCTGAAATTTTTAAATGGTCATGCTGATCTGTCACCTTACCTGAGCAGCCGCATGGCATGCCCTTAAATAATGCCTCAAATGCGGCTTTGTTTTCCCTGGCAACCGTGATGATAAATCTGCCTGAAGATTCTGAAAACAAAATTTTCTCATCGGTCAAACTGCCGTTGCGTTCATTGAGTGCAAGGGCTGGCAGATCAATTTCAAGACCCAGTTGTCCTGCCATGAGCATATAGGACAGGTGAACCCCAAGCCCCCCTCTTGCGACCGCATGACAGGATGCCACAAGTTCATTTTCAATGGCTGCCTGAACTGCCTGATACAGTTTTTTGGATGCCTCAAAATCAACATGGGGGACATTCAGACCCGTGCGGTGAAACATCTCATAATATTCAGAAGCCCCCAGCTCATTGGCGGTTGATCCCAATACATATACCAGGTCCCCTGAAATCTTGGGTTCCATGGACACACATTTTAACACATCCTTAATGACGGATGTGGCTGAAATCTGAACGGTTTCCAACGCTGATATTTTCATGCGCTCGCCATATGCGCCTTCCAGATGCCCATCCACATACATGCTGTCTTTTCCGCTCAACAAAGGAATCTCATAGCTCTCGCAGGTCTCTTTGAGCGCCCTGCAGGCACGGACCAGCTGGGCTGCTTTGAATTTTCCATCCGGGTTTTTCTTTTCATCAAACTGGATATTGGGCCAGCAGAAATTATCCAGGCCGCCAATATGATTAAAATCCCCGCCAACAGAAATCAGACGGCGAACCGCTTCATCAATGCTGCAGGTCATCATGTGATAGGCATCAATTTTTGAATACCAGGGCAAAAGACTCTGGGAAAAAGCAAGCCCCCGTGAAGAACTCAATACCGGCCGGGTGACGGATGCATCAGAAGGGATATTATGTTTGACCCCCACCAGCGGTTTAATGACAGAACCGCCCTGAACCTCATGATCATATTGTCTGAGAATCCATTCTTTAGAACAGATATTGGGCCGTTCCATCATGGAAAGCAAAAGCGAATTAAAATCCAGAGGCGTACTGATCACAGGCTCTGTCAGACCACGCATATCCGGCGGCAGCCAGAGTGCATCAAATTCCCAGGATGGAAACCCTTTGTCTAATAGATCCATGTCCACATACGCACAGGTTTCATCTTTATATTTAATGTGCAATTTGCCGGTATCTGTATATTTGCCAATCACAGTGCTTTCCACTTCATGTTCGGCTGACAGTTCCATGAACCGGTCCAGATTTTCAGGCTTAACGGCAATGGTCATTCTTTCCTGGGATTCTGAAATCCAGATTTCCCACATATCAAGCCCTTCATATTTCAAGGGCACTTTATCCAGCCAGACCTCACATCCATTGGAAATCATGGCAGATTCACCCACAGATGAAGAAAGCCCCCCGCCGCCGTTATCGGTGATAAAGGGAATCAGACCTTCATCCCTGCAGATCAGCAGAAAATCATGCATTTTTTTCTGGGTATAGGGATCTCCGATCTGGACATGACCTGCCGGTGTGTTTTCAGAATAGCTTTCAGATGAGGCGGTCACCCCATGAATACCGTCTTTTCCCACCCGGCCGCCGCTCATGATAATCAGTTCACCCGGAGATGTTTTTTTCTCATGGCTGGGTTTTCCTTTGACCTGATTTGGCATGATGCCAAGCGCTGTAACAAAAACAAGGCTTTTCCCCATGTAACCGGGGTTGAACAATGTCTGGCCAAAGGTGGTCGGTACACCGCTTTTATTGCCGCCGTCCTTGACCCCTTCAATAACACCGTCCAGCAGCCGTCGGGGATGCAGCGGCGGCTTGAGTGCCCCTTTATAATTCACATCCCCCACACAAAATCCAAAACTGCCCATAAACAGCTTTGACCCCAGGCCTGTTCCCAGAGGATCGCGATAAACACCGACAATACCGGTAATGGCTCCGCCATAGGCTTCCATATTGGAAGGTGAATTATGGGTTTCTCCGGTAACAACATAATTATTTTCGTCATCAAAGGTTCCCACACCAGCATTATCCCATAATACGGAAACCACCCAGTCTTTTTTATCTTTGAGTTTTAACGTGGGTTCTTTGATGTATGTTTTAAACAGATTATCTTCAATCACGGTTTCATTGGTGGATGCATCCGTATATCTGAAAATTCCCTGAAATGTATTGTGATTGCAATGGTCGCTTCTTGCCTGGGAGATATATTCCAGCTCGACATCTGTGGGTTTTTCAAGCCCTTTTTCTTTTCTGGAGGCCAGCACTTTTGCATCCAGAAAATATTCACGGATAACCGGAATATCTTTTGGATTCAGGGCCAGATTTCTCTGGTCTGATATGGCTGCAAGCTGGGCATCCGAATCAATGGAGATCACTTCAAAGCAGGGAACATGATCCAAAATCACCCTGGCAGGTTTTACATTTGCACCGGTTTTTTTATCCCATTCTTCAGCAGAAAATACCTTGAACTGCTGGATAATGCTGTTGGATAGTAATTCAGAAGCAATCTTTTCCACATCTTCACGGACCAGGGCCGCACCTTTCAGACAATAGCGCTTTGAGGTATAAATTCCTTCCTGCGGCCCGAATGTTTTGCCTGAAAAATCTTTTATCGCCTCCATGGCGGTTGCACCGGGATTGTCCTTCACACCGGGTCTGAATCCGACCCAGATGCACCAGTCAAAATCAATATCAAGCGGCTCAAGACTTGACACCTGGGTAACCGGATTGGTGAAAATCTCATCTTTCACCTGTTCAATCTGTTTTAGCGTCAGATCAGACTCAATGGTCACCATGTTCACGCTGCGGGCGTGTTCAATGTGAATCCCGAAATAGGAGTCTGCTTTTTTTATCAGAGAAGATGCATCTGCATCCCTGAGCTCGTTTTTAAGTGCTATCTCTATGCAGGAGATCATTTTATTCCCCTAAGTTTAAAATCTGCCAGTTCGTATTATTCACCACTGATCATTCTGACAATATCATTATAAAAAACAAAAACCATCAAGGTCACCAGTGCGGCAACACCAAATTGAATCAGTTTTTCACGCAATTTATCGTTCACCGGTTTTCCTGTAACACCTTCAATGAAAAAAAACAATAAATGACCGCCGTCCAGCACTGGAATGGGAAACAGATTAATGATCCCCAGATTGACGGAAAGCAGCGCAATAAACCAGGCAAAATTCATCATTCCAGCTTTTGCCTGTTCCCCTGCCATCTGTGCAATCATCAAAGGCCCTCCCAGATTTTTGGAAGAAACACTGCCCGTGATAATTTTTGCCACAGACAGAATGGTCAGTTTCACCAGCCCGTAGGTATCAGCCATTGACTGTTTTAAGGCCTGCCAGGGATTCATTTTTTTATGAAAGAGTTCTCTTGCCCCGACAATACCAATCACATATTTTTCAATATCTTCACCAAATTCATTTTTGGAGGGATTCAATACCGGGGTTACCGAAACATCCACGCGTTGCCCCTGACGATCCATAACAATTTTAAGGGTTTCACCGTTTCCCCGGGTAATAATTCTGGAAATATCTTCAAAAGATTCAATTTTGATCTGATTGACCTCTTTGATAATATCTCCGGCCTGGATACCGGCTTCATATGCCGGGGTTTTATCCACAACACTTTCCACAACCGGTTTGGGGAGATATATACCTGCAAACTGATACAGAATATAAAAAATAAAAATGGCCAGAAAAAAATTAAACAAGGGGCCTGCTGCAACAATAATGCTTTTTTTCCACAAGGATTTATGGGTAAAGCTGTGTTTGATATCCGCAGGATCAATGGTTGATCCGGGTTCTTCTCCCACCATTTTAACATAGCCGCCCAGTGGTATGGCAGACAGACAATACTGGGTCCTGCCAAATGTTTTTTTGATGAGTTTGGGACCAAACCCAAGAGAAAACACATTCACCCCCACCCCGCAGAGCCGTGCAACAATAAAATGTCCAAACTCGTGAATAAAAACAAGAACACCGATAACAACAATAAAAGCGATCAATGAATGACCCATGAAAACCTCTCTTTAAATCTGGGATTGTACTTTTTCGCGTGCCCAGTAGTCTGCTTCAATAATATTTGAAAGATCCGGATTGTCAATCCTTGAATGGTGCTCCATTGCAAAAGCAACCAGCCTGAATATATCCGGAAAACCAATCCGTTTTTCAAGAAACGCACTGACAGCCGCCTCATTGGCAGCATTCATCACTGCGGGCAGTGTGCCTTTTTGCCTGCAGGCTTCAAACGCATATAAAATAGATGGAAATTTCCGGGTATCCGGATTTTCAAAGGTAAGCGATCCTATGGCTGCAAAATCCGGGAAATTCATCTGAAGATTCAACCGCTCAGGATAGGACAATGCGTAGGAAATGGCTGCTTTCATATCCGGCTGCCCCATATGGGCAAGAATACTTCCATCTTTATATCCCACCATGGAATGTACAATGCTCTGGGGGTGAACAAGGACTTTTATGGCCTCAGGTACAACATCAAACAGATGAACCGCCTCAATTATTTCCAGCCCCTTGTTCATCAACGTGGCAGAATCAATGGTAATTTTATTTCCCATATTCCAGGTGGGGTGATTCAATGCATCTTTCAAGCAGATGTCTTTAAATGTTTCCAGTGGTTTTTTTCGAAACGGCCCGCCCGATGCAGTCAAAAATATAGTTTTTAAGTCTTTTTTTTTATTGGCCAGCAGACATTGAAAGATCGCACTGTGTTCACTGTCCACAGGCAGAATGGAAACCTTGTTTTCCTTTGCAAGTCCCATGACAATTTCTCCGGCCATGACCAGGGTTTCCTTATTGGCAAGGGCAATATTTTTCTGGGCTTTAATGGCACTGATGGCAGGCTTGAGCCCTGCTGCCCCGACCATGGCCAAAAGGACAGTGTCAGTGGATTTAAGCTGTGCAACCTGTGAATATCCGGTTTCACCAAAAACAATGTGCGGTTTATCTTTGCCTGCAAGTTTTCTGGCCAGTTTCAAGGCAGCATCTTCGTCAAAGACACTCACCAGCTCCGGATTGAACTCACGAATCTGACGGGCAAAAAGATCCATGTTTCTGCCTGCCGCAAGCGCTGAAATCTTAAATCTGTCCGGGTGCATCCGGACAATATCCAGTGCGCTGGTTCCGATGGAACCTGTCGAACCCAGAACTGACAAATGCTTCATAAAATATATACTCGATAATAGATATACATCACCGGGATAACCAGCAGCACCGCATCTATCCGGTCAAGAATCCCCCCATGGCCCGGAAGTAACCGCCCGGAGTCTTTAACACTTGAGGCCCGTTTCATGGCAGACTCGAACAGATCACCGATCTGACCGGCAACGGCCATGACAAGTGCGCAGGGTAGCATACGAAAAGCCAGGAACAGGTCGTGAAAAAAAATCAGGCAGAATACAAATCCCACCAGCATGGATGTCAGGATTCCCCCCACAGACCCTTCAATGGTTTTTTTGGGGCTGATAATGGGTGCCAGAGGATGTTTGCCGAAAAACCTCCCACTGTAAAAGGCCCCGGTATCACTGGCAAAGGTCACCAGCAGCAGCCAGAGAATCCACAGTGCCCCTCCTTCAAACCCTCTGATAAAAATCAGCAGGGACAAAGGCACAGGAATATACACCATCCCTAAAACCTGTTTTTCTATTTTGTCAAAAATTTTTGATGTATTGTCAAATCTTGCCAGGACAAAAACTGATAATGCCATCAGATTAACTGTAAGAATGGGAATCAGAACCTCCCATGAGAAGAAACAGGCTCCCCAGATCAATGAGAGTGAAACAGAATAGGAAATAATTTTGATGGTCTTTGAGGCAGAATCTTTATCGTTGCCAAAAATAATTCTTAAGTATTCTCTTACAGCCAGAACAGCCACGACAGAAACCAGCCCGGCCAGGAATGCCAAATTCCCCTTGACCAGAATCCATATCACTATGGGGGCAAGGACAAGTGCGGTCAACCATCGTTTGATATGCTGCATTCAATTTTACCGAATCGTCGGTCCCTCTTTTGATAATCTTTTAAAATTTCAATAAATACGTCTTCAGAAAAATCCGGCCATAACACATCGGAAATAAAAATCTCGGAATATGCCGCCTGCCACATTAAAAAATTGCTTAATCTGTATTCCCCGCTGGTGCGGATAATCAAATCCGGATCTGGCTGACCTCTGGTATAAAGATGATCTGAAATCAAATCCTGGGTGATATCTTCCACACAAAGTGCTTTGGAACTGATTTTTTGTGCAATATTTTTTACCGCCGAGGTGATTTCCTCTCTGGAACCATAACTTAAGGCCAGGTTTAAAATCATACGGGTATTGTTCCGGGTCAATTCCAGGGTAATATCGATTTCCTTTTGAACATCTTCAGGCAGTCTGTATTTTTGACCAATAATATTGAGGCGGATATTGTTTTTTTGAAGTTCATCCCGTTCTGAAACTATAAATTTTTTCAACAGCATCATCAGGGCTGTGACTTCAGCCTTTGGTCTGCCCCAGTTTTCTGTGGAAAATGCATACAGTGTCAGAACGTTAATTCCCAGCCGGGCGCTGGCAGTTACGATGGTCCGAACCGTCTGTGAACCCTTTTCATGACCCTTCACCCGGTTCATCAGTTTCTTTTTGGCCCACCTGCCGTTTCCATCCATGATCACTGCCACATGGGCTGGAATTTTTTCTAAATCAAGCGGCACATCATTTTTCAAGTTAGACTTCAAGAATTTCCTTTTCTTTCTGGGCAAAAAGTTGGTCTAACTTCTTAATGTTTTCATCGGTGTATTCCTGGACCTGTTTTTGAGCGCTAAAGAATTCATCTTCAGAAATATCCCCTTCTTTTTGCATGTCTTTGAGCATCTCGTTGGCATCTCTGCGGATATTTCTGACCGCAACCTTATAATCTTCACAGGTCCTGGCCACGGTTTTTACAATTTCTTTTCTTCTTTCCTCGGTCAACGGCGGAATGGAAATCCGGATCATTTTACCGTCATTGGAAGGTGTCAAGCCAAGATTTGCTTTAAAAATTGCTTTTTCAACTTCATTGATAACACTGATATCCCATGGTTTAACTGTAATCAGGCGACTTTCCGGAATTGAAACCGTTGCCATCTGGGGAAGCGGTGTCTGAGTACCGTAATAATCGACTTTGACACTGTCGAGCATGGACTGGGATGCCCTTCCGGTACGCACTTTTGACAATTCTTTTTCAAATGCAGCTTCAGATTTCCCCATCCTGTCCCTGGCGTCCTGGATAACTTCATTTATCATAACAATCTGTCCTCAACATTGATTATTTATTATAAATCCGTGTCCCGATTTTCCCCTGACCAGTTACTGCCTTATAGATATTATCCGCCTGATGCAGATCAAATACCTGCAGCGGAAGACCCTGCTCCATTGCAAGGGAAATTGCCGTCATATCCATGACATGGAGCTGTTTTTCAATGACCTGCATATAAGACAATTCATCATATTTGACAGCATCCTGATGCACCACAGGGTCTTTATCATATACCCCGTCAACCTTGGTAGCCTTAAAAAGAATCTGGGCACGGGTTTCATTGGCACGCAATACTGCAGCTGTATCCGTTGTAAAATACGGATTCCCTGTGCCTGCCGCAAAAATTACCACACGGCCTTTTTCAAGGTGACGGATGGCTTTGCGGCGGATAAACGGTTCTGCAATCCTGTCCATGGGAATCGCGGACTGAACCCGTGTGGGAACGCCTTTTTTCTCCAGCGCATCACACAATGCCAGAGAATTTATAACGGTTGCCAGCATTCCCATATTATCAGCGGAAGTTCTGTCCATTCCGGCAGAACTTCCCGCAACACCACGAAAAATATTACCACCGCCCACCACCACTGAAATCTGCACCTTCAACTGGTAGACTTTTGCAATTTCCGCTGCAACATATTGAATCATTTCTGGAGTAATGCCAAAGCTCTGATTTCCCATCAAAGCTTCTCCGCTCAACTTGATTAAAACCCGTTCAAACTCCGGAGATTCGACCAATATTCTATTCTCCTATCTGGAAACGTGCAAATCTTCTGATCTGAATATTTTCACCGATTTTGGCAATGGTCTCTTTGAGCAGATCATTGATTGTCAATTGAGGATCTTTTACATATGACTGACTCATCAGGCAGACATCCTTGTAAAATTTTTCAATCTTGCCATCTACAATTTTATCAATCATCTTTTCAGGTTTGCCTTCTTTGAGCATCAATGCTTTATAAATTTCTCTTTCTTTTTCAATAACGACCGGATCAACATCTTCGGGATTGAGGCCCGCGGGATTTGCAGCTGCAATATGCATGGCAATATTCTTGGCAAATTCCTGAAAATCATCTGTTTTGGCAACAAAATCAGATTCACAGTTCACTTCTACCAGCACACCCAGCTTTGCGCCAGTATGAATATATGAATAAATAATGCCTTCTGAGGTTGAACGACCCGCTCTTTTAGCAGCCTTGGCCAGGCCTTTTTTTCTTAAAAGCTCAATTGCCTTATCAATATCACCCTCTGCTTCTGCGAGTACTTTTTTACAGTCCATTATCCCGGAGCCTGTTGCCTGACGAAGCTCTTTTACCATTTCTGCGGAAATTTCCACCATTTTTTCTTGCTCCTTATATTTACTCGGTCACTTCTGTAGTCGTTTCTTCAACAGTTTCATCTGCCGGCGAAGTTCTTCTTTTTATTTTTTCAACAACAGGGCCATCAGTACCATCTGATACAACCTCAATGGCAAGTTTGGGTTCAGCTGATTCTTCAAACACTTCTGTGCCGTCTTTATCAGATCTTGCCCGTTGTTTTTCTTCATAGATCTGACGGCCTTCAATACAGGCATCTGCAATGCGGGAAACAAATAAACGGATAGACCGGATGGCATCATCATTTCCAGGGACAACATAGTCAATATCATCCGGGTCACAATTTGTATCCACAACTGCAATAATAGGAATTCCAAGTCTCTTGCCCTCTTTTACCGCAATGGATTCATTTTTGGGATCAATAATAAAAATGGCACCGGGCAGTCTTTTCATCTCGCTGATTCCGCCAATGGCAAACTCAAGCTTATCTTTTTCCTTGAGCATCTTGGACTGTTCTTTTTTGGGGTAGTTTTCAAGGCTGCCGTCATTTTCAATGGATTTAAGGAAGTGATACCGGGTAATATTATTTTTAATGGTCTGAAAATTTGTCAGCATACCGCCAAGCCAGCGATTCTGAACATAAAACTGTTCTGCCCGGTTGGCTTCTTCATAGATTGTTTCAGATGCCTGTTTTTTTGTTCCCACAAACAGAACATCCTGACCGTTAGCGGCTATCCCCTTGATAAAATCATGGGCATTTTTAAACAATTTTACCGTCTGCTGAAGATCAATAATATAAATCCCGTTTCTTGCGCCAAAGATATATTTTTTCATCTTCGGGTTCCAACGTTTTGTCTGATGTCCGAAATGGACGCCTGCTTCCAGAAGTTCTCGAATTGTAATGTAAGCCATGTGTTCTCCAGATTAAATTAATGGTTTTTTCCTCCATCCAGATCATCCTGAAAATTCGACTTTATCAAAAGCACCTGATTTTTCAGTCCCTGAATGTGTGTCTTTAGTATTTTAAAAAATCCTATTTTATATATCAGAGGATTCCTTTTTTTTCAATTCATTTTTTTATTTTCGCCACCCGGTCATGCCCGGCCAGATCCTTTATAAATTCAATGGATTCGTATTCCGCATGCCGGTCAAAAACCCGGATCAACCCTTCTTTCTGATCAAAGCCTATTTCAAACAGCAATGTTCCCCCTGGAGCAAGGCAGTGATGTGCAGCTTCAAGTATCTGTCTGTAGCAGTCAAGGCCGTCGTGACCGCCGTCAAGGGCAAGCATGGGCTCGAACCTGTGAATTTCCGGTGCAAGGGTCTTGATGTCTTTTGTAGGGATATACGGTGGATTGGATACGATCAGATCAAATGCCGGTTTTTGTTTTACCGCATCCAGCCAGGAGCCTGAAAAAAACATCACACGGGTCTGTAAAAGATTTTGAGCATTGATTCTTGCCACTTTCAGGGCATCCGCAGAAATATCATTTGCCAGATATACATGATCCGGATATACCCTGGCAAGGGAAACAATAATGGCGCCGGAGCCCACCCCCAGTTCCAGCACATGCTTAGGAGAACCACGCCATTTGGATTTTTCTAAAACACCCAGTGCCTGCTCGACAAGGGTTTCCGTATCAGGCCGGGGGATCAGAACGCCTTTGGCGACCTTGAAATCTGAATCATAGAACCCCTTTTCCCCTGTGATGTAGGCCACCGGTTCATTCTGGATGCGTCGTTTTATCAGTGCCTTGAAATCGGAAAGCTCATTTTTGTCAAGGGGACGGTCATGCTGAAGGTACAGATCCAGACGAGCCATGTCCAGACTGTGTGCCAAGAGCAGTTCAGCAGTCAGCCGGGGGCTGTCTATAAAATGCGCTTTAAAATAAGATTCTGTCCATAACAGAATCCGGATGATGGTCCACTCAACCAATGTCCTTTAAAGCCTGTGCCTGGTAAAAGGTTGTCAACTCATCAATGATTTCCTGAATATGACCTTCCATTATGCTGTCCAGTTTATACAGCGTAAGTCCTATCCTGTGGTCCGTCATTCTGCCCTGGGGGAAATTATAGGTTCTGACCCTGCCGCTTCTATCTCCTGAGCCCACCTGATCTTTTCTTTCAGCTGCCCTTTTATCCTCTTCTTCCCGGATTTTGGCATCCAGAATCCGGGCCTTTAACACGCCCATGGCTTTGGCCTTGTTCTTGTGCTGGGATTTTTCATCCTGACAGGTGGCAACAACCCCTGTGGGAATATGGGTGATTCTGACAGCTGAGTCGGTGGTATTAACAGACTGACCACCGGGGCCTGAAGATCTAAAAACATCAATTTTCAGATCTGCCGGATTAATATCAACATCAATATCTTCCGCCTCTGCAAGCACGGCAACAGTAACAGCGGATGTATGAATTCTTCCCTGAGCTTCGGTTTCCGGCACCCGCTGAACCCTGTGGGTGCCGCTTTCATATTTGAATCTGCTGTACGCCCCTTTTCCCTGAATCATACAGACCACTTCCTTGAATCCGCCGGAACTTGAATCACTTTTTTCAATGATCTCCATCTTCCAGTTCTGGGCCTCTACATATCGGGAATACATCCGGAACAGATCTCCTGCAAAAATACCCGCCTCTTCACCACCGGTTCCGGCACGAATTTCCAGGATAACATTCTTGCTGTCACGGGGGTCTTTAGGCATCAAGGCCAGATTAAGCTGAGTTTTATATTTTTCAACTTTTGATTCAAGAACAGGAAGTTCAGCCTTGGCCATGGCCCGCATTTCAGGATCATCATCCTTGAGCATTTCTTTTGTCTGTGAAAATTCTTCCAGCGCAGCTTCGTAATCTCTGAAAACAGGGACAACCTTGTTCAGCTCGCCATGCTCTTTAAGAAATTCCTGATATTTTTTCTGGTCACTGAGAACCGCAGGATCACTTAACAGCTGTTCAAGCTTTATAAATCTTTCCTCAAGGCTTTTTAATTTTTCAATCATATTTGACTCAACCGGGTTTTAAAAACTCAAAAGGGGCTCTTTTATTCAAGACCCCTTTTTATTAACTTTTTTTAAAAAATAAGTTATATCAATTTTGAAGTATCAAAACCTGCATATTTCTTTTTAAAACGATCAATTCTTCCGGCAGAGTCAACCAGCTTCTGTTTTCCGGTAAAAAACGGGTGACACTGTGAACAGATTTCCACCTTGATATTCTCTCTGGTTGAGCCGACTTCGAATGATGCACCGCATGCACAGGATGCTTCAGATCGGATATATTCCGGATGTATGTCTTTTTTCATTTTCCTTAAAACTCCTTAAAACCTGCCATATCCCAGGCAATCATTAAAATCCTGTTTCTGTGTAAATTCACTTATGAATTCATCAGATCAAGAAACTCTTTATTATCCTTTGTTCCTTCCATTTTTTCAAGTAAAAACTGCATACTATCAACAGGATTTAAATTTGACAACAATTTTCTCAAGATCCAGACACGGTTCAAAACCATTGGATCCAGAAGCAATTCCTCTTTTCGGGTGCCGGATTTATTCATGTCGATGGCCGGATAAATTCTTTTATCCGCAAGTTTTCTGTCCAGAACCAGTTCCATATTACCGGTTCCCTTGAACTCTTCAAAGATAACCTCATCCATCCGGCTGCCGGTATCCACAAGCGCAGTTGCAATAATTGTCAGACTGCCGCCGTCTTCAATATTTCTGGCAGCGCCGAAAAATCTTTTGGGCCGGTCAAGCGCATTGGAGTCCACACCACCGGACAGAATCTTTCCTGAAGGCGGCATTACAGAATTATAGGCCCTTGCAAGACGGGTAATGCTGTCTAACAGAATCACCACATCATGTCCCTGCTCAACAATTCTCTTTGCTTTTTCAATCACCATCTCCGCAACCTGGACATGGCGTTCAGACGGTTCGTCAAAGGTGGAACTGACAACTTCCGCATCCACGTTGCGCGCCATGTCCGTCACTTCTTCCGGACGCTCATCAATCAAAACAATCATGGGAACAATCTCAGGATGGGCTTTGACCATACTGTTGGCAATATTCTGCAAAAGCATTGTTTTTCCGGCCTTTGGCGGTGATACGATCAACCCGCGCTGGCCGAATCCGATCGGGCACATCATATCGATCACCCGCATGGAATAATTATCAGATTCTGCCTCAAGATTCATCTTGCGATCAGGATACAATGGCAGAAGATTATCAAACAAAATGGTTTCCGCAGCCAGCTCAGGGCTTTGAAAATTCACCGCCTCCACTTTAAGCAGCGCAAAATACCGTTCAGAATCCTTGGGCTGGCGAACCTGGCCGGAAATCGTATCTCCGGTCCTTAAATTAAATCTTCGGATCTGTGAGGGAGAAACATAGATATCATCAGGCCCGGGCAGATAATTATACCCCGGTGCCCTTAAAAAACCAAAACCATCCGGTAGAATTTCAAGGGTTCCTTCTCCATAAATCTGACCTGTGTCTTCAATATTTGCCTGAAGCAGCAGGAATATCAATTCCTGTTTTTTCAAACCGCTGATCCCTTGAATCTTATATTTTTTAGCAAGCTTGGTCAGTTCACTAATCTTCATCTTGTTCAATTCTACGAGGTTCATTCATTCTCCCAAATTTTAAATTAATTTGTCTTTAGGCTTAAGGATTGTTTTTTGTTCTGGAGCACACCTTTACTGAAGTTTTGAAATCAAAAATCGGCTTGGAAAACAAACAGATATTTAGAAACTTGCTATATAAGTGTTAACTAATATGGTAAAAAAATCAGGTTGTCAAGAATTCTTTTTGGATTTTCTCAAAGATATTGTCAACAGAATCAAAGAGTTCCGGCAAGGTTCCTGTGTTTTTTATCACATAATCTGCCCGGGCTGATTTGTGTTCCTGCGACATCTGAAGTTCCAGCATTTTTCTGGCATCTTTTTCCATCACCTTATCCCGACTGGAAATTCTGTCGATCAGCTCGGGAAAATCAGCAATCACTGCAATGGTTAAATCAAAATAACGCTCCATACCGGTTTCAAAAAGCAACGGCACTTCAACAGCAACTGCTTTTTTTCGGCCGGTATAATCCGCATGCGCCATCTGAAAAATCATTTCCTCAAGGATTCGGGGATGGAGAATATCTTCCATTTTCTTTCTCATATCATCATCATATACAATAATTTCTCTCAACCGGGCTCTATCCAGACGGCCATCCTTCAAAACCACAGTTTCACCGAACAAATCAACGATATCCTTGAAGCCTTTTTCTCCGGGCTCCACCACCTGCCGTGCAATCACATCACAATCCAGCACAACCAGACCTTTTTCATAAAAGCGCCTGCATACAATGCTTTTTCCCGATCCTGCCGAACCGGTCACTGCAATTTTAAAAATGTTCATGGATTTTTGTTTATGGATATTAATATGTGTATGTTTTGTTTATATTAAGCTGCCTGCGTGACATTGACTATAGTATGCTTTTGTGATAATTTTCAAGACCGTTTTTTAATTATAAATAAAAGGATACAGATTGTGGAAAGAACATTATCAATCATCAAACCCGACGGGGTTGCAAAAAACGTAATCGGTGAAGTGATCAGACGTTTTGAAACTTCTGGCATCAAGATTGCTGCCATGAAAATGATTCAACTGACCAAACCCCAGGCCCAGGGATTTTATGCGGTTCATAAACAAAGACCTTTTTTTGACAGCCTGACAGATTTTATGACATCCGGCCCCATTGTTGTCATGATCCTTGAGGGTGAAGATGTCATTGCCCAAAACCGGAAACTGATGGGCGCCACCAATTTTAAAGACGCTGAAGAGGGAACTATCAGAAAAGATTATGCAACTGATATTGAAAAAAATGTGGTTCATGGTTCTGATGCGCCCGAAACAGCTGCTTTCGAGATCGGATATTTTTTCAACGATCTTGAGATCCAGCAAAGATAAACTGTCCCGGATTTCCATAAAAACCCGCAGTGGGGAAATTATTTTCTCCACTGCGGGTTTTTTTATTCAATTTCGCAAATGGATATTTCATGATTCATCTTTCCGGTTTTATACCCATCCATGTCTATGGAAATCCTGTCAAATCCGATTTTTTTCAATGCAACTGATACCTTTTGCCGGATTTCAGGCGCTGTTATCCGGCTTACAAATTGCGGTTCCACTTCGACCTGGGCTGATTTTCCCATACACCGCACCCGGACCTGTTCAAATCCCAGGTCGTGCAATACCTGTTCTGCTGTATCAATCATTGCAAGTTTCTGAACTGTAATAATATCATGATACGGAATGCGTGTGGCCAGGCAGGATTGAGACGGTTTGTTCCAGGTTGCAAGTCCCATCTGCCGGGACAGTTCCCGAATCTGTGATTTTGCAAGACCTGCATCTGCCAGGGGACTTAAAAAACCAAGCTCCTGTGCCGCTTTCAACCCCGGACGAAAATCACCCAGATCATCCAGATTCACTCCGTGAAGCAGATGGTGAATCCCCTTTTCCCGGGCTATCTGCTTTATGGATGAAAAAATCTGTTTCTTGCAAAAATAGCATCTTTGGGGGGTGTTCTGGATCACCTCTTTATTTGAAAACATACCTGCCTGGAACTCAACATATTCAACCCCGAGTCGGGCTGCTACTGCCTTTGCCTGATCCGTCTCTGTTAAAGGAACAAATCGGGATGCCGCATTAACGGCCAGCAACGGGCCTTTGATGATATTTTTGGTCACTGCCACAAGAAAGGTGCTGTCCACTCCGCCGGAAAATGCAATGGCTGCTGATGGCAACTGTTCCAGGAGTTGTTCAAGGGTTTTGAGTAATTCTTTCAAAATATCTTTTTTAAAATCAATGGGCATACACTTCAAATTTGGTTTTAACACTGGTCAAAGAATCAATGCGTTCCTGAAATGCCATTCTCTCCTTGCTGACAAGCCACTTGGACCAGTCATCCACATGCTGCCATTTGCTGATCACCAGCAGATCACCTTCGCTGTCCACCCGTTTTAATGTTTCAGCGCCGATATATCCTTTCTGTTTCAGGGCAGCCGCTCTCATTTCCCGGTATAATTCTTCCAGCAGCCCCATGTTTTCAGGAGTAACTTTTCTTTTAATCAATACGGTCACTGACATTTTCACCCCCGCTTGTTTTTTTAAAGCTAATATAAATATAACCCCTATATATCACACATCCATAGCTTTTAACAAACCCTGCATCGCAAGTTTTCACCAGATACCCCTTGACTAAAACCCCTTACCGGTATATAAAAACTTTCAATTAATTCCACTGGGTGATCGTCCAACGGCAGGACTACGGACTCTGACTCCGTCAATTAAGGTTCGAATCCTTATCACCCAGCCACTTGAAAAACAAAGGTTTCCAGCAAATCACGCTGAAAACCTTTTTTGTTTTTCCGGTAATCCTCCGGTCTTGGTGTGAAATCATACTTGCGCATATGGAATTTTTGCTAATTTTGATCTTTAAATTTAGGCTACAAGTTTTGTCAATCGAGGATTATTGTAAGCCGCCACGTAATCTCAGAAATTCTGGCACACAATATCAGAAATTTAAAATTTGAAAATCTTATTTAATCGTCTGTTTGTTTCCCTGAAAAAAATATTTTTGCTGGCATAATTAATTGCCTTATATATAATGGTATGAATTATTCGGGCCAGGCAGAGGTTGCACCCTCCACCCGACCCTAACACAACAAACCTACTCAGGAGGTAAGTCATGCATGATCTACGTGTATCAGAAATCGAATCCCAGATAAATCAGTTTTTTGAAGCAGAGACCACCAAGGCTCTGGCCAAGGCAACAAAAGATGCGTATAAAGGCGTCTGTTATAAGCAATTGCTGCCGTTCTGCAAGCGTCATGGGATAACCCGGCTGGATGACAGCTTTAATGCATTCATGGACAAATATGCCATATCTATCCGGGAGCGTGGAATATCTGCCCAGACAACCAGATCCTATCTTACCACCTCAAAGCTGCTGTTCAGATTCCACGATATCACTATAAAACATACCTATAGAATCCCCAGGGCGGATAAGCAGAAGAATGACCTTAAGCATGAAATGCGCTGGTTCTCAGGAGAAGAGATCGCTCTCTGCAAGACGTATAAATTCCCCAAGAGGCATACCAGGAATCATTTGCTTGTCAGAATTCTGGTTGAAACCGGGGCAAGGGTTGATGAGGTGGCCCATATCCGTGTTTGTGATATCAGACTTGAATCAAAAACCATACTGATCTCACATTCAAAGACGATTCCCCGGCCGGTATTCATCAGCCCGGAATCTGCAATATACATGAAGCAATATCTGGCACAGTCTTTCCCAGATCCGCACAAGGATGCTTTTAAGCGCATATTTCCCGGCAAAAACATGATGTACAAAATCATTGTGGCCATGTTGTCTGACCTGGGCTTAAAGACGCCGAATGACGGCAGAGGCCCGCATACATTTCGCCATTATACGGCTACAAATCTAAGATATAATATGAATATGGATCTGGATCATGTGGCCCGGCTCCTGGGTGATACTCCGGAAACAATCAGCACAAGATATCTGCATCCCACTGCCGGGATGCTCCAGAATCTTGTAAACAAAGCGTCCGGGTATTAATAAAAAATGGAGCAACATTATATATTGTTGCTCCATTTTTTTTAGAATCTGATCGCTCTTATGCAGCTAATTTGAGCTGCTCAGCCAGGGCAGCATAATTTTCCGGCATATGATCGTTAAAGATATCAATGCCGTATTTCCCGCCAAAATCAATCTTGTATGCCATCCGGTCCAAAAACCTTCCCCACTCTGAAATATTATCAGTGTACGTCCCATCACCCAGAAAATAATGAAGCTTGCCAAAGTGACTGTAGTTCATGATCCGGGGCGGGATTCGTGTGACCACGTCGTTATTGTTGACAACCCGGTGAAAAATATTAGGGAAATGATCATCAATATAATCTGCACAGAAGGGATCTGCCACCCTGGGGCCGCCAAAATGGATGACGGCTTCCAGCGGATCACAGACCTCAAGAAAAGCGATGCCCATGATGACGGCCACTGCCGCACCCTGGGAATGCCCGGTGATAATCAGTTTCTGCCCGCCTGCCAGATATGCCGCCAAAGCAGTTTTAATTTGCCAATAAACTGATTTGACATCCGCAAGAAAGCCTCCATGCAGATAACCCCACATGCAGGGAACTTGTTCAAAGTCAAAATTGGTTTCCCAGTCCGCATCTGTGCTTGATCCACGGAAAGTCAGATAAACGTATCCGTCCCTGGAGCTAAGAAAACACTGGGTGTCTGTTTCAAAATTTTCAATCCAATGGAATTTTTCGAAGCCATCAGCCAGAAGCTTGTTTTCTAAAGACAGGATATTCCATCCGGGGAATGAAGACTCATATGCAAGCAGTGAAAGTCTTGCTGTGATCTGGATTTGATCTTTGATGTTCATTTTCATCACCTTATTTTATTAAGGATTATACAATAAAATATGTAATCAACGCATATTCCCCATGCCACCGCCTCTATGGGATGAGCGGGTTTGGGTTTCAGGTGTGACATCAGGCCCAATATAATTAGTCGAGAATACCACATCATCTATATAAACAATCGTGTCTTCATCAAAACCCGAATTAGACCATCCCATCAGATAGCCGTTACGCAAAAACTCATTCACACCACATGGCGCTCCTAACCATGAGAGCGGATCGCCATCTATGATCAACTCACCATCAACCCAAAATTGCAAAGCCCCATCTCCTGCGCCTGAATCAATTTTATACCTAAATTCAAAGCATAACCACTTGCCCTTGTCTTCTTCCGTTAATGTCCATCTCGTAGAAGGGGAATCGACCTCTGATGTAAATGAGGGAGCAACACAACCAAGGGTTTTTACACCGGATGGATAAGTATGCTTCGCAGTAAACCCTGCCTGCATATCACCTTGGAGTTCAAACCCAATCTTATTTGTATCATCCGCATAACTATCACCCCATATGTATATAAATTTTGTGTTCTCAGTTGAGGGGGTGGCTCGGATAGTATAGCTTTCAGGAAACCAAATATAGTATCTAATATAAATTTCAGTTTGAGGAGCATCA
>Ga0180009_10000037_pt1 | contig 238043 bp, 219 predicted proteins | sample OS_PC_MetaG_FD_123537 | JGI IMG/M metagenome (GOLD analysis project Ga0180009, IMG submission 123537) | Groundwater microbial communities from the Aspo Hard Rock Laboratory (HRL) deep subsurface site, Sweden - OS_PC_MetaG | ecosystem: Environmental > Aquatic > Deep subsurface > Groundwater...
CATAGAGGCATACATTGAATTCTACAATCAATCTCCCAGACCTTTTATCTGGAAGAAAAGAGAAGTCAAAGGATCTCAACTGAGAGATACTATCGATAATTTATGCTATTAAACACTAGAATACAATAATACTTGTATCCCCCCGCACCCCCCAGGCTATTCAGCAGCCGAAAAACCGCTTGGGGCAAATGTCAAAATGAAAGACTTGACCCCATGTTTGTGGTGACCCCATGTTTGGACCCCATGTTTGTGACTATGTTTGTAGGGTTCTTTCATCCCCGACTCTATGCCGGTTTATCCCGGCGCTTTCGACTTGACCCCTTTTCCGATTCTAAAGACCAGCCTCTTTTTGACAGTCTGGCCCTGAGTTTTGCGGGTCACCTCCAAATGGTTGTGACATTTTCTTTACGTTAAACGTTTTTTTTCGCAGTATAGCAATTGAAGTCAAGAAATCGTTTTTGAATATTGTTTATCTTTTCTTATCTGGAGAATGAAAAAATGAAAAAGGAAAAGATAAAAGCAGTGGGAAAAATGCAGGAGTATATCCAGTCTCACATCACCGAGCCGATTACGCTTTATGATTTGGCTCGATCATGTGACTTGTCACCCTGGCATGCTTCCAGAATCTTCAAGGAACTCTTGGGCAAAACGCCATTTGAATATATCCGTGCTTGCAGGGTATCTCAGGCCGCCTTGAAGCTTAGAGACAAAAAAGTAAAAGTGATCGATGTGGCTTTGGATTTTGTATTTGATACCCATGAAGGGTTTACAAGAGCTTTTTCCAGGCACTTCGGTATGAATCCCGCACATTATAAAAAACACACGCCTCCTGTTAAGCTTTTCCTGCCTCACCAAATCATGGATTCATACCCGAATTTATTTAACGAGGAGAAACGAATGGATAAAAACAATCTGAAAAAACCGGATAGCGACTCCGCAAAAACAGTGTTTGTGCAGGTCGTTGAAAGGCCCGCCCGAAAAATGATTCTTAAGAGAGGCGTCAAGGCAACCGAGTATTTTGAATACTGCAACGAAGTCGGATGCGACATCTGGGGAATACTCGTAAGCATCAAAGAGGCGTTATACGAACCTGTCGGCGTGTGGCTGCCTTCCGAAATGATACCCAAAGGAACCTCCATTTATGCGCAAGGTGTGGAAGTCCCAGCTGATTATTCGGGCCAGATTCCAGAGGGCTTCGACAGCATCGATCTCAAACCCTGCAAGATGATGATATTTCAGGGGCCTCCTTTCAATGATGCGGAGTTTGAGACGGCAATCCACAGTCTGTGGAACGTCATGAAATCATATGATCCTGAATTTTATGGATTTGAATGGGCCGACCAGGATGCGCCTCGATTTCAAATGGAGCCCAAGGGCTATTGCGGATATATCGAAGGTCGACCTGTCAGAACGGTTTTTACTAAACATCGTTAGGTGATAAAAAAGGAGAAAAATACATGAAAACAGGTATTTCAATAGTCCTGACGCTTGGCTTTATTATGACAATAACGTTTTGCCACGGACAAAGCAAAAAAGAGAAAAGCATTCACTTCAAAGGCAATCAGGTTTTTTACGAGGTAAGAGGAGATGCTCCAAGAACAGTCCTTTTTATTCATGGATGGACTGGAAGCCGGGAATCATGGAAGTCCCAGCTTGATGCTTTTGTCGATTACCGCGTTATCGCAGTTGATTTACCGGGAAACGGAAAAAGCGGCAAGAATGAAAAGGTTGATTACACAATGGATTTGTTTGCAGATACAATATACGAAATTTTAAAAAGTGAGCATGTGGATCATGCCTTTTTCATCGGCCACAGCATGGGCTTTGCCGTCGCGGAAGTGCTGGCTGTCAAATTTCCCGAAATTTGCAAAGGCATTGGTAGTATTGACGGTGTTCATTTTGAACTGCCGGAAGACCCGACAGAAAAGGATGCCTGGATTCAGTATAACAGGGTATTCGCAAAGAGCATGGAACACGAACAGGGAAGAGAGGATTTTATCAATGCTCTCTTCCTACCGGATACCCCTAAAATCTTAAGAGAAGAGATATTTAAAATCTCCAGAACAGTGCCATTGACAATAGGAAAATCCATGATCGAAGGGGTTGAAACCGATCAATATTACTGGAAGAAAAGGGTCATGACGATTCCTTGCCTGGCAGTCTATTCACCGGTTTTTCAGTTAACTCCGAAAGACAAGGCTAATTTCAAAAAGATGTACCCATCGGTCGCGTATCACGAAATCGAAAATGTGAGTCATTTTTTCATGCTGGAAATGCCGTATAAAGTGAACCAAATCATACTGGATTACCTGTCGAAAGAATATTAGTAATCTGGATTTACGCAATAAACCCGTGCTGGGGTCAGGCTTGCGTTATTGCGTTAAACCACCAATCAGTCTGTAATATTGTGTAAAAAGCATGAATAACCTGAAGGAACCATTGGGCTTATGGCACGAAAACCAAGAATTCATATGAAGGGAGCTGTCTATCATATCATGATGGGAGGGAATGATGGGCAACGGATCTTTTTTAAAGGGTGAACCATGCTTTAGTCGATCGACAGACTTAGTTTTATTGCCAGATCTATTGCTTTCATTGTTTGATCACTCAAGACACCGAGTCGCTTTTCAAGCCTTTGTTTGGAAACAGTTAATATTTGACCAGTTTTTGCTATCGAGGGCTTTGATAATCCACCTTCAGGAGGTTCAATTAATACGTTCATTGGATAAAGGCTGACTTTCGATGAAATTGCGATGACGATAGTAGTAGATGCTTTTTCATTTCCTATATCGTTCTGAACAACAACTGCTGGTCGCTTTCCAGACTGTTCACTTCCTCTGGCAGGATTCCAGTTAATAAGCCAAATCTCTCCCCGTTTTGGAATTTTATCCATTCACTACCTCGTTTTGGGCGTTAAACGCTAATTCTGCTAATTCGCTATCCTTTTTGGCTTCTTCTTCGTAACCTTTTGCCATTTGCTCTTCCGTTTTGATTTTCAACCACAACTTCAAAGCTTCTTGAACCAGTTTGCTTTTAGCCATCTTGTAAACATTGGCGGCATTTTCAATATCTTCCAGTAAGTGTTTATCAATCGTTATACTTATCTTGCTTTTTGTGATCATAATTATCTCCTATTATTAATCAGATTTTAAATACTACTTTACTGCAACATGAAAAATCAGTCAAGTAAGTTGATATTTGACGCGAATTATGAGTATCAGGACTTTTATTTCGACATTTTTATTTACCAAAAATGGCTTGGCCACCGCCAACCTTTGTTTATTGGAACTCAGGAGAACGAGGAACAGGCCAGCTATGAAAAAGAAAAGGTTTTAGATGTTATCTTTTACCGACAAGAACTGGATTTTTGAAGACAACGGAGAGATTTCTTGACATGCCTCAATCGTTTTTTTACCAATTAATATAATGACATCACAGCAGCTTTTAAAAATTCTAAGTGATCCTTCCTGACCAGAAATTTTTTAAAACTTATGGATTTAAATGGAAATTGAAAAGATCATCACTTTTGATCCAAAAATTCGTCGAGGAAAGCCCTGCATAAGAGGGATGAGAATAACTGTCTATGACATATTGGAGTATCTGGCCTCTGGAATGACCTATGAAGAAATTCTTGAGGATTTTCCATACTTAACAAAAACAGACATATTAGCATGTCTGGCTTTTGCCGCTCGACGAGACAAACTTACCTTGTCTATGCCTGCATGAAATTACTCTTTGACCCGAATCTCAGCCCCAATTTACCCTAAGAATTGATCCGGGATTTCCCGGAGTCAACCCATGTTTATCTACTCGGATTAGAACGTGAATCCGATGCAAATCTTTGGAAATATGTAGAAGAAAACAATTTTACTGTTGTTACAAAAGACTCAGATTTTTTGGAATTAGCCACACAAAATGGCCCTCCCCCTAAAGTCATATGGTTAAACTTGGGAAACTGCTCCACTTCAACTGTTCTTATAACAATTCAAAATCATATCAATGATATCAAACATTTTATCAAATCCAGTGAATTGGACATACTGGAAATAAGCTAATCGATTGGGAAAGCCAAGAGACAGACCAGCCAAACGGTACATTTACATACTTGACACGCTTAAGTCCCCGGTATTCCTGAATAACGGCTATTTATCAAGATACTTGCGAATCGCCTTGAATTGGCTTTCTCCGTCCAGGCCGGCTTCCGCCAAGACCATTTCCGCCTGACCGCTGCCGAGGTAGTGACCTTTTTGAAAGGGGTGCAAGGTTGCCTCTCTACCTTTTCTTGATTGGATCCATTGATACATGGTCGGCAGGGTGAATCCGGTAATCCCCAGGGCTTCCCGGGCATGTTTTTCCGGGAAGATCTGTTCCTGCGTCTCGGATGAGAGAAGGTTAAACAGTTCCGCACTCGATACGTAATACACACTCAGATCGACCCCCTTGGTTTTCAGCAAAGGCATTGTTTCTTCAATAAACGCATATGCCACCTCGCTGCCCTGCAGAACTACCGTACCATCTGCTTTTCCTTGAGGTTTCTTCAATTGATAGAGACCTGTAACGGCGTCATTGACCGGTGCAATCCCCAGGGCTTCCCTGTCCAATATGATTTCGGTCGGTCGGGTCACAAAAGGGGAAAGAACTGCAGGCTGTTTAGCCAGGGCTGTTGAAACCAGGAGCCAAAACTCGGCCGGATCCCAAGGGGTCAGAGTAATGGATGTTCCCAGAGGAAAATTATCCTGAAGTAGTTGAAGTGCCTGGGGATCAGCATGAGTTGGACCATCCTCGCCGGTTTTAAGTCCGGCATGGGCGCAGATGAGAATGAAGGTTTTGTAGGGGTCTTTGGTTACGAATTGCCTCGCCTGACAACCGATGGCATGTAATCGGGCAGGGACATGTCCCAGTGCCGCTATAAAAGCACCATAGGAGGAACAGGCACCCATGTGCCCACCAAATGTTGACAAACCCGCCATAATCCCAACCATGGCATCTTCGCAAATACCACCGATTGACAAGATTCGTGAATCAGGGTTGGAATCTGCGTTATAGTAACCATCGCTGAAACCTTTTCCGATTGAAGAAACGCTTGTGGATCCCAACAGATCTGCCGAGGCTGTAAGAATCGCGCCCCCACTTTTTTTATTATAATACTGCAGCACTTTACCCAGTTCTCCCCGTAAGGTAGTAGCTGTGCCTGGTTTCAGGCTCAATTCTTCGGGGGTATTAAGAGCTTGCTCCTTTGCCACCTTGACAATCTGCTCAACACTCGGGGCTTTCTCGCGGGGGTTGCGCCCCTGTTTGTCCAATCGGCTTTTTGCCTGTGACAGTCTTTCAGCAAAAGCGTCGGTCAGGGCTCTATTTTTTTCGAAGTAGTTGCGGATGATTTGAAGAGCATCCCAGTAACAGGCTTCAATAACATCTTTCTTTTTTCCACCCTGGCAACGTTGTTCGTTCACATCACAGTGGGGCAGTGTTTTGGCTCCAACTTCCAGAAACGGTTTCACGGCTTCGTAAAAACCATCTGTACACAGGTTATGTCCGGCTCCGTGAGAAGCTCTGCCTTCGATACCATATTTCCACCCTTTTGTTGTCCGATAAACAATGGCGGTCGGTTGATTATTTCCCATCATCCCGGCTTTAGCCTGGGCGGCCAGAACCTGCTGAAAATCCATGCCGCCGGGAACTTCAATTACGTTCCAGTCATGAAGTGCGGCTAATTCCATGGGGTTCCATTGAACATAATCCCCCGGTAAATCGTTGTCGCGACATACCTTGTTTGAATCAATGGACGCCTGGTTCCAGTCGACATGAAGGACAATATTTTTAAGTGATGCCGTACCAGCCGCTGCCATTGCCTCACTGACCCGCCCGGGAGTCAACCCTGTTTCTCCCTCTATAATATGGATTCTGGGAGCATTGTCTCCATACATATCCATCATGCCGAAAGCTAATCCGATGCTGGTGGTCATACCCACACCCGAAGCTCCCGTTGACAGCTTGACAAATGGTGTCGCCGGAGTCGGGTGTCCATCCAGGGGCTTAACCTTGAATTTTTTAAACAGTGGTGTTTCTGTTATCGGATTTCGTCTGAAACCCAGCAAATCTTCCAGTCTCAATTGCAGCAGCTCAATGTCAGGCAGCAGTTCAGGTTTACTGATGCGTAGAATCTCGTTTCTCAAAGCCCAGATATTATACAATCCCAAAGCCTTGTGTCCGGCAGCATAGGAAATTATATCGGCATCCGGTCTGTCAGGATCGGATATGTCATAGTCCATTGTCTGAAAAAGGATGCTGGCGACGATTCGACCGGATGAGATCGATCCTCCCGGATGCCCGGAAGTCGGGACATAATTATACATCAGAGCGCAAACCGATCGGTAGACCAGATCAAGTTGTTCAAAAAACTCAAGATCTTTGGACGTTGTCACCTGATCCAATCTGTTTTTTTCTTCCAGAATATTAAAATAGACACCCCGACGACCATCCATATTTAGTGACATCCGATGCTCCTTTGTTTTGGCTTTATTAGAATCCAAACCGCTGATTTATTTCCTGATTCAAAAGATAAAAACATGTTCTTGCTGCCCAAGTATTGTAAAACAGACATTTAAAAATGTTTGCCACTTCAATACCGGTTCTTTGGTTTGTTCAGCATTTCTCCCAAGTACACTGATAAGAGATACTGTTCACAAACCTGACATGACAGCAAAATAAATTTTCCCTGAATGAAACCCTAATATTGTTGGCAATTTATTTCAAGAGCTTTCTATTCTTAAGGTAATTACCAATCCGTTTGGTAATCAAAGCCAATACAAACCATTTGAGTATTTCGGATGCCTTTTTGTTTTGCAGTTTTTGTTGTAATCCGAGGATTATGAGATTTTGCCAATAGATGGCGTACCAACGCCGGATCACTGATATTGAAATCTATTGTTGTCTTATTTTTCAATTAGAATTCCCGCTTCGGAGAAAATCTTTTCACACTCTTTTACCCGTTCGCTTGCCAACCATTCACTCATCTTTTCTTCAGAATTTGCAGATGACTTGATGCCAATCTTCCGGTTTTTTTCCTGCCACAAGGGGTGATATGCCATCAGTTGTGTTTTTTCGACTCTATTTTCTTTGTAGAATGAAACGATAGCAGCAAGGTTCTTCTCTGTATCGGTGATGTTGGGAATAAGAGGGGTTCTGGGCAAGACTTCCACACCTCCGTCCAGGAATTTTCTGTGTAGTTTCTTGAAATTTTCCAGAATGGTTTCATTGGAAGTTCCGCAATATTTTTTATGATCATCACCATTCATGATTTTAATATCATAGTAGATCAGGTCCACATGGGGATAAATCAGTTCATTGAATCTTTCATAATTAAACTGGCCGCAGGTTTCGATCAAAACATGAACGCCTTTCTCTTTAAAAGCTTTTACGACTTCCGCCAAAAACTCCATTTTGATCGTCGGTTCTCCACCGGAAAAGGTCACTCCCCCTTTCGACGTATCAAAAAATGGTTTGTCTTTGATTACTTTTTCAACCAGCTCCGAAATGGACATCTCTTTCCCAACCTGTTCCAGGGCTCCGGAGGGACAGGTTTCTATACATTCAAAACACAGATTGCAGACCGCTCTATCAATATAAAACGGGTTCTCTCTTGACAGAGCATCCATGGTGCAGGTTTCGATGCAGGTATTACAGCCGATACACGTTTTGGTCTCGAATGAAATCTCAGCAATTGCCTTCTTGCTTTCAGGGTTGTGGCACCAGGTGCATGACAGGGGGCAACCCTTAATAAACACTACCGACCTGATACCCGGGCCATCATCCAGGGAATTTCCCTTAATTTCCAATATCAAAGGTGATTTGCTCATAGTCCGTATTCCGTTCTCTCTATCAGTTCCAGCTGCATTTCCCTGTTCAGGTGCACAAAATAAGCGTTGTATCCGGAAATCCGCACGAGCAGATTTCTGTAATTTTCAGGATTCGCCATGGCATCCGCAATACCTCGGAATTCACCATGTTAAACTGCATCTGCATTCCTCCCTGTTCAAAATAGGACTTAACGTAGGAGTACATGGTATCAACGGTTTTCTCACGTGTGTCATGAGCTGATGGTACCAGTTTCACGTTGAAGGCGATGTTATTGTCCATATTGCGGGGATTGTGTCGCGCAACGTCCCGCATGTTATCCAGGAAGTTATTGGAAGCCGACGGATGAGGTGTGGCTCCCGGTGTAAAAGGTTGATATGCCAACCTTCCCGATGGAAGTGCTCCCGATAGCGAACCATAAGCCACATGTTGGGCGACCGACCAGAATCCCACGGTATAGTCGCCGCCGCGAAAGTTTTTAATGGCTTTATAGCAGGCATGAATCATGGAAGTGACACGGTTGGCCATCTCAACCGCCTCATCGCTGCCTGAACCGAACCGAGGCACTTTTTTCATTGCCCTGGCATGGAGACCGGGATCATTTTCAAAATTGGTATCGATGGCTTGTTTCAGTTCCTTGAAGGTTACGGTTTTATCGTCAAAAATTAGCTTTTTTATCACCAGCAATGAATCAACAACGTCGGACAGGCCGATATTAAAAGTACCAGACGTATTATAAAGGGCGCCCCCCCTGGTGACGTCAAGTGCATTTCCGATTGCTCCCCTGATGGCTGTACTCAGAAGCGGAGTCGGACGTAGATAGGCGTATGCCTCTCCTGCCATGTTGTTGAGCCTGGTGGTGTGATCTATGATGAACCGCTGCTGTGCTGCAAAAGCATCGAAAAAATCATCAAAACACTTAAAATCGTCGTTTTCCGGTCGACCTGTTTTCGGCCCAAGATGCCAGTTCATCAGCGGGTGATAACCGTTGTTTAAAGCCATTTCAAGACCCGCCACCATATTTGTCGAGGTTGCTCCCGTATGACTCATATGTTTTCCGGAAAGCGTTATCTCCACACATCCGGTTGCTGCCCAGTCCCGTAAATCTTCAATCTTTTCCGAATTCTGTCGGAACGATTCGATGACGGCATCATCATTATGCATGGAGGGAGTCGCAACGGTAATGAAATTTACTTCGCACAATCGTTTGAGATAGGTGTCGCTGTTAACTCCCAATTTAAACCTGGCATTCATATTGGGATCATTGAGAGACAGCATTTCGGTGACCTTAAGAAAAATATAGGTCATATCATTAACTGCATCCTGACCGTCGGGCGTCACGCCGCCTATGGTAATGGCTGTTTCCGACTGGCTGCCTCCGAAAAGATAGTTGGCCACATCAGGCACCAGGTTATAATGCTCGGCATTGGCCATGAAGAAGCATGAGATCAGCTCAGTAGTCCCTTGATACGAGGATAGTCTTTCAGGCTGTAGACCGAAAGGTAGGGATCATCGAGATACCTCACCCCCGGGTCTTCCTGTTTTCCCTTCATGCGATAATTTCTCCTGGCAGCAAGTTCCTTTGACATATTGGGATTGCCTGTATCATAGTCCCTTTTTCTTGAGTCAATGTCCTGTTTTTTGGCTTTGTTCAACATCCTCGGGTGCTTCTTGCCGAGAATCAAAGAGATATAATAATTGAACGCCTGCAGATATCCCATATTTCCATAGAGAATGATCTTATTCTTTAAGACCAGGTTTAACATCTCGTTGGGCGTCATTCTGACAATCTCTTTTAGCACCCCGTCATCGACAAAATGCATGATGGCATCGGCATTGTCCGGAACATAATTGAGCATGCTCACCTTTCCGTTTAGGAACACAATAGCCTGCTCAACACTTCCTGATGCCGTTCTGATCCCTATGGTAAAATTGGTCCAGCCGTCGGAACTCTTTAAATATTTCCGCAGGGACGGTCGAAGATTAAATTGCAAGGCCATCAGCCCCAAGGCAATATGGGTTAATCGATTTAAAAATCTAATTTCCATTGATTATTCCTTCTGTTGTAAGGGTGGTTTGCGATTTATAAAAAGGGAGCATCAGCTCCTCACACAATCTGATGATCAATTTTTCCGGGGTTTGATTCAGTTCCGCCAGGATGTTTCGGTTGTATAAAGTGACAATACCGTGAAGCGTAATCCAGAGTTGATAAGCCCTGAATTCAACATCAACTGCCGGAACAGCGGCATTGTCCTCAATGGCTTTCATCGGCACTGCAAGAGCGTTCAGTGCCGCCTGTTTTGTCTCAAGGGCGACCGGTTCAGCTTTATCCCCCCTGTACTCCAGATACCTGGGAGTATCACTGTTTAACATGATCTGATAGTAATCCGGGTTGTTGAATCCAAATTCCAGATAGACCCTAATCATCTTCTTCAGAGTTTCAAACGGATCATTTTGAGAGATATAAACCTCTTCCAGCACTTCCTGCAGTGCCTTAAACCCCTTTATCTGGATATTTAGATAGATCTCGTCCCGGTTGGAATAGTAATAATAGAGATTAGTTGCCGACATCCCGACACGATCGGCCAGCTTTCGCATACTCATATGAAAAAAACCAACCTCAATGATAAGTTTCATTGCCTCTTCAATGATATTTTGCTTTACTTTTTCAACAACTTCCGGTGATCTTGTTTTTCTAGCCATGGCGTACGAAACCCCTTTTGATTAATATAACGCTGTTCGATTAATAATTAATAGACCAGTGTTATATTAATTGTCAATTCAATCCTTCCGGAAATCATTTAGCCCATGTTTTCAGCTTTATGACTGAAATCCTGAGCTTTCCAGCCGGACTTTTTTGAGCCCGTATCACATCTCCAATCTAATAATGCAAAGTTCGCTTGTCAGTGCAACCTGAAGTTGGCGCTGAAAATGAGTGAAAACTGAATATGTAATGATATAAAAACAGCAATCTATAGACAATTGCTTAAAGTCAAGGAATTGCATGCCAACTCAAGATGACATTTATGGATTTATGCCGAATCATTGCGTGGTAAATATGATAAATTACAGGTGATTAGATGTCAGGTTTTGAGGCGCATATCTTGCAATTTGGGGCCCGATCGTTTTAATTTATTGAAAATCAAGGATTGTTTGAGCATGTGGTAAAAATCAGGATGATTCTACGATTTTTACCATGAATTTTGACAATCAGTTTTCCAATAATCTTACAGGAGGATTTTTATGACAGACGGCGATATTGTCCAGGATGTAGGAAAATGGGAATGGTCGGAACTGTGGAAAAAAGAGGACTGGTGGGCAGTTTGGCTTGGATTTATCATTCTGCTGCTGGGGATTATCTTTTATTTTCCTTCCTCAGGGGACCTGCAGATGAAAATTGAAGAGGCCAATGCAAAATACAGTCAAGAAGCTGCAAAAACCGATAAATTTAAGACAATCGGCTATTATCAGCTGTCCGATGCCAAGTCAAAAGTAAAAGCATTGAATTCAGGTCTTGGAAAATGGTTGAGTAAGCTTACCAAAAAACTGCATGGTTGGAGCACAAATCCGATTGATGCGTTTTACATGAGCGATGAAAAAGCTTCCTTAAAAGCAGCATAAGCTAAGCCAGGATATGAAAAAGCCCAGACTGCTGAAAAAGACGCGCTGGAAACCGCTAAAGCAGCTGAAGCGAAAGCCGAAGCAGCGGGATTCAGTGATCCAACTCTTAACGAGAAAGCAAAAAACTCGATTGAGGACTGGAGAGCAGCCAAACGAAAGGCATCCAGCGCCAAAAGCAAAGCGTCTGCAAAAGGGTATAACCAAATCGGTTATATTATTCTGCAGGGAGTCATTTTTGCTGTTTTTTTCGGAATTGGCATTTTTTTCATGGAAAAGTCCTTTTCGGAATTTCTCAAATCGTTTTCGTACGTTTACATTGTTTCGGTCTTCGTCTGGGTGCTATCAAACCAGTCGACTATCAAATACTACGGTATCAACTATGCCATCTGGGCAATCGTGATAGGTATGATCATCAGCAACACGGTGGGAACGCCCAAATGGGCCATGCCGGCTGTTCAGACTGAGTATTACATTAAAACCGGTCTGGTGTTGCTGGGTGCACAGATTCTGTTTGAAAAAATCGTAACCATTGGTACAGCTGGTGTGTTTGTAGCGTGGGTTGTCACACCAACAGTCTGGCTGGTGACGTACTGGTTTGGGCAGAAAATCGTGAAGATGCCATCAAAACGTCTAAATGCAACCATCTGCTCCGACATGTCGGTCTGCGGAGTATCTGCTGCCATCGCTGCCGCGGCTGCCTGTAAGGCCAAGAAAGAAGAGCTGACGCTAGCGGTCGGACTTTCCATGGTCTTTACGGCAATCATGATGGTGATAATGCCGATTACTATCAAGGCATTCTTTCCGGTGGACAAGCAACTGATTCTCGGTGGTGCCTGGATGGGTGGAACTATAGATGCAACCGGAGCCGTAGCCGCTGCCGGAGCCTTCCTGGGTGAAAAAGCACTGTATGTTGCCGCCACCATTAAGATGATCCAGAATGTCCTGATCGGCGTGATCGCCTTCTTTATTGCCCTTTATTTCACCACCCGGGTTGAAGTGGAGGAGACAGGACAAAAAGTTGGTGTAATGGAGATCTGGTACCGGTTTCCCAAGTTCGTGGTTGGCTTTATTGCAGCCTCCATTATTTTTTCACTGATCTACTCAGCTTTCAATGCCAGTGCGAACGGACTGGGAGCCACCATGGTTGATAACGGGGTTGTTAAGGGTATGGCCGATCTCTTCAGAGGCTGGTTTTTTACCCTTGCCTTTGCCAGTATCGGGCTTTCCACCAATTTCCGCGAGCTGAAAGAGCATTTCAAGGGCGGAAAGCCATTAATTCTTTATGTAGTGGGCCAATCTTTCAACCTGTTCATGACATTGCTGATGGCTTACATCATGTTCTATATAGTCTTCTCGGAACTGACTGCAACCATTTAGGAAAACATGAATCAAAACAGGAGTAACAACCAACAACCTGGAAACAGATCGTCCAGCCGACTGAAAGGCTGGGCGGCCTTTCTGTTCTGTTTGTCTCTGCTCTGGGGCTTTACGTTCTATTTCGGCCCCTGGCTGAGGGACAGTATTCCGGCAGCTGTTGAGATGACCGAAATCGCAAGAGAAAGGGACATCGATACAACAGCTTTTTTCTACGCTGAAACCAAAGAATCTTATGAAGGAGAACGTTATCTCAGGGAAGCACTTGATTTGGCGAAACCGAAAGGGTATGGTGCAAATGGTTTCTTTTTCCTGGGAATTGTTCTTTGCATTCTTATTCTGGCAGTAGGGTTTCATTTCATGCCCAATGAAACCATCCCGGAACCGGATAAAAATGACTGATGATACGATCAGTTGGTAAAGATTCCTTAATTATCTATCATGAGAAACTTGTGGCTTCAGCCAAAGACAAAAAAGACTATATACTGGACAGCGAGTATAAACTGGCTAATAAAATTGCAGCTGAGATCCTTCGTAAGCCGGAGCTGAATATCTGGATGATCCTGATCCCGATTGTGTTCGTCTATTATTTTTATGATCTCAACCGCTACTCCAGCGCCAAGAAGGATTTTGTCAGGAATTTCGTATTGACACGCAAGTACATACTGGAAGAAGCCTGTGCCCAGCATGAAGAGGGAAACAAGCCCGATTTTCAGGAGATGGCAAAAAACGAAAATGTTCCCGATTGTGCCATTGAAGAGTATAAACACTGGGCCAGTATTTTGTTCGAACACTACAGCAGGCTACTCAATACGGATGGTGAGAGCTATATAGCCCTCATCCGCGGACGTTACGAGGAACGCGGCAGGTTCTTGTTAATCGTTGATCAGATTAATAAGGCGGAAAGCAGGTTTTACAAGGCATTACGCAAGGATCTCAAAGGCTCGGTGGAGGACGTGGCGACAGTGATCAAAAAAATGGAATCCTCACTGGCTCCCCTCCGACGTCGGGAAGCCGACGTGATCTTTGCAGGTTAGATTAAGGTTTATTCTCCCAAAAATCCCGGGTGTCCATATCTCCAGCCCGGGAGACTCAAATTTACCTGTTTCAACAGATCAAAGCCCTCTTATACGACTAATGGAATAGTAAATACAAGAGATTGTTAAATATTATGTCCCCGAAATTTTGAATTAATCCGTAATACAAGCCTGATCAGCTTTTGGCTTGGTCCGACCCCATTTCCCATTTCCAATCCTCTTTTTTGTGCCAGATTCTTAGAATATGGATTGTTTCCTGGAGAATCAAATATCGTGCAATATAATCTCTAAGGATCAAATCACGGATCTTATTGGAATTTTTTTACTTCAATGCCCAGATTAGGGGAATGTTTTTTAACTTTTGAATGCCAATCAGAAGAGAATGGGCAACGCGATTTGCCACGTCAGGGTTTCTTTGGGCAATAAACTCTCTTAATCGTATAAGATCATCAATCAAACAGACATTCCATCGGAAGGGAATCGAATTCTGATTGAATCAATTTCTTTAAGATTGACTTACTTGGCGTAATTATGAAGAATTTAAGCAAAATTATTGATAAAAAGGTTTAAGGCCAAAAAAAGCAGTTCTGTTATGATAGAGAACTCTCACTTCTAACAATAAGTTACAAGGAGTTCTGACTATGAAAACAGTCCCCAGGATATATTCAATTGTTGTTCTTTCCGTCTTGATTTCGGTAATTATCGTTTTTCTTTTGAGTTGTGCATCGGGAGGTGATGGTGGTGGAAGTTCCGATTCTGATACCCCTCTTGACGGAGGAACCGATACTTCCACCGATGTCACAGCACCCCAAGTAGTAAGCATAACGCCAGCTGACGGCAGTCAGGATATCGATCCTGAAACTTCAATTACAATTACCTTCAGCGAAGCTCTGGATGAATCTACAATCGGAACCAGCACTACTGCGATTACTACCTCTCAGTTGACTCTGCTGGATGTCTCAGCTGATACACTGATACCAATAACAATAAGCCTGGATGAAACCGGAAAAACGGTTACACTGACACCCTCTTCAACTCTAAGTAGTGCAAAAACTTATCAGACTGCAATCACTGTAACCGTTGCTGATCTTGCTGGCAATACGCTGGCCGAGGCTCTAAGTTACGATTTCATAACCGGAACTGTCATCACAGGTTCCGTCTCCGAGCAGGTACAGTCTTCAAGCAGTTCAGCACTGAATCAAAGTTACCAATCAAATCTTTACCAGAGGTCAGAACCGCAAGTAGCCGGTAACAATACAGTTAAACTGATTGAAATCGACTCTTCCGGAGGTCAGGTTGGAGATACAATTGCAGAGTCAACCATTGATAGTAACGGGAACTTCAGATTGCTGGCCCCCACTGATTTTGCACCCAGCAGCGATCTGATAGTTCAGGCTGAAGTTAGTGATGGCAATCTTTGTGCTTTTGTATCCGGAACCGACATCGATATCAGTCCGGAAACGGATGCGGCTCTGTTTGCCATTGTCGATACCGTGTCGGATCTCTCGCAAATCAGTTTTCAGGAAATCGAGCTGGTGAGGGAAAGAGTCAGATCTCTAAATATGGATCTCATTGAAAACGGGATGAACGGAAAAACCCATGCCAATGCTATCAAATCCGGAGCCTTGAAACAGCACGAACTTTATCACTTTATTAAAAACGCAGCTTTCGCCGGGGGGATCTGTGCAACTGTCCTGGATAGCAGTGACAATCCCTTGGAAGATATCAGAGTTATCATCATGGGGAGTGGAGATGAGCACAGGCATGGGGAAGGATTGACGGATGCAAACGGTGAGGTTTGTATCAACCTGAAAGATGGCGAGTATATTATTTTAGCTGTTAATGGATCATCATCGAATTTCAGCGCCGGAGGCTGGTATAAAAACCGTGCTGTTGTTCATAGTTTTTCCAATTCGGAGATAGTGTCTGTCAGCGGAAATGAATTCACTGATAAAGAAATTGTTCTGCCCCCAGGAGCAAGAATTAATGGAACCGTAAAAACAGATGACGGTGATCCGCTGGAAGGATTTAGGGTTTATGTCTTTGATGCCCAATATGAATCGCCTGTTACCTGGGCCGATGTTAACAGCAGTGGCAATTTTAGCATTAATATCACGACAAATGAAACCGTTAAGGTTATGACTACCCAACTGAGAGGGGACTATCTTGCTTTAATTTGGAACGATGGAACAACACAGGCAGTTGAACCTTATGGAGGAGAGGTTGAAGGATTCTCTCTTTCTGCCAATGGTATCAAAACCATTGATTTTGAATATGGTGACAGTGAAAAAGGTTCTCAATTATCCGGAATAGTAACAACTCATATCGGAACGCCGGTTTCAGGAGAAGTGATCTGGATCTTCGATGGCACAGGAGATGCGATGGGGAGATCCTTAACCAACAGAGCAGGAGAGTATAAAGCGAATCTGGGAAATGGCGAATATGTGTTAATCTGCCGCGGAGTGTTTCAACCACAAACCATCAGTGGTATCAATGAAACGCTGGATTTTGCACATCCCGTTGGAGTTGTCACAACAACCCTGAAAGACGGGAGTTTTAATCCTGTGGGGTATGCCAAAACAGTGCTCAGATACATTGGTGACGACTCGGATTGTCCAAATGACGAAATGTATCCTTTCCTTCAACTTCGATCCGTTGCCTACTCTCAGCGTAACGGCGAAGTAGCACTTTATGTATCGACAGGATCAGGGCACCAGTTATCAGTTGATACAACATCAGTACCTTTTGATTTGGGATATGCTGTCTTTGATAACAGCGAGAGTCCTCCCTCGCTAAAACATGATACCTGCAGCAATTCTTATGAGGATATATCTGTCTCAATACCGGGTGAACAGGAACTTGGTACGCTGGACATTCCAGCAAGCGGCACCTTGAAAGGCAACGCTTATTATTGCGGTCCACCTTCCTCCATAACAGGGGGGTGGGTTGGAGTATACATTGGTTCACACAGCAACTTTGAGTTCTTCTTTGGAACACATACAGATGAAAACGGATATTATGAAATGAAGTTGCCCCCTAACTCAGACTATACGGTTTATTTTGATGATGACCCGGACAATAGTACTTTTTCTGAAACAAAAACCAATGTAAACATTATAGCTGGACAGGATAAAACAGAAGACTTTCAACAAATAGGCTGTATAACACCGTAACGCATTTCATAAACCACTTTGCATTTTCGACATAAACAATGGTTTTAATCGCTAAGCTTTTTGGTTGGATTGAAGGTTTGTAAGGATGATCCTTTGATCAGTGACAACTGTAATTTTGAAATGGACGTTATTTTATAATCACAGTTGTGGAAATAATCATGAAGAATAGAGGGTGTCACATTATTTAAAACCGCCCTATTTCTTCTTTGGTTTGCCCAATTCGATGGAGCGGTTGAAGGCTGCTTCAAAACCACCGATGAGGATAGATTTCAGATTCTTGGAATCGAAATAATTGGTTGCTTCCAAGGTTGTTCCACCGGGAGAGGTGACCTTACGTCTTAATTCCTCGGGTGAATCTTCGGAGCGATCCATTAGAATGGAAGATCCCAGAATGGTCTGACTTGCCAGGAGGTCTGCCTGTTTCTCGGTAAAACCAAGTTTGATAGCACCTTCCTTGAGGGCTTCCGCCAGATAGAAAACATAGGCTGGGCCACTTCCGGAGATAGCGGTTGCGGCATCGATCATGATCTCTTTTTCCACCCTGAAGGCCCGTCCCATGGTAGACAGTATCGATTGTGCGGTAACATAGGATTGATCCGAAACGCTGCTGTTCCCGCAATATACGGACATCCCCATCTGAATGGCACAAGGCGTATTAGGCATACATCGAATAATCTGCGCCCAGGTCAGCTTTTCTTCCAATACGGCAAGGGTGATTCCTGCCATGATGGAGATCACCAGGGTTTTCTCATCTGTTTTGGATGCTATTTCCGCCAATACGGATTCGGAATCCTGCGGTTTAACCGCAATCAATACCAGATCCAGCATTCCCGATAAATCACCCACATTTTCCAGAATTCGGGTTCCGTTTTCAGAGAGACGTTTTGTATAGGGATTCTGATATTTTTCGACAATCGTTAATTCTTCCGCAGCGCAGATTCCTTTTTGAATAATGGCATCTGCCAGAACAGACCCCATATTCCCGCAACCGACTAAAACAGGTTTTGCCATGTTAAGTTATATTTTAGCTATTAGCTGACAGTATTCAGCTTAATTGGAAATAGGTAAATAATATAATGAATTGCCCCGCAGTAAGTTGCAAGGCATCTGCTATTATTCCGGGCTGGAACCGGTATCTATTATTATAAAAGAGTATCATCTGCCTGGATCCCGGATCAAGTCCGGGATGACACCACGAAGCGAGCTTCGGAAAAAAATACTCGGAGAATTTGAACAACCCTACTATCCGTTTGTTCGTTCAAATTCCTTCATGAAGGAAGCCAGTGCTTCGATTCCTTCCATGGGCATTGCATTGTAGATTGAAGCCCGCGCTCCTCCGACAGAACGGTGACCTTTCAGAGCGGTCAAACCGGCATCGCCCGATCCCTTAAGGAATCTATTCAATAGCTCCGGAGACGGAAGGTTAAAAGTTACATTCATAATTGATCGATGATCTTTATGGGCATGACCGGTATAAAACCCGGATTCATCCAGTACCTGGTATAAATAGGCCGCCTTTTTCTCATTAATCTTTTCAATCGCCGCTACTCCTCCTTGTCCTTTTAACCATTTCAAAACCAGATTGATGACGTAAATCGCAAAGGTATTAGTGGTATTGGAAAGTGAATGTTTTTCATCATAGATCTTGTAATTCAAAAGTTCGGGTGTATTATCCGGTGCATATCCCAGAAGATCCTCACGAATAACAACCAATGCCATCCCTGATGGACCCAGATTCTTCTGCGCTCCGGCGAACAGGATTCCAAATTTGGAATAATCCATCTTCCTTGACAAAATCTCCGATGTTGCATCAACCACCAGCGGCAAATCGCCGGTATCGGGGAATTCATGCCAGCGGGTTCCGAAAAGCGTGTTGTTGCTGGTAATATAAACATAGGATGCATCCTGTTCCAGGTCTTCCTTTCTGAATTCGGGAATACGATCATAGTTTGTATCCGCACTTTTGGCAACGGTTACCACATTGCCATATTTTTTGGCTTCATTGGCAGCCATGCGCGCGAAGTTGCCGCTCTCATAATACAAGGCCTTCTTTGCAGGTTTTCGACCAATAATATTCATCGGAATAGCTGAAAACTGCATCTTGGCACCGCCATGTACATATAAAATCCGGTAGTTATCGGGCAGGGAAACAATCTCTTTGAACAACGCATCGGTTTCATACAGCATTTCATCAAACTCCTTAGAACGATGGCTGATCTCGATGATGGATGATCCCATATTTTTAAAATCGAGAAACTCTTCCTGGATTTGTTTAATAACAGGGGATGGCAGTTTGGCTGGCCCTGCACCAAAATTATATATGTTTTCTTTCATTATTTGGCTTATTGATTAGAAGTAACGTTGCAAAATCATTTAGGATTCCGGCTCAAGGCCTGAATGACACGCAGCTTTAAATAAGTATCCGCGTGGGCACAAAAAACGAGCCCACCCTACAACATCATTTAATATGGGATTGGAAAACCATAAAATATGTATAGATTAATAATCTTAGTGAGCTCTGACAGCATAAATATTTGGAATCATCCTAATGCTTTCAATCACATCTTCGGCAATGGGTTTATCGATATCCAGGATACTATAGGCTATTTCTCCTCTGCTCTTATTCAGCATATCAAGAACGTTGATATCGTTTTTAGCCAGTATCGCCAAAACCTGTCCCAGCATATTCGGAACATTTTTATTGGAGAATGTAATTCGATATTCACTGGATCGCTCCAGCACCAAGGAGGGAAAATTGACGGAGTTCACAATGTTTCCGTTTTCCAGAAAATCCATTAGCTGATCCGCCGCCATGGTGGCACAATTTTCCTCGGCCTCCTTTGTACTGGCGCCGATGTGGGGCATTAAGATAATGTCTTCTCTTCCCATCAGTACCGGATGAGGAAAATCCGTAATGAACCTGGATAAGATTCCTTCATCCAACGCTTTAACCACTGCATTCGGTTCAACTATATGCTCACGGGAGAAATTTAACAACCGTGCTCCCTTCTTTACGAACTGTAGCGACTCATCATTGATCATATACTTGGTGGATTCCAGCATGGGTAAGTGAAGAGTAATGAAATCCGATTTTGCCAGTAGGGTTGGCAGATCCTCAATCCTCTGCACTTGATTGGACAGTCGCCAGGCGGATTCAACCGTAATGCTTGGATCATAACCGATTACCGTCATTCCCATACTCATGGCCATATCTGCCACTTTTGACCCAATTGCCCCTAAACCGACAATTCCCAGTGTATTGTTAATGATTTCACTTCCGGCAAAATTCTTCTTCTCCTTCTCAACTATTCTGATAACCTCTTTTGGATCATTGGTTTGAGTTGCCAGTTTATCCAGGAAGCGAATCCCGCGAATCACTCCCCTTGAAGCCAGCAACAGAGACAACATCACCAGTTCCTTAACCGAATTCGCATTAGCCCCGGGTGAATTGAAGACAGGAATCCCTTTTAAGGCGCAATCAGCCACACATATTTTGTCAACACCTGCTCCCGCCCTGGCAATAGCCAAAAGGGAGGGGGGTAAGTCTTCCGGTTTAATTGGTGTGCTTCTGACCATGATGGCATCGGGAGATCCCACTTCATTTGCTATTTCGTATCTGTCCTTGGGGAATTTCTCCAATCCTTTTGGAGAGATCTGATTCACTGTCAATATTTTAAACATTACACTCCTAAGCGCATATCCGTTGGGAAAAAGAAAGAAACCGTCTTTGAATCTCTTTTGATGTTAATATGTTATAGGTTAAGATAGAAGTACAATATCGAAATCACACTTATTTAGTCATCCAAAAATCCAATCTGCTTTTGACGAAGTCAATGCTTGTAGTCAAAAAACACATGTTATACCGGTATATGATCGGAATTCTGATAAAACTCCATTCCCTCGAATTTCTTCTTTGCATAGTCCAGATCCCATGTTGAATTGCAGAGGAAGATCTTCTTGTCTTTAACATCGTGTGCGATTTGTGCAATATAGCGCTCCTCAAATTTTTTAAGCACCTGTTCATTATCGCTGTGATACCAGCGGGCGCAGGTGTATGGCACCGACTCAAAAACGCCTTCAACGTTGTATTCGTGTAGAAGTCTGAACTTTATTACTTCAAACTGAAGGACGCCCACCACTCCAAGAATGTGGGCATTACTGGCAACGGCTTTAAATACCTGGGTCGCTCCCTCCTCTGTCAGTTGAACCAGTCCTTTTTCCAACTGTTTCCCTTTTAACGGATCTGCCAGACGAACCTTCATAAAGTTCTCGGGAGAGAAATTGGGAATTCCTGTAAAATTTAGCTCTTCACCCTGACTGAAACTGTCTCCAATTTTAAACAGCCCCGGATCATACAAACCCAGAATATCTCCTGCAAACCCTTCGTCCAACATCTCACGCTCTTTTGCCATAAAGGTTACGGTGCTGTTCAATTTGATCATTCGCTGCAATCTGCAATGGTACAATTTCATCCCCCGCGTGAATTTACCCGAACAGATTCTCATAAATGCGATTCTATCCCGATGAGAGGAATCCATATTTGCCTGAATTTTAAAGATGAATCCTGTTAATTTTGATTCATCCGGTTTAACAACCCTCTCAACAGCCGGTCTCGGTCTTGGTGATGGTGAGTATTCCAGGAAATTGTGAAGAAATTCAAACACACCAAAATTTCTAAGGGCTGATCCAAAAAATACCGGAGTGATACTTCCATCCAAATATCCCTCTTTAGTGAAAGGTGTTCCGGCGCCCTCAAGCAGTTCCATATCTTCACGCAGTTGGTTTGCATGAAAAGGGGTCACAATTTCATCCAGTAGGGGATCATCAAGACCTTTCAAGGCTACTGGCTCCAATTTCCGTTGGTCTTCGCCGGCATGGAAAATGCGAACACTGTTGGAACGGATATCATATATCCCTTTAAAATCCCTACCCATTCCAATCGGCCAGGTTTGAGGACAGCATTGAATCTTAAGAACGTTTTCAACTTCATCCAACAATTCAAAGGGATTATTGCATTCACGATCAAATTTATTCATGAAGGTCATAACCGGTGTATTACGCATCCTGCAGACTTCCAGCAGCTTTTTCGTTTGAGCCTCCACTCCCTTGGCCCCGTCGATCAGCATCAACGCGCTGTCAACTGCTGTCAAAACACGGTAAGTATCCTCTGAAAAATCCTGGTGACCGGGCGTATCCAGCAGATTGATCTCATAATCGTTATAAGAGAATTTCATAACAGAGGATGTCACGCTGATTCCCCTTTGTTTTTCGATTTCCATCCAGTCGGATGTTGCATACTTCTTCGATTTACGAGCCTTAACCGTCCCGGCCATCTGAATCGCGCCTCCAAACAGGAGCACCTTTTCTGTGATGGTTGTTTTTCCGGCATCGGGATGGCTGATAATGGCAAAAGTACGTCTACGCTGCACCTGCTGAACAATTTCTGATTCTAAAGACATGAATTGCTTGAATGATGGAGGTTTTTTCGTGAAGCCCTCAAGAGTTTTTTTTAGGCTTCTACAGTCTGAACATATACTGAAATGATAGTAAAAACGAGTCTACTCCCTTGTGACAAAACCCAAAATGAGCTAGCTCATGCCAGGGATTGATTCCTCTTATTTTTAGATCAAAATCGGAATTTAAGGTGAAATGATTGGAATCAGGCTCAACCTTCAGACCACCTTTTATAAAGAGAATGTTTGATATCAAACTGATCAAGAACCTTACCCACGGTTTGATCGATGATATCGGAAAGGGTTTGAGGGGAGTGATAAAATGCAGGGAAAGGAGGTAAAACCATGCCACCGTAATCAACCAAGCGAAGCAATAATTCCAGGTGTCCCTTGTGAAGAGGGGTTTCCCTGGGACAGATGATGAGCTTTCTTTTCTCTTTCAGAGTTACATCGGCCGCTCGCGTCAGAAGGTTATCATTATAACTATTTACAATCCCTGAAAGGCTTTTCATTGAACAGGGAATGATAACCATGCCGCTGTTCAAAAAAGAACCGCTGGCTATGGATGCGGAAATATCAGCAGGGTCATAATAAAAATCGGCGAAATTTCTTACTGTATCGATAGAATATTCGGTTTCAAATTTAATGGTTTTTTCAGCTGCTGTGGATATGATGGCGTGAGTTTCAACGGATTTGACATCTTTGAGAACTTCCAGCATGCGGATGCCATAAATGGCACCCGATGCCCCTGAAATTGCTATGATCAACTTTTTGGTTTGCATTCTTATGCGCTTTTTGCCTGAGGTTGGGGCTTTTTGGATGTTGCTTTTTCCCAGGCAGCCTGGATTTTTCTCAGATCAATCTTGTTCTCCCTTGACATCTTTTGCATGGCTCTGATGATCAGCTTTTGCTTTTCATGAACCAAGTCAACAGTCGGCCTTTGAGATTTGAGAGAGGAAACCAATGTTCTTCTGTTTTTCTCGGGAAAGCACATGATCACTTTTTCCTGCAGCTGCTTTGGTGAACCAACAAGGGAAATAATCACATCCTCCGGAGGCAGCCTTCTAACGACTTCAGTCAGCACCTCTTTAGGTACTACAGGAATGGAATCAAACAGGAAGAAGCGACTTTCCACTTTTTCACTTAAGCTTCGATCCGATACCCTGAGGTTGTTGATCATATCCTTTCTGACGTTGGCGCCTGATTCACTAATCAAATCAACCACCATGTCTACCCCGTCAAATCCAACCGTGCTGTCTCCCGGCAGATCTTTTGCTTTATCAGCAAGATTATAGGCGACTTTTTCCGCCAGTTCTAATGGCAGATCAATCATATTTCCAAGCTGTTGAATCACTTTACCCCGTTGTTCTTTTGGGATCTTTTCAACGATTGCGGCTGAGTTAACACTGGTCAGCTGGCTTAATACAATGGCTTTAATTTTTACCGGTTCATCCTTTATCAAAAAAGCAATTTGCCCGGTTGACAAGTCTTTGAGGAAAGAGAACGGATCAAAACCGGTTTCTTCCGGTGAGGTCAATTTTTTTGTGAACAGGATTTTCTTAATCTCGTGCAGAATCAGATTATCTTGTTCCGGATTTTCTTTGATATCCTCAGCCATTTTTTCCATCTCTAGATATTTCTCATCACCCATCACGCCGGCAAAAAGCTTACGTGCAGGCGAAGGTCCCAGGATGCTAACGAAGCGGGTCATTTTTTCCACGCCCTGTTTATCCTTGGAGAAATCCTCATATAACTGTTCACACCAATCTTTTCTTCCCAGCAGCTTGGTTATGACATCTTCCAAAAACTTTTCATTTTTATCTTTCAGAATCGATTGTTTGATCAATGTTTCCTGTTGAGCCAGGCGTTGCTCTTTTTCTCTCTCAACCTCTTGGAGGCGTTCCTGAGTATCCGGTTCTTTCTCGAACATATGTCCATCTTCAATGGCCTCTTCCAGGGCAATCAGATTCTGACGCATTCTTGTCAGTCTCCAGATCAGAAACAGAACAATCAAACCGAATAAGAGAGCCAGACCCACATATATCCATTCACTGCGAGTCAATCCATAATACTCCTTCTCCTTCGTCATCTCCCCGATTTTTTTCGCTGCAGCTACTTCTTCCTCCTCTTTTTGATCTTTCAGCGATTTTGGCAGAATGGGGATAAAATTGAAGACATCACCCCGTGCCGGGTTCAGATCGCTAATAATCGGAATCGTTTCGCGTATGAAGGTATCGATCGAAGCAGACAACTCTTTATGCATCACCAGGTCAACTCTCATTTTTTGAATTTCCCAGTATTGATTTCCTACAATATCCGTGATTCTGGTCGAAGCAACTTCCGATTCAAATTCAAAACCGGGCAAAACCTCACCTGTTGTCTCTACTTTACCTCCCGGAGATTGAGCCGAAATCGCATCCACTTTTTTGGTCCCAGTCAATCTTACCTTTATCACATAATCCTTTTTCTCAAGGTAAGGATTGAGACTCTTACGAATCGCTTCTTCAATCTCATGTTCTTTCAGAGCCAGAGAATATATTTTGTCCTGTGCATTTAGTCGGGGTATCAATAGAATCAGGATAAATGCCGGAATCAGTAGATGTTTTTTCATAGTTCACGTTTTGCTTTTTCGATGTATCGACCGAGTTTGGTATTATCGGGATCCAAAGCGAGTGCTTTTTCCCAGTTATTCAAGGCCAGGTTGTACCATTTCAACCTATAGTAGATTGAACCCAGCATCTCATAACTTTTTGAAGCATAGGGATTAATATTTATTGCTTCAATGACCTCATTGAGAGCAGTATTTAAATCATTATTATAATAAGCTTTTTTAGATGAAATCAAGTGTTTGGAACTCTCAGCTTCCTGTCTGGGATCTATGGGCCCGGTGGGTTGCTCAAGCTCTGGAAACAGTCTGGCCAATCGATCCTTTTTCTCTTTACGATCTTCATCCAACTTTTTAACAAGCTCGTCAACTTTCTCTTTTTGCTTCTCCTTGGAGTCTTCCCTCTTTTTTTCCTCTTGATCAACTATTTCAATGCCTGGCTGCTCTTTTTTCAATTCTTCATCTATAACCAGAAAACTCAAGGTATCTCTTCCACCGATGTCAATGTTTTCATTCTCTTTAATGAGTTTTGCGATACTCATTTCAATGGCTTCCGGCTGTTTTGTTCTGGTGATGATAGTCAGGGTACTGTAGCGAATGTATTTATCTATATATCCTGCAATGTCGTTGGGATCGTTGGTAATGGTTATTCTGGTTCCGAATCCCGGCAGTTTCAACTGACTGATCTTGGATTTTTGAGAGACGATTGGATCATGCAACAGAACATATTTGATATTGACTGCCAACCCGAGATATTCCTCCTTGAGAACTTCCATTAGCACAGGCTTAAGTCTTTGTTTTAATAAATACTCATCCCTGCGATTCTCCACGGAGCTAGGTTCGGTATCCCTGGCAAACACAAAATTTGTTGTTGATAACGCCAAAAGAATGGCCAATCCCAGTGTTAGCAATCTGATCTTCATTGGTAAACCTTTAATCAAGATGTTGTAAAAACTCAGTTGTATCCTTTGATTCGGGATTTATCCGCTTAGCTTCTTCCCAGGCCGCTCTTGCCAGCTCTTTTTCTTGTAACAGTAGATGAAGACTGCCTTTCTTTTCAAGTAGCGGCAATCTCTCATTGGGATCTGTCTTTTTTGCCAGGAGCAGATCAACCAGAACCAGGCTGCGACGATAGTCTCCGTTGTAAAACGCATTGGTTATTTCGTTTTCATACTCCATGTCTGTTTGCAGAGATCTGTCGCTTTTCTTTGTTAAGGCACGCTTTAGTTCCTCACCCAGCTTGGGAAAATTCCCACGAAAAATAGTCAGTTTATCACCTCTTTCCGGGAGAATTTTGACAGACATGGGAATCAGTTTTTTCATAAAAGGTTCCACTTCCGGGCTAACCGATTCATCCAGCAAGAGTGAAACTTCCATATGCAAAAGCGTTGTGGAATTTGCCATCATCTCATAGAGCGAATCACGCTCCTCCACGTATACGGAAAAACCGGGAAGTTTTACCTTCCCCTCAACATCTGTTTTTGTAATCAATGTTTTAAGTTTATTTATTTCATCCGCATTCCAGAAGAACTTCACATTCAGGAGAAATTTCTTTTCATCAATATAGTCACTGACAAGTGCCTTCAGTTTTTCACTGATGAATTTTTCATAGTCTGCAATGTAACGCTGTAAAACCGGGTGTAAAATGACCGGTTCCTGCGCCTCCAGACTTTTTTTCCCTTTGTCAATCGATTGCATCAAGGCGACAGAAGCGTCATCAGCAGCCAACGGCATATCCTTGTCCAGTGAGGCAATGGTCTTTTTCTTTTCAGGCGTTTCTGGAAAGGGAATCGGAGTTACATTCACCACATCCCCTCTTTCCGGTACAAACCTGGCGTGGATTGGGATCATCTGGTAAATAAAATCGGTGTAGCGCTTGGGCAGACTCTCATCTATTAACACCTCGACCTTTAGCTTCATGACTGAGCCGGCACCGAGGTAATAATCCAAGCCTTTCTCCTCCTCTTTTATGAATACGGGAAAACCAGGGAGTTTGGTTGACTTCCGTTGTAACTCCTGGTTATTGGTCCTTAGCATATCCAGTTTATGCGGGTTCCAATATATCCTGACCGAAAGATGGAAACGATTTTCCGGAACATACTTCCCCAAATTATTTGATAACAATTCCGATAAGGCCAGTTCATATTCCGCAGCCTGCTTTTGTAGAATTTTGAACGCCAGGTTTTCCACCTGGGGCTCATCTTGCGCCTGCAAATTAACTGCGCAGAATAAAAGAACTCCAATCAGAACAGCAGACCATTTAAATGGTAGAAATAGCTTCATCATTATTGTTCCTCGATCCCTTCGATTTTTACTTTCTGGTTATCACTTTTGGATTCCATAAACTCTTTAAAGCGTTTGACTTCTATATTACCGGGATCAACCTTCAAAACAAAGTCAAATTCCTTCTTTGCCAGATCGTATTTCCCCATGGCATAAAAAATTGAGCCTTTCATCATATGGGCTTGTGGATTGTAGCTGTCAATCTTCAATGCATCATTCAACGCCTCCAGTGCTGCCACGTAATCTGTTTTCATCATGGCATCCCTGGCTACTTCAAGTTTCTGTGAGAAAACCAGTATCCCTGTGTCCGGAGATTTCTGTGCTTCTTCCGATGACTGCACCATTATCCTTGCACTTACCGGCACTGAGATGGAAAAATTATTGTTTTCAAAATAGTGTATGGTTTCACTAATCTGACCCTCTTTAATCACCTGGATTTTAATGGCGTATATTCCGTTTTTTCGTTCTTCATAGATCTTGGTTACCACATTACCTTCGCCGGTTTCTTCAGCATGCTGGGCAACCAGTTGGTTGAAACTATCCGCCGCCGTTGTCGGTTGAACTTCTGAAGATGACGAACAGCCTGCTAAGATGAAGAGAGCAATAACGCACATCAATTCTGTGAATTTCGATTTTGATTTGTTTTTGATTTGTTCCATCTCTTTATCAGCCCTGTTTTGCTTTGAATTATATTCCAAATTTTGTTATTTATTAACCCATTTATCCGGAGCCGTCGCCGGCTTAAAACTGCAATCCAAAAGTGACATATGTTGCCGATCCGGTTAGTTTTGCTGCATCACCATTGCTATCAGGTGCTTCAATATTGGTCTCATCAAATGTCAGGTATTGCATATTGAAGGTAAGAAGCTTGTTAACAATGACTTTCAACCCGAACTTCCCATAAAGAGAAAAGTTAAATTGGGGTGATAGAAATTGACCAATACCGGCTGTCAGGATAAAAGAAACATCGTTGTTCATGAAAGACATCATCTCCCATCCAACCGATCCATCAAACATCATTCCACCTTGCAGGGTCTCTTTATCTACCAGTTTGTCATTGTTATCAATGAAAAGTCCGAAATTGGTGGTGATAATCCATGATTCAGAAAATCGTTTGGAATACTCCGCTCCGGCTAAAAGCGTTGAATGATCCACAGTTTTACTGGGAGTGATCAACTTAATGGGAATCGTCATCTGCCCTGCGTAAAAATTCCAGTAGGTAGTTTCCGAAACCGGAATGCCGGTGATAACATCTGATAAAATAATCCTGCCCTCTTCCGCGTCATAAACATTAACAACGATTGTCAGTTGTCTTTGATCTTCAATAATCATGGCGTTCATAAAACCCTGAACTCCTATTTTCTTTGCCAGTTTTTGACGCTCCTCTTTTGAAGCCAACCCTTTGCTGACAGTCAGGATTCCATTGTTGATCTCACTGCGAATCATATTACATTCGTCACATTTGATCAGTTTGAGCTTGGGGTTCTCCATGAGTAACTGACCATATAATTTGGCTCCTGCAACTTTGCGGAATGACTCATCCAATCCCGGGCTGAAATCCAGATCCGTAACAGCCAGAGTTGATATCCTGCTATCCAGTCTGCCAATTGATCGAGCCAGTTCAGGCATCATTTTTCCAAATTGATAGTAAAGAGGATCACTCCACATATTGTAAGCCTCCCCGGCTTCATCAATTTGAACAAGATTAAGCTGTTCCTCTTCAGATAGAATTTCTCCAGCTTCATCAGTCAGTTGCCCCGATTGTGCAAAAGCTATGGAACTTGTTATTGCCCACAGCATCAATATTAATATCGCCTGCTTCATTTTTATCAATTGGCTATCAGTTGGATTATCAATTATGGAAAAAACTTAATAAATCAAATAATTCGCTTCTATGTTTCGATGTTATCCTAACCCACGCAACAATGCAATTTTAAAGAAAGCTTTCACCCTCTTGATTATACTAGCGGCCATCAAACAATACCTTTGTTTCCTCCCTGGATTTCGGTTGCTTTTCCAGTATTATTTCAACTCTTCTGTTCTTCTCTCTCGCTTCTCTCAGAGCTGCTCCCGTTTTACGTTTACCATAGTCATCGAGATAACGTTCCTTGGGTCGACTATCGGCATAAGCGCCAACTGAGACTTTATTACTGGAATATTTCAACTGATTCACCAGAAATGTTGCTACATTGGTCGCTCGAGCTGAACTTAATTCCCAGTTACTGGGAAATTTTTTTGTCTTGATAGGAACATCATCAGTATGTCCCTCAACGATCAAAAGATCGTTTTTATGTTCTTCCATTTGACGGATTGCACTGAACATCGGTGATAATGAATTTAACGCCCCCTTCTGAACCACATCACTTCCTGATCTGAACAGATAATCGGAAGGCAGTGTCAAAATACACTGTAGCTTGCTGGATCTCAGCTCAAAGTTCCTAAACCGTTTGCTGTTCTGATCAAGATATTCCTGTATACCATTACAACTCTTTGGTTGTGTTGACAGGGTGGTTAATAACACAAAAAAGCAGAATAATAATGTCATCAAGTCAGCAAAAGTTACAATCCAATCCGGAACTCCGCCGCCCATTTCCTTTTTTGCGATCATAATCCGAGGTCTCCTGACGCCATTGCTGCTCTTCTCTCCTCTTCCACCTGCATTCTGAGTTTAGGAGGTAAATAGATAATCAGATCCTGGGCGGCAACATCAACTAATTCTCTCTTTTTCAAATATAAAATACCCTCCTGTATCATTTCCAGGAGTTTGACATTTGACTCTTTTAATTGAAATCTCTTGGATGCAATCGGGATAAGGATCAACTGTGCCGCTAAAACTCCATACAAGGTAGTAATCAAAGCTACTGACATGGATCCCATGACATCGGAAATGCTGGTGTTTTCTCCCGATGCAGCTCCCAACATCAAGATCAACCCGACAACGGTTCCAACCATTCCAAATGCCGGGGTTGCAGCCCCTAAAAACCTAAGAACATCAATCTCTTCATAAGCCCGATAATTGTACATCTCTATCTCTGACTGAATGATTTCGGTGATCATCTCCTCCGAAACCACATCAACCGCAATAAAATCCTGAACCCATTCCCTGAGGTTGTCATTTTGGATCTCTTCAATGTCCGCATCGGTTATGATTTCTCCTGCATTTCTTTTGGCCAAAAGACGCAAGATGATTTCGTAAACCTCCAGAAAATCCTCTTGCAACCGTCTTCTAGCAAAGGCCAGAGCAATAAATTTAATTGTACTAACTGCTTTTGAGACCGGAAATGCGATTAGTAATGCGGCAAAAGCGCCCCCCACAACAATCCCAAATGATTTGATATCCAGGAATTTGGAAATGGAACCAACCAACGAGTCCTTGAACTGTTTTAATTCCGCTTTCGCTTGCCTTATTTCAACAACCGGCCTGCCGACCTCTTCCATCTTAGTAATCAGTTCGTCATATGTTGTGATTTGGTATACATAATAATTGGAGTATCGATCGGGGAAAATGATTCCAAAAACCAATAATGAAGCTCCCAGTATAAACCCTAATAGTGTCCCTAATGTATCTTTCATGGGTGTTGCCTAATCGTTGAATATGCCGTTGTAATCTGCCCGCAAAAAATAGTCGAAAAATGACTTTCTATAAGCAACTATAATGCCAGCACTTCTGAATTTTTGGTTTGTAAAAGCAACTAACATGCCAATGTTTTGGGGTTGAATAGGAAATGAATGCTGAATTTGGCGATAATTTTCGATTGGGTGCAAAACTGAAATTTGGCTATTTTTCCCCTCCCCCTTTTTTAAAAAGGCATCTCCTTTTAAAACCATGAAAACAAAAAAGGAGCCGATACAAGCTAAGTATTGTTCTCCATATGACTTTTTCATAATCAGCACGCATTTTAAAAATTTGATTGTTTGGATACTTTCTTGAGTAAATCCTTGAATTGGTTTAGGCTTGATGCAAATAAAATAGAATACATAAAACGATAACCAGCTATAACCGGAAAGGCGTCATTTTTTGGAGTTGAATTGAGTTATTTTAAAGGAGAAGTAATGACGATAAAGCATAGAAAACAAAGCCTGAAGATGAATCTTTGCTGTTGATGACTTTTTGGTTTTAGACTGGAATTGTTGTTTCGCGGTGCCACATAGAAAACCTTATATTTTTCCTGGATAACCTGCATCCCATAACACTCTTATGGAAAAAATACAGATCTATCCGAAAAAGACTGTTTTGCTCTTAGTCATTTTTCTTTTCACCTGGTTGTCGTCTGCAACAGGAGATACAGGCAAACCCAAAACAGGAAAAACCAAGGTAGAGGTAATACAACTCAAACCACGAATACTGAAAAATTATTCTGCCTACATCGGGCATCTTAATCCCTTTTCAAGGGTAATCATCAGTTCGGAACTTGCCGGGATCGTTGAAAAGGTCAATGTAGATATTGGCTCCACTGTCAAATCCGGTAATGTCCTTGCAGAGATCGATACCAAACGACTGCTCCTCAATAAATTGCTTAATCAGTCCAATTACAAGCTGGCGTTAGACGAATATGAGAGAGAGAAAAAACTCTTTGATAAAAACCTCTCAACTTCCGCGATAGTATCAACCCTCAAGAATAAGCTTGAAGTCAGTAAGCTCAAACTGGACCTGTCAAATCTGGATCTGATGCAATCCAAAGTAAAGGCTCCAATCTCCGGTATTGTTAAAGGCAAGCAGATTGAGGAGGGAGAATATGTAAAAGTGGGGACCGAATTAATAGAGCTATTTGATATTTCGAAAGTTATCGCTATCATTCACATTCCCGAAAGAGACATCAGGTACATATCACCAGGCAAAAGAGCGTTGATATCTGTAGATGCCCTGCCGAACGTAAGTTTCGTCGGAACCATCAAATCCAAGGCTTTGGAGGCTGATTTAAAAAGCAGGAGCTTCGAAATCGAAGTCTTAATTGATAATCCGGACAGGATTCTACTCCCGGGGATGCTCGTCAGAGTCAGTATGTTAAAGGTGCACTTAAAGAATCAGGTTATCATTCCCCGTCATACGATTCAGGAAGGCGAGATGGGAAGTTTTGTTTATATCGTAAATAGTACTAAAGTTATTAAAAGGGAAGTAAAGATAGGATTGAGTATTGATGATGAGGTGCAGGTGATTTCTGGCTTAAAATTTAATGATTTTTTGGTAAATTCAGGACACCAATTGATTTCTCCCAACGAAATTGTGGAGATTATAAACAGAAGCATTCAAGAGTAGCGGTCATCCCACCAAAAACCAAATAACAATTCATTGCTCCTTATTTGATTAAAGGGGATTTATGCCGAAGCCAAACAAGGAATCCGAAAAAACCAAATTAAAAATTACGAGGAAAAAACCGGTCACTAAAAAAGAGTTCTGGCTGAGTAATCTGGCACTTAAGAAGCCGACCTCTGTTTTTATCATCATGCTCCTTATAATTGTCATGGGCTTCTCAGCATACGTCAATTTACCAAGAGAAGCAGCTCCTGATGTTCAAATCCCTTACCTGATAGTCACCATACCATATCCCGGCTCTTCTCCGGAAGATATCGAATCGCTTATTGTTAATAAGCTTGAGAAAGAGATGCAAAATCTTGAAGATCTAAAAGAGATCTCCTCAAACTCAACGGAGGGAGCGGGAATGGTGGCCCTGGAATATCATCTGGGAACCGATATTGATGATGCAAAGGTTGAGGTTCGGGAAACCTTGGACAGGGTAGCACCTGATTTACCCCAGGATGCTGAAGACGCAATCATCACCGAAATCAATACCTCGGATTTTCCTGTCTTAATCATAAATTTGTCAGGGACAATTGGATTATACCAATTAAAGGAAGCGGCTGAAGATCTGAAAGAGGATATTGAAGCCATACCAGGAGTTCTTGAAGCAAAAAGAATTGGCGGTTTGGACAAGGAGGTTCAGGTAAATGTCGATCCGGAAAAGCTAAACTACTATAACCTTGATTTAAACCAAGTCTCAAACGCCATTGCCTTTGAGAATGCCAATGTCCCTGCGGGAGATATCGAAATCGGTCCTTTGAAATATATGATCCGGATTCCGGGAGAAATTGAGGACGTTAAAAAAATCAATCGTGTGATCATAGAAACTCCCAACCAAATACCTGTATTTATTAGGGACATTGCAACTGTGGAATTTGGATTTAAAGATGTTACATCCCGATCACGACTGAACAAAGTTGAATCTGTGACCCTTCACATCTCCAAAAGATCCGGAGAGAATCTTTTGGAAATTACGGATAAAATAAAAGTGCTTATTGCTGAGAAGGAGAAGGAGAACGCAAACACCATAAAATATACTATTCTTTCCGATCACAGTGACTTTGTACGCCTATTTGTTCGTGACCTTGAGAACAATATGTATACCGGCCTGTTCTCCGTATTGCTGGTTTTGATTTTTATTCTGGGTATCAGAAACTCTCTGTTTGTTGCGGCAGCCATCCCTTTTTCCATGCTGATCAGCTTTCTGGTGTTACAAACATTAGATATAACTCTCAACATGATTGTTCTCTTCGGCTTAATCATGGCGTTAGGAATGCTGGTTGATAATGCCATAGTAATTGTCGAGAATATCTATCGACACCTTGAGCTCGGGTACAAGCCAAAGATAGCCGCCAGATTAGGAGTGGGTGAAGTGGCTTTGCCAGTTGTAACCTCCACGTTGACTACCCTGGCAGCATTTTTTCCCTTGCTGTTCATGCCTGGAATTATGGGTGATTTCATGAGTTATTTGCCAAAAACACTGATGATCACACTGACCGCGTCTTTATTCATTGGCCTTATCGCAAATCCGGTGCTCTGCGCCACATTTATGACAACCCCCAAAAAGTTAAAACCCGGCAATGAATTAAAAATAGCCGAAACAAACAAACTCCTGGCTGTCTATCGAAACATGTTGAGATGGGCACTCTCCCACAGATTCTGGGTACTAATAGTTGTAATTCTGCTTTGGATCTGTATCATCCTGATCTACTTCATTCGAGTTCTTCCCAAAGTAGGTATTGAGTTTTTCCCAACTTCGGAACCGGAAAATGCTGTAATCCAGATTGAAGCTCCCTTTGGCACAACCTTGAAAGAATCGGATCAGATTGTTCAAAAAATAGAAAATGAGACTGTTCCCTACTATAGCAAAACGAAATCTGTAGTTGCTAATATTGGACAAGGAAGAGGTTCCATGTCTGAAACTGGAAAGACAACCCATCTCAGTCATTTGGTCACCAGCTTTCCTGATTGGCAGCATCGGACCATGCTACCTTCTGAAATCATCAAACAACTTAGAGAAGCCATCACTCGGTTTTCAGGAGCCAGGTTCAAAATAACCAAAGCAACTCACGGTCCTCCCACTGGTAAACCCATTAATATTGAAATCCGGGGAGAAAATTTATCCACTTTGAAACAAATTTCCCTTGATATTCAAGGCAAAATTAAGGGAATTCCCGGACTAGTCAATCTGGATGATAATTTCCGTTCAAATCGATCAGAAATCCAGGTTCTGATTGATAGAGAAAAAACTGCCCGTTTAGGCTTAAGAACCACTCAGGTGGCCAATATTTTACGAACTGCTTTCAACGGAAAAAAGGTGTCCACCTTTCGAGAGGATAAAAAAGAGTATGATATTGTGGTTAAACTGGATAAGACCTTTCGCCAGTCCCTCGCAAGTCTGGAAACCCTTTATATGAAGACTCCGGTCGGTCAATCGGTCAACTTAAGAGAGATTGCAGAAGTTACCAATGCAAAGGCGCTTGGAAGCATTAGACACATCGGAACAAACAGAGTCATAACTATTTCCGCCGATGCGGAAGGAGCGTCAGGTAGTGAAGTGCTGAGAAAAGTACAGACTCGATTAAAAAACTATACCCTCCCGAATGGTTTTTCCATTAAATACTCCGGTGAAAACATTAGTCAAAAGGAGATGGAATCTTTTTTACCCAAGAGTTTTTTGGTAACCATTTTTCTAATTTTTCTAGTGCTGGTCACCCAATTCAATTCGATTGCACATACTTTGATTATTATTACCTCAGTATTTCTTTCACTTATGGGTGTGTTCCTGGGAATGATTATTCACAGCAGCCCTTTCAGCATTATGATGGGAGGCATCGGTATTATCTCCCTGGCCGGTGTTGTCGTTAATAACGCCATTGTACTCATTGACTACATTCAACAACTCAGGTCTAAGGGTCTATCAAGGGAAAGAGCGATTGTCCTGGGAGGAATGCTGAGATTGAGACCGGTAATGTTGACAGCTTTGACCACAATATTGGCACTGATTCCTATAACCATAGGGCTTGACGTGGACTTTTCCCGTACACCGATAATACTATTCGGATCGGAATCAGGCCAGATGTGGTTACCCATGGCCCAGACAGTCATATATGGACTCGCAATGACAACCATATTGACATTGATTGTTGTCCCTGTTTTATATTCACTAATGGAATCAGGAAGAGATAAATTCAGAAATCTGATTGCACGCGACTAATTTCCCCTTAACATAGCGCTTGTGATGTTAGCTGGATTGTTTGCAGGTGTTGATTTGGCAAATGATGCGGTTAATCAGTTTTTCTTGTATTTTTTTTTGAAAAAAGGTACAATGATTGTCAGAAATCAATCCGCAATTGCGAGGTTTTTTTCGATAATATGAGGAAAGGAAACGTTCAACAAAACTGCTGATGTTTCCAATAAGAACAAAAGAAAAGGGCAGGCTGCCGATAACTGATACTATAGTTTTCTAACTCTCCTTTCTACAGTATTAGAGCTACCTGGTACGCCTGCCTCCCCCCAAAACAGATTGGATCAGATTTTCTTAAGTATTCTCCCTTTCAGTCATTGCAAAATATCGCTTAATATGAGTTTCTGTCAATCATTATCACAAGGTGAAAAGCGATAATTCCGCAAAGAGGCATTTATGGGCAAAAGAGCTCATATATAGTGATTACGACTTTTTTTTCACTATTGTTCAATAACGTCATTGACTGTATTTACCAAATTATTATCCTGATCGATTTGCCACTCATCAAGAGCTGAATCACCATCAATATTAGCTACCGCTTTGGCTATAAAACTACTACCATCACCACTGATTGTGACTGAGTAAGCATACTTTGTATCAGAAGGGATTTGGATATCCAGGTCATCCAAGTTATTCGTAAAAACTTCATTCGCTGTTTTATGGAGATCTTGTCCCATATGGATCGATTGCAGAATTGTTTTTGCCTCCACCTGTTTGGATTTCGACACCATCCTTTGGTACCTGGGGTAAGCAATACCGGCGATAATTGCCACGATAACCAGTGTTATCATTATTTCAATCAAACTCAGACCTTTCTGTTGATCACTATTCATACCTTCTCCTAAAATACTGAATGGAATTTGAATACGAGTGCTCGCTGAAAGTGTATTGCATGAAATGATTTAAAAGACAAGATGCTGTTTGGTAGGAAGCCTTAAACACTGCCAAAGAGGAGTAAAATATATTTGGCTGATTTTTCTTTCATTAACCGATCTGTCTGAAGAGATTCAATTCGATCCGGAAAAGAATTTTGATCTGACTAAGAAAATCTTTTCCAATTCCAATATATGCGGATTGTCATTGGAAATTAAGTCAAATTCAATCTGAATACTCTTTCATTTTCTCCACAAGAAAATCGCTTTGATCGCTGAATTTTTTCCCATGTGCATCCAAGAATTCCCTGTTTTCCAAGAAGAGGTTTATAAATCCCTTTTCATCCTTGTTTTGAAGCAATCGAATACTATCACTAGCTTGCTCAATAAACTGCTTCAATACACCAATGTTCTCGGGATTATCCATCAAAATATGGGTGTAGAGATGCGGATCACGCTGCAATATTCGACAAGTAAATGCAAAATTTGCCTGGTAAACCGGACTACAAATAGAAAGTAGAGTGGATAAGTCCACATTCTTATTACGCATGGTTTGCGTAAAAACAATGTGGAAAAAGTGCATTAATCCCTGGATAAAGCTCATTGATTCGTCATGTTGCTGCCATTGATCCATAACAACAACATTCAGACCCATTTGCTGGAATAACTTTTGATATCCAGGCAGGTATTTACCGGGGCGTACAGGCAACAGGATGATATTCTGTTTCGAAATATCCGGCATATTGCCGAACATGGGATGACTCGAAATGACACAAGCATCTGTCTTTACCATTTCAGGAATGATATTTGTCTTTACAGATGAGAAATCGGACAACAACTGATGTTTTCTCAGGTACGGGGCTATTCTTCTGATAACCGCAGTATTCTGATCGATTGGAACACTGATAATCACCGCATCGCTTCCATTAACCAATTCCTGCTCAAAAGATTGATTAGATTCATCTGATATCAGCACTTCAATCCCCAAGATATTGAACTGCGTTTTGAACATCTGACCCATTTGGCCACTTCCACCAATTATTCCGATTCTTCTGATCATCATCCTTTTGGTAAAAAATGTTTTAAATTCGAGGGTAGTTTTCTAAAAATCATCGCCTGTTTGGATTAATTCGGATTTTCTTAGAAGGACTATTTGGGGGATTACATCCAAAGTCTTGAGAGGTAACACTTCAGATGTAACTGGTTCTGAATTTAGTTCTTCAATTCTTTCACAAATCGAGAAATCTTATAATAACGAGTTATTAGCCGCTTGGCTTCATCAAAACTTAGTTGACTAGCCGCGTCACAAAGCGCGTTCTTGGGGTCGGGATGTACCTCTATGAATAAACCCGCAATATCTGTAGCAGCACAAGCTGACATCATTGTCTGCAAAAACTGTTTTGTTCCACCTGTCGGATCACTACTTGGGATACCGTATTTACGGATGGAATGTCCGGCATCAAAAATTACCGGATAGCCAAAAGATTTCATAATTTGCAGAGATCTTAGATCCACTACTAAATCCCGATAACCAAAACAGGTTCCTCTTTCTGTCAAAATAATTGACTGGTTGCCGGTCGATTCGATCTTTTTACATACTTTTTCCATCTCTTCCGGGTGAAGAAACTGCGCTTTTTTGACATTGATTGGCTTTCCAACTCGAGCGATACTTTGCACTAATTCCGTTTGCATTACCAGGTAGGCAGGAACCTGTAATACATCAACAACCTCACCCACACCCTCTGCTAACTCCATTGGATAGTGAACATCGGTAATAATTGGAACATCAAACTCCTTTTTTGCGTCTGCAAATATCTTCAAGGCTTCTTGAATTGGCAAACCTGAAAAATACCGGTCAGAAGACCGATTATCCTTTTTGTAGCTCGCTTTAAAAATAAAATCTACTTGTAAAGATTCAGCCAGTTCTTTCAAGAACTCAATGGTTTTAAAAGCAATGGCTTTGTTTTCTAACACGCAATTACCTGCAATCAGTAATTGTCTGGTTCCGTTAAGAGAAATTTTATCAGTAATTTTCATCTGCTATTTGTTAAAAAAATTAAAAATGTTGCCTAATTATCGTCCATAATTAATATCTTACCTCTTTTTCGTCTATCGTACGGCATTCAGTAGGGTTTTAAAAGCATAATGTAGAGCTTTCCATGGTATATCGGCGGTTAGCCTAGGTAATCTCTGGTATCGCAATACCGAGAGTTCTGCTAAAAAGAACAACCCAGCTACTCTTTAAATAAAAAAATTTCAACAGTCACTTAACCGTTGTTCTGAGTCAAGTGAAGATTAATCCAACCACTTTGAAATTGAGAATTAGGACTTTTTTGAATGTTCACTTGTTTTTGATCTGTCTGCGATTAGTTATCGGTTTGAAAATACTGGTGAGAGATCCAAAGCCAACAATGGATTGATGGAAAACGATGTTATTTATAAGTATTGGATAGTGACACACCTGTTGATTGGTATTTCCCTGATATCCAAATTTGTCAATTTCAGGTAAAACTAGTAAATATTTTATTCAAGTCAGAACAAAAAAAGATTTACCAGACGGCGTCAGTTTCTGTGTAAAGCTAAGAGAATATAAAGACCGATATTTGCTGAATGTATTTTTCGCTAGGAGTTATATTGATCCTCCCGAAAGAGTAAATCCAAAATCACAGTAACCAACAATTTACCAGTAGAGAAGAATGAATCTGAATAACCTTTTAGTACCTGCTCTGATCCTGTTTTTGATTCAATTTGGCGAATCCGATATTTCCGCCCAGGAATTAAAGCCCCATAACGTAATTATTAGTTCGTCGTATTATGAAAAAAGTCAATTGAAACCTTTTTTGACTCATTCATATAGTCTGCTGGAAACCTCTTATTCAAAAGAACCCTATCTACCTTCATTTAAAGTGGAACCTATTGAGACAGTTGAAGACTACTCTCATAACATAAAAATTAGCGGATTAACAAAGTCCTTTGGACGGTTATCGGAACTGTTTTTAGGTAAGGAAGGAACGCTGGAGAATGCTTTTTTACTGTTCCTGAAAGAAGAGTACGTAGAAGCTGAATCAAAACTGCTCACTCTTTTGCCTTCTGTCGATGAAGTCGGTGAAAGAGGAACTTTGCTGCTCGCCTGGACAAAGTATAGAAAACAGCAATATGAGTCTGCCCTCATTTATGCAAAAGGCGGTTTCAATTCAAAAAACCTGACTATCACTCAAGAATCCTATTATATATACTCCTTGGTTTTACTGAAGCAACATCGTTATGAGGAGCTTGCTTTACTCTATCTTCCATATATCGAACCATCCAAACATGAGTTTTGGAACTCACGACTCTGTATCATCTACTTATATAACTTAACAATTCTTGAAAAATGGAATGATGCAAGGAAATTTTTATGGAGATTCAATATCAAACAATTTGCGCACTCAAAAAACTATTACAAACTGCATGAGATTGAAGGGATTATTTATTTCAAACTTAAACAATATCCTGAAAGCCTTGAGAGCTTAACCACTGCAAAACAACTTAATCCGCAATTTGAATATCAGAAACATATTAATCGGATCATAGCCTGGATTAATTACTTTCTGGGTAAATACAAGGAAACTGTTAATCAGATAGAGCAGAAGCACAATCTGATGGAGATTAAGGCGAAGGATGAAATTCAATATTTGAAAATTGCCAGTTTAACACATTTGGGAGATTTTCAAGCTGTTAAAAGGGAATTTGACTTGCTTTCTCCCGAGTCACCTTTCTATAAACTTGCCGCTTTTATAATTCAGACTTTTTCCATGAATCAAAATATCGGAGATGAATTCAAAAAGCTTCTTTTGGGAATTCACTACGATTTCCCCGAAATGAAGTTTCATACAGCACTACTGAATGGGATAAATGCTTTTAGGAATAATCTCTTTGAAGCAGCAGAAGCTCAATTTTTCAAGGCTATATCCATAGATGTTAACAATACTGAATACAATGTTGCCCTTTATAACTTGGGATTAACACATTTGAGACTAAATCAATTTGGAAAAGCCGCTAAGGATTTTGGCGAACTACTCCAATTGATGCCAACTGAAAACACCGATGCGCTTCACTATCATATTTTGTATTGCCTGTATCAATTAGGGGAGAAATCCGAATTCCTCACTTATTTAAACCAGATTGATTTGCAGACATTTAGTGATTCCCATCGCTGGGAAATCATGCATATGCATGGCAATATTCTTTTGACGGTCGACTCCAATGCCGAAGCAGCAACACTCTTTTTCACCCTATGGGATCAAAGCAAAGATGTAACAGCCTTGGAATCAGCTGTCACCGCGCTTTATAAAGACAGAAAATTCGAAGAGATAAATTCCTTAAAACTTGGAGAGCAGCCGTATCTGACGGAACCCCTGTTTATCTTTGAAATCAAATCGCTTTTGGGATCAAAAAGGAATGAACAAGCCTCCCAAAAAATTGAAAGGGCAACCTACACAAGCGAATCGTTCATACAGCTTCAACTGGAAGTCTGGATGGCCGATTTTCAGTATGAACGAATTGTTTCTTACGTATCCCAATTACTTAATCAATCGTTATCTCAAGAAACACGATTGCTATATTACCTGAGTTTGGGGGATGCTCACTTTAATCTTAAAAATTACGGGGAGAGTAAAAATCAGTTTTTCAAAGCACTTAGCTTGACGGATGATCCGTTACGAAAAAGTCTCATTCAATACAATATCGTACTAATCACTTATTATAAAAAGGATTATCCCTCCTTTTTGAAAGAAACCAACGTGATTCTGGCGAACAAGGACTTAACTCCTGAAATTCGATATAATCTTACCCAATTACTAGTGGATTATTATCAGCAAAATGAACAGACTGATCTGGTGGATAAGACCTTGGAAACCTATGCCAAAAACTTTGATTTCCAAAAGGTAAAAGCCAAACTTAAACGGCTGCAACTGTTGTATCAAAACGGCTTTTATGAAAAATGTTTCTGGTTGGCAAACGAACAGGATCCAATGGAAGACTCCTATCAAACTCGAGATCGCATCATCTTGCTCGGCTACTGTGGCAATTATGAGAAAAAGGCAAACCAGGTGATTGATATTCTCTCAGACAATTTGAAAAAAAATCCGGCAGACTATCGAGCAGATGAGATGAATCTCGTCTTGGCTGAAGCCTATTTTTTAAAAGGAGACTATAAATCGTCTCTATGGCTTTCCAGAAAACTCACGCGGGTAAAATTAAATAGGGAGATCACATTCAGAAATCAACTCCTTTTGGTGGATAGTCTGGTTCATCTTGGATCTTATACTCAGGCAGAACAGGAATTGGGAAATACAGGCCAGTACCGGCAAACCAAATATTTCAGTCGGGCTCTAAAACTAAATGCTGAGATTCAAGCCACAAAAAAGAATGTCGATGAGTCCGTACGCTCTCTGTTAAGAGTATATTACGAACCAAATGCCACACCCAGAATAAAAAATGAAAGTCTAATCCGCATCAGTGAAATCTATCTGGCAACAAATAGAACGAATGAGGCAAAATCTTACTTTTCAAAAATTGATTCAGAATATGCCCTCAGTCATGAAGAACTGCAAACTCGATTTGCGGCATTGGGGAAAAAACTAAACTCCCGGAACGCTCCTTAGTCCATAACCCCGAGGGTTAATCAAAATAGAGGTGATCGCCAATGTTTCACGTGAAACAATATATTTGCAGCTCTTCCAGGTTTCATCTTCATGGTTAAGAAAAAAGTTGTTGTTATCATTGGACCTACCGCATCCGGTAAAACGTCCATGGCCGTCGATCTGGCCAGTAATATTAATGGCGAGATTATCTCTGCCGATAGTCGTCAGGTTTACCGTGAAATGGATATTGGAACCGGTAAGGATCTGGAAGAGTACGGTTCAATTCCCTATCATTTGATTGATATTGTCGATGCCGGAGATGAATTCACAGTCTCCGATTTTCAAATCCTGGCCCACGCTGCCCTCAAAAAAATATCTTCTAAAGAGTGTACTCCCATTATCTGCGGTGGTACTTGTCATTATGTAAAAGCCCTATTGGAAGATTATACTTTTAATAACATCAAATCGAATCGTGATTTTACCGAAAAACTTGAATTGCTTGATAGGCAGACCCTCTACAGACACCTTAAGGATTATGGATTATGGGAATCCCATCACTGGGAGTCGGATAGCAGGCGGAGAATTGTACGGGCGATAGAGAAAAAAACAAACGAGATCGACAGGAAAAACCAAATATTTGATTTTAAGGGCCAATACATAACGAGGATCTATTGTCCTGAAGTGGAAAGACCGATTTTGAAAACAAAAATCAGGGATCGCTTACTACTGCGGTTGAACCAGGGAATGATCGAAGAGGTTGATGCCCTTCTAAAAAGGGGTGTTTCCCATGAGAGACTTGAGCGCTACGGTTTGGAATATAAATGGATCTCTCGTTTTCTACGAGATTTGATTACAAAAACTGACCTTATTGAAAAGCTTCAGGTTGAAATTGCACGGTACGCCAAGAGACAAATGACTTTCATCCGTTATATGAAGCGTTGTGGACACCCAATTATTCCGGTTTCCAAGACGGAAGAACTGGTTGCTGATGCAAAAAACTGGTTGCTGAAATAATTCTGCATTAATGATCAACCTTCCCCAGACTGATCATTAATCCAGTGCAAACTGATTGCTCTCCCAAATTAGATATATTCATTTAAAACGGAATATCATCCTCAATAAAATCGTCATTGCCGATGGGCGGAGCCCCTTGAAATTCGTTATTACCTTGAAAGGATTGTGGAGGGGCATTGTATTGATCCCTGGGTTGAGGAGTTGCCTGCTGATTATTCTGATATCCGGAACCCTGTTTCGAATCAAGTAGTTGTATAGCCCTAGCCACTATTTCGGTTTTATATCTTTTGTTTCCATCCTTATCCTGCCAATCACTTGTTTGAAGACTGCCCTCAACGAACAATTGACTCCCTTTCCTACAATATTGTTCTACAATTTCAGCCTGGCGATTCCAGAAAACCACCTTGTGCCATTCTGTTCTTTCCTGTTTGTTACCTGATTTATCTTTGAAGTAATCTGTTGTGGCAATACTGACACTAACCACAGAATGACCTGAAGGTGTAATCCTTTTTTCCGGATCCTGCCCTAAACGACCAATTAGGAGCACTTTATTTAAATATCCCATTTATTATCCTTTTAAATCCATCTTCTTTAATCAGTTAGGAAAAAAAATCTTTATTAGAGAGTTAATACTTATTATTACTGCTGCAAATCGGCAAGAGATTTTCTGATTATCTCACCCAGATTGATGCCTGGCGTAAAATGATGTCTAACGACTCTGTCTGCTTCTTTTTCAGAAAACCCCAAATTAGTGAGAGCAGACTTCCCATCTTCAATTACCTTCATTTGGTTAAATGGATCTTTTTGAAGAATCTCCGAACTATTTTCTTCAGTCCCCATCATTTCAGGTATTTCAAATCTGTCCAGTTTTCCTTGTAAGTCCAGAATAATCCTCTGAGCGGACTTTTTACCGATTCCGGAAACGCTTAAGAAGGGGCTAAAATTTCCACTTCGTATGGATGACACAATGGTTACCGCGTCTATTTGATCTACTATACTGGAAGCTGCCTTCGGACCTATACCGTTTACAGTCAACAATAGAGCAAATACTCTTCTTACAAAAAAAGAGGAAAACCCGAACAGTTTTATTTCATCCTCTCGTACCGAAGTATAGATTACCAATTCAACTTCAGCACCCTTTTTAATGCCCAACTGTAACTGGACATTATCGCCTATAAAAACCTGATAGCCTATATTGCCTGTGTTAACAGTAATATTATTGCCATCGATGTCAATAATCTTCCCTTTTATCCATGAAATCATACGTCGTGTTCATTCATTATAATTTCTTTTCCCTTTCAAAAAAATTCTGAGTGTTGGCATGGCATACTGCTATGGCCAGTGCATCGGACTCATCCTCCTTTAGCTTTTTAGAGCGATCCAGGTTTAGCAAAACCTGGATCATGGAACATACCTGCCCTTTGCTTGCTTTTCCGGCCCCGGTAACTGCCGATTTAATTTCATTGGGAGAGTATTCGCTTATTTCAATATCCGCAAGATTCACTGCCAATATGGCCACCCCCCTTGCATGTCCCAACAATAATGAGGATCTGGGATTTACCGAATGGAATATGCATTCAATCGAAGCAGAAGTTGGATTATAAATTTCTATTAACTCGGATAGTCTTTTGTATATGGACGTAAGCTTCATATCAAGACTTTTAAGTGCTACTGTCGTGATGGTTTCGCTGTAAACATATTTTAACCGGTTTCCTATCCTGTCAATAATTCCGATTCCCGTGTATCTGGTTCCTGGATCTATGCCGATAATACGGATTGATCTGTCTGTTTCTATTTCCTTGTCCTGTTGAAAAAATTATGCGTTCAGTTTTTGAAGAACCTCATCATTTATATCAAAATTGCTGAAAACTTTTTGTACATCATCATCATCTTCCAGCGCTTCAATAAACCTGATAACCTGTTGTGCTTTATTCACATCTGTTATCTCAATTCTATTTTGCGGAGTTAAATCGATGCCTGATGTTTTAATCTCAACTCCTTTTTCTTCCAGGTATCGGTGGGTATCACCCAGATTGGAAGGATCCGTTTCAATCAGAAACACTTCATCCTGAGTAGAATCAATATCTTCAGCCCCTGTTTCTAACACATATTCGGTCAAAGCCTCTTCATCAATCTTTTTCTTGTCCACCTCAATAAAGCCTTTTCTGTCGAACATATACATTACCGAATTCGTAGCTCCGATATTCCCTCCGTTTTTCCCGAATGCGGCTCTAATCGATGAGATTGTTCGGTTTCGATTATCAGTCAGACATTCAACAATTACAGCCACATTATTGGGTCCATAGCCTTCATAAATGATAGTTTCCCAGTTTTCACCCTTGCCTCCCCCAACGCCCTTTTTGATAGCTTTTGCAACATTGTCACTCGGCATGTTTACTGATTTTGCCAGTGCAATTGCCGATCTCAACCTGGGATTTGCATTCGGATCTTCTCCCCCAAGTCTGGCAGCTACCGTGATCTCCTTAATCACTTTTGTAAAAACCTTACTTCTCTTGGCATCCGCAGCACCTTTTTTGTGCTTGATTGTGCTCCACTTGCTATGTCCTGACATAATTTTATTTCACCATTTCGCAAAATTGTTAAATAACTTTACCAATTAAATCATACGGATGAGCTTCTGTAATTTCGACTTGATTAAAGTCGCCTGCATTTGCATCACCATCATTTATTAAAACCAGACCATCTACTTCAACTCCCTGGAATTTGTTTCTTCCCTTTATCAACAGATCTGTTTCTTCATATCTTCCTTCTACCAAAACTTTTTGAATCTGACCAATCATCCTCCGGCTTTTTTCCAGGGAAACAGTCTGCTGGGCCGCCATCAATTGATCATAGCGATCCTTTTTTACCACTTCCGATACTGTATCCCCAAATCCGTATGATCTAATATTGTCTTCATGCGAATATAGAAATACTCCCAGATGTTGAAAATATCCCTCCTCAATAAACTTTAACAGTTCCATAAAGTCTTTGTCTGATTCATTTGGGAACCCGACAATCAAAGTTGTTCGTAAGGCGATCTCTGGATTCTTACCTAATATTGAGAAGATCTTTCTTTCCAACTCACTCCGAGTAATCTTCCTGTTCATCTCCTTTAGCACTGTATCGGAAATATGCTGTAAGGGAAAATCAATGTAGGGCACCAGTCTGGAGTCTTGATTCATCAAGTCAATCAATTCCAAAGGATATCGATTGGGATAGGTATAAAAAATACGAAGCCAAAACTCATTGTCAATATCGTCTAACAGACTCCTTACCAGAGTTATTAGTCGACAGTCCTCTGAAAGATCATATCCATATGACGAAGAATCTTGTGATATCAGGTTTATTTCTTTTATGCCCGCACCTATCAGTTTTTTAAACTCGTCAGTTATACTCGACATTGATCTACTGATCTGTCTGCCTCGTAACTTAGGAATATTGCAGAAAGAACACATATTTGAACAACCTTCTGCAATCTTCAGGTATGCATAACCTTTAGTTGAAAGTACTCTGTTCGCCTCGTAGTTTTTGGATGAATAGAGGGGATTCTTTGCCAGATATGTTGTTCTTTTATAATCTTCAAAAAAGTTATTAATACTAACAATGATTTTTGTGTAATCACTGGTTCCAATTAAGGCATCCAATTCCGGTACTTCTTCCATCAATGGCTCCTTATATCTTTCAATCATACAACCAGCAGCAACCAGCATCTTGCATTTTGCGGACTTCTTAAGCTCTGCCAATGCTAAAATCCTTTCGATCGATTCATCTACAGCTGAAGCTAAAAACCCACAGGTATTGACAATTATTATTTCAGCCAATTCGGGAGATTCACTGAGACTAAAACCATTCCCCAAAAGAGTTCCGGCTATAATCTCTGAATCAACCCGGTTTTTTGCACAACCAAGTGTTTCTATGTAGACCTGTCTCACCAATTTTTACCTTTTTGCTTTCAAACCAATCACTTAAAATCGGATTCTTTGATCAATATCCATTTTTATTTAATATCGTCCTAATTCTTTTTTAGACCACATGCAAAATTTTGTTTTTCAAGTCTTATTTGTATCTTTCCAATATCACAATAATAGCAAGATAAAAATTAATGGTCGTTTTGTCAGCACTACCTAATCCAGATTTTTTAATCTCAAATCGGGATATCGATTTAACAAACACTCGGCCCACTCAATGTCTTCAGGAGTTGTTATCTTGATATTCCATTTTTCACCATTTATCATCACCACTTCCTTTCCCGCGGCTTCAAAATAGGATGCTTCATCAGTGAGGATTTGGTTTCTCGATCTGTTTGATAGAAAACAGGAGGGTATCATCTCTGTCGAAAATAACTGCGGTGTTTGTACCAAGTACGTAGATTGTCTATCCACAACCTCGGTTCTTCCATTCTTTCTCATTCTTCTTAGCGTTTCGCTGATTCCAATCACTGGTATTGATATCTTTTCATCTTTTATTGAGTCGATAAGTCTGTCGATTAATCCCATCGAGAAAAAAGGTCTGGCTCCGTCGTGGGTCATTACCAATTTTCCCTCCGCGTTCTGCAAAACAGCCATTAATCCGTTTCGGACAGAATCGCATCTTTCCTTGCCTCCTGATATGTATTGGCTTAGTTTCTCGATGGGCCCATGTTTTTTCACCATCTCCTTTATAATCCGTTTTTCCTCCTCCCTGCAAACCACAAATATCTGTCCTATCCTTGCATGTTGATTTAGTCTAAACAGAGTCCGGTAAAGAATGGGTACATTTTTGATCGATAAAAACATTTTATTGGTATCGGCCATCATCCGGGCACCTTTTCCGGCTGCCAATACGATAACATCGGCTTTATTCAAACCATTTCTCGCAATTTACTGATTCTTTTCATTCGAAAACAATGACCCTTTGTCGTTTTAAAGCAATCCCCTTTTACTTCTTTTTTGGTGGGTTGTCGTCCTGATTTATATCAACGATTAAAGTAAGATCAATATTTTTAATTGTTTTCATCAAAATCATTTGATACTTAGCCTTATCCAAAAAACATAAAATAACATATTGATTTAATCATATTCCTCAATAATATTTTATGTTGACACCGGTTTCAGGTATTATATAACTTCATCTTGATAATGTTTTGTTCGCTATTCCTCTCTTAACCTCTGTTTTTTTAAATTACGATAAATTATGGAACACGGAAGCGCAAAAATAGGTGAGGTGTTTAATTTTGGGATGTTGCATTTAGAGTGGCCGACAGCTCTATTTGTTTTTTGTTGCTTTATTCTTACCATGATTGTTCTTAACTCAATGCTTTTTAAGCCGATTTTGAGGACATTGGAATCCAGACAATCCAAACTGGACAAGAATAAGGAAGAATCAAAAGATCTCACCCACACCATTGAAAAATCTGAACAGGATTACCAGGGAAAACTTTCCGAGATGAAAGAAACCATCCAACAATCTCGCCAGGAAGCTCTCGATGAAGCTATGAAAAAAGCCAATCAACTTATTAATAATGCTAAATCGGCCATTTCCAGTAAACTTGAGGATTCTGAAAAAGCATTGGAACAGGAACGATCCAATGCCCTAAAAGATGCTGCTGCTCTTACGGGTGAATTGTCTCAGCTCATAAAATCCAAAGTTCTCGCGTAATATATTAAACTCATAAAACAAGGTCTGGAACTATGTTAAAAAAGATTTTTCTAACAGCACTCTTGGGTGGAATTTCCGGCGTGGCATTGGCTTCAGGAAATGGTGAAGGAGGTTCTCTTCTCAGCTTTGACATGCTTTTTAAAACCATTAACTTCCTTTTATTGCTCTATCTGCTCAATCGTTTCGCACGCAAGCCCATTGCAAAAATGCTTTCATCATCGGCAGAGAACACGAAAAAAGCAACCGAAGACGCCAAAGCGGAACTGGAGGAAGCCAAACAAATGCTTGGAGATTACCAATCTAAACTGGCAAATCTTGAGAAAGAACTGGAAGAACGCAAAAGTAAGGCGTTGGAAATCATTGAAGCTGAAAAACAGCAATTGATGTCAGATGCCGAAGAACAAGTTAAAAAACTTGAAAACCAATCACAAGCACGCATTGAGCAAGACATCATTAAAGCTAAAGCAGACATTCGTGAGTTTCTTGTCAACGAATCTGTTAAGCTGGCAGAAGAAACCATCTCAAAAGAGATTAACGACAAGGCTCAAAAAGCTTTGTTGACAAATTATGCTAAATTTTTGAAAGAAACAGCGTAATAATTTAAGGGGAAATATGAACGGTGGTATTGGAAGACGTTATGCTAAAGCGTTAATCAACCTTGCTGGCAGCGACAAAAATATAGAAAAGATCGGCCAAAGTCTTAAAGAGATTGCCGAACTTTACGTTGAAGAAAAAACTGTCCGTAATGTTATTCTGGAACCTAAACTGAGCAAAGCTAAAAAGATGGTGTTTATTGGTGAGATTACCAAGAAGATGAAGTGCGATCCTCTTCTCAATAAATACTGTCGGTACCTGGTTTCCAGAAGTCGATTTGATCTTATAGGTGACATCGAAAGAGCCTATAATAAATTATCCAGCGAAAAACTGGGAACAGCAACAGCCATGGTTGTAGTCTCTCATAAACTGGAAAAAAAGGACGAGGAAGCACTTCAAAAGCAGCTTTCCGACTATACTGGAAAAAAAGTAACACTTTCTTTGAAAGTAGACGAATCCATTTTAGGAGGCGCTATAACTTCAATTGACAGTCTGGTTCTTGATGGCAGCATCAAAAATAGGCTTAACCTGATCCGTAAAACCATATCCAAGGGAAATTAAACTATGAAAATCAGAGCAGATGAGATCAGTGCAATTATTCAGAGTCAAATTCAAGAGTTTGATTCAGATGTAGAGGTTAAAGAAGTTGGAACCGTGCTGAGCGTCGGTGACGGTATCGCTCGTGTTTACGGTCTAGATAAGGCAATGGCTGGCGAGCTTGTTGACTTTCCTGATGGAACAAGGGGAATGATATTAAACCTTGAAGAGGACAATGTTGGCGTAGCTCTTTTTGGTTCCGGCTTAAAAATTAAGGAAGGTGACACCGTCAAGCGAACCGAAAAAATTATGGAAGTCCCCGTAGGTGAAGAGGTTCTGGGAAGAGTTATCTCTCCAATTGGTGAACCTCTTGATGGCAAAGGGCCTTTAAATACAAAAGAATTTAATCGATTGGAAGTTATTGCCCCTGGTATTGTTCAACGGAAATCAGTTCATCAGTCCATGTTGACGGGTCTAAAGGCAATCGACTCACTTGTACCCATCGGAAGAGGACAGCGTGAATTAATCATTGGTGACCGTCAAACAGGAAAAACTGCCATTGCCATCGATACCATCATCAGTCAGAAAGGTGGCGATGTTTTCTGCGTTTATGTTGCTATTGGGCAAAAGAACTCAACAGTTGCTCAAGTTTCGCAAAGGCTCGCAGAATTTGGTGCCATGGAATATACGACCATCGTGTCAGCGACTGCCAGCGATCCTGCGCCACTTCAGTTTATCGCTCCATATGCCGGTGTTGCCATGGCAGAATACTTTGCCAAGAAAGGAAAACATGTATTGATCATATATGATGATCTTTCCAAACAAGCTGTCGCTTATCGCCAACTATCACTTCTTCTTAGAAGACCTCCCGGACGTGAAGCCTATCCTGGAGACATTTTTAATGTTCATAGCCGCTTATTGGAAAGAGCCTGCAAACTTAGCGACGCTCTAGGAGCCGGATCAATTACCGCTTTGCCGGTTATTGAAACCCAGGCCAGTGATGTTTCCGCATATATTCCAACCAATGTCATTTCCATTACTGACGGTCAGATCTTCCTGGAAACTGAACTATTCAACTCAGGTGTTCGGCCGGCCATTAATGTTGGTATTTCTGTGTCAAGGGTTGGGGGAGCTGCTCAGGCAAAAGCCATGAAACAGGTTGCTGGAACTTTAAAACTTGATCTTGCCCAGTACCGTGAAAAACAAGCTTTTGCACAGTTTGGATCTGATCTTGATGAAGCGACTCGCAAGCAGTTGTCAAGAGGTGAGCGTCTGGTTGAGATTCTGAATCAAGGCCAATATATTCCTATGAAAATGGAAGAGCAGGTACTTAGTATTTTCGCAGTTTCCAGGGGATATTGTGATAAAATGGAAGTTGCCAAAATTCCTGAATTTGAAGCTGGATTGCAGAAATTCGTAGCTACAAACAAACCTGAAATTTTTAGCACTATTGCATCTGAAGGCAAACTTAGTGATGAGACAATAGGCAACTTGAAAAGTGCTATTGAAGAATACAGTAAGGAATTTGCTGCTTAATTCACCTTCCAACTTCCAAGCAAAAGAACAGGATACAAAACTATGGCTACCTTAAAAGATATCCAGCTGCGAATGAACAGCATTAAGAACACAATGCAGATCACCAAAGCGATGAAAATGGTGGCAGCGTCCAAGATGCGGAAAGCGGAAGAGAGTATTACCAATTCCCGACCTTATTCTGAAAAGCTGAAAGCCATCATTTCAAATTTGAGTCAAGGTGTGGACTCATCTGCACATCCTTTGTTGATGAAACGCGAAGGTGGCAAAGCTGTTGCACTATTAATTTCAACAGACAGGGGTCTCTGCGGCGGCCTCAACGCCAATCTTTGCAAGCAACTGAACAGGTTTGTACCTGATCAGTCTAACAATTTTGAAGTGGTTGAGCTCATCACCTTTGGCAAAAAAGGGACTGAATTTTTCAAGAATCGTGGCGGGAACATTGTCGAGTCATTTCGTGACCTGAAGGACAAGGAAATGGCAGAAGCGCTGCAAAAAACGGTTCGAGGTTTAATCGAAAAATATATCAATGGTGAATTCAACCATCTTTTCCTGGCTTACAACCGGTTCAATAATGTTGTCAGCCAAACCCCCATAATCAAGCAGGTTTTGCCAATTGAGCCACCGACAACGGAAGACTCAGATTCTGAGGCGAGTACTCAGTTTGTTTTTGAACCATCCAGCATTGGCATTCTAAACACAATCTTGCCGCAATATGTTGAAAATCAAGCTTTTACAGCCTTGTTGGACAACAATGCAAGTGAGCATGCCGCGCGAATGACTGCGATGGATTCTGCTACCAACAATGCATCTGATATGCTTGGTAAACTGCAGATTCAATACAACAGGGCAAGACAGGCAGCGATTACCTCCGAATTGATTGAGATTATTTCCGGAGCTGAAGCTGTTTAACAGCAACAATTAAACGATTCTATCTTAAGATTTTATTAATTTATTATCCTGTTACAATTATAATTTGAGGCTTAATAATGGCAAAAGGAAAGATTATCCAAGTCATCGGAGTAGTAGTCGATGTCAGGTTTGACGATGGAGACTTACCGGCAATACTAGAGGCATTGACAGTATCCTTTGAATATCAAGGAGACAAAAAGGACCTGATTCTTGAAGTACAACAGCATTTGGGTGAAAACTCAGTAAGAACCGTTGCGATGACGGCAACTGACGGATTAGTCAGGGGAATGGAAGTTGGCACTACCGGAAGCCCAATTACTGTTCCGGTTGGTGATGGTGTATTAGGGCGTATTATGAACGTTTCCGGTGACCCGGTTGACGAAATGGGTCCTGTCGAAGCAAAAGAACGATGGCCAATTCATAGGGATCCTCCTTCATTTGCTGATCAGGACACTTCAGCTTCGATGTTGGAAACCGGTGTAAAAGTACTCGATCTTATTTGCCCATTCCTTAAGGGTGGAAAAATCGGTCTGTTCGGCGGTGCAGGTGTAGGTAAGACAGTATTGATCCAGGAAATGATCAATAACATCGCACAGCATCATGGTGGCTACTCGGTCTTCGCTGGAGTAGGTGAGCGAACCCGTGAAGGAAACGACCTCTGGATGGAAATGAAGGAATCCGGTGTAATCGACAAGGTTGCCCTGGTGTTCGGTCAGATGAATGAACCCCCTGGAGCCCGTCTTCGTGTTGCATTGACTGGTATTACGGTTGCGGAGTATTTCCGTGATGTCCAAAACCAAGACGTATTGATGTTTATCGATAATATCTTTCGTTTTACTCAGGCCGGTTCCGAAGTTTCCGCTCTTTTAGGACGTATTCCTTCAGCTGTTGGTTATCAGCCGACCCTGTCAACTGAGATGGGTGCTATGCAGGAACGTATTACGTCAACCAAGAACGGATCTATCACATCTATTCAGGCGGTTTATGTACCTGCAGATGACTTGACTGACCCCGCTCCTGCTACGACTTTTTCTCATTTGGACGCAACTTGCGTACTCTCACGAGCTATTTCTGAAATGGGTATTTATCCAGCAGTAGATCCATTGGATTCTACTTCACGAATCCTTGATCCTCACATCCTCGGGCAAGAGCATTATGATACAACTCGTGCCGTTCAGGAAGTATTACAGGAGTACAAGGATTTGCAGGATATTATAGCTATTTTGGGTATGGATGAATTGTCCGATGAACAGAAAAAAACAGTAGAGCGCGCCAGAAAAGTTCAACGTTTTCTTTCTCAACCGTTTACCGTAGCCAGTGCGTTCACAGGTATGGACGGAGAGTATGTATCGATCAAGGATAGCATTAAAGGATTTAAGATGATTCTTTCCGGTGAACTTGACGATATTCCGGAACAGGCTTTCTTTATGGTGGGAACTATTGAACAGGCTTTGGAAAAGGCTAAAACTCTATAATATAAAACGTATTCATGAGCAAAAACCTAACTCTAGAAATAGTAACTCCCCAAAGAAGACTGTTGGAAGCGGAAGCTGACTATGTAACTATTCCCGGTGAACTTGGTGAATTGGGAATATTGCCGGGTCATATCCCGCTGGTAACAAATCTTCAAAGTGGAGTTCTCAGTTACAAAAAAGGTAGCGAAGAGAAAAAACTGGCTGTTCATTTTGGATACGCTGAGATCTGCAAGGATAAAATCACAGTCCTTGCAAATTCAGCCGAATTGGCAAAAGAACTAAGTTTGGATAGGTCAAAGTCGGATCAACAGAAAGCTGAAGCTGAACTGACTGAAGTTTTGAAAGACTCGGATAAACTGGCTCTGGCTCAAGAACTTCAAAAACAAATCCAAATAGCAGTGACTCGTCAGAAAGTCGTCCAGTAGACAACAGATTGAACTTACTCTGACTCCAACTTTAGACGGTGATGGTAAGCATCCCGTCTAAGGTATGCCTACCCCTCCTTGCCAGCGCTTTTGCTGCTTTCGTTTTTTCTGAAGACCCATTTCACTTAGATTCCTGTTGATTGACAGCCGTATATATAATAATTATGGTGTTAACCAAATCGCAGGCAATCCGAAGTATTTCTATTTTTGATTCTGATAAAATAATCACCATCAACATCCAATGGAAACACATCATCAATTTTCAATAAAAACATCTTCCCACTCCGAATTGGTATCGATAACGTCGCAAGTCGCTAAAAGCGTAAGAGAATTAAACCTCCAGAACGGCATCATCCATGTTTTTGTAATGCACACTACCTGTGGATTGACTATTAATGAAAATGCCGATCCGGCTGTTGCTCATGACCTGCTTCATCGTTTGGAATCCCTTGCTCCGTGGAGTTCATCAAAGGATCGTCATATGGAGGGTAATTCCGCTGCTCACCTGAAGAGTACACTTTTGGGGTCATCCGTAACCATCCCGGTTTCAAAAGGAAACCTTGTTCTGGGAACTTGGCAGGGTTTGTTTTTTGGTGAATTTGATGGTCCGAGAACAAGAACGGTGCATCTTACAGCATTGCATTCATCTATCAAATCTGTGCCATAAAAAACCGGTTCGCCTTCAGATCTATGTCAAATACCACCATCATTTATCACTAACAGAACAGAGGAAGTTATGCTCAGCCAAGACTCTATTCAAACCATGGCAAAAAAAGCAAAAAAGGCATCTCTTAGAATTGCCAACCTGGATTCATCGGAAAAGAACCGCCTGTTAAAAGCAATCAGCGAAAGAGTTAAAAAGAGCTCTCAACTGATTGCTGACAGCAACCTCTTGGATATTCAGGAAGCTCAGAAATTGGTAGCCGATGGCAGTTTAAGCAAACCGCTTCTCGATCGGCTAAAATTGACTGATGAAAAAATTGTCCAACTAAGTACCTATTTGGATGAAGTTGCCAGGCTTGAAGACCCGGTTGGAAAAAAGCAGTTTGCCATCAGACTCGCAGAAGGTATGGAACTGGAAAGAGTAACCTGTCCTATTGGTGTCGTTGCCGTTATTTTTGAAAGCAGACCTGAGGTTGTCATCCAGGTAACAGCACTCAGCTTGAAATCGGGAAATGCCGTTATTCTAAAGGGTGGAAGAGAAGCTTTCCACAGTAATAAAATTCTGTTTCAGATTATTAATGAGGTACTGGTTGAATTTGATCTGAACAATACGGTCAATCTCATTGAAACCAGAGATGATGTAGCCGTGCTGCTGAATGAAGACCGAAACATTGATCTGATAATTCCCAGAGGTAGTAATGAATTCGTAAAATATATTCAAGATCATACCAAGATTCCGGTATTGGGTCATTCTTCTGGGATTTGCCATATTTATATTGATGACAACATTGATGTCGACAAAACCATAAAGATTGTTGTTGATGCAAAGACAGACTATCCGTCTGCATGCAATGCCTTGGAAACTCTGTTGATCCATAGATCTGCAGCCGATTCGATTCTTCCACGAATAATTCGGGAGTTATCCAATTACAAGGTTAGAATGCTGGGTTGCGAGAAATCAGTTAAAATCGCAAATCAAAACAATCTCAAACTGGATTTGGCAACAGAACAGGATTGGTCCACTGAATACACTGACCTGATCCTTTCAATTAAAACCGTAGATTCTTTGAGTGATGCCATGGATCACATTAACACCTTTGGATCTCATCATACTGATACAATCATCACTGAAAATAGAGAAAATGCCGAATTGTTTCTAAAACAGGTAGATTCGGGATGTGTCTTTCACAACGCCTCCACTCGGTTTTCTGACGGCTATGTATTTGGATTGGGCGCAGAGGTCGGAATCAGTACGAATAAAACCCACTCCCGGGGACCTGTCGGCTTGGATGGTATGGTAATATACAAATATCTCCTTCGGGGAGACGGGCATCTTAGATCTTCTTTTTCCGGACCCCAAGCCGAAAAATTCCTTCACATACCTCTTTAATAATTCATAATTCGTGAAACCTAATGTCGCACCATAAACAGATTATTAACCGGCTGGAGCAAGTAAAATGTTTGCTTCTTGATGATATGCCAATAGACTCCGATTTGGTTGAAGTTCTTGATATTCATCTAAAAACCATTCTGGAAATAACTCCTGAACAAGAAACCATTCAGTTGAACAGTTCACCCGGTTCTGTCATCAGAATTTGGAGTGATGGTGCCTGTACCGGTAATCCAGGTCCTGGTGGATGGGGTACGATCATTATCGTTGATGGAAATATTCAAGAGCTATCCGGTAGATCCCAGAGAACAACTAATAATATCATGGAAATGACCGGGGCATTGGAAGGAATCAAGAGGACTCCGGAAGGATCTTCGATAATTTTAACTTCGGATAGTCAATACCTGGTGAAGGGAATGACTCAATGGCTGAAAAATTGGAAAAAGAAAGGTTGGAAAAAGGCGGATGGCAATGAGGTTCTAAATCGCGACTTATGGATGAAACTTGATCAGGAATCTCAAAAACGGAATATACAATGGATTTGGATCAAAGGACATGCAGGACATCCGGAAAATGAGCGGTGTGATGAATTAGCCAGGAAAGCTATAACTCGGCGATAGCTTCAATTTCTTTATCAATCTCATCACTTTCGCCAATTTCATCGCTGTTTGCTGCAAAAACCGCTTCTTTGAAGCGTTTGGCAAGATATTGTTCTTTCTGCGAAAATTTATCCGCCGAATGATAGGTTGTAATGCTGTTGGGATTGACCCAAAACGAAAGACCGCCCTCTTTTGATACCTTATCAAAATCGATCTTATGCTTTGATAAAAAATCCTTGATGGTATTGTGAATATATTTGGACTGTAAAACCAATTCCTGTTTCTGAAACAATTCCTGAGCTGCCTTTTCCACTGCTGGGTGATCAACTTCATCCACGCACCAGTTTTTTAAATTATCCCGATACATAAAAGAGACACGACCGTATTCCAGGAGGTTGAGACAGATAAATACGTTTGTTACTTCTTTTTCCTTGTAGATACAATCCCGGAAATCGTATTCCTGCGGTGGAAATGCACTGTCAATGCTGTCAACCAATCTGTCAACTATATCCGGTCGAATGAACGCAAATTTGTCCGCTGAACGTTTCCCAATTTCAGTATGGGCAACTGAAAATTCCAACACCGTTCTGCTTTCCTTCAAAGTTCCTTTATTAAGAACACCATAATATCCATTTAGAATACAGTGGGCAATTCCATGCAAAAAGGAATCATGTTCAAAGAGTTCAACTTCATCAGGTAAATGGTCCAGTCTTCCCAGCGTGTCATAGTTGCTTCCTGCCAGACTGCTTTTTTGAATTGACTTGAAAAACCATTTCCGATTCTTATTAATCCCAATTTGCAGTCTTCCCCTGGGAACTTTCAGGTGGCTTAGAATATCTCTTCTGATGACGTTTTTGGGGGGATCAAAATTCTTCTGGTAATAGTGGAACCAAATCCTGTTTTCATCCTGGTTGGTCTTATCCTCTCCCCCGTGCGTCTCAACATATTTTTGAACGCGATCCATAGAGCGCTGAAACAGGTATTTCAGTTCCTCTTCAAACTTAATCACCGTTTCTACCACTCCACTGGAGATGTGTTCCAGTGTTCTTCTTTTGGAAGCGGTGAATGCTTTTTCCAAAAAGGAAGCTAGAAACTTTTCACGATAGGTCTTAGGCTTCCTATTCTCTCGAATATTGACAAAAATATCCGACACGCGAATGTGAAGCGCAAATCCGAGATCGATCACCCTTGAAATCATTAGCTTTTCCTCTTGATCTTTAATATCTTGATTCTCGGGTCCAAAACCTATTTTTAATGCTTTATAACGCAACCACCAAGGATCTTGTCTTAGAGTGGGAAATCTCTCTTCCATTTTGAAAATCTGATCAATGGACATCCCTTCCGGATTATCCTCTTCCCCCAACATTTCATCGATATTGTTATCAACTTCCATTACTCCGTAGTCATCATAAAAATCATCCTCCTCTTCCACTTCGATATCATCAAAATCATAGTCCTTATACTCCTCTTCAACCTCATCACCATCCACTTCAACTACTTTTGTACCCGCATATCGGTCCAATCTACGAGGATTCTTAACCAGTTCAATCACCGAAGTATTAAACCGTTGATCAAACATCATTTCAAAGCGAAGCAGGTTAAGCAAAGCTTTGGGTAAATTGCCCGATGAGGCTTTAAAGGATTCCCAATAGATAGCCCCTGAATGAGAAACCATGTAATCGTTTGTCAATGGGGGTGTAGAACCCAGATCAACAAGTCTTTCTCTATACTTGTCGTACAGTCCGGTAAACTGGTATCGAATCTTTTCCACTATGGATTCATAGTGTGCACGATTTGAATTGACTGATCCCGGCATAAGAAAGTGAATGGGAATCATGGGAGTAAATTGAATTCCGGGCATGAGAACTTCATAATTCAAAATCAACTCGTATGCAGAACCGGAAGCTTCTTTCGACTCCAAGGTGGTTCCATGTTTACCATCCCTATAATCATCATTGGAATAGGCGAATAGATATACTTCCGCTTTGGGAAACTTCCTTTGGACATATTTCTGAACCTTGTTGATCTTCTCCTTCAACAATAACTCTTTTTCATTTCTTTCCTTTTTCAGGCATAAATTGGAATGAAGTTTGTGCATTTCAAGAAACTCTGTTAACAGAGCCTGACGTCTTTCCTTGCTGCTGGCAATGGAGCCAATGATTTCAGTCTTTTTCAGGAAATAGTAATCATAGAGTAAAGAAAATCGATTTTTAAAATTATGATGACCCACTGCTATAAGTTTGGAACGAAGTGCTTTGTTCTGAGCCTCTTTATTCTTTATTTTTTTTAGAATCTGGTACCTTCTGGAAAAATAATTAATAAGGCTTTGACAGCGGTCTTTTATCCGTTCGTCTGTATTACTTGCTGAATCATGGAGAAAGGGATCCAACTCATACTGAACCTGTAAATCCAAGTCCGATGCTGTTTGTTTATGACCGACGGTTCCTATCGATCCTAAGGAGGCGATGCTGTAGATGGGTTTAAACCCCTTATCCTCTTGTATGATGGTTCCTAACTCCGTTTGAGCATATTGTTTGAACTCATCTTTAAAAACCGGTGACATATCACTGATTCCAACCACACCAGCAAGGGCACCCTCCACATAAAGCGACGTAATCTCTTCAACTTCCACCTCTTTTTTTACACCATGAATCTTCTCGATTTTTGTGCATAAGAAGGTATGCTCCTCAAACTTAGGATCATTCACATGTAAAAAGAAAATAATCTCAAAAAGAGCTTTTTTCATGTCTTCAGAAAAATTTGAAAACGCCAGCTCCATCCTGCTTCTATTGAACTGAGCAAAAAAGGCATAGCCTTCTTCAATCGCTTTTTTTAATTCCTTTTCCTGTTCGGATGGAAATGCTTCTTTCTGAATATATTCAATTAATTTTGAATAGAGAGACACGTCTTTAACCGCTCTTAAGTTAGATGGACCGAATCGTTTTTAAAAAATCGCCAATAGCTCTTGAGTCAGATTCTTGTTGAATCTCAATCAGTCGAGAACCGATAACTGCAATATCAACTTTTCCCTTCAAGAAATCGATGTCCGCTTTATCCCGAACACCAAATCCCAATGCCAAAGGTAAATTTGTTGCTTCTGTGTAGAGCTTTATCTGATTCGACAGCGATTGATCAAATGCTGTTTTTCCCCCGGTTACACCTCTTCTTCCTACACAATACACAAATCCGGATGCGACTTCAGAAATCACTTTCAATCGTTCAGGGGAGTGAGTTGGAGTAAAAATAAAAACAGAATCCAGTGAATTGTTCTGACACTCCTTCAACCAATCTTCTGCTTCTTCCGGTGGAAGATCCGGAATAATAAATCCTTTTATCCCAATTTCTTTTGATCTCTTTACAAACTGCTTTTCTCCGAATGCAAAAACAATATTATAATATGTCATAAAAAGGAATGATACTTTTGGGAAATCTTCACATACCTTTTCCGCAAATTCGAAACACTCACTTACTCTTGTTCCGTTTTCAATTGATCTGCCGTTTGCTTTGAGAATTACAGGGCCATCAGCAGTCGGTTCCGAAAAGGGAATCTGCAATTCTATCAGTTCCACTCCTGCATCCGCCATGGCTTCAATGGATTCCCTGTTTTCAGCAAACGATGGATATCCCAAAACCAAATGGGTCATCAATAAGATCTCTTGAGCTTTTTTGCCATCCTCAATGGTTTTTTCAAGCATGATACTGTTCTCCCTTCCTGATGATAAACTCTCTCCATTTCCGGTCCTGAAACGCATCGGCGATAGTGAAAATATCCTTGTCCCCTCTGCCGGACAGATTGATGATAATGGCATCTTTAACACTTAAATCAGGGGCCTCTTTATATGCTTGCACAAATGCATGTGCCGACTCCAGGGCGGGAATGATTCCCTCTCTTTTGATTGTCAAATCCTCCGCTTCCAGTACTTCCTGATCTGTGGCAGCTTCAAACCGAACCCGTTTTGTTTCGTTCAAATGAGCCAGAATGGGTGAAACACCAACATAATCCAATCCAGCAGAAATGGAATGGGTGTCTTTCATTTGCCCATCACTGTCTTGCAGGAAAATGCTCTTATACCCTTGACACACACCCAAATGACCATCACTTGATGCCAGTCGAGCAGCATGATGCCCGGATTTAATTCCTTTTCCCCCGGCTTCAACCCCAACCAATTCAACTTCAAAATCCTCAAGAAATCCGCCAAAAATTCCCATGGCATTGGAACCTCCACCCACACAAGCATAGACTCTTTTGGGAAGCTTTCCAGCAAGATCCAGAATTTGCTTCCTGGCTTCTTTACCGATAATCGATTGTAGCCAGGCAACCATTTCCGGAAACGGATGGGGTCCACACACTGTTCCCATGACATAATGGGTGGAATCCATATTGGCTGTCCAGTCTCTAAATGCAGCATTGATTGCATCTTTCAGTGTCTGGCTTCCATCTGTTACCGAAACCACTGTGGCTCCCAGTTTCTCCATCCAGAAGACATTCGGACGCTGTCTTTCAACATCTTCAGCTCCCATATAGATAGTGCACTCAAGGCCGAATTTTGCCGCCATGGTTGCAGTGGCAACCCCGTGTTGCCCCGCACCGGTTTCGGCAATCACTCTGGATTTCCCCATTCTTTTTACCAACAATCCCTGACCCATTACATTGTTTACCTTATGCGCACCCGTATGATTTAAGTCTTCGCGCTTGATATAAATTCGAGCGCCTCCAAAATGATCACTCAGGTTTTCTGCAAAGGTCAAAGGTGTGGGACGACAGGAATAAGATTGCATCAGGCTTTCATACTCATTCCAAAATAAGGGATCACTCTTCGCTGCATCATAAGCTCGGATCAACTGATCAAAAGTCGACCTTAGTATTTCTGGAATGAACATTCCTCCATATTTTCCAAAGTATCCAATCCTGTTTTGATTATTCATATCTGTTTTGAAGGTTTATATTTCTGTGTCCAGAATTTTAAAAATTCTCCGACCAGATAAAGGGAGCCGGAAACGACGATCAGATCATACTGTTTCATCAGGTGTCCTTCGATCCGGTCGAGTAATTTGCTCACTGTTATTGATTCGAGAGTATTTAACCCATTATCCTTAAGTGTGTTTAATATCTCTTCTACAGTCTCAGAATACTCTGATTCCATCTGTAATGGTAAAAATTGAAATCTCCTTAATTCTGATTGACTCATATCACTAAAAAGATGTTTATCTTTTTTCCAGCCGATAGCAAAAAGAATCCTGTCAGCAGCATGATTCGTATTCAGATAATGCAACAATCTCTGAAATCCGGAGCTGTTATGGGCACCATCAATTAATATCTTACGTTCTTTTCCCAGATATTGCAGTCTTCCTGACCAGATTACTGAATTTAAAGATTTTTCGAAGTTGTAATTATTGAGTATGTGGTCTTTTGGCACAATTGATCTATAGACAGCAATTGCAGTTGCAGTATTTTCCTTTTGATGCTCTCCGATCAACGCCTGATTGCATATTTTAGCTGAAAAACCATCAACTTCGGAAATCCTACCATTGTTCACTGTATGATAATAATCCGTTGATCCATTTTTTAAAACACGGTACCCGAAATGAACCGGAGAATAGAATACCTTTATATCTTGCTGTTTGCAGTAATTTACTATTTGATAACGAACGTTTTCCTCCTGAGATGCTGCAAACACAGGACTTCCCTGTTTCAGGATTCCCAACTTTTCCTGTACTATCTCCTCAATTGTATTGCCAAGGTATTCCTGGTGATCAATCGCTATTCTTGTAAGGACACAGGCTAAAGGGGTGGGAACAACATTGGTTGCATCAAGCCTTCCTCCCAGTCCGGTTTCGAGAAGGATATAATCGACTGCAAATCTTCGAAAAAGAACAAATGCCATCGCAATCGAGAACTCGAAGAAAGTCGGAGAAATTGTCCCATCGCGAGAGCTGGCATGTTTTAGGCTCAAATCGATATCACAAGCCTGACAAACCTCTTCAAAGGTCTTATCAAGTTCAGGATCTTCAACAGCGACCCCGTTTATTCGAAACCTCTCATTGAAGGATATTAAATGAGGCGATATTGTACTTCCTGTTGAAAAACCGGAATCAAGCAGGAGTTTTTCCAGGGTAACCAAAGTGGAACCTTTACCGTTGGTTCCGGCAATGTGAATGATTCTTGGATGGAGATGAGGATTGTCTAATTTTGTAAGCATTCTGGTTATGGTTGATAACCCGAGCTTAATATTGAAAAGGCCTAAACCATATAAGAATTCCAGGTAATTAGAATTCAAGATTAATCCTCAACTTTTAACGGACGGGACATAAGTTCCATCATGCTTTCTTTGACAGACCTGTTTTCATATATAACCTGGTACACTCCCTGGCAGAGGGGCAAATCGATATTTTCCCTTTGTGATATTTCCCAGACAGCCTTTGTTGTATAGTACCCTTCAGCGACAGTTCCCCCCATGGAAGACAGGATATCCGCCACGGTTTCGCCCCGGCCGATTCGTCTACCAAAGTTCTTGTTATGACTGCTTTTAGGGGAATAACAAGTTAATGCCAAACCACCGAGACCGCTTAGACCATACAAAGCTTCCAAAGCAATACCCTGATGTTGACAAAACCGCTTCATCTCGGCTAATCCCCTGGTTACAACCACTGATATCACTTCCTCACAAAGACCGAGTCCATCGGCTATTCCAGCGATAATAGCGTAGATGTTTTTAAGGGCGCCCAACAAGGCAACGCCTTTCAGTTCTAAACTTCTATATACTCTAAACGAAGTACTGCTGAACAGTTCCTGTAGTTGAGCTCCCAGCTCATCCTCTTCACAGGCGAGTGTCTCTGCCGCCGGAGTTATCTCTGACAACAACCCTTCGGGAAAGCAGGGGCCTCCTAAATGCGCTATTTGATTATTGGGAAAATATCCCCTGATGATCTCAGGGACAGTCTGAAGGGATTCTCGCTCTATTCCTTTATTAATACTGACAATTACGGTTGACAAAGGAAGATTGCTCAATCTGTCCAAAACCCCTCTCATAAAAGCGACTGGAATTGCCACTACTATTAAATCAGCCTTTTCAACGGATTTTACCAAATCCAGTTCAAAAGCAATTTTCCCTTCACAACTAAATCCGGGGAGGTTTGGAGCGATATCTTTCTCCACCAATTGATCGTATTCAGATTGCAGATGACATTGCAGGGTAACATTCAATTGTTTCCGACTAAGGTAAATGGCCATGGCTGTTCCCCATCGACCTGCACCTAGAACCGTAATATTCTCTATTTTTTTTCTTTTTGGCATACTTTTTACCACAATAGCTAAAAAAAAAGGGACGGTTTGTTCAACCTGTCCCCTTATTGGAATTGCATCTCATATAATATTAGATATGATAAATCATAACTGGTACCGAGAGCCGGAATCGAACCGGCACGACCTCGCGGCCACTGGATTTTGAATCCAGCGTGTCTACCTATTTCACCATCTCGGCAATTAATAAGAAATGTTAGAAGATAGTCAAATATATTGTCAACATGTAATGCCAAGTAAACTAACTCCATGTCATATGATCCTTACCTGATTCTTCAGCAACAAATGAGCTCTGCCTCTTGAAGCAAACTGAAAATGCTGTTAGTTTTATAATCATCGACTGATGTACTCAAGATCGATTCATCAGTTTTTATCAATCACCAATAAACCCAGGATTCTATATTTAAGGGAGCACTAGTGGATTTTTTTGAGACTCTAATCGCTGAAAGATTGGGCGGCAAAAACTTTGGTAAATCTACCGAAATTTATAAATTTGAAAAGATAAAACGAGCAAAAGCTGAAGCGAAGTTAAAATTTCCCGACATTCCAATAATAGACATGGGCGTTGGTGAACCAGATGTCCCTGCAGATCCGACCATTGTTGAAGTTCTTTCCAATGAAGCTGGAAAATCGGAAAACAGATGGTATGCCGACAACGGAATTCTTGAATTTCAGGAAGCTGCAGCCAGATATATGGAAAAGGTATATGGCGTTTCCAATTTGGATCCAACCAAACACATTGTTCACGGAATTGGATCCAAGCCTGTTTTAGCTTTGCTACCGATATGTTTAATAAATCCAGGTGATATTACTCTTGCCACTTCACCCGGCTATGGGGTCACTTCAACTTATACGCGTTATCTTGGAGGAGATGTCTACCAGTTACCTCTGCTTCAGGAGAATAACTATTTCCCTGATTTAAAAAAGGTTCCTGCAGAGATTCTTTCAAAGGCAAAAATTCTATATATAAACTACCCTAACAATCCAACCGGGCAAGTGGCCACACTTGACTTTTTTAAAGAGGTCGTGGAATTTGCCAATCAAAACAAAATTGCTGTAATCCAAGACGCGGCATATGCAGCTGTCACTTTTGACGGTTATAGCCCTCTCAGTTTTCTATCAGTTGATGGAGCGATGGATGTTGGTATTGAGGTGCATTCCATGTCAAAGGCTTTCAACATGACAGGATGGCGACTTGCTTTTGTTGTCGGTAATGAGAAGCTGGTCAATGCTTATGCAACTGTCAAAGACAATACGGATTCTGGACAGTTCAGAGCAATTCAAAAAGCCGGGATTCGCGCCCTCAACTCTTTGCAGATAACAAAAGAGACTTGTGATAAATACTCTCGACGTTTTGACTTGTTAGTAACCGCGTTGAATGAACTTGGGTTTTCAGCTGAAAAACCGAAAGGAACCTTCTATTGCTATGTTAATTCGCCAAAAGGAACTAAATCCGGCATCAGGTTTGATAAAGCTGAAGAGGCTTCTACTTTCCTGATCAAGGAAGCCCAGATATCAACGGTTCCCTGGGATAACGCCGGTGCCTACCTGAGATTTTCAGTGACTTTTAATGCATCCGGATATGAGGAGGAGAAAAAAGTTATTGATGAGATGAAAAAAAGGCTTCAGAAGCTTGAACTTGTATTCTAACAAATCAATGTGATCTGAATTCAGGATGAATTCAGATCAAGAATCAAATGACCTGCGACTATTGTTTCCCAATCCAGCTATTCCTTTTTTTCATTTGTATCGCTATGTAGAGCATGCTTTCCAGATCATTCAAAAAGAAACTGACTCTTTCTATTGCACCCAGGATACTAAAATGGATAATTGTTATTATAGGATTAACCTGCAAAAAGAAATGGTTGGGTTATGAGAACATCAACACCCTGACCCGGAATAATCAGAACTGGATATATTCTTTATGGCACAACAATATTACCTGTGCTGCTTTTCTGCTAAGAAAACAAAAGCTGCTGTCCATGGCTAGTTCAAGTGAAGATGGAAGAATAGCTGCAAAGGTTATTGAGCTTTTTGGAAACAAATCAACCAGTGGGTCCAGTTCCAGAGGTGGGGCTAAGGTGTTGTTTGCCATGATAAAAGGGGTTAAAGCAGGAATGCGGGGAGCTATTACTCCCGATGGTCCCCGGGGGCCGAAATACAAACTTCAAAGTGGTGTCATCTCAATATCTCAGAAATCAAAAGTGCCTCTGCTTCCCTTTCATGTTGAAGCAACCCGACAATGGGTCTTTGAGAAAAGTTGGGACAAACATAAATTGCCAAAACCATTCTCAACTATTGTGATTGGTATTGGAGAGCCTTATTTAATTCCGGAAAAGTTAACCAAAGAGCAGTTTGAAATCTATAGAACGGAATTTGAAAAGAGAATGTTCGAAAATATTGAAACCGTTAAAATCGAAATTGAAACCTTGAGGAAAAAGCATGAATCATAATGTATTAGGGTTGGGGAATCCATTAATCGACATCTTTTTCAATGTGGAAGATTCCTTTATGTCAGATTTGAAGTTGGAAAAAGGCAGTATGAACCTGGTGGATGTAACCAGACAAAAAGAGATCCTGGAAAAAAGCAAGGATTTGAAAAAATCAACTGCTTTAGGGGGTTCCTGCGCTAATACAATGGCGATGATTGCACAATTGGGAGGTAAGTCAGCTTATGGAGGCAAATTAGGTGAAGATGATCTGGGGATCGATTATGAGAATCAGTTGATAGATCTGGGGGTCACCTCTCTGCTAAAAAAACAAGCTGGAGTTACGGGCAGTACAATAATTTTAGTTACTCCCGACGCGGAACGAACTATGAACACTCACCTGGGGATGTGTGTCAATTTTTCTAAAGAGGACTTGGAGCTGGATGCTATTAAGGATTCAGAATATATTTACGTAGAAGGATATCTCTGGGATACTCCCACTCAGAAAGAAGCGGTAGTATCGGCATTAAAATATGCCAAGTCTGTTGGGACTAAAATTTCACTAACTTTGTCAGATTCATTTTGTGTAGAAAGACATAAAGAAGATTTCCAGCATCTGATGGATAACTATGTTGATTTAATTTTCTGTAATGAAACCGAGGCGGGATTCATGACCGGTGGCAAAGAAACAGAAGAACAGATTGAGATTATGTCCAAAAGCGTTAATCAAATTGTATTGACACTAGGGAAAAAAGGATCAGTGATCTATAAGGATGGTACAATCACCCGTTTAAAACCCTTCGAAGTTAAAGCCATTGATACAACCGGAGCAGGTGACAGCTATGCTGCCGGATACCTTTTTGGCATAACAAACGGATATTCAATAGAAGAAGCGGGAATCCTGGCATCATACTGTGCAGCCACCATTGTCAGTCAGTTAGGCCCCAGGTATAATGGTGATTTTAAATCACAGGTTATTAACTATATGAAATAATTATATAAATTATAAACACTGGAGTAACAATGCCTGAAGAGATCGATGTTAACAAAGTAGCAGCACTGGCGAGGCTGAAATTAACTGAAGATGAAGAGAGGTACTATGAAAAAAGATTCAAGGAGATTTTGGATTATGTGGGTCTTTTGTCAGAGGTGAAAATTGATTCCGAGATGAAAGAGAAAGATGAATCTCTGCAGGTTATCTATAGAGAGGATAACCGGGAAGATTCATCTGTTTCAATAGATCAGTTTTCTGAATATATCGAGGACGGGTTTTTTAAAGTTCCCAAAGTGATCGAGTAAACCTTTAGAAATCAAGATTTTTAACTTTCAAAGCATTGTTTTCAATAAAACTCCTTCTGATATCTACCTGGTCTCCCATGAGAATAGTAAAGATCTCATCGGCTGCAATGGCATCTTCAACACTGACTTGAAGCATTGTTCGTTTTTCCGGATCCATGGTTGTCTCCCAAAGCTGATCCGGATTCATCTCCCCTAACCCCTTGTACCGTTGAATATAAATCCCCTTCTTTCCATCTTCCTGTAGATAATCTATTACTTCCGAAGCCTGATTGAACTCAAGTATATTGTTCTCTTCGTCTTTAAGCACATATTTGCCATTGACTCTTAACTGGTCCAACTCCATAAACTTTCTAAGAATTCGATTGTAGTTGTGGATATCAATTATTTCCAACAGAGATTCTGAAATTCTGAATCTGGCTTCATTGTATTCTAATTTTATCAACATCTGAGATTCATCAAAAGATACATCAAAATCTTTTTCCAGATTTTCTTCCTTAATTCCTCTCAATTTTTCATAAACTGTTCGCATCTCAACATTTTCCAGATCAATCTTATGCTTAAAGAGAATATTATACACCACTCGCAGGGTTTGGTCGTAAGTAAGTCTGTCCAGAGTATTATTCAGTTTTACAACAGCCTGGGAAAACTCTCTCAAAGTAGTTTCCTGATCATTTTGGAGATGATACTTATCTATTGAAAAGTCAAAAATACGATTTACCAGTGCCTCTTCATTTTGAATATATTCTTCCGATTTTCCCTTTTTGATCTTAAACAGGGGGGGTTGTGCAACATAAAGGAAACCCCTTTCAATAATTTCAGGCGTTTGTCTAAAGAAAAAAGTCAGGATCAAGGTGAGAATATGACTTCCATCCACATCGGCATCCGTCATGATAATGATTTTGTGATAGCGTAACTTGGAAATATCAAAATCATCTTTACCTATTCCTGTTCCCAACGCTGTAACCAAGATCCTAATCTCATCGCTACTCAACATCTTATCAAATCGCGCCTTTTCAACATTGAGGATCTTCCCCTTTAGCGGAAGAATAGCCTGGTTCTTCCTTTCTCTTCCCTGTTTTGCCGAACCACCGGCTGAATCTCCCTCAACTAAAAACACTTCGCTCAATGCAGGATCTTTTTCCTGACAGTCAGCCAATTTTCCAGGCAGCGAACTAATCTCAAGAGCACTCTTCCTTCGCGTCAAATCCCGTGCTTTTTTTGCTGCTACCCTGGCTCTTTGAGCATCCGTTACCTTTTCAACAATCTTTTTTGCTATCTGGGGGTTTTCCTCCAGATAAGTAGAAAAAGTATCGGAGAGTATTTTATCTACAATTCCTCTTACGTTAACATTGGTAAGTTTAATCTTCTTTTGGGATTCAAATTGAGGACCGGCAATCTTAACACTTACAATGGCTGTTAATCCTTCTTTAACGTCATCCTGACTTACCTTGTCTTCGGCTGTCTTGAATAGTTTGTTTTCCAAACCATACTTATTGGTCACTTTCAACAAAGCTCCTCGAAAGCCTTGTTCATGTGTTCCGCCATCTATCGTGTTTATATTATTAACAAAAGTATGTATCTGACAATTATAGGTATCATTGTATTGAAAGCAGATCTCAACTTTGATCCCATCTATCTCGCCAGAAACGAAAATTGGTTCTGGAATGAGACAGGTTTTATTTTTATTTAAGTGTTGTATAAAAGTAACAATGCCACCGTCGTACTTAAATATATGACGTTTATCCTTACGTTTATCAGTTAGTTTTATTGATAATCCGGGATTTAAGAAAGCTAATTCCCTCAGTCTGTTGGATAGAATATCAAAACTGAAGTCAATATCGTCAAAGATAGAGGTATCCGGTCTAAAAATTGTTGTGGTTCCGGTTGTATCCGTTTCGCCAAGAACTTCAAATGGCGAAGTGGCAATTCCTTTTGAATAGGTTTGCTTATAAATCCGTCCATGTCTCTGGATCTGTAATTCCAGTTCTTCACTTAATGCATTAACAACTGATGCACCAACCCCGTTTAAACCTCCTGAATATTTGTAACTGTTTTGGTCAAACTTTCCGCCGGCATGAAGGGATGTCATAACAAGTTGAGCAGCAGGCAAACCTGATTTTTCATGAATACCTACGGGAATACCACGACCATTGTCTTTTATCTTTATCGAATTATCGATCAGGATGGTAACGTCAATGTCAGTACAATAACCACCCATCGCTTCATCAATACTATTGTCTACAATTTCAAATACCAGATGGTGAAGAGCTGAAGAATCTACACCACCAATATACATACCCGGACGCTTACGAACAGCCTCCAGTCCTTCCAATTGTTCTATGTTACTTGCCCCATAAGAGCCATCACTACTTACCATATTAATACCAATTTATGTTGATTAATCGATCTTACAATTTCACTCAAATTATATTATAACATCCCACCTAGGCTAATAGTCTTCCTTTATTTATAAGGTATGAATTTCCTTTTTTTCTGTACTCTTCCGGTATCATCGCGGAAGTGATAAAAACCTGACTATGTTGTTGATCTATATATTCTATTGTTTTGATAAAAACCTGTTGATCCAATTCGGAAAAGATATCATCCAAAAGAATTATTGGAGAAAATCCCAATAATTCAGATATCATCGTATGTATGGAAAACTGTAAAGCCAGGAAAGAAATTCTATATTCTCCCTGAGAAAAGGTTTCTTTGTCTTTCCTTTCATTCAAAGTCATCCAGAACTGATCTTTATGAGGACCAAAACACAAAAATCCTTTTGCCAATTCAGCTTCCAGTTTTTCATTAAGGAAACCGGCAATAGCAGCTTGGTCTAAGTCCGCTTTACCTTCAAAATCACTTTTATACCATAATTCCAGTTTATCCTTTCTTCCCGTTAGTTCAGTAAAAATCACTGACATTTTTTTATTGATCTTTTTTACGAGAGACTGACGGGATTCTGATATTTCTGGGATAATATCAGCCAGCAACTGGTTCCAAACGGAAATTTCTCTTATTGATCTGCTTCGGAGCAATGCTCCTTTATGTTTTTTTATCTTATTGAAATTCTTTATTAAATCAAAATACTGCTGATCTACCAGAACAAGAATCCGATCAAAATAATTTCTTCGCTCCAAGGGATATTCCTTGAAGAATAATAATTGATCCGGTGAAAAGAGTATAGAGAAAAAATTCTTAATATAATCAGAAGTATAATTAACTTTTTTTTGATCAATCTGAACTATTTTTTGGTTTTTTTGCAGGTTGATACTTACTTCATGGAAAACACCCTGTTTGGTGAGCTCAGATTGGATCAAAGACAAATCCTTTCCGAAGGAACAAAGTTCTTTTAAGTGAGCTGTTCTAAAGGATTTAAGGTGAGTTAAGATATAAAAGGATTCTATCAGATTTGTCTTACCTTGACCATTCTTTCCATAAATAAAATTGATCCCGGGAGAGAAGTCAGACTTAAAAGATTTATAATTTCTAAAATCTTTTAATAACAACGAATTTATTACCATTGAATCCGAACTGGCATGAGCACGGTTTTATAATTATCCCACTCTTGACATTGAATAATGAAGGGTGCTTCCGGTTTAGTAAAATTCAAAACAACATTATCATCGCTTGTATTATCGAACGCCTGAATTGCATCTAAAAAGAATTTAATGTTCAAACCGATCGCCATCTCTTCACCAACGTAGTCACAAAAAATAACATCATTACCTTCACCAAATTCAAGTTTTTGACTTTCGAGAGTTACCCTTCCTTCCTGAAAGGTCAATTTCATTACAGACTTGGAATCCCCTTCGGTGATTGTACTTAAGATTTTAACGGCATTTAGCAATTCGAATTTAGGAAGAATAACGCTGTAGATGCTTTGACCATTGACGAGGCGACCCAAATTTGGATATTCGGCTTCAATAAGACGGGTCTTATACTTCACAGTTTTGGAAAACACCTGGAAAACATTGTCATCAAAAGAGATCACTACCTTCTCATCACTATGATCCAGTACTCTTTTGATATCCAGCAAGCTTTTTTTAGGGACTATGATACTACTATCAACCAAGGCTGATTCATCCAATTCAGTATTGTATTGGCTTATTCTAAAAGAATCGGCTCCTGTCCAACTTATCAAATTTGGTAATTCAATTTTAAGATTCAATCCCATCAGATTTTTTCTCGACTCGTTTTCCCCAATGGCAAAAAAGGTTCGATCAATAGCATTTTTCAAAATGCCGGAAGACAGGGAAAACTCTCTTTCCATTTTCTTGAATTCAATTATGGGAAATTGATCCGGTTCGACTCCTGGCAGTTTTATTTTTGAATTACCTGATGTGATATAAACCCAGTTTTGAGGAGTAGAATCTATTTCAAGTAAAGTGTCTTTGAGTTCTCTTACCAGATTAAATAACTTTGAAGTTCCAACACAGATTTTCCCAGGAGATATGACATTTGCTTCAAATTCTCCATAAACAGAATTTTCATGGTTTGTAGCTTTAACTAAAATCTCCTTCTCTCCAAGAGTTTCAATCAAAGTGTTATTGATAATTGGATCACTTGTTGTTTTGGGTGAGATATTAACAGCCAGCTGCAATGCTTCTAATAATATATTTCTATTTATACTTATTTTCATAGTAGTAGTAGGGCCTGTTCATAAATGGGAGAAAAGTCCTATTTATATGATTTTTATATTAAAAATAAGCTACTTTTGTTGTTGTTAACAATTATTTAACATGTGTCCAACTTGAAGCTCAACGTCAAAATCGTAAAAAACTGTTGGAAAATGACTCAGGACAAATGACTATACGAAACAAATCACAGCTAAAAACCACCTTATACTGATAGCTCTCTAACTATGGTTGTAACAGTTTGATTTATTTCCGGATCTTTTTCAAGCCATTCTTTTGTCTTCTTGCATGCCTGCATTACAGTAGTGTGGTTTTTACCACCAAAATGTTTGCCTATGACTGGGAAGGATAAACCAGTCAACTCCCTGGAAACATACATAGCAATTTGTCGGGTTTTGGAGATCTCTTTATCGCGTTTATCAGACAGAATATCGGTAATTTTAACATCAAATCTGTTACAAACGAACTTAATAACATTATCGATGGTAAGGGGACTTTCTTCTATATTCAAAACCTCTTTCAGGACACGTTTGGTAGAATCTATGGTTATTTCCTGTCCCAACAATGACCAGCTTGCTTCGAGATGGATCAATATTCCCAAAATATCCCTAACATTGGTTTTAACAGAATTTGCAATATAATTATTGATCTCCTCATTAAGGGGTACATGCATTTGTTCAACTCTACTTCTTATGATGGCAACCCTTGTTTCAAAGTCAGGTCGACCTATTCTGGCTACCATTCCGGAATTAAAACGGTTAACCAGTCTTTCCTGTAGATCTTTAATTTCTCTGGGATATCGATCTGCGGTGATGATAATCTGTTTTTTATTTTGTATTAATTCATTAAAAATATGGAAGAATTCCTCTTGAGTGCTTTCTTTTCTTTCCAAGAATTGAATATCATCAATCAGTAACAGGTCGATATCTCGATATTTATTCCGAACATCCTGAATGTTTCTGAAGCGAATGCCATTAATTACTTCATTGGTGAATCGTTCTGAATTGGTATATTTTATCTTGATGTCTTCTTTTGATTGTTTAGCCCTGATTCCTATGGCTTGTATTAAATGTGTCTTTCCTAGTCCTACATCACCACAGATAAACAAAGGATTGTATTTATTATCAAAAATATTGTCGCCAACAGCAGTTGCTGCTGCATATGCAATATGACTATTGCTTCCGTTAATAAAATTCTCAAATCTAAATTGGGGGTTCAATCCGTCACTTGAAACTTTTTGTTTTCCCGTTTTTTCATCAATGACGGGTTTTATATCCTGACTTTGTTTCCATACTTGAATAATCAGCTCAAAGTCAGAATCCAGGTTAAGATTGTCGAAATTTAGTAGTAACTTATCTTTTATTAATTTGTAATGATGGTCTTTAATCCAACTGCAAAAGAACTGGTTGACTCCTCCAATAATGATCAAATCTTTCTGGAATTGCACAAGTACTAGGCGATTAACCCAGGCTTCAATTTCGTCTTGATCAAGACTGTTTTTCAATGTTGTGATGAAGCTATTCCAGGATTTTGTTATTTGATCAGAGGGTTGCATATTGGAAAGTTTATAGAAAACAATTAGATGTGTTAAGTATAGGTTAATAATCAGCAAATCATTCTAAGACTAACGTAAACGATCTGATAAGTTAAGCAAGTAATGAGAAAAAAATATGGATTGATTCAAATTAGTTTGATAAATCAAAACAATTATTTTTAAGAAGCTTAATTTTTTGTCTATTCTCATCAAGTTTTTCCTGGGTGATTATTAACAAAAAGAGCTTTTTCCAAATTAAGAACAAAATGAATATTGAGGAAATCATACAATGCTATCTTTCAAGAGATTTAAAGGAATTGAAAGGTAAAGTAATCGGTTTGGTTGGCAGTCTGGGTGTTGGTAAGACACATTTTGTGCGAACATTTCTTGAGAAGATTAGCAAAGAATTTAAAGATCACGTCAATAGCCCTACATATAATCTGTGTCATATCTATAAATCATCTTTACTTGAAGTTCATCATTTTGATCTGTATCGAATCGAATCCGAAGAAGATCTTTATGATATTGGTATTTTAGATTCTCTTGAAGGAGGAGGATTACTTGTGTTTATAGAATGGGTGGATCTTTTTCCAATGTTGGAAAATAGATGTGACGAAATAATTCACATTGATATGGATGACAACAATATAAGAGAGTATCGGATACATTCCAAAGCCACTTCGTAAATAGAAACAGTTTCCAACGTTTATTATACGGTTCAAAGCTGAATCCATAGCTTTTTTGATTTCCGAAGAGCATGTTTTTTGTTATGATTACAAGCTTAATAGGTACTTCATTAGTACTTCAAGTCTACTTTGCTTTGGTGCAGTCGTTACGAAGTAATAAATTCACTCTGTTTTACTTTATTTTGACTTTCATCTGTTATTTATCAATTCTTAAGAATCTAATCTTCAAGTACTGATTAATGAGGGCTAGCCAACGATCATGTCCGTTGTTTTTATATTAAGAAGAATCAATATTGAAGTTCAATAATTATAAAAGATTGTACTATTGTGAAAATTAATAATCTGTTGCTGATTACAGGAAACCCAGGTAAAGCAGTTGAGTTCGAGAGTCTTCTCAGTATTAAAGGTCTAAAAGTAGGTCATGTATCTTTAGAATTGGAAGAGATACAAAGCTTTGATCTTGAGCAGATAGGAATTTCTAAAATAAAATCGGCGTTAACTCAAATGGATCAGAGAACCGATTATGATGCACTTCTGACAGATGATACAGGATTATTTTGTAATGGTTTAAATGGGTTACCTGGTCCTTTTATCAAATGGTTTTTGGATCGACTAAAGGTTGAAGGACTTTTTCAACTTATGGAAAATCGAGATAGAAAGACAAGAGCTGTTTGTTTGCTTTCACTTGGACTATCAAAAACAAATACGATTAAACATTTTAAAGGAGAAGTGAACGGTCAATTGGTAGAATCAAGGGGCTGTGGAGGATTTGGTTGGGATAAAATTTTCAAACCCGAAGGCAGTAACCAAACATACGGTGAAATGAGCCCTGAAGAGAAAAATCGAATCAGTCACAGAACCGTTGCCGTCAGAGAATTAAGAAACTGGATTCTGGCTGAAGATTGATCTTGTTAAATTTATGACTTTTGAATTTTTTTTTCAAATAACTGGCACTGTGTTCCCGATGCTCTGAATACAGCTACAGAAGGGATTGCTGGTGATTTGAATCCCCATTTTTTACACCCATAAGGATGAGTTTTTTCCCAAGTAATATAATAGTATTTGCACATCGAACAACGAGGTTTTTCCGCTGGGTTCATTCTAAAGAAAGGATGTAATTAAGCGATAAGCAAACTAAACCAAGTATTTAATAAACTGTAGATCAAAATACACACTGTTGGAAACCTGTTTAAAAGATCAGGTTTTCTCACAAAAAATCTAAAATAATAAATCAAAGATTTCCTACTATAAATACAAAGGAGTATTATGTCATTATTTGATTCTTTTAAATTGGGAAACATAAGAGCAAAAAACAGAATTCTTGTTCCACCATATAATGACGGGATTGCACAAAAAGATGGCAGGGTTTCGCATGCTATATATGAGCATCTGATGCGACTGGTCAGGCAAGGAGCAGGAATCGTCATTTTTAACACTGCTTATATCACTCAGCAAGGGAAATCACATCCTTTACAATTGGGGATTGCAGAAGAGATACAATTGCCTGGTTTGAAAAACCTGGTTTCACATATTAAAGCTGAAGGGGTTATTACCGGAATCAGGCTATCCCATGCCGGAGCAAAGACTTCCGAACGAATTTGCGGCGAACAACCTATTGGACCTTCTGCTATCAATTTCGGAAAAGACTTTGATTTAAGCAGACCGTTTGATCAAGATGATGTGGAAGAACTTTGTCTCTTTTATTCTCACGCCATTGAAAGAGCAGAAGAAGCAGGATTTGATTTTGTAGAGTTGAATGGAGCTCAACAACAACTATTGGATCAATGTCTTCATCCCCGATACAATAATCGAGAAGATGAATTTGGTGGCAGATTGGAAAACCGTTTAAAATTAGCTTGTGACATTATAAAAGCTATGAAAGAGAGGGTTAACTCAAGATTAATGGTTGGATATTTCTTTTCTATTCATGACAAACTTGAAGACGGGTTCAATGCTAAAAATCTGAAAACAATGATTAAAATATTGGAAGATGCCGGTGTGGATATATTTCATCCCATTACCATCCATGTTATGAATAAGTTCTTTGACAGTGAAGAGACCTTGTTGGAATGGGTTTCCAAATATACGGAAAAATCAATCATTGTCGAAGGAAACATTAAATCAACACAAGTTCTAAAAGAGGTGTTAGCCATTGACAAAGCAACGATGTATGGCATTGATAAAGCTCTTTTTACCAGACCGAATTGGTACCAGTTTTTACAGAAGAAAATCGCTGGATAATTTGTAATCAATTAATTGCAGCTGTTCCCTGAAGAGTGATAATGGAACATCAATACTGTGTTTTCTATAAAAACGACCGATTGCAGTTCGGCTGGATAAAGGAAATCAGAAAAAACAAACTGGTAGTTGTCCCGGGGCAGGGAAAAGAATTCAATTGTGCACCCAGTAGGGTTGAATACATCTGGAAAGGCAAAACTTATGAGGAGGAGAAAGAAGCCCTTTCTCATCTATTGGAAAAATCCAAGTGGGCAATCGCAGAAGCTGATAATATCGAGCTGGATATAATTCATGAGCTTTGCGAAACCGAAGAAGCTTATACCCTGGATGAATTGGCGGAAAATTTTCTGGATAACCATGAAGACGGTTGGATGAGAGTCGCCCTTTTGATAAAACTTAAGGAGGATGAGAAGCTTTTTCAGCAGAAGAAAAACCAGTTTTTTGCCCGAAAAACCGAAGAAATTCAAGAGATACTTAACCAGGAAAATAAAAGAAAACAAACAGAAGAGCGACAAGTTTTAGAGCAGTCGTGGGCGGAAGAGTTGATTGCTGGTCAACTTCCTTCAATAGACGATCTTCAAATGGATCACTGGACACAGTTTCTCAGCCGGTTAAAGAATTTTGTCATCTATCTGGAAAAATCTCAGGAAAGGGACTATTTTTGTGCTCTATTTCACTGTCAAATGAGAGATAGCGAGAAGCTTGAGCGCAATCTGCTGGAATACCTGGCAAAAACTGGAGATGCGATCTCCTGGGGAAAATTAATTATTAAACGTTCTTCAGTTGATTTTGTTTTTGAAAAGGAGGAGCTGGAGGAAGCTTCTGAGTTAATCAAAGATAGTATCTGGCAAGATTCCTTTGGAATTCCAACGACAGATCTTAGAAATCTGGAGATATTCTCAGTTGATAACGAAGATACCAAAGATTTTGACGATGCCTTAAACTGGGAAGAGACAGAATACGGGGCAAACGTCAGGGTGTTTATAGCCGATGTTGCCTCATTTGTAGATAAAGACAGTGTTCTATTTGATAAGGCTTCTGAACGAATTGCATCTTTATATACTCTCAAAGAGATTTTCCCCATGTTTCCTCCCAGCCTGTCCGAGGGGAAGTTTTCCCTGGTACAGGCTGAAGAGCGCGCTGCATTAACCTTCGAATTCAAGATTAATCATTCAAACGAGATAGTAGAATCAAAGATTTATCGTTCCATAATTAACATTCGAAAAAACTGCTCCTACAAAGAGATTGATCTGGCAATTGAAAGCCAGGAATCATTTTGGCCAAGATTATGGTCATTTTGTAAAAAACAAGCTGAAATCAGAAAAGAAAATGGATCATTGGAGCTGGATCGTTTTGATGTAAAGTTGGATATTTCAAGTCCTGACCAAATAACGATAAAATCGATTCGTCAAAATACACCGGCTGGTTCAATGATACAGGAATTAGCCATATTGGTTAATCATCTGGCAGCCTCTTACGCCAAGGAAAATAATCTTCCCTGTCTGTTTCGAAATCAACCTCCCTATTCCATCACCAGAGAACTGGAAGAGGATGAGAAACTGTCCTTGAACGATATTAACATTCAACCGGCACGAGTCAGTCTGACTCCGGAAGGTCATTCAGCATTGGGGTTGGATTGTTATATGCAGATTTCATCACCTATCCGCCGGTTTGTAGATTTGATAAATCAAACAATGATTATGGCATCAATGGGTGGCAAAGAGGTTCCCTTTACCAATGAGCAATTATTGGAATGGGCAAAGCGGGGAGACGAAATTCAAAGGGAATTCAACCAAATAGAGCGAAAACTGCTGGATCACTGGAAGATAAAATACCTGGAACAAAACCAGGATATTAGTTATGATGCCCAGCTCGTCAGAACTTTTAGAAATGGAAAAGCCCAAGTCAATCTGCTGGATCTTCAATTATATTCGGAGTGTACTCTTGATGAAGGTATCACAAAAGATGCAATCTTTAAGGTAAAAGTAGTAACGGCAGAATCTCGTTATAACAGGGTTGTTGTCAGTCAACTGGCAGATGAAAATATCCCGATAGTACAAACTGTAGAATCTGAACAGGTGGCAGCGGACAGCATTTCTTCATGACTTCTGGAAAAAATCCTGTAACATTTTGATAATTGTTTCCATTTCTGACGGCCGTTTTGATTCAAATTCAATCCATTTATTGGTAAAGGGGTGTACAAAGCCCAATGATTTTGCGTGCAAAGCCTGGCCTGGATAGATTTTAAGTAGAGTAATCAACGAATCAGACAGCTTTTTCCCCAGGTTTCTGAACCTCCCGTAAACCGAATCGCCGACAAGGGGATGACCGATTGAGGACATGTGTACCCTGATTTGATGGGTTCGGCCTGTTTCCAATTTACATTCAATCAGACTCAGATAATTATAGGACTGCAAAACTGTCCAATGGGTTATTGCCTGCTTCCCATACTCACGAACTGCAAATTTCTTGCGATCACTCGGATGTCGGCCAAGGGGTTTGTTTATTGTTCCTTTGATCTCTTTCGGAACTCCCCAAACCAAGGCTTCATATTTTCTTGAAATAGAGTGATTGAAAAACTGACTGGCAAGATGTTCATGGGCAGAACTGTTCTTCGCGATGAGCAACAAACCGGACGTATCCTTATCGATACGATGCACGATTCCTGGTCTGATCGGATCTGTGTCGGGGAGTCTGGTATGATGAAGCAGGTAGTTAACAAGAGTATCAGTGTGATGTCCGGCTGAAGGATGAACCACCATCCCGCTGGGTTTATTGACAATGATCAGGTGATCATCTTCAAAAACTATATCCAGGTGACCGGGAGTGGCGACTGCTTCTAAATCGCTAGCGGGAAGTACTGTGAATGAAATAACATCCCCTTTTTTTACTTTTCTTTTGGGGATGATATTTTCATCGGATTGATTAATACGAACATTACCGGATTTTATAATTCGCTGTGCCTCGGATCGGGACAATACCTTTGAATGCTGGGATAAAACAACATCAAGTCTTTTTTGGTCCAAAAAGTCCTTAACGCTGAATATCTCCATCAAAGCTCCAGCAACTCATATTGTTCATAATGATATTTTTCAGATACCTGCATGGAGATGTTGCCTTTGATCAGTCTCTCCATGGAACGAAAAGTCTCCATCTCCTCATTTTCAATATATTCGGCAACGTCCGGATGTAAGCCTATCAGAAGGTTTTGAGGCGGATGCTCCTCTTTGGCTATCCGATTAATCTCCCTATAAATTTCATATATGATGCTTTCAGGAGATAAAATTCTCGCCCGACCATTACAATAAGGACAAGGTTCGCGCAGAAACCGATTCAGGTTTTCACGGTTTCTTTTACGAGTCATCTCTATCAACCCAATTTCAGAGATTGGCAGAATCTTTGTCCTGGCTTTATCCCTTTTTAGTTCATGTTTGAGGGCTGTATAGACTTTTTGACGGTTTTCAAGGGATTCCATATCTATGAAATCGATAATAATAATCCCTCCAATGTCCCGTAGTTTTAATTGGTGAACGATCTCTTTCACAGATTCCAGGTTTGTTGTTAATATGGTGTCTTCGTGACTATTGGATCCGGTGAAGCGACCTGTATTTACATCAATGGCAGTCAATGCTTCTGACTGGTCAATAACCAAATGCCCACCCGATTTCAACCAGACTTTTCGACTCATGGCTTTGTCGATTTCTATGCTGATTCCGTAATGGTCAAAAATGGGGGTTTTGCTTTTAAACAGTTTCAAGATTGAGCTATATCGAGGAAGATAGGTACCCAGATACTTTTTTATCTTTTCATATTCAAAAGTATCATCAATAACCAATTCATCCACATTTGGTGCCAGCATGTCCCGTATGGTTCTGAAGGTCAGGTTTAAATCCTCAAACAGTATGGCTGGGGAGCGATAGGTCTTGAACTTTTTTTCCGTTTCATTCCATGAATTCAGTAGATATTCCACATCATGACGGAATTCCTCCTCAGATCTTCCAGTGGCAACTGTACGGACAATAAAACCGGTGTTTTCGGGTTTTATTGATGAGACAATCTTTCTCAGTCGATTTCGTTCTTTTTCGTCCCTGATTTGCCTGGAAACACCGACGTTATTGACATGGGGCATAAAAACAAGGTTTCGCCCGGGAAGGGTTACATTGCAGGTGATTCTTGCTCCTTTGCTCCCAATGGGACCTTTGGAGACTTGAACCATAATATCTTGACCTTCCTTAATCAAGGAGGAGATATTTTGCTTTTCAGGCTTGGTGTCTGATTGTTCTATGATTTCACTTACTTCATCGTCGTCTTCATCACTATCGATTCTGATATCATCGACATACAAAAAAGCGGCTTTTTCCAAACCGATATCAATAAAGGCCGATTCCATTCCTGGTAGAACCTTGAGGACTTTACCCTTAAAAATATCGCCAACGACGCTTTTGTTTTTTATTCTTTCATAAAATATTTCGCTAACAACTCCGTTTTCTATTAGCGCAACTCGAATTTCGTGTCGAGTATGATTGATTATTATCTTTTTTCCCATTGCTGGTGTCCGTGAATTAGCAGCGATTCAGCACAACAGCATAATTCTTTTGACGGGAAAATACTACCCAAGTACTTGTTTTAAAAAACCATTAGACAAATCAGGAAAACAAATACATCCAACTGTTTGAATAGATTATCTCTGTCTCAAATGTTCCTTTATCTATCGAATATTAAAGATCTCAGCTATTTTCGATTCATTGTGACAATATGGGATGATTTACTCGAATTTTAGCTTCAGAAAAACCGGTTGATATTATATGAAGCTTACTAATCTTGTTTATCCTAATAAGGCTTGTCTAAGTTTAATATATGTATCCTTTATGAATGGTCTGTTTGCGTCTAGTGGTAGTTTTTCTGTCAAATTTAATAGCTATAATGTGATTTTGCCTTGTACTGATCGTTTGTTTTTTTAAAAAATAGTTATCGATAAATAGTTTTTGCAATATTGTATTAGTGATTTACCGAATGTGATTTCCAAGTATCAAGTGATATTCAGTCGCCTTTTCCGGAAGATCGTAGTCATATTGTTTTTCACTTTAAAGTAGGTGTATTTTTCAATCTTCCGTTAAAAGAAACTGGATTATATACATTTTTCATAATATTAGCAACTGATTTTGTAGAAATAAAATAAACCATAAATCTTGTAACCTTCTAATATTATGAGCTTTAAATTCTTGTTAGTAATTCATTATCAGATCAGTTCATTCAAACATCTTTCTTGATTCGGCGCTTCGTTAAATCTTAATTTTGCTATGTTCAGGGCGATGACCACCGAAATTAAAAAAAAAGACAGGTTGATGTTGTTTTTCCAGAATCTATTAACAGGATCACTCTTCAGTCTACTGTCCAAAGTAGCTTAGTTTAAGTAACTACAGTTTTTTATATAAATCAATAACTTCAATTAGGCTTAACATGGTATCGCTTCCCTTGTTTCCCGACTTGGTTCCTGCTCTTTCGATTGCCTGTTCAATGGAGTCGGTTGTAAGAACACCAAAAACAATTGGGACATCCGCTTTTAATGAAACTGTGGCTACACCTTTTGATACTTCGTTGGCAACATAATCAAAATGCGGAGTTGATCCCCTGATAATCGCACCCAGTGTCAATATACCGTCGCATTTACCTGTTGCTGCAATTCTCTGGCAGGTTAATGGAATCTCAAAAGCCCCTGGAACTTTGACGACAGTCAGGTTTTTTTCAATTCCTTTGAGTCTGATGAATGTATCGGCTGCGCCTTCAAGCAGTCTGTTTGAAATAAAGTCATTGAATCGTGAAACAACGATGGTGATTTTAAGATTTTCTGCACTTAAATGTCCTTCCAAAATACTGTATCCCATATGATTCCTTTATTGGATGGTGAGTTTACAAATAGCATTTGTACGATTGGATCTATTTTATATCAATGTGATTTGGAGTTAATTGAAAAGTAATTAGAATGTTTTCTAATTGAACTTTTATATAGTAAAAAAACATCAACATTATAGCAAAGTGATAATTCAGTAAAAGGAGGGTTTCTGTCCTTCTATTTGAATTTCTCTTTTCCAGCATCGTCCCTTGCTCCTATAAATAAGAAGACATAATTTTGTTAGTTTGTTAAAACTAGGGGAACATTCGCATTGAACCAATCAATCTGTATTCAAATATCGAAAATCCTTATTTATCACATATGTATTTTCAATCAGTTCGTAGCGATCGTTTTTTACGATTATTCTTGTGTGTGGCTTTTTGTTTTCTTTCAACTGAGCTGAAAGCGGGTTTAATGAAACCGGAAAGTGCTCTTGCCAGAATCCTTGAAAATTCCAGTTCTGTTTTTCAGTTTTACATCGAATTAAATGTTTCTGTATACGATCCCGAGGAATTCGCCAGTCTGGAAGAGGAAGTGGATCTGAACCTGATTCCGTATGAAATATCTGAAAAGTCATATAAGCAGAAAATATGTTTTGTAAGGGATGAATTCCTTTCCATCGAAACCGTTGATTTAAACGGAAAGGCGTTACACATTTACATGCTTGAAATCGGTGGCAATAAATTCTCCACAAATCTAAGTGATCAACGAGAATTCTCCGATGAAGATGTTTTATTTCCTACTATTATGCTCTACACGAAACATTTAAGTCTGTTCAAGAAATCGATCTATAGATACAGTATTATTCCTGCCTCTTTGGAAATTTCAAGTCAAAACGACCTGGTTTTTTACAAAATAGGATCGGGCAATTCTTTTATGAAGGTGGACCCCGATTCATTTCATATTTTTGAATTGTTGTATCAAGTGCAGATAAGGGGAAGATATTTTCCTTTAGTAGTTTCATTTCTTGATTGGGATCTTCAAAGGAAGGTTATCCCGGAAACTACAAGGTTTTACATTAAAAGTAGATTGTACAAGGAAACACGAATTTCAAGCATCCAATACTCCGGTATTTATTCAAAAAGGAACTCGGTTTTACAAAAATACAAGGACTTATTGCCTTCCAGATTTCCGTTTTCAGTGAGTTTAAACTATGGAAACTAGTTTATTTCCCTGAACATTAAAAACGTGTTAACACCTGTTTTCTTCTGAACTCAAGAATTCCATTTGGCAACCATGAAAACAATTATAAGTTTGATTACGGGTACTATTTTTTTTGTTACTTACTTAAATGCATCTGTCCAATATGATTACATCAAATTGTTAATTAATGATCGGGCAATTACGAATATTGAAATCGAGATTAAAGCTTATGAAATAGCACAAGCCAAAAGAGCGGACTTGACAAATACCGACTTGGATCAGTTCAAAAAAGAAGCAACGGATATTCTTATTGAGGAAACCCTGCTTGATATTAGGGCTGATGAGCTGCAGATTTTTTTAAATGATGATGAGCTGGATGACGAATTGGAGGGGTTTAGAACACAACGAAAAATCAGCCAGGTTGAGTTTGAGGAATTGCTGGAAAAGCAAAATATAAGTTTGATGGACTTTCGTGCATCCTTTCTGAGGCAGATCAGGCGGAATAGGGTTATTTTCAGGGAGATCAGATCAAAGATCAATATTGATGAAGATAAACTGAAAATGGAATATGAAAAAAACCTAGGGTTTGAAAAGTTGGTTCATGCAAGGCATATTCTGTTTCGATTAAACAATGCTGCGTCTGAAGAGGAAGCAGCCAGGGTTTATTCGAAAGCAACTCAATTGAAGGAAAGAATTGTTGGAGGTGAGCCGTTTGAAAAAATGGCAGATCAGTATTCCGAAGATCCTTCCGTAAATAGAAATCATGGTGATTTAGGATTCTTTAAAGAATCGGATATGGTTAAAGAGTTTTCAAATGCGGCTTTCGAATTGGAACCAGGACAGGTCAGCGATCCCGTCCGAACTCCTTTTGGTTACCATCTAATTGAAGTTGTTGACGTTAAAAAACAACCCAAGGATTCTTTTGAAACGGTAAAAACCAGATTAATGAATCTGGAATTGAAAAAACAATATGATCAGATGTACCAGGATTACATGAGTAATCTGAAGACTAATGCAAAAATCATTTTTAAATAATCTGAAGCTACTATTCACAAGATCTTTTACAAAGATCCTTATCTTACACTCAGATCTCATTAATAAACTCCATCATGCGCAAGCTGATATTTATATTTCTATCATTCATTTTGATTTGGAATAGTTGGACTTCTGGCCTATTAGCCCAGTCTTTTCTTAGTGATCAGGTAGAACTGCCTGTTTTGAAAGAACAGGTTTCTGACGCAATTGATGACATTGAATTAGGCGAGACAGCAACCAAAGTTGCGCCGGAGTCAGAATCACCTGGTTTTTCTGAGTTTTTATATAATATTGAGCAAGTCCCGGTTGAAGTTGCTGTTCTTGAGAGTATTCAGCAACGATCCGGATTTAATCAAGAGGACTTAAATAAGATATTGGAATTGTTGGAAAGGGGAGAATATAATCTTGCTTTGGCCAATCTTGAAGACCTTCCCGATCAGATCGAAGAGGGAATAGAAGAACAGAAAGATTTCGAAATAAACGAATTCCGTTTATATCTGACTATTCAAGGTAACTATCGACTGGGCAACTACTCTGAAGTTGAAACTCTATCGGAGTCATATTTTGAGAATTATATAAATGGGAATCATTACTACTGGGTTTATTATTATTATGCAACTGCACTTTTTTCACAAAAAAAACCGCTTCGACAAGTTTATCTGGTGACAGAGGAGTTCTTCCACAACCTACCAAACAAAGAAAGATCCAATTTACGAAAATATTTGATAGAGGACGCTTTAAATAATAAGCAGGTATTGTCAGCTATTAATTTTCTGGAAAATGAAGATGGAAAACTGCTTCAAGGTTATGAACGGTGGATTGATGAGATTATTGAAAATATAAACGATGTTGAGGATATTGAACAGATCGTTGAACGGTACGAGAATGAACCGATCTATTATCAACTTCAGCTGAGAAAAGTGCAGTTGATGATTCGGGATGGGGATCTTCAAAAGGCTGAAGAGTTTTACTATAACTTGTTTTTGACAGCGGTTGCAGGACCAAACCAATATAACAGTCTTTCAAAGATCTATGATACTATCTCGTTAGCTTATGAAACCAAGCCTTACAAAATTGGTGTTATCCTTCCTTTCTCCCATAAGGTGTTTAAACGTTATGCAATGGAGGTTCAGGACGGTTTGGAACTTGGGTTAAGCAAGTATAAAATCAATGGCAAACCGATTCAGTTGATCTTCAAGGATTCAGCCCAAAAGGATTCAAATCCTGAATTTGTAAAAAAATCTCCTAAACAGCAGTCACAAGAAAAACAAAAACTTGTAAAAGCTCATGTCAGAGATCTTGTAGAAAATCATGGAGTTATTGCTATCTTAGGCCCTTTGGCCAGAAATACTTCTCTGGCTGCAGGTGAAATGGCCGATGAATACAAAATCCCTATCATTTCCTTCTCGTTAACGGAGAACATTGGCAAAGACCTGCCATGTTTGTTCAGGTTTCAACGGAGTCAATTTCAAGAAGCGAGGGTCCTCGCAAATTATGCTGTCGATTATCTGAATGCTTCCCGGTTTGTTTTGTTTTATCATACCAGTAGCAAAAGCTTTGAAGTAATGCAGACCTTTGCCGAAGTAGTAAAAGAAAAAGGCGGAGAGATTGTTGGTATCGCCAGAATTGCTGAAGATAAAGTCGATTTTAATGATACATTCAAGAGTTTTACCGGCGGATTTCAAATTAGATCCGAGGAGGAGGAGGAGGAGCTAAAACTCATGAGGGATAGACCAAAACCAATAATCGACTTTGATGCGATTTTTCTGCCGGTTGATATCAGAACATTAAAAATTGTGACAGATTTTGCATACTTATTTGATGCAGGTAATTCCTGGTTTTTGAGTGGGAGTGAAATAAATGTCAGAGAAAACCAACTATTGAATAATACCAGCCGATTAAGGTTTGTGGACACTTACCCTGTTAGCCATTTTAGAACTCACCTTCAGCCCTTTTTTGAAGCCCACTGGAGGAACTTTAATTATCGATCCAATTATTATTCTCCCACCAACTATACAATTTTTGGTTATGAAAGTATTGAGATTCTTGGCAAATTGCTTAGTTTACCGCAAAATCAAAACCGGGAAGCGCTAAGGGATGCGGTTCAAAATCTGAACTCTCTGGAAGTATTGACCGGGATTGTTAATGCAGATAAGAATGGTGAACTGGATAAGCAATTGAAAATTTTGAAAATTCAAAAAAGTGAAACGGTTGCTGTTTTCTGATGATTTGCTAAAAATACTTAAAAGGAAGCCAGGTATGTATCCCTGCCTTCCTCTTTTAAAGCCTTTGATCAGCTATCTATTGGCTGAAGTCTGTATCAAATATTTATATATCGGAGTGTCTGCCTGAATGACCAGCCTGGTATTTTCTCCCAATACCTGCTTATAACTCTCCAGAGACATCATGAAGGCATAAAATTCGGGATCTTTGTTGTAAGCTTTTCCATAAATTTCGGTGGCTTTAGCATCGGCGTTACCTCGAATCTCTTCAGCTTCTCGATAAGCAGAAGATTCTATTTCCTTCAAATCTCTCTCCATGTCACCGAGGATACGGGCTTTCTCAGCTTCTCCTTCGGATCTCTTCTGTTCGGCTATTCTTTGCCGTTCGGAAATCATCCTTTGGTATACTGTCTCTCTCACCTGGGTAGTATAGTTGATTCGTTTTATCAGAACGTCCAAAATATCAATCCCAAAACTCTTGGCTGTTGCAGTTACATTGTCAAGAACGATCTGGCTCATTTTATCTCGGCCTACACTTATCGATACTCTGGTTTTCTGTTGTGTGGATTCCGTGGTCAGTTTATAGGTTTTATTCCAATCGGAACTACGAATAATCTCCACCAGGTTATTCTTGGTGACAAAATCCCTTACGGCCCCGTTAATCAGATCGTCTAATCTGGAAATTGCCCTATCTGTTGTATTCATCCTCTGCAAAAACAGTAAAGGATCATCAATTTTCCATCTGGCGGTTGTATCAACCCAGATATACATCTTATCCTGAGTTGGAATTTCATTGGGGTTACCATCCCATTTTAAAATCCGTTTATCGAAATAATGTACTTTTTGGATAATTGGAATTTTAAAATATAGTCCGGCATCTTTTTTAGCACTGCCAACGGGTTCTCCGAATTGGGTGACAACCGTCTGTTCGCCTTCGTCGACTATATAAAATCCGTTATAACCGACAAACGCCAAGATAATAATGAGTATTAACAGCATCTTTTTCATCTTAATGTTCTCCTTAAGTGGTCACATTTTGAAAACAGTTATTTTACAGGACGCGTACCGCTTATTGCATCACCTAAATTCAATAGAGGTATCATACCTTTTTGGCCCTGGTCATATACAACAATATCCTTTGCATTGGGAAGAGCCGCTCTTAAGGTTTCAACATACATCCGTGTTTTGGTGACCTGTTTAGCTTTTGCATATTCTGAATAGATTGCATTAAAACGAGCAACGTCACCTTCAGCCCTATTAATTCTTTCAATGCGGTAACCCTGTGCTTCTTCAATCGCCTTTCTGGCGGTACCGCGTGCTTTTGGGATTCTGGTGTTGGCTTCCTTTTGTGCCTCGTTACCAAGCCTGATTTTATCCTGATCAGCCTGGTTAACTTCATTAAAGGAAGGTCTAACTGGATCAGGAGGATTTAAATCCTGTAGCTGTACAACAACCAATTGAATTCCTGACAGATACTTGTCCAGCAGCTCTTGCATCTCCTCCAATGTGGATTGTGCCAATTCTGCCCGATTGTTCAATACATAGTCAAAATCGCGATTACCCACCAGACGACGGATAACAGATTCTGAAATATCTCTGACAGCTGCTGTCGTGTCTTTAATATTAAAAACAAAATATTCAGCATCGCGAATACGATATTGAACAACCCAATTTAACTGGATAACATTTGTATCCGCTGTAATCATCAGCGCTTCCAGGTCCAGAGAGTTGGCCGCCTGTGTATATCCTCGTGGAATGTTTTGACGAAAACCAAATTCCTCCTTGCGGATTGTATCAACATCTACCTTGATCACCTTTTCAATAAAGGGGATCAAAAAATGCAAACCCGGTTCCGTTACGTTATTGAATTTTCCAAAGCGGAGGACGACACCCTTTTCGGAAGGGTTCACTTGGTAAAAGGATTGAAATACAATGAACACAATGACAAGAATCGCAATAATGAATCCGAAGTTTTTTCCTCCGGGAGGTTTTGGCTTTCCGTCGGGATCAATTGACCTGGGCCGATCCTGCTTCATACCAAACAATTTTTTTAACCCTTGCTGAATCAATTCATCAAGCTCGTTGGGTTTTTTCCCTTTGTTTCCCCAGGGATTAGGATTATCAGGCATCTGTTTGCTCCTTGGTTTGATTTTTGTTCCGGTATCTGAATCTCAGAACAGAAGAAGATTGGATAGAGACTATTAATTCTCGTGAATTCAAAAAGTTATGTCAAGAATTATGGATCAGAGCTTTTGTCGCATTGAAGACTTGTCTTTCTCTGAAAAAAGTTGAATGTTTAAAATTAAAAAGAGCGGTATTCTTTTTTTCTTTGCCGTTGATATTTAGAAACAGCCATATTGTGCTCTTTATAATTCATTGAAAATTCGTGGGTTCCATCTCCTTTTGCCACGAAGTACAGGAAATCTGTTTGCGCCGGATTCACCGCTGCCATCAATGATGCTAGTCCTGGATTGGCAATTGGTGTGGGTGGCAGACCATGAATAATGTAAGTATTATAAGGTGTTTTTGTTCTTAGCTGCTTTCGTGTCAAGTTCCCGTTGAAGTTACTGATCCCGTATATAACGGTTGGATCGGTTTGAAGACGCATTTCCCTTTTTAACCGATTATGAAAAACGGAGGCTATCACGGTTCTTTCGCTGGAAACACTGGTTTCTTTTTCGATAATGGAAGCAAGAATAATAGCCTGGTAGTAGCTCAGGTTTACTTGTTTAGCCATATTGGCGTAATTCTGAGGGAGCTTTTGAAGGAACGTTTTAACCATTGTTTCTATAATGGTCTTTTCCGAAGAATCTTTGGCAAATTTATAGGTATCAGGAAAAAGAAATCCTTCAAGGGTGTTAATCTTCACAGGTAATTGCAGAGTATCAAGGAATTGGAGATTTGAGGTGATCTCACTGTAGTTTCCACTATTCTTAAAACCCCCATTGTTTAAAATGGAGAAGATTTCCTTCATTTGCAGGCCTTCAGGCAAAGTAACACTGACCAAAACGGTTCTTCCCTCTTCTAGAATTTTGGCCATTTCATAAGCTGAAACCTTATTACTGATCTGATATTCACCCCGCTTATAACTGCTGCTGTTTCCTAAGAAAATTGAGAACCATTTGAAAAATGTTTTTGATCTAATTAAACCAGTTTGTCTCAGTTTTTTCGAAATTACAGATAAACTATCGCCGTTATTGATGAACACGGTTTTTGGCCAGCTGCCCTTGCTGTTGTAAGGGATAAAAGTATGAACAACAAATGTGGTAGCAATGATGATAATAAAGAAAAAGATTGCGATTGAGCGCCGATTGAAAATGATTTTTTGCATTACTTTGACTCTACTAGGGATTAAACTTTTTTATACTTGGTCTTTCAAAATCTCCGGAAATCTTAACAGCAATCTGTCCACTATTGTCCCTATAGTTTACAAGTAAGCTTTTAAGAAAACCAAGGTTTGTTTCATATTTTTCTGCCAATCGAGCATTCGCCTGCAGATCCAGCTTCGATTTTGAAATCCTTTCAAAGTTTAAATCCATTGTTCCTTTCAGGTTGGCGGTGATGTCACCTGATGAAATAATTTGTAAGTTCGCTTGATTCTTACTAAAACTCCACTCACTTTTTAGATTGTCAAACGTTGTTGATGGTAACAAAAAAGGGAGATTTGTGTTTTGCTGATCTCCGGTTAGCTTAAGTGCAGAGCAGTTTAACTCCAAGTTTCCGGTGGTTTTAGTGTAGTCGAAGTTACCTTCACCTTCTAAGGTGGGATTTGATAATATCAGGTTTGTCTTTCGTATAAATGCATTTCGATTTATCTGGATATCTTTTATTTGATAAGACGTTTTGATTTGGGGGAAAAGATCAATTTTACCAATAATCGAACCTTCGTATAAGCCTATATTGTATTGTAACTCTTGAAAAAGAAACAGAGAAATCCAATTAATCTTCAGATTAATAGAATCAATGGCTAATAACGATTCATTACTTGTTATATCCTTCAAAATGACCTGGTTGATTTTTGAACCCAACAGATAGTTTTCGACAGATTCAATGGTTAATGAATACTGTCGAGGGATCTGGGAATTCACTTTGCTCTCCAACCAGGGGACTATGGCACTTGAATTCAGATTGACCCATGTAGAGCAGACAATTATGGTCATGATGAGAAAAACAAAAATCAATGACAACAGCAGTTTTTTTAGCATGTTACCTGTGACTCAATTACTCGCCAGAGCTAATGCAACTCTAAACAGTTTTTTGTTTTTGTAAGAGGGATTGATATCAATGTTCTCGATCATAATGATTGGTTTGCTGTTTTCAATCCTGTAGACAAGCTTTGCAAGCTCCGTTAAATAGATCTCATCAAGTTTAACAATGAGTCTTTGTCCTCCTTTTGGCTGTTCGTCCAATACAATGTTTGATCGGGCTTTCAATCTGTATTGTCTTAAAATGGAATCGATTTTTTTTGTTAGGGATGTTGTGTTTACTTCTGTTTCCTTTTTTAAAATATTATATTCCTGACCCAATAGGCTAATCTGATTGGTTTTGTGGTTAAGGTTGTCGATTCTGTTAGCCAAATCCTTCTGATATTCACTAAAAGGAATAAATATAAATCGAACCATCAGAAGTGGAATAAAAATAAGCAAAGCTAATAGAAGCAAGTATTTTTCTCGTTGGCTGAATTCCATTGTTTTTAAGTGTATTCGAACCTATTTAATTGTTGTCTTTAATTGGGCGAATAGTCACAGAAAACTGAATCAGTCCTTCGCCGATACTTTTCTGGTTAAACTTCATTGAGTATTCTTTCCCATTGTAGATGTCTTCCAAATTGATTTTTAACCTATCATATTCGCCATAAGATGAAACCTCCCCTTGTATTCGGATCGATTGATCGGTCAGAAAATAGCGGTTGAGAATCAGTGAACTGACTTCCTTCTTTAATGCTGATAAATCAGAAAGTTGCTGTGAGACAGTATATTCTCTTTTCTTAAATCTCTGGTTCTTTTTCTGTTGCTCCTTCAACTCGTTCACTTGAGTTTGAAGGATATAAACTGCATTGGACTTCGACACTCCTTTGGGAAGGTACCTGTTGATGGTTTCATTGTATTGTTCTTCTAACTCTTTGTATTTTTTATTATTAGCAATATTCTCATAGATTATTGAAGATATATAGATCAATACACAGACTCCAATCACAAAGGAAGACAGAATAATTTTTCCAGTATGTTTTTTAAGTTCCTTGAGGAGAAAAAAATTCGACTTAAGAAGATTAATTCGATTTGCCAGGGTTATTAGTGGAACCTCTGTAATCTGTGAAAAATGGGAATCCGGTAGCTTCTCTAGTGAGTGATCCAGAATCCTGATGCTGTTCTGATCGTCGAGTTCGAATTCTGAATTAATATAATCATCAATGATAATGTTGTTTATCTCATTATTCTGGATTCCAATAGATTTGAGCTTAGTATTTAAATTTTCCGAATCCTTTTCTTTGTCTTCCGTAACTTTGAGGCTGGATACTCCGCAAAGAAAGCTGCCTTTGTAAGTGAATAAATAGGTATAAAATCGATCACTTACAATAACGATGTCGTTATCTGGGGCGTATTTCTTTTTTATTTTCTGGTTTAATAAATCTACAATAGATGAAATGCTTCGAATCTCCAGACCTTGCGCTCTGCAAATCTGAATGATTCGATTTACTATATTCTTCTTAACCGTATAAACACTTACTCGGGTTTCCTTATCCTTGATTGTAAAATGTCGATAGTCAAAAAAATACTCATCAACATCTTCTAATAATGCATCGGAAAGCTCAAACCCCAAAATCTTGTCAATCCTCCTCCGACTCACAGGTGGTAAGGTGAAGCAATACAATCCGACAAAGCTATGATCCAATATTAGATTGAGAGTCACACTGCGGGGAAGGTTTAGCTCTGAAATAAGATCGTTTAGTTGAACCAATGGGTCTGAAGAGGCGTCGTCAAAATAGAAAATAGTCTTATCAATGGAGAGATCAATGGATTGATAACAAATATTGTGCTTGGTGAGAAATAAATTGAGTGGCTGCATCTATTGTTCTGTACCTACTGATAGCTACTTTTTAAGTGCAATTTAAATAAACTGTGAGAAGAATTCCACTCGAAATTTGTGTCAGAGGAGCAGGATCTGTTTGTTTGACTAATGAGAAGTAGTTATAAACAGCGGTGGCTGAAGTTCAAACGAGATATCCCCATTTGGCCAATTTAGGGATATCTCGAAGACAAATATTTTACTATTCCACAACACTCACGAATTCCTGATCGATATCGGCTCTTTCCGTGGAACGTGTTCTTGATAAGCTAACGAAAGCTGCATCAGAGAAGCCTTTGGAAACGGAAAATAAAAATTCGTTTATCACATTGGCCATGTTCATCATCGTGGTCTTCTTTTTCTTGATACTGACAATGTCGATATCAAGTAACAAACCCGGTTGAATATGGTAGGGGTTTATTTTATTGGAAAACTCCTCATATTGCTCTTTCAAAAAATTTATTCGAGCTTCCAGTACTCTTCTTCTTTCATCTTTAACATCTTGATAGACATCTTCCAGCTTCTTGAACATGATCGGAAATCTTTTTTCAATCTCTTCCAGTTGAATCTCGTCTGTGGGATTCTCCTTTTCTACCTTGGTAGCCTTCGGTTGAACAAATGTAATTTCGTTCCAGGAGGTATCATGCTCCTCAACTTCCTCTACCTGTTCCTTTTTGCCACCGAAAAATCCTCTTTTTTCTTTTTTCTTGAGCATCCTTTCGGATAATGTGTCCCAATCATCCTTATCGTTTTCATTTCGATCAAGAACATAGACCCCGTCACAAACCTTCCAGAGATGCATGACCTCCTTATTGAGTTCATCAATCTGGGTAGAATATGCATTTCGCAATTCTTTCAACTGAGCCTGGTCGTAATACGCCAGACGAATTCGATATCTTTCATCCGGTAGTTTTGTAGCGTCTTCCTCTTCATATTCGCTGATGATACAGTCACGGGCATTTTTGAAGTTTTCGATAAACTGGTATCCCATTTTACTGGTATCAAGAATCGATGTGATAGCATTAACGGCTGTGTTAAATCCGCGATTCCTTATGTTCTCTTTGTCAATAATTTTCTTGATATTCTCCCGGATATTGAGAGCATCATAGTCTTTTGAATCGATTTCAGCTTGAATACCATCCACAGCATCCAGAAATTTTTTGGCGACGAATTGATATCGTTTGGAATCGTTTGAGTCATCGTCGGATATATACTTATCCATAATTCTTAGTTTTTCAAAGATTCTTTCCGAGTCAGTCATCTCTTCACGACCCTCATCCAGAACTTGATGATTGATCTCTTCGATCTCCTTATCAATCAACTCATGGATGTTTTTGGCAACAATATCTTTAATGATAGCGGTTACTGGGATTTGGTAATGGTAGATTTTACTTACCAATTCCGAATCCAGAATACTAATGGACAGTTTTACGTCCATAACTGTTTTTGGACGTCTGAAATTGTCTTTAAATGAACATTTTACAATGGCATAAGCATTTTGACCGCGAACAAAGGCACCAACATCCGATTTTTCTCTTAATAGTGCATTGGTATTTGATTCAAGATCAGACATCCCGCGTTCAATGTGACCTTGAAGATGTCCATACATATTAACCAGCGATTTTTCGATCTCCCCTGTATTAAAGGTACCGGTACCTCCTATTCTGTCCAAAATCTCTGTAATTTCTCTCGCGGTGTAACGGTTCAGGGTCCTATTTTCCTCTTTATCTACCAGATCCCGAACTTTTTTGGACATTTCATCTTCCATCGTTACCAAGTAACGATTCAACATGTTCTGAAAATCCTGGTTAAAATAATTGTGGAGTTTTGACTTGATAGACCCCATGACATCCAATTTTTCGAGGACTTCAGGTGGAAGTTTGGCATGGATGTGATTCAGTACCTTATCAACTTCCTCATCAATTACACCTCTGGCTTCCTGATATTCGTCTCGATTATGTCTGTTAAGACTGTTTCTGGAGCCTACAGCACTTGGTTTTTCGGGATGTACGTAATTGGGACCTTTTACAATCGTTTCGCGAGCCATTATAAACTCCGTTAAAGTTAAAATATAGTTTTATATTCGGAATTGCTGGTCGTTAATCTACTGCTTTTATATACAAAATGTACCGCAAGTAAATTCCTTTCAAAACAAAATAGGGTGAAAAAATCTTGTGCCTCTGAAGGGCTTGTCAAGCATATCCTTATATGTCTGGTATTTCTTCAATAATAACAAAGATCGTCTCAAACTTACCAAGAGAGTAATTTAATTGCAACTATTTAAATGAGGAGTAGCGGACGTTTAAATTTTTTTGCGAAATGACATTATCATCATCTCTACTGACGATAATTATTCTGTTATTCTCTTCTTCAAGGTCAAGGGGAACTTCCAATTTTACATTAACACTTGAACGGTTTTTTAAGTCAAGAAAGTTTTTATAGTAGATTTTTTTCCTGTTATTGAAGATATAAACGTCCTTCACACCTTTTTCGTCATCAATTCTTAGTTCCAGCGGGTAATCCTCATCACTGCTGACCAGTTTGGAATTAATCAATTGAATACTAGGTGGCATATTGGTGATGGGTGCCACAATTTCATTAACGGGAAACTTGATTTTATGATTCATGGAACTAATGGTAAAAACACTGTCAATAATATCCAAAGAAAAGTCCAGGTCTCCATCAGAAGGTTCTTTCTTCAAATCAAATTGGAAAAATGCCGAAGCGCTTTCACCTATGTCAATGTTTTCCAATGATAATCTCCCAATGTTCAGGAAAACATCTTCACCTTCCCCGTTCTTCAACAAGACTGTAAGAGCGCCAGATTTTCCGGTTCCCTTATTGATGATGTCAACCTTGACTGCAACTCGTTCATCTTTGCTGATTCTACCGTCTGCATTGCCTTTTGAATTGTTTTGACCGTTTTCCATAGTAGATATGGTATAATAAAACTCTGGCAATTCTTTCTCACGGGTCTGGATGATTATATTTGATGTATAAATCTCTTGATTTTTCTCATCTGAAAACAGAAATTTAACCAGATCGCTACGTGATTCGGCGGATTTAGAAATGTTTATTGGAATAAACCAGGTTTTTGCCTCTCCCGGTTCAAGTTTTCCGAATGCAAATTGACGTTCATCGAGAATCTGGTTTTTGCATTCCGAGAGTGCTATTAAACGAGAAATCCTATTATTTCCAATGTTTTTTGCTTTCAGATAGAGCCGAATCTCACTGTCAGCTGGAATAATCCCCTTTATCGGCTTCCACATTTCTTTCTCGCCCACTTTTTCCTTAATCTCTATCCATGATTCAGTACTTATTTCACCAATTTCGTCAGTCTGATACGATCTCCAGTCCAAGGGGGTTGAAAAGGAAGCAAATTTTTCAATGAGATTTTGTTCCTGTGAATTCTGTTCCTCATCAAAATACCGAATTGATTGCTCAAGAAGGTGACTAAATCCCTTTCTTTCATTCCCTATAAGTATTTTAATGGCGGATTGAACCAGAAAATCCTGATCCATTCTTTTCTTTTCTAACTCTTTATGGCTAAAATCTTCCTCTTCCTCCTTATCCCCATTTTCATCATTTTCATAAAGATAAAATACCGATTTTAAAGGAGGTTCTGTTTTATCACCCCACTCCGAAAAGTTTTCGTCAAGACTCTTCTCGGCGTTTTCCAGTTTAGGAGTTGTCACATGCAGATAATCATTGGAAATATAATAAGGATTAACAGCCACATGTGGAGAAACCCCCACGGATTGAATGGAGATATTGCCGGGTGTCAGGTATTTGGAAGTAGTTAGCTTGAGTGCAGAGCCACTGGGAAAAGGGATAACTTGCTGAACCGATCCTTTACCAAAGGTCTGAATTCCAATCACAACTGCTCGGTCGTTCTTTTTTAAAGCAGCAGTAACAATTTCGGATGCAGAAGCGGAACCGTTATTAATCAAAATAATGATTGGAATACTGGTAATGCTTCTGAACCATCTCGCATTGTAACTTTTGATCGATTTTGAGTTTAGCCCTGCTGTGGATACAATGACCCCTTCATTGATAAAACGATCACTGACCTCGATGGCTTGTTCTAAAAGGCCACCAGGATTGTTTCTCAGGTCTATGATCAAACCGTAAAAGTCTTTTAAGTCATAATCGAGATCTTCCAGATGACTGTTGATCTCGTCAATTGTATTCTGTTGAAATGTGTTTATTTTCAGTAGGCCAACACGTTTGCCATTGTCTTTAAAAGTGAACGATTTTACACTATTGATCTCGATAATATCTCGTACGATCGTTATTTTCCTAGGAGCTGTAAATCCCTTTCTCATGATGTAGATATCAACTTCGGTCCCTTCTTTTCCCCGGAGTTTTTTGACAGCGTCTGAAAGCGGCATGTTGATGGTAGATTCCTCGTTAATCTGCACGATCTTGTCTTTTGCTTTCAGTCCGGCTCTAGCAGCCGGTGTATTGTCAATGGGAGAGATAATCGTAAGATCTCCATCGTGAATACTGATCATCATCCCGACACCGCCAAAATTTCCTGAAGTCTGAGTACTGAAATCCGAATAAATCTCGGGAATTAGCAATGATGAATGGGGGTCGAGTTTGCTTAAGAATCCATTAATGACCGCATAATCTATAAATTCAGGTTTTTCGCCTTTTTCAAGATACTGTTTAACAAAACTGACAACCTGCTGCAGTATATAATTGAGTTCAATGACATCTTTGGGCGTATTGAAACTAAAATTTCTTTTAAACTGATCAACACTTACATCGATTATTACTTTATTGTTTTGTTTTTCTAATTTGGTCAGAACAGGAGCTATATTTAAAGATAGTTTTTCCAGAGATCCCTCTAGCATCTTAACAGGTTGAATTCTATTGTGATCCACATAGAGGTGATTCACGATGTTCAACACTTTGTATATCAGATCTGATTTTGGAATGAAGCGTTCTGCAAAAAGTCCATGAAATGGAATAATAATAGCAACTAAAAGACAAAGAATCTGTTTCATTATAATCTACAGTTTTATTTATGGAGCATCTTTTCAAAAAGATTGTACCATTCAGTTTTTATTTTACGTTGCAACTAGTTAAATAAGGATGATTTTTACCCGAGAGACTATTTTATATTACATCATAAAGATCGGACGACATCAATAGTATGTTTGTAATACTGAGTTGCCAATTCCTTCTGTTTTTGAGAAAGCAAATTATCAGACTGTTTTGATTTTATGCTGTTCTTTAGTCCCAATTCCAGGCATTTTATTGCCTGATAAACCGGTAAAACCTGCCCTGTTTCTTTGTCGCCGGATAGCTGACAGTAGCTGTTGACAAAATAGCTGGCCAATTGATCCTGTTTTGCATGTATTAACATTACTGTTAAGTCAGCCAGATCGGAAGCAACGTCATGGTATTGATTTTTTAAAGGGTCAGTTGTACGACCTAAGAAGTTAATCTCTTCATTCGTTAAATGTATTTTTCGAGGTACAAAACACCCATGGATCAGCCTGATCTGCTCCCTCTTCAATCTCCGCAAGAATAATTTTCGGTTTTCCACCAGAAACTTTTCCAATGGGCGCAGTGTCATATCTATGGTTGCCTTGTTTATCGTGGTATTCAGAAATTTTTTAGACTGGTAGAACAGATCCTGTATTTTGGATGATAGCACATCGGGTGAGCCATCATCTTTTGATTTGCTGATTTCCGCATTTGAATGGAATTGGTAAAGTCGTTGGGCAATTCGGTCCAGAATAGTCTCCGTCAATTTTTTCTTTTCGATAATATCGGAGAGAAATCCCCTACTCGGAAGCTGTTTCATGCTAAGCCCATAATAGAGGGCTTCTTTTAAAACCGTATTATCCCAGTCTACAGTAAATGAGCCGTTGATTTCCTTGACAGTAAAGATTTTCGCGTCAAGTGATGGTGAGTGCTTGAGTAATTGCTTGCATATTTCAATGCAAAACATCTCTTCCAAAGGAACAGCACTTGTAGTTTCCTCTTTCTTTTTTACTTTGTAGATTAGTTCCCCTGTTTTAAAAATCCAATAGTTATCAGAATTTTGAAACTTTGTGATCTTATTGGCGTTTGGGAAAAAACCTTCCTTCATAAAACTTTGATAAAATTCGGGCTTCTTAACTCTTATATTAGACATATGGGTGTTGTTTTTATATTGTTTTTTGAGAAAGATCAGTGAGAAAAACCGCTCAATGCCCAGAATACAACTGATGATCTAATGGGAGTTAGATAAAATATAACGAACGAGATAGAAATAATTCGTTTTCTCAATCTAGTATTGTTAGATCAAATAGGACAATAGGTTAATAAACAAAGTTATTATTATGGTGCGTTTCTTTTTTATTTTTTTGAAGATACTTCTGTAATTATACAACTATGCTCTACCAACAGCGATTTGAACTGCTGGCTGTTTATAATCAGGCATCGGATTGTTGCTCTCGGCCTCCCATTTTCTGGCAGTTCAAAGCTGACGGTCTGATGTCCACTATATACATTTTTGTGCTCTTTACTGTAATTATTGCGAGATAAACCAAAGAGAAAGAAAAATAATATCTAAAACTCAATCCATATTATCAGACTATGACTGTCAGGGCAGAATATTTTTCACTGAATAATTAAAAATATTGAAAAATGGGTTGCTGTTAAACAAAGCAGAACCCGTTTTAATTCTGGGCCCATGGATTATCGATAATCAAAGGTCAGCTTTTACCATATTAACGTCTGATATATTACTGTTCGGATTGGCTCCTGTTTTAAATCTATGTATAGTCGATTTAAAAGTTTAATCTTGTTAAACAGTTTTGTCGACTGAAAATCCCTTGATTCCAAAGGTAGTCTTATCGTAATCAGGAAGCCTTAAGCTATGAATCCAAACAAATGGGCTGGATAGAAGATACAATCAACCAACAAAGAATTAATAATAGTCTCGGGCTGGAACTTGCATTGGATTTTTGTTCCAATGGAAAAAAACAGATAATATATATTCATAAAAATGCGAATCAAGCTACTAGTTGTCATCTCATTGTATATTGCTCTTGTTTTTTCAGATTCAGCATCTGCTGTTTCTATTCGACGGACACATAGGTTTTTACGTCCTTTAGCCATGGGAGGGGCTTTCACCGCAGTCGCTGATTCAGAAGAAACAATAGCCTATAATCCGGCCGGGCTTTATCAGAAAAATGTTGAATGGTCATTCGATATGAGTATCCTGGGAATGGCATACAATGACAATGGGAATGGAATGATTACCGGTGAAATCGATTTTGGTGACCAGAGCTCCCTGGCGGATTTGCCCGGCGAACGGATATATTTTGAGCTACCTGTGACGCTTTCAAATTCCTTATTTATTCCTGATTGCGGTTGGTGCGGCGTCTATGGGGGAGCATCGGCTGATGCCTGGGTTGAGATAGCATTTCCCCCACAAACCATCATTCCTACCATCGATCTTGAATTTGTCGGGCAAATGGTTGTTGAATATGCTATGGCATTTGAGGTATTCGGCATAAATGTTGGCTTTAATCTTAAAGGAATACAGCGGGAAGGAGTTGTGGCATCCGTTGATCTGCTAAGTGCTTCCAGTATGATTGAGAATGATGATTGGGATGGTCTGGTCGAGGAGTACGCAGCCGACCAACCAGGCTCAAAACTGGTATTGGATTTTGGTTTTTTATATCGCTTTAATCACCCGTGGAACATTCGAATTGGCATGTCGGCCTTGGATATGCTCAGCATGGATCTTGAAGGAGAAAATACGGTTACTTATGGAGGGATTGATTGGGGCAGTGTGGGTGAAGTAACTCAATTGAATACGCTGGGTATTGCATTCACAATTAATGTGAACGAATTTGATTTGACCGGTAGTATGGATTACCTCGATTTTACTTATTCCTATATTCCATCGAGTAGTACTGCCCGGAGGATTGCCTTAGGATTCGAAGCAGGATATTCTAAAAGAAGTGATAACACCTATTTAGCCGCGATTCAATTGGGATTGCGGGAGTTTAAATATCCTTCAATCGGTTTGATGCTGACCCTTGGAGCCATAAAATTCGGAACCATACAATGGACAGAGAATTTTGGTACCGCTGACAATGAACTTGTTGATACGAGATATATGTTTTTAATATCATTAAATTTTTAGAAGAACTACCAATAAAAATGAAACCCATCATTTTTCTTTTTTCTGTTCTGCTGATTCTATTGTTGGCTGCTTGTGCAAACGAACAGACGGATACCTGTGAAACAGATAGAATTAATGGAGACTGGCAGAAAATAGTCGATAGCGAATCCTGCACCAGCACAGAAAAAGCTGAGGCATATATGGCACTTGGTGGATTCAATTACTTTGACTTCATTCTCTCCGAAGATCTCAATTTAGTTGATCTATTAGGGATGACAATAGATAACTGGGGGAGGAAAAAGGGGTACTTTGATGCTGCGATGGGGTTGGCAAGTTCCATGAGTAGCGGAACACAAAAGACAATATATCTTCTATCATCTTTCCTGGCGCTTTACACACACATGGAAGGAAACCTGGACAATGGAGCCGATGGCAATGCTACAGCATTTGATGGCGTAGTCGAATCTACCGAAACTGATAGTTTTACCGGTTCAGGTTTGGCTTCAGATTCGGGTGGTTCGGAAACAAGATTGGACCCCACGGATTACTACCAATTTAAGATAAACAACAATTCACAAACATACCTCTGGGATACTGCAACTGATACTATCTATGAAGATAGCAATGGTGATGGGGATAGCACAGGTGAGGTGCTATTGAACAGCACACAAAAAAATATTGTAAAGGCAAATATCCTTATTGAAGGGTTACAGTACCTCAATCAAGTAGTATTTATGCGCAGTCTGGCTGATCCCTTCACAAATAGCGGAAATGTAAATGTCGCAGGTGTAAATGAATTTGCATCGACCATACTGGTATATATAAGCAATATTCAAACCGCTCTTGATGCATTGCAAGCGGACCCGTCTGACGATGCTATTGTGCGAATAGAAGAATTCAGATCAGATCTGGATAATGGCGGGCAGTGTGAAACTCTGGAAAACAATCCGGCTTTGCTTTTGGTTCAGTATTTTGCAGAAAACTTGCAGGAAGTTGCCATCAGCGATTATTCCAATGCCAATGTCTTATCATTCTTGGAATTGGCCAGGTTAGGTGCAGATGCTTCCTTTGATTCCAGAGGATTTGCTGATTTATATGGTATTGCTGATCTAGGGATCAAGATCCGATTTCTGGGATATAATTCAGTTGGGTATATTCCCTATTGGCTTGATTCAACATCCGATGTCAAATATACCCTGGAGATATTCAAGCAATTCGATAACACAGTTGAAAAGGATGACGGCAAGGTTGTTCTATCAGAGATTATCTGCTCATCTGAACTGATGGCAGATAATGAATGACTTGCAGATCCTTCAAATTACATTGTTCGCTTATCATTAAGAATATGATTTGAAATTACGACGCGTTGTATTTCAGAAGTTCCCTCATAAATCGTGAAGACTCTTGCGTCTCTGTAATAACGCTCCACCGGATAGTCTTTGATGAACCCGTATCCCCCGTGGATCTGAACCGCTTTTGCAGTAATTCGATTCACCATTTCCGAAGCAAATAGTTTTGCCATTGACGCCTGCAGGGTGAAATTTTCTCCTCTGTCCTTCATGGCGGCGGCAGAGAACATCATTTGCCTGGCGGCTTCAATCTCTGTTGCCATATCAGCCATCGTAAACCGCAACCCTTGGAATTTGGAGATTTTCTGACCAAATTGCTCCCTTTTCTTTGAATAATCAATGGCGGCATCCAAAGCAGCTTCCGCTACACCAACCGATTGAGCAGCGATACCTATCCTACCACAATCAAGTCCTGACATGGCAATGAGAAACCCCTCTCCTTCGTTACCCAGCATATTTTCGACAGGGACTCTGCAGTTTTCAAAAACAAGATCAGTAGTGTCGGATGCTCGAAGACCCATCTTGTCTTCCGGTTCACCGATTTTCAGTCCCGGTGTTCCCTTCTCCACAATAAAGGCACTAATCCCCCTGTGTTTGGCCGCTTCATCTGTTTTTGCCGTTACAATCACAAGCCCCGAATTCTTACCGGATGTGATGAAACACTTGGTCCCATCAATAATGTAGTAGTCTCCATCTCGGACAGCAGTTGCTGATTGGGCAAGGGGATCAGAACCGGCATGGGGTTCGGTAAGGGCAAAGGCTCCGATAATATCTGAACTGGCCAGTTGGGGAAGGTACTTCTTTTTTTGCTCTACTGATCCGAATTTTAATATACTTTCGCACACAATGGAGTTGTGAACCGACATAACGACGGCTGTGGAAGCACAAGAATAGGCTATTTCTGATAAAGCCAGAACATAACTGATGGTATCAGCACCTTCTCCATTGTATTCAGGTGGAATCAACATCCCCATTAATCCCAGTTCCCCCATTTTTTTTAGATTTTCAGCGGGAAATTCCTTGGTTTTATCACGTTCCATGGCGGTTGCAGAGATAACTTTGCGAGAGAACTCTCTGACCATTGAACGAATCATCATTTGTTCATTAGTAAGTTGAAAAAACATGGTTGTTCTCCATTGGTGGATGATTTGTAATTCGAAAGGTCTGTGTACAAATGATCAAGTTATAACAAATAAACCACTATGGACTGTAGATCACGACCAATAATTCTGCCTGGCTTTTACTGATGTTGGTCATTTGATGCTTGATGCTCGAATTGAAGTGTAAAGACTCCCCTTTAATCAAAATATTCTTATGATCTCCCACAATGACCTCCACTTTACCTTTTAAGACAAAGACAAACTCTTCTCCTTCATGGCAATACCCCACTCCTTTATGCTCCTTCATTGGGTCAATGGAGACCTGGAATGCTTTTAAATGCTTGTTTTCGGCACCAGGCGTCAAATTGGAGTATGCATAATTATCAGTTCTTTTTGAGTAGGCATCTTTTCGTTTTTCCATGCTTTCTTCCTGGTCTTTGAATAAAAAACCGGAATCAATTTGAAGGGCTTTGGCTACCTGGAGCAAAGTACCGACTGATGGGATCTCTTTTCCGCTTTCAATTTTTTTAAGGTAGTCGATAGCAAACCCTGTTTCATTTGCCAGATAATCGAGGGATATCTTCTTCGAAGTCCTTGCGGTCTTAATTTTTTTCCCGACTGAGGGTTCAGTCAAATTCTTCTTTTGAGCCATGCAACTCCTTTGGTTTGTATGTTTGCTAATCTTCTTATTGCCAATTTATCAGGCCTTCTCTGATAAAGCCGTTTCCTGGTTATAATTCACGGATCTCAAAAAAACAAGGTTATCCCGTTAAAAAGGCAGTACAATCGCATAACAAGTTTAATATATTCGGGAATTTGATTTGCAGTTCGTGGGATGGATCAAGCGCTGCATGACCACCGTTTGCAGTTTAATCCTTGGTGGATCTGTCGTTGTGCGTTCGAAGCTGCAAGTCTCATTTCTCATAATCCACTCTACAATTTCATGTGAACTTCAGCAAAAGGAAACATTTTGAAAACATAGGATTTTTGAGGGTTATTCATGCCATTGCCTGGGATAAAAGTAAATGCATAAACCTGCAAATCCCTGGTTCTGGTCTTTTCCCGTGATTCATGGATAAGCAGCAGGTGATTTGGACAATGCAGTCTTGCCAGAAAGCTGTAGTTCAAACAAAATATCAATATTCCATTAACCCCCTGTTGCTTAAATCAAATCGTTTTTTGCTATGCTTATAACCGACATCCTATCCCGAAATGCCAGAGTTTATGGCAATGAAACGGCTCTAATTGAACGAGAACTTGGAACAACAAGAAGACCCCTCTTGACTTGGAAAGAGTTTAATGACCTGTCCAGTCAAATTGCCAATTATCTTATCCAAAAAGGTATCAAAAAGGGGGACAAGGTAGTTCTCCTGATGATGAATAGTATCGATTGGTTACCGATCTATTTCGGAATACTGAGATCGGGAGCTATTGTTGTACCGCTTAACTTTAGATTCGAGGCTCCCACAATCAGATCATGTATAACACTTTCCGAAGCAAAAATCATGTTTTTCGGATCGGAATTCATTGAAAGGATCGATTCTATTAAAGATGACCTGTCTCTATTCGTGAACCTGTTTATTTATACGGGTGAAGCCGATCAAAAGCCGGATTATGCCATACCATTCGCCGAAATAAGGAAAAATGGGGAGTTGAATGACCCGAATTGCCAAATCGGTCTTCTTGATGATGCGGGACTGTATTTCACTTCCGGTACCACCGGCAAACCAAAAGCGGTTTTATTGACACACAGAAATCTTGAATACGCCTGTTTTGTGGAAAACCACCATCATAGGCAGGTTTATACGGACAACTTTCTTTGTATTCCCCCCCTTTATCATACCGGTGCAAAAATGCATTGGTTTGGGAATTTTATTGTAGGAGCAAAATCGGTTATTCTCAAAGGAATCGATCCCAAGTGGATTTTAAGCGTTATATCCGAAGAAAGAGTTACCGTTGTCTGGTTACTGGTGCCCTGGGCATTGGATATTCTGTTTGCCATTGAAAGTGGAGAGGTTAATCTAAATGATTATCAAATCGATCAATGGCGATTGATGCACATTGGGGCCCAGCCTGTACCTTCAAGTTTAATCAGGGAATGGAAACGATTTTTCCCCAATCACCAATATGATACAAACTATGGCCTGACAGAAACAACCGGACCGGGATGTGTTCACCTAGGATTGGAGAACAGCAAAAAAGTCGGTGCCATCGGCGTGGCTGGTTTTGACTGGGAAACAAGAATCGTTGGCAGTGATAATAAACCTGTTGAAAGAGGAATACCGGGGGAACTCATTGTTAAAGGTCCGGGTGTGATGAAGGAATACTATAAAAACAAGCAAGCCACCGAGGAAGTGCTTGCCGATAACTGGCTGTCAACAGGAGATATTGCCAGGGAAGATGAGGATGGATTTATCTGGTTGGTGGATCGTAAAAAAGACGTGATCATTACCGGTGGTGAGAATATCTATCCGGTTGAAATAGAGGACTTCCTGCAATCGCATGAGAAGATCAAAGATGTCGCAGTGATTGGAATACCCAGTACCAGATTGGGTGAAATCGCAGCCGCTATTGTTCAAGTCAAAGAGGGAACTAACTTAGATAAAACAGAAATTTTGGAATTTTGTGAAACACTTCCCAGATATAAAAGACCAAGAAGGATCATCTTTGGTGAAGTTCCCAGAAATCCAACCGGCAAGATTGAAAAACCGCTGCTAAGAAAACTATACACAGGGAAAAAGGAGGTGTTTAAGACATAGGGGGATATGATGGAAACCCTCAAGATTGAATCAGTTAGGGTAAAAACAAAAAATGCCACAGTCCAATCGCTTGGAAGTGGCATTATGATGTCATTCTTATGGAGCACCGAAAAAGAAGTGGCGGGGTTGACGGGACTCGAACCCGCGCCCTCCGGCTTGACAGGCCGGCGTTATAACCAACTTAACTACAACCCCGCTTCTTTCTGGTGGGCGCTACAAGGCTTGAACTTGTGACCCACGGCTTGTAAGGCCGTTGCTCTCCCAACTGAGCTAAGCGCCCTTTGTGCTTAACTGTATCTCAAAAATCTAACTGTTTATTTTAAGACTGTCAACAGCTAAATTCTTATTTTGATAGCCGGCTTATTTAGCTGGCTTTGTTAGCCGTTCCGTTCTTGTAGACAATGAGGGGTTCTATATTCTTTTCAACCACCTCGCCGTTCATAATGATCTCTTCAATATTGTCCAAAGAAGGAATCTCATACATGGTATTGAGCATGCTGGATTCCAGTATAGCTCGCAAGCCACGGGCGCCTGTCTTTCTCACAACAGCCTTTTTAGCGATTGCCTTGACTGCATCATCATTAAACACAATATTAACACCATCCAACAACATCAGGCTTTTATATTGCTTTATGATTGCATTCTTGGGTTCTAACAGAATGCGCACCAGGTCCTCTTCAGAGAGGTCATCCAATGACGAGATAACGGGGAGGCGACCTACAAATTCAGGGATCAATCCGTATTTCAGAAGATCTTCGTTTTCGACCAGTTTTAAGATTTCGCCAACGTTTTTTTCTTTCTCAGAGACAATCTTCGCTCCGAATCCAAGTACTTTTTTGCCGATACGTTCATTAATAACATCTTCCAACCCAACGAACGCTCCTCCCACAATAAAAAGGACATTGGTCGTATCAACCTGCAGAAATTCCTGTTGGGGGTGCTTTCTGCCGCCTTGAGGCGGTATGTTGGCTACGGTGCCCTCAATTATTTTCAGCAAAGCCTGTTGAACCCCTTCTCCGCTGACATCTCGGGTGATGGAGACGTTTTCTCCTTTGCGGGTGATCTTATCAATCTCATCAATGTAAATGATTCCTTTTTCCGCTTTTTCGATATCATAATCGGCGGCTTGCAGAAGTTTCAAAATGATGTTTTCGACATCTTCCCCGACATAACCGGCTTCGGTGAGGGTTGTGGCATCAGCCATGGCAAAGGGGACTTTTAAAATTTTTGCCAGGGTTTGTGCTAACAATGTTTTCCCGACTCCGGTCGGTCCGATTAAAAGGACATTTGACTTTTGAAATTCAACATCCCCGGCTTTGTGAGGGGAGTAGATTTTTTTATAATGGTTGTATACAGCAACGGACAGTACCTTTTTTGCATAATCCTGCCCGATGACATACTCATCCAAAATTGCTTTGATCTGTTTGGGCTTTAAAAGAATGGCGTCGTTGTCGTCGGTTGTCTCTTTTGCCCTTTCCTCTTCAATGATATCATTGCACAATTCGATACATTCGTTGCAGATATAGACTGTCGGTCCTGCAATGATTTTTTCCACTTCATCTTGCGACTTACCACAAAAGGAGCACCTTAAAGTTGTCTCTTTAGCCATCAGTATAAAATATATTAAACGGTTATTCGATATTCCTTCGCTCCATCATTTTATCGATAATTCCGTATTTTTTTGCATCAATACTCGTGAGGTAACAATCACGTTCCGTATCGGTCGCGATTCTCTTCTTATCTTGATTGGTGTGTTTTGACAAGATATCGATCAGTCTTTGTTTAATCCGCACAATTTCCCGGGTTTGGATCTCGATATCTGCAGCCTGTCCACCGATCCCTCCAACAGGCTGGCGAAGAAGTATGTTAGCATTAGGTAATGCAATTCTCTTTCCAGGAGAGCCTGCTGCCAATAACAGGGCAGCAATGTTCCTGGCTTGCCCAATGCAAATCGTTTGGACATCCGGCTTGATATACTGAATGGTATCGTATATTGCCAACCCGGCATTTACCTCCCCTCCGGGGGAGTTAATGTAAAAACTGATGTCTGAATCGGGCTTATCCGCTTCCAAAAACAACAGCTGTGCAATTACAACATTTGCTGTGTACGAATTAATAGTATCCCCTAAAAACACTATCCGGTCTTTTAATAACCTTGAGTAGATGTCATAGGTGCGTTCGCCACGATTTGTCTGTTCAACTACGTATGGGATGCTCATGTCTCAAACACTTTTTCAATCACAAAGTCAAGTACGGATTCTTCGGCGGCAATACCAAAGATTTGTTGGTAAATTTGTTGACCATAATCCTGTTTCATTAAGTCATCCGGCCGTATTCCCATCATGGCGCAGTTGATCTCAAATCTTCTATACACTTCCCTTTCATCGGGCTTAAGATCTTCCTGCTCCAGCATTTTTTGGACAAAAATTGAAAACCGCAGGTCATTTTTTGCGTCTTCCTCAATCTTTGTTTTCAGATCCTCATCTGATTGATCTTTGTCATTACTTTTTTGTTCTTTCTGGGACAGTCTAATCCGGATTTCCTCTTTAAGCAATTGTTCAGGGACATCAAAATCAAGCAGGTTATTCAATTGCTTTCGCACCTCGTCGCGTTGCCCCTTTTTAATCTCGTTTTCCTTGGTAAACTTTACCTCTTCTTCAATGAGATTGTTAAAATCCTCTTCGGATTTTATCCTGTCTCCATAGCGCTTAAAGAATTCCTCATTTAGTTCAGTGTTCTTCTTGCTTTTGACATTATTTACTTTTACTGAGAAGGACGCTGTTTTGTTCTGGAGTCTTTCTTCATTATAGTCAGAGGGGAACGTAAGATCAAAGTCTTTTTCCTCGTCTTTTGACATTCCCTGCAAGGCAATCTCGAATTCGGGCAGGAATTGATTGGAACCTAATACATAGACCTGGCTTTTGCTTTCTGCAATAACTTCACCGTCCAGTTTTCCCTCAAACTCAATCTGTAATTGATTGCCCTCTTCGGCTTTTCCGTCTTTTTCTTCGAAAACCGCCGCACCATCAAGATGGCGTTGTCTGTGTTTCTGAAGCTCTTCATCGGAAAACTCCACCTCTTTCTTTTCCAGCTTATAGTTTGAATAGTCGGGATTTTCAAATTCCGGGTAAATCTCAAAAGTGGCTGAGAATACAAGAGGTTTTTTCTTGTCGATCTCCAGCTCGGAAAATTCTGGTCTGACAGCAGGTTTTAAATTTTCTTTCTTTAACGCTTTGTCAAAATATTCCGGTACCAAGGTTTCGATGGCTTCATCTTTCATGACCTTGTTAAATCTTTTTTCCAGTAGGGACTGGGGATATTTACCTTTTCTGAAGCCGTCTATGTTTATTTTATTCTTCAGTGACTTATATGTTTTTTCATAAGCCTCTTTAACTTTTTCTTTGGGTACGGTAACGGTGATTTTTCTTTTTAAGTTACCTAAATCCTCAATCGTAACATCTAGTGATTCCATTTATACACACGAAATATTAAGGGTTAATGAAATATTAGCTAGTCTTTAATACTGGTTATTAGCCTGGAGAGTCGGGAAAAATGATCGCGCTGGAGTTCCGGAAGGGACGGAAGCATTCTGCCTCGGAAATAAGATGAACGTGGAGCGAGAAACGGGACTCGAACCCGCGACCCCAACCTTGGCAAGGTTGTGCTCTACCAGCTGAGCTATTCTCGCTCGTAATTGGTACGAGAGGGGAGACTTGAACTCCCACATCAAAAGATACCAGATCCTAAATCTGGCGCGTCTGCCAATTCCGCCACTCTCGCGTCGTTACGCTCCGGAAGAAATGGCGCGCCTGGTAGGATTCGAACCTACGACCTTTGGATTCGAAGTCCACTGCTCTATCCAGCTGAGCTACAAGCGCAAGTCGTTAGTCAACAATATGGGGCGAATGACGAGGGTCGAACTCGCGACAACCGGAGCCACAATCCGATGCTCTACCAACTGAGCTACATCCGCCATATCCAGCTTCTGGTACGCCCGAGAGGATTCGAACCTCTGACCTACTGATTAGAAGTCAGTTGCTCTATCCAGCTGAGCTACGGGCGCAACTGACAACCATTTCACGATATTTGGTTTCGCTTTGGTCGGGGTGAGAGGATTTGAACCTCCGACTCCCTGCTCCCAAAGCAGGTGCGCTAGCCAGGCTGCGCCACACCCCGAAACACAAAAGTAATATTGCCTTGTTTTGCAGATTTTTGTCAATAAGAAAAATCTGCTTTACCTGTCTGGAACAATGTGCCCGTTAAGAACATCTAATTGGGCTTGAAAATGATTCTTCAAACCCGTTTCTGCAATGTCAAGAATTTCAGTCAACTTGTGTCTGGTAAAGGTTTTTTTTTCGGCTGTTCCCTGAATTTCAATAATCTCTTTTGTTTCGGTCAAAATAATATTGATATCCACTTCCGCATTGCTATCTTCAAAATAGTCCAGGTCTAACAGAACAGTTTCGTTGACGATTCCAAGGCTGATTGCAGCAACCTGCTTTTGAACGGGAAAGCTGGTAAATTGACCATTGATCTTTCGCAATGCCAGAACTAAAGCAACAAAAGCCCCTGTTATTGAAGCCGAACGAGTCCCCCCATCCGCCTGGATAACATCGCAGTCAATCCAGATTGTTTTTTCTCCCAGGGCTTCCAAATCCAATATCGATCTCAAGGACCGACCAATCAGTCTTTGAATCTCCTGAGTCCGACCACCAACTTTGGTTCGTTCTCGTTTTACTCTTTTTGTTGTTGATCGGGGCAGCATGTTATATTCGGCACTTAACCAACCACTTCCTTTTCCTTTAAGAAACGGCGGGACTCCTTCTTCGACTGATGCTGTGCAGATAACTTTAGTGTTTCCGGTTTCTATCAGGACGGACCCTTCAGCATGCATGGTGAAATCAGTCACAATTTTGATAGGTCTGGCTTCATTGGGTTGTCTTCCATCATTTCGAATCATTTAACGTCCTTTCTTCGAGGGGGTTTAAACCTTTGGTTGTCAATGCGCTGTAATCAATTTATTGTGGAGGAGAACTTAAGAAACAGAGAACCACGGCCGGCTTGTCAGAACATATTCGTATCTTTCTCTCAGGGCCGTTGAGTCAAACTGAACCATCCATTTCTTACTCCTGAACTGTATTGAAACAGAACCGCATCAATGTTTTTTTTGGTGCGTCTGGATTCATTTCCATAGAAAACGATATACTTATCGCTGTCAATGTGACTGGTCATGGATTAATGAAATTATATAGTTATATCGTTGCCTGGGAAAGAGTTTTTCAAATAAGGATTAACATAACAAAAGCACCTGTCCCTCCTTTTAAACAAAGTATTTCTGGAGTGAAATAAGATCAGGTTTAAGATTGGGATAAGGGTGGTAGAAAAGGATGAGCAGATTTTAGAGGAATCATTGATGAATTCTAGAATGTTACAGGGTTATGTGTTGCCATTTGTGGTTATCTTATCGGTTATAATTTTGACTTCCCTTGGTATATGGTATCGCCAAGTGATTCTCCAGTCTTTTCTCTCGCAACGGTTGTTATCCCAGAGAATTATTTATAATGAATGTAAAAGTTTGGTTCCAATTATGCAAAATTTACTTGATGGTCTATCGGGTGAAGAACTGGGAGTAGCAGATGAGAATTTTTACATTGTTGAAAACAAGGGAGAAGAAAGATGGAGGATCAGTCGATCAGAATGGAATGGCCAAAAAATAGAATTCCGATTTCAACTTATACCTGAAAAGCAGGAACCGATTCAGCTGACGGTTGGATATTCCAGGGATTAAGTATCAAGGTTCCCACCAGATTTCTCCGCTGAAAGTGGGGGGATATTCTTCACCTGCCTTATGAATTATCAAGGAGAATTTTTGCCGTATTTTAAATAAGAAAGACTGGATTTGAAAATCTCTACAATGTCGATCTTTGTTTTTCTCTCTGGCATAGTCGCATCCATTCCATTTCCATTTAGGTTTTTTCCCTGGGGGCGGATTTTGTTGAAATATTTTTCGGGCATTTTTCACGCAAGCCTCGATGGTCGGTTTACCATTATGCTCAAATTGTGGTATATAATATCTGCAGTACAGGCATCCTGGATTTTTTATTACAACCTTTTCGAACATGAGATGGATGTGATTTTTAGCAAACGATTCAATAAAAGTAAGATATGTTATCCCAAAAAAAGAAAGTATATAATAGAAGTTTTTTGCTTCTTTTTCTAGCAATCCTCAGTATTTTGTTTACCCATTGTTCATCCATTAATATGCCAAATCAAAGACCGGTTAATGAAGTTAGAAAGAGTCCTAATGATCACAGAGAGTATAAGAATCTCACTTTGCCCAACCAAATGGAGGTTCTGCTTGTCTCCGATCCTTCCAGTGACCAAGTAGCGGTTTCGCTTGATGTTCTTGCAGGGCAAATCCATGATCCGAAGGACAGGCAGGGATTAGCTCACTTTTTAGAACATATGTTGTTTCTGGGTAATAAAAAGTATCCTGAACCGGACGGATTTGGGAAGTACCTTTCTTCTCATGGGGGGCAAAGTAATGCTTACACAGCATACGAAAATACAAATTACTTTTTTACGATTCAAAGCGATTATCTTGAGGGTGCAATTGACAGATTTGCCCAATTTTTTATCTCTCCGCTATTTGATTTTGATTTTGTTGAGAGGGAAATAAATGCTGTTAATTCAGAGCATAATAAAAACATTACAGATGATAGACGAAGAATTTACCGAATATTAAAGCATGTTAGCAATCCCGGTCATCCCTATAGCCAATTCGGCACAGGAAACATTAAGACTCTCAAAGGTGAAGACCCCGATTACGGTCAACTTCGCAGACAATTGATTGCCTATTTTGAACAGCGATATTCTTCGAATCTTATGAAACTGGTCATCGTCGGAAAAGATCCGCTTTCCAAGTTGGAGCAGCTGGCTAAAACTCACTTTTCTCCGGTCAAGAACCGGAATCTGAAAACCGAATCATTCAGGGATATTCCTTTAGTAGCTGATGAATTGCCCAGGAAGGTGATCATTGAACCCGTAAAAGCCATGCGGCAATTGAGATTGACCTTTCAAATGCCATCGTACAGGCAATACTATCGCCATAAACCAAGTTCTGTTGTTTCCCAACTTCTGGGTGATGAAGGTAAGGGTAGTGTACTGGGGTATTTAAGGAACAAAGGGTGGGCTACATCGCTTTCCGCAGGGGCAGGATTTGGAACAAGAGACTTCTCCTTTTTTGAACTGGAAATCAGTCTAACCCCGGAAGGGCTGAGTCACGAAAATGAGATTATTGCAACGATTTTTCAATATATTGAGTTGATTAAGAAAAAGCAGGACCTTTTCCAATATTTTAAAGAGATGAAAAAAATGGCGGAAATCGGTTTTCAGTTCAGGGAGAAGGAGGATACTTCTGACTATGCCAGGTATCTGGCATCCAATCTTCAGGAAATTCCGGCTCGGGATGTTGTGGTTTCTCGCTGGTTATATGAGGATTATAGTCCTGAACTGACAAATCAGGTATTGAATCTATTAACCGTCGATAATCTCCAGATTGTTCTGGTGGCTCCAAATGTTAAAACCGACAGGGTTGAAAAGTGGTATGGAATCAATTATTCAGTAACAAAAATAGAAAAAGAATTGATTGATCAATGGAAAAGCCCCGGGAAGAACGATTATTTGGCTCTACCGGCATCAAATCCATTTATTCCTGAAAATATTGAACTAAAACAGATTGTTGTAAAGGAAAAGTTTCCGGTTTTGCTGAAAAATGGAGAGCAAATTCGTGTCTGGTTTAAGCAGGATAAACGATTTGAAGTCCCCAAAGGAAATATTCAGGTACAACTGATGTCTCCATTAGCCTATTCTTCTCCAAAAAATGCAGCAATGAGCCGGTTGTACGTCAGCTTGTTACAAGAACATTTGAATGAATACTCCTATCCTGCCAGTACCGCCGGATTAAACTATTCGCTTTCAAATTCGGTAAAGGGGCTTGTATTGAATATAAGTGGTTACTCTGAAAATATACCGTTATTGTTAAGTAAAATTGTTGATGCCATGAACTCTCTTAAGATTGATGGGAAACAATTTCAAATATTTAAGAATCAGATAAAAGAGCGTAGACAAAATCAGAAGCTAGCGCAGTCATTTCAAAGAATCACTTATGAATCCTATTATCTGATTTCTGAGACACTCTGGCATATCGATGATTATCTGCAGGTGATAGAGACGATTACGATCGAAGAATTGGAAGCCTTTATTCCCCTGTTACTGAAGCAGATGAAAATTGAGATGTTGGGCCATGGCAATTTTAGCCTGGAGGAGATAACGAGTATCGGCGACCTGTTTGAAGCCAATTTTACGGGTTCTACTCCAAAATCGGTAGAAGATTCTGAGGAAAGGACCTTAAATGTTCCCGTTAAACCCGAATTTACATACCAGATTCAGGTTGAGGATGTGAATTCAGCGATCCAGATTCTCTATCAGGCGGGTCCCGGATCAATTGAACAGTCGGCAATACTGGATCTTATTCAACAGATTGTGGAGAAACCCTTTTATCATCAGTTAAGAACAATAGAACAATTGGGATATCTGGTTTGGTCCGGGTACCAGCAGGTAAATAAAGTTGATGGATTTTACTTTATCATCCAATCCGGGATAAAAGATCCCGTATATCTTCAAGAGAGAATAGAAAGTTTTGTTAAAGGTTTCTATCCGACCCTTTCCGGTTTATCAAATGATGATTTCAGTCAATTCAAGGAGTCATTAATTTCCACCAAATTGGAACCACCCAAAAATCTTGGAGAGGAGACCCTTCGCTACTGGAACGAAATCTCATCCGGGAGTTACGAGTTTGACAGGATAGAGAAAGAGATTAGTGCTCTAAGGAAACTAACACTTGATGATGTAATTGAAGCATATCATTCTATTTTCATCAAAACTGAAACAGAGAAAAAAATCAGTATTCAAGCTTTTGGAAAGAATCATAAGATGAAATTGCCTCAGGATACACCAATTATAGATGTTAAAAAGTTCAAGTCTGGAATGAGTTTTTATCCAAATCCCCGGGGCGAGTTTAAAAACCGGATTTATCCCAATTAAGTAATCGCCTCAGGGCGAAAGCCACAAAGTCTTGGTTATTGCGGATTCTTCCTCTGAGGAAGATTATATTTGATAACATAAAGTAATGAATGATGTATGGCTGATAAAAAGGAGATTGAACAAGAAATCAATCGGCGTTTGCAAAATGCCATCAATGCTGTTATTAACCAGCAAATTGCAGAAAAAGACCCCCCTGAAACCATTGAGACAATAGAAAGACTGGAAGCAGAAGGATTTTCAAGGGATGAGGCGTATGTACTGGTTGGTCACCTGGTTAGTCTGGAGGTGGCAGAACAACTCGCTGGTGAGCAGGGAATTGACATGAACCGATATGTCGCTGCTCTGGAAAAACTTCCTGAACCGTTTGCTAAGAAGCGACAATCCGAAGATGATGAGTAAGCATACCAAACAATGTTTTCATGGCTTTTAATAGTTGCTGTCTTTGCATTAGCGATGCTTGATTTTTTAATTCTGCTGCTGATGGCAAGTGGAATAGGAATAGTGATAATTTTTGTCTCGCAGACAACCAGCTTCGTTTTTGGCTGGATAATGCTCAGAAAAATGGATTTTAATCTGTTCTTTTTTCTTGATGCAGAATTGAAAAAGGGACAACCCATTATTAAAGAGCTCTGGGAGGAAGCTTTGATTCTTTCCGCAGCTTGTTTGCTGGTCATGCCTGGTTTTGTAACTGATCTCATTGGAATTGGTTTTCTTTTTCCTCAAATACGTGAATTTTGCTTCAAACTGGCGGATGATTATTAACTCCTTAAGACGTCAAAAATTATCTCTTTACAGAATTTCCAACGGATCATTCCTGCTGGTTTTTTTCCTATTATTGTTTATATTTTCCGATAAAAAAAGCCAAGCGGATGACCTTAACGCTGAAATCAAGTCATTGGAGGATTTCAGCACGGTTTATCATATCATAAAAAGCCGCTATATTCAGGTCAAAAATTCTGAAGATCTAATGTTTTCAGCTATGGAGGGGATGGTTAGAGGCCTTGATCCCTATTCCGATATTCTGACCCAGAAAGATCTGGAAAAGCTGGAACTGCATTCTGTCGGCCAATATATCGGAGTCGGGGTAACCATACAAAAAAGTGGCGATCTGTTTGTTATCACGCAGGTTTTCAAAGACTCACCTGCTGCCGCTGCGGGAATAGTTGTTGGCGATATCATTATCAAAATTGGTGAAACAATACTTAAAGGAAAAACGGATGAGGAGATTCGAAGGTTGCTGGTAGGTGACATCGACACCAAAGTAAGTGTTGAAATCCAGCGTGGAACCCAAGAGGATGCTGTGCTGGTCAAAAATCTAAAGCGGAGTCTGGTTAAAGCGAATTCAGTTGAGTGTTTTAATCAGGACGAAAAAACCAAGGTGATTACGGTTTTTCAGTTTTTAAAACACTCTTCAAGGGAAATTGACGAGTGTATGAAAGAAGACAATCGATCGACAATCATCCTGGATCTTAGAAATAATCCCGGCGGTTTACTGATTTCAGCGGTTGAAGCTGCCGAACTGTTTCTGGGTATCGGGGAAGTCGTTCAGATCAGAAATCGGGAAAACGAGGTTATTGAGAAGTATATCTCCAGAAAACCGTTGCCGGAAGATGCTCCCAGACTGATTGTACTGACAAACAGGTATTCCGCCAGTGCTGCAGAAATCCTTGCCGGTGCAATCAGGGATCGACAAGCCGGGGTTCTAATCGGAGAGCAAACCTTTGGCAAAGGTGTTGTCCAGACAATCTATAAGGTCAGTAATGATATCTATATCAAAATCACTACTGCTCACTATTACACGCCATCTGCCAAAAGCTTTGATAAGGTTGGCATTCAACCTGATATCGAGGTGAGTGATACGGAAGGGTTCACCAGGTATAACTCCAAAGACCTGATCTTTATGAAAGCTTTGGATTACGCAAAATCAAAACAATGAGCAATGCTTTTAGATTGTTTTGTCGAGATCAAGTTTGGAAAATGCTTCAAATTGGCTACAGAGTTCGTCTGCTGTCTCAACTGAAGAGTTTTCCGGGTTCTTTTCAATGGTAAAAGCAATTTCACTGGCTGTCAGCAGGCCATAGTTTGCGCAAGAGCCTTTAATATCGTGTGCTATTGTTTTCACCGTTGTTGCATCCTTGGAAGCGATGGCTTCCTTTAGTCTATGGGCTTTGGCAGTGCAGTCTTCCAATACTTCATTAATCATCTCCTGCAAATCTTCCAGATCTAAACCCATACGTTCAGCAGCGTCTTCTATAGATTTTAGGACACTTTCACGAGTTATTTCAGACATAGGTCTCCGTTCTATTCTTCAAATGTATTTGGTTCTGTTGAATCTCAAAGTAAAAAACCTTAAATTATCAAAGATTACCTAGTTATTTACTTTACTCGACTTTCTCTGGCAACACAAGAAATGACGCAGGTGGGATTATTGAGAATCCAGGGTAGAGTGGTATTTTCTCTGATTATGGAAATAATCCAATCCAATATTTGAGATATTGAGAATTCTGAAGCCTTTGATCTCATCTCCTTCCAAAACCTCATAATCGCTGTCTCCAATTGTAATGATGCCATAGATAATATCATCTATTATTATATAGCCTTTAAAAACAAGGTTATCCACCTGTGTTTCCTCCATGATTTTGATTTCTGATGGAATCTTACATTGAAATGGATTGGAGGAGGCACCCATTGTAGGGACAGTCAAAAAGAACAGCAGAAAAGTAATAAATTTAATCAGATCACTTTGGGCAATATACATTTCAGTTCTATCTCAAGGGTTAGTAACGGATCTTTTTCCAACGGCGAATTATTGATGAAACGGCAGTTGACAATAATCAGATATTTGTTTGTCAACGCAAATGACTCAAGATATTGAGAAAGCTCATGGAAGTTTCCTTCCAGGGACTGGCTGATATTGACCTGAAAGAGATCAGGGTTTTTATTAGAAATTTCAAACCCCTGTGAGATAACTTTGACATGATGTTTTTGCTGAAGTGTATTAAAAAAAACAGGTAGAAAGGATGGATCTTTGATGGTTTTGAACTGATTTCGATAACTGTTAACGCGCTGGGAAGTCTGCCCGCTCTTATGACTGTAGTAGTCAATATGTAATACATAGGTTTCCAGTATCTGTTTTGTCTGGTCCAATCTGTCGATTTTTGTCTCATAATAGGGAATTTCCTCCAATGCAGGAAACAGAACCGCAAACACCAGGTAAGTGTTTAGCAGAACTGCCAAAGCAAAGAGTTGGATCTTTCGATTGTGAATCCAGTCTTTATTCTGTTCCATAGCTGCCTGACGGAAGAATGATAAGTATATATTTTTTTAACGTTTTACCTTTTATAATTTCTCTTGTGTTTTCTACAAGGTTGGTTGGTCCGATTTCCTTGGTGAAGTGGCTGACCAATGCTGGTAAATCAATGTCTTCATAATCAAAAAGTTCAAGTTGAATCCGGTTTTTTGATAGAATAACGGTTTTGATCCAGAGAGTTAACGGGATAATATCATTCAGTTTTTTGGTAATGGAAATGGGATCATACTGCAGATATTCGATTGTGCTTAATAGCGATTCAACCATGGCAACGGACTGTTCATTGGAAGCCAGACTTTCCAGTTCGCCTGTTTTATCTTGAAGAAGCTGCACCTCCTTTTGCAGCGCCTCTCTTTTATCTTTCAGTTTCTGCAGGTTATATTGAGAGAAGAGAGAATAGGATACCATAATAAAGGTAGTAATAATGGCGAGAAGGGTTGGAGAAAGAATTCCGGAGAAGTATCGAGATTTCATCCTCGTTTTTTTCAGGATCGACTTAATGCTGTTTTTCCTTCCACTCGGGAATAATAATTCTGTAATCGGTTTCGAGTCATTCGAATGAGGATCCAGCATGACGGAAATTCTCGATTCATTTTGAAGAGAGTCACAAATCAGTTTCTCCATCGATAATTGTTTTTCCAAAGGGGAGAGGGATCTGTTCCAGTTATAAAAGTGGGTTATCTTCGGGAATTCAACTAACCAACTGAATTGCAGGATCTCTTCCTGAAGAATAACGGTTATGGTTTTAAATCGGCGAAGATAGATTTGCGGGTACTTTATTAAATTGGATACTAAATATGATATGGCGGGTTTCCAGGTGAATCTGATTTTTTCTCTCTTCAATTCTTGTATGATGCTTTGCCCCTTCTCTGATAAATGAGAGTAAATCGTGATCGCCTTTTCATGGCTTAATGCAAAGGACTCAAGATGGCGATTTTCTTTTGGAAACCGACTGAATCCAAGTGTTTGGACATCTGCCAGGGGAAGATCCTTTTTATTCAAAGAGATTGTTTCGTGAACATATGAGTATACATAAGGAGCTGACAGTAGAATGAGGGACTTCTTGTCGGTTCGCAATCTATCGCCCAAAGTATCAACGTTTTTTATAACAAAACCCTTTTCTCTAGCGCAAAAGACCTGAATGAGTGATTCATTTAGGAGAACGACCCTTAAATGCCTGCGGGGTAAAGGTGATTTTAAAAAGGGAAGACCTGCTTTCTGATCAAAACGCATCTTTGTGTCTGATATTGTTTAAAATGGTTTTGATTTATATAGCAGGTATTTTTTGTTTTTAAAAAGTGTTCGTTACCTAAAAGGAGGCTATATTTTAATATATGCAATTGTTACAGGTACTTAAATAGAAGGTATAAATAGAAAACAAAGCGACAATTTCAAGGTTTGATTTTTCCATGATTGATTTGATCAAAAATAGATAAAAGATGAAAATCGGTTTTTGATCGGAGAAAATGGGATTTAGCGAAGTTAACAACAGGTATAAAATGGAGATATTTTCAGATCCTTAGACGTCCGGTCTCTACTTCTCAGATTCATAGTGGCAGATACTGATGGAGCTTTCTTTACAGATGGCTCCATTGATCCAGGTTGTCTTATTCAGCACGGTTTGGTTGAAAATCGCTTTTTCAATGAGAGCGGTAAAAAGGCTGGCGTTGGTTAAATCAGCAAAGGAAAAATCAGCTCCGATCAATTTTGCCTTTTTCAAATTGGCTCCAACCAAATCGGCGCTAACAAAGCTGGCGTTGCGGGGATCGGAGCTCAAAAGGTCTGTTTTTTTCATGTTGGCATTTTTGAAGTTAACACCAATCAGATTTGCCCTTTTTAGGTTTGCATCTTGGAGGTTGGCATTTTCCAGGTTGGCTCCCGTTAATTTACCTTTTTCCAGATTAGCTCCCTGGAGATCAGCTCCCGCCAGAATGGCTCCTCTCAAAATGGCTCCCTCAAATTGGGCGTTTTTGAGATTAGCCCCGGACAGATCCACCTCAGTTAGGTTGGCTTCTCGGAAATCCGCTTCCTCAAGATTGGCGCCCTTTAATATCGCCCCTCTCAGCGTCGATTGATAAAAATTTGCCTTTTCCAGGGAAGCATTCTCAAATCTGGTGTTCTCAAATTTTGCCCTGGAAAGATTAGCACTGATCAGTTTCGTGTTGCTTAGGTTGGCATTTGACAAGTCAGCTTCAATAAAAACAGCGCCAATCAGATTGGCTCCTTCCAAGTTTGCTGATACCAGTGTCGAATTGCTGAAATCGGTTTTATAGGCGTAGACTTTGCTGAAATTGGCGAAAGACAGGTCGGATTCAATTAACTGGGCCCCCTCTAGGTTCGCTTCACTAAAATCTGCATATAGTGCGTTGGAATTCACCATTTTCAGATTTTGAAGTGATCCCTTTTTATAACTGGAATTTGATAAATTGGAATCCAAGATAGTTGCAGATTTCAGACTGCCTCCATCAAAGGTTGTCCCGGATAAATTGGAGTTTTGAATTCGGGTTTTATTAAGATCAGCTTTATTCAGGAAAGCGTTAACCAAAAATGTTGAATTCAGAATTGATTGGCTAATCTTTGCACCGGTCAATTGTGCATTTTCCAGATTTGCTTCGCTTAAATTTGATTTTTGAATATTTGCATCCTCGATTTTAATGTTCCTGAGATCGGCATTCTTCAAATTGCATTGGACGCATTCTTTTTTTTCCAGAAGATTTTTAATGCACCCTTCGTTCTGACTTTCGTTGCAGTTTTGAATGGTGGTTCTTCCATAAAACTGCTGAATAAAGCTGTTTGAATCCTCGCCAGTCTGTGCATAAGCAGGGAGACATTTAAATATAAGCAGACTCAATAGAGCTGACAGGATTAGCCCTGATGAAATCTTGAAAGATGGAAAATGGCGTGTGTCAGGCAGCATAAAACAAATAAAAGAATGGAGGTAAATACGATTTTTAGTTGTTGACATCAATACCGTGAATTTTTGAATCTGTCTAATTTGGAGCTTTAACCGCCACTACTATTTGGTATGGGACCCGTTTTTTTTTATGTGATAATACTCCCAGTGCTTGGCATGTTTAAGAAACATGGAGTAGGCAGCACCAATACTGATGATAAAACCGGGGAGACCGTCCAGGAACCCTCTCTTTAAAAAATAGGTTTCAATAAACTTTCCCAGCGGTTTGAAAAGTAATTTAGGCAAGGATGGTTTTTTCCCGGATTCGAACAGGATTTTTGCGCTGATACTGGAGTAGGAATTATTGGTTCTAATGTTGTGGGCCAGATCCTCAAAAACAAAATGTTGCAGGGCTCCCTCTAATCTACCGGGTTTTCCCCGGACTTCAATCACATCGTGGGGATTCAATCCCGTCCATCTGCCATGTTTTCTGTTGAAGAGTCTGATATTCCGATCCGGGTACCAGCCGCCATGCATGATCCACTTTCCCAAGTGAAAACTCTTCCTGGCAACCGTGTATCCGTCTGATAATCCATCAACCGGTGTATTTGTGAAGAGTTGTATGATCTCTTTTTTTAAATCAGCCGTGATTCTTTCATCCGCATCCAGACAAATAATCCAGTCATGGGAGCAGGAGTCAACCGCCAGTTGTTTCTGCTTGACATGTCCGAGAAAAGCCTGATCGATTACCTTCGCGCCCAGGGATTTGGCGACTTTTTTTGTGTTATCCGTGCTAAGTGAGTCAACCACAACAATTTCATCTACCCAATCCAGGCTCTTGATACAATCACCGATGTTTTGCTCTTCATTCAAGGTGATAATTGCGGCAGAAAGGTGAATTTGATTAATTGGCATCGGTTTTATCATCAGATTTTGGTTTAATTGCTATGGAAATTTTGTGGAGTCCAATTTGATTGGCAGTGTCCATTACATAAACCACCTCTTCATGTCTAACCTTTCCGTCCGCACGGATGATCAACTGCTCAAATTCTGTTATCTTTTTGGCAGCAGCAAGCTCAGATTTCAGTACAGCTTTCTTAATCTCTTTTCCATTTAAGAAATACTTATGTGTTTCATTGATGGCGATTTCCAGAGATTTGGGTTTGTCAGTGTTTGTTTTGGCGGTTGCCTGTGGAAGATTTATGTGGATACCCGGTGATGTGATAAATGTTGTTGATACCATGAAAAAAATTAACAGCAAAAAGATTACATCTATCAACGGAGTAATATCCAGATTCAGCCTTTTGGTATTCCTTTTTTTAAACTGCATTTTATGTTACAAATTTGACGTTTTTAAAAACCTGCCTAAGATCAAGAACACAATAACTCAACCATGGTAACGGAATGATGTTCCATTTCGGTTATGATGTTTTCAACTTTTTTGGCGAAGAAATTGTAAAAAATCAAAGTTGGAATGGCTATCGACAGTCCGGAAGCAGTGGTAATTAACGCTTCCGAGATCCCGCCGGCCAGAACCGAGGCATTTCCGGTACCATGGGTGACAATGGTGTCAAAAACATGAATCATTCCGGTGACGGTTCCCAATAATCCTAGCAGGGGGGAGACCACTGCAATGGTGTGCAGGATTGTAAGAAATCTCTCCAGTCTCAGAATCTGCATTCGTCCGGCTTCCTCAACATAATTCTTCAGTTCCTCCTTTGAATTGCCGGCGTTTATCAAGGCGACCTTAGCTATTTTGAGCATAGGTGATTGCTCTTTTTCGGACCACTCCAGTGCTGTTTCAAAATCACGTTTCTTAACGGCAACCTCAATTTCTCTCAGGATATCAATATTAATAATCCGTCCTCTTCTCAAGTAAATCATTCTCTCAACAATGATTGCCAGGGAAAGGATAGAACAGATTAGAAGGGCAATCATCAACGGACCGCCTTTTGAAATCAGCTCAAATTGTGCGAAGATCTCCATGGGTTAGCTCTCCTCTTGACCAGTTTTTTTTGTTTTGTCTCGCCATAATACTCGAATCGGACTGCCTTTGAATCCGAAGAAATACCGGAATTGTTTGATAATATAGTTATGATAGGAGGAATTGATTGCTTTGGGATTATTTGTGGATATCATGAAAGTGGGAGGACGAGTCGAAACCTGGGTTGAATAAAAAATCTTTGTTTTTTTCCCCAATTTTACCGGGGGAGTGTGTCTGGCTGTGACGGTCTCCATAATCTGGTTGAGATCAGATGTTTGTATTCGCTTTTTACACTCTGAATTAACCTCATTCACCAGACTAAATATTTTATCTACTCTCTGTCCTGTTTTGGCACTTACAAATATTATTGGCGCAAAATCAAGAAATCGAAGCTTATCTCGAATATCCAGTTTCATCTGGTCCATGGTTTTTCCGTCTTTCTCTACCAGGTCCCATTTGTTGACAATCAGAATAATACCCTTCCCACGATCGAGAATATATCCTGCAATCTTGGCATCCTGATCGACAACCCCATCTGTGGCATCAATCATCAACAAAACAACATCGGATCGTTCTATACTCTTCAAGGCAGCCACCATACTGTATTTATCAATCAGGAAGCTAACCCTGCTTTTCTTCCTGATTCCGGCCGTGTCAATTAACCGAAAGGTTTTACCATAGTGTTTGCAGAAGTTGTCGACCGGGTCTCTTGTTGTGCCGGGTTCATCATGAACGATCTGCTTTGCCTTGCCCAAAAATTGGTTTACCAGTGAAGACTTTCCCGCATTGGGACGGCCAACGATTGCCACCGAGGTGATGTCATCATCTTCATCACCGTCGGAAAAATCGTCAGAGATCTCGGGAAAATCATGCTGCATTGATTCAAGTAAATCATAAACTCCAATACCATGTTCCGCTGAAATCGCAAAGATTTCAGAGCAACCCGATTCGTAAAATTCGGCAATTGCTTGTTCATGTTTAGGATTATCGATCTTGTTAACAGTGAAATAGATCGGTTTTTCAGATTTTCTTAAAAGATTATAAATGGATTGATCCTGTGGCGTCCAACCTGAGTACTTATCTAGCAGAAAAATGATACCGTCGGCTTCTTCAATTGCCAATTGAGACTGTTCTTTCATCTTCTGGGGGATAATCTCCCTGGTATCAGGCTCGAAACCACCCGTATCAATCAGAATAAACGAAAATCCCTTATAATTGATAATGGCTGTATTTCTGTCACGGGTAACGCCTGGCATTTCATGGACAATTGCCAGGCGTTTTCCCGCAAATCGGTTGAAAAGGGTTGATTTGCCAACGTTTGGCTTACCAACCAAAGCAAAGATTTTCATTATATTTTCTAGTGATGGTGTTAATTAGTGTATTGACTTTGGTTTGTCTTGGGACATTGTTTGAGAATCTACGAAAAAGCTTTGCCTACGCGACTAAAATGGCCAGCTCGCCTCATTTTGAACATCCAGGCTTATGATATATTATGGCTGCAAACTTGGGTTCAAACAGGAACAATTATGTGTGTGCCGCAGTCTCAATCTCAAGACTAAAACAAGTCAAAGAATCATTTCTGTTTTCTTCAGTAGACTATTAGTTTAGGGGGTCTTTATCATTCAAGCAATCCCAAGCTTGGATCATATTCTCTTAAACCGTTTGTCCAGTTCATCCAGGGTAAATTCGATCCAGATCGGCCTGCCGTGAGGACAGTGAAGCATGATGTCATGTTGAACCAGTTGGTTGATCAGTGCTGTCATCTCTTCCCTGCTGAGTGATTGAGAAGCTCTGATAGCTGAATGACAGGCCATTTTTTCAAAAACCTGATCAAAAAAGAGTTCCAGTTTTCCCGATTTTCCAAATTGAGCCATTTCGTCCAGAACCTCTTTGATCACTTTTACTACATCGCCATCTTTCAGAATGGAGGGGATCTCCTTTATGGAATAATCATTCCCGCCAAAATGATCGATTATAAATCCCATTTTTTCCCAGGAATCCTGGTATTGTTCAAGTAACAACCCATCATGGGGGGGAAGCTCCATTAGTATGGGAACCAGTAGTGACTGTGTTGGTAAGTTGCTGTTAAAATACTGTCTTCTGATCTCTTCAAATCGAATTCTTTCATGGGCGGCATGTTGATCGATCAGAATCAGCTTTTGTTCTCCCTGTACCAGAATGTATTTATTCTGCAGTTGACCAATGACAGTGAAATCAGACAGGATCTCGCTGTTATAATTTAAATTTTCCCGAGATTGGGTAAAGCGAAAGGGGCCTTCTTCAGAGGATGGAGGTTTCTCATCAATGGAAAGCTGGGAATCTTGCTGATTATGCTTTTTGGTGATCGGTTTTGGCTCTGATGGAGGTAGAAATCCAAGTTGATCATCGGTTTCGGCATATATTGTCGGAATATTTTGTTCCGTTGTTTCATCAGGATCGGTTGGAGAGAGCTGATCAGGAGCTTGAAGTTCAAATCCATTTTGTTTTGAGGTATTAAAGAAACCCTCATGTCTGTTTTGATTATCAGGTTTTTTATCTTGCCCAGTACTGGTAAAGGATGATCTTTCCTTTTTTTTGAGCTGTTTTGAGATCTGTTCTGATAAAATAGTATGGACAAGATTTGCATTTCTCAACCGGATTTCCGTTTTTGCCGGGTGAACATTAACGTCAATTTCACTTGGCAGTAGCTGAAGTTTAAAGAAAAATACGGGGTGGGTGTTTTTCATCAACAGCGTTTTGTAGCCTTCATAAATGGCATGGTTTACAGTCTGACATTTTACATATCGGTCATTGACATAAACATGCTGCCACCTTTTTGAGGATTTTGAGTGAGTGGGATCAGAAATCAGCCCGTTGAAACTGAGATAGGATTCCTCATGTTCGCATTCGATCAATTCCTGGGAAATCTCCGTTCCAAAACAATGGCCAATTCGTTGTTTAAAATCAGTATCTTTTGGAATATTCAATATCAGATTATTGTTGTGTGTCAGTCGAAACTGAATAAAGGGGTTTCCCATTGCCAATCGTAAGACCAGATCATGGATATGATTGTATTCAGTATTAACAGACTTCATGAACTTCTGTCGCGCGGGTGTATTAAAAAACAGGTTTTCGACAGTGATGCGTGTTCCTTTTGGGAATCCCATTCTTGAGGAATGAACGATCTTCCCCCCTTCCAACCTGACTTGAAATCCTCCCGATTCTTCATCTCCACAGGTTGTTAATTCAAATCTGGATACTGAAGCAATTGCTGCCAGGGCTTCTCCCCGAAAACCCATGGTGCTGATTTTATCAAGGTCTTCATCGGTTTCTATTTTACTGGTGGCATGGCGTTCAATTGCCAGGTGAGCATCCTTTTCAGACATCCCCTCACCATTGTCCAAAACAGAAATGTAGTCTTTGCCGCCGTTTTTGATGGTTACAAAAATCTGATCACCACCGGCATCAATAGCATTTTCGACCAGCTCCTTAACAACGGATGCCGGACGTTCCACTACCTCTCCGGCAGCAATCTTATTGATTAGGGATTCTGGTAGAATTCTGATTTTACTCATAACAAAACAGTATTGGATGTGTGCAGAAAGCTGTTCAGAAAATCTGGGTAGATTATGGATTAAATAAACCTATGCAAAAGTTTGAAGGTTTTAACGGATTTGTACAAGATCAATATGGTTGTTAACTATATGTCGTTTTCTGAACCTGAGAACTGGCTCAAAAGGTTTACAGGGAGGAAAAAGGTGATGGCCGGGTGATATTGTATCAAAAGACAAATATACCCGGGTTTGTGGGGGATTTAAAAAGTGGTTTCTTTCAGAAAGGTTTCGACTCGTTCCGCTTCATTTACCAAGTCACTGATCTTTCCGAATATTTCATCTTGACTGTTATCAGCTCGAGTTGCCATATCTTCCAAATCCTGACAGATCTCCACCATTTTTTCTGCGTAAAAAATAGCGCAACTTCCCTTTAGCTGGTGGGCAAAAGCCCTCAAATCCTCGAAGTTCTCCTCTTCAGCAGAAGATTGAATCTTTGAAAGCTTCAGCGGAAGATTGGTAATAAAAATCTCTACAATCAGCCCATATTTTTCTTCGATCTCATCCTGCAGCCCCCTGAGCTTGTCAGCCTGAATAATGGAGTCGCCTTTTTTTGAATTGGCTGAAACCGGATCGACATGGTTTTTAGGAATGTCCTCTTTTCTGGAAATGTGTTGATCAATCAGGTCATTTAATAAATGAATGTTGATCGGTTTCGGTATATAATCATTCATTCCCGAATTCAGACATTTCTCACGATCGCCTGACATGGCGTGAGCGGTCATGGCAATGATCGGGATCTTCCTGTCTATTTTCTCTGAATTATAGCTACGGATTCGTCTGGTAGCCTCATATCCGTTCATCTCTGGCATTTCCACATCCATTAGAACCAGATCAAAAGTCTGTCGTTCTAATGCTTCAATTGCCTTAACACCGTTTTCAACGACCGTCACCTTAAACCCTTCTCTTTCCAGGAGGATCTTAGCGATTTTCTGGTTGATGGCATCATCTTCCACCAGAAGAATGGAAAGGTCTTTTTTCCGGAATCCATTTGGCAATTGACGATGGGTTTCTATCTTAAAGAGATCGGTCCGGCTTTTTTTAGTTCCTTTTTGTTTGATTAGCGGAAACGAGAACCAGAAAGTCGCCCCCTCACCCTCTTTGCTGTCAACCCCGATAGATCCGTCCATGAGATCAACCAATTGTTTACTGATGCAAAGTCCCAACCCAGAGCCCCCAAATCTTCTTGTGATTTCCGCGCCAGCCTGTGAATAGGATTGAAACAGGTGCTTCTGCTCCTCTTTTCCGATGCCAATGCCTGTATCCCTCACCTTGAACAAAAGATGAACCTGATCTTCGGTCTCCGATTCCAAACTGATTTCAATTCCCACCGAACCACTGTCTGTAAATTTAATGGCATTGTTGGTCAGGTTCAACAGGATCTGCCTGATGCGCAGGGGATCTCCTTTCAACCAGACCGGAACGTTATGGATAATATGGGTTGTTAACTCAATCCCCTTTTCCTGTGCTTTATAGCTGAGAATATCCCTAACCTGCGAAGTGATATCTTTCAGATTAAAATTTACAGCTTCTATTTTCAGTTCCCCGGCTTCAATCTTTGAATAATCCAATATGTCATCGATTACAGAAAGCAGTGAATGGGCACAGGTTTCAATGATTTCCAGGTATTTATACTGAGAGGAAGTCAAATCCGCCTCCTTTAAAATGGAGATGGTGCCGATAACCCCGTTCATGGGCGTTCTGATTTCATGGCTCATATGAGCCAAAAACTTACTCTTGTTTTTGGAGGAAGATTCAGCAGCTTCTTTTTCTTTTATTAATGATTTTTCCCCTTGTAGCAGGAGATTGATTCTATCTTTGAGGGTCACCATGTTTTTCTGTTGAGAGTGAACCTGATTATTCAATTGATAAATCGTGGATTCCAGAGCCTTTTTTTCCTTATACAGCTCAATATAATCCCCCAGGTTATTCAGCGGAAGTCCTTGGGCATTAACTTCCGCACTTACGGGGTTTTGGAATATTTTTTCCACAAATTCATCAAATGATGAGCTGAAAATTCTGTCTACTTTTTGCATTTTCTTCATGTTTATTGGTCCCATGAGTACCTGGTATTGTCTGAATCCTGAATTGAAAAGTTACTGATTTTATCCTGTGGCCTGGGCCTAACAGTAGTCATTCAATTGCCATGCCAATAGGAGAGTGGATTTAGTAACAGTAACATAATCTCTTACCAGATGATATTATTGCATTTTAAGGATCTGTAAATTAGATGTCGGTGTCATCTAATTAGACAAAATAATTCAAAATATCAGAAAAGTATCCCAAACCAACAACAAACCATAAGGAATCAAAACCATTGATGTTTGAGAAGACTTAATAGTGAACTTGCTTGAAAGTAAAAATGATAGGGATATCCTTTCATTGGCGCCGAATAGGCAGAAAACCATTTTGATAGCGGTTTTAAGGGAGAATCAGCAATTGACAGTTCCGGCTGAAATTGACACAATGTTTACTTTAAAAATAGTTTTTATTTCAGAGAGATAACAGATAAGATGATTTTGTTAATAACGATATCCTCTAAGATCCCCATATATTAAAAACCACATATTTTATTCACCTGCGTGGGTTCGATTTAATCATTTGAAGTAACTTGTTTTTATATGCAGGTTCTCTATCCAAATATCAAATCGACCTGATTGAAATTACAATGGATCCATTTGAAAACAGGTTTTAGCAGTCTGATTTACCTATTGATAGCTATTGGTTTTACGGGTTGCTCCCTTTCCGGTGACTATGATTTGGGATTATACACGAAAACAGTAAAGGGAACGATTAACTTCAGTAGTGAAATCAACACAAAAGAAGCGTTCATACTGGTTCTCAATCATCATCGAACACTGATGGAGACCTCGGAAGGATATCTTTCGAGAGTGACAGCCTCGCTGGAACACCCCAATGAAAAGGGAGAATACTCCGCTTCCTTTGATGCAGATACCGTAGAATTGGAATTAATCATCTATGCTGAAAATTGCCTGGTGGAATCCGGTCGATTTCATCGAACACTCGGTATCGGGCATTATATACATAACAAAGCGTTGCAGAAGGACAAAAATTGGAGAAACAGCTACTTCGTAATGATTAAACCGATATTGATCGAGTATATTAACGAAAATCGATACCTGATGAGCCAACAAGATAAATACTATCTCGGTGAATGGCTGTCCAAATCCGAAGATAATCTTCCATAGATCAGTAGTCGTTTATCATTGGCTCAGTAGCACGCAATTATTAAAATACAGATCGCATTGAAAGTAATAACATGAAAAAAACCGGAACACAGATTATTCTTGAAGCGCTTAAACGGGAAGGAGTTCAGCATGTTTTTGGTTATCCCGGCGGCTGTGTCATTCCCCTGTTTGATGAATTTTTAAATCATAAGGAGATTCAGGTGATACGGGTACGGCACGAACAAGCTGCTGCCCATGCTGCGGATGGCTTTGCCCGTGTGTCCGGCAAAGCTGCCGTTGTTGTTGCCACCTCCGGCCCCGGATCGACCAATGTTATCACAGGTATAGCGACTGCAGCCCTCGATTCCATTCCCATGGTAATTATTACCGGGCAGGTGCGTCAGCAGGTGATCGGTACCAACGCGTTTCAGGAAGTCAATACTATCGGCATCAGCCGTCCGGTTACCAAACACAATTATCTGGTGAAAAATATAGAGGAGATTCCCAGAATCATCAAAGAGGCATTCTATATAGCACAGACCGGACGTCCCGGTCCTGTTTTGATTGATATTCCCGTTGATGTGCAGACTTCTTTTACCAGCGGTTCCCTGGAAACGGAAACCATTCGCCACGGCTATAATCCTGTTCCCAAGATTGAGGAAAAAGATATTAAACAAGCCTGGGCAATGATCCGCCATGCCACCAGACCGCTGATATATGCAGGTGGCGGTGTGATCCTCTCCAATGGATGCCAGGAGCTGGTTCAATTTGCTGAAACAACCGGAATACCGGTTGCAACCACACTGCTGGGATTGGGCTGTATTCCTGAGGATCATTTTTTATCACTTGGTATGCTTGGAATGCATGGTCATTACACCGCCAATTCGGCAATGGCGGAAACCGATCTGGTGATCGCGCTGGGTGCAAGGTTTGATGATCGGGTAACGGGCAATGTGGATACTTTTCTTACCCAGGCGAAAATCATCCATGTAGATATTGATCCTAGTGTTATCGGAAAGGTAAAGGAAGCTCACTTGGGAATTATCGGCAATGTCAGAGATGCCCTGCAGAAACTGAATAAACTGGCTAAATCACTTCATATAAAAATCTGGATCAACAAACTAAAAAAACTGCAATCGGAACACCCTTTGCCCGATTATGACCAGGTTGAAATGAAACAAAACGCTCTCAGGCCTGAATATATTATCAAGGCGTTTTCCCAACAAACAGGCGGCAATGCGGTGGTGGTCACCGATGTCGGGCAGCATCAGATGTTTGTCGCTTTGCATTACCTGTTTAAGGAACCCCGCACCCTGCTGTCCTCTGGTGGCCTCGGAACCATGGGTTACTGTCTGCCTGCAGCTATCGGTGCAGCTTTTCATGTCACCTCAAAGCCGATTATCGCTTTTTCCGGTGACGGTGGATTTCAGATGAATATTCAGGAGTTGGCCACCGTTAAACGGTACAATCTGCCGATTATTATGGTTGTCATGAACAACAGCAACCTGGGAATGGTTAAACAGTGGCAGGACTTCTTCTGGAAAAAGAGAAACTCCTCAACCATTTTTGAGAATAATCCGGATTTTGTTAAGGTGGCAGAAGCCTATGGGGTAAAAGCTTATCGCTGCGGGAAAAAGGAAGAGGTTTTACCGCTGATCAAGAAGGTTCTGAAAACCAGGGGGCCGGTATTGCTGGAGTTTGTTATCGATGAAGATGCCTATGTATATCCGATGATTCCTCCCAATGATGATATTCGTAACATAATAGAAGGAGCTTAATCATGAGACATGTGATATCTATTGTGGTGGAAGATCAATCCGGGGCACTGGCCAGAATTGTTGAGCTGTTTACATCACGCGGTTACAACCTTGAGTCGATCTGTTCGGGAGAGGCTGAAGAGACAGGCATTCATCGCTTAACCCTGGTAACAAAAGGGGATGATCGCAAGATCAGGCATATTATTCGTCTGTTAAATAATATCGTTTATGTGATTGAAGTTACGCATCTTAATCCGATGTACAGTATCAGCCAGGAGTTGATGCTGATGAAAGTGAAGATCAGCCCAAAAATCAGAAGTCAGGTGTTGCAGTTGATTGAGGCATTCGGGGGCACCGTGGTTGAGATGAATCTGCAATCCGTCAGTTTCAGGGTTGTCGGGCAAGCCTCAAAACTGGACGGTGTCACCCAGGTTTTCAGGGACTATAAGATTATTGAAATGGCCAGAACAGGGGAAGCAGCAATTCATAAGTAAGTAATTTGAGTATTTTGTCGGGTTTCCGACTTTTGTTAACGTCAAAAATAAAGAGAAAGATATGGCACTACCAATTTTTTACGATAAGGATGCAAATCTAAGTTTGCTGGAAAATAAAAAACTGGCCGTTATAGGCTATGGAAGCCAGGGGCATGCACATTCACTAAATTTAAAGGATTCAGGAATGGATGTTGTGGTTGGGCTTCGTGAAGGATCAAAATCATGGAAAAAGGCTGAAGCTGAAGGGCTGACCGTGATGACAACCGCCGCAGCCGCAAAAATTGGTGATGTTATCATGATTCTTGCCCCTGATCAGTTTCAGGGCGAGATCTACGCGCAGGATATCGCTCCCAACCTGGAAGCCGGGAACGTTCTGGCGTTCGGCCATGGTTTTAATATTATTTATGAACAGATCATTCCTCCTGAAGATGTTGATGTTATCATGGTGGCTCCTAAAAGTCCCGGACACCTGGTACGAAGAACCTATACCGAAGGAAGCGGAACGCCTTGTCTCTTGGCTGTTCATCAGGATGCCTCCGGTAAAGCACAGGACTTTGGATTAGCCTGGGCAAAAGGAATTGGCGGCACACGAGCCGGTGTTATCTATACAACCTTCAGGGATGAAACAGAAACCGATCTCTTCGGCGAACAGGCAGTTCTCTGCGGAGGAGCGTCGGAACTGGTACGGGCAGGATTTGAAACCTTGACGGAGGCAGGTTATCCTCCGGAAGTAGCCTATTTTGAATGCCTCCATGAATTAAAGCTGATTGTCGATCTGTTTTATGAAGGCGGCATCAATTATATGAATTACTCTGTATCGGAAACAGCTGAATATGGCGGATTGGTGAGAGGTCCGGAAATCATCGGCGAAGAATCACGAAAAGCCATGAAAAATGTATTAAAAGAGATCCAGGACGGAACCTTTGCCAAGAACTGGCTGCTGGAAAATAAGGTGGGACAACCTAATTTTAAAGGTTTACGTAAACAATCAGAAAACCATCCCATCGAAAAGGTCGGTCTGGAATTGAGAAAAATGTTCTCCTGGAAGAAATAATGCAAGCAGAAGTGCTGACAGTCACGGAGCTGACAGAAGGGATTAAACATCTTCTTGAAATGAGTTTTGACCGGATCTGTGTCAGGGGAGAGATCTCAAATCTCGCCAGACCCAATTCCGGGCACCTCTATTTCAACCTGAAAGATGAGCATGCCCAGATCAGGGGTGTCATGTTCCGTTCAGCAGCACAAAGAAGCAAGTTTGATTTGGAAAATGGACTGGAAGTTTTTCTTCATGGCCGAATATCGGTTTATGAACCAAGGGGAGAATACCAGATCATCGTTGACAGGGTCGAACCGTTTGGCGCCGGTGCGTTGCAGCTTGCCTTCGAGCAATTAAAAGAAAGACTGTCCGCAGAGGGGCTTTTCAATCCGGATCTGAAAAAGGAGATCCCTTTCCTTCCCAAAGCCATTGGAATTGTAACCTCCCCAACCGGGGCCGCCATCCAGGATATTCTGAATATTCTGGATAGAAGATTTCCCGGCATTCCGGTCATTATTAATCCGGTGCTGGTACAAGGTGAACAGGCAGCCGGGGATATCGCCAATGCCATTAATCAGTTCAATCAGCTTGATTCGGTTAATGTCCTGATTGTTGGAAGAGGTGGCGGGTCGATGGAGGATCTGTGGGCTTTTAATGAAGAGGTGGTAGCCCGGGCGATCTATAATTCTAGTATTCCGGTTATCAGCGCTGTCGGACACGAAACGGACTTTACCATTGCGGATTTTGTGGCGGATTTGAGAGCCCCGACTCCGTCGGCTGCAGCGGAACTGGTTGTTCCTTTGAAGGAGTACCTGGTTTTCAGGGTTTCCGATGCTTCCAATAGAATTGAGAATCTGGTGATCCGAAAAATCAAAACGGAAGCGGAACGGCTTAACCATCTTTCCAAAAGACTGCGATCACCAAAGGCTGTTATCCAGACCTATATGATGAAGATAGACGACCTGAACCAACGTCTTAGCCAAACCTTTGAAAATCGCTTGTCCCTGTTCAGTTCAAAAGTAGATTCCCTGTCTCATCGTCTCAGGTTGCTTTCTCCCTTATCTCAGATCGGAAACTACCGACAGCAGCTGTCGGAGTTGTCAAGCCTGCTGGAAACAAGGGTGAAGTATATTTGTACCCAGAAAAGAAATAAGGCGGTTGAACTGACCCATGTGCTGGATTCGGTCAGCCCCTTGGCAACCATGACTCGTGGCTACAGTTTCGTGACCCAGCCTTCGGGCAGAGTCGTCTCCGAAATCAGCCAGGTGAAGATGAACGCCAATTTAATAGTCAATCTCAAAGACGGTAAATTGGAAACCAGGGTTGAAAAGATTCTGCCCAAAGAAGTTGGCAACGATTAAGCGTTAATCTCGCCCTTCATCCAGTCGATAAATGCTTTAATTCTAAGGTTCTCCGCCAGTTTACTCAGGGTAACCAGATGAAACTGACCGGAAGGAACTTCATTGAATAGTTTTACCAGTCGTCCCTCTTCAATGTCGTCTGCAACCAGGGAATGTCTTCCAAGCGCCACACCCTGCCCGTTGATGGCGGACTGGATCAGCAGATCCAGACGATTAAAACTGTAGCCCCGTGAAATATCCACATCCTTGATTCCAAGCTTTTGAAACCACTCATTCCAGTTGCAGGTAAAAAAATCTTTCGGATTGGAGTCCTTGAGAATGGGAACCTTGTTCAGATCCTGCGGAGCGGATATCGGGTTTTCTTTCAGAAAACCTGGGCTGCAGACCGGGAACAGATAATCATCAAACAGGTAGATAAAAGACAATTCCTCTAGATCCAGTTTGCCAAAACAGATAGCAATGTCAGTATTATAAGATTTAAAATCGGGCAGCCAGGAAGCTGGATTAGCCAGCTCAATATTGACTTTGATGGCCAGTTCAATCTCCGGATGTTTCAAGTAAAACCGGGGCAATTTTGGCAACAGCCATTTGCTGACAATTGAAGGAGCTGCCACGACGGATAATGAACCCTCCAATGTCCGGGTGTTTATCGAGCGCAGAGTATTCGTGAGAATACCAAGGGCTTCACGGGAGGCATTGAATAATTTTTCACCGTCGGGGGTCAAGGTAAGCTTTCTCGGCCTGCGATGAAACAGTTTAAATCCCAGGCTGTTCTCCAAAGAAATAATCTTCTGACTGATGGCACTCTGGGAAATATGAAGCTCCTCGCCGGCTTTGGTGAAACTCAAAAGCCTGGCGGATGCTTCGAAGTATCGAATGGCTTCCAATGAGGATATCTTTTCAAGCATTTTATTTGATCCGGGATCTGTTTCTCGACTAGTTTACTCGCAGACAATTGGATGATAACGGATTAATCTTAGTGAAACTGATCCGGACAGACAACATCAAAATCCATGATTAAAGAATAGATCAGGAAATGCACTCTTTGGAACTATTATTGATTTGACAAGGCTAAGGCGATATTCTAGCCTAAATGAATAACACCGAGGCGTAGCGCAGTCCGGTAGCGCACATGTCTGGGGGACATGTGGTCGCTGGTTCAAATCCAGTCGCCTCGACCAGAATTTATAGGGGATTCAGGCCGATCTCTTGGTAAAAAATCAAGTGGAAGTCGCCGGAAGACTTCTTTTTGAAATCAACACGATACAAAATGAAGGTTTGTATTGTGTTGGAAGCTTTTTGGAAGTCATTTTCGGCAAAATTGCCTGAATTAGCAAACAGTTTGCGGGAATAGCTCAGTTGGTAGAGCACCAGCTTCCCAAGCTGGGGGTCGCGAGTTCGAACCTCGTTTTCCGCTCCAGCTTTAGAATTAGAAACCGGTTTAATAGCCGGTTTTTTTTTGACGTCAGGAAGCTTTTTTTGACAGTTTTTTCAAGTTTACATTGCTGATTAGCAATTCGGGAAAAGATTTTCGTTTTCCGCTTTGGTCACAAGAGATGCTGTATTGGACTTTCACTGGTTGAATAAAAAAATCGGAAAATATACTCCTGATCTCCTTGTGATCATTCAAGCTTAAAATAAAATCCCCCTTCAAAGTGAATAGGGTTTTAGAGAGCTCCGAAAATTCAGAGCGGTCAAAAATATTTTTCCCATAGTAATCCTCGCAATCAAAATACGGAGGATCTAAGTAAAAAAGTGAATACGGTCGGTCATACTTTTCGATGATTTTACTCCAAGGTTGATTTTCAATCAAAACACGCGATAGACGAAGGTGAACCTGTGAGAGTTCCTCTTCAATTCTTATCAAGTTTAATCTTGGAGCGGAAGTTGTGCTGGTACCAAATGTTCGATTCACATATCGTCCGCCAAAACAAAGCTTGTGCAAGTAATAAAACCGGCATGCGCGTTGGATATCTGTTAACGAATCCGGGTTTTGAGCATTCAACCGATCAAATTCACCACGGCTGCACAGTGCCCATTTGAAGAACCTTAAGAATTCTTCCAAGTGATTCTGAAGTACACGGAACAAAACAGTCAGATCCTGATTGATATCGTTCAGAACTTCCGTTTTGACCTGTTCTTTTCTGAAGAACACATGGGCTGCACCCATGAATGGTTCGATATAACATGTATGTTCGATTTGATTCAAGTACATAACAATTTGCTTGGACAACAAGCGTTTTCCACCTAACCATGGCAGGGGACTTTTCATAACAATCTCCGTTTTAGTTTACAATTCAGATTAAGAAATTGGAGGTGTGGGGTGCTTCGGTGCCTTCACTTAGCGGTAGGGAATTGGAGCCTTCGCACCTTTCATATAAAAAAAAAGCCCGGATCCAAATATTGAATCCGGGCTTTTTTGTTCTCCTCCAGGAGATTAAGACGTCTACCCAACGAGATCCACCTTTCCCTGGGATTCCTCTTTCACCTGCCTGGCCTTGATAAGAAAAAGCTCCTCTGAAGTCTCATAACCCATATATTTATCAAGGTTAATAGTGAGAATTCTTTCATTTTTAAAAACAACGCACATATATTTGACTGGCGCGTTTCTAATGGGTTGGATTACATCTTTTTCTTTAACCTTCACAGTAATATAATTCACTGCTGGATTCATATCATCCGGGAAATAGTTGCCTTTTACATTTTTAAGCTTCTTATCCCAAAGCCATCGACGTTTTAATCTGATTGTATAGGTATCCATTAAATCTCCTTTTAATTGGTTGGTAGTTCCTCTTCCAGCACATCTTCAAAATCTGCAAACAGTTCAACATTGGCTTTTAACCATTGATAGCCAAGCTGAACGATATCCACGCCCTCCGGTTTCATCTTTTCAACCAGGAATGGATCTTCGTAGGTTTCATCAACCACCTCTTCAAATCCGTTTTCAACCTCTTCGAATATTCCAATCCCTTCATCATCCACCAACTGCTCCCCGGTGCCCGGATCGATTTTAGGGACTGTGCACACAACAGGTTGCTTTTTCATCCTGATGGTCGGGATTTTATAGGGCAGATCATTTTCGATCTCCATAAAATCTGGGTCTGATTCATCTTTAACAACCAATAAGACCTGTAATGAATGTTCAACACCACTCACGAATCGTGCTGCATTTTTCCCGTAATCCAGGCGATGAATGACGGCATAGTAATATCTTGATCCTTCCTTAAACATCTTTTTTAGAGCCATTAGTTTGTCCTCATGAAAAATAAAACCTTGAAATATCTGGGCAGACTGCTTGTTGCTCCGGGAGTAGCACCACTGCCGATTGCATGTTGATGAACTTGAGAGTTATTTCCGGAATTAAATGAGCCGAAATTTACAGAATGATAATGCGATTGACTGACGTCACTGGTTGGACCGGTGTTGATTTGCACATGCCGACGATCAACTTGTGGAGTCGTATAGCTTTCCGAAGTCCCATGATAAATACTTCCGCCAACAGGAGCATTGTGAGTGTGCCCTTGACTTTGATAGCCACTGTTGATGCTTGAAGGGCTTATATTGTGATAGTGATTCTGGTTTTGATCCCCACACGAATGCGTATGGTCTAAAAGAACATTTGATCCACCGGTTCCATATCCCGTTCCGCCCATCAAAAACCTGTTATCCGTTAAATTAGGGACTGCATCCGTTTCGTGCCCGGGGAAATTGTCTCCCAATTGACCAGTACCGTCGCAAAACTTGAAAAAATAGGAATCCGGGGTTGGGGCATAGGGATGGATGGCAATGATCTCCCCGATGGGAACATGGGCATAAATATCCGTCTTGGGTCCTATCCACTCCAGGGCATCTGCGGTTGTGACTGCCGTGTCATGATAACGAACGGCATGCACAACCGGAAACTCCATCTCATCAGGGCTGAAATCTTCAAACCCGGGCAGCTCAATCGACAGGATCGTTTCGGTAACATAATCGGCATAATAGATTTTCCGATTCTCCCCGACTGAAATATCCACATCAGGAAAGGAAACAACCTCTCTGGAACCGTCTGAAAGATTAAACAGCACCCTTAAATCCCTTATCTGCCCCGCTTCAATCCGACCGGAGATAGCCCGGGTGGCAGATCCCAATGCGGAAAGAGTCCACGCAAGCACATGCTGGTTTTGATAAATAATGGGTTCATAAGCATTGTGCTCAGGCGCTGGATTTAGTGCTAACGGAGAAGACAACTTCTCAACTTGAAAACTGGTCATGGCTATTTATTAAGGTTTAACGTCCAAATCTACGTCCAAAAGGTGTACGGCCGAATCCTTTCGATTCGTGCCAAGTAAGCAATTGGTAATGTTTGATACAGCGGGCAGGAAGAATGATTTCTAAAATACTCCTGATGTCCTTTTCCATATTAGCGTCAACCTGAGGAATCCAGAACCTGACCACATGATAGGGATACAGATGGCTCATAAGTTCATGGTCGCGCATATCGATGGAATACACATGAACCAGGTCAAAAAAATCCTTCAGGAGCTCGTCATTCTGAACCGTGCCTGCAGTCGAAAGGAAATTGTTGTATTGCTGCAGGAATCTCCTTTTTAAAGCCTCGTCAACCGGTGGTTTGATGTTTATGTCTTCCCAAAAGATTGCCAAACCTGTTTCCGTCGCCCAGCCGATTCGGGCAGCTTTAAACACGGCAAAAACCCTGGTTTCAAGGAGAATAAAGACCTCCTCACTAAGGGACTTCAGTGCCTTGGCAATTGAATTGGAAAGCCACCATCTAAAGGAAATTTCCATCAGACAATCTCCTCGATCGTCGTATCGGGCACAAAATAGTTGCCCGTCGGCAGGGTGAAATAAGCCGGTGAGATCCGAAACGTTGCCTCCGGCCATTTTTTTTCAAGTGAATTGTAAAGAAAACAACTCTCAAAATCTTCCCCTCGTTCCATTGCCAGAAAATGGTCGTTCACCGCATTGATGATTTCAGACTCGGTTCCGCCTCCTGACCTGCTGACAGTCAATTCCAGCAAAAGGGGAGAAGCCAGGGACAACACTCCCTTATCCGTGCGCATTTTACTGGAATCAAACCTGTCCTGTGCCGTATCCAAGGTTTCCTGGGTTAACTGGCCGGTTGCGCCGTAAAGGGTATAATAGAGAGTCGCATTCTGGTCATCCACGCTGTCCAGGGTTACATGCGCCACCCCGGCCACGGTTTTAATCAGTTGGGTGTAATAGAGATCAATCCCCAGCTCGATGGCTTCCAGGGATTTTAAGGCATAAACCCGACCTCTTAAGCTGTCGTCCGTCTCCGGATCTTCCCCGGATTGAACATAGGTGGATTCATTGAATGCAACCGAATTAATGGGCAAAGCCTCTTCACAATCCCATTCCAATCCAACCGGAGCATTAAAACGGGCGCTGTAGATATAAGTATCTCCCGAGATCTCTTCAGTCGGCGCTAATGCCTGAACATTAAACTGGAACTCAGTTTCCGCCTGATCAATCTCCAGATCCTCCAAAACTTCATACCGCCTGGGTTCCTGTTCAATAATATAGAACACATCCCCGGCATGAAGGGTCAAGGCAGTACCGGCATCCTTGGTGGCGGTCAGGGGCAAGATGGTGAACTGGCCCAAGAACCGCTTGAGCCCATGATCCTTGGCAATCTCCTCCAGCCAGATCCCGATCGCGTACCGTAGATAAAGCATGGGGATCAGATAACGGAACGCGGATTGAAAAGCCTTCCACATGGCATCCAGACACTTCTGATAGATCGTCATCACCAGGCTTTTTCCGCTTTGGATCAGTTTTTCCAGAACGGTACCGCTGGATTCGGTTTCAATTTTGTTGGCTACAAAATCCGGATTATCAACCCCGAGCTCCTGCATCATTTTATTGATTGTCTCTTCCGGCATCACGTTGGTCATAACGATTCATCCTCTTTTGTCAGATCCAAAGCCACTCTCACCGATTGCATCTCCTGCCCCTCAATAAGCCCGTTAAAAATCAACTGCTTTGTTTCATAATCAACCTTCAGGGAGATGGAGCCCAAAACGATGGACCACTCCTTATCCTCAATCTCCTCTTTCAGTTTGTTCAACCGCTTTAAGACATCGGTCGGATGAGCATTGATCAAAGTCTGGGTATTGTCCGAATCCCGAATGGCCAGATAGATCACCTGCTTGACCGCCTCTTCATTGTAGACATATTCGAAGTCGTCTTCGGTATCATTCAGTTTGGGGCCGAGGGTAACCGCATCCCATTTTATATCAATTGCCCATATGGCATCAGGTACTTGAGACATCGCACTCCAGGCCGATTTTTATGTTGGACAGCGTTTCATCCAGGGTTGTCTTGATAATGATAAAATCGTTCTTGATCAGGTTGATGGTCGTCTGAACCGCTGTGGCACTGTTTAGAGTTGCTCCGCAGCTGGTTCCTCCTGATCCTAAAATCACCACCTGGTCAGCCAGATAGGAAACCTTGTCAATCAGGGTTTCCAGCTTCCCTTTTAACTCCAGTCCCAAAACAGCCCGATCGTCTCCCTCCCCCAAAATCAGCTCCGATTTGGCTGAGATCTTAACCTTTTCGGCATCCCTGATCTGGTAGCTCTTTTCCTCCGGATGAACCAAACGGTCCAAATATAAAACCGCCAGAACGGTGGCCGTGTTGCTCATCCAGTAGGGAAAATGGATCAAGACAAAAGTGCCCACCGAAGGAGGCGCCTGCACGAACTCGGAAGATCCCGCCAGGCGGATCGGCCCGAACTCGGGAAACCGGTTATCCTTGCTGAAATCATGCTTCAAAAACTGCAGATCCACCGCCATGGCAGGAGCTCCCACCATGTCCCTGGCAGATCCTTCATATACCTTGGTCACTTTTGCGTAACGGATCACATGATACCCGGCCAGCCCCGGGAACAATCTTAAGATCAGCTTTTTGAGTTTAAACAGCGTCAGTTGGGGCAGTCTCATTCAGCCTCCGCAAAGGAAATAAACTGGGTTCCGGTTTTGCTGTTGATTCGTGAAACATCCACAATCTTTTCTTCACCCCTCCAGATTACCGGGGCATACGGTTTCAACAGGGGAACAATCTCCATTTCGATTCCGCCGGCAGTCTCCCGTTTGAAATAATCCATGGGGATCTCAAGGGGATCCCCTTCCAGTTTGCCCAGGGGCAAAAACACCAGCTCGCTGGTAAACAGGTTGATCATCCACCGGGCCTGCTTCAGTTCAAACACCAACCAAACCTGATCCAGGGCATTGCGGATACTGTCTAAAAACCACAGGGTCTTGGTTTTGGTTGTTGTGCGTACCCCCTGAACCTTCAGCTTCAGCCCTATGTGACGGCTGATTCTTTTTAAGGAGGATTCCAGGGTTACACCCACCAGTTGATCAACATAGGCTGCATCCAACAGAGAACGGGTTGCTTCAATGGCAACCACATCATAAGTGTTTTGTCCCACCTGGGAGCAACTGGTCACTTTCAACACCGTGATCCGGTATGCCTTGTTCAGATACCCCAATTCCAAAATCACCAGGCTGTCTTTTGCAATGGGTTCCTCCAGCTCAAAATACCCCAGGGTCGGACGCTGTCTCTCCTGGTGGAGTTCATACTCCTTGGCGGTATAAATCCTGTCTAAAGTATCCAGCTGGCAAAAAACATGGGGATGTTTCATTCGTATAGCTTCTTTAAGAGATTGTTGATGGTATCTAAAATTCCATTGCTCTTTTCCTGATCCTGCTGGGCCTGGTTGAGTTTGGCTTCGGCTGCCTTAATCACATCATCGGTGTTTGAGGCATCAGCCAGGACTACCGGTTCCCGTTTTTTCTTCTTATCCTCCAGGCTGTTGTATTGCTCCAGATCGAAGGCCACCGTGATCCTTGATTTGCTGAATTGAGGTTCCACCCTGCGGATCTTGCCGAAGTTGAACCCCATTGCATTCAGTCCGACATGGGTCACGGTCTGGATTTCGTTCTTTCTCACCAGTTGCAGGAACTCCTGAAACTTCTCCTCCTTGAGTTTGTTTGTATGCCAGACCTGCCAATTGCCAAACTGGCGATCATCCACAAACCAAACAATGATCTTGACAATATCCCGCTTAAACTCGGCTTCATCTTTCTGCTGATCCAGTTCGATAATGGCTGAGATGGGCAGCACCTTTTCAAACTTAAAATCTCCAATCTCAAGATCAACTGGCAGAAGACTTGTAATTGCCATCTATCCCCCGGTTTCCACCAGCGTTCCCCAATCGGCAGCCGCATTTCTACTATTGCTGTGATAATTGCGGATATAAATCTGGTAAGGGGTTGCGCCTTTCTGGGTTTCTTCCGATTCTTTCGTCGGATTAACCATCCTGAAAAACCCGGAGGTATCGAAGTTTGTAGGAGCAACATAGGGTTTACCCTCTTTTATATTTTTGGCGCTGACACCCGGTTCATCTTCGGAAATCCCTATTTTTTGGCCGATCCATGAGTTGCGAAAGGTCTTGACCATCCTTTCAATCTTGTCAAAGACCTCTCCAACCTCTTTGATGAACTCATCGAAGGGGACCGTGTCGGTGATAAAAGCCGTGAACTCATTCCATTTGATCTTGATGTCATCCCCAATGGCCTTGAACCGTTCCACGTCCTTGTTAAAATCATTGACGATTCCACTCCAGGCATTGGTAAAGAACCCGAATTCAGATTCCAGATAGTTGATCCCGGCTCCGACTCCCAAAACGGCCAAAGCAACCAGGGCAATGGGACTGGTTAAAACCGCCATGGCGATCCCTGCGATGCCAGCCACAACAGCAATTCCACCTAAAACAGCAATCAATCCGGTAAACGCTCCAATCGATAGTCCGATGGTTTTGGTGATATATTCGTATTTTCTGCTAAAGGTGGAGATATCATCGGTCAGTTCGGTGAAGCCTTCCACCAATGGCAACACATGAGGTTTCAAAGTTTCGATCATACTGGAAAAGGAGTTACCCAGGTTGCTCATTCCCTGGTCCCATTTATGGGAAAACCGGTTATTTAACGACTCGGATAATTGATCAATGGCACCCGTGTAGCTGACCTCTTTTCGCATCCCTTCCAACATCGCTTTCATTGCCTGGCCACCGACGTCTTCATAGGGTGTTCCGAAGATCTCCTTGGCGATTCTGAATTGCTCAGTTTGATTCAATTTGGAAAGTTCATCCTGAATTTGACCCATTGCATCGAAAACCGAGAGAGAACCGGATTTCAACTGGTTATCCAGATCGTTAAGCCCCAGAATCTCCAGGGCATCGATGGTGGCTTTTTCACCTCCCATCAAACGGATTCGCGCCTCTTTGAAAGCATCCGCAGCCTTGTCCACATTCCAGCCTTTAGCAAGCCCCTCCTTTAAGACGGCAACGGTCTGGTTCAATGAGAAACCGGCCTCGGCAAACTGGACTGAATACTCCTTGATAGATTCCAGCAGCTCACCTTTGATATCGCCTCCCTGATTATTGAGAAACGCGACAATATCCCCTGCTTCACCGGCGGACGTTTTGTAAGCTTTCATCAGGGCAATCTGGGCACCAAGCTGTTCCTCTTCATTACCGAACATCTTTTCCAGCAATCCGGTTTGATAAGTCAATCGCTCCAGCTCGTCCCCGGTCGCCCTGCTCATTTTGGCCACCAGAGAAAACTTATTTGCCGCATCGGTAACCGATCGCAGCCCCAGCGCCTTATTCAACTCATAGACATCATCCCTCAGGGTTACCATCTCTGCATCGGTAGCACCGACCTTGTTTTGCAGAATCTCAAACGGACGGGTTTGATCCGCCATCAGCTCCCCCATACCGAACATCCCGGTAATGGCACCTGCAACCATAACGGCGCCAACCCCGACTTTTTTTAATCCGGAGGTAACTCCCTTTTCCAGAACCTTAAACTGATTTCTCGCTTTGGTGATCCCGTCACCCCATTCGTCCAGGTCCAGGCCTAACGTGATCATCAGTTTTTGCAGAGAGTTTTTCATTTTAGGTTTTTATTAAATTGCATCAGAGCATTAAAAAATGCGGTTTCCATGGTTTTCTGCAATCGGGCTTCAGCAATCAATGCCCTGCGGTAACACTTTCTATACTGAGTTTCCGACAAGATTTCCGGTGGTACCGAACTTTGCCGGTAATGATTAATCAGGATATTTCCCAGCTCGACGTCGCCTACTTCTTCAGTTTCGGCGCTGTGATAGTATCCTGATTCTGTGCGAAAAAACGGGTTGTTTTCGAAAGAATCTTCGTTGGCAAAGTGAAATTATCCTCATCATAGGCCAACAATCGAAGCGCCGTTTTCTGATCCTCATCCTTCACACAGTCGTTTAAAAAGGCGTAGATTGCCTCGTCCGGATCACCCGCCAATCGACTTTCAATATACTCTTCGTAACGGTTTCTATCGGTTGCCAGCGTTAAAGCGCAGACGTCTTCTCCTGTGATCAGGGGAACGGTTACCCGTTTTTGACCGCCTGTTACTTCGCAAACCGGTGTTCCGACTTTGGTCTTATTATCAGTAACGATATCCAGCATACCCATGGCCAGTTTGCGAACAATGGTATAATTCCCGGGGCGATTCAGAATATCGATCAAAAGCCCCAATTGGGAGGAATCAACCGTTTGTTTGAGCAGACGTTGCAGGCCGTCGTTTAAGGTGTCGTCCAGGTTCCTTTTATTCCCTGCGATAACCGACATCAGTTCGGCCACATGAGCCCTTGTCCAATGGAATTCGAAAACGACACCGCTGATCTCTTGCTCCACAATTCGTTTATGGGACGGTGCCATTGGGTCAACCAATTGGTTTTGAATGGTTTGAGTCGTCATGGTTTCTTTAGATTGAAGTTAATTAATCAGATGGAAAGACTTTGAACCTGTTTTTTGTTTACGGGAGCACCACCGATGATAGTTTCCCCTGCCACAATCAAAGGGAATTCGTGAAGCATAGGTTCTCCTTTCATCAGGTTAAACAGCAGTTCGCCGGGCAGGTTGACGTATATTGTATTTAAAACCGTGATAAAGGGCGCTCCAATCCCGTTAAAAACCGGGTTGTATACCGTAATAAACGGAATCGGCGGCATCTCTTCCCAGGAACCTGCTGCAACCGCGTTGAGCGCTATTCGCTTAAAGGTATGGGTTTTTACCGTTATCGATGCCGTTACATCCACATCGTTGGGAACTACGACCCCTTCCTTAATTTCAAAGATTGCCGGGATATTGATTTTAAAATCCTTGGCAGTGATCAGTTCTCCCCAGGCGGACATTATTTTGGTGCCCCGGGTGACGTGTTCTTCAATACCGTATTTGTTCATGGTGTCCTTTTAGAAAACGGATTAAGCCGATTGAGCCTCTTCCAACGTGATTTGATTACCAATGATCTTCAGTCGGTTCAGATCGTAGACCACCCAGTCCACAAGCAGTTTGCCGTCTGTTCCCCAGGTTGGAGCTAATTCATAACCGGAGATCTGAGCAGGGAATCCGTCCCGCATCTCTTTTAAGCCGGTTGCAATTTCTTCTCCTGCAGCCATGGCACCAGCCTTGGTTTTGGGGTACTTATTGGAGTTCACCAGATCGTTGCCGTAGTAGAAGATTGAACGGGCACCCTTGCAAAGTATCCGCCTACGGGACCAGTTTCGAACAGATCCGGCCGTCCACATGGTGGTATCGTCATTCACCACAATCATGTTCGGCTTTTCCACCGGTCGTTTCAGGATAACCGCTCCGTGTGACACCAGGGTTCTTAACACGGCAACCGAATAAGCCGGATCCACTTCAACCGATTTGATCCCGCCTTCATCCCTGCGGCCGATGGACTGTTCAATGGATTGTTTGCAGCCGTATCCAAACACCGCGCCCAGATGACCCAATTGGGTGACGGGTGCCACCAGCATGAGTTTATCAGCGGAAAGTGTGGCAAAATCAGACCCGAACCGGGTGGCATAGGTTTCCGGTTTCTCCTCGAGCAAGGCACCGGCCGGGAATGTTTCGGCCGTAAAAGCAACATCGATGTGCAAGGCATCCGCCGTGGAAGTAGGAAGCACATTGATGGTTCCGTCATAGTTTCCAGATCCGGAGATCACCACCTGATCCGGATTTAGAAATCCATGACCCACGATGGGAAGAATGGTATGACCGGAGCCATCCGCAGCCACAACCCCCTCCAGGTCAAAAGCCCTTGCTCTTCTGTATTGAGCCACACCGGAAAACCAGCGTTTGTTGTCCTGAAAATACTGCAGGGCTTCTTCGTATTTCTGGGCCAGGGCAAGATCACACGGTTTCTGAAGCACAAAGAATTCCGGTTCATACTGCATATCAAGGATTCCCTGGAGAATCGATTTGATGGTATCGCCGGTGATATAGCCTGAAGCAAACGTAGCCACGATGCAATAGTAACTGGTTCCGGCATTGGCCTGGGCATCTGAGAGTTCAGTGGCCAGCTCGCAGTCACCAAACAGATCTTGGATATCGGTCGCCGCATCCACCAGGTTGATCCCTAAAACGCTTGCATGTTCAGCAATCAGGCAGGCGCGTCCGATGGTCCCTTCCGGCATCGATCCGGTAGCCTTGCCCTCTTCAATGGTGATTTCGGTAAATTGTCCTCGATCGGTCATTTGTCAGTCTCCTTCTGTTTGCGCTGTTTCACAGGCTTCTGCATGGCCAGCATCCTGAAGAACTGTGCCCGGTTTCCCGGTCTGGCCATGGTTCTCAAATTCCTGGTAGCGTTGGATTCCCGCTGGGCTGTTTCAACCTTTGGGTCCTGTTTGTCCGTCTCAGGAACGTTTTTTTTATTTGCCATAATTAATTCCTCTTGATTGCATAATCGAGAATTCCCGATTATGATAAGATTTTGTTAAACAAACGGTACCCAAACCTATGAAAGTACGTCTGCTGACCCTTCTTTTTCTGGCTGTTCCGGTCGTTTTAGCTGCAGGTGATTTCGGAACCCTGCAAAACGCCAAATATATTACGTGTTATGACGGAGATACCTGCCGCTTTAATGTTCCCGGTGTTCATCCCATAATCGGCAAGAATGTCAGCGTCCGCCTGGATGGAATCGACACCCCCGAAATCAAGGGAAAATGCAGCAATGAAAAAGAACTTGCCAAAAAAGCAAAGGTGTTTCTCAATCAGCTTTTTAAAAATCTTAAGCCGGGCGATCGCATCGACCTGACCCGTCTGGAACGGGGTAAATACTTCCGTTTGGTGGCCACCATCATCATTCAGTCGGAAGACGGCACCACCCTCAATGTAAATGAACAACTGATCAAAAACGATTTGGCTGTTCCCTACGATGGCAAAGCCAAAACTCACAGCTGGTGTCCGTCCGTCAATTAAGCTTCTTAAACAACCTGGCTGCCGTTTTATCCTTTTCCCTGGCCGCATGGAGCAAAAGCTTTTTGTTGTCGACAAAAGGATTGGAATCCAGGGAATTTAAAACCATTTTGGTTCCCTTTTTGGCAAACCGAACCCACCAAGCCAGCCCGACACAAGTCGGTGTTCCGATCGCCATCAAAAGTAATTCCAAAAAGGTGAATCCTGCGTCGGCAGTCGCGCCCAGATCAGGTGTTGTTCCATCCCCGGCAAATGCCAACCAGGCTCCGATAATCACAAAGATAATAAAAAGGAAAATTCGTTTCATGTCCCTCCTATAATTTGGTGAGTTGAGTAATAAATCCGGAGATCCCCCCGGATACGGCTGAAATAACGGTGCTTAAGGAATAGGTTTTAATCTTCAGCCCAACCACATCCTTACGAATTGCCTTGATATCCATACACATGGCGGTTTGCTTTTTCTCCATCTGTTCCAGGGTTCCCTCCAGTCTCCCCAGGGTGCGTTGAATGCTTTCCTCTTCCTGTTTTTTCATGGTTTCAGCCTGGAAAAATAGGTGATCAATCCGTCAAACAAAGCGATCGCAATTCCGGCCGGATCCAACCGGCTCAGGTCAAATATATTACTGAGGAACAAAGGCTCCGGCACAATAAAAGGACAGTTGGTATCCTTAAGCATTTCGATAATCGGTTTGGTGACATTCCCCTGGAAATGCCCCAACCTGATTCCCAGATCTTTGGTACCCAATCGGTCAACCAGAGCTTTCTGTACGCATTCCGCCAGAAGCATTCCTTTTTCAGATCCCGCATGCAGCACTTCGGTACCATTCAGTTTATCCCCGGTATGGGAATTAAAATGGAGCTCCAGCCCACAATCAGCATCCAGTTCATTGATCCGCTTGATCTGTTCCAGATTGGAATCGGCCCCGATAATCCAGGCTTCATGACCTGCCTTCTGCAGGCGAAACACCAGATCCCCGATAATAACCATGGTCAAGCCATATTCCGAAATCATTCCCGTTTCACCCCCTTGCCTGAAGGGGGTGTGTCCTGCTGAGAGTGCGATTTTCATCTTATGCCGCCTGTAAAAAACCCGCCGCCCACTGCTCATAAGCCCCGGTCGGCATGGTGATATCAAAATAACTGTACTTGGCAATCAGGGTTTTCATTAAAAGCATCAAAGCCCGTTCATCCGCTTCCGTAATCCCCATCACATCCCTGGGTGGAATGGACACCCTCCAGGATCTCTTTGGATGTTTCCCCTGTTTCAACCGGTACTTCCGTATGATGTAACCGGCCTCACTTATGGAAAAGGTTTTCTTAAGGTTGGCAAGGGTGGCAGCCACCTTGGTTTTGCCTCCGTCCAGGGAGAGTTTTTTAAACCCGACCTCCCTTTTCAGAATCCTTGCCTGCTCGGTGGTGCAGGGAGTATCAGCCTGGCTGGTTCCCCCGTATTTTCCCATGACAGCAGCACCGAATTCAGGAGTGGAAGAGGTTCGGTTTCCATGTTTGTAATCCTTGTTCTGTTCTTTTAACCCCTGCCACTGCTTTTCCAGTTCTGCATGGTTCATCGCCTTTTCGGTCTTGACAGCCCCAAAATGATGCTCGGCAGCAACCGACCAGGGTTGAATCAAGGCAACACCATATTCCGTCATCTTCACCCGGGTTTGGGACCGACCTTTGTTGAAGGGATCTCCCTTCAAAATCTTGGTCAGCATCTTTTTCTTGCCACCGTCAGCTCTGGAAGCGTACGGCGTTTCATCCAGGTTTTTCTGTTCCCTGATCCTCGCCCGGTTTAAAGCCAGCGCTTTTCTGGCCATCGTCCGCCAGATCCATTTCTTTTTTTCTGCCGGTACCAGGTAATAAAGCAGATGTTCCAACTGCTCCCAACCTGTCAGGTGTTTGTATAAAACGGGTCGTGACATTTTAAAAAATAGCTTGAAAAAGGGTTAACATTTCACTAACCTACACCCGTATTGGCATTTTTCCCCCTGTTGATCATTTGGGCATGACCGGCAGGGGGTTTTCGGTTTTAAATCCCCACCGGTACCGGTTCTTCTCCAATGGAATAAAAATTTCCTTCCCGTTCGATTTTCCCATCCGGATCAAAAATCAAATGAGTAATTTCAACCAGGGTCATATCAATGGTCACCAGACTGGCCAGATCGTCGATCTCATCGGAACTGATCCTGAAACTCTCCTCTTCATCCTGTTTATTCAGCCGGAACCATTCATACATCAGCAGTTTGATGTAGTTGAGCTCTTTTTCCGAAACATCTTCGATAAACATCGTCGCCTGGTACTTGTCGACAAAAAGGTAGACACCAGTCTCAGTATGCTGCTCCACGGGAACGATCTCCCCAACCCCCGTGTGGCAGCTGATATTCAATGATTTGAAGCCGCCTTCTGAAATCAGATAGTCTTTAATTTTCCTTAAGCGCTTCATATAAGACCGAAAGAGACCAGGTGTTCGACGGATTCGCTTTTAAACCCCTTAATGCATTTGCGGTTTTCCACAGATAACCCTTCAAAAAACGCTATGCGCTCCCTGATTGTATTCACGTCCTGTGGTTCCGATTTATGTTGACGGTTTACCGGCAGTTCAGGGATCAGCTTTGCATATGCCAATTGATATACTGCACGCCTGAAATATCCGACCTCTACACCTTCCATGGGGAACAACATGAGCGATTCATCAAAACAGTTAACGATTTCGCTGACAGCCAATGTCAACAGATCTTTCAATTTTTCTGATGACACCTTGTCATCAATGGAAAAATCATCTTGGAATCCGCTCACATTGATTGTCGGCCAACCTTCCGGAGTACTAATCTGGATGTCGTTTGTTGCCTCGTCATGTATCCGCATTTAAAATCTTCGCTTATTATTGAACAATAAGAGTTAATCACCACGCAACCGGGGGACAATGTCGTTAGCGAACCTTATTCAAAATTGGGTCGCTTAGACATTGTCTCCGGTCGGCTGGGGAGGAATGTTAGGGCCTAACCCCGATCTCGTCACAATATAATTTCCAGTTAGCCAGGCTTCCGTCCCGCAGCTTAAACAGCTCTCTCAGTTTGGTTTTAATCTGTGCGTCCATTGACCAGGCCTTCTTTCCGAAATTAATGAGCTCTTCAGTATCCTGGCCTGATTCCAACAGCTGATGGAATTTCAGGTACCAGTAACCTTCTTTCTGTTTCTTGGGCTTCTTGTCCCAATCCGTTATCGATTCAAATACCTGGGTCAGGTAAGGTTCATATGACTCACCCCGATTGCGGCAATCGAAGGCCCAATCCATAATTTTCCAATCGCGAAAATCAAGAAAGGTCTGTTTCGGATTGTGCATGACTTGTTGCCGGAGGGTCTGAGCAATAACAACATGCTCCAGGAACTCATCCAACCGACCGACATCAAACAGCCAGACCGTTCGATAGGCAAAAACGTCATCGTGCCCGGGTTTTGCCGTTTTGATAAAACTCTTTGCATAGTCGCTGGTATCAGCAATGAACGCCTGCTTGATCTCGACCTTGCGCTCCATTGACTGCCCCTTCAATTCGATCAGGGTGTTATCGAGCAAAGTTTTGAATTGGTTCTGCAGGGCTTTTTTTTGTAAACCTGTTTTACCACTTTGAACGGCTATCGGTTTCTTTTGCGGTTCTGTTTTTTTGACGGTGGTTCCAGACGAAAACCGACCGGGGTGCTTCTGCATCTGTCGGAATTTTCCCATAGGTCTCCCTTTTGAAAGTATTCACGGAGTCCCCCGCAAACTGAGGACTATCCGATCCTATTTATTGCTCAACGGCAGGATGTTTTCAGCCATGGAAAACTGGTCGTAATCCAGGATTTCAAAGGTCAGCTTCCCAAGTATCCAGGAAATATAACCCTTTTTGTTCTCGGCTTCCTTCCAGGACTTTCGCATCTCTTTTTTGTAGTGATAAACCGCCAGGTTTTGCAGGTTGGTCACCACCATGGTCTTTTCCGGGAAATAGTCCGGATTTTCCGAAGGTAAGCGACCGATCTGGTTTAGCGCTTTGGAAATGGCCAGTTTTTCGGTAGGTGTTCCGCCGTAGGTTTCAAACAGCGTTTCTTCCTCGTCCCCGTGCATCTCGTCCGAATAAATAACAACCAGATCCTTACGCAGATGCTTTTCAATTCCGTTCTTCAGATCAACCGCCAGGGCATCAATGTTGTTATAGTCGGGATTATGGGTGATCGTAGCACTGCCGGCTTCAATGGTTTCTGCTGTATAGGCTGCCGTGATCTGGATCTGATCCGCAGTGGAAGTATCCAAAATCAGGTGATTCCCGTCGTAGTTGGTGGTACCTTCAAACACCAGGTTTGCGCCTTCATAGAATCCATGATCGGGAAACGGAAAACCAACCACACCTCCGCCAACGTCGACTACGTTACCTGCGGGTATACTCCTGATTCGGGATTCCCCGACAAAGATTGAGCCTGAACCGGTAACGCCTTCATTAATAATCCTCATGGGAATATGTTTTGTTGGATCCGCTTCGGCATCGTTCAGCAGTTTGTTGGCCGCATCATTTTCCCTAGCTTTCTGCAACCATCCTTTGAACAGGCTGTTCAAGGTGTCTAAACCGGTCGTTGGCAGGTTATTGATACCGTTGAATCCGCAAAAAAGAATATCATTGGCAATCGCTTGTTCAATAACATTCCTGACCTCCTGAGGAATTGAGGAGTCTTCAAAAAAGTTTTCCAGGTCTTCATAGCTGAAAAAACTATCCGCTTCATAATCTTCCAGCTTCCATTCCCGCTTGGAAGTGTTGGAAGTAATGATCGGTTTTCTTTCCTGCTCGTCGGTGATTTCCGTCCGCTTCAGCACTCTGCCAACTGAATAGGTTGTGATTTCACCAAGCAACTTGGTTTTATAAAAATGCTTGACCTTCTGCAGAAAGGAGCTGCGCATAATGGATTTGGCCAGAAACTTTTTGGCCCGCTCCGGGACAACTTCCCAGGTTTCTGCAAAGCTATCGATGGCTTTCAGGTTGCCTTCCAGATAGCCGTTAACGGATTCCAGCGATTCACCGGCGTCCAGCATTCGCCAGGCTTCTCCGGCAATCAGGACACCTTTTTTGTAGTCGATTTTCAGTTGATCATAATTCCAAGGGGGGCTCATTTTTCTTCTCCTTCGTTTCGTTTTGAAATTCTTTTGTGTTGTGAGGTACAGGAACAACGATCAGTCGTCTTCCGTCATGAATTGAAAGGCTTTCTCATCGGAGGCCCCATCGACAGCCAGTTGTTTCCCGGCTGTACCGTTTTTCTTTAACCCCTCGAATTCATCTTGCATCGCCTTAAAATCACCGGTTAATTTTTCAAGGGCTCCGGTGTTTTTTTCTGACTGCCCTTTCAGCTCGGTCACCTTCGTTTCAACCTGGGATAAAAGGTCCAATTCTTCATCTTCCTGATTTGTTTTGCCTCGCTTTTTTGAAGCCTGGATCTCCTCCCGGACCAAAGCCAGAATCTCTTCTTTTTCCATGTCATTCTCTTTGCTGGTTGATGCCTGAGCCGACAACGACCCGGCAGAATTGGTTTTCTGAGGTTTCAAAATATCCTCAAAGCTCCCCAAGGAATCGGCCATACCAGCGTCTACCGCCTGTTGACCAACCAAAACAATACCCTTCCCATAATTTTCCAGAACATTTTCCACAGTCGTGCCTCTGAACTCCGCCACATCGGAGACAAACACCTGTGCGGAGTCATTCACAATTTTCTGAAGCTTTGCCCTATCCTCTGCCTTGGTGACGTCGAGATTTTTATCCGGAGACTGGCTTGAGACAATCGCAAAATCTTCATAGCCTTCCTGCTCTCTTTTTTTCTTGTTGCTGGTCAGCGGCATGATGACGCCAATCGATCCAACCAGAGCAGAAGGATTGATAATGATCTCGCTGCAGGCAGAAGCGATCCAATACCCAGCGCTGCTGGCAGATCCCTGGACATAGGCGATGATTTTCTTTTTCCCCCGTGCCGCATAAATCATGCGGGCAAATTCTCCGACAGCCGTGATTGATCCGCCAGGGGAATCGATACGAAAAACAATCCGCTTGACTTTTGGGTTGTCCAGCGCTGCTTGAAAGTCTTTGGCTAAGAATTCAAGAGGCGTGGTCATTCCCGAATAAAAGCCGTAAAAACTGCCGCGAGGGATAACAATGCCCTTAATTTCTAAAACGGCAGTGTTCTCACGCACAACAACATCGTAAGTGTTGTTCTGGTATTGACCACTGTATTTCATCAGGGCTTCCAGTTGTTCGGGTCTAGTATCCGGTGACAACAGAAAATCGTTATGGTTTTTTGCTGCCGCTCGGACAATGCCGATCCATTCCGGCTGGATTGCCCAGGGTTGAGTAAAGATTTCTTGAGAGGATATTGTCATTGGGTTGTTTCTCCTTTTGATGACTAAAGAATATCCAACGACAAAAAAAATAAAAGTTAATCTTCGGTGAAATCCCGGCATTTCACCGAAGAACAATTTCAATTTCCAGTCGACACACAATATAAATAATCATGGCGTATAGCGATGAAACAATATTGGAAGTTGGAAAGCTTTATAAAAAAGGGCACAACTCCGCTGAAATAGAAAGTTTGACTGGTGTTTCCACCAGAACACAACGCACCTGGCGCAGGAAATTTAAATGGGAAGGTCCCGATCCATTTAGTCTTACTGAAGCCAGGTACCTGCGCTTGCTGGAAACTGGGGGGAAAACACCGGATATCCTGGAGGAGATACAAGTCCTTCACGGTTTGATACTTCGGCAGCATGTAGAGCTGGAAAAGTTAGCGTTCAAACAGCAACAAACACCCGGTAATCGGTCGGATCGAAGAAGAGAAGAACGAAAAGGTGGCCGGAAAAAGCTGCAGGTCAATAGTTTTGAAGGTACTGATCTTGACGCTGAAAAAGCACCGGTTTGGGACAAGTACCAACAGGAATTCCTGGATGATGAATCGGAAGAACGATTCGTTCTGAAGTCTCGTCAGATTGGCTTTTCTTTTGTGGTTGCATGGGAGGCTTTGATTGATGCCAATGAAACCGGACGCAATCAAATTTTTATCTCTGCTTCCAGAAATCAGGTCGGCCAGATTCGCAGCTATATCGTCAAGTTTGCGAAGAGATGCTTTGGCGTTAAGCTGACCGGTAAGGACGTCATTGAGTTTACCAATGCTAACGGTGATGATGTCGAACTGCGGTTCCTGTCGACCAATGCGCGAACAGCTCAGGGGTATCACGGCAATGTTTACATCGATGAGATCTGCCATATCCCAAAACTGAAAGAGGTGATGGATTATGCCCTGGCCATGGCCACGCTGGATCAATACCGTCTCACCTATTTTTCGACTCCCAGTTACAAGTCCCATTACTCTTACAATATATGGGAAGGGATCGATGAATTTGGGAACAAGGTCAAAGATGTTATCAGCAGAACAAAAATCACGATCTTTGATGCCATTAAAAAAGGCTGTAAGCGGATCAACCTGGAAAAGATCAAGCGTCGCTTCACACCACGTCAGTTTAAATTTCTGTTTCTTTGCGAATGGGTTGACGACACCAATAGCTTTTTTAAAGCAGAGGATCTGGAAGCATGTTACTACAGCGAACCTAAACTGGACGCAAAAGGAAAACCGGTCAGGGACAAAGCGGGGAATCTGGTTTTTGAGTTTGCAGATCTGCCTGAATTTGAACACGTTGGTTATCCGATTTATGTGGGATATGATCCAAACGGCGGCACTAGTGGTGGTGATAATGCATCCATTGCCATTGGGGTGCATCTTCCGAATGACCGGTTGAGGGTTTTTAAACATATCCCTCTGATAGGTAAATCCATCAATTTCCAGGCGGCTGCTATCAGGGATGTAGTGCAGAAATACCGGCCTGATTTTCTTGGTATAGATGTAACAGGAGTCGGGCAGGCGGTTTGGAATGTAATCAAAGGGATTGAAGATGAAGTCGATCATCCTATGGAAGTAAAGCTGTTCAATTACAGTCGTGAGTTAAAAATCAACCTGGTGTTACGTCTGGAACGGATCGTGGCCAACCGTCAGCTTGAAATTCAATATGATGACACACTATTGATTCAATCTTTTCTAGCCATAAAGGTTGGTACTACAGATGGCGGAAATCCGACCATCATTGCAAACCGTAAAAGTCTGATGGGCCATGCGGATTTGTTCTGGGCTATTGCCCACCTGGCTTCTAAATTCCCGGTTGTCGAATACAGCGACGGAGGCGGCTGGGGGCTTTAACATCTAAAATACGAGATAAATATGACTAATAAGGTATATCAAATATTCGCACTGGATGAAACCGGTGGACTTAGCATTGACCCAGGCATTGACAGCGATCGCCTGTTGGATATTTTATGGGATGAAAGCCTGAGTTACTACCGTCCACCAATTCCGTTTGATTTTCTGACCCGGCTCCGGACCAAGAACAGTACACATGAAAGTGCAATAGATTATATTGCCACCAAAGCCACGCTTGGTTTTTCCCCGGCACCGACTAATCCTCTTTATATGCCTCCGCCCCTTGATATCCGCTCTCCCGATTTTCAGACTTTCAAAGATCTGGACGAAAAGGTAGCCAAGGAACGGGTTTCACAAAAATATCTCATCGAATACAAGCGGAAGATGAGGAAATTTTATAAGTTTCTGCACCCTAATGATATGTATGCCATTATCCTGGATCGCAGGATTTACGGGAACGCTTTTGTTGAGGTTGTCCGTAATGTTTTCAGACAGGTTGTGCAGCTCCGCCATATTCATGCTCGCACTATTCGCAGAACCAAAGAGGGCTACTGCCAGGTGATCAATGGCATTATTAAAAAAAGGTTCACTTTGGATGAATTGATACATATAAAAAAATATGCGCCTGAAAGCAGTATTTATGGTTTACCGCACTACTTGGCCGGGATTATCAACCTTTATCTGAACACCGAGGCAAAATCCCTCCGGTACCGCTGGTATAAAAACAATGCTCATCTGGGTGGAATTCTGCTTACAAATAATCCGGTAAAAGACATCGATAAGAAAACCGGAATTTCCAAAAAGGAAGAGGAGTTCAAAGAAGAGGTTAGAGGGAGCAAGGGACTTGGAAGCGGGAAGATGATGGTTATTAATATGAGGGGGGATGACAAAATAAAAAAAGTTGAGGACCAAGTCGCCTATATCAAAGTAGGAGGTGATATTTCGGAAGACGATTTCTCCGCTTCTATCAAAATGACCAAAGAGGACATCCTGACAATGCATCGCATTTACCCGGAAGTGATGGGTATCCCCAGTGGTCAAAAGGCACCTCAGAATATTGACAAGTTAAGGAGAATGACCTTTGAGGACGTGATTCATCCGGAACAGGAGATGTGCAGCATTGCGATCAACACCTTTCTGGATGAAGAAAGTCACATCGATTTTCTCGCTGCCGCCTGATTTTTTTGAACATTTATATTTACTGAGCTTTTTCAGATTGTTACTTTCTTTACAACTGAGCATTTTAATCCACAGGAAATATAAGCCCATGCCCAATATCCTAAAAGCCCGCTGCATATGCGGGTCCCGCGCCACCATTATCCGCACTGAAAACTACGAATCCACCACCATCCTGATCTGCCGTTGCGACAACAAAAAATGCCAACGAATCTTCCAAAACGAAATGACCTTCCAAAAAGAGATCGTACCACCGATTCAACAACACCAATCCAAAGGATTTGTGGAGGTGGTGGGCTAAGAGAGGCAAATTGAAAAATTGATTTTGGTCTTCAATTCTGCACTTTAGATCCTGGGGAAAATAGCTGTTCTTATAGCATATAATTTGCATCACTCTAAATTATATATTGGATTTTTGTAGCATTTTAAGTGATGATGCCTCAAAATATAACTATATATTTGTTGACGCATTGTTATTGTTGCCACTAAGATTTCATTGAAAAAAATCGAGAGTGTGATTTTTTTCAGATTTGATCACTACGATCCTTGTTAGTAGTAAGATTTTAGGAGAAAAAATGGCCAAACCAAATACCAAGAGTTCTGAAAATGGAAAAGAACTTTATAACGAATTGGCGGAATTACCCGGAACCAAAGAGGTTATTGAATTGTTTGATCGATACAATAGAACTGTTGAAAATTTAGGACCCTATCAAGAGCTTTTTCAAACGCAATATATAACAGCGACTTCTAACTCTTCAAATTCTGTTTTTGAATAAACTTCGAATTTAATATGCCAACCTGGAGCGAGATACTCAAAGAACTGCTAACCCAAAACAACAACGGGATTCCTCTTGACCAAACCAGACGGAAGTATCTCGCTAAAACAAGCGTAGAATCAGGACGCGACGTCATCCTATATGCCACTGCTTGGACGCAGAAACCAGATACTCCATCAAATTTACTAAGCATTGTTGACGAGGACATTCAGGGATTGATGGAGGTCGTTTACGGCTTAAAAAATCCAAATTTAGATCTGATTCTTCATAGTCCTGGAGGTTCAGCAGAAGCAGCTGAGGCAATCGTTGAATATTTACGCTCCAAATTCGATCACATTCGGGTGATAGTTCCTCAACAAGCGATGTCAGCAGCAACCATGATCTCCTGCTGTGCGGATATAATCGTAATGGGAAAACACTCATTCTTAGGTCCGATTGATCCCCAAATGGTCATTCAAACTCAGCTTGGAAACCAAATGGCCCCCGCCCAGGCTATTTTGGAACAATTTGAACAAGCTAAAATTGAATGCAGCGATCCGAAGAAAATGGCTGCTTGGTTACCAATGCTTGGCCAATACGGACCGCATTTGCTTGTAAGATGTAAAAATGTTTCAAAAATGGCAGAAGACTTGGTTAGTAAATGGCTTAGGAAATATATGTTCAAGGAAGACGAGAAAGGGAAAGAAAAAGCTGGCCTTGTTGCTAAATGGCTCGCAGACCATAAACATTTTAAAAGCCACGGTAGGCATATAGCCAGATCTGAAGTAGTCAGTCGAGGTCTTGAAGTTGAACCTTTGGAAGAAGATCAAAATTTTCAAGATAATATTCTCTCTGTATTCCATTCCACGACTCATACTTTCAGTATGACTCCTGCCGTCAAAATCATAGAAAATCACCTTGGACGTGCATTTATAAAACAGTCTCAAGCAATTCCCGTTATTCAACCACAGTCAGTTCAACCCAAACCTGTCCAGCCTGCAAAAAAGTAATTCTTTAAGTTGTATAACTCCAAAACCGACCAGCAACGAAAAAGGAGCTGGTCAACTGGCTAAACGATGGTCAGAAATCGACATTACGCAATATCCATCCTCAATACCAAAAGCAGTTCCAACCAAGATATAATCAACCTTTACAGTGTGTTGTCTCCCTGTATATTCCTGGTTTTTCGGATCATATTCTTGCAGAATCAAAACATCTCCTTCTTTGAAATCCCGATCATCTTTTCTGGCTTCAAACCTCTTTTGCCCACTAACTACGGCTTGATAGTAAACAGGCCATGTTTTTAATTTGTGAATATCCATAGTATTATTCCGTCAAATGATGTGAGAAAAGCTAAACCACTCCAATGGTTTAGGACTTATTCGGTAACTGCATAAATCCTAGCATTTTTAAAAGGTCGATACTTTCTAGCTTTTGTTAATGCTGCCTTTGCCGCTGATTCGGTTTTAAAATGTTGTGCATGGTTTTGGACTATTGTTCGCCCTGGATCTCCGGAAATTGGGGCGATCCAGCAATTTTCGTGTAATTCCACAATATAGACTGTTTTGAACATCTTAGATCCTCTAATTTATACAGCTGTTATATCTCTATCGATTTGCATTAAAAAAAGCTCTCGAAAATCCCTCTGGAGTAACAGACCGAAGAGCAGCTCTGCTTTTGCCCAGGGAAAAGCCTTGGTTTCGGAGCCATTGATCCATTGAATGATGTCCGGATGGCGCTCTTATGGGTCCTACTTTCTCTCGTGGAGGGGGGGAGTTAAAATTTCCCCATAGACACGTCTTTTTTGTATAAGGATCACCATAGTCGCATGGATCGAAAATCCATTGTGGTTGTCCAATATAATCTTTCAGGCGTCCAACCGGATTTTCAAACACCCAAAACTTCGGATTTGTAAAGAGTACAATCCGAGCGCACGCATCAAAAACGCTCAGCCCTTCCAGAAGCGCACTATTGCCTTTATCTTTCCACCATCTTGCACCCGCACTGGCAAAATGATCGCATGGAGGCGCAGCGAGAACCCCGTACACTTCCCCGGGAAACTCTAAAAGTCTGACATCTTGCCCACGTTTTAAATCTATCCGGACAACATTGTATCCTTGCTCTTTGTATGGCTTACTCCAGGATCCGGAATAGTCACATAGAGATAAGATTGTTTTCATGTGATTCGGGATATTTTTACCGCTGTTATCCGTAACAGTTTTGTTACGGATTTTCCGATGGTAAGCCACCCTGCAGCGGTCAGAGCAATATAAGGCGTCCTCTCTTTTTGAGTTGAATATGGAGCTGCAATTCAGGCAACGCATTTATAAGTCATCTCCTCTTTTTGTTTTTTCAGCCAGATACTTCTTCATGGTCTTATCAACCAGATGGCAGGGTTTGACACTCTGTTTTGCAGCTTCGATCTGAATTCTCCTGATCAAGTCCTTCTCCAAATAATAAGCAACGTGTTTCTTGTTGGATTCTGGTTTTCCCTCGGGCTCTGTTTTTTCAACCGGTTTTGGTTTGGGTTCAGGCTTTGGGGAATCTGATTGGATAAAATTCTTAGCCTTCTGCCGTCTTTTCTGCTTTTCAGCAAAATCCATAGGTCTCCGTTATTTTAAAAGGTTTTTGATTTGAGTTGCGATGGCTTCAATATCATCAATGGCAGCTCGTGCCTGAATTCTATCATTCACAAAACGAGCATTCTCGGCATATTCTCCAAGGGTTTGCCCGTTTTCGGAGAATTTTTCAAACACTTTCCGGCTTCTCAAAACAGCAGGTAGAACCTCCTGTTGCAGAGATTGAAATCTGGCGATAATCCTTTCTGCTTTGGAATTGACATGGCAAAAAGTTGGAAGGAAAACGATCCTTCCTGACCTTTCATTACTATCGGTAGCATCACCAAGCAACGGCATAAGATGATCAAGAAGTGAAGCGATATCAAATTCTGATTCCTTGACCGGAATAATGATCAGATCGGAGTAGACTAAAGCTGTTTTTGTTTTAATTCCGGCTTCACTCTCCCCGGGGCAATCAATAAAAACATAATCAAATCGGTCGGCATAATCTTCCAACGCCTCAATCGTCAGATCCTCAATACCATAAAACTCAACCGTGGGATTTGTTTTTCCCTTGGTTTCGGTATCACGATCCAATTGACCGTCCTGGTACCAACTCCAGATCGATCCTTGAGGGTCTTGATCGATAATACAGCTGTTTCCGAAAACAGAACCCAAACAAAGTGCCAGTGTTGACTTGCAGACTCCGCCTTTCGGATTTACTAGTGAAATAACCTTTCCCATGTTTCTCCTTTTGTTAAATGTTAGCATGTTGACTTGTTAGTTTATTTTTCCAAAAATTCAACCACCTCATCCCACTGTTCACTTGTTGTCTGCAGCAAGCGGACATGTTTCGACTCAAGTTCCTTCTGTTTTTCAAACAGTTCTTTATCCCTGTATCGATCAACATAATCCTTGATAAGAGACATCAATATTTCCGGATCCAATGCATCCAACTCCCAAGAGCTCCTGCCATATTGATTAACATAACTCTTTGCCCTTGAATCCGACATTTTCGCAGGATTGGGGGGAGGATCGTATTTCCTGACCTGGTCCATATTCAGTGCGACCCGTATGACCTCTGCTTCAGCGCCGAATGTTTCAAGACGATCTCTATTGTCTCTTGTCATATCAATTCCGGAGGGATCATGATCTCCCATGTGCAGAATAATCACTTGATCAACATCGTAGTTTCGTATTCGTCTGGCTGCTCTCCACATTTCCGATTGACTGACAAAACCTTTACAAGCAAAAAAGGACACATCCAGGCGATTGCAGATCTGTTGAACCACACCGACCAATGCCTCTTTCTCTACCCAAACCTCTACCCGATAATCCTGTCCGGCCCATTTATCAATTGCGAAATCATCTGCAGTATCATTAATGATATCTGCCGGATCGGTGTAATGATAAATCCCCCTTAGATTTCTGGTTCGGTCTACCATGTGGTCCCAATCCAGGTATCCTGCCAACCTGGCATCGTTCAAAATACTACCTAACCGTTTGTAGGATTTCTCTTTATTGGGGATGATGTCTCTTGCGACAAACTGATAATAAAGCTGTCGCAATGTGAGATCGAACCCCTTTTCCGCATACTCTTCACAAATCTGATCGGCAATTTCTATCAGGTATAAAGATGATGCATGAAACTTCTTTTCCACATAACAGATCTTTGGCATAAGCCCTCCATCTTCAGTTTCTAAAGCTTTGTGGTTTGTCCTGGGCTTCTCTCTCTTTTCTCTCCAGATAATTGAGAGATCCGACCATTTGATAAAAAACCGGGAAAACATGAACCTCGGTACCAAATACCCAAGCATCGAAATTTTCTTCCTGCCCTAATCGGTGGAACTCAGCTTTAACTTGTTCCGCCAATTCCGATGCTTCTCCTTCAGATTCGCAATTATACCGGCATGAATCTTCTCGAATAACATAATCAGCTAATCGTTCCCAAAGATGATCAAAAACCAGCCCCTCTTCTGTTTTTTCCTGCTCAATTCCATTGATGCGGAAGCCTTTGTACTTTTTTTCCAGATATTCGGCGGCTTTTTCCCAGGCGCTCTGCTTAAGATCAGCGTTAATCTTGAGCTTGGAACGTTTTTCAACAGTTGAGTAATCAACAATATAAGTTGCCATGGTTTTCCAAAATCCCAGACAGAAAAAAAATTAAGTAATAAAGTAAGGAGCTGCTGAATTTCTGCCTTTAGTTTTTGTTATCATTGGTAAATAACTGCAAATCAATTAAGTAAGATTTAAGTAAGGCGAGTAAGGAATTTTCTGTTACCTGTTGATATTGTGAGTGTTTCCAAAAGTATGAAAAGTAAGATTTAAGTAAGATTAAAAAGAAAGAAAAGTAAGGAATATTACTTCAATCTTTCTTTTTTAAAACCTTAAAATTAGCTCTTAAAATATAAAATTATCAGACTCTTAAATACGTTAAAAAATCCTGCCTTACTTTATTACTTAAAAAAATTCCCTCCAGGAAATTCGGTCTAAATTGGTTTTTCGAAGACCCAACACCGAAGAGATTTGTTCAAAACTGGAGAGTGAATCATCTTATTTTTCTCAATAAATTTATATTTTCTGCTTTCCATGAGCGAAACTTTGAGTTCTTTGGCATCACCAAAGTGTCGAATCGAACGTCTGCCGCATTCTTGGAAAAACTGGGTCAGGTTTATGGCCAGGAATGCATCAGGATTGGTTGAATGGTTTAACCTGGTTCCCTGGTAGTTTTCTTCTGAATCAAAACCTGTGTTTTCAGGCATAACCTGGTCGCCCCGTTCAATGTCTTCAATAGTTTCAAAAAACAGCTGAACAATATGGCTGTCCTCGGCAACTTGCTCCTGCCTTGAAACAGCCAGATCAAGCACAAAATCAAAGAACTCTTTGTAGTGATCGTCGGAAAATTCCTTAATATGCTTCTGCAGAATTCTGGCGCCGGCAATTATCAATGCATGATTAAGGGTGATCCTGTTGTTGACCAAGGGACCATTTGGGTGTGAGTTAGAGCGCTGTTCGAGCTGTTTGAAGCCAATATCGTAAAATTTTAAAAGCTCCTCAAATACTTCTATTCTTCGGGATAAAAAGTAGTGTCTGAATCCACAAACTTCTTCCACTTTGTAACTCTCAACCCTTCTGGCGGCTAGCCTGGTTTCTTCGCTGAATCCTTTTTTGTTAAATGCAATTTGGATAAATCTTTCTCTTAAGGCGGTAGAACCGTCCACAACCGGATTTTGAACAACAACGATTGCACTTCGAAATTTTGGCAGGTTGGTTTCATTGCCTTGAGTCTTTTTCCCGGTAACCCTCATGATTCTGCCGTTATAGGACGCTTTAAAATCTTCAAGATTGAACTTCATGTTTTGCCTGCGTGTTTCGTCATCCTCCAGGAAAACGGTGGGCAGATTCGCGACTTGTTCCATAAATCTGAAAAAGCCGACATTGCTGGATGCTTTGGCCAGCGGTACTCCTTCATATTCATCACGGCCTAGTAGTTTCCAAAGAAATTCAACCATGGTCGATTTCCCGGTACCGGGTTGTCCGACAGCTGCCAAAAAAGCAAATGATTTGCGTTCTCGTCTGAATTGTTCAGCAAATAGAGAGGCCAGAAAAAAGGAAAGGGAAGCGATCCCTCTGTTTCCGAATGACTTGTAATAATCGACAAACCAGTCTGTTTTAAAGCTGGTGTTATAATAAAGTTTCTCTTCAAAAGCTGTTTTCATTTTTATTTTATCGCTGATGTTGAAATACTCATGATTGGTGGGTAAGAAGCAACGGCCTTCTTGATCGTAGGCTACTTCATTGAAGACATAACAATCGCTGTCTGAATCATATCCGCCCCAGGGAAGTATTTTTACTACATTGAGTTCTTTCCTGAACCATTCGGTTAACAGCATGTCAAGCCAAAATGCCGATCCATAAAAGAGAGCTCCAGGGCATTCACGGGCCATGGTTTTCTTAAATGCATCCTTTGATGTGATCTCTGATGAATCGATGGATATCTTTGTTTTCTTCCCGTTATTACTTAGCCTACCTTCAAAAAAATAAGATGTGGAATTGTCACCGAGATTCCGTTGAGCGTATAAAAATGAAAGTGAGAAATTTGAGATGGGTTTTATTTTTACCAGGGAGGTTGTGGTGCTAATCAAATCCTCTTCCGTAGGGTCTTCAAGCCCGTTAATAGCTTCTGATAAACGATCATCAGGTTCCCAGGTGTATAAGACATTATTGAAGTCGAAAGCAAAATTCTGGTACCGGTTCTTTAAGGAAAGAAAGTAACCGTACTCTTTATAGGTGTCAGCTGTGAGAAGCTTTCCTCTCCATAAGGATTTCTCAAACACCTTTTCCGAGAGATATCCTTTTTTATGGAGATCGTTCCAGTCCATCCGAAAAGGTGGAAACATGTATTCGGCTTCTTCTCCCAATTCTCTCAAATGGGTTACTATTTTCTTTGCTCCGGCAAGCCCGGCCTTTCGTCCGTTTTTATCCTCCGGATCGTTGTCCAGACCAACGAACCACTTAATTCCTTTTCCCTTGTGCTGTTCGATAAAATTGGATGGCAGGTTGTTTGAGGTGAAAGAAGCCACACAGGTTTTGTGCTTCTCTTCCGATTTATAAAAATATTCGTTCAACGAATTTGCGCAAAAGATAGCCTCGACTATATATATCTCCTTAATATTGCTGAAATCGGTAATCTGAGACCATGCGTCGCCTTTAAATATTGAACCGTCCTCTTTTCTCACACCGCCAAAGCTAAAGTTGTGGTCTTGACTGCAATTGATAAAACGTTCCCAATAACGCTTTTTCTCGGCATCAAGATAGATTCTGACAGTCTGATAATATTTATTGTCTGATTTGCATTTGGCCGTTTCCTGGGTATAAAGACCGGCCATAAGATTCAGGTCCAGATGACGTTGTTGACTTATATAAGCTTTGGCTTGGCCAAGGGGATCTGTGGGATCCGGAGCATGCTGTTCACAAAGATAGGTGTACATGTCCGGATAAAGCTCTTTGACCAGCTTATTCCAACCGCAGGAACGTTTGTGATTGCATTTGGCAATGTAGAGAGTGTCGTTTACCCATACGGTAGGTTCACCGCACTCAGGACAAATCCCCTTAGCAAATCCGCCTTTGGATTTCTTGAACTGAAACGTGGTGTCGCTTGACAGCCTCCTTCGTTTTTCCTCTTGCCAAATCTCCTTTGAAAATTCCATTCGCGACCCTTTAATCTGTATTTGTTTTAGTTGATTGGTTTGAAACACGCCCATATTTCTCCATCAGATCTGCCATCATTCGTCTATAATCTTGGCGAATCTGCGTAATTTGTTCTTTTAGTGCTTTTCGATATGCTGTGATGTATACTCGCTGCAGGTCGTAGAAATCATCATGATAGTTTTCCAGAATGTTCCATCCCAGGCTTTCCGGATCAAACAGCTCAGATAGTGCTTGTTGAGTGAATCCGTCCCGAACAAGATCTTTCCATTCGTTGCGCAGTAATTGCCTGACGGCGGCTTTATCTATTACGAATGTCCGCATTGCCTTACACTTAGAAGAAATGAGGTCATTAATTCAGGTGATTGCTCGAAAGCTCGTAACAGCTTGGAAATCACCATATAAACGCTATGCCAGGCAGCTTCTTCAGTTTTCTTAGAATCAGCCAAAAGAATTTCTCCTGAATTCGAAACAACAACGGCCAAGAAATCCTCTCCGTCGCTTGACACTTGTACGCCCGATTGTGGGAAGAGTTTTAAAATAAGCTCTTTGTAGTTCGTCATTTGGTCTCCTTTTTTCTGAGCGTGCTTAAATAGGTGGATATTGCAGATCTGTTTTCAAGGCGCTCCTGCTCAACCTGTTTCTTGATGTCTTTCTCTCTGATCAGGCGGGAACCCAGGGAAAAGTTGTTCTCCAAAAATTCCCCGATTGCCGTTAACAAGTTTTCAATGTTGATCATACGCTTCTGCAGATCGGCCAGATTCTGTTCTTTGTTCTTGTTTTCCATGACAGAACTTATCCTTGGACGACTTGCCCAAGCGCCAGATCCAACACCAGGGAGACCTTAACCAGGTCCATGATCTCTTTTTGAAGCCGCATATATTCGCCTTGTCTGATGATATTGTCCTCAGTGGCTTCGAGCAGCTCCCGCGAAATATCACCCATCTCCTTAGCCACCTTTGTCATTAATTCAAAAAGGGAGTCCTGTGTCAGTTCAACCGGTGGTAACGGGATGGCGATGTGGTTGTACCTGGAGCAAAGCCAGTTAAGAAAAGGTTCAGGATTTCCGGATTCGTCCATGATTCGGATAACGAGCTCCAGCTTCCGGGGGGATCGAACCTGGTTATCGTTAATCCTGTTCATCATATCCTGATAGTCGGTATCCATATTCGTTGCAATCGCAGAGGCACCCACCGGTTTCATTACCTGGTGCATGATAAAAGTGATTGCCCTGTAATCGTCAGAAGACAGGTACTTAAAAAACTTTGGCTTTGATGCTTTCATGGTCTGTTTTTACTCCCTGTTTAAATTCTCAAGAAAAATGTTGTTCCAGGCAGAACCTATGCTATGATAGGAAAAACAAAAGTTCGTTCAAAAACCCGGAACAAATATTAATAAGTGACGTCATATTATGTTTTCTGATTCGTTGAGCCTGAATGTTTCCGCCTCAACGTTTTGCATGGGAATTTGAGCAGAGTCACTTGGCTTAGAATGCTTGGGACATTGAACCAAGGTCTTGGTAGCCTGCCAGTTGTTGCATCCGGTCTCGTCGGAAAATACACTGGCTGAACAATCGGCACACTCCCAACGATCCGGACTAACAGGAACCATCTTGTGACCAAGCTCAGCAGCCTGATTCAGGTATATTTCTTTCACAGCTATCTCCTTCCTGGTTTTCTGAATTGTTGAAGAACCAAGGGATCAATAATAATCGTCCCGTTTTCCTGTTCGTATTCTTCAATGGATCGGAGAATTGATTTTTTCGAGAAAGCGGAACGTGAAATATCTTTTGCCGCGCAAATCATGTCCAGCTTGTCCAGATATTCTTGAGGCATCCGGACAGAAAAGCCTTTTTGCATAAGTCTCCTTTATTGCCAAAATGGGGTCGGAAAAGAAAGAATGAAAAAAATGAATCGAATCGATTCAATTCAATAAAACAATATTCGTGATACCGAAATATGTCAACGAAAAAATTCGCAATTCCGAAGCATTTGATTGGAAAAAATCTCCATTTATTTAGAAAATCAAAAGGTTTGAGCTTACAAAAGCTTGCAGAAAAAATCGAAAGCTCGGCCGGTTATATAAGTGATGTGGAAAATGGGAAAGCACAACCAGGTGCGCAATTTTTTTATTCAATAAGACAGTCCTTTCGAGTCGACATTGACTTCATATTTCGCGATAACGATATTCCTGTTGTTGACAAAAATCCAGGCGTCGAAAATGAAAAAACCGATGAAGCACAAACCAATGATCCAAATATTCAGCAAATAATCTTAGATAAAGACCATCGGATCAATTCACTGGAAGAAGATAAGCAGGAATTAAGACAAGACAAAAAACAGTTAATGGCTACAATCGCAGGGCTTGAGAAGGATAAGGAAAGATTGTTATTGAAGGTTCAGGAACTGGAAAAAGAGATGGCTGGCATGGAAAAAAGGCAGACCGGGAGCTAATAGCAATCGCCATGCAAACCAAAACCCGAAAAATAGATCGGAAAAAATCAATAATCGCAAATGTGTCGCGAATGTTTTAACACTCTGTCGCGAACACCATCCACCATCAAGCTGAAAGTCAAATTCCCGTAATTTTATCGTTTAAATACATTTAAACAATTTGCTGTTCCGAATACTTATTTTAGTTGTCGCCAACGTGGGAAATATTTTTTTATTTGAATGATGTGGATCTTTCCTGTTCTAATATATTATTTTTGTTGCACTCATCCGAACAATTAATCACGAAGAGGCGATATGGCATACACATATAAGATGGTACAGGTCCCACCATCAATTTCGGTGAAAAAGAAAGAACATAAAGGAAATGAAGCGGCTCACTATTTAGAGTCTATAGTCAACGAAATGGCTGTGGATAATTGGGAATTCTATCGTATTGATTCAATTGGTGTGCAAGTTGCCCCGGGCTGTTTTGCCTCTCTAGTAGGGAAAAAGACTGAGCAGTATGTGCATTACGTGGTTTCATTCAGAAAGCAAAGGTGAAACTTGTTGGTTCAGCTAAGCATATCTGCAATTAAGGTGTATCAGGCAATCGCACCGTCGAGAATCAGAAATTCTTGCCGGTTTCACCCAACTTGTTCTGAATATGCAATTGAATCGCTTAAAAAATATGGCTTTATAAAAGGCTGGACAAGCACTATTCATCGGTTAAGGCGGTGCAAACCACCCTTTGGTGGAATTGATAATCCTTAATATTATTAAACTTAGAAAAAAATGAAATTAAAAAGAAATATTATTGTGCTTTTGGGGTGCATAGCCATAGCTAGTTTTGGGTGCTCATCTATGAAAGAAATGCATTTTAAAGATGATACAAATAAAACGCTTAGCAGCAATTCAATCCCTGAATGCGACGAATACATACAGAAGTATAAGAGCAAAAGCTGCAGTGCTCAATTTGGTAGTGTCCAGGTGTTAAAAGCCAATTTGGTTTTAAAAAAAGCAGAGGAAATAAACACCTACGAATCATATGCTGGTTTTATCAAAACATATAACTATGGGATTAATTTGAATATGTTAGATGTTTGTGGTCCAGATCCCCATGAAGAGATTATCAAATTGATTAGACAATCTGAAAAGAAAGCAAAAAAAATACTGAGAAAGGAGTTTGTTTTAGGGAAAAAGAAACCAAACAAAAAAAATTGGCAGGATTTTCATATTGTTTTAAATAGTGATTTCTACAATGTTCCCATTTCAAAACCACCATTGACTGTCAATAAACACTATATTTACACATGGGATGGAAAACTAACTGTTGATTTTTCTGATTATTATATTTTTAAAAATGAAAAGGGGCTTTTCGCAGTGGATAAAGAAAAGCTCCGAACGACTTTGAATTTATCAATGAATACATGGTATATCGTTATTGGAACCCATGAAAAAAATACAAAAGTGACCAATATATTAGGTGAGGAGATATTAATCCCTCGCCTCTCTGTTCCACTCGTTTTTGAATATGAAAAGGATTTTACTTACAAAGAGGTAATTCCCCACGAATGACACTTAAAAATAGAAAGAAATTACATTATTACAAATAATTGCATCAGTAGATTCTATTTTCGATTCTTAATAAAATTTGCCAAAAAACAGCCAAAAATTGCCAACCCGGCAATTCCGAAAAGCATGTAGAAACGCGCTCATCACCCGAAAATTAAACCTGTACCCTGTGACCCAGACCCGCCAAAAATTGCCGTTTTGACCTTTTTTACATGAAAAAACGGCAGGTGGGGGAGTGCTTTCGATCAACCTTTTGTCCTCAGCCGCGCGTTCTTGATCCAGATATCCGCGCGCGCATGCTAGCATTGTGAAATATTAGCACACTGTAAACAGGGGCAAGACCGTTAGTAAAACTCTTGCTGCTTTTAATACTGAATATAGCTCAAGGTGGGTAAGGTATGACTAAAGTGGTTGAAAAGCAAAATAGTATAAAGGATATCCTTCCAATGCTGTGGAGCTCGTATATACACCTGTATAATGTTAGAGAGGTACGTGCGACGAATAGCATTAACTACTTGATGATAGTATCTACTTTTTTGCCGATCTTTTGCCTTACACTATATGGGGAATTTGGGAGTCTATTTTTCCTTGTGCCTATATTATTTCAAATTATGGCACTCCTAATACTGTTAAAGAGGTTCTTTATTAAAGGACAAATACCTTGGTTTAAATTGGAACAAATAATAAAACAGCTTGATAACGGTACTTTGGAATCTTATTCATTTGCGACTGTGAAAGCAGCTGAGGATGAAACTTGGAGTCGTTTGAAAGTTCTAGATGCCATTATTAAAAGAGCATTGTTTCTTTTAGTATTATCGATTTTTTTTACGGCTATCGCTGCTGTTATAAAGCTTGCGAGCGTATACAAAGCTCAATCTTATGCAGTGGCAATAGTGTTATGCCTTTCGTTTTTGGTGCTTTACTTTCACTACAAGGAAGTGCCTGATACAAAGAAGAATTTCTACTCAAAAGAAAATGAATACAAGAATATAATTGAAAAATGGCTCCACGAATACGATGAAAATAGCAATTCCGAGCCAGCCTCTATGAGTTCAGGTGACATCCACGAAATCGGGTGACAGCATACCATTAAATTAAATCGGTATCATATCCCCTGATTTTCAATGCCGTTGTTGGCATTGTTAGGTAACTAAAAAAAAGGAGATAAAAATGATTAGAGAACAACACGAATTCTGTTCCGAATTCTATTCGCTTACAAAAGCAATTGAAGTTGTAGTCAGTATTCGTGGCACCAATGAGACTGTACGTATTGAGATATTGAAAGATGAAAGAACGGACAAGTACCATGTTCATACATACATAAAAAATCATGTAACACTCCAACCGACGTATCCCCAAACTAGTGGATCATTTGATCAGAAAACGAAGGATTTTTACATTTGGGTTGATTATGATTTGCCATGGGTGATCCAGGATTCTGCTGATGTTGCTTTGAACCAAGCACTTGGTTTTCTGAAGGAGCGTTGTTCTCCTTAACCATCAGAATATTAGACTGATAGCAATGAAGTGGGGGAGTGCTTTGGATCGACTTTTTGTCCTCGCCCGTGCGTTTTCCCTCAGATATCCGCGGGCGCATGCTAGTATTGTGACATAATTGCATGCTGCAATCAGGGGCAAGACCGTTTTTAGAGTTCACCCTTTTTCTTAAATGGGTATGCCGTTACCTGAATTCTAAAACACAATTCACATTCAAAATTAATGAGCCAACCAAAAAAACAAAATTGGGACAAGGTACTAGCGATTTCAACAACAGTGATTGCATTAGTTGCTGTTGTTGTTTCTATTTGGCAAGGAATTGAGACTAGAAAACACAATAGATTATCGGTTAAACCCATTTTGGATTTGGTATACGTAAACAAATATGAACCAGAAAAAACCTATCCTGGAATTTACCTTGAAAATTATGGAGTAGGGCCTGCCATTATCAAAGAAGTAATAGTTAAACTAGATGGAAAGCCATATTATAAATCGGGAAACGTTTTTTATTTTGATTTTATCGGCGGGTACTTGAGGAAAGATCTAATTGGAGATACCAAAGTCCTAGCAACAAGCATTGGGATCAATATGACTTTGCCTAAAGGTGAAAAACTATCTCTTGTAACTTTCATGACGAAAGATCAAACACCTGGAGTCGAAAAGGAACTTGTTCGACTACTCAATGGCTTAGCCATTTATATTACTTACCAATCAGTTTATGGGGAGACCTTTAAGCTTGTGTTTAGCGCAAAAACACTAAAATAGGATAACAATGCAAAATAGTCGGCGGGGATCCGGTTGGTGGAGGTGTGGGTGTTGATTTTCAATCGGATCCCCGCCGACAAATCGCTGGTAGGTTAGGAGGTGTGGGCTAGTTTTAGGTGGGGTTTTTCCTGCTTGATTGCGTGATTTTCGAGTTTGTCTGGGACATCCGGACCATAGTAGAGCCTGTGCAACCTTTTGCGCTAGGTGTCGATGATCTCCAGTTTGTCTTTTAGTGTTGATTTAGCATTCGAACAGATTGCATTGGGCACAGAATCGTAACACTAATTATTTTGCTAACCATAAACAGGGAAAGAGATGAACGTATTTATTAGCTACAGCCATGAAGATTCGAAAATAGCACGACGGATCTCAAAGATTTTGAATAAACTAAATGTCCCTTTTTTTTTAGATGAAAAGAGCGTTGCTTGGGGTGATAATCTTCATAAGAAAATATCTAATGAGATTGAAACCAATACAACGCACTTAATACCGATTCTGTCTCCAGCAAGCATAAAATCTCAATGGGTTATCTATGAAATACTCACAGCACAGCATGAAGGAATTAAAATACTTCCATTCCTAGATCATCCTTCTATTGAGGTACCGTTCTTTATTAAAGACTTAAAATACACATCAAATCTATCTGATATTGAGTCCTATTTTAAAAAAAGCAATTCAACTGTGCAGCTTCAAGTATTGATGAAGTTTAAAACTGAATATGGTGGCTTCAGTTACTTGGAAGGTAAGAAATTCCCCTTTGCTTTACCTGATGAATCTATCACGGAATTGGATCACACAAAGCATTACCCTTCCTTAACTTTATCCATCATCAACAATGAAAATATCACGATGAACATTAGAACACCCAAAATTGAATTCTACAAACCCCATAAGATGTCTTTTCTACCAAAAAATAGTAAAAGCCCTACAGGAATTTCTTTCGGTGGCATCTATTCTGAAGTGATGCCGCTACGCCCAAGTGGAAAGATTGACTTCACGCTTTTCGGGATAATCTTTATAGAGTTTTATGATGCTCTTATGAAAAATAATGTTAAGAAAATAACAGTAGAAGACGAGGCTGGTATTAGTTCAACATATAATAATATTAATGAATTAAAAAACTGCATCACAGGCTATTTTAAGCATTCGGATATAACTCAAATAAAGAAAAATGCTTTAAAAAACAGAGATAATTTCTGCTAGTAGACTAACCAAACGCCGAAATATTTTATGTTTTTTATCAGGTGACATTCTGTGTTAACCTTGTCAAATTAGCAGTTTTGTCACTCAAGCAGGGTGATAGGACGAAAATTACTATGCTAGTAATATTAAATCAGGTGACAGCATACCAATAAAATAAATCGGTATCATGTCCCCTGATTTCTATTCAAAGAACATGGTTGGCAGGTGGAACTTACGCAGCACAGCAGAGATGGTGGTAAAGATATAATTTTGTATTGTTCGGAAACAGGAGAAAAAGCAATTGTTGAGTGTAAGCGCTACAGAAATAAAATCTCAGTTGAAAAGGTTGATCGGTTAATTGGGGTTCAATTAATTGAGGGGATAAAAAAAGCTTTTTTTGTAACCTCATCAGATTACACAAGACCAGCACGACAACGCCAGTTTTCATCGAGCATGAACAGCTTTGGGTTCTCAATTGAATTAAAAAATGGAGACGATCTTTTGAAGCTTTTAGGTAGTTTCAACGAATTGATACCCCAAAAAAAACGAAGCCTTAGTGGATTGGCAGAACACCGGGCAAAACCAAGCAATCTAATTCCAAAGATTTATTAGGGTATATCAATGAGTACTCAACTGAGAAACATTGTAACTGATTGGGGAGGATTTGAAGAGTTTGTAAAAGAAATTCATAAAAATGACGATGTCACTGTGGAAAGAAACGTGAAGCTTACTGGGACATCTGGAGCTTCTCGGCAGATTGATGTACATGTAACCCATAAAAAGGGACCTTATATTTACTCTACTCTAATCGAATGTAAACATTGGAAAAAGAGGGTCAAAAGGCAACAGGTAGAGAATCTGTATGCGAGTATGGATGACTTAAATGCAGCCAAGGGAGTAATTTTCACTACTATTGGTTATCAGTCTGGGGCAGAAACCTATGCAAAGGCAAAAAATATTGAAATTTTTGTTATTCGAGATCTAAAGGAAGAGGAATGGGGAAAGCCTGGGAAAATCATTGAATTCTATGTTCAGATGTTTTCAAAAACCATATTAAACATCGACTGCCAAAATACCATGGCAGCAGCCCCAGTTGGAACCACAGCTTCCCTCAAACAAGAATTGTCATTAAAGCTTGGTTCGCCGACTACGGATTCACAAAACATTAAGGCAATCAATCAGAAAACTAAAAAGGTAGAGACAATTGTTGTCCCCGAGAATCAAATTTTATCTAGTCATAAGAAACGTGGGGAGACACTCGAAAAATATCTTGAAGGTGCAGCCTCTCACGGGCTGCAAGAAATTGTTAAAAAAGATTTCTTAATAAACGATGGTGAAGATTGTATTCGATATATGCAGATTGACGTTAATATGCCTTTTAAAGAAAAGGGAGAACTGCTTCAAGTTGTAAGCAAGGGGCAGCTTGTAATAATCCCTAAAATAGTTATGGAGGTTGGAATTAAAATTAATCAATTTAAAATAAAACATGATCGGAGTAGTAACCTTGTCTACGCTCTAGCAGTCGAAGACTGTATAAGTGGGAATACGTTTGCAGTAAGCAAAAAGGGCGAAGATTCATCAACCAATTGGAATACGTTAATGAAAAATCCAGTTAAAAGCTCAGATGATGTATTGATAAATGGCTCAATAATGAAGGTTACCACCAGTGGATTCTTCGATCCAAACGAAGTAAGCGGATTGAAAGAAGTGGAATTAATGATCAAGTAAACACTTGCATAGTAAGCTTTATGTGTTTTTACTCCAGTCAAGTTTACTAAAGATTCACAAATTGAGTAATGGCCCATGTTCACTTCAATTATCAGCATATATTGCACCATAAAGAAAACGCCCACCAAGTGTCATTCTTATGGCATAATCTTATCAGTAGTTTTTTGATTCTTTATGGGGCTCAAGTACAATGAAGGCTAAAAAACGTCAGCCGGTATTGCGGATTAACGACAAGCGAAGTGGAGAATTGCTTTATATCGGCAAATTTTACTTCGAGGATGAATTTCCGGATGTGAAATTCCCTATTAAGCGACGATTGATCTATGAGCGTGATTTGTTTGTTAAGCAAACATCACGGGGAGAGGCTCGTAGAAGTGCAAAGGAACAGGAAAACTTGCTTGAAGAGCTATACGAGCAGAAGAAGCAGGAACTCTTGGATGATCTGAGAGCAGAGAAGAAAAAAGCCAACACCGAATCATTTGAAGCCTTGTTTGATCTCTGGATCCAGAATGCGCGTAGCCTGAAATTTTCGGAACGAACGATCAAAGATCATTATATTCAAATCAAGAAAGCCTGGTGCCGCACCTTCCCAGGGAAGCGTCTTGATCAATTCAAACCGGAGGATTTGATCGACTTCCGGACAGCCTTGGGGCAACCGCAACGGAGATTGGATAAAAACGGTAAACCTGCAGTTGATAAGGATGGAAATCCGGCATTCCGCAAAAAGCTCAAGATTTCCTCAATCAACAGCAGACTGAAGACACTTCAGGCGTTTTTCAACTGGTTGTTTGAGATTGAAAAGACCCAACGCCCAGTGAAAGTGAAACGGATAGCTGAGAGGGACAGAGAACCCGAAATCCTGACTCAGGATCAGATTAATCAATTATACAATCGATTACTGGAGAAAGCTTCGTCCCGGTACCCGGGTCATTTTAAAGCCCTGATCCGTTTTTTCTGGTTGGATTATTATACTGGCGCCAGGCGTAATGAAATCCTGTTCGCAAAGCGGGAGAATTTCTTTCTTGATGACTCTGTGTGGATTATCGAAGACGAGAATCCTGACGAAAGTGAAGAGATCGACCGACAGTTCAGAATCAAGGAAAAGGTTGTGAAGAAGGCAATCCCCTTGGCCGAGCCATTGAAGGCTTTTCTGGAAGCCGACCTTGATAGGGATGATTTGTATTATGTAGGAGATCATCCAACAGAAGAACGGCCGATTTATACCGAGACAGGAATCTCCCAGGCATTCAGGAGACAGATGGATGCATTGGATTTTCCGAAAGTTGTCAAGCCCGCTCATTTCTGGCGTGCAAAGCTGCCGAGCGATTTGTTAAACAGGTACAAGATCCCGCTGGAAGTAGCGTCCAAGGTCTTGAACCACTCTTCACCGGCTGTTACGGCTAAACATTACTTGAAGATGCAGGTCGAATCACTGCTGAGCGCAGTAAATTCAATTGAAGAGTTCGACACAGAGGGAAACTTTTTGGAAGTTATCAAACAAAAGAATTAATTACTTTTGTAAAAGCAGTGCATTAGTAAAACTGTGTCATACCTGGGGGACATGTGGTCGCTGGTTCAAATCCAGTCGCCTCGACCAGCTTCAAAGGGTATTCGAAAATTCGAATACCCTTTTCTGATTTTACCCTACCATTCGCGGGAGTAGCTCAGTTGGTAGAGCATCAGCTTCCCAAGCTGAGGGCCGCGGGTTCGAATCCCGTCTTCCGCTCCAAATTTTAAGAATCATTACGGGCTTTATCCACTTTTTATCATCATGATTTCTTGATTTTTGTCCTAAACAATAAGGTATTCAGAAGTTTTATGTAGAACTTTGAGAACAATTTTTTTATTCCCAACTTAAGTTCTCTCTATTCTTCAAAATAAGATCGGATAATGAAAGGTTGACTGCCGGGAGATGATGATAAGAAATCGCTTTTTGGGTGTTAAGGTATCAAACCTGAATTTTGAAGAAAACGAAGCTCAATCTCGGATTTGAGTCTTAGAATTCAGTTCAAATTTGGGGAAAGTTAAGATTGACTCAGGTTGACTCAAAAAAGCTTCAAAACCAGGTTTAATTCATCGAGATTTGAGCAGATTTTCGGTGTTCATCGACGAACAGATTTTCGGAAAGTTTAACAGACAAGATCATCCATTTCATGATGCCAGCCATCATCAATCGGAGTATAAACAATCTCTTCCATATCTTTTTGATGCATTCTCTCCAGGTCAATGAGGGTGAATTTTTGGAGCGATGCTTTGAAACATCGAGAACTCTTTCTTCAATCGTCTTCTCTCCATCGTATTTAAGAGTGCCAACTGGATTCTCTGCCTTAGCACGTATTCCCCTCGACTTATTGGAATACCAACTATTATAGCGAACTATTTGGAAATTCTTTTTGGGAATATGCTGGGTAATAGCAGCGATAAACTTTTCTCGATATAGGTAATCTTCTCAGTACTGAAAACATTGCGGATGATAAGGAGCGAGACTTGTAGCTCCGAAAGGGGCAATGGCTTCCCTGCCTTTTTCATCTCCTCTTTCGATTCTGACACCATTGTCCACGCTGAAACCGGAATGCTTCCATCCTTTCAGTTTTTGGACCAGGTCATCAGAGATCTTCCCCTCTTTTTTCAGAAACTTGAATACCTCAGCCCTGAACAACTCTTCCAAGGGGTTCAGATCCACTCGTTTCATTACATGAAAAAACCGGTGTCTGCAAAAAGCCCATCTGTCACGATAGCATGAATGTGAGGATGAAACTTCTCCGGGTACTCCCCGAAGAAGTGAATCGCCTTCACAACACCAGGAATCCCATCTTTCAGCCGGACTATTTTCCGCAAAAACGTCAGCAGATTTTTGTAAGCACATTGACACAAACCGATCGGCAGGGAACGATTGTGCTTAAAATAAACTCTGAGCATGATCGGAATGCTGAACACTTACTGCTGATGTGGAACCGGGTAGAAAACATTTTCCTTAAGATGGTGACCGAAGACGACCACTCTTTTTACCTGTCAGGAAGGACAGAAACAGCGGACTTTGCGGGAAAACTGAAGCAAAAATTATTGAGCACAGTTGGGACAACGAACTCTGGCGAATCCTTCCTTCAGATCGCCACATTACAGATGGGATCCAACCACATCTTGGGAAAAGTACGGCAATTCTCGGGAAGGATTTTGAAATACTTGAATTTATAGAGTAAATTCGCAGATGTGACGGCTGATATGCCTAAAAATGGGTGTTGAATGGTGGAGGAGATGCCGATCCAATTTTTATAGGGGTTTGCGGGCCGGTGTGTCACTCGATTGGCTTAATGGTCTTTTAGATCGACTTTTAACTTCCCAGACTTGATTAAAATTGCGCTTGTGGTGGTTTAATCAGCGATTCCGCCGGGATTCCCAGTCCTTCATGAAGCTTCCAAATCATCTTGAGCGTAAGCGGCCGTTTGCGATTTAGGATTTCATATACTCGATTTCGTTTTCCTATCATAGGTTCAAGATCTTTCGCGGTCAAACCTCTACGTTCCATCTCGAATTTAATGGCTTCGACTGGATCGGGAAGATTCAATGGAAAATGTTTAGCTTCATATGATTCGACAAGAGTGACCAGCACATCCAGTTTTTCACCTTCTGGTGAGTCTAGCTCTGCCATCATTAAAAATTCGATTTCCTTAAGTGCTGTATAATAGTCAGCTTCAGTTCTGATTGGTTTGATGTTCATGAGGCTCCTGGTTAAACGCTGTGTACATCAATCTTGTCATATTGAGCATGAGTCCCGATAAAACGAATATATATTACTTTGTAAGCGTAATTGATCCAAACAACCAATCGATATTTATTTCCGGCGATATTGAATACGACTCGCCCGTCTTTAAGAATACTGGCATTTCCAAAATCCTCCTTGACATCTGTTGGTGAAGTCCAATCGGCCTTTAACGCAAAGCGGTACCAAGTCAAAGTTGGATCAATTGCATCAGTATATTCCGGATTATCTTTCCAAAATGATTTTAAAGTTGAAAGGGCGATGATTCTCATACTTAAGATATTAATCCCAATTTGGGACTTGCGCAAGATTTTTTTGTTCTTACTGGGAAAGAATAATGAAACACTTACGCTGCTTGTTTCCATTCATACTTGTGCTGCAGTCCACCCAGCTTCGCAAAACCGGGGGTCAGGTCTTTCATTTTGACAATTTTATAAAAAAGAGATCTGTGTTGACTCATCCTACCTTAAACGCCATCGCCCTTGTACACATTCTCTTGTAATTTTATGTATATTTTGACATTTAAAACAGATAAATGTTAAAGACTCAGCGGTTCAGCAGGCATAAAATCTTAAGAGAATCGCTCATCTAGAAAATCGCCCTTGGAGTTTTTCAGGAGGGATAAAAATGGAAGTGGCGCTATTCCTAATCGAAAACCTGTTCATCAGTCGACAGATGTCAACTTGGCGTTAACAACCAACAGAAAAAGGATTACTGCAATGTTTTTTAGAAATATCAACTCAAAAATCAAGGTAAGCCTGACAATACCGCAATATGCAGAAGAGCTATTTGTTCTTATTGATAAAAACAGGGAATATCTCAAAAGATGGTTACCCTGGCTAGAAACAGTCGCAAAACCGAGTGATACAAATACATTTATTCAGAAACAATTACAAAAATTTATCAAAGGTGATGTTTTAAATGAAACCATTTTTTATGAAAACAAAATTGCTGGAATCCTTAGTTTTAACGAGATTGATAAAGAAAATGGCATCGGGTATATCGGATACTGGTTGGGAGAGCAATACAACGGAAATGGTATTATGACACTGGCCGTCTCCGACTTAATCAAACTTGGCTTTGACTATCTACCAATTTAAAAGATAGAAATTCGTTGTGCAGTTGAGAATTCAAAAAGTAGAGCAGTACCGGAACGCCTTGGTTTTAGAAACGAAGGGACTATTCGTTGTGCTGAGAAGGTTTATGAAAGCTATTTTGATCATGTTCTCTATGGACTACTAAAAAGTGAATTTCATTGCTAACAATGGCATAAGTTCCCTGGCCTCACTGTCAGCGACTTATTCCAGGCATGAGGTTTGGAATTGGATTTTGGAATAGATAAATGGAACATGTATTTATTAGAAAAGCAGAATTGGATGATGCTCCAATGATTGCAGATCTCTCGAATCAGCTTGGTTATCAATCCACAGTGGAACAAGCTGAAAATCGGTTGACAGCAATCCTTAACTCTGAGGATCATGCTGTGCTTTTGGTTTGTTTGTCAGATGGCGAAGTAGTTGGTTGGATTCACACTTTTTTATCATTTCGAGTTGAATCTGATTGTTTTGCAGAAATAGGCGGACTTGTTGTTTTAAGTCTTTATCAAAATAGCGGATTTGGAAAAAAATTGATTGCAGCAGCAGAAGAATGGACAATTCAAAAAGGCATCAATAAGCTCCGTGTTCGCAGTCGCTGTGATAGATCAGATGCCCTGGCGTTTTATGAACAACAGGGATTCTCAAAGATAAAACTTCAACAGGTTTTTGATAAAGACTTGAAATAAAAAACTAATAAAGAGTATGGAGCCATTTTTATGTTGGATTAGAAAAGAACAAAACCAAAAAGAAGAAACTTCAAAGGAAACAGCGGAAGAAAAGGAAGTAGTCGTGTTTCTGGCTTTCTTTCTTTCTAAATCTTAAGACTGTCTTTAGATCGCCAAAGCAGCCTCAGTTGCATCCCGTAGACCAGATCCCAGGTTTCCCGGTGATTTAGCGTCACCAATAACGATTATCTGATCGATTCTCTTTTCCAGTTCCGGTAATAGGTTGTTTTCCGGTTCAGAGCCAATGGATACGATAAGATTATCAGCCGCTATTGTAATTTTTGTGTCATCTTTTCTTTCCAAAAGAGCGGTATTATTCTCAAATGACAGCAAACGGGTTTCTGTCAGGATTTTAATCTGCTTCTCCTGTAAACGGGATAGCATTCTTTCCCTGGGGATCTTCGTCATTTTGTTGAGAATATCGGAGGCTATCTCCACAATGGTAATCTGTTTACCGGGTTTATATATCCATTCGGCTGTTTCACATCCGATTTCCCCTCCGCATTAATCCGTTTCACTGATAATGCTCTTGGGTTTTCTTGCCTATTTTTATCGTTATCCGAACTGCTTTTCAAGCAAACAACATATTCTATATTTGATCGCCATCTCAAGAAGATCAGTGCATCTGTTGTCAGCGATTTGGGAGCTATACTTGAAAACATTAAACACAATAAAGCGTCAAGATTCGAAACACCAAAACCATCTCTGAGATTTCAATTGTCGGGATTAATAGATTGAAACCCGAACGAATATGAGCTAGAACTATATCAAACGGGGAGGAAGACTGAAATCCGGGAGATTATCAAGGACACAAATGCTCCGGAGGATATGACAGATTTTATTCAAACATATCCCAACGGTAGGTATCGGTACCTGGCCAATCACAAGTTGATGCTGATGGGAAGATCGCTCAACATACGTAACTTGCAGCTTTTCGAAAAATATACGGAAGCCGCTTACACAAATTGCGATTGCACTGCCGCCGCTCAAGCCGCAGTGGACGACAAATCCAGAGGCAGCAAAAAATCCTTTATTGGATCATTTTTTAGGAATATGCGGTTTCTATCAAGGAGACGTTGAGACGGGAATTAAGCACTTGACTGATAGAACCGGTCAGGATGGCTTCATTTACACCCAGTACTCTATTAACAGCCTGATTTCCCTGCCAACCGAGATAAAAGAAAACCAACAATTCAAATCCTGGTTTTCTACTTTGGGTACAGGAGATCGAAGTCAAAAATCCGATTACATTTCCTGCTATCAAAAAAGGTGAAAAGCCAAGGTCTGCGTTGATGTTTATTGTTTATCGTCAATGTTCATCTATGCAACAGCGTTGGTCTGCCTAATTTCGCAATCTATTTATCATATCACACCAGCTCCTCTTCCTTTTAAATCCAATTGTCAAACTGCTGCAGAGTGGTTTGACAAAATATTTGCGTAAAAAATCTACATTTAAATTGACTAATTGAGCATTATTGATTAAATACTATTAAAAAGTGTAGAAAATTTACTTAATAAAATCCCATGCAGGAATCCCCTATGCAAGAGATCATTGAATCCATCCATGATATTCTTCCAAAGTTAAAGAACGCTGAGCGGCGTGTGGCTGAGTATGTATTAAAACATACTGAAACGGTCACCGATTTGACGATAACGGAACTTGCCGAAAGGGCTGAAACCAGTGATCCGACTGTAATCCGTTTCTGTCGAAAAATTGGACTGAAAGGATATACCGATTTAAGAATCAGTCTGGCTCGCAGTTTTCCACCTGTATCTCAGGAGCGAGAAGCGGTCAATCACAAGGATTCATCCGTAAATATTCTACACAAAATGTTTCAGACCAACATTGAAGCGTTAAACAGTTTTATGTCATCCCTGGACAGAAAACTGTTCGATGAAGCTGTTGAAATGATCGCAGAAGCCAAAAAAATTAGTTTTTTTGCTTTTGGCGGGTCGGGGAATGTTGCCCGAGATGGTCATCATAAATTCTTCAGGCTTGGTTTGCCTTGCGAGGTTCATACCGACGCTCATATGCAATTTATGAGTGCCTCCCTGCTGGATCAAAAGTCCGTGGTTATTGTGATCTCGCTGAAGGGATCCACCAAAGATCTGATTGAAAGTGTGAATATTGCTAGAGATTCCGGGGCCAGGGTGATCGGTATCATCGGAAGTTCAAAGTCCCCTTTAGGAAAAGTGTGTGATCTGGTGATTCCTGTGGATGTTAGTGAGATAGCGAGTTCGGTTTTTCCCATGGCCACAAGACTGATACAATTAGCAGTTTTGGATGTTATTTATGTTTCCGTGACCATGAAAAAATGGCCTAGTGCAAAGGGGAACTTGGAGAAGGTTCGTAACACCCTGTCACTCAGAAATTTTTAGTTAATTAATTGTTTTCCAGATAAAACATGGAGGCTCATATGTTGTGCTTTAAATCCTTTAAGAAGTTTACTCTTTTGCTTGCAGCGTTTTTTTCGATCTTTGCGGCTCCGCTTCTGGGAAAGGAGTTGCGAATCGGAGTTCAGGCTATTACTTCATCATTGGATCCACATTATCATAATACGGGAACCAATAATCAGGTCACCCGCCATGTTTTCGACAAACTGGTGGAGCGGGATGAGAACCAGCAACCTGCTCCCGGTCTGGCTGAATCCTGGCGTGCGATTGATGATCTAACCTGGGAATTCAAACTGAGAAAAGGGGTACAATGGCAGGACGGTTCAGCTTTCACAGCAGATGATGTCGTTTTTACCTTTGACCGTGCACCGGATGTGGAAAATAGTCCAGGTTCGTTTGCCCAATATCTGAAAGGGAAAAAAGTCATCAAAGTGAATGATCTAATTGTAAATATCAAAACAGAAAAGCCTTATCCGCTTATGCCCAATGACCTGATGACATTTGGTATCATCTCCAAAAAACATGGACAAGGCGCCAAAACTGAAGATTACAATAGTAAAAAAGCTTTGGTGGGAACAGGCCCATACCAGGTAGAGGAGTTTCGTTTTGGTGATCGGGTGGTTTTAAAAGCCAACCCGTTGTACTGGGGGACAAAACCGATGTGGGATCGGGTTATCATGAAAGTGTACAAATCCGGACCATCTCGTGTGGCTGCATTACTGTCCGGAGATGTGGATCTGATAGAGCATGTCCCAACGACCGATATCGAACGGCTGAAAAACGACAGCAATATCACCCTCAGTGAAGGCGCATCGGCAAGGCTTATCTATATGCATCTGGATCGCTGGCAGGAGAATTCAAAGGAGTTCACCGACAAAGCCACTGGTCAGCCCCTGGGTAATAACCCTTTTAATGATCTTCGTGTACGGCAAGCTTTTAGTTTTGCAATTTCAAGGGAAGCAATCGGCAGCCGCATCATGGACGATCTGTCCATTCCGGCAGGACAGATTGTCCCCGAGGGTCTTTTTGGATATGATCCCTCACTGAAGGCGTGGCCTTATGACCCTAAAAAAGCAAAAGATTTGATGGTTGAAGCCGGTTATGCGGACGGCTTTGGAATTGTGGTGCATGCTCCCAACAATCGATATGTCAATGATTATAAAATTGCCGAAGCTATTGCCCAGATGTTGACTCGAATTGGTATTAAGGTTTCCGTAGAGACAGAACCGAAAACCACCTACTTTAAAAACGCTTGGAACTATAGTTTTTTATTGGCCGGTTGGGGATCAAATTCCGGAGAGGCATCTTCTGCACTGCGCGCAATAGTTTCCACACAGGATAAGAAAAAGGGGACAGGTACTAATAATCGAGGCAGATATTCCAACACCGAGGTGGATCAGGCCATTGAACAGGCATTGGCGACCATTGATGACACCGACCGTCTCCATTTGCTGCAAAAAGCTACCAGAATAGCTGTTGAGGATGTAGCGATTATTCCCGTTCATTTTCAGAAAGGTGTTTGGGCTGCAAAAAAGGGGCTCTATTATAAGACCAGAGTAGATCAGCACACCATCGCAACAGGCGTTTATACAAAGTAGTCGTTTTATAACAAGGTATAAGAGCAGAACTCTTTCGCAGGCCTAAACAGGAGCTGCCCGGGAGACTTTTTGAATGGTTGGGCGGTACTAAGTGGCAGCCTTTGGATGTATACAGGCGGAGATGTAACACCGTCCAACCATAATACTTGCTTTTAACAGCATTGGTGCAAGTAAACAATTATCAATGAATGTCCGGCACCCTTTCCATTTTACTGATCATGGACTGTATTTTCTTAATTTTCCTGATGCCAAACGGAGCATCGCTCAGATCCGGAGGAGCAAATGTCAGTTTATCTAATTCGTAGACTCCTGCAGGCTTCAATGGTGGTGTTCTTCATGTCCGCCATTGTCTTTTCAGGAATTTACATCATCGGAGATCCAGTTGATCTTCTGGTGAGCAATGAAGCAAGTCCGGAAGAGCTGGCCCGCGCTACCAAAGCTCTGGGACTCAATAAGCCATTTCATGAACAATATTTTGTTTTCTTGAAAAATGCTTTACGGGGAGACCTGGGGAGATCTTTTGTATTTGGGGTTTCGGCAGTTACACTGATAATCGAACGGATGCCTGCCACCCTGGAACTTGCAGTGGTGGGAATGATCATGGCACTAGTTATCGGTATTCCACTTGGCATGTACGCCGGGTTAAAACCGCATAAATTATCGAGTCGGGGTATCATGGCCGGTTCTATTTTCGGTTTCAGCCTGCCTCACTTCTGGCAGGGAATGATGATGATTCTGATCTTTTCGGTGATGCTGGGGTGGCTTCCTTCCAGTGGCCGGGGAGATACTGTCACTGTTTTCGGAATCCAATGGAGCTTTTTGACATGGGATGGGCTCAGACACATTCTTCTCCCTGCACTCAACATGGCTTTGTTCAAGATGAGTTTAATCATACGTTTGACCCGTGCCGGGGTACGAGAAGCCATGCTTCAGGATTATGTCAAATTCGCCCGTGCAAAAGGTGTTTCCGGAATGAGAATTATCTGGGTGCATGTCTTCAAGAATATCCTTATTCCCATTATTACGGTTTCCGGACTGGAGTTCGGGCATATGGTGGCATTTGCGGTGGTAACGGAGACAGTCTTCTCCTGGCCGGGTATGGGACGACTGATTATCCAGTCAATCGAAATGCTTGATCGTCCCGTTGTGGTCGCCTATCTGATGATTACGGTTCTGTTTATTATCATCGTCAACCTGGTGGTCGACGTCTTGTATTCCATCGTCGACCCCAGGGTGCGTCTACAAAACCTTAAGGGGTAGAGATGAACAAAAAAACAGCAATAACTGAGCGAGATCAAACCCCTTTGCGACTGATCATTTCTGAGTTTTTGGATAACAGGCTGGCAGTAGCTGGTCTTGTGGTGTTTCTGATCATTGTTTTGACTGCGGTCTTGGGTCCCTATTTTACACCTCAAAATCCATATGACCTGGCCCAGATGGATATCATGGATGGTAAACTTCCCCCGGGAGCCCAAAGCCTTGATGGTGATATTTATCTGCTCGGTACAGACGAACAGGGTAGGGACATGTTCAGCGCCATTATTTACGGACTTCGACTGAGCCTCTTTGTCGGTATTGTCGCCGGATCTCTGGCGGTCGCCATTGGTGTAATGATGGGATTGGTAGCAGCTTACTTCGGTGGCAAAGTGGATACTATTATCATGAGACTGGTTGACCTGCAGCTCAGTTTCCCAACCATCCTGGTTGCTTTAATGCTTCTGGCTATATTGGGAAAAGGGGTGGATAAGGTGGTAATGGCGCTGATAATTGTACAATGGGCTTACTATGCACGAACAATTCGCAGCACGGCAATGGTTGAACGATCAAAGGAGTACATCGAAGCAGCCCATTGTTTGGCCTTGGGGCGCCGACGCATCATCTTCAGTCACATGTTGCCCAACTGTCTGCCTCCTGTGATTGTTGTGGCCACAGTCAATATCGCCCGTGCCATAGCCATCGAAGCGACCTTAAGTTTTCTTGGGGTGGGAGTGCCACAAACCGAACCGAGTTTGGGAAGTCTGATCAAAGGCGGTTTCGATTTTCTATTGAGCGGAAAATACTGGATTAGTGTTTATCCTGGGATAGCGCTGGTGGTGACGATAGTTGCCATCAACCTGGTAGGGGATCATTTACGCGACGTGTTAAATCCCAGGTTGAGGAGGTAAAACAATGATAAACCAGACCATATTGGAAGTGAACAACCTGAAGACCCATTTTTTTACCAAACAGGGAGTGGTGAAAGCGGTTGACGGTGTGAGTTTCTCGGTTGACAGAGGAAAGGTGATGGGGCTTGTGGGAGAATCCGGTTCAGGAAAAAGTATTACCGGTTTTTCCATTATCGGGCTGATTGATCCGCCCGGAAAAATCGTTGATGGTGAAATTTTACTGAATGGCAAATCGATCACTAATCTGCCGGAAGAGCAGATGAAACAATATCGGGGACGTAAAGTTGCCATGATTTTTCAGGATCCCATGATGACCTTAAATCCAGTGCTCAGAATCGATACACAAATGATTGAGGCATTGACAACCCATGAAAAAGTGAATCGAGAAACGGCCTTGAACCGCTGTCGTCAAGCTTTGGTCAATGTTGGAATTTCGTCACCGGATGAGCGGTTGAAGGCGTATCCTCACCAGTTTTCCGGAGGGATGAGACAACGGGTTGCCATTGCCACCGCGCTGTTGAATGATCCCGATCTGATCATAGCCGATGAACCGACCACCGCCCTGGATGTAACGATACAGGGACAGATCCTCTACGAAGTGCAAAAACTCTGTAAAAAATCCGGAATGGCCCTGGTATGGATTACTCATGATTTGACCGTAATAGCCGGATTAGCCGATACTATCAGTGTCATGTATGCCGGTCGGATTGTGGAACAGGGAAAGCTGGATCAGGTTCTAGACACTCCGGTTCACCCTTATACCAAAGGACTAATCAGCAGTGTTCCTGGTCACAACAAAAGGGGAGGTCGCTTGGATCAGATTCCGGGAATGGCTCCTTCGTTACTGAATTTACCGGACAGTTGTGCTTTCCGCCCTCGTTGCCCTAGGGTAACGGATAAGTGTTTGAAAGCACCGGGTGAAACAACAGTGGAAACGGCCAGAAAGATTCGCTGTTTTAACCCCATTATGGGAGATGCACAATGACGATGCCGCTACTATCATTAGATAATGTCTCCAAACGCTTTGTGAAACCTCTAGATATTACCGAACGTCTGCTGGCAAAATTAGGGGCTAATTTGAAGGATGAAGTGATTCATGCTGTCGATCATGTATCCTTTGACGTAAATGAAAAGGAAGTTGTTGGTCTGGTGGGTGAATCGGGCTGCGGGAAATCAACCCTGGGCCGGGTTATTGCCGGAATTCATAAACAAAGCACTGGATCGGTCAGCTACAAGGGAGAAAATGTTGATAAAATGACAGCCAGACAGAAGCACGAGGTTAATCTGGCTATCCAGATGATATTCCAGGATCCTTTCGCCTCCTTAAACCCCAGGAAAAAGGTACGGGAGATTATTGGAGAAGCACCCCTGGTTCATGGCTTGGTTAGCAAAAACCGGCTGGATTATTATGTGGATGAGCTTTTAGAACGTGTGGGGCTTGATTCCTCTTACAAGCATCGTTACCCTCATCAGTTTTCCGGAGGGCAGCGGCAAAGAATTGGAATCGCCCGAGCACTTGCGGTTCAACCCGATTTCCTGGTTTGTGATGAGTCCGTGGCGGCGTTGGATGTTTCGATTCAAGCCCAGATTTTGAACCTGTTTATTGATCTAAAGGATGAGCTTGGCTTAACCTACCTGTTCATCAGTCACGACTTAGGAGTGGTCGAGCACCTGTCTGATCGGGTGGCGATTATGTACCTGGGGCGCATTGTGGAGATGGCGTCGACGGAAGCAATTTTTGAAAAGCCCAATCACCCCTATACCAAAGCGCTATTAGCTGAAGTGCCCAGGCTTGAGAATCGACACAAGGATTTTGTCGGGATCAAAGGAGAAATACCTTCTCCCATCAACCCGCCTTCAGGATGTCACTTTCATCCCAGGTGTCTTCATGCAAAGCCGGAGTGTAGTCAGGTGGAACCAAAACTAAAAACAATTACAAAGGACTGGCTTAGTGCCTGTCATCTGAATGATGGAGTTATCGATGATTGAGCTGGATGGTGTATTCACGGTAATTGAACCGGGAGATGTTGGCTGTGAAACAATTGTACCGGTGGTATTTGATTCGCCCCATAGTGGTGTTCAATTCCCGGAATCATTCAATACCACAGCACCGGAGCAAAAAATCCTTTGGAACTGCGACATGCATGTAGAAAGTCTCCTGGAAGAGGCGCCGAAACATGGCGCAATTCTGCTTTATGCACAGTTTTTAAGGAGTTTCATCGATCTACATCGAAGTTTGAGTGATATTGATGAGAGCATGCTGCAATCTCCCTGGCCAGAGCCGGTTGAACCTTCGGATAAAACCAGGTTGGGAAGAGGATTGATCCGAAAATACGCAGATAAAGATCTACTGATCTATAATCACCTACTGACAGTGGAGGAAGTGCAGCAGAGAATCACCAACTATTATATGCCCTATCATCGGACCCTGAAAAAGTTAATGGATGATCTTCACCATCAGCATGGAAAAGTGTGGCATATCAACATGCATTCCATGCCGCCATATGGTCGGGCTTTGTTTGAGGATTCCGGAGCCAGACGTCCCGATGTCGCAATGGCCAACAAAGATGGCAGTACCTCATCCAAGGCATTTTTTGAAATGGCGGGTGACACCCTTAAAGATCTTGGGTATGAGGTTTGGATGAATAAACCCTATAAAGGACAAATTCTGATTACAGCCTATTCCGATCCGGAAAATGATCGTCATAGCATACAGATTGAACTCAACCGGAAACTGTATATGAACTGGGATGATACCCTGGCTATTCATGATGGATTTGAAAGATTCAAGGGGGATATCACCTTTTTTATTCAAAATGTCTGTCAGTTTGCAGCTCGAAATGGTTGAGATGAAAAATGGAATCTCATATTTTTACATTGGTTTCAATCGGGAATTACCGATAATCTACAAAGAATAGGGCTATTCCCGACCACTTGCCCTATCAGATTTCCGCTTTTTATTAACGTCTACAATGTCAATGTAAAACTTGTGTCATCGGGTTCCCTGCCTGTTTCAAGTACCTCCTTTAAAATCAAATCATGACAGCATAATTCCTGAAAAGTACCAATGTAAAACAATTGTAACCTTCTGTCTCCTCAGGCTTTTTCTGATATACTATTCTTAAAATTAGTGGGTTCCTTCCATTAATAATAACCCTCCTTAAGTGAGAATAATCATGAAAACTGCTCATCCCCGTCATCCTCTCGGACAAAAAGCGAGAGTCCTACTCTCCAGCGTTTTTGGCCCTTATGCCCATGATGATGAATACGGGAGTCGGAAAATCAATCCAATGGAACTTTATCATAACCAGGTAACCCGAACCCAGGGAGGGTTTTCATTAAGGATGTTCGTGCGCTCATTCGGACTGAAACTGATCCAGGAGAATCTCGAAGCTCCCTGCACTCTTTTGGATTTTCCCGATCTGGATCGTTTTACAGCGGAAATTCGGGATAACACCTATGATATTATCGGGATCAGCGGAATTGCCCCAAATCTGGGGAAGGTTAAAAAAATGTGTGAATTGATACGAAGTTTTCAACCCGACGCAACCATAGTTGTCGGTGGACATATTGCCAACAAGGTTGATATCGAAAACGCTATTGATGCTGATTACATCGTCAAGGGGGATGGGGTAGCCTGGTTTAGAAAATTTTTAAACCAGAATGAAAAGGCTCCAGTCAAGCATCCCAAACTGCTTTCCGGGTTTGGAACCAGAATTCTGGGAGTGCCTCTGAAGGATAGACCAAATGACACGGCAGCGATTCTGATACCTTCGGTGGGTTGTCCCCTGGGGTGTAACTTCTGTTCAACCTCTGCCTTTTTCGGTGGGAAGGGGAATTTTGTTAATTTTTACGAAACAGGTAAGGAACTTTTTGATGTTATGTGCGATATCGAGAAAACCCTGAAGGTTCACTCCTTTTTTGTCATGGATGAGAATTTCCTGCTGCATCGAAAGCGATCACTGGAGCTACTGGATCTCATGAAAGCCAACGGTAAAAGTTGGGCTTTGTCTGTTTTCGGTTCAGCCAAGGTTCTAAGATCATATTCAATGGAACAACTGGCCGGACTCGGTATTGCCTGGGTATGGATAGGCCTAGAAGGGGAGGAAAGTCAGTATGGAAAGCTTAAAGGAGTTGATGCCAAAGAGCTGGTAGAAAAACTACAGGCCACCGGTATTCGTGTATTAGGATCATCGATCATAGGAATGGAAGATCATTCTCCGGAGAATATTGATCAGGTAATCGATTATGCGGTTTCTTATGACACGGTTTTCCATCAGTTCATGCTTTATACACCGGTATCAGGCACACCACTGCATCAGCAGCTCGCTCTGGAGGGGAAACTATATTCCGAAGAGGAGTTCTCCGTGGCGGACAGTCACGGTCAGTACCGTTTCAATTATCGACATGCAAATATAAAGGATGGCAAGGAGGAAAAATACCTCATCAATGCTTTCAACAAGGATTTCAGTGTCAATGGACCCAGTCTGGCCAGATTGATCAGGGTTTTGCTGAATGGATGGCATACCTATAAAAACCATCCGGAAAAACGCATTCGAGATCGTATTGCCTGGGAGACCAAACCGCTTAAGGCTACCTACACAGGCGCCGTCTGGGGGATGAGAAAGTGGTATGCCGACAATAAAAAAATCTATAAAAAATTGGATTCACTTCTGAGTGATCTGTATAAGACATATGGCTTGAAGACCCGGTTGTTATCTCCGTTGATCGGGCGGGTTATCTTCAGCAGATTGAAAAGAGAGGAAAAGAGGCTTGCTACTGGTTGGACCTATGAACCGACTACCTGTTTTGAAGAGAATAAAGCGGCTGTAATGTTGAGGAAAGCGGAAAGTATCAGGGTCAAAAAGCAACCGGGAAAAGTTGAAATGGGAACCCTGCTAAAACCGGCCTTGCGTTAATACCGGAAAGCAAAATCCAGCAGAACAATGAACGGTTTAGTCAAATTCAATCAGCCCAATAGTATGTTTTATGACTAAGAGGGGTTCTGCTGACGTGGTATCTATCCGGATGCAGCTTCAAATGGTACTTTGGCTTAATAATTCGATAACCTCACAATCATGAAGCTGCAGTATCCATACAGTTTATTAATTCGCTAACATCGACTGTTGCTATTCCGGAATTGATATCAGACATCGCATAGGGGATAATCAGCTTGTTATTATGAATCATTGCGCCGCAAGAATAAACAACATTGGGAACGTATCCTTCGCGCTCTTTCTCATGTGGCACAAGCAGTGGCTTCGCAAGGCGGGCAATAACCTTTGAAGGATTTTCAAGATCAAGCAGGATGGCGCCGATGCAGTATTGACGCATGGGGCCGACGCCATGGGTGAGTACGACCCAACCCTGACTGGTTTCCAGAGGTGATCCGCAGTTGCCAATCTGGATGAATTCCCAAGGATATTCAGGCTCCTGGATGATCTGGGATTTCTGCCAGAAATGGATATTGTCTGAGAACATGATATGATTGTTTTCGCCGTCCTGGCGAGAAAGCATGGCATATAGACCATTAATTTTCCGGGGAAACAGCGCCATGCCTTTGTTCTGTACCGCTTTACCGTTGAGTGTCAAGATGTTGAATTTGACGAAATCCTTTGTTTCAATCAATTGCGGCAATATCGTTACCCCGTTATAGGCTGTATAAGTTGCATAGTAGATAACCTCCCCATTATCATTGAAGAATTGCACGAAACGGGCATCTTCAATGCCTCTGCTCTCGTTTTTCGAAACCGGAAATATCACCCGCTCAGATATGCGGTGATTGGAGTGGAAACTCACTTCATAATTGGAATCTGCCAACCAGCGCATGATCTCGAATGCTCTGGTTTGGTCTTTTTTTTCAAATTGTGGTTTTTCGTGAAGATCTTTGATCTGTTCTTGCAATTCCTTAAAAGTAAAATTATCCGGAATCCGGCTGAGCACATTTTCGGTTATCGCTTTGTTGGCTCCCATCTCGTTAAGTTTACGTTGAAAAACACTTCGGTGAAAGGCAGCGTCCAATTGGAGATCAGGTGTTTCCACAAAATCACTGATCGGATCGAAGTGTAGTCTATTATGGCCATCAAGGACACCGCTACGAAAGACAATAGACGAAACATGGCCCTCGCCGGTTGCACGGAGACTCATGACAAAGCGCAGGCTGCCTTTTTTCAGATGGCTTTGATCAGGATGAGGAACAATAGAAGGGTTGAAAAGGGCGGCTGATTCAATGGCGTATTCTTTCGTAAAGTATGCACCGATAAGAGCTTTTTGCACCTCGCTGAGAATTGTGTCCCGGGGAAGATAGGCCTTTACCTCATTCAAGTGACGTTCAAAAATATGTCCGATGTTTTCATGCCGTCCGGAAAAATCGTCCATTATTTGAGTGAACAAGTTTGCGGCAGCTGTTTCAGAAAGAAGCATTATCCGTTGAATCATTTTCGATATGCGATATTTGTCATCAGGAAGATGAAGACGTGTGATTACACGTGACGTATCTCCGTTAATCTTATTTGCTTTTCTTTCAACCTTTAGCTTCTGACTCATTTTTCCCTGTATGTTGTCATATTATTGTTGCTGTTTGTACTTTTTGTCCGGTTTTATGAGTTTGTGTCAGGATAAGCAACAAATGGAACATATCCTCGAAAGTATTTCACTGTCAGTTGACACCACTATCTATCTTAGATGCCTCGAAAGCATTTTTCTGGTCTTTGGAGTTGAGAATCATTTGGTAAACTTCTATGTATTTTCCAATCATACGCTCGACTGTAAAATGACGATCAATATGACGCCGACAGTAGGCGCGGTCAATCTCTTTAATATGTGCAACAGACTCAATGGCTTCTTCCACGTTGTTGACTAAAAATCCATTCTTATTATTCTCAATAATTTCAGGCATACTACCACGATCAATGGCGATCACGGGGGTACCGCATGCCATCGATTCAATGACAGAGAGACCGAAAGGTTCATCAAATTGTATGGGGTGCAATAGAGCACAGGCTTCTCCAAGCAGTTGATTGCGCTCAACCGGTCCAACGCTGCCGACATATGTTACTTTATCGTTGTCCATATAAGGGGCAACATATTGATCAAAGTAAGCTTGGTCCTGGATAATCCCCGCCATGATCAGTTTTTTGTTACAGGCTCCGGCAATTTGAATCGCTTCCTTTGCTCCTTTATCGTTGTGAATACGTCCGAAAAAAAGCAGGGTATCACCAGAAACAGGTTGAAAATCAAACAGTTTGATGTCGATACCGTGATGGATGGTTTTGATATAATCAAGTTCAGGCGAGCGGTCGGCATCACTAATGGCAACGTAATCCGTTTTACCATTGAATTTTTTGAAAACCGGTAGGATTTCAGGAGATGAAAAACCATGAATGGTTGTCACCACCGGGGTGGTGGTCAGACCGGAATAGGTCAATGGTAGATAGTCAAAGTGGTTATGGATGATGTCGTACTCATCAGCTTGTTCAAATAGCTCTAAAATGTGAAGGCACTCCCAAACTTTTGGAATCAACGAATGATCCTCTTCATAACCCCGTGGGCAAACCGAGTGCAAAGTACCGCTGGTCTGCGAATCTGCAGTTGCAAACAAAGTTACTTCATGACCGCATGCCACTAATCCTTCGCTTATGAGGGAGGCTACGTTTTCCCAAGGGCCATAATGTCGGGGTGGTGTCCGCCAGGCAATGGGTGAAAGTATAGCGATATGCATAGCCAAGACCTTTATTAAACGGGTTTCTGTAACGATGATTGTTTTAAAATCTCGTCGGCATAAAGCTTTTTTAATGTCATCAGTGAAAGTAACCAGGCAAGCGATGATTCCGCTCCCTGATTCTGGTTCATGCCGTCTACCATCAATCCATCCCGGCAGCCACCGGATTTGGAGTCATATAGTACCATATTCAGGTCATTGTGACCGAGAAACCAGTTAAAACACATGACAGCATTTTTATACCAGATCTGGTCCCGGGTTATATTATAAGCTTCAACACAGGCTTGGACCATGGCTTTGGCTTCTATGGGCTGCTGGTCGAAGCGTGCCTTATTGCCACCCTTTTTATACCACCCGTTGCAACCGATAGGTACAAAGTGATTATCTTCGGTTTGGATTGTTAACAGCCATTTAAGGGAATTGAGTCCCATATCGATCATATCATTTCGCTGCATCAGGTGACCGGATATCAGCAAGGCATGAGGTAGTTTCCCGTTGGCGTAGTTAAGTGTGTTTTCAAGCCAGGGCCAATCGTCCGTTTTATTGTCTTTAAACTGGTTAAAAAGTCTGCCGGCAAGAAAGTCCCTGATCCTGCGCACATCACTATCCCCGGAAAACCTGTGCAGATAAGCATGTATACCTACTAAACTGTAGGCGAGAGCACGGGGGGAACTGAATTCTTCGATTACTCTCAGAGCTTTATTAAAGAGGGTAGTACTCATAGCCAGGTAACCGGGATCATCAAGAAAAGTCACTGTTTTACCAAGGCACCAGAGTGCTCTGCCATGTGAATCCTCGGAGCCTGTTTCTTCTGTCCAGTTCCTTGAATAGGTCATGAAATTGCGAAAACGTCCGCTTTTTTCATTATAGGCATACAGAAGAAACCCGAGATAATGACCGCTGAGGGTTTCAAGTCCATAACCGTTAGTTGGCAGATATTTTTGTCCCATTGCGGTTACGAGCAGCGCTCTGGCATTATCGTCAGTACAATAACCATGAGTACGGTCGGGGGTAGTGTAGTTGGCATGCTGTAGCATGCCGGTATCATCGGTAATTGCTTTGAGGTGATTGAGCTTGATCTCCGGGAGTTCAAAACTTGTGATGGCTTTGATATTTTCAACGTAAGAGTGCCGGGGACGAGGGTTTCGAGTCCGGTTATTTCGTACTTCACTGAACAGCTGGAGATATTTTCGGGATACTTCTTTCCAAATGGCTTCACGGCTGAATGTATAGGCTTTTTTACGCATGGCGTGTCGTTCAATGTCATTACCCAAAAGTCCGATAACCTGTTCTGCAATGGTATCCGGATTATTGAAGGGGACAATTCGTCCACGGCCTTCGGCCAGCATTTCTGTGGCATACCAGTAAGGTGTCGAAATAACAGCTTTTCCGCTACCCATGGCATAGGCAAGGGTACCAGACGTTATCTGGGCTTCATCAAGATATGGGGTAATATAAATATCAGCGATGCTGAGGAACTCACATAATTCTCTCAAGGCTACAAAGCGGTTTTGAAAAATAACATGCTCCTCGATGTGGAGTTTACGAACAAGCTGCTGCAAATCAATTCGGTATGCATCTCCATGCAGCTTTAAAATATGTGGGTGTGTAGCCCCCAGAACAATATAGACTACTTCAGGATGTTCTTTGACAATTGCGGGTAGTGCTTGCAGCACCGTTTCAATGCCTTTATTGGGTGATAGCAATCCGAATGTGAGCAGCACCTTTTTCCCTTCCACCCCGAATTTGTCCTTATTGAAGCTTGAATCAATAAATGGTGTATCCGGAATGCCATGATGGATGAAGGCAATTTTCTCCTCGGGCACATCATAAACATTTTTAAGGAAATCCGAGGCTTTTTGACTCATCACCACCAGTTTATCGGAAAGATCGGATAGTTTGCACATGACCTCGTGGTATTCCGGGGCGGGATCTTTCAAAACTGTGTGCAACGTCGTTACCACAGGCATACGCAGATCAGCTAACAAATTCAGCAGATGACTGCCGGCGAGACCTCCGAATAGACCATATTCATGCTGCAAACAGACAATATCCGTTTGACTGATATTTAAGAATTGAGCTGCAACACTATAATCAGTCAACCTGTTCTGGTTTATCTCAAAGCGAACTTTTTCCGGATAGGAATATCCTTCGGGTTTATCATTCATAACGGCGGCCCAGCAGTTCACGTCCGGGGCTTCCGCAGTTAATCCTTCAACCAGGTCTGTGGTAAAAGTTGCGATGCCGCATTGGCGGGGCAGATAGTTGCCGATTACTGCAACCGAGTTAATGCCCTCATAATACTTTATTACAGATGTCATAACCACTTTCCATTTTTACTTCTGATTCGTAACTCAAGCCATATGAGCCAGGTTTTTCGACGTTTACCCTCAACAATGTTCGGAAAAATTTGATATGATGCAACAAATTCCCTTATGATTTTTTTTTCGGGTTCGCAGTAGTAGTTGAAAACATCGAGTCAGCTTTTCCTTTATCCCTTTTTTCCTTCCGTTTCTCCTTCAGAGTGCTTTTTCCAACCTTCTGTTCTTCTCGTTTTCCTTTGTCTCTTTTCCCTTTGTCACCCATTTTGACCTCTTTTTATTAAGTAACTGTCTTATCCAATAACATTGGATCTTTTGATGATAGCGAATTGGTTTAATCGGTCGACTGATTTCTGTGGCCGGATGTTTCATCAGCAGAACTCTCAGATCCTGAAAGTGCGCCTTTGTTAGGCGTCATATTGCTATAATAACCATTGGCTGTATCCAGTTTGGTTATTTTCCCGCCTTTGTTTACATATTCTTCCACAGCGTTATTGATAAATTTTCTATTGGGTGTGAACGATACTTTTTTTTTCCACGAAGAGCTCTCGTTTTCTATTTTATTTATCATACATCTCCATTGATCTTTAATTAACAACGGATCTGCCGTCTTTGGTCAGGGATTTTCCTTGATTTCGGATATTAAGCCGGGGTGGTAACCGGCAGCATTTTTCCAACTCCTCTTTTTGCAGACTGTCCTGTGTGATACCAATTCAACCTGAGAGATTATTTTTTGTTTCTCTTGAGGAGTTCACAGCCTCTATTCCTTCAGAGGCTGCAACGGTAAAAATTTGAATTTTAAGTGGTTTGCATAAAAGTGTCTTTGATCCGAGTAAAACACTGAATCTATGCGACCTCATATGATGATTCAAATCTTCACGGGTTTCCCACTCCTCCAACAGGTTATAACAGTTCTTGTCTTCGATATCACTATAGACGCCATAGCTCAGACAACCTGTCTCCATTTCCGTTGCTTCAATCATGGAGAGCAGTGTTTGCGTGAACTCCAACTGTTTTTCCGGCAGCACGTTCAATGTTATCCTGACAATGATCATGAAAGTTCTCCTCTGCGTAGAGCAGAACACTCCACAATAAGAACAAGTGTTTGCATAATTAGAGATCTCCCTGAATAAACCGTTGCCGCATATTGGATATTTGAAAATTTCAGAGTGCCGATAACAGATTCTTACTGGCCATTCTTCATGAGCGATGTGGAACAGCTGTCTGCGATTTGAGTGTCTGGCTCTGCTTCAAAAGGCATTGTTGCCCAACCCTGGTCCATGATGTATTGCTCTTTTTTCCAGAAATCAATATTTCTGAATTCCACCAGCTTTTTCTCTTTCTCCAAATCCTGGTTGAACTGAGCAACACACATCGGGGTCAAACGCTCGATGACAGCACTCTGAGCCATCTTTTTACCTGAATCCAGCGAGGTGCTGCCTAAAACCCATCCACCCATTGAAAAACCGACAATCATCGTGACAACTGCACCACCGATTGCACTCCAAATACCAGTTTTAATTTTCTCTTGATTCATTTGAGTTCCCCTGTTTTAAAGATTAATCATATTTAGAATTGAAATACATATACTTCTATACTCAAGATTCAAGCCAAGGGGGCTGGTGATTGATATATTGTGTTTAAGCGGCTGATTACAATGGTGATACTTTTGATTGATGTTTGATTGCTATCTGAAATATTGGAGGGATTTCATGGTCATATATGACCATTGGTCATATATGACCATTGATTCTGATATTTTTAACTCTGGATTACCATTATGCTGTTGGGAAAAATTGAAAAGTTGTCTTTGTGGGAGGGCAGCAAAAAAAATTGGATCATTTACGGCTTCATGATACCCAGTTTTCGCATACGTGCACGCAGGGTGCTACGATCAAGCCCAAGAATTTCTGCAGCCCCGTTATTTCCGGCGATTTTCCACTGGCACTGTTCAAGCACCTGGACAATGTGATCTCGCTCCACCGTTTCCAGCGTTTTCTGGTTTGGTCTGTTATCCGTTAACGGTTTCTTGAGTTCATCAACCAGGCGTAATTTAGGGCCCGATGAATTAATCACTCCTCTCTCAAGAACGTTTTCCAGTTCCCTGATGTTTCCCGGCCAGTGGTATTTTTTCAGGGTATTCATGACACTCACAGGAATCATTTCAATCACCTTACCCAACCGCTTGGATATTTTTTTGACATAAAAATCAACAAGAAGCGGAATGTCGTCTACTCTGTCACGGAGTGGGGGCATAGTAATCGGAAATATATTTAATCGGTACCAGAGATCGTCACGGAAACGTCCCTTGCGAACCTCTTCTTCCAGATTACGATTGGTAGCTGCAATAATGCGTGTATCGATTTTAATGGTGTGGGAACTACCCAACCGTTCAAACTCACCGTCCTGGATGACCCTGAGCAGCTTTGGCTGCAATTCCAGTGGCAATTCACCGATTTCATCCAAAAAAATAGTTGCACCGTTGGCAATCTCAAATCGTCCCAGCCGTCTGGAATGAGCACCGGTGAAAGCTCCTTTCTCATGGCCGAATAGTTCGCTTTCAATTAGACTGGAAGGCAATGCGGCACAATTCATTTTGATTAGAGCACGATCCTTACGCAGACTCAAACCGTGAATGGCTCGAGCCACCAACTCTTTGCCGGTTCCGGTTTCACCAAGAATCAGTACATTTGTATCAGTACCGGCGATCTGTTCGACCTTATAGAAAACGTAATTGATTTCGTTACTTTGGCCGATAATATTCTCATGGTTGTATTCCAGTTTGATTTCTTCCTGGAGATAGGCTCTTTCAGCTTCAAGTTTGTCCTTTAACTTCTTAATCTCATCAAGGGCAGTTTCAGTCAGATGTTTGCTTTTTTCCGCTTCTTCCCTTGCGATGACAAGTTCGGCCGTTCGTTTTTCAACAATCTCCTCAAGATTTCTTTTATAATATTCACGCTCAGTCACATCCTCAATTGCCAACAGAATCAACTCGGTTTGATCAGATTTTTGGTAGATCCGTCTGGCATTCAAATGCATTATCTTCCAACCGACAGTTTCAAAGTTATGTTCCACTTCAAAGTCATTGAATATGGAATTCTGTGGAAGGATATCTTCAAGTAGTTCTCTGAGTCTGGGAATATCCCATTGCCGATTTCCGATATCATATATCAGCAATCCTTCTGTTTCATCCGGATTAGCGTTGAATGTCTGGTAAAAGGAATAATTGGCTTTTACGACCTTCAGGTCGGAATTCAACATCATTAATGGTTCACGAATCGAGCTCAAAAAATCCTCAAGAACTTCAACATGGGTCCGTAACATTTGTCTGTTTTGTCCAGAGTACTCAGGTTTTTGTTCCGTCTTTTTAGATGGTTGATAGTAAAACAATTAAAAATATGCCCTACATGTTACCGGAAACTTAAAATCCTCTCCGTGTTGCCGGGCTTGATCCCATTAGAGCCAAAATAACAATTGGGTGATAGAAATCCCGGTTGTATGCCAATTACAATCAAATTTTGGTAAGTTCTTAACCTTCCCATGTTGATAGATTACAGGCGACAACCGTCAAAAGTATGTTATCTTATAGGGGCATAACCGTCAATAAACTGTAAAATAACTAGGACGATTAAAAACAAACTGAACATGATTTAATTTGGAAAGTATCACATGCCATATGGCATTGTCAGTATCTCCATTGTTTTGAGCCAAAAATATAGAAATAAGAGTTTTGAGGGGCATTCAAATAGCCGGATTTTGGATGGAGTGTTCGTGGTAAACGAGCTGTGAAGTGATGGAGTTCAGTATTCAATTTGACCAATAACCATTGTTCATACCCAACTGTTGAAGAAAACGGCTTTATGTCATGTATTATCAGCAAACTCCCCTCTTCTTTTTCCGACCATTTATTTTTTTGACAGTTAAAGACTGAATCGTGATACAATGCAGTATAGTGTATTAAGTATTTCCCCGTAAAACCCGGAGAGTACATGATGTAGTTGTCAAAGGAAAAAAGATGCCTGATCCTTTTTTTGTGCAAGGCATTCCGTTGATATAAAGACCTTTCCATAGAATGAGAGCTTTTAAATTTGCCATGCTTGCAGATTAAACCGAAGAATTTATATAGAAGAGGTAAAAATCATGGAACAAAGAGAATCACAATTCGATCAATATGAAGAAATAGATGAGGATACTCAAAAAGGAAAGTACCTGTCATTTCATGTGGGAAGGGAATCGTACGGAATCGAAATCAAACATGTCAAAGAGATCATTGTCATGCAGGAAATAACAGAGGTGCCGGATATGCCGGAATCGTTTATAGGAGTGATTAATCTTCGGGGGAAAGTAATATCGATAATCGATTTTCGCAAGTTTTTTAAAATGGAAGCTCGTGAGTACGATAATCGAACCTCAATCATTGTCGTTGAGATTGGCGAGGTGCCGGTCGGAGTGGTAGTCGATACTGTCAGTGAGGTCTTCGATATTCCGGAAGAGAATATCGACCCTCCTCCTCGCACCCATTCCGGAATCAGCAGCAAATACATCAAGGGAATCGGAAAGATCGGTAACAATGTCAGGATTTTACTTAATATTGAGAATATCCTGTATGAAGAGGAACTTGAATCGGTTGCGATAGTATAAGTGTTTTGCAGATGCTGAGGAAAATTTTTTATCAAACCTGTTGACATGATTATATATTATCCAGAGAATTGGGGTCGAACTGCAGCATGCTTTTGTTGGCTCAACAAAACTCAATAGTGCTGTGATATGTTGAGGGAGAACCTATGAAAAAAGTATTGATCTGGATAATAGCGATTGTAACAACCTTATGCCTGATTGGCGTTTTTCTCGTTGATCATTGGGCGGATACCGGCCATGGTAAGCTAAATTATAAAGTTGCCATTGTATTGAAGTTCATGAGTCTTTCGGGGAAAGATTCAAGCAGTGAGGAAAACCGACCTTCGGTAGCCGAAAGCAGACAGCGGCTGATTGAGAAGGCAAAATCCTTTTCCAGTGAACCCGTACCATTAAAAAGGGTCGTAAATCGGACTATCCCGGGAGCAGCGACAGATATCCCCATTCGGATCTACATTCCAATTGAGAAAGAAATGCTTCCGGTAATTGTTTTCTTCCATGGAGGTGGATGGGTACAAGGGAATCTGGATTCTCATGATAATCTTGTTCGATACCTTGCAAATAGATCCGATTCCATCGTCGTGGCGGTTGATTACAGACTTGCCCCCGAACACCCCTTTCCGGCCGGACTCGAAGATTCCTATGCCGCCCTCCTCTGGGTCTCTGAAAATGCAGCATCTTTTGGGGGAGATTCGGCAAAAATTGCGGTAATGGGTGATAGTGCGGGAGGTAACTTTGCCGCTGCCATCTCTTTGATGGCAAGAGATAAAAACGGGCCGAAGATACTACGCCAGGTACTGGTCTATCCGGCAACCAACCTCAGCGAACTTGAAACAGATTCCTATCGGTTTTTTGCCAAGGGTTTTATGTTGACAAAAAAGGATATCGAATGGTTCAGGGGGCTTTATTTGCCTGAAGTCAGTGAATGGGCAAATCCACTTGTCTCACCCTTACTGGCAAAAGATTTCAGCAATCTTCCACCTGCAACCATCATTACCGCTGAAATGGATCCTTTAAGAGAGGATGGAAAGTTATATGCCGATAAATTGGAAGAAGCAGGAGGGGATGTCCATTATCGTTGTTTTAAAGGAATGATTCACGGTTTTGTCAGTGCCGATAAGGTATTAAGCCAGGCTCATGAGGCATTGGATGAAATTGCGGTTGATCTGCAGCAATCCTTTGGAACCAGTTTATGAGGGGGTTCAAACAGTAGGGAACGGGAAATCAGAATTCTGCCTCCTGATCGGATTTTATTAATATGATTTTACAGGGCTTCTCGTTGAAGCCCTGAAGTAATAATCACAATTTCTATTGAGCCGTTGGAATTACTGAGAAACTGCTACTGATCTGATCAAGAAACTCCATTTGCTCAACATCCGCAACATAGGCACTGCATTCGGAGGTGCTGCTTACCGGAATTTTGGTGGCAGCGCTGGAATCGATACAGAAAAAATATGCATCCGTTGTGCTGTCTTCTTTAAACCCTGCCAGGAATCTGGCGTTGGTACCTTCTGAGGTTCCCTTGCCTACCATTTGAATACTGCCTGAGGAAAGCTGAACAGTAAAAGTGTGGTCACCCACATTCCCGGATACTTTGGCTGCCAGCCGCCATTCATTCGTATCGAAACTGCCGTCTCCATCCAGTTTATCATCCAACTGCGCAACCTTCATGCTGAAATTGTGGGTGGTTTCGCTGTACTCGCCATAAAAGACAAGGTACTGTTTTCCGTTTTCGGAATCGTTGATCTTTGAATGCAGGAATTTAACATCAGTACTCTGATCGTTTTTAAGGAAAACGTTGTATAAAGCATCATGGTCCGACGGTAAATCAGTTGATTCAAAGAAACAATCAAACCCGGTGACGATTTCATTAAAATAGGGGAGGGTGACTGTTTGTCCTTCAATATCCGAAGCTCCGACACCGGTACAAACGGATATATCTTTGACTGTTCGGGTTGCCTCAGCCTGCTTCTGGTCGGTGAAGGTGTTTACAGTGTCAACATAGCTGTAGTATATATCATTAACAAAGAATTCACCGTGTGCAATGAGACCCATAATGGTCGTTGTCGTGGTATCGTTGGAGGAATCGAACAATCCATTAAAGAATGATTGAAACCCCTGATCAGCATAATCAGAAGTCGGATCATAAGTAAAACTTCCAATCGCAGCAAGACTGATATTTGCTTCCTCGTCAAGCAAATATTCAGATTCACTGGAAAATGTTGTTGATGAACTGGCTTCCTGTCCAGACAAGGGCAATACTTTTTTCGCATTGGTATGCAATGATGGGACGGGACTGCCCGATGAAGAGGCAGTTGAGTTGTCGTCATCATCTTCGGAAGTCGCACAGCCAACAATAAACACAATCGTCATCAGACTTATCAAAACTCTTAACCAAACTTTTTTCATCCCAAATCCTCCTTTGAAGGTTGTCTAATATCCAATAAAAACTGTCAGGCTATTTCCTCTCTGATTTTCAGCAGATTTCTGACAGAAATTAGTCCAATTTCGGTATTGGTATTTTTCCATCAAATGGCTTACAAATTACTTACAGATTCCAAATATTTGATATTGCCGCCAGATATATGTCTAGATTAGAACTCCGGGAATCAAACAAGACATTCTGAATACAAAAATGAGAATGTTTAGGCAGCAAATTGTGAGATAATTCTCGTTAACAATAATATAGATTAAACTGGATAAGAAAAATGCGGGAAGAGATCTAAAAAGATAAGTCTCTTAATCCGGAAAACAGATTAGGAGATTTATTACACGGAAGAGAGGGTTATTTTTCGTAGTAATTCGGTCATCTCCTCGGAAACAGGCAGGTTCAAGTTGCTTTTCATGGTTTGTTCATAAAGCCGGTAGGTTTTTTCAGCTTCAGAAATGAGTCCCTGGGAGTGGTAACACAGGATCAGGCAGCGGTAAAACTCTTCAATGGTATTATCGATTCTTAATCCTTTCAGGTACCTGTCAGCAGCCAACCGATATTCTCCTTCAGCTTCCAACAGGTTACCCAGCCTTAATAGAAGCTTTACGAAAGTTCGTCTCAGGTTTTCCCTGATAGATATCGCCCATGATTCCTGGCAGGAATAGTGGCCATGGTAAAGACTGATCGCTTCCTCCAACAGATCTATTTCCTGCTGGTGCGACAGCTTTTGGTCGAGAGAAAGATCTGAATTTTTAATCTTTCGATCCAGAGCCTCGAATTGCTGATAATCGAGGTAGCACATGACAGGATTCAGGCTCAGTCGTCCTTCATTCATATGGATGCAATCATCCACGCCGATCAGCTTTCTAAGTCGATGAAGGGTGATTTCAAAGTTCTTGTGTCCGGAATCACCTTCGGCGTCGGGCCATAAAGCATCGGTTACCCTGTCTTCATCGATATCCTTTCCACCCAGAGTAACAATCAGCCGGAGCATTTCAAGGGGTTTCTTTGGAGGTTTTCCCTTGAACCGCTGCTCAGTGCCGTCAATTTCAAACCGGAAACTTCCCAGTGTGTAAAACCGGATACGCCAGGGCCAAACTGCAATACTCACGGGAGGGTGATCCGGTTGAAGATTTCTTAAAGATACCAGCTTTTGAACATATGGTGTTTCAATTCCAAGCTCCAGGGCTGTCAGGCACAGTCGGGTCATAACCCGGGGCAGGAAAAGCCAGAAGTTCAATAGATCACCTCTGTGTCCAAGAATCATGGCTTTTTCCAGGCTTTGTACCACTTGGTCACGAGTGCCACAATCAAACATCAAAATGGCATGGGTGCACATTGATTGGAACCTGAGTAGCGAACTGTCCATTCTTTCACTGAGTGCAATCGCTTTTTTAGAGATTTTAAGGGCCTGTTCGGGTTTTCCTTTCTGGTGTTTGCAGAGGCAAACAGCCTGGTAACCGATCACCAAAGGAATAGTTCCTCCCAACTCTTCCGCCATCTTTAACGCTGTTTCAGCATGGTTTTCAGCCTGGCGCAGATCTCCTGCCAAAAGGTGCAGCCAGGCAGATATGCAGTGGTACATTGCCACTGTGTAAAGCATTCCCGGGATCATTGCCTGAGACATCCGTTCCAGGTAGTTCCGGGCCAGATCGTAGTTCCCACCGCTCAGTGCGCCGGCAGCACCAAAGCCGAGAAAATGAGCGTCCCACAAGTGAATGCCTTGTTCTTCCGAAAAGGATAAAGCTGCTTCTGTTTCCTGCAAACATTGATCCGAGTGCCCCGTTAACCAGTATCTTCCGGCAGAAGCCAGCCTGACAAGGACGATCCAGAATGGGTGGGCTTCTCCTCCTTCTGTTTGTCGGCGCAGGGTATCTACTATGAAACCAATACTGGAAAAATCGCCGGTATAGAGATAATGGCTGCACAAGGCAAATCCGGCTACCAGCTTAAGATTCTCATCCAGGCTATTCAACAATACATTGCGCGTGCGCTCCAGCCACTCCTTAAAATCGGGGTGATCCGGTTGTCGGTTGACCATGGCACCAAAAATCGTGGATGCTGATCGCTCTTCAATCTCCCGAGAGGGAAAACCCTTGTTCTCGGAGACTAGCTGAACCATCTTGTCGATCCAGTTGTTTAGCAGATGAAAATTTCGCCCCTCTACAAAAGTAGCCTCGGCAGCACCGGCGATGATCATCATCATTTTAACGGGATCATTGCGATTTAAAAGTAATGCATAGGCTTTTTCAAAGATAATCCTTGCCTGAGTCGGATTATAGGGAAGCTTACAGATCGCAAGCCAGTAATACAGCCATGGGTGGGTATCGATCTCTTTCTCTGGAATCTTCTCTATCCAATTCTCGAGTGTTTTCCACTTGGTCTGATTGAGAAACAATCCGGCGCTGCGATTAATCAATTCTGCCATGGCGGACCAGTCACCTATTTCTCCCAACAGTCTTAGAGATTCATCCACCTGACCGTTTTCTTCCAGCAACAGAGCTGCCCTGATGCTTAGGCATCTGATCTCGCTTTCAGTCAGTAACTCCTTGGCTCTATTTAAAAGAAACTGGCGAAATAATGCGTGATATTGATAAACGGGCGTTTCTCCGGGACGGAACTCAATAAAGTAGTTGTTTTTTTTGAGATCGGGCAGAATTCTGGCGGAATCGTGAAGAGTCAGTTTTGATACTAGCTCCACAGGCATTTTGGTTAACAGTGCGCTTTTTATCAGGAAATCTTTTTTATCACAATCAAAATGCCGAAAAACTTCATTTGACAAATAATCAAAGGTGAGTTCTGAACAGGTTTCCAATGACAGATTCGGCTCAAATCCTGATTGTCTGGCGCTTTCTGCCAAAAGGATCAGTCCGGCCATCCAGCCGTCTGACCGATTGTTCAGCTTTTCCACCAATTTACCGGGAATCTTATCATTGATGCGGGTTCGCAGTACACCCTGTGCTTCTTCACCAGTCAGACGTAGCTTTTGCCAGGAGATCACCTCCATTTTATGATCTAATCGAAATTTTGCCAGGTTTGATGACGGTTCAGAGCGGCTGATAAAGAACACCTGAATATCTTTAGGTAATATCTCCAGCAGGACATGAAACACTGTTAGCATTGCCGGGTTTTCCGGCAGTTCCTGAAAGTTGTCGAACACAATGACAAAGGGAAGTGATAACCCGGAAAACATAGTCTGAAAAAACCGTCGACAAAATGCCGGAAGACCTAATGTGTATTCGGGAGTAAAAAATGGCAGGTTGTCTGGGCTGGAAAACCCGGATTCCTGAGCTGCCATTCTCATGTTGAAGAAGAAAGATGCAACATCGTCATCACTGTCATCTATTTGATAGTAGCAATGGGAGATTTTAATTTTCTCCAGGTATCCACCGACAACGGTCGTCTTTCCTGCCCCCGCTGGTCCTCCAATCCAAACGACGGATTTGTTCCTGCTTTTTCTAAGGATCTGATAAATCCGATTTCGATGATAGATTCCTGTGAGGGTCGGAGAAATAACCTTCGAAGGGAAAACTGCACTAGTCAAGGCGATTTTTATTCAAATATCAGGGTTATGGTGAATTTAAGCCGTTGAGTCTTCCTGGTTCCAGTATGCACGGGAAGTCTTTGAGTTTTCCCATCGTAACTATTAGATAAATGGTTGTCAATTGACTCATAAGCGGATACTGGCGAATTCATGGGCATTAGATTATAAGTCCTCTTTCGATCGAGATCGGCTTTGTGAAACGGATCTTGTCAAACGGTTTTTAGATCAGTCAGTTTTCTTCGTCTACGCTGAAGTGCCCAAATTATTGTCAGCATTAAAAGTGCAGGGATAAATGCAATATGTTTGGAAGGACGATCAGACTCTACACGTAGTATTTCGATTTTCCAGTCGAAGTCGAGTCCCACCTTTTGAGCAATACTGTCGAAAGCCACATTGTCGATGATGACGATGCCGTCATCTTGTATACTCAGCATCAATCCGGTATCTTCAATCCTCGCCCGCCCTGATCCGGATTCACCCATGGGTAGGGTAACCGCCTTTCGTTCAAAATCGCCCTCAATATTCAGTCCTGAAGCAACAATTTGCAACCGACCTTTAGAGACTATATTTTCAGCCGCATCATAGATTTTTGCCGGAGCCATATCGATATAAGGCGGATACAGTTTATCCCACCAGAAACCCGGTCGAAACAAGGTGAAAGCAATCAATAAAAGCATGACTGTTTCCCACTTCCTGCTATTGGTCAGCCAATAGCCCTGTGTGGCAGCGGCAAACAGCAACATTGCAGTTACAGCACTGGCAATCACCAGCAGCAATTCAAAGATACTGTCGATACCGATCAGCAACAACTGGGTATTAAAAATAAACATGAAGGGCAAAATAGCCGTACGGATATCGTACATAAAACCCTGAATACCCGTTTTAATAGGGTCACTTTTGGCAATGGCGGAGGCGGCAAATGCCGCCAATCCCACGGGCGGCGTATCATCGGCAAGAATTCCAAAGAAAAAGACAAACATATGTACCGCAATTAACGGCACCACCAGCCCGGCTTCTGCTCCCAGCTCCACGATTACCGGCGCCATCAAGGTAGAAACCACAATATAGTTGGCTGTGGTTGGCAATCCCATGCCGAGAATCAGGCAGATAACAGCGGTAAAGAGCAGGATCAACATAATGTTACCACCGGAAATAAACTCAACCAGCTCAATCATAACCTGACCAATACCGGTCAAAGTAACGGTTCCAACAACGATACCGGCAGCAGCAGTTGCTACACCGATTCCTATCATGTTGCGGCCGCCATTAACCATTCCCTCAAATACATCCTCGACTCCCTGCCTAAATGCGACGTAATAATCAAATTTCCCGCGGAAATAGCTGAAAATCGGACGTTGCGTCAGCGAGATAAAGATCATCAACACGGTTGCCCAGAAAGCCGATAATCCGGGAGAAAATCTTTCCACAATCAAACACCACATTAAAACAACCAGTGGAATCAAGTAGTAGAGTCCAACCTTAATTGTGGGTCCCGGCTCCGGCAACTCCAGGATTTCTGAACCGACATCATCCATTTTTAATTCGGGATAACGGGAGGCGAATTTCAGAAGCCCGATGTAGGCAGCTAATACCAAGACAGCCACTATCCAGACGGAGGCTTCACCGAAAACGTTCTTAAGCCAGCCGATGCCGTAATAAACAACTATTCCCATAATACACATGCCTAATATGGAGCCGACAAAGGATAACATGCTCTGTAGGATAGTACGTTTGACCCTGCGGGGTAATCCAACAATATTCGCCTTACATGATTCCAGGTGGACAATGTATACCAAGGCGATGTAGGAGATTAGGGCCGGAAGAATCGCATGTTTTATTACCTCCAGATAGGTAATGCCTACATATTCCACCATCAGAAAAGCCGCCGCTCCCATAACCGGTGGTGTTAATTGACCATTGGTAGAAGCCGCCACCTCTACTGCTGCGGCTTTGGACGCCGGGAAACCTACACGTTTCATCAGAGGGATGGTGAAAACACCTGTTGTTGCCACATTGGCGATGGATGATCCGGAAATAATCCCGGTTACGCCGGATGCAACGACGGCAGCTTTAGCCGGTCCGCCACGCATGTGTCCCAACAGTGAAAACGATGTTTTTATAAAGTAGTTTCCCGCGCCCGCCTTTTCCAACAGGGAGCCAAACAAAACAAACAGAAACACAAAGCTGGTGGAAACACCCAAGGCCACTCCAAAAACACCTTCTGTTGACAGCCATTGATGTGCTGAAACTTTGTAAAGACTTTGCCCTTTGTGTGAAATGATGTCAGGCATATAAGGGCCTGCAAAAGTATAGGTAAGAAAGACGATAGCAACCACCATCAAGGGCGGGCCGAGTGCTCGCCGCGTTGCTTCCAGCAGTATCAGCATTCCGATTATGGAAACAGTAATATCAATGGTAGTTGGCAATCCTGACCTTTGCGAGAGACCTTCATAGAAAATGTATATATATGCGGCGGCAAAGGCTCCTCCTAAGGCTAATAACCAATCCTGGACAGGTATATAATCACGCGGCGATCGTTTTAAAGCTGGAAAAGCTGTAAATGCCAGAAAAACGGCGAATGCCAGGTGGATGGATCGCGCCTCTGTTCCATTAAAAACACCAAAATTAAATATAAAGGGTAAGGGCGAAGCCAGCCAAAGTTGAAACAATGACCAGGTAAAGGGAATAAGTATCAGTAGTTTCCCAACATATCCTCCTGGCCTACGGGTTCCGGATTCTGAATCAACTATCAATTTGTCGAGACTTTTTTCTGTGGTTTCGTGATTTGAAGTACCTATTTCTGCCATTGCGCGATTCCCCAACTGATCATTGAAAAGATGTTGTGATCATAACTTGTCAAATATCAAACCCCGGGTGCCCAAATTCAAGGTAACCATGACACGGAGGGCAAAAAGGGGGCAGATTAATCACTGCCCCTTGTCAGTGTTACTTAAGTCCAACCTCTTTGTAGTATTTCAAAGCGCCGGCATGCAACGGAGCTGACAAACCGTCTTTTATCATCTCCTTTTTGTCCAGATGTTCAAAAGCAGGATGGAATTTCTTAAAAGCATCGAAGTTTTCAAATACCGCCTTGACCACGCTGTAAATAACATTGTCAGGCGTGTTGGTTGAGGAAACAAAAGTTGCACCGACACCAAAGGTGATGGTATCTTTCGGGTTTCCGGTATACATACCACCTGGGATAACCGCTCTTCGGTAGTAATCGTTGTCTTTGATCAGCTTTTCAACCACAGGGCCGATGACATTGACAAGAACAGCATCACAGGAACTTACCGCTTCCTTGATCGAAGCGTTTGGATGTCCCACTGTATAGACCATGGCGTCGATTTTATTATCGCATAAGGCCTTGGACTGCTCGGCGGGTTTCAGCTCGGAAGCTAGCGAAAAGTTATCCTTGGTCCAACCAAATGCTTTCATTAAGACTTCCATTGTCCCTCGCTGACCTGATCCGGGATTTCCAATGTTAACTCTTTTTCCCTTGAGATCCTCAAAGTTCACGATGCCGGAGTCTTTGCGTGCTACAACGGTAAAGGGCTCTGGATGAACTGAAAAGACAGCTCTTAAATTCTTGTTGGGACCTTGATCAGCAAAAGAACTGGTACCGTGAAAGGCATGATACTGCCAGTCGGACTGGGCTACACCCATATCAAGCTCGCCGGCACGAATAGTGTTGAGATTGTAAACGGAACCACCAGTGGATTCAACAGAACACCGAATGCCATGCTCTTTTCTATTCTTATTGACCAAACGGCAAATCGCTCCACCGGTTGGATAATAAACACCGGTTACTCCACCGGTTCCAATGGTAACGAACTCGTCAGCGGAAACCGTATTTGTGCCAAAAACCAGTCCGGACATGGCCAGACTCGCTATCATGGCGAGTTTTAATCTTTTTAGCATTATTCACCTCCTTATTCGATTTAAAAGGTGATAAGTACAATCATCTTTTAAATCAGGTTAACTATTTAATCAAAACGGCGTTATTGTTTCTCCCGGCATTTGATTGACACGACCGACCGGATTTTATACGCCTTTCCTCGTCCACGAATAATCATGGATTGTTTGGATCTGTTCAGAGTTTTCTGAAATCCAAAAAGCAAAAAAACTGCCTGTCATTGACAATTTTTTTACAGAGTATTGTTGCTTTTAACACAAGAAACCAATAAATACAACATTTAATAATTGTGTTGATTCTGTTTTTGAGTGTTTCTGGGACTAAATGGAGTCTGAACGGAGAGGTTGGGATTCGTGAATGACTCCAGTTTGCAGAATCAGATTTAATTCGAGGATCAGAATATCTCGGGGATCAGTTCAGCACTCACCCACTTTTAGCTCATACAACCCTGATAGGTGAACCAGGAATATCTCGCTGTGAAATTCTGCTTGTTGATTAAATAACTGTGTGACCTTATGGGTGTTTGAACAGATGCTAATGCTCGATTTTTGTTAAAGACAGCTGTGGATTTGTGAGGAATCTGCTGATAAATCCGGACAAAAAGATTTTTATGACCAATGGCAGGACACGTCGGGTGTAGATTGAATGAGGAATTTAAGAAGCGCCTTTCTTCACTATTCTACGCCCTGTAAGAGGAAACAATGCATAAAATTCTGGGTACAAAATGCTTGGGGATTCCTGTTCTACTGTTATTTACGGGAGGTTTCGTCTGTCTTTTCTAAGGAGTACTTTTTACCCGTTCGATGTTTTAACTCGCGGATGCGTTCCCGATGTTCACGAATATGCTCCCGATAATCTTCTAAAATCTCTTCATAATCCAAATCACAATGTTTTAAAGCGAGTTGAATCTCGCGCAACTGCGTCTTGGCGTTTTCCATTCTAAAATCCTGAACTCTTTGATTACCCTGTTATTTAATCTCATAGTCATGATATTTTTCAACCAGATCCAGCATTGCCCGCATTAGTGCCACCTTGACTTTAATCTTTTTGTTTTTACAAAAATCCTTAAAATCATCATAAACCGCCTCATCTACCTGGTTTGTCAATGTGACATTTTTGTCAATTTTAATATTAAACGGATCTGAAACGGCATTCAGCAATCCTTTATCACCAAATAGCTGTCTGACTTCTTTCTCATGATCAACAAGAAACTGAAGTAGAGAACGCGTCTTTTCATCAATGCTTTCAGAATTGCTTTGAGGCATGCTTTAAATTAATTGGTAGAACTTTATCATTTTGTCAGATTATGTCAAGAAAATAGTGGATTTAGAACAAGATTTTCAATAAGTGTGAAAATTTAAAAATTATTAAAAATCAGCATATTAAAAAACTGTTGAGAATTAGTTCGAGAAAAGAAAGCTTTGAAGCTTTGTAAAATTAAATTAATTCTACAAATAGAATTTGTCAACAATAAAAACAGGTCATTAATTCTGAAGTTTTTCATTTTATGGTTGAAGTACAGGCGAGAAACTGGTGAGAAACCGATATTTTCCGGAAGGGGGGGGGTCAATCTTCCTTGTTTTTGTCTGTTTTTTGTTTTTTAAGGGTTACCTGGATACGGTTAAAGAAACCGCGAATCATTCGCACATCTCTTTCATCGGGTTTTGCTCGTCCGATGATATCGGAGAAACTGCTCCACACATTTTCTTTTGAACTTCGATGGAGGTAATCGGTTTCATTCAGAATTTCAAAAAGATGTTCCTTCATTCCTTCAATACTGGAGGAGGATGCCGGGGAGATGGTTTGCTCCTGTTGGTTGGGGCTGATATTGTAGAGTTTGGAAAACTCATAGAGAGTTACCAACACAGCCTGGGAAAGGTTCAGCGAACTGCTTTTACCAAAAGTGGGAATGTAGATCCATTCGTTACAAAGGTTAATATGTTCGTTCCGGAGGCCGGACTGCTCAGGACCAAAAACAATGGCAATATTCGTTTCCGGCGTAACTGATTCCAGCAGCCCTGAAATATTATGGAGACCTGACAGTTTTTTGATCTTCTCTCTTTCTCTGGCGGTGGTACCGATGATCAAATGCCGGTCTGCAACCGCCTCGTCCAGTGTATCATAGGTTTTTGCCTGGTGGAGAAGGTAACGGGCATTCATGGAAAACATGCGGGCTTCTGCATGGAAGTAATGACAGGGTTTAACCAATCTGAAGTCACTGACTCCCATGTTATCCAGTGCCCTGGCAGCTGCGCCAACGTTGCCCGGTTGTGTTGGTTCGACCAGGACAACGGCGATTTGGGAAGGGTTGATCAGATTCATGAATAGGGTGCTATTGTTTTCAAGGGGTTGAAGATTGGGGTTGCGGCAAGTCTAATTTGAAAGCCATTTTTCAAAATACTCGATGGTTCTTGTTAATCCCTCTTCAAGATTGACTTTAGGCTCCCATCCCAGTTTCTCTTTAGCCAGGCTGATATCTGGTTTTCTCTGGGTCGGATCATCAGAGGGAAGTTCCTTAAAACTCAGTTTCGACTTGGAGTTGGTCATCTCAATCACCTTCTGAGCAAGCTCCAGAATGGTGAATTCGTCAGGATTACCGGTATTGACAGGTCCGGAAAAATCCTCTTTTGCAATCATTCTCATGATAACTTCGATCAGATCGTCAATATAACAGAAGGATCGTGTTTGCGATCCGTCGCCGTAAATTGTTATATCATCTCCCTGCAGCGCCTGGACGATAAAGTTGCTGACGACCCTGCCATCATCAGCTCTCATCTTGGGGCCGAAGGTATTAAAGATACGGATAATTTTTGAGTCGACTTTCTGTTCTCTCTTATAATCCATCATCAAGGTTTCTGCCGCTCTTTTCCCCTCATCATAGCAGCTGCGCAACCCGATGGGATTGACATGTCCCCAGTAACTTTCTGTTTGAGGGTGTTCTTGGGGATCGCCGTATACTTCCGAAGTACTGGCATGGAGAATTCTTGCTTTGACTCTTTTTGCCAAACCCAGCATGTTCAGGGTACCGAGGATATTGGTTTTAAGAGTTTTTATCGGGTTATATTGGTAATGAATAGGGGAAGCAGGACAGGCAAAGTTGAAAATCCAGTCCACCTCAATAAAATACTGGTGGGTAATATCATGGCGTATCAGTTCAAAACGCTTGTTATCCATGAGGTCAAGGATGTTGTCTTTACTTCCGGTAAAAAAATTATCCAGGCACATCACTTCATGATTCTCATCCAGTAGACGTTTGCACAGGTGTGAACCGATGAACCCTGCTCCACCTGTAACTAGAACTCTTTTACTGTTTTTCATTGTATTCAATCGGTATTGTTAGGGTTTTTTGTGTGAATTGCCGTTAATGGCTGCTCGACCGACACTATAATAGATGAATCCCCGGGTTTGCATCTTATGAGGGTCATATATGTTTCTACCGTCGAAAATGACGGGTTGTTTTAAGAGTTCCTTAATCCTGTTAAAATCGGGCCTGCGGTAATCGTTCCATTCTGTTAACACCAGCAAAGCGTCTGCATTTTCCAAAGCGTCGTAATAATATTCCCTGTATTCTATTTGATTACCCCATATCTTTTGGGCTTCTTCAATGGCAGCCGGATCACTGGCCACGATTTTTGCACCTTGTTCCAAAAGTCCGTTGATAACAACCCGGGAAGGTGCTTCACGCATATCATCGGTCTGGGGTTTAAATGCAAGCCCCCAAATGGCAAAAGTAAACCCGGAAAGATCCTGGCCATATTTTTTATTGATCATCTGCAACAGATATTTTTTCTGGGCGCAATTGACCAGTTCCACTGATTTGAGGAGGTTCATGTCGCAGCCATTTTCCTGTCCGGTGCGAACTAACGCCTGTACGTCTTTCGGAAAGCAGGACCCGCCATATCCGATTCCGGGAAAAAGAAAAGCCGGTCCTATCCGGTTATCGGTGCCTATCCCTACTCTTACCATATCGACATCAGCCCCTACGTTTTCACAAAGCCGGGCGATCTCGTTCATGAATGAAATCTTGGTCGCCAGCATCGAGTTGGCGGCATATTTTGTCATTTCAGCACTGCGGATATCCATGGAGATCAGGCAATCTTTTGTTTTCATGAAAGGGGCATACAGTTCATTCATCAAAACGGCTGTTCTTGGATTATCAGTCCCGATGACCACCCTGTCCGGGTGCATAAAATCGTTAATGGCTGCGCCCTCTTTGAGAAATTCCGGATTTGAGACAACATCAAACTCAACCTCCAGATCACGCGCGGATATGGCTTCATGAATCGCCTGTTTAACCCTGTCCGCGGTTCCGACCGGCACCGTGGATTTATCCACGATAATCTTAAAATCATTAATATGGGCACCGATGGTATTGGCTACAGACAACACGTGCTTAAGGTCAGCACTTCCATCCTCATTAGGGGGGGTACCGACTGCGATAAAAACAAAGAGAGCATGCTTGACCCCAGCTTCCATATCGGTTGTGAAGCTCAACCTGCGCTGACGCATGTTCCGTTTGATCATCTCCTCCAGACCCGGCTCGTAAATGGGAATGATTCCTTTGTTCAGTTTTTGGATCTTTTCTTCATCGATATCAACACAAACAACATCGTTACCACTTTCGGCAAAACATGCGCCGGCGACTAATCCAACATACCCGCTTCCAAATACGCTAACTTTCATCGAAACCTTGTTGCTATTCCAGTATTAAATCGGTTAATAAATCAGTTTCCAGCCAGGCAGGATTTTAAAGATCTGATCGTGATGAGACTATTTTATCAATCAAACCATATTCCAGAGCTTCATCCGCTGTCAGCCAATGGTCTCGATCCATATCCTTGAGAATCTGTTTAACAGGTTTTGACGTTTTCTCTGCATATAATTCAGCAATCTCCTGTCTTGTCTTCAGGATCTGTTTTGAATGAATTTCGAGATCGGTGGTTTGACCTTCAGCCCCTGTCAATAAAGGTTGGTGGATCATGATACGGGATTTGGGAAAAGCGAAACGTTTACCATCGTCTCCCCCCAGAGAAAGAATGGAACCCATGCTGGCGGCCAAACCGATAACCACAGTGGTGATAGGGCAGGATATGAATTTCATCATGTCAAAAATAGCATAACCGCTATAGATTTCTCCCCCAGGTGAGTTGATCAATATAATAATCTCTTTTTTGGGATCTTTTTTCTCCAATAACAGTAACTGTTTGATAATTTTATCTGTCAGTTGACTGTCAACCGAACTGGAAATTATGATGGTGCGTGTGTCCAGCAGTTCTTTTGCCAGAGGTTCATCTTTTTCTTCGTTGTTTTTTTTACTTAATTCAATTTCCATAGGGATAACAATAGATTTATATTTTAGATTCGAAGCTGTCGGGGAAAAGGAACCACGTTTTTAAACGTAAACGGATTAATACTTAGCTCGATTCCAATGTCATATGATTGAAATAAAAAAGGCATAGGGGACTAATTTTGCTGCATTTTGGATTTCTGTAAAACGTTCAATATATATGAAAGCCGCTGCTCTTGCAATCGATACTTTGGCTGAGACGTGAGGGGATTCAATAGCTGTTGGACTGAATAAAGAGCTTGTGCTAATAATAAAAAATCTGAACAAACTGTCATTCTGAGCTTTCAGGCTGTATCACAATTAGAAATTTTGGTATTTTTCCAAAAGTCTAACACTCTTGTCATTCCGGGTTCGACCCGGAATCCATTGTTATAAAAGAGTATTGCCTGTCTGGATCCCGGATCAAAGCCTGTCCTCAGCTTGACTGGGGATCCGGGATGACAAGGTAAAACAGTCTGTAAGATATTTTCAACACTATCAAAAAACAGATCGATTTTGGATTCTATCAATTTTCAATTTGCAGATACCGGCAACCTTGTCTGGCTGGCAGTGATCCCGCTGTTGGGAGTTGTTTCCATTTATGGCAGGGTTCAAAAAAAGAAGTCATTACATCGGTTTGCCAGTTCCGAACTGCTTCCCTTTTTATCAAATTCTGTTAGCCTTCACAAACAACGGTTGAAAACAGGTTTGTTGTTTGCAAGTATGCTTTTTCTTGTTTTTACGCTCATGAGACCTCAGGGCAATCCAGTTGAAAAAACCATAAAAAAGAGGGGGCGGGATCTGGTATTTGTGATGGATGTTTCCCGTAGTATGCTGGCAGAGGATTTAAAGCCGAATCGATTGGGCAGGGCAAAACAACTGGTGTCGGATGTAGTTGATGTTTTAGAAGGGGATAGGGTTGGCTTATTGGTATTTGCCGGGTCAACGGCCATTAAATGTCCGTTAACTCTGGATTACAACTATTTCAAGAATGTGCTCAACCGGGTCACCATAAACGATGTAACCCGGGGAGGGACAGCCATTGGAGATGCCATTCGAACGGTCTCCGATCGGGTTTTCTATGATCAGGATACCAAGTATCGGGATATCATATTAATCACGGACGGTGAAGATCATGAATCATTTCCGGTTGAAGCGGCAGAGGGAGCTGCAAAAAGGGGGATAAAAATCCATACGATCGGTCTCGGAGATCCGGATGGTGCAAATATTCCGATTCGCAGTTCAGGCACTTATAGTCTGCTGAAGCATCAGGACCAGACGATTAAAACCAGGCTGGATGAAACAACTCTAAAAAAAATAGCCGAAGTGACACAGGGCGTTTTTATTCCGGTCAGGACCAACCTGGTGGATCTGGCAGATCTGTACAGGGATTATATTGCAGTTTTGGAAAAACGTGAAACTGAATCAAAAGAATCAAAAGTCTGGAGTGAACTTTTTCAATTCTTTCTTGGTATTGTTATTGTTCTGTTAATGGCGGAAGCATTAATCAGCGAGAAAGGAAAGAATTTTGGTAAATTATCGTAACAGGCTTCCACAGGTAGCTTAAAACTTTTAAAGTGTAACGAATTAAAGGAAAATTATGAGATTTAAATCTGCTGCAGTTATCTCAATCATGTTTTGTTTTATCATTAGTCCTGTTATGGCGGGGGAGAAAAAACAGCCTGTTACTGAGAAAGAAAAGATCAGTTATGGAATCGGGTTGAGTTTGGGAAGGGATTTCAAGCAGAAATCGATTGAGGTGGATCCCCAAATGTTAATGCTGGGTGTTGAAGATGCCATCCAGGAGAATCAACCGGCCCTGACGGATGAGCAAATACGGGAAGCGATCAACAGCCTTCAGGCGAAACTTGCAGCCCAAAAACAACAGCAGGATCAAGAGCTCGCGGATAAAAATCTTTTAGCGGGTAGCCTTTTTCTGGAAGAGAATAAAAAGAAGAAGAATGTTGTCGTACTGTCAAGCGGATTACAATATGAGATATTGAGGGAAGGAAAGGGAGCAATCCCAAAACCCGAAGACATTGTTGTGGCCAATTACGAAGGGACGTTGATTGATGGAACGGTGTTTGATAGTTCTTATAAAAGAGGGCAGCCGGCCGAGTTTGCTGTCAACAGGGTAATCATGGGATGGACCGAGGCTTTGCAGCTGATGAATACCGGAGCCAAATGGAAATTGTATATTCCTCCCAATCTGGCTTATGGACCAAAGAGTGCGGGCCCTGTTATCGGACCAAATTCCACCCTCATTTTTGAAGTGGAACTTTTGGAAATAAAGACTCAGTAATGAAGTTGCCGGTCATCGGAATACTTGGTTTTGGATATCTGGGCAAAGAGCTGGCCGGAATAGAAAACTGGCCAACGGATTCCTGGGTTGCCTGCAAGAACGACGTGTACCAGGAGGTTTCAAGTTTCGGATTTCGATCTGTTCATTTTGATTGGAGTCGAAAAGAGACCTGGGATCATCTGCCGAAGATTCCATCTGTTTTAGTATTGACTATACCACCAATTCTGGATGAAGCCGGCGCTGAAAAAAACCGGATTCAGGAATGGTGTGACTGGATGGAGCAGAATCGGGCAGATCTAAAAAAACTGGTTTATATTTCGAGCACCGGTGTTTATCCAAATCGCCCGGGTTGCTGGTGTGAACAGGATCAGATTGATCCCGACAGCAGTAAGGGCGGTTTACGGCTAGTAACCGAACAGCGGCTTTCCGAAAGTTTTCAGGCAGTTTGCATCCGATCAGGCGCCATTTATGGCAGAGGCAGGAATATAGGTGAACGCATCCTTAACAAAAAAGCGATTCCCAAGGGAAGTCAACGTGTTCATCGCATTCATGTCAGGGATCTGGCGCGGATAATCATGCTTGCCATTACCAGTGAATCTTTTCCCGGGATTGTTAACGCCATCGACCGGGAGAGTGAGACGACCGACAAAGTTGCCAACTGGCTGGTTAACCAGTCTTTTTTCCCAAACGACAAAGATATTACCATTACCTACTCAAATCAATTTCAGACCCGAAAATTCGATCTTTCCGAACCGGGGAGGAAAATCAGTAATCGGGTGTTAAGAGAGCAATGTCGGTTTGAGTATGAATTTCCCACCTATCGAGAAGGACTGAAAGATTCCTTTATCAATTACAGTTAGTTGATCTCTAAAATGCTGACCTCATCCAAATCAAGATCCATCAAAGAGCTGCAAAGACTATCCGCTGATTATCCTGACATCCCCATGGAAGCCATAATCAAACAGGATATTCTCCGTATCGGTATTGATTTTTCGGAAGACAGCTGTCGGATCGCTTCCGGTTACAAACCCAAAGACTATTTTATCTTCAGCTTTGATTTGGTAACGCTTGATGAGCTTGAAAAAGAGGGGGCTCAATTTCTCAATGCTCCCGAAGAGGTGCGATTTTCCGGCGGGGAATGGGATCTAAAACCCACCATTTTTAATGTCCGGTTAAATCCCATTTCTCCCTATAGGGTAGAAATCTTTGAGGGCAAACTCAGGCTTACCTGTGATGAGGAGTTCCTGGCTGATGCTGAATTCCATCCGGTTCCAAAATTTTACGATTCAACACTTTCGAGTGGCAAATCCATCTCGCAGATTTCGCCGGTTTTGGAGTGGGGATACCTGGTTTACCTGACGGTTTTTCGACTGTGTCAATACTGGGGAAGGGATGAGGAGTGTCAATTCTGCGACATTAATGAAAATTATCGGCAGCAGAGAAAAGCGGGAAGAGAATATACAGGGATAAAACGCCTGGAGGATATTCTTGAAGCCTTGAGTTTTATTTATGAGAAGGATGATGTATCCAAGGCGATTACCATTACCGGGGGAAGTATTACCAGCAGACTCAAGGATATGGATGAGGTCGAGTTTTATCTGCAATATGCAAGGGCAATCCGTCAGAAGTTTAAAGATCGCTGGATCATCAAAACCGTGGTGGAAGCGTTTGAAAAAAAAGATTGTTTGCGACTGCGTGATGAAGGTAGCGTGGACATTTATCATCCCAATTACGAAATCTGGGATCAACGTCTGTTTGCCACATTGTGCCCGGGGAAAGAACGATATGTCGGCTGGGAAGAATGGATGAAGCGAATTGTTGATTCGGCCGATGTATTTGGGCCGGAGAATGTGATTCCGAATTTTGTGGCTGGGGTTGAGATGTCTCAACCGGATGGATACAGCGATTTTAATGATGCAGTTGAGTCTACAAGGCAGGGACTTGAATTCTTCATGTCCAGGTCAATAATGCCTCGTTTCACCACCTGGTGCCGAGAACCGTTAGCCCATCTGGGGCAGCAGAATCCTCCTCCTTTGGAGTATTATGTCAAGCTTCTCAGGGTATGGCGTGACACCATGGAAAAATATCAATTGCCAACACCTCCAGGTTATGGAGAGCCCGGACTCGGAAAAGCCGTTTTTTCGGTCTCGGCATTCATGGATGTTCTGCGATAAAACGGCTGAACAGTTCCATTGGAATTCAGATAAAAGCATGAGGTTTACAATGATTTGTACAAAACCTGCATGACGGGGAAATATCAATAACGATTAATCATCAGGCAACACGACACTAGTATATGAAATATTTGATAATATTAGCTTTATTGGTTTGTATTTCTCCTTTGAATCTCTTTTCCCAGGAAACCTACGATTCCGGCAGAAGCAGATTCTACAAAGTCAATGAACTTATCGAGCTGATTGACAGAGCCAGGAAAGCGGGAATCAGTGATGAGGAACTAAAAAAGCTGGAGATTCGGGACGGGGATAAAGAGATCAATGTTTTGGATTACATTAAGGCCGAGGAACTGGCTCGATTGCAGAAGGAAAAACGATTGAAAGAGATCTTAAGCAAAAAGTATCTGACCGTAAATGATATTTATGGTGAATTGATCAAAAGTGAACCCGACGTGATTCAGAAACTTAGGGAAGAATTGGTCAGCGAGAGGTAAAAATTGAAAAAACCAACTATAGTCGCCGGACTGGAAAATTCAGGAAAAACAACCTTTATCTGTTCTCTGCTCGCCGAAGCAAAAAATAGAGGCCGAAACGGAGCCGCCTTTAAACCGTTTGAATATGGATTGATGAGGCGAAATGCGGCTGATATTCTGGGTGATGGTGAGCTGTTTTGTCAGAATATGCAGGGGGAACCCATGGAAACCCTGGTTTCTCCCTATTGTGCCCATGAAGACTATCCACTGGAAATGTCATTCAGACGAGACGGAATAAATATCAACGAGGGTGTGATTGCCAAACGACTTGCAATCCTTGATGATCTATATGATTTTACTTTGGTTGAAGTTCCGGGCAGTCTGTTTATGCCAATATCGGAGAATAAATATGTTATTGACTGGATTCAGGAAATGGGCGGTCAGGTTATTTGGCTTATCCATCCTGTCAAGGAGCGGTTTTGTCATAACCTATCCGAACTCAACCACCTAAAATCACTGAATATTAACTATTCAGCCATATTTAATAATGCTTCCCAGATTACAAACCAGGATTTGCTATTCTATATCTGGGAGAAAACAGAGAAATTCCTGAATCGGCAAGTTGAAGGGATGATTCCCTTTGTCAAGATTACTGACAATGGTTTTGGAGCATTAGGGAAAAAGGTTGAGGAAGCCGTCCCTAAGGTCTTTAGTTCCCTGGTTGGGGTTGAGTAAAAACCAGGACCCGCTCTATTTTGGAACCTTCTTCAGGAATTTTGGCAGGTTATACCCTTTCTGCTTGTAGACCACTTCTCCTTTTAACACCAACACCATCTCCTGGTTGAATCCCTTGCAGAAATAGACCGGTGTTTTCAGTTTGGGACCAAAAGCTTTCACCTTTTCCTCCAATTCCATGATCTGGGAATGTTGAGTGGCACCGCTGGTTTCAATAATGATTCCGGTGCGTTTTTTCTGTATGAACTGGTTTTTTGCCGTCAACCCCGCCAGGGTTTTAATTGAAGATTTAAAGCGCCTGATATTGTCAATGATGTTTGCAACATACTCATCATGATTAAAGTCGCCCCTATAAAACTGGATATCGTTTTCACTAAGAAAAACAGCATACCCATGGCCTTCCGGAATCTGATCCCAGGTCAAAATCCGAGTGTCTGATAATTGCTTTTTTTCAACATTCTCTCCGTCGTTTCCCTCTTTGGGTTTCCTCTTTTCCTCTTTGGGAGCATTAAGTGGTGTCGAATTAAAGCCGTACAGCATAACCAGTTGGGGTAGTTTATCTATAAAACCATTTTCTAATTGACCAATGAATTTCTGCAGTTTTACACACTCTTCACAGTGCTTGTTAATGATAGTAACAACCAGAAGGGCTCTTCCGTTGAGCTGTTTTAGTACCTTCTTAAAACTCTCGATGGTGAAGTTGCCTCCCAATTTTTTGATTCTATTACTTGCCATTAAATCCTTTAAATCTTATCAAGTTGAACGGATATCCTTAAATTCATGCTGGTAGTTGGGGCTGGGCAGATAGAATTTTTCTAATGCTCGTTTGTTTGGTGTATTATGAGAGAATAGAATATTTATTCTGCTCTGTAATTGTCATAAATTAAATTATTTGATCCCTTATACAAAATGCAGCGCTTTGTATGAATCTCTTAGTTGTTCTTATCCGGCAATGGCAATATTAACAATGGATTTTGAGTTGATATAACACAGGGTTGGAAAAAAAAATCATCATTTATCAACCTGCACAATGTTTCAGAGAGATAAGAGATTGCTGAAAACCATTACAATTGTTAATTTTTATATATGAGCTTGATAATAGCAGGCCGTCGACCTGGTATCTGAGGCAGAGATTAACGGGGAGATCAGGTTATTTAATCCGATTTACATACAGAGGGATCTGTATATATGTAGTGATAGGTTCAAAGAAATAATAAAATGGAATTGATTCATAAACAGTTTAAAAGTTCGTCTTTAAATGGCGATTGGGTAATCACAATCGGCAATTTTGATGGGTATCATTTAGGACATCAAGCATTGGTAAATCAAGTGCTTGCGGACAAAAAAGTGAAAAAAACAAAAGGAGGTGTGCTGACTTTTGATCCTCATCCAAAAAAGGTTTTACAATCTCAGATCCCTTTTAGGCATATTTACAGTAACCAGAGCAAGTGGAGGTTTCTGGAGGAATCCGGTCTGGATGCCTGCTTCATTATCCCTTTTACTGCTAAATTTGCGGCGTTGAATTCTCAGGATTTTCTTAACGGTCTGTTCAATTTTGTCAAGCTTAGAAAAATCGTGGTGGGTTACGATTTTAATTTTGGCAAAGCGAGGGAGGGATCAGCCAGTTTCATGAAGCAGGAAGCCGAAAAACATGGTATTGAATTCCAGCAGCTGGAAGCGATCAAGATTGGGGACATCACGGTTTCCAGTACCATGATTCGGAGACTCCTCTTTGAGGGAGATTTTAAAAATGTGAGAAAATTCCTGGGGAGACAATGGTCTGTTTCGGGAATAGTCCAAAAAGGAAAGCTGATCGGAAACACCATCGGTTTTCCCACAATGAACCTGGAACCCAATATTCTATTGCCATTAAAAAGAGGCGTCTTTATTTGCCAGGTTGATGTTGATGGAACTCGCCATAAGGGTGTCTGCAATGTTGGTGTCAGTCCGACCTTTAATGGAAAAACCTTAAAGGTTGAGACTCATCTTTTTGATTTTAATGAAGATGTATATGGTAAGGAGATTACGGTTTATCCTGTACATTTTGTCAGAGAAGAAAAAAAGTTCAATTCAGTGGATGAATTAAAAGAACAGATTCAGAGAGATGCAGAGACAGCCAGGCATTTCTTTATAAATAATACTCCATTTTGAGTTTTCAAGTTGTTAAGCTATTAAGGAAAATAACCAAATATTTAGAGATGAACGTGTCATCCAGAACGAAGTGAAAGACCTTGAATGCCAAAGGTTCTTTGATAGTTTGTTTGACCCCCCCCGAAATTCCTTTTTTCAATAGTGTAATTTCTTATTTGCCAAGGGGCAGAAACCGAATCTCAATGCCTTGGCAAACTTTCCCATATTCAGAAATAAAATTATTGGATAAACTGGAAAAGTTTATCTACTGAATACCGCTTGATGAGCAGCATGTAAGTGGTTAATAATAAAAGATAAGAAAAACTTTTTATAAAGGGTTTTGGTGACCAAGGTTGAATAGGTTAAAAAGAGGATAACAGATGCAGATGAATAGTTGGAATGAAAAGCAGAGATCAACATCCTGATTCTAACTTGAATAATTACAATTTTTAGCTTCTGTTTTCGATAATCAAATAAAGAAGAGTTCCGAATTGACCTTAAGACCTAACCAGAGAAATAAATTAATAGTAATAATGCAACAGGTGAGTAATGGATTTAATCCTTGAAGATGGAACAGTTTTTTCCGGAAAACATTTCGGATATGAAAAATCAGTTGCAGGTGAAGTTGTTTTTAATACAGGAATGGTCGGGTATCCGGAGACCTTAACTGATCCTTCCTATAAGGGACAGATTCTTGTCTTTACCTATCCTTTAATAGGTAACTATGGTATCCCCGATAATTCCAGGATCGATGATCTCCTGGTAAATTTTGAATCGGAGAAAATTCAGGTACAGGGCATTGTATTAACGTCCCTGACAAAAGACTATTCTCACTGGAACGCAGTGAAAAGTCTGGAAGAGTGGATGATAGAACACAAGATTCCAGGTATTGAAGGAGTGGATACCAGGGCGTTAACAAAACGGTTGAGATCAACAGGTACACAATTGGGGAAACTGATATATAAGGAAAAGGATGTTCCCTTTTATGATCCAAATACGGAAAACCTTGTTTCCCAGGTTAGTGTTAAAGAACCTGTATTATATGGTGACTATAAAAAACGCGTGATTCTGGTGGATACCGGCTGCAAAAAAAATATTATCCGCAGCTTTCTTAAGCGCAATATCTCAGTGCTCAAGGTTCCCTGGGATTATGATTTTTCCGGGGAAAAATTCGACGGTATCATGCTTTCCAATGGACCCGGTGATCCCACGAATATTCCTGAAACCATTGAAAATGTGAGAAAACATCTATCTAATAACAAGCCCATATTTGGAATCTGCCTTGGGCATCAGATCTTATCTCTGGCTGCAGGAGCCCAGAGTTATAAACTGAAGTTTGGCCATCGGTCACAAAATCAGCCTTGTTTGCTGGTTGGAACAAAACGATGTTTTATCACATCACAGAATCATGGTTATGCCATTGACGAACAGACATTGCCGAAAGATTGGAAGCCCTGGTTTTTTAATGCAAATGATGGCAGTAACGAGGGGATTCGTCATAGTTTTAAACCCATTCGCAGCGTGCAATTTCATCCGGAAGCAATGCCCGGACCGGTAGATACCGGGTTTCTGTTTGATGAATTTGTTGAGATGTTCTAAAGCCTCTATAATCCAAGTACCTTAAAAACGATAGTTTGAACCGACATAACAATGGAACACAATATAACAAAAGTAATTATCCTCGGAAGTGCGGCTCTTAAAATCGGGGAAGCCGGTGAATTCGACTATTCGGGCAGTCAGGCAATCAAAGCCTTAAAACAGGAAGGGATCCAAACCATATTGGTTAATCCTAATATTGCGACGATTCAAACCTCCGATCACCTGGCCGATAAAGTCTATCTTCTGCCGGTGACTCCTGATTTTATTGAGGGAGTTATAAAAAAGGAGAAACCGGACGGTATTCTGTTATCATTTGGTGGCCAAACAGCTCTAAACTGTGGGATGGAGCTTGATCGACTCGGTGTTCTTAAAAAATATAATGTTAAAGTATTGGGGACCCCGGTTTCTGTTATTCAAGCCACCGAAGACCGGCAACAATTCATAGAACGCCTGGCTGAAATTGGCGTAAAGGTACCAATTAGCAAGACTGCTTCATCGGTAGAAAAATCTCTTCAGATTGCCAATGAAATCGGGTATCCGGTTATGATCCGGCTTGCCTTCGCCCTGGGCGGTCTGGGATCAGGGATCTGCAGGAATGATGAGGAGGTAAAAGCTCTGACAACCAATGCTTTTTCCTACACCCCTCAGGTTTTAGTTGAAGAGTACCTGAGAGGCTGGAAAGAAGTTGAGTATGAGGTTGTGAGGGATTGCTACGACAATTGTATCACCGTCTGTAATATGGAGAATTTTGACCCCCTTGGTATTCATACGGGGGAGTCAATCGTAATTGCGCCCAGCCAGACCTTGACCAACTCGGAATATCATAAACTGAGAGAGATCGCCATCAAAACGGTCCGACACCTGGGGGTTATCGGCGAATGCAATATTCAATATGCTCTTGATCCTTATTCCGAAGAGGTCAAAGTGATTGAAGTCAATGCCAGGTTGTCCAGGAGTTCCGCTCTGGCTTCAAAAGCCACCGGTTATCCCCTGGCATTTATTGCGGCTAAACTTGGTCTTGGCTATAGTCTTTCGGAGCTTAAAAACTCCATTACCCTGTCTACCATGGCCTGCTTTGAACCTGCCCTGGATTATGTTGTTGTAAAAATACCCCGCTGGGATCTGAAAAAATTCAGAATGGTGTCCACCGAGATCGGCAGCAGTATGAAATCAGTCGGGGAGGTGATGGCCATCGGTAAAACATTTCAGGAAGCCCTGCAGAAAGCGATTCGAATGCTGGATACAGGGGCTTGGGGACTGGTTACCAATCCAGAAGATTTCAGTATGAAACCGGACAGAAAAGCCATTATTCAGGAGTTGACCACCCCGACCGACGAACGTATCTTCGCCATTCCCTATGCCCTGAAAGAGGGAATAAGTATTGAGGAGATACATGAACATACCCGCATAGATCGTTGGTTTCTTCACAAGATCGCCAATGTCGTCAGGGTGGAAAGCCTGATTCAGGAATATGCAGGCGGGCTTTGTCCAAGACCGGTAGTTGAAGAGGCAAAAAAAGTTGGATTTTCCGATCCGCAAATCGCCAGATTACTGGGAACTTCGGAACGAATTGTCCGTAAAATGAGACTCAATTACGGCATTAAACCCTATGTAAAACAGATTGATACGCTTGCTGGCGAATATCCGGCCCAGACCAATTACCTTTACCTGACTTATAATGCCAGTGAAGATGATATCCTGTTCAACCATGGAGCTTCCGGAGTTATGGTGCTTGGATCGGGCACTTATAGAATTGGCAGCTCCGTAGAGTTCGACTGGTGCTGTGTTAATGCAGTCAAAACTGTTAAGAGTGAAGGGTATCGATCGATTCTGGTGAATTATAATCCAGAAACGGTATCAACGGATTATGATGAAGTAGACAGGCTCTATTTTGATGAAATCCGTCTTGAGACCATCATGGATATCTATGAGAAGGAGCACCCCAAGGGGATTATTATCTCCATGGGAGGCCAGGTTTCCAATAACCTTGCCATTCCGCTGGAGGAGATGGGAGCAACTGTCCTGGGAACCTCACCCAAGCAGATCGACAGGGCGGAAGACCGGCATAAGTTCTCCAGTATGTTGGATTCTTTGGGGATTGATCAACCGGAGTGGAGTGAACTCACATCGCTGGATGAGGCGAAAACGTTTGCGCAAAAGGTTCAATATCCGGTTCTGGTTAGACCCTCATATGTATTAAGTGGTGCTGCCATGGGGGTTGCAACCTGTGATGAAGAGATCGATTATTTTCTGCAGAAGGCAGTTAAATTGTCAGTTGATCATCCGGTCGTGATTTCCAAATTTTTGTCCAATTCCAAAGAGATAGAACTTGATGCCGTTGCACAGAATGGTGAAATCATAACATTCGCCATTTCAGAACATGTCGAAAACGCAGGGGTGCACTCGGGTGACGCGACCCTGGTATTACCACCCCAGCGAACTTACCTGGAAACGACAAGACGGATTAAGAAGATTGCCAGGGAAATTGCCAAAAATTTGAATATTACAGGTCCGTTCAACATTCAATTCATCGCCAAAGCCAACAGTGTAAAGGTGATCGAATGTAACCTCAGAGCCAGTAGGAGTTTTCCCTTTGTCTCGAAAGTGACAAAGGAAAACTTTATTGCAACGGCAACCAGAGCGATTCTCGGTAAAAAGGAACCGGCAAACAATCGATCTTTTCTGGAATTGGATTATGTGGGGGTCAAAGCTTCTCACTTTTCATTTACCCGCCTTTTGGGAGCTGATCCTACTTTGGGTGTGGAAATGTCTTCAACCGGGGAGGTGGGGTGTTTGGGCGATGATTTTAATGAAGCCTTGTTGAAAGCGATGAGGTCAGTTGGTTTTAAAATGCCGTTGAAAACAATCTTATTGTCAACCGGCCCCTTGGGTAATAAAGTTAATTTTTCAGATTCTGCCAAGTTATTGCAAAAGATGGGTGCAACTTTGTATGCTACAACCGGAACCCATAAATTTCTCACGGAACTTGGAATTGATTCGACCCTTGCGATTTGGCCTGATGAAGAGGGTAGTCCTAATGTCCTTGATATATTGGAAGAACACGAGTTTGATTTGGTGATCAATATACCAAAAAACTTCCGGAAAGAGGAGTTGACATTTGGCTATCAGATTCGCCGTAAAGCAGTTGATCATGTAATTCCCTTGATAACAAATATTCAACTGGCAAAGCGATTTATTGAGGCTGTCTATTTGAAACCGCTGGAGGATTTAAAGATCAAGTCCTGGGACGAATATTAGTACCTTATAAATTATTTTCTGCGTTTTTTTGGCAGGAAACAATCTGTTAAGGTACTTATCCAGTTTATCTGGGTAAGGGGGATGTCCGGCAGGTGCAATTTTTTAACCAACTTTTTCTTAACTAATTAATATCATAATGATAATTGCCATTAATCTTTTTTAGACGGTTTTTGTATTTGATAACATATTTACTAACCTTAACCTATTATGAATTTAAGAACTCTATTTGAACCTATTGATCGGGTAATTGTTCAGGCAAAAAGTTATATCCATGAACAGGACATCCGAAAGAGTAATGTTGCGATAATTGAAAAGAAAGTTGAAGAGATCAGACCTGAGTTGGAGAAACGCCGGAATGAATTGGTAATCCTGCTGGAACAGATCGATCCTGATGATGAGATTAAAGCTCGTCTGGAGGAAAGTCTCAACCAGATCATTGGATATCTTGAACATGTGGAACTGATCGCAGAGAAAGAACTCGCTTTTGAAATCATTGATCAGGAAGAGGATGAAAACGATGATATCAAAAAAGAGCTAAGAGAAAAGTATATCAGGCTTCAGGTAGCTCGTTTGGAAGAACAGTTGAGAGATACCAACAGTTTTTTTGAAGTAGCTGATTTTGCAAATGAAATATGGGCAGATTTTGATCTGTTTGAAGAGTTTAATCGGGATGAAGTTGTGGTTCAATTGTTGGTTGACCGTATGAATGAAACCAATGCAAAGAATACAGAAACCAGAATGGGAAGGGATCTGCGTAAAACCCTTGAACATATCCGATTAAATCTGGTGAAATCTTCAGCCTGGTCGGATGAAGATGTTCGTGAATATCAGGCGGAAAGGGATCTGAAATTAAAACAGCTGAAACCTGTAAAAATTCCGGATAACCGCAATTTTTATGTATCAATTTTTGGTGGAGGTCCCGAAGTACTAAAAAAAATAAACGATGTTTATGCCCTGCCCAGTCGATTGAATATTGAATGGATCGACATTGATAAACCGGAAGTAATTGAAAATATGTTTCGCCTGACCAAACAGGATCTGGTTGTTTTTTATTCAATGTTCCCCAAACACCCCAAATTCCTTGAGATTAAGGACCGGTTGGTTGAAAATGGGATTCCCTATTCGGATGTGATCTCTTTTGGCACGGTGAAGCTATTAAAAGTATTGGAGGATGAATTGATTCAGATTAGTTTTCAGAATCAATTTGGTGGGAAATAAGTTATTTGTCATTTGGGTTACCTGTAGGGTTGCCCAAATCTCAATTGAAAAAATCTGCGAGAACTCCCCGAATGTGTTTTTGGACAAAAAATTGTCGCATTCGGGGGATTAGCTAACAAGCTTGCCAAATACCAGATCTCCCCTGACGTCCGTTATAAGCACAGACCTGATTTGGTTTTTAAGATTCACCTCACTTTTAACCGTTACTCGAATATAGTTTTCACTGTATCCCTGCCAGTTGTTTTCACCCGTAACCTTTTCAAATAACACCTTCAAGGTGTTTCCCAGGTTTTGTTTGATAAAACCCTGTCTTTTCTGGTCACTCAACTCCCTCAGCACCAATGCTCTTCTTTGGATCTCTTTTTTATCAATTTTGGGAGTGAGTTTTTCGCTTGTAGTTCCTTTCCTTTCAGCATAGGGGAACACATGAAAATAATCGATGGGTGCTTTACTGAGGGCTGTAAACGTATCTCCAAACACGGTATCATCCTCAGCCGGAAAACCGACGATAACATCACTGCCAATGCAGATATTGGGAACTTCCTGTTTAGCCTGGTTGATAAAATCCAGGTACTCTTCAAATGTGTACCGGCGCCTCATTTTTGCAAGAATTTTATTGTTTGCCGATTGCAGGGGCAAATGAAGATAGGGCAGGATCTTGCTGTCATTTTTCATCCACTCAAATATCTCGGTTCCAACTGTTGTAGGTTCAATGGAGCTGATCCTTACTCTTTTTATCCCATCAAATTCCTCAAAAATATCCAGTAGCTTAATAAAATCTATGGTTTCAAATTGATAGGTACCGACATTCACACCTGTCAAAATCACCTCTTTGATTCCATCCTCCTCCAACTTTTTTAATTCCTCCCTGATGTTTTCAGGCTGTCTGGGTCGAGAGCGTCCCCTGGCCGAGGGGATAACACAGAAGGAACAGATAAAATCACAACCATCCTGGATCTTGAGATTTGCGCGGGTGGTGTTCAGGTGTTGACCGATGGTTGCTATGGAAAACGGTTCTTTTGAAAGCTTCCCGATATGGACAACAGGTTGATCCGACGTGCTGATTTCGGGCAGGTACTCATGAAGATTGAGTTTCTCCTGATTTCCCAGGATCAAATGCACCCCTCCGATTTCCAGAATCTGTTCACTGGCAATTTGTGAAAAACATCCCACAACTGCAATGATGGAATTCGGACTGGTTTTCTGAATGGAGCGTATTTTTTTCCTGCATTTTGAGTTGCTCTGGTTGGTGACAGTGCAGGTATTGATTATATATAAATCGGCATCATTTCCGGATTCCTCTATTATATATCCTGCGTTTTCAAGACCTTTTGCCATGATGGCTGATTCGGTCTGATTAAGTCTGCAACCTAAGGTATAAAATACGGCTTTTAACATGATTTATTGCTGTGGAACTCAGGATTTTCAAAATAGTGATAACATAAAACTATTTTACTCAGCATTGTCCGGTTAGAAATTTGCAGCTACTCGTAGGTTGGGCTACTTGTTGCCCAACATCGCTTTCTATTGATGGGCAACGAGTAGCCCATCCTACTTTTTTCTAAAGTTAAAGTTATGGCGTCTTTGGGCATCCCATTATTTTGAAAGCCGTTTCTCGTTATTGCTGCAAAAACCTAACCGGACAAAGCTGTATTTTACCCCTTAATGGCAGCATCGTTGAATCAACCAGGTTTTATTGGTGATGTGGATCATGAAAAGAAATGGATGCCGGATCGGAGTCCGGCATGACATGGTGCTAACTAACTCTGCTGAGGTGAGTTTTCAGTATTGTGGCACAGTCTGCAAGCCCGGCATGACAGCGGGCTATAATAGTTAACTATGACACAATCTGTTTACATATTGGCAGAAAATCTTCTTTCAACCAGAACAAAGGCTGCCCAATAATAGGGAGCACTCCACTCTGAGTTTAGAAGCTCCAATTGAGCCGCTTTTAATGCTTTTCTCGGGGGCACACCATCGAACAGGTTTTGATAAAACGCCGTCATCAAACGCCTGGTTCCCTCATCACTTACCGGCCACAGGGAGTTAACCACACTTTTAACTCCGGCTTCCTGGAATGCTCTTCTCAATCCGTAGACTCCTTCACCCGCATAGATTTCACCAACCCCGGTTTCACAAGCTGAAAGAACAACCAGCCTTGTTCCGGACAGATTAAGACTCAATACTTCCAGGGCGGTCAGAACGCCGTCATTATCAGTATCAATCTCACCCAGAAAGGGAGCATTGGAATTGATCCCGGCAAATGCCAGCCCTGCCCTTAGCAACGGGTTGTCACCCGGAGGAGGAGCTGTTTGTACCCCACCGCGTTGAAGGGAAAGCAGTCGTTTTTTTAATCGTTCTTCGGCTTGCAGGAAAAAACCGTGGGTTGCAATATGGATCATTTTCGGTGATTTGCCAATACTCCGAAGTTGATTTTCCTCTGCATCCTGGTTTAGGTAAATGATTGATGTTCCGGCCTGTTTTCGTGCAACTTCATCAATCGCCTTACCTTCGTCTTCAGCTCCGGGAAGTGCTTCGAAAGAGTCGGAGACTTGCTTGATGGTTTTCCCTTCAATCTCGGCTCCAAGCAACGGTTCAAATGAGAGTGATCTCAGACCATGGGAAATACGAAGTCCCCTGTCCACACCGCTTCGTTTGCTGGCAATTGCTTTCTTGGTTTCCAAAACGCTGGCTTTCTCCAGGTCGTAGTCAGGTCCGGCCAAAATGATAAACTCTCCTTCGGCATCAGGCAGGGTTGAAACAACCAGATCCCTGCTGGATGACAGTACTTTCAAATCAGTTGATTCAATGAGAAAATTATCGTTTTCATTTACAATTGCATCGAAAGGTAGCAGATGAAGAACACTGTCCGGAACGATATAGATCGATTTTTTGCTTTTCAGGTACGGTAACAAGGGTTTCCAGACCTTGTTGAATACGTCGTATCCTGTTTCCAGCAGGTCTTCCTCTTCTGAATCTTCATCTTGAATAACCTCTCGGAAAATATCGACAACTTTTTTTATACTGGCCAGATTACCCAGAGGGACTATGTTGATCTTATTTCCGATACAATTCCACCACACAAAACATTTTTGTGGATCTGTCTGGGCAACCACGGCGAACATCTTATCGGTTCCTTCATCATTATAGGCAATGTAATCAACTAAAACATCTTCGACCTCCAGATTTTTAAACACCTTTTCGACTGAGATCGGTTGGGAGGCCAGATGGTAAATCATACTGATGCGACCCATTTCTGCCTGAAGTTCTTCCAGATCGTTTTCCAGTCCAACCACCGTTTTTCTGAACTCTTCGGGTGTTTCCGTTGTGGGCCCGGAAAGTGTCAGGGATGCCAGTTGTTTCCTTTTCTCATGCAGTTCCTCTGCCTTATTTTTTAATTCCGGAGTATTCATCATCTCAACAATCTTATGGATCTCCGATGTTATTTTCAGCAGAAGTCCTTTCCGCTGCAGGCTCGAATGCAACGCCAATCTTGCCGAAGCAATATCATTTTTGCTGACCAGTAGTTTTAAAAACCGATCCTGTTCAGGTTTATGGAGTTCAATATAACTTTGGCGAGTATTTTCTCCGGCTGCCCAGAGAACCCTGTCAAAGAACTCAGATCTTCTGTCAAATCCAATCTGCATGGTTTTTAGAGCCTTATCGGTCTCTCCCATGATTTCATAGAGTTTTGCCAGGTTATTGATTGCTTCAAAGGTGTATTGATGTTTATCCCCCAGGATCTCTTCAGCCAGGGTAATCGTTTCCAGTAAAAGATCTTCGGCGGCGCGGTATTTTTTTTGCGTAATCATCAAAGCTGAAAAATCGATCATGCTTCTCACCACATCCGGATGTTTTGCGCCCAAGACCTCTTTTCTCAAATTAAGCGCCGTAATAAACATAGCTTCAGCTTTGTCGGTTTCTCCTTGCCAATGGTAGACTCTGGCAAGATTGTTCAGGGCTTTCAGCGTTTTCTGATGACGTTCTCCCAATTGTGCTCGCCAGATTTCATAAACCTTTGTAAAAAGGGGCTCTGCTTTGTCATACTCATTCTGCATCAAATACAGGTATCCAAGATTGTTAATACCGGCGATCGTATTAGGATGTTCGGGGCCATACACCTGGGTATTTAGCTGGATGGTTTTGTTATAAAGCGGTTCCGATCGTTCGAAAACTCCCTGGCTTTCATAAAGAGACGCCAGGTTGTTCATCAAGGCCAAAGTGGTGGGATGCGTTGTTCCCAGTACCTCTTCTGAATACTTCATGGCCGTTTTATACAAGGGTTCGGCTTGATCATATAATCCAAGGTTTTCGAACAATAGCGCGAGATTATTCATGATCGAGATGGTCTCGGGATGAGTTTCTCCCAAAACATCTTTTATAAGGTTTAAAGCTTCAATATAGGCAGTTTCCGATTGGCCATATTTACCCTGGAGTCGATAAATTCCGGCCAGATTGTTCAGGTCAATTATCGTATTGGGATGGTCTTCACCCAGGGCGCTTTTCTCAAAATCATAAACTTTTAGGAACAAGGCTTCCGCCTCACCATAACGTCCCTGATCTTGGTGAAGCTGGGCCATGTTTGCTATGATCGTGTATAATTCCGGATCCTCTTCGCCAATCTCCTCTTTAAACAATAGGATTGCATTCTGATATAGTGGTTCCGCCTCGTCATATTCACCCATTTTATGGATGACTTCGGCCAGACCTCCCATAGTGATGATGGTTTCCGGATGTTTGTCTCCCAGGGTACTACTCTTTATTTGATAGACCTGATTCAAAATTTCCCGGGCTTGCTGAAATTGCCCTTGAGTCTTGTAGACTGATGCCAGACTCTCCTTCGCAAACAGGGCATCCGGGTCGTCCGCACCAGCAGATTGTTCATACAGGATAATGGCTGACTTCAGCAACTCCTCGGCTTTTTTATATTGCCCCAAGGCTTCATTTACCTGGGCAAGTGTGATCAACGTTGACAGTGTTTCCGGATCAGTCTCTCCCGAATTGGTTTGTCTAAATGCCAGAACACTTTCCAGCAAAGGGAGCGCCTCATCAAATCGTCCCTGCTCTGCGAGCAATTGGGCTAAACTGCTTTTGATCTCCATGGTATCAGGTTGATCCTCTCCGAATAAGGCTTTGGAGAGTTCAAGGGCCTGCATTTGCAGGTTGATTGCTTCATCCGGGTACCCCAGACTGCCGTAGAAGTATCCGAGAGTATAATAGCTGGTAATGGTGGCAGGATGATCAGTGCCGAATCTGTTCTCTGCAAATTCCATGGCTTCGGATGCAGTTGCAACTGCTTGCTCGTAATTCTCCTGTTCAAAATAGGAGTTGGCCTGGTTGATCAATTGCTCCCATTCTGCCTCATCATCTGCTAACAGCGCACCAGGGTTCAAGAGAATACTGATTCCCAAAACAAAAATGGTGATTAATCGGGCTAATGTTACCTGGCTTACTTTTTTTTCCATTTTTCACTCCTGATCAAATTGAGTGGAACCGACTTTTTCAGTGTTGTTTTTCTTGTGTGGCATCAATGTGTCTTATGAAAATGTTAATGCAATTGTAGAAAATATTATACTGGTATGTATAGTGTTTTATAAAACAGCATGAATTGGACTTTTGGATTGATTTACACTAAATCCAACGACAGTTTCAATCCCAAAGGATCGACTATTTAATGATAATTTTATTCTGTTCTCGGTGTCACAAAAACCATTTGCTGTGTTATAACTGATCCGACAACAAGCTTAAGCGATTTGATTCTTAATAACAAATTTTGAGTTCACCAGACCCAAAATTATCAGACTTCCCATAAGCGATTACTTAAGCAAATATTACCAAGAGCAAGGATTATGGTAGGGCGGGGTTACATCCCCGCCAGAACCAACTCAAAGGCGGCCATGTAGGGTCGCCCTACCGTTCAGGAAACTTGTATTTTGTATCAGAAAAGTGCTTAAGTAAGCGCGTGTGGGGCTTGATCCGGCATTCAGGGTAAAAAGAAATATATTTTAACTAGAACCCGGATCAAGTCCGGGATGACAAAGCGAAGGATTTTTATTGTGCTATTGTGACACAGTCTGTTGACCCGGAATGACAAAAAAAATCGACTTTTCGGAGTGGACTCAATACTTAGACAAAATTATTTCAATAAATTAGTAACTGAACAGTTTTGAGTTATTGCCAAAATTATTGAAATTATAGGCCATAGAAAGCTGACATGTTGTCATTCCGTGCTTGACACGGAATCCATAATTATTTCAAAAATCTGGATGCCGGATCAAGTCCGGCATGACAGAGAACCCTATA